>Ga0207870_100006_pt1 | contig 667356 bp, 575 predicted proteins | sample CeladaPassage60B_FD_187477 | JGI IMG/M metagenome (GOLD analysis project Ga0207870, IMG submission 187477) | Cellulose-adapted microbial communities from the Joint BioEnergy Institute, USA - Passage3 60B (SPAdes) (version 2) | ecosystem: Engineered > Bioreactor > Continuous culture >...
GGTTCAGTAGTCGTCATCGGGCTGCCGGGGGCGGCGGTGTCCCGGTGGGGTGGCGTTCGCCCGGCCCTGCCCGGGCGTGGTTTCGTGGTGGTCCGCCGGGGCGGCTCGTGGACATCGTCCGGTGGGACCCCGATCATGAGGCGTGTCCGCCTGGGCGCCCGGTCTTGAGCTGCGGCCTGTCTGGCGTGGCGGCACTCCGGTTCAGTAGTCGTCATCGGGCTGCCGGGGGCGGCGGTGTCCCGGTGGGGTGGCGTTCGCCCGGCCCTGCCCGGGCGTGGTTTCGTGGTGGTCCGCCGGGGCGGCTCGTGGACATCGTCCGGTGGGATGCCGACCACGAGAGCGTGTCCGCCTGGGCGTCCGGTCTTGAATGGCGGTGTGTCCGGCGCGGTGGCGCTCCGGTGCGGTAGATGTCACCGGCCTGCTCGGGCGCGGTGGCCGCGCGGTTTCGCGGTGATCCCCGAGTGGCCGCGCGGAGCCGGTGCGCGGCGCACTACGCTTCGGACATGTCGCCTTCCGTCGCCGTCGTCACCGACTCCACCGCCTACCTCGACCCCGAGCTCGCCGCGCGGCACGACATCGTCGTGATCCCGTTACAGGTGGTGGCGGGCGACCGGACGATGGACGACACCGTGCACCTCGGTGCGGATCCGGCGGCGCGGCTGCGCGAGTGGTACCCGGTCACCACCTCCCGGGCCGCGCCCGAGCGGTTCGCCCGGGCGTACGCCGAGGCGGCCGAGCGCGGGGCCGCCGGTGTGGTCTCCATCCACCTGTCGGGCGAGATGTCCGGCACCGTCGACGCCGCCCGCCTCGCCGCCGCCGACGCGCCCCTGCCGGTCGAGGTGATCGACAGCCGGTCGATCGGGATGGGGCTCGGTTTCCCGGTGCTCGCCGCCGCGCGGGCGGCCGGTGCCGGGCTGCCGCTCGCGGAGGTGGCCGAGGCGGCCCGCCGTACCATGGCCGGGCTGCGCAGCTACTTCTACGTCGACACCCTCGAGTACCTCCGCCGCGGCGGGCGGATCGGCGCGGCCGCGAGCCTGCTGGGCTCCGCGCTCGCGATCAAACCCCTGCTGCACATCGCCGACGGCGTGGTCGCCCCGCTGGAGAAGGTGCGCACCGCGGCCCGCGCCCTCGCCCGGCTCGAGGACCTCGCCGTGCGGACCGCCGCCGACCGGCCCGTCGATGTGGCCGTGCAGCACTTCGCCGCCCGCGCCCGGGCCGAGGACCTCGCCGACCGGCTGGCCCGCCGCATCCCCGGCCTGCACCATCTCCACGTGGGCGAGGTCGGCCTGGTGATCGGCGCGCACGCGGGTCCCGGCACGCTCGGCGTCACCATCGCCCCCGCCTGCCCGTCCCCCTGACCTGGCTTTCCCGACGAGACGTACGAGGCCTGGTTCCCGCCGTCGACCGGCCGGCGGCCATCCGGTGTCCGGCCCTGGCCGATCACGCCACCGGCACCGCCCGTGCGACCCGACGGCAAGACCACCGCACGGCCGACATCGGTGCCGGCCATGATGTCCCCGCCTGCCCGGAGGTCGTCGCCGCGCCGCCGCCCGTGCGCTTCGGCCCTCGAGGAGACCGGCCGCGTTCCGCGGCACAGGGCCTGATGCGCTGTGCCGTACCGTCCGACGGGGAGAGTGCGCACGCTGGCCAGGGCGACCCGCGCTCATCGGTGCGCGTGGCCGATCGCGCACGGCCGGGATCCGGGTGACCGATGGCCCTGCTTCCCGCCCCGCCGCGGCCTTCCTCTGCCGTGCCGCTCCTCTCGGCGGGTTCTCGCGCACGCATGCGACGTTCCGCGTGGTACGGGGTGGCCGCGTACGGCGATCGGCGTGCCGCGGGCCTTGCGCGCCGTCGGGGCGATGGGCGCGTTATCCACAGAACCGCGTTCTAGCGGTGTCGTGCCGATCGCGCGCGCCTACCGTCACCCGCGTGCGAAGGACGATCGAACCTCTTGCGGCCGCTGCGGCCGAGACCCGCCTGCGTGCCCTTCTCGGGCGGAGCGCGCCCGACCTTCCCCGGCCCGCCGCGCCCGAGGGGAGGCGTACCCGTGCCCCCGGGAGGCACCGCGCCCCGGCCGGGGCCGGGCGGCGCGCGGATCCGGCCCGCGAACGCGCCCGCGACGAAAGCGGCACGACGGCAGGGGAGGAGACCACCCCGTTCGCCGCTGTGGCGACCGGACTCGACGGCGTGCGGGTTCTGTACCCGGACCGGGCGGTCGGCGGCGGGGACGCGACGCCACCGCCCGCGGCGACTCACCCGCCCGACGAGGACGCCCGGCACGGACGCGATCCCACGCCACCGTGGCCCGCGTCCGGCCGGGCGCGGGACATGCTCGCCGCGCTCGACCCCGGCCGCCCCGGCCTGCGCGTCCTCCTCCTGCTCGGCGCGCTCGCCGCCGCCGTGGCCGCCTTCTTCTTGCTGTGGTCCACTCCCGAGGCCGAGCCGCTTCCCCCACCGGCCCCGGCCGCCGCCCAGCAGGCGGCGCGGTCACCCGCGCCCACCCCCACCGGACCCGGGGTCGTTGTGTACGTCACCGGCAAGGTCCGCAAGCCGGGCGTGCTCACCCTGCCCGAGGGCTCCAGGATCGCCGACGCGATCGACGCGGCCGGAGGGCTGCGGTCCGGCGCCAGGCCGGGGGCGCTCAACCTCGCCCGCCGCCTCGTCGACGGCGAGCACATCGTGGTGGGCGCACCGGCCACCGCGTCCGGCGGCGCGCCGTCCGCGGGCGGCCCGGCGGGCGTCGTGTCCGCCGGAAGGGCGCCGGCCGTGGAGCCCGGCTCGGGACTGATCGACCTCAACCAGGCCACCGCCGAGCAGCTCGACGAGCACCTGCCCGGCGTGGGGGAGGTCCTCGCCCGCCGCATCGTCGAGTACCGCGAGGCGAACGGCGGGTTCCGCAGCGTCGAACAGCTCCGCGACGTCACCGGCATCGGCGAGCGGCGGTTCGCCGAGCTGAAGGACAAGGTGCGGGTGTGATGGCGACGGCCGATGCGGCGCCCGCCCGCCGCGGGTACGCGTATCCCCTCCTCGCCCCCGCGCTCGCCGCATGGGCGACCGCGTTCGTCCTGGTCGGCCTGCCCGCGCCCGTCGCATGGTCGGTGGCGACCGCCGCCGCGGCCGCGGTGGCCGCCCTCGCCCTCGTGCCCCGGCTCCGGCGGCGCGCGGCACCGTCCTCCGTGGCGAACGGCGCGGCCCGGTGGCCGGCCGGGCGGGCGAGTGCGGCGGAGCGGCGTGGCCGGTGGGACGCGCGGACCCTGCGGCGGGTGAGCATCGGGGTGCTGGGGTCCGTCGCGGCCGTGGCGACCGGCCTGGGCTGCTGGGCGCACGTGGCCGGCACCGGGCCGGTGGCCGAGCTCGCGCGGGCCCGCGCCGCGGTGACGGCGGAGGTCGTGCTCACCGGCGACCCGCGGGCGGTGACGGGACGCGGCGGTGCCGTGCCGCGCGACCGCGTCGTCGCGGACGGCCGGGTCGAGCTGGTCGAGGTCCGTGGGCGGCGGATCCGGCTCCGGGCGCCGGTGCTGCTGTTCGGGAACGGGCCGCAGTGGCACGGGCTGCTGCCGAGCATGCGGGTGCGCGTGCGCGGGCGGCTGGCCCCGGCCGACGACGGGGACCTGCGGGCCGCCGTGCTGCTCGTGCGCGGCCCGCCGACCGTGCTCGCCGGGCCGTCCACGGTGCAGCGGGTGGCCGGGCACCTGCGCCAGGGACTGCGGGACGCCGCCGACGTGCTGCCCCCGGACCAGAGGGGACTCCTGCCCGCGCTCGTGGTCGGTGACGTGTCCCGCATGGACCCGCGGGTCCGCGACGACCTGAACGCGGCGGGCCTGGGCCACCTGACCGCGGTGTCCGGCACCAACCTCGCGATCGTCGGCGGCGCGGCACTCGTGCTCGCCCGGGTGGTCGGCCTGCCGCTCCCGGCGCGGGCCGCCGCGGCGGCGCTGGCCATGGTGGCCTTCGCCGTGGTCGCCCGCCCGTCGCCCAGCGTGCTGCGCGCGCTGCTCATGGGCCTGATCGGCGCGCTCGCCCTCGGCACCGGGCGGGCCCGCGACGGCGTCGCCGCCCTCGCCGCCACCGTGCTGTTGCTGATGCTGTTCGAGCCGTCGCTGGCCCGCTCGTACGGCTTCGCGCTCTCGGTTTCCGCCACCGCGGGCATCCTCGTGCTCGCCCCGCGCTGGCGGGACCGGCTCGCCGCCCGGCTGCCGCCGCGCACCCCGGCCTGGGTGGCCGAGGCCGTGGCCGTGCCCGCCGCGGCCCAGGCCGCGGTCACGCCCGTGCTCGTGCTGATCAGCGGGCGGATCGAGACCGTCGCGGTACCGGCGAACCTGATCGCCGGGCCGGCCGTCGCCCCGGCCACCGTGTTCGGCTTCGTCACCGCGCTCGTCGCGCCGGTCAACCTCGAGGTGGCCCGGTGGATCGCCCGCCCCGCCGGTCTCGCGGTGGGATGGATCATCGCCGTCGCCGAGCACGCGGCGGCGCTGCCGCTCGCGGTGCTGCCCTGGCCCGGCGGCGTGCCCGGCCTGGTGCTGCTGGGCCTCGCCGCGATCGCCGGGTACCTGCTGCTGCGCCGTGCCGGTCCGCGCCGGGCCGCGCTCGCCGTCGCCGCCGGGGCCGTGGTCGCGATCGTCGTGGTGCCCCCGGTCGTCGCGCCCTGGCCGCCGCCCGGCTGGCTCATGGTCGCCTGCGACGTCGGGCAGGGGGACGCGCTCGTGGTGGCCGCGGGCGGGGACCGCGCCGTCGTGGTGGACACCGGCCCCGACCCGGCGCTGGTCGACGACTGCCTGCGCGACCTCGGCGTGCGCCGGGTGCCGCTGCTGGTGCTCACCCACCCGCACCTCGACCACGTCGGCGGCCTCGACGGGGTGCTGCGCCGCCGCGCCGTCGGCGCCGCCCTCGTCGGCCACACCCGGCGGCCCACCCCGGAGGGCGCCCGCCTGTCGGCGCGGCTCCGCGAGCGCCGTATCCCCGAGTGGACGGCGCTTCCCGGCACCCGGTGGCGCTTCGGCCCCACCGAGCTCACCGTCCTCGCGCCCGACGTGAGCCCCGGCACCGCGCCCATCCCCGAGGGCGCCGGAGAGGGGTCGGCCGTCAACAACGCCAGCGTCGTGCTCCACCTGCGCTGGTCGGTCGGCTCGGCTCTGCTCAGCGGCGACGTCGAGACCGAGGCCCAGGCCGTCCTGCTCCGCCGGGGCGTGCCGCCGGTGGACGTCCTCAAGGTCCCGCACCACGGCTCCGCGCGCGGCGACCCGGCCTTCCTCGCCGCCGCCCGCCCCAGGGCGGCCTTCATCAGCGTCGGCGCGGGCAACGACTACGGGCATCCCGCCCCGCGGACGATCGCCCGCCTCGCCGCCCTGTCCGCCCGCGTGTACCGCACCGACCGCCAGGGCGACCTCGCCGTCGTCGCCCACGGGGACCGCCTCGCCGTGGTGCCCCGCGGCGAGCTCCGCAGCGGACGGCCGCGGGACCGGTGAGGGCGCGGGCGGTGGTGCGGGCGTGGCATGCTGCTCCCATGGCGGCGACGAGTCCAGCACCCGTGACGTTGGTGATCGGCGAGGAAGAGCTGCTCGTGGATCGGGAGGTGGCCGCGGTCGTCGCGACCGTGCGAGCCGCCGATCCCGAGGCCGAGCGGCATGAGCTGATCGGGGGGAAGGTCGAGCCGGGCGAGATCGCGGGGCTGGCCGCGCCGTCGCTGTTCGGCGGCCGGTCGATCATCGTGGTGCGGTCCGCGCAGGACCTGTCCAAGGACGTGATCGCGGAGATCGTCGCGTACGCGGCGAACCCCGCCGAGGACGCCGTGCTCGTGCTCACCCACCCGGGCGGCGCGAAGGGCAAGGCGCTGGTCGACGGGCTCAAGAAGGCCAAGGCGGCGGTCGTCACCGTCCCGAAGATCACCAAGCCTGCGGAGCGCCTGGACTTCATCAAGGCCGAGATCAAGCGGGCGGGGCGGGCGATCGCGCCCGACGCGGCCCAGGCGCTGCTCGACGCGGTCGGCAACGACCTGCGGGAGCTCGCCGCCGCGTGCAGCCAGCTCGTCTTCGACACGCCCGCCGACCACAAGACGATCACCGCCGCGGACGTGGCGCGCTACCACCGAGGCCAGGCCACGGTGACCGGCTTCGCCGTCGCCGAGAGCGCGGCCGAGGGCAAGGCCGCCGAGGCGCTCGAGCAGCTCCGCTGGTCCCTGGCGACGGGCACGCCACCCGTGCTCATCGTGAGCGCCCTCGCCAAGGAGCTGCGCACCCTCGCCAAGGTCGCGGGCGCCCGCAACCTGCGTGGCGCCAACATCGCCCAGGCGCTTGGCATGCCCCCGTGGCTCGCCAAGCGCTACCAGGACCGGCTGCGCGCCTGGGGCCCGGAGGGGCTCAGCACCGCGATCCAGGCGGTGGCCGAGGCCGACGAGCAGGTCAAGGGCGCCGGCGTCGACCCCGCCTACGCGCTGGAGCGCGCGGTGCGCGTCATCTGCGCCAGCCGCAACGGCCGCTGACCGCGCCACCCCTCCGCGCCGCGGCGAATTGTCCGCGCGCCGAGCGGTCCCGCCACCGTTGCGCGCGCTGACGCGATCGCTCCATCAGCACCTCGGTCTCGGACGTGTTCATCTGCGAGCGGCCTGGCCTGCCGCGCAGGGGCGAGGTCCTCGGATCGCCGACGTGAAGGAGGACGATGCCGCCGGCACGGCGGCCGCCCGCGACATCTCCACATCGGGACCCTCGCATCGGACACGGCCATTGCCGCCGGCCCGGGTGACGGCGAGCAGGACCCCAATCTTGCCGGGGAGTGCGCGCCCGATCTCGGCTCCGGCGATGGTTGCGCATCGCCCATCGGAGCCGACAGCGCTGACCACCGGGTGCAGCTGCGTGTTCCTGACCTCAGGGTCGATGCGTCGCCCGGTCAGGGGCGGCGCGTCCGCGACCAGCGGGCCCGGTGCAAGGGTGCCGCTCCATCCCGTGGGAGGCTCGGTGGCGCTCCCGGAGGGTGTGCTGTGGCGGGCTGCGCAGCCGGGCCGTGGTGAACGAACGCAGGGGGCAGAGGCCCGCACCTTGCCGTGGCGACCGCGTTTTGGGTGGTGGCGGACGAGGGCTGGCGAGCGCGGACAACGTGACCGCCGGGTGGGTGAGCGCCGTCAGGAGCGCAGTGGCGAGCATGCGTGCGGCGGCCCGACTGCGGAGGCGAACCGCGGCCGATAGGAGGATCACGGATCTAGTAGATGCGATGGCTAAAGCGCAGGAGTACTAGCTAATGCGAACTCATAGATGTATTCAGATTCGAATCTGCGAAAGATAGAGTGTGGTCTTGTGGCGACGTTGCGCATCGGCGAGGCCGGAAGGCTGCTCGGGGTCGGCCGAGCACCGTCCGCCGTTGGGCCGAGCGCGGTCGGCCGAGGGCCGCGCGAGATGAGCAGTGCTCTCCGGGAGATCAGTGGCGCCATCAGGCGATGTCCGGGCCTGCGCAGATCGGGGAGAACGGGGGCGTTCGTGCCCAGGCATGTGGCCGCTTTAGGGAGATCGTCAGCGGGGGTCCGTGGGACGTGCGGTCGATGGGGGTCGCCCCGGGGCGGTTCCGGTGGTTCGCCGACCCGCAGGGTCGTTGGCGAATTCGGATCGGCGGCGGGCTGGGTGTGATCGATCGCCGGGTGTGTGGGATGGGGCGGTGTCTGGCGGATCGGTGGCGCCGGTGGGGCGATGTCCGGGCTGTGTAGATCGGGGACGGGGCGGCGTTCGTGCTCGGACAGGTGGCCGCTTTAGGGAGATCGTCAGCGGGGTGGTCCGCGGTACGTGCGGGCGGTTCCGGCGGTTCGGCAATCCGAAGGGCCGCTGGCGAACGGTGCGGCTGGGGGTAGTCGCAGGGGGTTTCGGGTGGTTCGGCGATCTGCAGGGTCGTTGGCGATGTCCGGGCAGATCGGGGGACGGGGGCGATGTTCATGCGTTGGCGCGAAGCCGCTTCAAGGAGATCGTCAGCGGGACGGTCGAGCGGAACGTGCGGTCGATGGGGGTCGCCCCGGGGCGGTTCCGGTGGTTCGCCGACTCGCAGGCCCGTGGGCGAGCTCGGACCGGATGCCGGCGTCGTGGCGGCCGCGGTCATCGTGACCTCGTCGTGGACCTACCCGGTCACGTCCAGGTGACCGGTCATGTGTGAGGAGCCTTCTGTGGTGTTCAGGCGTCTCTCCCGGTGGGTGATCGTGCTCGCCGTGCTCGCTCCGGCGGCGGTGTCCGGATGCGGTTCCGGCGGATCGGCCGGCGGCGGGGGCGGTGAGGTGACGGTCTTCGCGGCGGCCTCGCTGACCGAGACCTTCACCGAACTCGGCGAAATCTTCGAAGCCGAGCATCCGGGGACGACGGTGCGGTTCAACTTCGGGTCCAGCGCCACGCTGGCCCAGCAGATCGTTCAGGGAGCTCCGGCGGACGTGTTCGCCGCGGCGAACCCGGCCACGATCAAGACGGTCACCGACGCGTCCCTGGCCGATGCGCCGACCACGTTCGCGCGCAACCGGCTGCAGATCGCCGTGCCGAAGGACAACCCGGCGAAGGTCGACGAGCTGAAGGACCTCGCCGACCCCAAGGTGAAGGTGGCGCTGTGCGCCGAGCAGGTGCCGTGCGGGGCCGCCGCGCGCAAGATCCTGGACGCGGCCGGGCTCACGGTCACCCCGGTCACCCTGGAGCAGGACGTCAAGGCCACCCTCACCAAGGTCGCACTGGGCGAGGTGGACGCGGCCCTGGTGTACCGGACCGACGTGCTCGCCGCGGCGGGCCGGGTGACCGGCATCCCCTTCCCCGAGGCCGACGAGGCGGTCAACGACTACCCGATCGCCGTCCTCACCACGGCGCCGTCCGCCGACCAGGCCAGGCGGTTCGTGGACCTGGTGCTGTCCCAGCGGGGCAAGGACGTGCTGACCAAGGCAGGCTTCGAGGCGGCCTGAACGGCCGAGGCTCCGGCCCACGGCGCGGACCCGCCGGACCGGCGGGCGCTGCGCCATCCGGCGGGCGCTCAGCCGCGCAAGCCCGTCGGCGACGTTCCCGTGCCGCTCACGACGCCTCCCGCGGCTCCACCCAGGCCCGCTGCGGCGAGGAGAGCGCGCCGTCGCGCAGCTGGAGGACGCGGTCGGCGTAGCGGATGAGGGCGGGGTCGGCGGTGGTGACGAGGGCGGTGACGTCCTCGGTGAGGGTGAGGGTGCGCAGCAGCTCCATGATCCGGTGACCGGCCCGGGTGTCGAGGTCGCCGGTGGGCTCGTCGGCGATCAGCAGCCGGGGCCGGTTGGCGAGCGCGCGGGCGATCGCGACGCGCTGCCGCTGGTCCTCCGACAGCTCGTACGGGCTCCGGTCCGCGCGATCCGCGAGGCCGACGAGGGTGAGGAGCTCCTCGACCCGCTTCTCCCGTTCGGCGACCGGAGTGTTGGTGAGCCGCAGCGGCACGCCGACGTTCTCGGCGGCCGTCAGCACGGGGATGAGGCCGAACGACGGGAAGACGAACCCGATCTCCTCGCGCCGCAGCCGCAGCAGCTCGCCCTCGGACAGGTCGGTGATCCGCCGCCCCGCGATCATCACCTCCCCGGAGTCGGGGCGATCGAGCCCGCCCACCTGGTTGAGCAGGGTGGTCTTGCCCGCCCCGCGCCCGCCGCTGATCACGACCAGCTCACCTGGGTGGGCCGCGAAGGAGACGTCGCGCAGCGCGACGACCTCCCTGAGCCCTTGCCGGTAGACCTTGCGCAGGTTCTCGGCGACGACCATCGGCTCGATCATGACGGTCCTCCTCGGGCCGGTCGGGCCACACCCCCGATGTGGCCGTGCTCTGCCTCTGGGCATGGTCGGTGTCCGGTGGCGGGGCGGCGGCGAACGGCCACCGGCAACGCCCCCTGCACGCCGGTGCCTTCGGGCCGGTCCGCACGCCGCCTCGCGGCGCGACCGGCGATCCGCCGGGCGGCCGAGGCGGGGCCGGCGGCCGCGACGCGCGGCCACCCCGATCCCCGCGGGCCGTACGCCACCTGCGCGGGCCGAGCGGCTCGGCGCCGTTCCACGGCGTCCGCAGGCCGCTCGATGCGTACGGCGCCGACGCGGCGGTGGACGACCTGGCAGGTGGGCGGCATCGGGTGGGCGCGATCACCGGGCTGCGTGGGGGCCATGGCGAACAGCTGTGGCCGTACCCACGGGCCGGTAGGCCGAATCCGGCGCCGGGCGGCGGATAAGCGGCCATGCGCCGTCCCGGCGGCCCCGGCCCGGCAGCCGCCGCCGATCCGGCCCCCTCCATGCGCACCCCGGGTACGGCACGGCGCGCCGACCCGGTACGGCGGAGCCGCGGTCGCGTGACGCCCGGTCATCCGGCCTCCCCCCGGCGGCGGACGGGCTCGCCGGGCCCCGGGCGGCCGACGCCGCCGTGCGCGAGGCCGCCGACCGCCGCCGCCACCACGAGCCCGGCGGCGAGCAGGATCGGCGCGACCGGCCCCGGCGGCCGGCCGTACCCGCCCGGCGTACCCGCGAACACGGCCACGTCGACCCCCGCGCCCAGCACCACCGGCAGGGCCAGGCCGAGCACCGTACCGGCGAGGATCGGCCACGCCGCCACCGCGGCGACCTCGAGCGCGGCCACCCCGCGCGCCCGCCCCGCGGCGAGACCCAGGACGCGCAGCGTCGCCAGCGTCCGCGCGCGGTCGCCGCTCCGCAGCGCCGGCGCGATCAGCACGGCGAGCACCGCATAGCCCGCGGCCAGGGCGACGACCGCCCACAGCACGGTGCGGAGCGCGGTGGCGAGCGGCGCCGCGGCGAGGCGCTCCGCCTCCCCGCGCACGGTGACCACCGAGGCGTCCGGCCCACCGGCCACGGCGCGCAGCGCCGCCGCGTCCAGGTCGTCGCCGTCCACGAGCAGCACGTTCGCCAGGTGGCCGAGCCCGGCCCGGGGCAGCGCCTGAAACGGTACGACGACGAGGCTGCCGTTCCCCGGCGCGAGCCCCGGCAGCCCGCCGTCGACCACCCCGGTGGGGACCACCTCGATCCGCCGGTACCAGCCCACCTGGAACCGGGAGTAGACGGTCAGGTCGTGGCTGACGAGCGCGGGCAGCGCGCTGCCGGGCACGTCCGGGGGCGGCGCGGGCACGGTGAGCGGCGAGCCCGCGACCAGCCGCCGGTACGCCGCCAGGTCCACCGCGACCACGGTCACGTTCTGCCCGCGCGCCCCGAGCCGGCCGGTGCCGCGCAGCGCGGGCACCACGGCGCGCACCCCCGGCACCTCGCGCAGCCGGGAGACCACCGGGTCGGTCGGCCCCGGCGGACGCTCCACCCGGGCCGCCGCGCCGGTGCGCCGCCACGCGGCCACCGACTGGGCCGCCTCGAGCGCGTCCGCGGCCACCACCCCGTACACCGAAACGGCGAGGGCGGGCAGCAGCACGAGCGCGGGCAGCGGGCCCGCAGCCCCGGCCCGCGCCGCCAGGGTGAGCCCGAGGAACGGCACGGCCGACCGTCGCCGGGCGGCGAGCCACGCCGGCAGGCGCAGCGCGTGGCGGGACAGCCGGACGGTGACGATCGCGGCGGCGGCCGCGAGCGGCACCGTGGCGAGCACGAGGAACAGGTCGGCGTCGGCCGTCCGCGCCCCCTCCCGCGCGGTGGCCAGCCCGCGGGCGCGCAGCAGGCAGGCGGCGGCGACGGCGAGCACGACCACGGCGGCCTCGGCGGCGAGCCGGCGCGCCGAGGGGTGCCGGGCCGCCGCCTCCGGGTGCCGCTCCGGCGCCCGGGGTCCGGCCGCGGCGAGCCACGCTCCGAGGGCGACGGCACCGGCGGCGAGCAGCACCGGCCACAGGCCGGCCGGCGGTACGGCGGGGCCGGGCACGAGCGCGGCGACGCCGTACCCGAGCAGCGCCGCCGGCACGCACACGAGCGCGACCGCGCCGCCCACGCGGGCAGCCGGGCCGTGCCGGGCTGCCCCGGGCCCCGGCCGCAGCCGGGCGCACAGCAGCCGCACCGCGAGCGCGACCGCGCCGCAGGCGACGAGGGCGAGCCCGCCGATCACGAGCCACCCGAGCACCACCGCGACCCGCCGCCGCTCGAGGAACCGGTCGAGCGCCGCGTCCAGGCCCGTGCGCAGCTCGAACCGCGCCACCCCCTGCGGCAGGGCGGCCCGCTGCCGGAGCAGGTCCCGGTAGCGGTCGACCGCCTCGGCGAGCGCGGCGGCGTCCCGGGCGGTGATCGCGCCGGGATCGACCGGCAGGGTCCACTCGTAGCGCAGGCCGCCGGGGCCGGCGAGCCGCGGCAGGGCGGCGTCGTGGACGAGCCCGGTGAGGTGCTGCTCGTCCCCGGCGGTGGTGAGCCGGATGGAGGTCTGCAGCAGATACCGGTGATGCCGCCAGAACGGATCGTCGGACCGCACCGGCTCGAACAGCCCGGTGACGCGGGCGAGCCGCGGCTCGGTGTCGCCGAGCAGCAGCAGCGACCCCACCGACAGGTTCATCGCGGCGGCCCCGGCCCGCGACAGCGCGACCTCGATCAGCGGTACCTCGCCGAGCCCGCCGTACCCGGGCACCCGCCGCATCGTGGGCGGCCCCGGCGGCGACCCGGCGACGTAGCGCACCCGGCGCTCCACCCCCGCCACCCAGGCGAGGTTGAGGAACTGCAGCGCGTGGTCCTCCGCGCCGATGCGGTCGGCGAGCGGGGTGCGCAGCGTCCGCGCCGCGTACGACGCCCCCGCCGCCTGCGCCGCCGCACCCGTGGCGACCACCGAGCGCAGCGGTCCGGGCAGCTCGGCGTGCAGCCGGTCGTGCCACGCGGTGAGCCGCGCGGTGCCGGGGAACACGTCGGCGGCGCCGCGCGGCGTGAGCGAGACGGTGAGGTCGGCCGGCTCGGCCGGGTCCTCCTGTACGGCGCGGCGCACCGCCCGGTCGAAGGAGTCCGCGATCACCCGGGGCAGCGCCGCGGGCAGCGCCGCCGCGGTGAGGGTGAGCAGCGCGAGCAGCACGGCCACCCCGCGGTGGGCCCGGAGGATGCGCAGCGGGCTCATGCGCGCCGCCCCCACGGCACGGGCGGGCCGCCCCGGCGGCGGCCCGGGACGGCGGCGGGCGTGCCCGGCCGCGGCAAGGCGTGCGCGTCGTCCGCGGCGGTCCGCGCAGCCGGCGCCGCCGCCGGGCCGACACGGCCGGGGGCGAGCGATCCGTCACGCGGCAGAGGCCGGTCCGGATGCACGGCGGCCGCGCCCGCGAGCGGTACGGCGGGCCGGGCGCGTGGCGCGCCCTCGGCCGCATGCGGGCGGGCGAGCGGCACGCAGGGGCGGACGGCGCGCCCGGCCGGCGGGGTCAGCGGGCCGGTGCGGGCGAGAACCCGGGAAGCGGGCGGAGCGGCCCGGCCCGCGCCGCCGCGGTCGATGCCGGGACAGGGGGCGGCGTTCCGGCGTGCCGGGGTCACCGGCGAGGGGGCGGCGCCGTACGGGAGGGCAGGACGGGGCCGGTCGCAGGCGTGCGCGAGGAGGACGGCGGGCCGACGGGGGCCGGGTCCGGGTGGCAGCAGCGGCGGCGGTCCGGCGGGCGCGTGCCGCACCGCCGGCGGCGTCCGCCACCGCATCCGGGCCCCTCCGCTCGTCGTATCGCAGCCACCTGCGCACGACTGTAAGCGGGAACCCGCGCCCGGTCGGCGGCCCGGGCCGGATGGTGATGGAGGCGATGCGCGACGGAAATGGAGAAGTGATATCGATTCCGTGACAAATTATGACATTGTCACGAACTATCGATATTTCGGCATGGCGAAAGCGCCGTGCTCCCCAGTGGAGTCACGGCGCTCGCGACGGTGATGCGCGCCCTGCGCGGCCCAGATAGGCCTACTTCGACGCCGCGGCCTGCAGCGCAGCGGCGCGCTTGGCGATCGCCGACTTCCGGTTGGCCGCCTGGTTCTTGTGGATCACGCCCTTGGTCACCGCCTTGTCGAGCTGGCGGCACGCGGCGCGCATGAGCGCAACCGCCTCGTCCACGTCACCCCGCTCGGCGGCCTCGCGGAACTTGCGGATCGCCGTCTTCAGCGACGACTTGACGGCCTTGTTACGCAGACGACGCTTTTCGTTCTGCTTGTTGCGCTTGATCTGGGACTTGATGTTAGCCACGAAGAAGCCTCGGTCAGAAGGTCGGTGGATTGGTTCGCGCGGGCAGAGAGGGCGCACCACACGCAGTCCGATAGGGTATCAACGCCCCTCACGCCGCTCAAATCAATGCAGGGCACATGGCCCCTGCGGCCTGCGGCCGGACGGGGACCCGGTGGTGGAATGTGCCGTGCCGAAGGCAGTTTAGGACACGGCGTCGGAGCCGCACCGGAGGTTATCGAGCCGTCACCCGTCCGTGCCCATCCCGTCCGTGCCCATCCCACCCGTGCGCGCCGCGCCCGCGCTCGCCCGCCACCCCACCGGCCACGGCCGCACACCGCACACCTTTTCTTCTTGTGCCGCCCGCCTGTCATGGCCGCCCGGCCCGGACCGCCGGCCGTACCGGAGCACGAAAGACAGAAGAGAGGAAAGCGGCGAGCCCGCCGGCGCCGTTCCCCGGCCGCGGCCGTACGGCGGGCCGCGGCGCGCCCGGCCGCGGGGCCGCGCCGCCCCGAGGTTGCGCCCGACCCGCGGCCCTGCCGGTAGACTCGCCACGGAGAGCCGCCGCGGTCACACCCGCGATCGGGTGCACGGAGGGCGAGACGAGCGGGGCGGGCACGGGAGCCGCGCGACGCGGCGGGACCGCGCCCGGGACGCCGTGGCGGTCCGGGCTGTAACCCGAACATGCGACCATGGAAGGCGGGCCGGCGGTTCCGGCCCCTTGATCGTGATCGAACCTGCCGAAACGGACCACGGTGCGCACTGAGCCTGGCCTGACCGACCCCGCGGTGATCCGCAACTTCTGCATCATCGCGCACATCGACCATGGCAAGTCCACGCTCGCCGACCGCATGCTCCAGCTCACGGGCGTGGTCGACGAGCGGCAGATGCGCGCGCAGTACCTCGACCGGATGGACATCGAGCGGGAGCGCGGCATCACCATCAAGTCGCAGGCCGTACGGATGCCCTGGAAGGGCCCGGACGGCGTCCAGTACGTCCTCAACATGATCGACACGCCGGGCCACGTCGACTTCACCTATGAGGTGTCCCGGTCGCTCGAGGCGTGTGAGGGCGCGATCCTGCTGGTCGACGCCGCGCAGGGGATCGAGGCGCAGACCCTCGCCAACCTCTACCTGGCGATGAACGCCGACCTCACCATCATCCCCGTGCTCAACAAGATCGACCTGCCGCAGGCCCAGCCGGACAAGTACGCCGAGGAGCTGGCCGGGCTGATCGGCTGCGCCCCCGAGGAGGTGCTGCGCGTCTCCGGCAAGACCGGCGAGGGCGTCAAGGAGCTGCTCGACCACGTGGTCCGGCAGGTGCCGCCGCCGGTCGGCGACCCCGACGCCCCGGCCCGGGCGCTGATCTTCGACTCGGTCTACGACATCTACCGCGGCGTCGTCACCTACGTGCGGGTCGTCGACGGCCACCTCAACCCGCGTGAGCGCACGATGATGATGTCGACCGGGGCCACCCACGAGACCCTGGAGATCGGCGTCATCTCGCCGGAGCCGATCCCCTCGAAGAACGGCCTCGGCGTCGGCGAGGTCGGCTACCTCATCACCGGCGTGAAGGACGTGCGCCAGGCCCGGGTCGGTGACACGGTCACCTCGGCCGCGCGCCAGGCGACCGAGCCGCTGCCCGGCTACGAGCACCCCAAGCCGATGGTGTACTCGGGCCTCTACCCGATCGACGGCGACGACTACCCGGAGCTGCGCGACGCCCTCGACAAGCTGCGGCTCAACGACGCGGCGCTCGTCTACGAGCCGGAGACCTCGGCCGCGCTCGGCTTCGGCTTCCGCTGCGGCTTCCTCGGCCTGCTCCACATGGAGATCGTGCGCGAGCGGCTGGAGCGCGAGTTCAACCTGTCGCTGATCTCCACCGCGCCGAACGTGCCCTACCGGGTGGTTCTCGACAGCGGCAAGGAGGTCACCGTCACCAACCCGTCGGAGTTCCCCGGCGGCAAGATCGCCGCAGTGTACGAGCCGGTGGTGCGCGCCACGGTGCTCACCCCGGCCGACCACATCGGCGCGATCATGGAGCTGTGCCAGAACCGCCGCGGCACCCTGCTCGGCATGGACTACCTGTCCCCGGAGCGGGTCGAGATCCGCTACACGCTGCCGCTGGCGGAGATCATTTTCGACTTCTTCGACCAGCTCAAGTCCCGCACCCGCGGCTACGCCTCGCTCGACTACGAGCCCGCGGGCGAGCAGGAGGCCGACCTGGTCAAGGTGGACATCCTGCTGCAGGGCGAGCCGGTCGACGCGTTCAGCGCGATCGTGCACCGGGACAAGGCGTACGCCTACGGCGTGGAGATGGCCCGCAAGCTCAAGGAGCTCATCCCGCGGCAGCAGTTCGAGGTGCCGATCCAGGCGGCGATCGGCTCCCGCGTCATCGCCCGGGAGAACATCCGGGCGCTGCGCAAGGACGTGCTCGCCAAGTGCTATGGCGGCGACATCACCCGGAAGCGCAAGCTGCTGGAGAAGCAGAAGGAAGGCAAGAAGCGCATGAAGATGGTCGGCCGGGTGGAGGTGCCGCAGGAGGCGTTCGTCGCCGCGCTCGCCACCGACACCCCGGGCGACAAGAAGAAGTAGCCACCGGCGCGCCATGCCCTCCGTCCTGCCCGACGGCGATCCGGTGCCCCGCACCGGCGAGCTGCCCGAGTCCGCGCTCCGCGGGCTCGGGGAGCGCCCGTTCGGCGTCTACGTGCACGTGCCGTTCTGCGTGACCCGCTGCGGCTACTGCGACTTCAACACCTACACCGCGGCCGAGCTCGGCCCGGGCGCGAGCCGCGCGGACTACGCCGAGACCGCCGCCGCCGAGGTACGGCTCGCGCGGCGGGTGCTCGGCGACGCCGCGCCGCGGGTGCAGACCGTGTTCTTCGGCGGCGGCACGCCCACCCTGCTGCCGCCCGCCGACCTGGTGCGCATCCTGCGGGTGATCGACGAGGAGTTCGGGCTCGCCCCGGACGCCGAGGTCACCACCGAGGCGAACCCCGAGTCGGTCACCCCGGCCGCGCTCGCCGAGCTGCGCGCGGGCGGCTTCACCCGGATCAGCCTCGGCATGCAGAGCGTGCGGCCGCACGTGCTCGCCGTACTCGACCGGCGGCACACCCCCGGCCGGGCCGCGGCCGCCGCCCGGGAGGCGCGGGAGGCCGGGTTCGCGCACGTCAACCTCGACCTCATCTACGGCACGCCGGGGGAGACCGACGACGACTGGCGGGCCACGCTCGCCGCCGCGATCGAGGCCGGGCCCGACCACATCTCCGCCTACGCGCTCATCGTCGAGGACGGCACCCGGCTCGCCGCCCGCATCCGCCGCGGCGAGCTGCCCGCGCCCGACGACGACGTCGCCGCCGACCGCTACCTGATCGCCGACGCCATGCTCGGCGAGGCCGGGTACGCCTGGTACGAGATCTCCAACTGGGCCCGCTCGCCCGACGCCCGGTGCCGCCACAACCTGCTCTACTGGACCGGCGGCGACTGGTGGGGCGTCGGCCCCGGCGCGCACAGCCACGTCGGCGGCGTGCGCTGGTGGAACGTGAAGCACCCGGCCGCGTACGCGGCCCGCCTCGCCGCCGGGGAGTCGCCCGGCCACGCCCGCGAGGTGCTCACCGCCGAGGACCGCGCGGTCGAGCGGCTCATGCTCCAGCTCCGCCTCGCCACCGGCCACCCGCTCGACGAGATCCGCCCGGAGGCCCGCCCGGCCGTGGCCCGCGCCCTCGCCGACGGGCTGCTCGACCCCGGGCCGTTCCGGAACGGCCGGGCCGTGCTCACCCTGCGCGGCCGGCTGCTCGCCGACGCGCTCATCCGCGACCTCGCCTAGTCACTCGGCGGGCGGCGGGCTCACGAAGTCGATCAGCTCCTCCACCCGGCCGAGCAGCTCCGGTTCCAGGTCCGTGTAGTCGGTGACCCGCCCGAGGATGTGCCGCCACGCCTCGCCCGGGTCCATGCGCCAGCCGAGCGCCGCGAGCACGCCCTCCTTCCACGGCACCCCCTTCGGCACCTCGGGCCACGCCGGGATGCCGAGCACCGACGGCTTCACCGCCTGCCAGATGTCGACGAACGGGTGCCCCACCACGAGCACGTACGGCGAGGCCACCTGCTCGGCGATCCGGCTCTCCTTCGAGCCGGGCACGAGGTGGTCGACGAGCACGCCGAGGCGGCGCTCCGGGCCGGGGCCGAACTCGGCCACGATCCGCGGCAGGTCGTCGACGCCCTCCAGGTACTCGACGACGACCCCCTCCACCCGCAGATCGTGGCCCCAGATCTTCTCCACGAGCTCGGCGTCGTGCACGCCCTCCACGTAGATGCGGCTCTCCTTGGCGACCCGCGCCCGCAGGCCCTCGACCATGATCGACCCCGAGGCGCTGCGGCGCGGCCGCGCCGGGGCGCCCGCCGGCCGGGTGCCGGGCCGCACCAGGGTGACCGGCCTGCCCTCGAGGAGGAACCCGCCGCGCTCCAGCGGGAACACCCGCCGCCGCCCGAAGCGGTCCTCCAGCGTGACCCCGAGCTTGTCGCACGCGACCACCGCACCGCAGAAGCCGCCGGTGGCGTCCTCCACCACCAGGCCGGGCTCGGCCGGCACCTCCGGGAAGGGCTCCCGGGTGAAACGGCGCCGCCGTCCGGAGAGCACGTCCTCGTACATGGCAGGGCACGCTAGCAAACCGCCCCCGCCCGCCGCGGGCGGATCGCCGCGTCACCGCCCGCCGTACGGCGGCCACGGCCCGGCGGGCCCGGCGAGCCGCCGCCGCGCCCGCCTCCGGAACACCGGCACGAGCACCGTGACCACGACCGCCACCACGAACGTGACGAACATCAGCCCGAACCACAGCAGCATCTCGCCGGCGGTGGTCGCCGCCTCCTGGGGGGTGAACTGCTTGCCCACGCCGAACACCACGTCGGAGGTGGCGGGCGCCTGGCAGACGATCCGGTAGGTGCCCGGCCGGGTGACGCCGATGTCGAAGACGTGCTCCCACATGCGGCCGCCCGCGGTGATCGTCATCGTGTAGCCCGGCTTGGTGAGCGGCACGCCCTGGCCGGCGGCGGTGGTCGCCTCGCAGACGAAGTTCACCGGCTGCGTGGTCGAGGCGTACAGGACCGGCCGGTCCTCGGGGGAGGCGTCGAACGTGAACGGCGCGCCGCTGCGGAACTCCCGCGGCGGGGCCGCCTCCTCGCCGACCGACTCCACCGCGCCGGTCATGCCGAGGAACCCGGCGGCGACGCTCGCCGCGAACGCCAGCCAGGCCAGCAGGATCCACAGCCGCCGCGGCCCGGCCGCGCCGGGTTGCGGGGGCGCCTGGCCGCTCGGCGGGGCGCCGTACCCGGGCGGGGGAGGGTACGGCGGAGCCGGGGGCGCGCCGGGCGGGACACCCTGGCCGGGCCCGGGCGCGGGGCCCTGTGGGGGAGCGGGCGCCGGGCCGGGAGGCGGGCCCGGCGGCGCGGGCTGCGGGCCGGGGCCGGAGACGGGACCGGGCGGCGGGCCGCCGGGGCCGTGCGGCCCGGGGACCTGCCCCTCCGGCCGGGGGTCGTTCGACTGGCTCATAATCCGAGTGTGACGGTTTCCCACCCCGGCCGCACCGGCCGTCGACCCGGTGTTTCCATACCGATTCGGTGCCCATCCGGCCGTGGAGCGGACCGTCGAACCGACCGCCGCGATAGCGTCACGACGGAATCGCGGGGTCTTCCCGCCTGCGAGAATGAGTTATCGCACCTGAGAGATGGGAGCCGTACACTTGGCACTCGGGAACACTGAGTGCCAAGCAAGGTGTTGCTGGACGACACCGAGGCGGCCGGGAGGTGAACACGTTGCTCGATGACCGCAAGCTGGCGGTTCTGCGCGCCATAGTCGAAGATTACGTGTCCACCAACGAGCCAGTCGGATCCAAGGCGATCGCGGAGCGGCACAATCTCGGCGTCTCACCCGCCACGATCCGTAACGACATGGCGGTCCTGGAGGAGCAGGGGTACATCACCCAGCCCCACACCAGCGCCGGGCGGGTGCCGACCGACAAGGGCTACCGGCTCTTCGTGGACCGGCTGTCGCAGATCAAGCCGCTGTCCGCGGCCGAGCGACGGGCGATCGAGACCTTCCTGGCCGGCGCGGTCGACCTGGACGACGTGCTGCGCCGTACGGTCCGGCTGCTGGCCCAGCTCACCCGGCAGGTGGCCGTGGTGCAGTACCCGTCCCTCACCAAGTCCACGGTGCGCCACGTGGAGCTCGTGCCGCTCACCGACCGCCGCGTGATGCTCGTCCTCATCACCAACACCGGCCGGGTGGAGCAGCGCGTGGTCGAGCTCCCCGACCCGGTGAAGGAGGACCGCATCGCGCACCTGCGGGCGATGCTCAACGCCTGCCTCGACGGGTGCGGCCTGAGCAACGTGCCCGACACGGTGCAGGACCTGCCCGAGCACCTGCCCCCGGAGGACCGGTCCGTCGCGGCCACGATTCTTTCGGTGCTCCTTGAGACTCTCGTGGACCGCAACGATGAGAAAATCGTCATGGCCGGCACCGCGAACCTCGCCGCGGCCGACTTCTCGGTCAGCCTGCGCGAGGTGCTGGAGGCGCTCGAGGAGCAGGTGGTCCTCATGCGCCTGCTCAGCGAGCCGTCGAACGACCCGTCCTCCCTCACGGTGCGGATAGGCTCGGAGAATCCGTACACGGGGCTGAAGGGCATGTCGTTCGTGGCCGCCGGGTACGGCTCCGGTGACAAGGAACTGGCCCGGCTGGGTGTGCTGGGCCCGACGCGAATGGATTATCCGGTGACGATGGGCGCGGTGCGCACGGTGGCGCGCTACGTCGGTCAGATTCTGGCGGGGTCTTAAGTGGCGAAGGATTACTACGCCATCCTCGGGGTGCGCCGCGACGCGAGCCAAGAGGAGATCAAGAAGGCGTACCGGCGGCTCGCGCGCGAGCTGCATCCCGACGTGAACCCGGATCCGGCGACCGCCGAGCGCTTCAAGGAGATCAACCAGGCGTACGAGGTACTCTCCGACCCCAACAAGCGCAAGATGTACGACCTGGGCGCCGACCCGTTCGGGTCGGGCGCCACGGCGGGTGCCGGTACGACCACCGGGTTCGGCGCGGGCTTCCCGTTCAGCGACATCATGGATGCCTTCTTCGGCACCGGGACCGCCTCGCGGGGCCCGCGCACCCGAGCGCGCCGCGGCCGCAACCACACGATCCGGGTGGAGCTGGACCTCGCCGAGACGGCGTTCGGCACCACCCAGGAGCTGGTGGTCGACACCGCGGTGCTCTGCGACGTCTGCCAGGGCTCCGGCACGGCGCCGGGAACCCACCCGGACACCTGCGACATGTGCAACGGGCGGGGCGAGGTCTCCCAGGTCACCCGCTCGTTCCTGGGCCAGGTCATGACGACGCGGCCGTGCCCCCAGTGCGGCGGCTACGGCACCATCATCCGGCACCCCTGTCAGGAGTGCGCCGGCGACGGCCGGGTGCGCACCCGCCGCATGATCAAGGTGCGGATCCCGGCCGGTGTCGAGGACGGCACGCACATCCAGCTCGCCGGCGAGGGCGAGGTCGGCCCCGGCGGCGGCCCGCCCGGCGACCTGTTCCTGGAGATCGTCGAGCGCCCGCACCCGATCTTCGAGCGGCGCGGCGACGACCTCCACTGCACCGTGCACATCCCGATGACCGCGGCCGCCCTCGGCACCACCCTCGTGATCGACACGCTCGACGGCCCCGAGGAGGTCGACATCCGGCCCGGCACCCAGTCCGGCCAGATCATCCCGCTGTACGGGCGCGGCGTGCCGCACCTCAACGAGAGCGGCCGGGGCGACCTGCTCATCCACGTCAACGTCGAGACCCCCACCCGCCTCGACGCCCAGCAGGAGGAGCTGCTCCGGCAGCTCGCCAAGCTGCGTGGCGAGGAGCACCCGCCCGGCAAGTTCGCCCCCGGCCAGCAGGGCTTCTTCTCCCGCCTCCGGGACGCGTTCAACGGTCGTTGAAGAGATCTGTGGCGCGGCCGATGACCGGCTGAGCATCGTCGCGGCCACATCCCGCCCGGCTTGGTCCGCGCGACGCGCGCCGCACGGCGGTTCCGCCGTGCCCGCATCCGAGCGCGTCGCGCCTCGTCGAACCGTTCCACCGCCGCCGCCCCCGGGCCCGGGAACGGCGCGCCGTCGTGCCCTCGCCCGGCCACGCGGAGCGCGGCCCGCCGGGGCGTCTTCGGGGTGCGCGGGGCCGAGCCGCGCGGTGCGGCGCGGCCGGCTCAGAGCGCCCGGACCCCCGCGCGGATGCGCTCCAGCAGCTGCCGCGGCGGGCGTTTGCCGAGCACGACCTGGGCGTGGATGATCAAAAACCGCTCGGTCACCAGGTCGGCGATGAGCTCGCGGGCCACCCCCACCGGCAGCCGCAGCGCGGCCGCGATCTCGGCGACCGAGTGCGGGCTGCGGCACAGCTCGACGATGTGCGCGTGCTCGAACGCGAGCGGGGCCTCGAGCGCCGCCGGTGTCGAGGACAGCAGCGTCTCCATTCGCAGCCGCTCCTCCAGCGGCCGGGTGCGGCGGGTCGTCGTGATGAACGGGCGGGCGATCTCCCCGGCCGCGCTCACCTTCATCGTGGGGCCGTCCATGGCCTCGTCGTCGTACGGGTCCGGGCCGTAGGCCGGCGTGACCGGCTCCCCATCGTGCCGCGGCCGGTGCTCGACCGGGCGGTACCCCCACCCGAGGCCCTGCTCGGCGAGCCGCCGCAGGATGCGCTCGTCGCCCCACCGCAGCGGACGGTCGGCCGCCTCCTCCGGCGGCCGGTCCGGGCCCGCGGCGAGCGGCGGGCGGGCGGCATGCCGCCCCGGCACGCCGTCCGGGCGATCGAGCCCGTTCCGGGTGGCCTGCGCGTGGAACCGCACGATGTGGTAGCCGGTCTGCGGTACGGCGAGCCGCCCGGACGACGGCTCCGGCCCGCCGAGCGCCGGGCGGGTGGCGTGCCGGTTCGCCGTGGACGGCCCGGCGGGGACCTCCGGGGTGGCGTAGGGGAGGGGCAGATGGCCGCCTGTCTGCGGCGGCTCGAAGCGGGCCTGCGGCGGCACGGCCACGTGCCGCCCGTCTCGCACCGGTGCCGGCGTGCCGGAGCGGCGCGCGAGGGCGTCGTCCGCGCCGGTCCCCGGCTCGGCGGGCGGCCGGCCGTACGGACCGTCCCCGCTCCGGGGCAGCGGGCACACCGGCCCGGCCTGACCCGCCCATGCGGGCGGTGCCGCGGGTCCGCGCCCGTCCGGGGCGTCGGCGGGTGACCGGCCGGGGGCGGGCAGGGCCCACCCTATGGAGGGCGTGCGATGGCCCGGGCCGGCGGGTGGCTCGCCGCGCGACGGCGGCGGCACGTCCGGCCGCTGCCCCCACGCGGGGTCAACGGAGTCACCGTACGGCGAGCCGGGCATGCGCGGGTCGGGGACCCGCGGCGCCCACTCGTTCCAGCCGTCGTTCATCGCTGTTCGTCCACCCGCCCCGCTCTGGTCGACACGCCGCTCGGCCGTTCTCGCCCGCGCCCGCCCGGCGGACGCGCACGAGCGCGTCTCGTCGGGTACGGCCGAGAACGGTGGAACCCCGATGCGTTCGGCTCGTGACGAGCCCACCCCGACGTAACCGTACCGGTACACGGTGCCGCGAGAGGGGCGATCGGCGTATCTCAGTGGGTATTCCACTGAAACGCGCTAAACAGCCACCCAGCGGTTGTTTTGCGGCCCGTCCCGGCTTTCCGGCGGTGGGAGGACCGCCGCGCCTCCCACCGTCAGCGCTCGTTCCGGTTCGCGTTCATCTGGTCGCCCGGGCGCGTCCCGGCCCGGTAGTCGTTGAGCATCGACCGGACCCGGTCGACCGGGCTCTCCGGGGCCGGATCGTGGCCGCCGGCGCCGTACCCGGGCTCCTCGCGCGGCGTGCGCCGCACCGTCCCGTCCGCCGTGCCGTTCCGGCCGGCACTCCGGCCGGCGCCGCCCGCGGGACGCCCGTTGGCGTGGGCCGCGCCCGCCGAGACCCGCCCCGACAGCAGGTAGGGCGGCTTCATGTGCAGCGGGATCGGGGTCGGGATCACCGGCGGGACGGCGGTGGCGCGGGAACCGTTGTGGGGCGGCGTGCCGGGACGCTGCGGCGGCCCCGCGGTGTCCGCGGAGGTCGATTCGGGCTCCGGTGCGGCGTCCGGCGGCGGTGTCCCGTCGGCGGACGCGGCGGGCCGCTGCTCGGCTCCGGCGGCCGCAGGCCGCGGGTCGGCAGGGGCGGCCGCGGGGCCCGGGTCGGCCACGCCGGCGGGCACGGCGGGGGAGGGTGCCGTGGGCGCCGTGGGCAGCGTCGGCGGCAGCGTCCCCGGGGCCGGCGGGTCCGCCGACTCGGGTACCGGCACCACGGCCACGAGCTCGGCGGTGGCGCCGTTCGCCTGCGCCACCGCGTCCTCCTGCCCGGAGCGGGGCGTCGCCGCGGCCGCGGGTGCGGCCTGCCGGTCCGGCGCGCCGCCAGCGGCGGGGGACACGGCCGGGACGCCGCCCGCGTCCGCCGCCTGCCCGGCCGGGGCGGCGCTCTCGGCCGCCGTCCGCACGGGCCGCCCGGCCCCGGCCGGGACGGGCGCCCCCGCCGTGCCGTCGCGCACGAGCAGGTCCCCCGGGAGCACGACCCGGGCGGTGATGCCGGCGAGCGGCGAGTCGTGCAGCCAGACGCGGATGCCGAGCCGTTCGGCGAGCCGCCCCACGATGTACAGCCCCAGCTGCCGGGTGGGGGCGGCCAGGAAGCTCTGCTCGCCGCGCAGCCGGGCGTTGGCGGCCGCCAGCTCCTCGGGGCTCATGCCCACGCCCTGGTCGACGATCGCGATGTGGTACTCGGTCGCGTCGCACTTCGCCTGGATCTCCACGTCCTGTTCGGGCGGCGAGAACACCAGGGCGTTCTCGATCAGTTCGGCGAGCAGGTGCGCCACCTCGGCGACCACCTCGCCGCGCACCACGTCGTGGTCGACGCGGCGCAGCACGACCCGCCGGTAGTCCTCCACCTCGGCGAGCGCCGACCGCAGCACGTCGCTCATCGCCACCGGTTCGGCCGCGGGCCGGGGGAGCCGCTCGCCCAGGAGGATGAGCAGGCTCTCGGCGTTGCGCCGCATCCGGGTGGCGAGATGGTCGAGCTCGAACAGGTTCGTCAGCACCGCCGGGTCCGACTCGTCCCGCTCGAGCGCGGCGATCCGGTCGAGCTGGCGGCGGACCAGGGTCTGGCTGCGGCGGCCGAGGTGCGCGAGCGACTCGGCCGTGTTGCGGCGCAGCACCGCCTGGTCGGCGGCGAGCCGCAGCGCGGTCCGGTGCACCTTCGCGAGCGACCGGGTCACCGCGGCGAACTCGTCCTCCGGCCCGTCGGCGGCGGCGTCGCCCGCGGGGACCGCGTCCTCGGGGTTCGCGGTCGCCTGGAGCCGGGCCACCGCCTCCGGCAGGCGGCGTTCGGCGATCTCGTCGGCGTCCCGGGTGAGCCGGCGCAGCGGGCGCAGGATCGAGCGCGCGGTCACCAGGCCGAGCAGCAGCGTGGCGAGCAGCAGCACGCCGCCGAGCACGGCGAGCGCGACGAGCTCACGGGTGGCCCGCGCCTCGGCGCTCCGGGCGCGCGCCCCGGCCTGCTCGGCCACGGCGCGCCGTACCGCGCGCAGGTCGGCGACGAAGGCGTCGGCCGCCTCCCACCACTCGCGCGGCTGGGCCGTGAGGTTGCGGCCGCGCGGCGAGGCGGCCGCGCGCAGCCCGATCGCCCCCATCGTGGTCGCCGCCCGCGACTGGCGGGCCGCGCTCACCGCGCCCGCGTGCGCGGCCGAGGCGATGCGGCCGAACTGGGCGAGCCCGTCGGACTTGGCCGCGCGGGTCTCGATGAACCGCACGTACTCCTCCGGCGTGAACGCGTGCGCGGCGAGCACGCCGGTGAGGGTGTCCCGCTCCCGGGCGGCGGCCTCCTGGGCGCGGCCGAGCGTCCATAAGGCCTCCAGGTCGCGCCGGAGCGCCGGGTCGCCGCCGCCGGTGTCGGGGTCGTACAGGGCGTCGTCGATCGCGCCGATCGCGGCCGTGAAGAACGCGAAGGCCTGCTGCCGGTTCGCCTGCCGGGCGTCGGCGGACGCGCGCACCGAGCCGAGGTCGGCGAGCCGGTCGAGCGCTTCCCGCAACCGCGGCACCCCCCGCCGTGCCGGGTCGGCGAGCAGCGGCCCGAGGGCCGCGCGGCTCTCGTCCACCCGCCGCCGCTGCGCGGCGAGCTCCTCCCGGAACCGGAACTCGCCGCCGAGCAGCCCCACGGTGAGCCCTCGCTCCCGCTGCAGCTCGTACGCGAGCTCCTGCGCGGCGCGCACCAGCTCGACCTGGCGTGCCGCGGTCTGCGCGCCGGAGCGCGCCTCGAACCGTGCCGCCACCTCAACCCCGGTGAACCCCAGCAGCAGGGTCGACGGGATGGCGAGGATCCACGTGAGCCTCGCCCGGATGGTGCGCGGCATCCTGATCAGACGTGCCATTGACCTGCCCGTTCCTGGAGACGCTGCGGATGTGGTGAAGCGGGCGGCCGCCCCCGAATGGCCACTGACTCAACCTCACTGTCTGTAGCGGTAACGCGACGTTCGATCACAGACCGTGGCGATGCCCGCCGGTGCCGCTCGCATGCCGCCCGGCCGGGGCGCCGTCCCGCCCTGCCGAAGGCGCCGGGAAGACCTCTCGGTACCCACGGCCCCGCCCGCGGACCTTGGGGATGGGAGGGCACCGGCCTCCACGCTATTACTGAAACGAGTCGGTTGACTACCGAAAGTGAGAACTTCGATTCGACGCCCCGGGGCGGGCGTGACTAGGCTGCCGCCGTGACCGACGGGAGGCGAGGACCGCGACGGAGACGGGGGCGGCGGGGATGAGCGTTCCGGTCTTCCTGGCCGCCACCGAGGCGCTGGCGGACGACGAGATCCTGCTCGACGGGCCGGAGGGCAGGCACGCCGCGACCGTGCGGCGGCTGCGGCCGGGCGAGCGGGTGGACCTCACCGACGGCGCCGGGAACGTGGCCGAGTGCGTGGTCCGCGACGCGTGCAAGGACGCGCTCCTGCTCGCCGTGCAGGCCCGGTACGGCGTGCCCGCGCCGCGTCCCCGGGTCATCGTGGCCCAGGGGCTGCCCAAGGGCGACCGGGGCGAGCTCGCGGTCGAGATGATGACCGAGGTCGGCGTCGACGTGATCGTGCCGTGGACGGCGGCCCGCTGCGTGACCCAGTGGAAGGGGGAGCGGGCGGCGAAGGCGCTGGCCCGGTGGCGCACCACCGCCCGGGAGGCGGGCAAGCAGTCCCGGCGGTTCCACCTTCCCGAGGTCACCGAGCCGGTCGGCACGGCGAGGCTCGCCGAGCGGCTGCGCGCCGTCGCCGAGACCGGGCTCGCGGTGGTGCTGCACGAGGAGGCCGAGCTTCCGCTCTCCGGCCTGGCCCCGCCGCCCGGCGGGGACATCATGCTCGTGGTGGGCCCGGAGGGCGGCGTCACCGAGGAGGAGCTCGACCGGTTCCGCGAGGCGGGCGCCGTCGCGGCCGTGCTCGGCCCGACGATCCTGCGCACCTCCACGGCCGGGGTCGCGGCCGCGTCCGTACTGCTCGCGCGCTGCGGCCGGTGGTGATCCCGCCCCACCGGCCCGTGTGACGCGCCGTGGTCACCGGTGGCGCCCGCTCGTCCTCGCCCGGTGCGGGGCCCGACGTACCGCCGGTCCCGCGGCGCTTCACGATGGCCGCGGCGCCCGCCCGGCGGCGCGACTTCCCGCCGATCCCGGCCGGGTGGCGTCGGGCAGGGTACGGCCGAGCGCCGGGGACCGCGGGCCGCACCCCCTGACGGCCGGGGCGGTCCGGCGCGGCCGCCGGCCGGTACCACCGGGTGAACGCTCCCAGGCCTGCCGTCCGCTCCCGTTCGATGCCCCGTCCGATGCGCCGTTCATCGCCCAGCCGGGCACGTCGCGCCGAGCGGCCGCAGGCGGGACCGGCGTGGGCGGCGAACGTCTCGCGCGAGCCGGGCGGCCGGCAGGTGAGCGTGCCGCGGCCGGCGGTGGGTGACGACGAAGAGACCCGCGGCACCACGGCTCCGGCGGACGGGCCGGGGAAGCGGCGGGGCGGCGCCCGCGGGCCGTCAAGTGATCGAGCGGGCCGTCCGATGCCGTTCCCCGGCCACCGGTGCCCGGGCACATCACAACCACCGGGCTTGCCGGGGTCTGGGACGGACGGCCGGATGGTCAGCGTGCCGGGGGCCGCGTCACGGCTGGGCTTGGTCCTCGCCGTTGCTCAGCGTGGGCTCCCCGGCGGGCTGCTCCCCGGCGGAGTCGGTGGGGAGCGGCTCGTCCGGGGCGGGGCACTCGTCAGCCGGGCAGGAGGGCTCCTCCGGCTCGGGCGTGGTGCGCGTGGGCGTCGGCGTGGGCGTCGTCGGCTTCGTGGTGGTGGGGCACGACGACGCGGCACCGTCCTTCCGCTCCCCGCCCGAGGGGCACTGGGACGGCTTGCTCGGCTTCGGCGTCGGAGTCGGGGTGGGCGTGGGCGAGGCGGTGGGCTCCGGCGGCCGGGTGGTACGCGCCGGGGGAGGGGTGGGAACGGAGCTGGGCTGCGGCGGCACCACGACGGCGGTCTCGGTCGACGACACCTCGGGCGGCCGCGTGTTCGGGGGACGACGGGTGGAGGCCCCCTCGGGCGCGTCGGTCTCGGCGCCGATCTCGGTGATCCCCTGCCGCGGCGGCGTGGCCTGGTCGCGCAGTCCGGGGACGAACATCACGATCGAGGCGGCCACGACCACCGCCCCGGCCGCAGTGGCCGCGATCCGCCACCAGAAGATCCCGCGCATGCCGCGGCGCTGCGCGATGCGGCTGCGGATGATCTCCAGTCCGTCAGGAGAGGGCACGACCGAGTCCGCCTCCGCACGCAGGGCACGGCGCAGGATCTCGCCGTACTCGTCGGGGAACTCCGTCATGAAAACTTCTCCAGTACGTTCCGTAGTGCGGCCATGCCCCGGGCCGTGTGACTCTTCACCGCGCCCTTGCTGATGCCCATCGCGTCGGCGATCTCGGCCTCCGACAGGTCGGCGTAGTAGCGCAGCACCAGCGCCTCACGCTGCCGCGCGGGCAGCGCGCGCAGCGCCTCGATCACCGCGGAACGCTCGAGTTCGCCGATGGCGCCGTTCTCCGCGCTGGGCGCGTCCGGGAGCCCTTTGGGGGCGTACTTCTCCACGACGGCCCGGTGGCGCAGGACTGAGCGCGATCGATTGACGACCGACTGCCGCAGGTAGGCGAGTGCCTTGTCGGGGTCGCGCAGCCGCCGCCACGCCCCGTGAATGGCGACGAACGCGTCCTGCACGACCTCCTCCGCGGAGGCCACATCGCGCACCAGCAACGCCGCGAGACGGACGAGCGACCGATAGTGAGCGCTGTAGAGCGCCGTCACGGCCATGTCGGCGTCCCAACCGACAGGCACCGCCCCCATCGACCGGTCGGCAACGATGGTCTCGGTGGTCACATCCGTTGGACGCGTGTCCTTTCCAGGAGGTTTACGCTCATCCGGTTCGCTGGGGGGCATCGCCCGCTGATCGTCCTCGCCCGACACTGGGAAGCTGCCTACGCCGTCGATGAAGTGTCGCACACCAACCCTATCCGGACGGATCTTTCGGCGTGGCCTACTCGGTATTACCGATTGACAACGGCTGTCGCTACGATGCGGCGCGTGACCGACTGTCTCTTCTGCAAGATCGTCGCAAGGGAAGTCCCGGCGGACATCGTGCTGGAGACCGACCGGGCGCTCGCCTTCCGCGATATCAACCCGCAGGCGCCGACGCACGTGCTCGTCGTGCCCAAGGAGCACTTCCGCGACGCGGCCGCGATGGCGCAGGCCGACGCCGGGTGGGCCGACGAGGTGCTGAAGGCCGGCCATGCCGTGGCTGAGCAGGAGGGCATCGCCGAGAGCGGCTACCGGTTCGTGTTCAACACCGGGGCGGCCGCCGGGCAGGCCGTGTTCCACGTCCACCTGCACGTGCTCGGCGGCCGGGACCTCACCTGGCCTCCGGGCTGATCGGCGGGCCGGATTCGGTGGCGGGCGGGGGTGCGGGCCGGGCGCCGACCGGCGGATAAGTCGCTGTCGTCCGAAACCGACGGTGGATAACATGACGGTAGAAACCTGTGAGGCCCGCACCGGGAGGCGAGCTGGCCGATAGGCCGCCCATGTCCGAACACTCCGAATCCATCCGCGAACGCAACCCCACGCCGCCACGTACCAAGGGCCCGAGCCGGACCCAGGCCAAGGTGGTCATCCCGGACGAGCAGTCCATGGTGGGGCTGCTGGGTTCGCGGGACGAGATCCTGCGCGTCATCGAGAACGCTTACCGAGCCGACATCCACGTCCGCGGCAACGAGATCACCATCACCGGCTCTCCGGAGGAGAGCGGCGCCGTCGTGCGCCTGTTCGAGGAACTCGTCGAGCTGCAGCGCACCGGCGCCCAGCTCACCCCGGACTCGGTGGAAAGGGTGATCACGATGCTGCGGATGAGCAGCGAGCGGCCGGCCGACGTGCTGTCGCTCGACATCCTGTCGGCCCGGGGGCGGACCATCCGGCCGAAGACGGTCAACCAGAAGCGGTACGTCGACGCGATCGACAAGCACACGATCGTGTTCGGCATCGGCCCGGCCGGTACCGGCAAGACCTACCTCGCGATGGCGAAGGCGGTCCGCGCGCTGCAGGCGAAGGAGGTCAACCGGATCATCCTCACCCGGCCGGCGGTGGAGGCGGGGGAGCGGCTGGGCTTCCTGCCCGGCACGCTCTACGAGAAGATCGACCCGTACCTGCGCCCGCTGTACGACGCGCTGCACGACATGCTCGATCCGGAGACGATCCCGAAGCTCATGGCCGCGGGAACGATCGAGGTCGCGCCGCTCGCCTACATGCGGGGCCGCACGCTCAACGACGCCTTCATCATCCTCGACGAGGCGCAGAACACCTCGCCCGAGCAGATGAAGATGTTCCTGACGCGGCTCGGGTTCGGGTCGAAGATCGTCGTCACCGGTGACATCACCCAGGTCGACCTGCCCGAGGGGCAGGAGAGCGGGCTGAAGGTGGTCCGGGAGATCCTCGACGGCATCGACGACATCCACTTCGCCACGCTGACCAGCGTCGACGTGGTACGGCACCGCCTGGTGAGCGAGATCGTCGACGCCTACAACCGGTACGACGCCGATCTACGGCAACGAGAACCACATGCGATCAAGGGCGGGAAACGCCCACGGGGAAGATAGGCCTGGCATGAGCATCGAGGTGGCCAACGAGTCCGGCGTCGAGATCGACGAGGCCGCACTCGTGGCGCTCGCGGGGCACGTGCTCGACGAGATGGGCATCCACCCGCTGGCCGAGCTGTCCATCCTCATCGTGGACGAGCCGGCCATGGCGGCGCTCAACGAGCAGTGGATGGGGGAGAGCGGGCCGACCGACGTGCTCGCCTTCCCGATGGACGAGCTGCGCCCCAACTCGGGCGGCGCCCGCAAGGAGGGGGACGGGCCCGCGGATCCGGCGCTCCTCGGCGACGTGGTGCTGTGTCCCCAGGTGGCGGCCCGGCAGGCCGCCGAGGCCGGGCACAGCGCGCAGGAGGAGCTCGAGCTGCTCTGCACGCACGGCATCCTCCACCTGCTCGGCTACGACCACGCCGAGCCGGAGGAGCACGCGGAGATGTTCGGCCTCCAGGCCGAGCTGCTCGAATCGTGGCGGGGGGTGCGCCGGGAGCGGTGAACTCCGCCAACTGGTGGCTGTTGTCGGCGGTCCTCCTCGTCTTCGTCGGCGGTCTGCTGGCCGGGGCGGAGACGGCCCTCTCCCGGATCTCCCGGGTGCGGGCGGCGGAGTTCGTCCGGGAGGGACGGCGCGGCGCCGAGCGGCTGAGCGCGATCGTGGCCGACCCGCCCCAGTACCTCAATCTCCTCATGCTGCTGCGGCTGAGCTGCGAGACGGTCGCGACCGTGATCGCCACGCTGCTCTTCATCGACCTGCTCGGCGACGCCGGTCCGGCGTACCTGCTGGCTGCGGCGGTCATGATCGTGGTGAGCTACGTGATCATCGGCGTGTCGCCGCGCACCCTGGGCCGGCAGCACGCCGAGCCGATCGCGCTCGCCAGCGCCCCGATCGTCTACCGGCTCACCCGGATCCTCGGGCCGCTGCCGCGCCTGCTCATCCTGCTCGGCAACGCGCTCACCCCGGGCAAGGGCTTCCGCGAGGGCCCGTTCACCACCGAGGCCGAGCTGCGTGACCTGGTCGACCTCGCCGAGCAGCGGCGGCTGATCGAGCCGGGCGAGCGGAAGATGATCCACTCGGTGTTCGAGCTCGGCGACACGCTGGTGCGCGAGGTGATGGTGCCGCGCACCGACATGGTGTTCATCGAGCGCGGCAAGACCCTCGACCAGGCGCTGTCGCTCGCGCTGCGCAGCGGCTTCTCCCGCATCCCGGTGGTGGGCGAGAACGAGGATGACGTCATCGGCATCGCCTACCTCAAGGACGTGGTGCGCCGGCTGCACGAGGCGGGCCGCCGGGGCGAGGACGGCGGCCGGGAGACCGTCGAGACGCTGATGCGCCCGGCGACGTACGTGCCGGAGAGCAAGCCGATCGACGACCTGCTGCGGGAGATGCAGGCCCGGCAGATCCACCTGGCGATCGTGATCGACGAGTACGGCGGCACCGCCGGGCTGGTCACGATCGAGGACATCCTGGAGGAGATCGTCGGGGAGATCGCCGACGAGTACGACCAGGAGGCGCCCCGGGTGGAGTGGCTGGAGGAGGGCGAGGCCGCCCGGGTCACCGCGCGGCTGTCGGTCGACGAGCTGGCCGAGCTGTTCGGCGCCGAGCTCAAGGTGGACGACGTCGACACGGTGGGCGGCCTGCTCGCGCACGCGCTCGGCCGGGTGCCGATCGCGGGCTCGGAAGCGACGATCGACGGCCTGGTGCTCACCGCGGAGAGCCTCGCCGGGCGGCGCAACCGGATCAGCACGGTGGTGGTGCGCCGGGTGCGCACCGAACCGGACGAGGCCGTCGACACCGCCGCGAACAGCTCCTGACCTCGCTTTTTCGTTGTTGTCGGCATATTGGCCGGATGTCGCAACCGTTCTTTAAGTGATCTGCAAGCGGGTTCGGCCACTCTTCTTCCAGGCGCTCACGGAAGGAGTGAGCGCCGTGAGGGGTGGGACCGGAGCGCCGGACGGGGGCTGCCGGCGCACCGGTTGCAACGGGGGATGCCAAGGGTGTTCCCGCCCGCGCGAGCGGGTGGGGACACCCTTACGGCTTTTCGGCCGGGTTCCCGGTACGGCGGGGCGGCCGGGGCCGGGCACCGGCCGTACGGCCGGCCGGGGCGGCCCGCCGGTGACGGCGCCGTCCGGGCCGTGGATCGGCGGCGGCCGGCTTCTCTATAGGCTTGACGGCGTGACTGAAGCGACACTGGATCCCGAGGACAACAAGCTCGTCGTGCTCGCCCGCGCCACCCGTGCCCGGAACGGCACGGCCGAGGGCGCGGCGGTCCGCGACGAGATCGGCCGTACCTACACCGCATCCGAGGTGAACCTTCCGTCGCTGACCCTGACCGCGGTGCAGGCCGCCGTGGTGATGGCGGCGTGCAGCGGCGCCCGGTCGCTCGAGGCGGCCGCGCTCGTCACCGAGGCCGACGCGCCGTCCGAGGCCGACCTGCGCGCGATCCGCGACATGTCGGCCGGAACCCTGTTCCTCGCCGGTCCGGACGGCACCGTCAAGGGGCGCCACGGATGACCACCGGACGCGACGCCAGGGACGCCGGGACCGCGGCGCGGGATCCGGGCCGGGGCGCTGCGGCGGACGCCTCGCCGAGCCGCGCCGGGGACGGCGGGACGACCGCCGGCGGCTCCGCCGGGACGCCGCACCGGACCGGCTTCGTCTGCTTCGTCGGCCGCCCCAACGTGGGCAAGTCCACGCTGATGAACGCCCTCGTCGGGACCAAGGTCGCGATCACCTCGGACAAGCCGCAGACCACTCGCCGGGCGATCCGCGGGATCGTGCACCGGCCCGACGCCCAGCTGATCATCGTCGACACCCCCGGCCTCCACCGGCCGCGCACCCTGCTCGGCGAGCGGCTCGACAGCCTGGTGCTGTCCACGCTCACCGAGGTCGACGTGATCGGCTTCTGCGTGCCGGCGAACGAGCGCATCGGCAAGGGCGACCGGTTCATCGCCGAGAAGGTGTCGGCGATCCGCGAGACGCCGGTCGTCGCCGTGGTCACCAAGTGCGACCTCGCCGGGCGCAAGCAGATCGCCGAGCAGCTCCTCGCCGTGGACCGGCTCGCCGACTTCGCGGACATCGTCCCGGTCTCGGCGCAGACCGGCGAGCAGCTCGGCGTGCTCACCGACGTGCTCGTCAAGCACCTGCCCGAGGGCCCGCCGCTCTACCTCGACGGCGAGCTCACCGACGAGCCCGAGCAGGTCCTCGTCGGCGAGCTGATCCGCGAGGCCGCCCTGGAGGGCGTGCGCGACGAGCTGCCCCACTCGATCGCCGTCGTCGTCGACGAGATGCATCCCCGGCCCGGCCGGGACGACCTGCTCGACATCTACGCGGTCCTCTACGTCGAGCGCCCGTCGCAGAAGGCGATCGTCATCGGCCAGCGGGGCGAGCGCCTCAAGCAGGTGGGGATCAAGGCCCGCAGGCAGATCGAGGCGCTGCTCGGCACCCGCGTCTACCTCGACCTGCACGTGAAGGTCGCCAAGGACTGGCAGCGCGACCCCAAGCAGCTGCGCCGCCTCGGCTTCTTCGACTGACCGCTTCGACCGGCGGCGGCGCCGGCCGGGCCCGGGCCGCCGCGGCCGCGGGCGGGGCCCGCCGGCCCGGAGCTCACCGCCGCACCGCGGCCACCACCTCGACCTCGATCAGGTAGCCCGGGGCGTACAGCGCCGGGACGGGGACGAGCGTGCTCGCGGGCGGCCGGCGGCGGCCCCGGTTGAGCGCGGCGAAGACGGCCGGGGCGACGTCCGGCGAGTAGCCGGCGACGTAGATCGTCTGCTTGACGACGTCGTCCGGGGTGGCGCCCACGGCCGCGAGGGCGGCCTCGATGTTCCGCGCCACCTGGGCGGCCTGGGCCGCGTGGTCGCCCGCGCCGACGAGCTCGCCGCGTTCGTCCCAGGCCACCTGCCCGGAGAGGAACACGAGCTCGGCGTCGGTGACCGCGACCACGTGCGTGAACATCTCGGGCAGGGCGTACAGCCCCTCCGGGTTGCGGTGCCGTACGGCCATCGGGCCGCCCCCTTTCGCACAGCCGGCCGCGGGCGGTCGCCCACGGTCCGCCCAGGCTACGCCCCGGGCCGCCGCGGCCGCCGCCCGGGCCCGCCCGCCTCACCCGGCGAACAGCTGGACGAGCTTGCGGACGAGCTCGACGACGCCGTAGCCGAACGGCAGGCCGACCCACAGCCAGGCGACGACCTTCAACGCGGTGTGGCGGGACCCGGGCTCGGGGGCGGCCGGCGCGGCGCCTTCGCTGGTGGAGGTCATGCCACCTCACTCCTTCCGGTCGTGGCCACGGGGGCCGCGGGACGCTCGTGGTACTTCTCGTGCACCGGCCGGATCAGCTCGTTGGCGACGAAGCCGACGGCGAGCAGGGCGATCATGATGTAGAGGGACGTGGTGTAGAGGGCGGGGCCGGAGCGGCCCGCGGCCTGTTGGGCGTCGGCGATCCAGTTGATGATGAGCGGCCCGAGCACGCCCGCGGTGGACCACGCGGTGAGCAGGCGGCCGTGGATCGCACCGACCTGGTAGTCGCCGAACAGGTCCTTCAGGTACGCCGGGATCGTGGCGAAGCCGCCGCCGTAGAAGGACAGGATGCCGACGGCGCAGACGACGAACAGCGGCATCGACAGGTCGCCCGCGAGCGCGATCACCAGGTAGAGCAGGGCGCCGACGCCGAGGTAGATCCGGTACATGTTCTTGCGGCCGATCAGGTCGGAGGTGGACGACCAGACGAACCGGCCGGTCATGTTCGCGAGCGACAGCAGCGCCACGAACCCCGCGGCGGCCCCCGCGCTCACCGGCGCGGCGGAGTTCGCGAAGAAGTCCCGGATCATCGGGGAGGCCTTCTCCAGGATGCCGATGCCCGCGGTGACGTTGAGGCAGAGCACGAGCCACAGCAGGTAGAACTGCGGGGTGCGGACGGCGTTGCGGACCGAGACGTTCGCCGTGGTGACCAGTGGCCGCGCGGCGGTCCGGGCCGGCTCCCAGCCCGCCGGGCGCCAGCCGTCCGGCGGGACCCGGACCAGCAGCACGCCCATCGACATGAAGACCGCGTAGACGACGCCGTGGACGAGGAACGTCCGGGCGATGCCGCCGGTGTCGGTGCCGAAGCTCGCCAGCATCTGCGCCGACCACGGCGAGGCGATCAGCGCGCCGCCGCCGAACCCCATGATCGCGATGCCGGTGGCCATGCCCGGCCGGTCGGGAAACCACTTGATCAGCGTGGAGACCGGCGAGATGTACCCGATGCCGAGGCCGATCCCGCCGACGAACCCGTACCCGAGCACGACCAGCCAGTACTGCCGGGTGGCGACGCCCAGCGCGGAGAGCAGGAACCCCGACGAGAAGCAGACCATCGACACGAACATCGCCCACCGGGGTCCGTTGCGCTCCACGAGCGTGCCGCCGAACGCCGCGGACAGGCCGAGCATCACGATGCCGAGCTGGAACGGCAGGGCGCTCGCGGTGCCGGACAGCCCGAGCGCCGACTCGAGCGGCGGCTTGAACACGCTCCACGCGTACGCCTGGCCGATGGCGAGGTGCACCGACAGCGCGGCCGGGGGCACCAGCCAGCGGCTCCAGGTGGGCGGCGCGATCGTCCGTGAGCGATCAAGAAAGCTGACTTTGCGCTGTCGACTCTCCACGTCCCCCGGATATCACGGCGGGATGCGGCATCGGGGGCGGCGCGGCGACGAACGGCGCGAAATCTGCGCCGAAAGGTTCAGGTCTCCCACTGCGTGGAAGACCCGCCCGGCCGCCCCGCCCGCGGAGGCCGGACTCGGGTACGGCGGGGCGTGGCCCCGGTGGCAAGGAACGGGTGGCGTCGGCGACAGGAAAGTCGCACCGAAAGGTGAGGCTCTCACGCCTTGCCGTACCCGGGTGGCGCGGCGGTCGGCCCGCGCACGGGAGGGTTCGCCCGCCTCGCCGAGGCGTTCCGCATTGGCCGGCCGCGGCGGGCGTGGATCGCGACCACGCCGTGCGGGGACAGGAGCTCCCGGCCGCACGAGTGATCGCCTGCCGCTGAACACGCTCGTCGGCACCCGGCGTGGCCGACCTCGCCGTCGCAGGTGAGGACGAGCGCTCGGCAGGCCCGGCGGTGGGCCGGCGTGCCCGGGGCGGGGACGGGCGGCGCCGTGACCGCCGTGGCCCATCGGCGGTGTGGACGTTCCTGCGGGCCCGGCGCCGGGAGGGCGGGATCAGGCGTTCGGCGTCGGCTCCGCCGCGTTCCCGGCGGCGGTGCCGGGGCCGCCGGTCGGCCGCGGCGGCCGGGCGCGGTCGCGGCCGGTGGCGAGCGCCTCTCCCCACTGCAGGCGTCGCCGCAGCTCGGCCGCGTCGTCGGCGAGGGCGGAGACGAGCACGCCCGGTCCGGCGAGCGGGAGCACGGCCACCCCCTCGGCCACCGCCGCCTCCCCGGGGCGGCCCTCCGGGGGCGGGAACGCCGGTCCGGCGAGCAGCGTGCTGCCGACGCAGCGGGCCGAGCCGTACACTGCGGGGCTGGCCTCGACGGCCGGGTCGCCGACGGCGAGCCGCTGGCGCAGCAGGGGCACCCCGTCGACCACCGCGTCGAACCCGGCCTCGCAGCGGCCCGGCGGCTCGCCGTGCCGGCCGAACACGAGCTCCTCGCGCCACAGCACCGAGGCCGTGGCCGCGAGCGACAGCCGTACCTCCAGGCGGTGGTCGCAGCCCGCGGCGAGGATGGTCGGCTCGGGGGTGAAGCGGAGCACCCCGCCGGGGCCGACCCGGGCGGTGACCACCATGCGGGACGGGCCGCCTGCGCCGGGGAGCACGAGGGTGGCGGCGACCGAGTGCAGCTCGAGCACGGTGCCCGCGGCCACCTCGACGTCGAGCTCGAGCACGTCGCCGCCGAGCGGTCCGGCGGCGGTGGACACCAGGTGCACCCGGCCGGGGCCGGTCCGGCGCAGGGTGAGCGGCGGGTCGGAGCGCAGCGTGGCCAGCACGGTGCCACCCTGCGGGGTGGCCGCGGTGGCGATCGCGGCGCGGGCGCGCATCGCCCGCCGGGCGGTACGGCCGGGCCGCTCCGGCGGCCGGGTGGCGACGGCGGGCCACGGCGCGGCGGCGGTGGTGCTCGGGGTCATCGCGGCCCGCCCCTAGGCCCGCTGCGCCGGTTCGGGCCGCTTGCGGCCGGGGTGCTCGTGCGGGTGCCGGTGGTCCGCGACCCAGGCGGCGTGCACGCCCATCACCCACTCGGCGACCGCCGCGGCGCGGGGGTCCTCGCGCAGCGAGGTGAACAGGACCGGCCTGCCGTCCCGGACGGCCTTGGCGTCGCGGGACATGACGGTGAGGTCCGCACCCACGAGCGGCGCGAGATCGGTCTTGTTGATCACGAGCAGGTCGGCGGTGGTCACGCCCGGCCCGCCCTTGCGGGGGACCTTGTCGCCGCCGGAGACGTCGAGCACGAAGATCTGCCGGTCGGCGAGGCCGCGGCTGAACGTGGCGGTGAGGTTGTCGCCGCCGCTCTCCACGATCACCAGGTCGAGCGGGCCGAACCGCTCCTCGAGGGTCTCCACCGCGTCGATGTTGGCGGCGATGTCGTCCCGGATCGCGGTGTGCGGGCAGCAGCCGGTCTGCACGGCGAGGATGCGCTCGGGGTCGAGCACCCCCGCCCTGCGGAGGAAGTCGGCGTCCTCGGTGGTGTAGATGTCGTTGGTCACCACGCCGAGCCGCAGCACCTCGCCGAGGGACCGGCACAGCGCGGCGACGAGGGCGGTCTTGCCGCTGCCGACCGGCCCGCCGATGCCGAGGCGGAGCGCCCGCCCGTGGGGATCGGGGGCGTGGTGACGGTCGCCGTGATCAAGGCCCATGGTGGCCCCTTCCGTGAGACGGTTCCGGCTGGTACGCCACGCCCGGGCCGGCCGCCGGGCCGGCGCCGTGCGCGTGGGTCAGGAGACAAAGAGCCGCACCTCCCGGCGCAGGTGGGCCTCGGCGAGCAGGTCGAGCGCCGGGGCGCTCCACGACGGCAGCGCCGACCAGTCGGGCCGGGCGGTGCCCGCGTCCCCTCCGCCGGGAAGGCAGGCGGCGACGGCCGCGACCGCCGCCTCGGCCGTGCGGTCGAGCTCCGGACCGAGGTCGGCGAGGACGCGGTGCACGGTCACCGGGTCGAGGCCGAGCAGCCGCACCGCCGCCGTGGCCGGTCCGGTGACCGCGGTGTAGGCCGCCACGAGCGCGGCCTGCCCGGCCGGGCAGCCGGCGGCCGCGCACGCCGCGCCGAGCGCGATCGGGTGGTGGGCGCCGTCGGGGATCGCCGCGGCGAGCCCGTCGAGCACCGCCGACGGCCAGATCCGCCGCGCGGTGCGCACCAGCAACCTCCCCTGGGTACGGCTCGCCGCCCGCTGGGCCGGGGAGGCGGTGCGCGCGTCGGCCTCCGCGTCCAGCTCCCGCCACCGTGCCGCACGTTCGGCCGCGGGGTCGTCCAGCGGCCGCCGGGACGCGACCGACCCGCCCGCGGTGTCCGGATCCGGGACGGGGAGCCGGGGACGGGGCAGGGCGGCGTCACCGCCGCCGGTGGGCGGCGCCCCGCCGGGAGGGCCGCCGGGGTCGGCGGCGCCGGGCCGGGCCGGGTCGCCGCCGGGGCCGCCCGCCCCGGATGCCCCCGCCGATCCGGGCCGGGCGGCCGGCGTGCCCGCCAGGTGGCAGGCCGCCGCGGCGAGGGCGGCGGCGACGAGGCCGGCCGTGGCGAGCCGGCCCCGGAGGAACCGCGCCAGGTCCCCGGGGCCGGTGATCGCCCCGGCGTGCACCGCCTCCTCGGCACCCCCCGAGTGGGCGTGCCCGCCCGCGGGGAGCCGGGAGTCGGCGATGAGGAGCAGCGCGGCCGAGGCGCCCGTCGCGCCCGTCCCCGTGAGCGCCCCGGCCGCTGATCGCAACGCACCCATCGGCGGCCCGTCAGAACAGGAAGTACCGCTGGGCCATGGGCAGCCGCTCCACGGGGGCGGGCTCCACGGGCTCGCCGTCGATGCGCACCTCGAACGTGTCCGGATCCACGGTGATCTCGGGCAGCGCGTCGTTGTGCGGCATCGACTCCTTGCTCAGGCCCCGCACGTCCGCCACCGGCACCAGGCGCCGCCGTACCGCGATCCGGTCGGCGAGGTTCGCCTCGATCGCCTGCGGCGCGACGAAGTGCACCGAGGTCGCGGCGGCGGCCGCGGGCGCGGCGCCGAACATCGGCCGGGGGAACACCGGCTGCGGGCTCGGGATGGAGGCGTTCGCGTCGCCCATCTGGGCGTAGGCGATCATCCCGCCCTTGAGCACCAGGTGCGGCCGCACGCCGAAGAACGCGAAGTCCCACAGCACCAGGTCGGCGAGCTTGCCCACCTCGACCGAGCCGACGTGCGCGTCGAGCCCGTGCGCGATCGCCGGGCAGATCGTGTACTTGGCGACGTACCGCTGGGCGCGCAGGTTGTCGGCCGGGTCGGCGCCCGAGCAGCCGAGCGGGCCGCGCCGGTGCTTCATCACGTGCGCGGTCTGCCAGGTGCGGATGATCGTCTCCCCGACCCGGCCCATCGCCTGCGAGTCCGAGCCGATCATCGAGATCGCGCCGATGTCGTGCAGCACGTCCTCGGCCGCCATCGTCGTCGGCCGGATGCGCGACTCGGCGAACGCGAGGTCCTCGGGCACCGCCGGGTTGAGGTGGTGGCACACCATGAGCATGTCGAGGTGCTCGTGGAGGGTGTTCACCGTGTACGGCCGGGTCGGGTTGGTGGACGACGGCAGCACGTTGGCGTACCCGGCCATGGTGATGATGTCGGGCGCGTGGCCGCCGCCGGCCCCCTCGGTGTGGTAGGCGTGGATCACCCGGTCGCCGATCGCGGCGAGCGTGGACTCCACGAACCCGGCCTCGTTGAGCGTGTCGGTGTGGATCGCCACCTGCACCCCGGCCGCCTCCGCGACCCGCAGGCAGGTGTCGATCGCGGCGGGCGTGGTGCCCCAGTCCTCGTGCAGCTTGAACCCGCTCGCGCCGAGCCGGAGCTGCTCGAACAGGGCCTCCTCGTTCACTGTGTTGCCCTTGCCGAGCAGCGCGACGTTGACCGGCATGCCGTCCATCGCCTCGAGCATGCGCGGCAGGTACCAGCCGCCGGTCACCGTGGTCGCCTTGGTGCCCTCGGCCGGGCCGGTGCCGCCGCCGATCAGCGTGGTGACCCCGGCGGCGAGCGCCTCGTCCACGATCTGCGGGCAGATGAGGTGCACGTGCGAGTCGATCGCCCCGGCGGTGACGATCTTCCCGTTCCCGGAGATCACCTCGGTGGACGGGCCGATCACCAGGTCCGGGTGCACCCCGTCCATGGTGTCCGGGTTGCCCGCCTTGCCGATCGCGACGATCCGGCCGTCGCGCACCCCGATGTCGGCCTTCACCACGCCCCAGTAGTCGAGGATCACCGCGCCCGTGATCACCAGGTCCGGCGCGCCCTCGGCCCGGGTGGCGCGCGCCTGGCCCATCGACTCCCGGATCACCTTGCCGCCGCCGAACACCACCTCGTCCCCGGCCCCGGCCGGGCCCATGCTGAGGTCCTCGGTGATCTCGACGTACAGGTCGGTGTCGGCGAGCCGGATCCGGTCGCCCCGCGTCGGGCCGTACAGGGCCGCGTAGCGGGCGCGGTCGATCATGGGCGGCTCGGTCCGCTCAGTCATCGGACCCCCTGTCGAGCGGCCCGGCCCACTCCGGGCGCAGGCCCGGAACGACCCGCCGGCCGCTGATCGGTACGAGCGTGACGTCGCGCGCCACCCCGGGCTCGAACCGGACCGCGGTGCCCGCGGGCACGTCGAGCCGCATGCCCCAGGCGGCCTCGCGGTCGAACTCCAGGCCGGGGTTGGCGGCGGCGAAGTGGTAGTGCGAGCCGACCTGGATCGGCCGGTCCGCGGTGTTCACCACCCGGACGGTGCGGCGTTCGCGGCCCGGGTTGAGCGGGATGTCGCCGCGCCCGAAGACGATCTCCCCGGGCGCGCCGCTGATGCCGGTTGCGCTCATGGGATCGGGTTGTGGACGGTGACCAGCTTCGTGCCGTCGGGGAAGGTCGCCTCGACCTGCACCGACTCGAGCATCTCGGGCACGCCCTCCATGACGTCCTCGCGGCGCAGCACCTTGCGCCCGCCCTCCATCAGGTCGGCCACGCTCTGCCCGTCCCGGGCGCCCTCCAGCAGGTAGTCGGCGATGATCGCGGTCGCCTCGGGGTGGTTGAGGCGCAGCCCGCGGGCCCGGCGCTCCCGTGCCAGGCTCGCGGCGACGTGAATGAGCAGTCGCTCCTGTTCGTGTGGAGTGAGCCGCATGGCGGGACAGTAGGGAACGGCGGTTTCCGCCGCGTTACTCCGCCATTTCGGCGATGTGTCTCCTCTCGTGGCCGGGCTGTCGGTGAATAAACGTCACCGGTGAAATTCCCGCAAAGAGCAATTAACACGTCAGAACAAGTCGGGAAATGTCGCAACGTCACCTTTGCGGCAGACACCCAACCGCGGGGCCAAGCCGCAGGGAGGACAGTTGCGGAGAACAACCTGGCCGGTCGTGGCACGAATCGGCGCACTCGTCGCCGCCTCGATCATCGGTCTCGCCGCGTGCGGAAGCGGTGGTGGAACGGGCCAGAGCGAGGCCGGGGCGGCCGCCGGTGGCGGCGCCGGGGACACGATCAAGGTCGGCATCCTGCACTCGCTCAGCGGGACGATGGCGATCAGCGAGGTGAGCGTCAAGGACGCGGAGCTGCTCGCCATCGAGGAGATCAACGCGGCCGGCGGCGTGCTCGGCAAGAAGCTCGAGCCGATCGTCGAGGACGGCGCGTCCGACTGGCCGACGTTCGCGGAGAAGGCCGACAAGCTCATCACCCAGGACAAGGTCGCCACCGTGTTCGGCGGCTGGACCTCGGCGAGCCGCAAGGCGATGCTGCCGGTCTTCGAACGCCGTAAGGCGCTGCTGTGGTACCCCGTCCAGTACGAGGGCCTGGAGAGCTCGCCGTACATCTTCTACACCGGCGCCACCACCAACCAGCAGATCGTGCCGGCGCTCGACTACCTGAAGGAGGAGGGCAAGCGGCGGCTGTTCCTCGTCGGCAGCGACTACGTCTTCCCGCGCACCGCCAACAAGATCATCAAGGCGTACGCGGCGGCGAACGGCATGGAGATCCTCGGTGAGGAGTACACGCCGCTCGGCCACACCGAGTACAGCACCCTGGTGAACAAGATCGTCGACGCCAAGCCGGACGCGGTGTTCAACACCCTCAACGGCGACAGCAACGTGGCGTTCTTCAAGCAGCTCAAGAGCGCCGGGGTGACCGCCGAGGACACGCCGGTGATGTCGGTGAGCGTGGCCGAGGAGGAGGTCAAGGGCATCGGCGTCGACAACATCGCCGGGCACCTGGTGGCGTGGAACTACTACCAGACCACCGAGCTGCCGGAGAACGAGAGGTTCGTCAAGGCGTTCAAGGAGCGGTACGGCGCCGACCGGGTCACCTCCGACCCGATGGAGGCCGGCTACAACGCGGTCTACCTGTGGGCCGAGGCGGCCAAGAAGGCCGGCACCACCGAGGTGGAGGCGGTGAAGAAGGCCGCGGCCGGCATCACGATGCAGCGCCCCGAGGGCCCCGTCACGATCGACGGCGAGAACCAGCACCTGTACAAGACGGCGCGCATCGGCGTGATCGAGCAGGACGGCCTGATCCGGGAGGTGTGGAACTCCGGCGAGCCGATCAAGCCCGACCCCTACCTGAAGACCTACTCCTGGGCGGGCGGCCTGAGCTGACCGCGGGGCACGCCCGGTTCGCGGGGCACGCGGCGGCCGGCCGGGGCGCGCACCCGGCCGGCCGTACCCGGGTCCGCGGCCGCCGGGCGGCCCGTCAGGACCGACCTTCGGACGACGACTCACGGAGCCGACCCAAGGAGCCGGAGTGCAGGCCTTCCTCAACCAGTTGCCCGTCGGGCTGTCGATCGCGGCCGTGCTGCTGCTCATCGCGCTCGGCCTGACGTTCACGTTCGGCCAGATGGGCGTGATCAACATGGCCCACGGCGAGTTCATCATGGCCGGGGCCTACACCGCCTACCTGCTGCAGGCGGTCGTCGGCACCGCCGCGGTGCCGGTGGCGCTGCCGGTCGCGTTCCTCGTCGCGGGCGCGATGGGGTGGCTGCTGGAGCGGCTCGCCATCCGCCGCTTCTACGGCCGCCCGCTCGACACGCTGCTGCTCACCTGGGGGGTGAGCCTCGTGCTGCAGCAGCTCGCCCGGGACCTGTTCGGCGCGCCGAACGTCCAGGTGGTGGCCCCGGGCTGGCTCAGCGGCGGGCTGCCGCTGTTCGGCACGCAGATCCCCTACGCCCGGCTGTTCATCCTCGCCCTCGCCGTCGGCTGCGTGCTGGCGATCTGGGCCTACCTCGCCCGGTCGTCCCAGGGCCGCCGGATGCAGGCGGTGATGCAGAACCGGCGGCTCGCCGCGATCGGCGGCATCAACACCGGCCGGGTGGACCAGCTCACGTTCTTCATCGGCTCGGGCCTCGCCGGCATCGCCGGCGTCGCGCTCACCCTGATCGGGCCGGTCGGCCCGGCCCTCGGCACGTACTACATCGTGGACGCGTTCCTCGTGGTCGTGTGCGGGGGCCTCGGCCGGCTCGGCGGCGCCGTGCTCGCCGCATTCGGGCTCGGGCTGCTCAGCTCCTACGCCGAGTTCTGGACGAACGCGAGCCTCGCGAAGGTGATCGTCTTCGCGGTGATCATCGCGTTCCTGCAGATCCGGCCGCAAGGCCTGTTCGTACTGCGATCGAGGGCGCTCACATGACCGTCACGTTGAAGACCGTTCCGGAGCGGCCGGTACGGCGGCCCGCCGCGCCGGCCCGCCTCGCCGCGGCGGCGTGCTCGGGGCCCGGGCTGTTCGCCGTGGTCGCGCTGCTCCTGCTCGTCGTGGCGCCGCTCGGGCTCGAGCCGTTCCGGCTGAACCTGCTCGCCAAGTATCTGTGCTACGCGATCGTCGCCCTCGGCATCGGGCTCGCCTGGGGCCGGGGCGGCATGCTCACCCTCGGGCAGGGGGTGTTCTTCGGCATCGGCGGCTACTCGATGGGGATGTACCTCAAGCTCAACGACGCCGGGGGCGACCTGCCCGACTTCATGGTGTGGAGCGGGGTGGAGGAGCTGCCCGCGCTGTGGGCGCCGTTCCGCAGCCCCGTGTTCGCGCTCGCGGCGGCCGTGGTGCTGCCGGTCGCGATCGCCACCGTGCTCGGCCTGCTCGTGTTCCGCCGCCGGGTGCGCGGCGCGTACTTCGCGATCCTCACCCAGGCGCTCGCCGCCGCGCTGGTGATCCTGCTCGTCGGCCAGCAGGGGCTCACCGGCGGCACCAACGGCCTGACCAACTTCTACGAGCTGTTCGGCCTCGACCTCGCCGCGGACGCCACCCAGCGCGTGCTCTACTTCGCGGTCGCGATCACGCTCGGGCTGCTGTTCCTGCTCGCCTGGCAGCTCGCGAGCAGCCGGTTCGGCAGGCTGCTCGTCGCGGTCCGCGACGCCGAGGACCGGGTGCGGTTCCTCGGCTACGACCCGGCCGTGGTCAAGACGATCACGTTCGCGGTCGCGGCGGGCATGGCGGGGATCGCGGGCGCGCTGTTCGTGCCGGTGGTCGGCATCATCTCGCCCGCGCTGCTCGGCGTGGTGCCGTCGCTGGAGCTCGTCGTCGCGGTCGCGGTCGGCGGCCGGTACGCGCTCGGCGGCGCGGTGCTCGGCGCGGTGCTGATGAACTGGGCCAAGACCGCCTTCAGCGAGGAGTTCGCCGGCGGCTGGCTCTACCTGCAGGGCGCGCTGTTCATCCTGGTCATGACCCTCGTCCCCGGCGGCGTCGCCGGGCTGCTCGCCGCGGCCCGGGACGCGCTCGCCCGGCTGCGGCGGCGGGCCCGGGCGGGATGGGCGGCGCGGGAGGCGAAGGAGGCGGCATGAGCGGCAACGGAACCGGCCGCGCGGCGGAGCCGCTGCTGGAGATCCGCGATCTGTCGGTGGTCTTCGACGGCTTCCGCGCGCTCGACGGCGTCGACCTCACCGTCGCCAAGGGCGAGCTGCGCTTCCTCATCGGCCCGAACGGCGCGGGCAAGACCACCCTGGTCGACGTGATCACGGGGCTCACCCGGCCCGCCTCCGGGTCGGTGCGGTTCGCCGGGACCGAGCTGGTCGGCCGCAGGGAGCACGAGATCGTCCGGCTCGGCGTGGGCCGTACCTTCCAGACGTCGGTGGTGTTCGAGGAGCTCACGGTCGTGGAGAACCTCGACCTCGCCGCGTCGTTCCGGCGGCCGCTCTGGTCGCTCATAAGGCGCAGAAAGGGTGTTTCGGACGCGGTCGCGCGGGCACTCGAGGTTACGGGACTCACCGATCTCGCCGACAAGGCCGCCGGCACGCTCTCGCACGGCCAGCGCCAGTGGCTCGAGATCGGCATGTTGATCGCGCAGGAACCCCGGCTGCTGCTGCTCGACGAGCCGGTGGCCGGCATGTCGAAGGAGGAGCGTGCCCGCACCGGAGAGCTGCTCACCCGGATCGCCGCGGAGCACACGGTGATCGTGATCGAGCACGACATGGATTTCCTGCGCCGTCACGCCTCGGTCGTCACGGTGTTGCACGAGGGCAAGGTGCTGATGGAAGGCTCGGTGGACCAGGTGCGCAACGACCCGAAGGTGCGCGAGGTCTATCTCGGCCGGGCCGCCCAGCCGGTGCCCGGGGAGGTGGGATAGGTGCTGTCGGTCCGCGGTCTTGAGTCGGGGTACGGCCGGGCGCGGGTGCTCTTCGGCGTCTCGCTCGACGTCGAGCCCGGGCAGCTCGTGTGCGTCATGGGCCGCAACGGCGTCGGCAAGACCACGCTGCTCAACACGATCATGGGGGTGATCCCCGCCACTGCGGGCACGGTCACCTTCGAGGGCCGCGACGTCACCAGGCTCAAGCCGCACGAGCGGGTACGGCTCGGCATGGGCTACGTGCCGCAGGGCCACGAGACCTTCCCGCAGCTCAGCGTGCTCGGCAACCTGCTGGTGACGCTCGAGGCCTCGCCGCACCGGGACGAGAGCGCGATCGACGAGGCGCTGGAGATCTTCCCCCGGCTCAAGCCGCTGCTCAAGCGCCGCGCCGGGTTCCTCTCCGGCGGCCAGCAGCAGCAGCTCGCGATCGCCCGCGCCCTGGTCACCCGGCCGAAGCTGCTCATCCTCGACGAGCCGACCGAGGGCATCCAGCCGTCGATTATTCTCGAAATCGAGGAAGCGATCGAACGCCTGCACACCTCTGGCCTGGCCGTTCTGCTCGTGGAGCAGTACGTGGACCTGGCACTGCGTATGGCCGATCGCTTCCTCATTCTCGACGCGGGCCACGTGGTCCACTCCGGCTCGGCCGACGAGCTGCGCGGGGAGGAGGTCCACCGGCTGCTCGCGGTCTAGCCACCCCTTCCGCATCGCCCGGCGACGTCCCGTGGGCGCCGCACGCGCCGCCGCGGACGGCGGGTGAGCCCCGCCGAACCGGGCCGGCGCGCGGGCGCCTCGCCGTCCGGCCCAGGCCGTACCGGACCTCGTCACCGGGCCCGCCGTCGGCGCCTGGTGGGCGACGCCGCCGCCGTCGTCGCTCGCCACGCGCATCCCGCGCGCGCCTGCCCGCCGTCGTGCGGCGGCTGGGGGCGGCCGGGATCACGGCCGCCGCACGCCCGAGGCCGCCGCCGGCCGCCCGGCATCGCCGCCGGGTGGACGGTATCGACGGCTTTTTCGCGTTGTGGCGGCACGCGTTCGCTCGCGGGGCGGGGATCTCCCCGCTATCTTTTCTCGCCGTGCGGCGTCCGAAATATCGGCCGGAATGTGTCCCAAATGTCGGGTCTCGGGCCGCCGGTGCCGCTCCGCCGCGGGCGACGCAGGACGCCGTTGCCCACACGCTTGCGCAAATCGTTCTCCACCTGGTTCGCGGGGCGGTAAATCTGGGGTAAGGAGCCGGGAAGCGCGGGTGGACGGTGAGGGGGGACGATGCCGGAGGTCGCCGATGTCCCCGGCAGGATTCGGCGGAACGGGGCGGCGGAATACGCCGCCGGAGCGGTGGGCGGCGCGCCGCCACGCGTCGCCGGGGGCGACGGCGGGCGGTCCGGACCGGAGGGCCGCGCCCCGCTGCCCGGAACCGCGGTGTCCGGGCCGTGGCGTGCGCCGGGCGGGCACCGGTACGCGGCGGTGAGCCGCGCCGCCGGCGGCCCCGCCGTACCCGCGGGCCCTCGGACGCCGGGGGTGGGCCGATGAGCCGCCGCGTCGACTGGCTGGTGTTCGGCCGCCCGCAGAGCGCGGCCATGCCGGGGCTGCGCCGTTCCTCGATCACCGACCCGGCCGAGCGGGAGCGGTGGGAGCGGCGGCTCGCGCCGCTCGCCGAGCCGCGCCGCGTCCCCGGGGTGGAGCCCGGGGCGAGCGTGTGCCGGCTGGTGTGGGACGACCGGGTGGTCGCCCTGCACCGGCTGCCCGCGGCCGATCCCGACGCGGGCACCGTCACCTACGCCTTCGTGGGCGAGGGAGAGGTGTTCGAGCCGAGGTCCGTGCTCGCCACGGCGGACACCTGGCACCACTGGATCCCCGCGGAGCGGGACGAGCCGATCGACGCCGCCCGCCTCGGCGGGCTCTCCCCGATCCTGCGGGACGAGCGCACCGATCAGGTGCGGCGGGGCCCGCACGACGCGCTGCGCCGCCTCGCGGCCGAGGTGCTGCGCGCCCCGGACCAGGGGTTCTCCTGCCGGCTGCCGCCCGGCGTCCGGCCCGGGAACCTGCTGTGGGGCCTCATCGACCTGCTCGGCGAGATCGTCGGGGACGGCACCGGCCGCTACTGGACGTTCTCCACCCGGGAGAGCGACGACACCCGCCCCGGGCTGCCGCGGTTCGTCTTCCTCGACGACTGGCGGCACAGCGGCCTGCAGCCCAGCCACTTCCGCCTCGACCTCGCCGCCCCGCCGCCCGGCCGCGACCGGTACCTGGACGCCGCCGACGCCCTTCTCGAGACCTACCGCAGCGGCGCGGCCACGGGCGTGCGCCGCCTGCTGCGCCGCATCGGCATCCGTCACGAGCGGCACGGCGAGGCCGAGCGCATCGCGATCGTCCTCAAGTACGCCGAGGTCAAGGGCATCCGGGTGGCCGGGCCCGTGGTGCGCGACAGCGAGCCGACCGTGGAACGGCGGGTGCCCGCGCACCGGCGGCAGCCGTACCCGTTCGCGCCGCCGCAGACCCCGCCCGGCACGCCGCCCGCGGCGGCGGCGCCCGGGGAGAATCCCGGGCGGCGCCCGACGCCGCAGGCCCAGGCGAGCGGCGCACCGCCGGGGAATCCGCGGCCGTACGGCACGGCGGGCACGGCCGGACCCGCGGCCCCGCCGCCGCCCGCCGCCGAGCGCGTCGGCCCGCCGCCGGGGAGTCCGCCGGTGGACACCGGCGCCCGGACGGCCGGTTCCACACCCCCGCCGCCCGAGGCCGCTTGGAGCGGTGCGCAGAGCGGGCCTGCGCAGAGCGCCGAGCCGCCATCCGGCCCGGCGGCACCGGCCGAGACGAGTGCCGCCGATCGCGTCGGCCCGCCGCCATCCGGGCCTCGGCCGGATCACGAGCGGACCGGGGCGGCGGATGCCGGGGCATCGCGGTCTGCCGGGGCGGGGGAGCGGTCCGGGTCGCCGTCGCGGGCGGGGGAGCCGTCGGCGAGCGTGCCGGGTCCGGCTCCTGCCGTCCGGGCTGCGGACGTGGAGCGGGCCGGGTCGGCGCCGCAGGGTTCGCCGCCGACCGGCGTGGCCGGTGCCGGGGCGAGTGCTGCGGAGGCTTGGGCGTCGCCTCCGGTGGTGGCGGCGGAGAGTGCCGGCTCGCAGACGCCGGCGACGGAGCCGTCGATCGGTGCGCCCGGTTCGACGTCCGCCGTGCGGGCTAGGGATGTGGAGCGGGCTGCGTCGGCACCGGACCCGGAGAGCTCGCCGAGCGAGGTGCCTGGTTCCCGGATGAGTGCGGCCGAGCCCGGGGCGTCGTCTTCCGTGCCGCGGTCCGGGGCGCCGTCGCGGGCGGGGGAGCCGCCGGTGAGCGTGCCGGGTTCGGCTCCTGCCGAGCGGTTTGCGGGGATGGAGCGCACGGGCGCGGCTCCCGGTGCGACGGGTTCGCCGCCGAGCGTGGCGGAGCCATCGAGTGCGTCCGGTCCGGCGCCCGTTGTGGGGGCCGGGGATGTGGAGCGCGTCGGTGTGGCGTCCGATCCGGAGGGTTCGCCGCCGAGCGGGGTGGCGAGCCCCGGGACGAGTGTGGCGGAGCCTGGGGCGTCGTCTTCCGTGCCGCGGCCCGGGTCGCCGTCGCGGGTGGAGGAGCCGTCGGCGAGCGTGCCGGGTTCGGCTCCTGCCGTGCGGGCCGCGAACGTCGAGCAGGCCGGTTCGCCGCGGAGTGGGGCGGCGGGTGCCGGAGCGGGCGGGGCCGATCCCACGATGGCGCCGTCCACCGGCTCGCCTGCGAGCGCGGCCCAGGCGAGCGGAGCGACCGGCTCCGCCGACGACCCGGAGAACCGGCCGCCGGGCGAAGCGGCGGATGGCGGGGCGGAGGCGGCCGAGCAGGCGGGCTCGTCGGCTTCGGGCGCCGGGCGGCCGGCCGCCCCCGAGGCCGAGACACCGCGGAGCGCAACGGCGCCCGGCGAGGTGAGCGCGTCCGCAGGGCCTGCGAAGCCGGAGGCCGAGCCGCACGAGGCGGTGACGGCTTTGCGAATGGAGCCGCCGGGCGGAGCGGCGGATGCGGGCGGTGCCGCGGAGCCGGAGCCGAGGCGGCATGGGGCGGGAACGTCGCCGAGCGCGGCACCGGAGGCCGGGGCGAGCGGTGCCGGGATCACGCCGTCGTCCGGCACCGGGCCGGGCGACGCCGGGGCCGGTACGTCCGGCGGGCCGGAGAGCGCGGCGGCAAGCGCCCGGCCGGACGCCGGGGCGGGCGCATCGGGCTCTGCAGGCCCGTCGGCCCAGGGCGGGACGCAGGCCGGTTCGCCGTCGAACGCGGCCGGCTCACCCGAGGAAGCCGGGGGAAGCGAGCCCGGAGCGGCGGCCCGGCCGGAACGGGCCGCGGAGGCCTCGGCGGCGACACCGCAGCCCACGCCGGGCGAGGCGGCGCGGCCCGAGCGGAGCACCGCGGAAGGCGCGGACGCGACGACACCCCTCCCGCCGGTCCGGTCCGGCGGGGAGGCGGCGGGCGGCGCCGCCGGGGCCGCGGCGGAGACCCGGCCGGTGGCGCCCGTGGCGGAGCGGGGGCCGTCGGAGAACGTCCCCTTCCTGGTGCAGCGGCTGCGGACCGCCGAGACCTCCGCGGACGTACGGCAGGGCGTCGACGGCCTCGCCCGCGTGGTCGAGGGGGACGCCAGGGCCCGGGCGCAGCTGCGGGACATCCTCATCGGCAACGGGTTCTTCCGCGAACGGCTGAGCGGCGTGCTCCCCCCCGACGAGCTCGACCGCGCCCTGCGCGACCTGGTCCGCTGCTCGTTCGCCGACGGCGACGAGCGAACCCTGCGCCGGGCGGTGGAGCTGGCCGGACGGGACGACACCACGCAGGGGATGCGGGTGGCGCTGCTGGAGGCGGTGGTCGCCCACGGCGGGGCCGAGATCTGGCTCGCCCACTACGGCCCGTCCGCGATGCCGGCGATCCCCCGCTCCCGCCGTCCGGTGGCCGGTCCGCCGCGGGAGCCGGAACGCCCCGCCCGTTCCACGCACCCGATCCGGACCGCGAACGCGCTGAGCGAGTTCAAGGTGCCGGCCCTCGTCGTGCTGGCCATCTTCCTCTTCGGGACCGCGGTGATCTTCCTGGTCGGCAGGCTGTGACCGGCGCGCCCGGGCGGCCACGGGCGCCGCGGTCACTCGGTGAGCGGCGGTACGGCGTTCCGCGCCCGCTCCAGGGCGAGCTCGGGCCACCACTCGCCGGTGTCCGGGGTGACCACCCCGTACACCGGGTCCTCCGGGCCCGCCGTACCGCGGGTGCAGCGCATCGTGGACCGGCCGGGGTCGTTGAGCCACAGCAGCGCGTCCACCAGCACGTGGCCGGTGCCGGTGGTGGCCGGGCGGGCGCCCACGCCGCGGCCGGGCGGGTTGCACCACTCCTGCGGGTCGGCGAACCGCCCCGGCGGCGGTTGCCACTCGCCGGTGCCGTTCCGGCTCGAGTCGACCACGAAGCGGGGCAGGCCGTCCGCGTCGTCGGGCACCGCGCGCAGCGCGTCCTCCGGGCACCCGGATGCGCCCGACAGGCGCAGGTGCACGCACTTGGCGAGCCGGATGCCCCACGCCACCGACTCCGGCGTCGGCCGGTGGCCGTTCACGTTGAGGTAGAAGCCGTCCGCGCCCGCCACGCCCGCGGCGGCGAGCCGCTCCGCCGACGCCTCCAGCGAGGGCCAGCCGGCGAGCCCGCCGTCGAGGTAGACGGCCGTGCGGGCGAGCCCGCCCAGCCGGTTCACCGCGTAGCCGAGGTCCGCGTAGCGCTGCCGCAGCGCCTGGGGCCCGCCCTGCGGGCACTCGGGCGTGCCGGGCGCCCGCGACAGCCCGGCCGGTTCCAGGGCGACCACGGCCCGGCCGTCCCCGATGCCGTCGGCGACCCCGTCGATCCACGCCCGGTACGCCTCCGGGCTCGCCGCGCCGCCGTTGTGGCAGTCGCGCATCGGCACGAAGTCGGTGACGAACACCGGCACCGCGTCCTGCCGCGCCGCCCGCGCCATCGTGTCCCGCACGGTGCGCCGGACCTCGTCCGGGCCGCCGCCGGCCAGCCGGATCGCCTGCGGCACCCGGGCGAGCGCCCGCATCAGCGCGGCGTCCGCGGTCCGGCCCGCCCGCTCCCAGATCTGCGCCTGCCGCGCCGCGTCGCCGTCCGGCGGCACGTACAGCGTCGCGCCGCCCCGCAGCGGGTGCCCGCCCGCGGCGGCCGGGCCCTGTCCCGCCGGGGCGGCGTCCCCGCCCGACAGGGCGACCAGCGCACCGGCGGCGAGGAGGCCGGTCGCCACCAGGCCCGCGGCCGCGCGTACCGGCCACCGCCGCCGCGCCGCGCCCGGCGGCACGGTCGACGGCGTGGCGGACGGCGCCCCGCCCGGCCGCGGGGCCGGCAGCGGGGCGGTGAGGTGCCGGGTGTGCCCGGCGGTCAGCGCGTCGACGAGCTGCTCGGCCGTGGGGCGGGCGGCGGGGTCCTTCGCCAGCGCCCGCGCCACCAGCTCGCCGAGCACGCCGTCGAGCGGCGGGATCTCCGGCTCGTCGTGCACCACCCGGTAGAGCACGTCCTGCCCGGGGCCGCTGCCGAACGGCGGGGAGCCGGAGGCCGCGAACACCACCACCCCGCCCCAGGAGAAGACGTCGGACGCGGTCGTCACCTTCTCGCGGCGCGCCTGCTCCGGCGACATGTACGCGGGCGTGCCGAGCGTGAGCATCGACTGGGTGGCGCCGTCGGCGAGCAGGCGGGCGAGGCCGAAGTCGATCACCTTCGGGCCGACCGGCGACAGCAGCACGTTCGACGGCTTGAGGTCGCGGTGCACCACCCCGGCGGCGTGGATCGCGCGCAGCGCCGTGGCCGTGCTCACCGCGAGCCCCTCCAGGGCGGAGCCGCGCAGCGGGCCGTGCCGGCGCACCTCCTCCAGCAGCGTCGGCCCCGGCACGTACTCGGTGACGAGGTAGGCGGTGGGTCCGTCCACGTCGGCGTCGAGCACGGCCGCGGTGCAGAACCGGGCGACCCGGCGCGCCGTCTCCACCTCGCGGCGGAACCGCCGCCGGAACTCCGCGTCGGCGGCGAGACGCCGGTGGATCAGCTTGACGGCGACCCGCTCCCCGGACGGCGCCTCGGCCAGGTAGACGGTCCCCATGCCACCCTCGCCCAGGCGGCGCAGGATCCGGTAGGGGCCGACCCGGTCCGGGTCCCCCTCGAGGAGGGCACCGTCCATCGATACGCGATCGTAACCCTCGCCTTCCCGCCCGGCCACCGAAACGTCTGCACCCGCGGTACGGCGGGGCGGGGCCGGTGCGCGCGCCGCCGACGTGCCGGAAGAGCCCGGCCGAGGCGGGCGATGCGGGCCGCCGCCGGCGCGCGGGGGCCGGGCGGCGGGGCGGCGGGCGCCGCGGTGGCCGTGCCGTACCGGGAGACGGTGCCGCAAGACGGGCGGATGGGTTACGATCGGGGGCACGGCGAGCACGGTGCTCGCCGGTGTGTCGGACGCGCGAAACGGCAGTTCGACCGTCGAGTGTGCGTCGCGGCGGTGCATCCCCGACCGCGGTGGCGCGGCGGGATGGCCGCCCAAAGGTGGGGGTTCCTTGACATCGCACTCCCAGGTATCTGCTAACGTTCTTCCTATGCTGCGCGGGCTGCTCCTTAGCTGCCGCGGCGAGGGTCGGTGACAAAGGTCGGCTCCCTCGTCGCGGTGACAGCCATGCGTGTCGGCCGCCCCGATCCGGTGGCGACTTCTCTCTGAATCTCTCGAAACCCTTTTCCCGTTTCTGGGCGCGTCGCCGCCGGTTCCCTCCGTCAGGTTCGCCTCGACAAGGAGCACAAGCATGTTTCCGCAGCAGCAGCCCAGCAGGATGCCGTTCCACCGGTACCGTCCGTTCAAGCCGATCGACCTGCCCGACCGCACCTGGCCGAACAAGGTGATCACCAAGGCCCCCAAGTGGTGCGCGGTCGACCTCCGGGACGGCAACCAGGCGCTGATCGACCCCATGGACTCGACCCGCAAGCTCAAGATGTTCGAGCTGCTGGTACGCATGGGGTTCAAGGAGATCGAGGTCGGTTTCCCCGCGGCGTCCCAGACCGACTACGACTTCATCCGGCTGATCATCGAGGAGGACCGCATCCCCGATGACGTCGTCATCCAGGTCCTCACCCAGGCCCGGCCGGAGCTGATCGAGCGCACCTTCGAGTCGCTGCGCGGCGCCAAGCAGGCGATCGTCCACCTGTACAACTCGACCTCCACGCTGCAGCGCCGGGTGGTCTTCGGCAAGGACAAGGACGGCATCACCGCGATCGCGGTCGAGGGCGCCAAGCTGTGCAAGAAGCTCGCCGAGGACATGGGCGACACCGAGATCTTCCTGCAGTACTCGCCGGAGTCGTTCACCGGCACCGAGCTCGAGTACGCGGTCGAGGTGTGCAACGCGGTCACCGACGTCTGGGAGCCCACCCCGGAGAAGAAGGTGATCATCAACCTGCCGGCGACCGTGGAGATGGCGACGCCGAACGTGTACGCGGACCAGATCGAGTGGATGCACCGCAACCTGGCCCGCCGCGACTCGATCGTGCTGTCGCTGCACCCGCACAACGACCGCGGCACCGCCGTCGCCGCCGCCGAGCTCGGCTACATGGCCGGCGCCGACCGGATCGAGGGCTGCCTGTTCGGCAACGGCGAGCGCACCGGCAACGTCTGCCTGGTGACCCTCGGCATGAACCTGTTCTCCCAGGGCATCGACCCCGAGCTGGACTTCTCCGACATCGACGAGATCCGCCGGGTGGTCGAGTACTGCAACCAGCTCCCGGTGCACCCCCGCCACCCGTACGGCGGCGACCTCGTCTACACCGCGTTCTCCGGCTCCCACCAGGACGCGATCAAGAAGGGCTTCGAGCACCTGGAGCGGGACGCCGCCGCCGCGGGCGTGCCGGTGAGCGAGTTCCGCTGGGAGGTGCCGTACCTGCCGATCGACCCCAAGGACGTGGGCCGCACCTACGAGGCGGTGATCCGGGTCAACAGCCAGTCCGGCAAGGGCGGCGTCGCCTACATCATGAAGACCGAGCACGGGCTCGACCTGCCGCGGCGGCTGCAGATCGAGTTCTCCCGGGTGATCCAGGCGCGCACCGACGCCGAGGGCGGCGAGGTCACCCCGGAGGAGATGTGGCAGATCTTCTCCGACGAGTACCTGCCGACCCCGGAGAAGCCGTGGGGCCGGTTCGGCCTGCTCGCCCACCGCAGCGAGGCGACCGTCGACGAGAAGGACAAGATCAGCGCCGACATCCGGATCGACGGCGAGATCCGCGAGATCCGCGGCATCGGCAACGGTCCGATCTCGGCGTTCGTGGACGCGCTGAGCACGGTCGGCGTCGACGTCCGCGTCCTCGACTACACCGAGCACGCGATGAGCTCCGGCAGCGACGCCCGCGCCGCCGCCTACATCGAGTGCCAGGTGGGCGACAAGACGCTGTGGGGCGTGGGCATCGACCACAACACCGTCACCGCGTCGCTCAAGGCGGTGCTGTCGGCGGTGAACCGCGCGCTGCGCTGATCCCCGTCCGGCGGATTCGCGTACGTACTGCGCCGAAGCCCTGCCGGTCCGGCGGGGCTTCGGCCTTTTCCGGCGTCACCGCGACGCCGGTCCCGAGGCCTCCTTCGGGAGGGGACGCCCGTACCGGGCCGCTCGCCGGCGCCGCGGGGGACGCGGTGGCGCGGGCGCGGCCGCACCAGACGCATCGCGGTATCGGCCGGCGGCTCGCGTGCGGCGCCGATGGGCGGGCGGGCCCGCGGGGCGGCTACTGGCTGTAGCGTTCGACCTGGTCGGCGGGGCGTACGGTGGCCTCGTCGGGGTCCTGGCCGGCGGCGCGGGCGGCGCGTCGGCGGCGGAGCAGGTCCCAGCACTGGTCGAGCGCGGTCTCCAGCCGGCGGATGCGGGTGTTCTCCTCCTGGGAGGTCACCTCGCCTGCCCTGAGCCGTTCACGCAGCCGGTGCTCCTCGTCGATGAGGTCGCGGATTCGCGCGAGGATGTCGCCGTCGTCCATCTGGTGGTCTCCCTCGTGTAGGTACCACTGACAGTAGCGCCTTCGGAAATCCACCGGCCCAGGCCCGCGCCGACGCCGAGGGCGGCGAGGTCACCCCGGAGGAGATGTGGCGGATCTTCGCCGACGAGTGCCCGCCGACCGCGGAGAGGCCGTGGGGCCGGTTCGGCCTGCTCGCCCACCGCAGCGTGGTGACCGTCGACGAGAACGACAAGATCGGCCCCGCCATCGGATCGACGGCGAGTGGGCGTCGACCACGACACCGTGACCGCGTCGCTCAAGGCGGTGCTGCCGGGCGGTCAGCCGCGCGCTGCGCCGGGCGCCCGCGTAGACCTTCTGCACGCGCCGAAGCCCTGCCCGGAGCGGGCGGGGCTTCGGCCTTTTTCCGGCGTCACCGCGACGCCGGTTCCGAGGCCTCCTTCCTGTCGCTCACGCCGGGCCGTGCCGCCGCCGGCCGGGCGCGCAGCACCGTGAGGCTGAGCACGAAGGCGGCGAGGACGAGGGCCGCGCCGATACCGAACGCGAGCCGGTGGCCCTCGGCGACCGCCGCCACCGGATCCGCACCGGCGGCGAGCAGGGCGTCGGTGCGCGCGGCCGACGCCGCGGCGAGCACCGCCACGCCCAGCGCCCCGCCGACCTGCTGGGTGGTGCTGAACAGGCCCGACACCAGCCCCGCGTCGTCCTTCCCGGCGCCGGACATGCCGAGCGAGGTGAGCGCGGGGGAGGCGAGGCCGAAGCCGCCGAGCAGGAACAGCACCGGCAGTACGTGGGTGGCATAGCCGGCGCCGGGCGTGAGGCGGAGCAGCGCCGCCAGGGCGGCGAAGAGCACGGCGAGCCCGGCCAGCAGCACGGCGCGCTCGCCGTACCGGGAGATGAGCCGGGCGGACACCCCCAGCGAGACCACCCCGATCGTCAGCGCGCTCGGCAGCATGGCGAGCCCGGTCCCGGCCGCGTCGAATGCCAGGACCTGCTGCAGGAAGAGCGCCATGTGGAACTGGAACGCGAGCAGGCCGCCGACGAGCAGCAGCTGCACCAGGTTCGCGCCCGCGACCGCGCGGGACCGCAGCACGCGCAGCGGCAGCAGCGGCCGGGCCGCGGTGGCCTGACGGGCGACGAACGCGGCGAGCAGCAGCACCGACAGCGCGCCGAAGCCGAGGGTGTGCGCCGAGCCCCAGCCGGCCCGGCTCGTCTCGACGATCGTGTAGCCGCAGAGCATGAGCCCGGCGGTCACCAGCAGCGCGCCCGGCGCGTCCGCTCCGGCGCGCAGCCCGAGCCCGGCCTCGGCCGGGAGCACCCGGAGGGCGAGGGCGAGCGCGGCGAGGCCGATCGGCAGGTTGATGAGGAAGATCCAGTTCCAGCCCGCGGCCTGGGTGAGCACGCCGCCGAGCACCGAGCCGATCGACGCCCCGGCCGCGCCGACGAAGCTCACCGCGCCGAGTGCCCGCGCCCGTTCGCGGCCCTCCGGGTAGAGCATCACGATCATCCCGAGGCTCACCGCCGAGGCCATCGCCGCGCCCACGCCCTGCAGGAACCGGGCCGTGACCAGCGTCGCCGCGTCCGGCGCCAGCCCGCACAGCAGCGACGCCGCGGTGAACAGGGCGAGGCCCGCGACGAACACCCGCCTGCGCCCGACCAGGTCGCCGAGCCGCCCGAACAGCAGGAGCAGCCCGCCGAACGCGATCAGGTAGGCGTTCACCACCCAGGCGAGGCTCGCGGCGCCGAACCCCAGCGCCTCCCGGATGGCCGGGAGCGCCACGGCCACGATGCTCCCGTCCAAGATGATCATCAGCATGCTCGCGCAGAGCACGATCAGCGCCGTCAGGCGTGACCGGCCGCCGCGCGGCCGCGGCTGATCCATGCGATTACCTCCAAAGGTGCACGACTTGTAACGGGATACATCGTGTGTGACCATTGGCCGTGCCGGAAGGAGGCACTTTCATGTTCCAGGGGCACACCGATGTGTCCGGCCAGGCCACGGCCGCCCCGGCGAAGAACCGGAACCGGGCCAAGGCCGAGGCGTGCACCGTGCGGCAGGTGCTCGACCGCGTCAGCGGCAAGTGGGCGATCGGCATCCTCATGGAGGCCGCGCGCGGGCCGGTGCGGTTCACCGAGCTGGAGCGCTCGATCGAGGGCATCAGCCGCCGCATGCTCACGCTGACCCTGCGCAACCTGGAACGCGACGGCCTGCTCGTGCGCACCGTCCACCCGACCGTGCCGCCGAAGGTGGAGTACGTCGCCACCGACATGGCCCGCGAGCTGTACGAGACGCTGCTCGCCCTCACCCGCTGGGCGGAACGCCACCGCGAGGCGATCGCCGCCGCCCGCGAGGCGTACGACCGGGCGCACGGCAGGCGGGGGGACTGAGCGCGGCGGGCCTCGGCCGCCGGGAGGCGGTCGCCGACGTGTCCGCCGGTAACAGGACCGACCGCGGGCGACGCACCGCTCGGGGCTGCGGCGCGCACGCCAGGACGCGCGGCCGTGGCCCCCTGCGCTTCCGGCCCCATGCCGTGGACCCGTCCGGGAGGACGCGCCGCGCCGATGCCGTGACCGGGCAGGGGCGTCGGCCGCCCCCGGGGATCAGCCCGGCCGGGCACGCCGGGGCCGGCGGCCGGCCGCGGTCAGGCGTCGTCCGGCAGGGGCAGGCCGACCATGCGGGCCAGGCACAGCGCCCCGTGCTCGAAGGCCGCCGCGCGGTCGGTGATCACGTTGCGGTACATGCCGAACAGCTCGAAGCTGACCGCGCCGTACACCCAGGTCCACGCGATCAGGGCGCGCAGGATCACGTCGTCGGACACCGGCGGGAAGACCTGCTCCCGCAGCCGGGCCGCGTCCTCGGCGAAGGAGGCGGGCGCGGGCGGCAGGCCGGCGGGTGGCGCGAGCACCCCGGCCGCCTCGGCGTCGCGCAGGATCCCGGCGAGCACCCTGCCGTCCCGGGAGGCCGGGACCACCGTCTCCTCGGGGGCGGCGTACCCGGGCACCGGGGTGCCGTGGATCAGCGCGTACTCGTGCGGGTGCGCCAGCGCCCAGTCGCGGATCGCCCGGCAGCAGGCGAGCCACCGTCCGATCAGGTCCTCGCGCGGGCACGCCGCGTCGGCCCGCTCCACGGCCGCGCCCACGTCGTCGAACGCCTCGATGATCAACGCGGTGAGCAGGTCGTCCCGGCTCGGGAAGTAGCGGTACACCGCCGAGGACACCATGCCCAGCTCGCGGGCGACGGCCCGCAGCGACAGCCCGGCGGCGCCCACCTCGGCGAGCTGCCGCCGCGCCGCCGCCTTGATCTCCCGGATCAGCTCGGCCCTGGCCCTCTCCCGTGCGGTACGGCTCGCACTCATGACGGCATCCTACTGCACGAGAGAGCGCTGACCACAAACGAGAGCAATGCTCTTGACATAGGTGCTCACAAACGAGAGCATTGCTCTCGGATGAGGGCGGCGGGCCCGCCCCGCCGTTCGCAGGAGGCCGCGTTCCCGCGCCCGCCGCTCCCGTGCCGCGCCCGGCGACCGGCTCCGGTCACCGTCGCGGGCCGGCCCACGTCACCCATGCGCGGGCCGCAGGCCGCAACGTCCCGCACCCGCGGCGGCGGGATCGCCGTGCCTTCCTCACCCATGCGACCGACCGGACCCCCGAGGAGTCCCCATGAGCAGCAAGTACGTCGTCGCCGGAGCCGGCCAGGTCGGACACCACCTGGCCGAACGGCTCGCCGCGCAGGGCCACGAGGTCGTCGTGGTCACCCGGTCCGGCGCCGGGCCGCGCACGCCGGGCGTGCGCCGGGTCGCCGCCGACGCGGCCGACGCCGAACGCCTGACCGAGCTGGCCCGCGGCGCCGCCGCCCTGTTCAACTGCGTCAACCCGCCCTACTGGCGCTGGCCGGTGGACTGGCCGCCGATGGCCGCCTCGTTCCTCGCCGCCGCCGAGCGCACCGGGGCCGTGCTCGTCATCCTCGGCAACCTGTACGGCTACGGCCCGGTCGACGGGCCGATCACCGAGGAGTCGCCGCTCGCCGCCACCGATACCAAGGGCCGGGTGCGGGCCCGGATGTGGGCCGACGCGCTCGCCGCCCACGAGGCGGGCCGGATCCGGGCCGTCGAGCTGCGCGCCTCCGACTTCTTCGGCCCCGGCTGCCGCCACGCGTCGCACCTGGGCGAGCGCTTCGTGCCCCGGCTGCTCGCCGGCAAGCCCGCGCTCTACCTCGGCGACCCCGACCAGCCGCACAGCTGGACGTACGTCAAGGACGTCGCCCGCGCACTGGAGATCGCGGCGGCCGACGAGCGCGCGTGGGGCCGCCCCTGGCACGTGCCCACCGCCCCGGCCGTCACCGCCCGGGAGATCGCGGCGCGGGTGTGCGAGCTGGGCGGCGCGCCGCGGCCGCCGCGGATCACCGTGCCGCCTGCGTGGCTGCGCCGGGCCGCCGGGCTGGTCTCGCCGATGCTGCGCGAGCTGGAGGAGATCCGCTACCAGTTCGACCGGCCGTACCTCCTCGACTCCTCGGCGTTCCAGGCCACGTTCGGCATGGCCCCCACGCCGCTGGACGAGGCGCTCGCCGAAACCGTCGACTGGTGGCGGTCGCGGGAGCGGGCCGCGGCCTGACGCCGGCGGCCCGGCGGCGACGGCCGGATCTGCAACATCTGTGTCGTTGACGCCATTTGTGCGCGGTCGTGAGCATGGAGCCATGCGCAGGGGCGTCGTCATCGTGATCTACGACGACTATCAGCTGCTCGACCTGGCCGGGCCGGTGGACGTGTTCAGCGTGGCGAGCCTGATCGCCGGCGACGGGGGATACGCGGTCGAGGTGGTCGCGGCCCGCGCCGGGGAGGTGCGCGCCGCGAGCGGCGTCACGACCACGGTGCGCACCGCGCTCGCCGACGTGGCCGGGCCGGTCGACACGCTGATGGTCGCCGGCGGTCTCGGCGTGTTCGACCACCTGGGCGACCGGGAGCTGATCGACGGGGTCGCCCGGCTCGCCGCCACCGCCCGGCGGGTCACCTCGGTGTGCACCGGCGCCTTCGTGCTCGCCGAGGCCGGGCTGCTCGACGGCAGACGGGCCACCACCCACTGGCTGGCCGCCGACGAGCTGCGCGCCCGCTACCCGGCGGTCGAGGTCGACCCGGACCCGATCTACATCAGGGACGGCCACGTGTGGACCTCGGCCGGGGTGACCGCGGCCATGGACCTGGCGATGGCGCTCGTCGCCGAGGACCACGGCCACGCCGTCGCCCGCGACGTGGCCCGTGCGCTCGTCGTCTACCTGCACCGCTCCGGCGGGCAGAGCCAGTTCAGCGTGCCGCTGCGCGGCGCCCCGCCGCGCGACGAGGCGCTGCGCGAGCTGCAGGAGTGGATCGACGCCAACCCCGACGCCGACCTGAGCGTGCCCGCGCTCGCCCGCCGGATGAACATGAGCGAACGCCACTTCTCCCGCGTGTTCCGCGCCCAGGTCGGCATCCCGCCGGGCCGGTACGTCGAGCTGAGCCGGGCCGCGGCGGCCCAGCGGCTGCTGGAGACCACCGACGACCCCCTCGACCGGGTCGCCCGGCGGTCGGGCCTCGGCATGCGGGAGACCCTCTACCGGGTGTTCCGGCGCCACCTGCGCGTGTCCCCCGGCGACTACCGCCGCCGGTTCCGAGCCGCGAACGCCAAGGAGAACGTCCGATGAGGGTTGCCATCCCGCTCTATCCGGGGTTCACCGCGCTCGACGCCGTCGGGCCGTACACCGTGCTCTCCGCCACCCCCGGCGTGGCCGTCACCTTCGTCGCCGCCGAGCCCGGCCCGGTCCGCGACGAGCAGGGCACCCTGGCGCTGACCGCCACCGCGTCCTTCGCCGAACCGCCGGGCTATGACGTCATCGTCGTGCCCGGCGGCACCGGAACCCTGCCCGCGCTGTCCGACCGCCGCCTGCTCGGCTGGATCGCCCGCGCCGACGCCGCCACCCGGTGGACGACGTCGGTGTGCAGTGGATCGTTCCTGCTCGGTGCGGCCGGGCTGCTGCGGGGCAGGCGCGCCACGACCCACTGGGGGTTCACCGGGCGGCTCGCCGAGTTCGGGGCGGTGCCGGTCGAGGAACGCGTCGTCGTCGACGGCAAGATCGTCACCGCGGCCGGGGTGTCCGCGGGCATCGACATGGCGCTGTGGCTGCTCGCCGAGCTGAGCGACGCCGAGACCGCCAGGACGGTGCAGCTCGCCATCGAGTACGACCCCGCCCCGCCGTTCGACGCGGGCTCGGCGCGGACCGCGCCCCGGGAGCGCGCCGAGCGCGCGCTCTCCTGGATCCTCCGGCAGGCGGACGCCGCCTGACCGGTACGGCCCGCCGTACCGGGTGCGCGCCGAGGGCTGTGCCGCGGCCTCCGGCACGACCACCTCGCAGCGCACGCCGAGCTCGCGGTCGAGCCGGTAGGTGTGGTGGTCGACCTGGTTGGTGTCGGCGAGCTCGAGGTTGCAGAACGACATCCGCTCGCGGGTGAAGAACGGCCCGGAGTGCCAGGTGCCGCGGCGCGGCAGCACCGCCACGTCCCCCGGGATCCGGAAGGCCACGATGTCGCGAGCCGCGGCGCCGCGTCCGGCACGTCGACGTCGTACGGCGGGGCGACCGCGAGCGGCCAGGGCCTGCCGCCCACCGCGGCGAGCGTCTGGGTGACCGCGCGGTGCCGGGTGATCCCGGTGAACACGGGCGGCTTGTCGACCAGGGACATCACGTAGAACCGCGGGGTGCCGCGGGACAGGTCGAGCAGCGCTCCCGCTCGCTGAAACGGCGCGCCGTCCGGCGTCGTGCGCAGCACCGTGCCACGCGGCTCGAACGCCTCGTCGGTCAGGGGGCCGGGCGGTGATCCGGTGGGTGGTGAGCCCGCCGGGCGTCGGCCGCGCGGTGCCGTACCGGCCCCCGGGCTCAGCGGCGGACCGAGCGGACCATGGCGTAGCGGAACGCGTCGCGCACGTGCGCCTCGGCCGCCCAGTACGCGATCGAGCCGTCTCGGGCCACGCCGGTGAGGCGCAACGTGAGCGCGGGCTCGCCCACGGGACGGCGCAGCAGCCGGGCGCGCTCCGCGTCGAGCGCGTCCGCGCCCGGCCAGGCGATCTCCCACTCCACCCGCTCGCCGCGCACCAGCTCGACCAGGTCGAACAGCGACATCGCCGGGTCGATGCCGTCCGGCGGGGCGGCCCCGCGCGGCAGCGGCACCGTGTCGGTGGCGAGCATCACCGGGACCTCGTCGGCGTACCAGACCTTGGTCGTGGTGAGCGCGGCGGTCCCGGCGGGCACCCGGAACTCCTCGGCCTCCTCCGGGGTGACCTCGCGCCGCTCGTGCGCCACCACCTCGACCCGCGGCGTGTGCCCCATCGCCGCGATCAGCTCGGCCTGCTCGAGCTGCTCGTCGAACCGGGCCGGGATCTCCAGCGCGGGCCGGTTCACCACGGTGTTCGCGCCCTGCCGCCGCAGCAGGTAGCCGCGCTCCTCCAGCCGGATCAGCGCCTCCCGCACGGCGGGCCGGCTCGCCGACAGAAAGCGCGTCAGCGCGGGCTCGCCGGGCATCGGCCGCCCCTCCCGGGCCGCGGCCGCCAGCACCTCCTCCAGCCGGTCGGTGAGGCTGCGCGCCCCGCGCCCGGCGTCCCGACTCCGCTCGACCATGCCCTCACCCTAACCAGCCCCTGACCAGCAGGGCCAACGGGACCGGCACCGCGGTGGCCCGCCGGGACATACCGCCGGCCGGGCGCCGGGCCGTACCGTCGGCGCATGGACGGGCCGATGCGCTGGAGGCCGAGTACCGGGCCGGCGACCACTACATCGTGATCGGCCGGGTGCGGGAGCCGAGCCCGCCGCCCCGCCGGGCCGACCGGCCGCTGCTCTACTACCGGGGGCGGTACCACACCTTCGCCTAGGCCCGCGTGCGCCTCCGGGGACGCCCGCCGGCCCAAAGGCGCGCGTATGCTCCAAGCCAGGGCCATCGGGGAAGGGAGCCCGGCGTGGTTCGGAGCGAGGACCGGTGAGCGCGGAGCTCGTCGTCGGCCCCATGGCGCGGTACGCCGACGCCGGACGCGTCTCCATCTGGGTGGAGACGAGCGAGCCGTGCGTGGTCACCGTCGCGGCCGGGGAGGTGCGCGGCGCGGAGCGCACGTTCACCGTGCACGGCCACCACTACGCGATCGTCGACCTCGACGGGCTGAGCCGGGCCGTGCCGTACACGGTGGCGCTCGACGGGGTGCGGGTCTGGCCGCGGGACGACGGGTCGCCGCCGAGCCTCGCCCGGCCGGTGGCCGACGCGCGGCGGCTGCTGTTCGGCTCGTGCCGCACCAGCGTGCCGCACGACGCCCGGCACGTGCTGTCGCACGGGGCGGACGTGCTCGGCGCGTACGGCAGGCGCCTGCGCGAGACCCCCGAGCGGGACTGGCCAGCGATGCTGCTGCTGCTCGGCGACCAGGTGTACGCGGACGAGCCGTCGGAGGCGATGCTCGAGTTCATCCGGGCCCGCCGCGACGGCGAGCCGCGCGACGAGGTCGCCGACTTCGCGGACTACGCCGAGCTGTACCGGCAGGCGTGGACCGACCCGGACCTGCGCTGGCTGCTGTCCACCCTGCCCACGGCGATGATCTTCGACGACCACGACGTGCGGGACGACTGGAACACCAGCGCGGCCTGGCGGGCCGAGATGGCGAAGGTGGCGTGGTGGCCCCGCCGCATCGTCGCCGCGCTCGGCGCCTACTACGTCTACCAGCACCTCGGCAACCTGTCCCCGGAGGAGCGGGCCGCCGACCCGGTCTACGCCGAGCTGCGCTCCGGCGAGGGGGACCGGGGCGCGGTGCTCGACGCGTACGCGGCGCGCGCCGACGCCGAGCCGGCGGCCGTGCGGTGGAGCTACGTGCGGGACCTCGGCCGGGTCCGGCTGCTCGTGCTCGACACCCGCGCCGCCCGGGTGCTCGACCCCGGCGCGCGGCGCATGCTCGACGACGAGGAGTGGGCCTGGGCGACCGGGCATCTGGCGGGGGACGTCGACCACCTGGTGGTCTGCTCCTCGATCCCGGTGCTGCTGCCGAGCGGCATCCACCACGTGGAGGCGTGGAACGAGGCCCTCGCCGACGGCGCGTGGGGCCCGCGGATCGCCCGCTGGTCGGAGCGGCTGCGGCAGGCGATCGACCTGGAGCACTGGGCCGCGTTCCGCCGCTCGTTCGAGGCGCTGACCCGGCGGCTCGCCGAGGTCGCCGACGGGCGGCACGGCGCGCCGCCCGCGACGATCCTGCTGCTGTCGGGCGACGTGCACTACTCGTACCTCGCGAAGGCGCGCCGTCGCCCGATCTACCAGATCGTCTGCTCGCCGATCCGCAATCCGCTCAGCCGCACGCTGCGGCTCGCCAACGTGGTCGCCTCGTTCGGAGTGGCGGGCCTGGTCGGCAACCTGCTCGCCCGGGCCGCCCGGCTGCCCCGCCCGCCGTACCGATGGAAGATCGTCAAGGGCCCGTGGTTCCACAACGCGGTCGCCACCCTCGACCTCGCCGGCCGGGAGGCGACCGTGCGCTGGCACACCGCCGGGCCCGCCACCGACGCGGTCAGCGAGATCGCCGGGGTCCGGCTCGCGGCCGGCCGGGTACGGCCGGCGCCCCCGCGGGCCGAACCCCGCACCTGACCCGGCTCAGCGCGGCAGCACCTCGGCGAGCCGGTCCACCGCCCAGTGGACCTCCGGTTCGGTCACCACGAGCGGCGGGGCGAGCCGGATCGTGGCGCCGTGGGTGTCCTTGGCGAGCACGCCCCGCTCCAGCAGCCGCTCGCACGCCTCGCGGCCGGTGAGCAGCGCCGGGTCGAAGTCGACCCCGGCCCACAGCCCGCGGCCGCGCACCGCGGTCACCCCGCGGCCGACGAGCTCGCCGAGCCGCCGGTGCAGCACCGCGCCGAGCTCGCGGGCCCGCGCCTGGTACTCGCCGGTGCGCAGCAGCCCGATCACCGCGATCCCGACCGCGCAGGCGAGCGGGTTGCCGCCGAAGGTGGAGCCGTGCTGGCCGGGCCGGATCACGCCGAGCACGTCCGCGTTCGCGGCGACCGCGGACACCGGCACCACGCCGCCGCCGAGCGCCTTGCCGAGCACGTACACGTCCGGGACCACGCCCTCGTGGTCGCAGGCGAACGTCTCCCCGGTACGGCCCAGCCCGGACTGGATCTCGTCGGCGATGAACAGCACGTTGTGCTCGGAGCAGAGCTGCCGCACCTGCCGCAGGTAGCCGTCCGGCGGCACGATCACGCCCGCCTCGCCCTGGATCGGCTCGATGAGCACGGCCACCGTGTTCTCGTCGATCGCCTCGCGGATCGCGTCGGCGTGGCCGTACTTGACCACGGTGAACCCGGGCGCGAACGGCCCGAACCCGCCGCGGGCGTCCGGGTCGGTGGAGAACCCGACGATCGTGGTGGTGCGGCCGTGGAAGTTCCCCTCGGCCACGATGATCTTGGCCTGGCCGTCGGGCACGCCCTTGACCTCGTACCCCCACTTGCGGGCGACCTTGATCGCGGTCTCCACGGCCTCGGCGCCGGTGTTCATCGGCAGCACCATGTCCTTGCCGGTGAGCTCGGCGAGCGCCGCGCAGAACTCGGCGAACCGGTCGTGGTAGAACGCCCGGCTGGTGAGGGTGAGCCGGTCGAGCTGCTCCCGGGCGGCGGCGAGGATCGTCTCGTTGCCGTGCCCGAAGTTGAGCGAGGAGTATCCGGCCAGGCAGTCGAGGTACCGCCGCCCCTCGACGTCGGTCACCCAGGCGCCGTGCGCCTCCCGGATCACCACGGGCAGCGGGTGGTAGTTGTGCGCGCTGTGCCGTTCGGCGCGCTCGATGTGCTCGCTCGTCACGCTCATGACCGGATCTCCAGGGTGCAGCACTTGGGCCCGCCGCCGGCCTTGCGCAGCTCGCTCAGGTCGACGGGGATGACGTCGTACCCGCGGCGCTTGAGCTCAAGCGCGAGCCCGCTCGCCTCGGCGTTCAGCACCACGTGGCGGCCGTCGCAGACCGCGTTGAGGCCGAGCACGGCCGCGTCCTCGGCGGACGCGATCACCGCGTCGGGGAACATGCGCTCGAGCACGGCCCGGCTGCCGGGGGAGAACGCCTCCGGGTAGTAGGCGACGTTGTCGCCGCCGAGGGCGAACATCGCCGTGTCGAGGTGGTAGTAGCGCGGGTCCACCAGCCGCAGCGTCACCACCGGGCGGCCGAAGAACTCCTGCGCCTCCCGGTGCGCCTCGGGCCGGGTGCGGAAGCCGGTCCCGGCGAGGATCACGTGGTCGAGCACGAGGAAATCGCCCTCGCCCTCGTTGACGTGCTCCGGCTCCTTGATCTCGGTGAAGCCCCGGCGGCGGAACCAGTCCAGGTAGGCCGGGCCCTCCGGTACCCGCTCGGCGTTGGCGAACTTCGCGCCGTACACCTTGCCGTCCACCACCAGCCCGCCGTTGGCGGCGAACACCATGTCCGGCAGCCCCTCGATCGGCTCGACGACGTCGACCCGGTGGCCGAGCTCCTCGTACACGGCCTTGAGCCGCTCCCACTGCCGGAGTGCCCTGTCCCGGTCCGCACCGGCCGCCGGATCCATCCACGGATTGATCGCGTACGTCACCGCAAAGTGATCGGGCCGACACATGGCGTAATGCCGAACATGCGCCATATACCGCTCCACAAGGTCAAAACGGCTGGTCAGGGGATATGTTCAGGATAGAAATCGGTTTTCGTGCGGCCCAAGCGAAAAAAATTGCGCGTTCCCGTCGATTCGTTGCGTATTTCGGCCTGAGGACGTCGATTTGTTGCACGGAAACGCGCCGTTGAGGTCCCGGAAACACCGCCGACGCGGCGCGGCCGGCGGCTACGGGGTGGGCAGCGGCGTGTCGACCAGCCGGGAGAGCACGATCGAGCTCTTGGTGCGCACCACGAACTCCTCGGCCGCGATCCGCTCGATCACCTGCTCCACGTGGCGCATGTCGGTCGCCCGGATGTGCAGCAGCGCGTCCGCCTCCCCGGTGATCGTGCACGCCGACACCACCTCGGGATGGTGCGCCACCGCCGTCGCGATGTCCGCGGGCGAGGTCTTCCCCCGGCAGAACAGCTCCACGTACGCCTCGGTCGTCCAGCCGAGCGCGGCCGGGTCGACCCGCACCGTGAACCCCTTGATCGCCCCCTTCTCCTGCAGCCGGTCCACCCGCCGCTTCACCGCGGGCGCGGACAACCCCACCCGCTGCCCGATCTCGGCGTACGTCGCCCGCGCATCCTCGACGAGCTCCCGAATGATGGCACGATCAAGCTGATCCAGCTCCACGCAGACCTGTATACCGCGCCCCGCCCGCCCGCACATGGTCGCGCCTGGTGATTCGGCCGGTGCCGGTGAACGGCCGCCATACCGGCGGAACACGCCGTGATCCGGCGGCGGATCGTGCACGGACTCGCCGGCCAAGCGCGCGCGAGTCAGCGGCCGACTGTGCACACCTGCCTCGGCCGACCGTGCAGCCACGTGCGATGAGCCGCGGTGACGGCCGCGTCGACCGTGCGCGGCGAGGGCCCCCGCGGACTGCGCCACCTGGCGGCACGGCTGGGACCGCGAATCCGCCCGGTTACGTCCGCTCCACGGGGGACGAGGCGCTCCCGTCTGGCGGGAGGCTCCGCGCCCCTGCCGATGGCGGTCCTCTGGATGCCGGGCTCCTCCTGAGATCCGGCGCACCCCATTACGGGTGACAGCGGCCTCGCGACCGGCCGTCTCGTGCGACGAGGCCTTCCGGGCCGGGCCGACGCGGCGGGACGAGTGCCCGGCCCCGGAGCGGTGAGCCGTACCTGTCGTCCGGCACGACCTCGCTCAGCGGCCGCCGCCGACCCCGTGGCCGGGCACGCGGGCGGTGGTCATTCGCCGCCCGGGCGGGCGCCGGGCTCGGCGCGGCCCTCGGCCGGGCGGGTGGCGCGCGCGGTCTGAATCATGGCGCGGTACAGGGCCGCCGGACTGGGGGCGGGCGGCAGCGGGGGCGGCTCGGTGCCGGGGGCGGCGAAGGCGCGGAGCATGTGGCCGACGAGGCGGTTCCAGGCGTCGGGCGCGGTCTCGTGGGTGGCCGCGATGACCCCGGCGTTCGCCATGAGCAGGATCGCCATGTCCTGGTCGGTGACGTCCTCGCGCAGGTGGCCGGTGGCCTTGGCCCGGCGGATGAGCTCGAGCAGCCCGTGGTACGCCTCGGCGCGGCGGGCCTCGAGCGCCGTGGCCGCCGGGAACGTCATCGCCAGCACCTCGGCGAAGCCGCGGTCGGCGGCCTGCATGGCGCAGACGTTGCGGACGAAGCCGGTGAACCCGTGCCACGGGTCCGGGTCGGCGAGGGCCTCGGTGACGGCGCCGACATAGGCGTCCATCCGGTCGGCGAACACCGCGTCGATCAGGTCCTCGCGGCTGGGGAAGCGGCGCGCCAGGGTGGCCTTGCCGACACCGGCCTCGCGGGCCACGCAGGCCATGGAGACGTCGAGCCCGTCGCTCGCGAACAGGCGGCGGGCCGCGGCGAGGATGCGCTCGCGGTTGCGCTCGGCGTCCGCGCGCAGTCCCGCCGGCCTGGTGCCGGGGGACGCGTAGGACCGGGTGGATGGAGCCATGCCCCTACTCTACAAGTGGAACGTCCGGTCCACTTGCGTTTATGCTGAAGGAGAGCTAACCGGGAAGCCCGTTCCACTTACCGGCTTCGAAAGGTGCAACTCATGCGTGCCGTAGCACTTGACACCGTCCCCGCCACCCCGGCCGTCACCGAGATCGACGTGCCCCGGCCCGCCGTTGGGGAGGTGCTGGTGGAGGTGGCGGCGGCGTCGGTGAACGCGTTCGACGTTGCGGTCGCCGCCGGGGAGCTGCGCGACCTGATGGAGCACCGCTTCCCCCTCGTGCTGGGCAAGGACTTCGCCGGGACCGTCGTCGAGGTGGGCGAGGGGGTGGACGGGGTCGCGGCGGGCGATCGGGTGTTCGGCGTCCTGATGGCACCGTTCCTGCAGGCCGGAACCCTGGCCCGGTACGCCGCCGTGCCGACCAGCTACGGCTTCGCCCGCATCCCGGAGGGCGTGTCGTTCCGGGATGCCGGGGCGCTCGGGCTCGCCGCCACCGCCGCCCTCGACGGCATCGAGGCGGCCGGGCTGAGCGAGAAGGACACCGTGCTGATCTCCGGCGCGACCGGGGGCGTGGGCGCGTTCGCGGTCCAGCTCGCCGCCGCGCGCGGCGCCCGGGTGATCGCCACCGCGCGTCCCGGCGCGGCGGAGGAGTTCGTCACCGGCCTCGCCGACGCGGTGCAGGTCGTCGACCACACCGACGACCTGGAGGCCGGAGTACGCAAGATCGCCCCCGATGGCGTGGACGTGATCCTGCACCTGGCGGGCGACGTGACCCGGCTCGCCGGCCTGCTCGCCGAGCACGGGCGCATCGTCTCCACCGTCGGCGTCCCCGCCGACGCCGTGCCGGGCGTCACCGTCCGCTCGGTGATGGCCGACCCCGGCAACAAGACCCTCGCCGCGCTGGCCGAACTGGTCGCCGCCGGAAGGCTGCGGGTCCCGATCGGCGCCGTCTACCCGCTGGAGCAGGCCCCCGAGGCGTTCGCCGCCTTCACCCGGGGCGCCCTCGGCAAGATCGCGATCTCCTGCTCCTAAGCCCTCGCCGTGCCCGTGCGGCCGCCGGACCCCCGGGGTGGTCCGGCCGCCCTCGCGCGCCCCGCCCGGCGAACCGGGGCCCGGCCGCCGATCCCCAGCCACGGCGCGATTCGGCCGCCCGCAGGCGTGATCCTTATCAGCGATTCGGCCGTCCTCGCTTGGGGACGCCACGCTCCCTGCACCGGCGGCTCCTTGCCGGAGCCGTCGGCACGGCGTTCCCGGCACCGACAACCCTGCCGATCACAGTACGGCCTCCGCAGCGTCCCGGGCCGCGGGCCGTGGCCCGGCCTGCGGAGCGCCGTGCTTTTCCTTCGCCTCGCCTCCCGGCCTGCGCGATCACGTCGTCCGTTCGGGCGGAGGCCGTCGGCCGCGCGCGGACCATACGCCTCCCCGGCGCGGCCAGGAGAACCCGTGCGAGCCGCCTTCCGGCGTGCGCCGCGGCTCCCGCCCCCGTGACGGAGCGACGGCGGTGCGGCTCTGGTGGCCAGCGCCGGACGATCCCGAGCTGCTCGCCGAGCGTGCCGAAGAGGGCCTCGGCCTCGGCGGCGTGCTGACCGGCCCGCACCGTTGCGGTCAGGAAGGAGGAGTGGCTCCGGCCCGGCCGATGGACCGGCGACCGCCCGCCGCTCGTGCCGACGGGCGCCACCGGCACGCCGGCCGACCTCGGCACGCGGTCGCCCGGCGTTCGGCGCGCGACGTGAACGAGTTGAATCACCCGGTTTCGGCGAGACGTCGTACCGGAGGGGGCGACGTGACACCCAGCGTTCCGGTCCTTGCCGGTACCTGCGCTTCTCACCCGCGTCGCCCCGCCTCGGTCACGGTGCGGCGAGGATGGCGGCCAGGCCGTGATCGACGACCGAGCGCCAGGAGGGGGAGGCGGCGGTGACGGCCCGGTGGAGGTGGGGCCTGTCGGCGAGGTGGGGCAGGTCGTCGTATGAGCCGCCGGTGTGGTTCACCCGGGTGGTGGCGCAGCCCAGGACGAACGAGGTCAGCGCGTAGGAGCGGGGGAGGATGTCCGGCGGGGCGGTCCCGGCCTCCGCCAGCAGGTGGCAGACGCGGTCCGCGAGGGCGAGATAGGCGGGGCCGAGCGGGGTGGTCCGGGCGACCTGCGCCGCCGCCCAGGGGTGATCGACGAGGTGGTCGTACCAGGCGAGCATGAGGCCGCGCAGGTCCCCTTCGTCCGCCGCCGCCCACACGCGCGGGTCGGCGGCGAGGGCGGCGTCCAGCGCGAGATCGAGCACGTCCTCGCGGGTGTCCACGTGCGCGTAGAGGCTCGACTGGGCGACGCCGAGGCGCGCGGCGAGCCTGCGCAGCGTGAGGTTCTCCGCGCCGTCCTCGGCGAGCAGGGCGAGGGCGGCCGCGGCGATGTCGTCCGCGGTGAGCCTGCGGTGCCGCCGCCCGGCCCGGGGCGGCCTGGTCCAGTACGGCATTGCGCTGTCGTCCCTCCGGCGGATCCTCGCCCGGTATGCTCGCCGGCATCTTAAACGAACGCTGATCGGTTAAGGGGAGTGTCGCGCCATGAGGGATCTCCACAGCCTGCTGCCGGTGGAGGGCGGTCGCCTGCGGCTGCGCGCCCTGGCGGAGCGGGACGCCGACGCGTACGCGACCGGCACGAAGGACCCCGCCGTGCAGGAGTTCGCCCATCTCCCCAAGCCGGACTACACCCCGCAGATCGTGCGCGATCTGGCCGCCACGGTCGTGGCCGACGGGCTGCGCACGGGGGAGCTCGCCGTCCTGACGATCGCGGACCTCGCCACCGACGCCTTCCGCGGCAGCCTTGTCCTCTTCGACGTCGGCGAGCACGACGCCGAGGTCGGGTTCTGGCTCGCCCCGGAGGCGCGCGGGCGCGGCCTCGCCCGCGAGGCGCTGGGCCTCGCGGCACGCCTCGCGTCGCGCATGGGGCTGCGCGCGCTGCGTGCGGTGACGGCCCAGGAGAACACCGCCTCCGCGCGGACGCTCACCGGCGCCGGCTTCACCCCGGTCGGTGAGCCGGGGCGGATGCGGGCGCCGTCCGGTGCGGAGCTGACCGCCCAGCGCTACGAGCTGCGCCTCGCCGCCGCAGGCGGGTGACCGCCGGGCACCGCCGGCCGTCCATCGCCCTCGCCATGCCCGCGGGCCGGTCCGGCCGGGCGATCGGTCCGTCGAATCTCGGCCCGGGTTCGTCGCCGTGCCCGCCACCCGGTGCATCGGCGGGCCGCGTCGATCCGGGCGCCCGCCGCACGCGTCCGCCGCGCGAGAGCCGTACGGGGCCGGAGACCCTGGCCGGGGCCGGACCGGCGCTCAGCGGACGCGCTCGGGATAGTCGCCGATGCCGTGCTCAAGGAGGTCGAAGGCGCGCTCGGCCTTCTTCTCGGTGTCGGCGAGGATGTCCTCCCACGCCTCACCGGCCCTTCTGCGCCGGTGCGCCTGCTCGGTGAGCACGATCAGTGTCGCGCAGATCTGCGCCGCCACGAGGCGGGGCGTGAGGTCGTCGGGGTCGGCGTCGGCCTCGTCGGCGAGCGCGGCGGCGAGCTTCTCCTGGCGGGCCTCGTGCAGCCGGGTCACGGCGGCGGTGAGGGCCGGACTGTCCGCCACCATCTGGTGCCACCAGTCGGCGCCGGGGTTGAAGCCGTACCGCCAGTGCCGGGTGCGCACCGCGTCGAGGAAGTCGTCCCGGATCGCCCGCACCGCCGACACGCCGGGCGCGCGGTTGCGCACCAGCTCCGCGAGGAGCTCCTCCGCGGTGTCCCGGCGATCGAGGAAGAGCTCCTCCTTGGTCTTGAAGTAGTTGAAGACCGTGTTCACCGAGACGTCGGCGGCGCGCGCCACCTCGGCGACCGTCACCTTGTCGAAGCCGTGCCGCATGAACAGACCCATGGCGGCGTCGGAGATGCGCTGCCGGGTCTCCCGCTTCTTGCGCTCCCGCAGGCTCAGCTCCTCGGCCATGGCCGTCATGCTATCAGTGACCACAATTTTTCAGTGACTACAAATTTGGTGTTACTCTACCGAGCATGATTCATGCCACAGCGCTCACCAAGACCTTCACCACGGGGAAGCGCACGGTCGAGGCGGTGCGCGGCCTCGACCTGCACGTGGCCGCCGGTGAGATCGTCGGCTTCCTCGGCCCGAACGGCGCGGGAAAGAGCACGAGCCTGCGCATGTTCACCACGCTGCTGAAACCCACCTCCGGCACGGCCACCGTGGCCGGGTACGACCTGGTCGCCGAGCCCGCCGAGGTACGGCGCCGCATCGGCTACGTGCCCCAGGGCAACACCGTCGCCCCCATCGCCCAGGTGGGGGAGGAGCTCGAGCTCCAGGCCCGCCTGTACGGCATGAGCCGGGCCGAGGCGAGAGACCGGGTCGCCGAGACGCTGCGGGCGCTCGACCTCACCGGCGTCGAGGCGCGCCCGGCCGCCGCGCTCTCCGGCGGACAGCGGAGGCGCGTCGACCTCGCCATGGGCCTGCTACACAACCCACGGCTGCTCTTCCTGGATGAGCCGACCACCGGTCTCGACCCGCAGAGCCGCGCCAACCTGTGGGACCACGTGCGGCGGCTGCGCGACCGGGAGGGCGTGACCGTCTTCCTCACCACGCACTACCTCGACGAGGCCGACGCGCTCTGCGACCGGATCCTCATCATCGACCACGGCCGCGTGGTCACCGAGGGCACACCGGCGGACCTCAAGGCCGAGCTCGGCCCGTCCGCGACCCTCGACGACGTCTTCCTCCACGTGACCGGCCGCGAGCTGCGCGAGAGCACCGCCGCCTGAGCCGACCGGACCGCCATCCCGAAGGGAGCACCCCGGTGACCGCCCTGATCCTCGCGCGTCACTATCTGCGCGCGACCTACCGCAGCAAACTCTCCGTCCTGTTCAGCGCCATCCAGCCGATCATGTTCCTGGTGCTGTTCGGCCCGCTCTTCGCCCGCAGCGGCGTCGGCTCGTGGGACGTGCTCGTGCCCGGGCTGCTCGTGCAGCTCACCCTGATGAGCGCGGGGCTCGCCGGTTTCGGCATCTTCATCGACCAGCGTTTCGGGGTCCTGGAACGGTTGCGGGTCACCCCCGCCGGCCGTACCGCGCTGCTGCTCGGCCGGGTGCTGCGCGACGTCGTGGTGCTGCTCGTGCAGGCCGCGCTGCTGCTCGCGATCGGCTTCGTGCTCGGGCTCCGCGCCCCGCTGGCCGGGCTGCTGCTCGGCCTGGCGCTGCTGGTCGTGCTCGCCATCGGCCTGGCGTCGCTGTCCTACGCGATCGCGCTGGTCATGCCGGACGAGCTCTTCCCGCCGGTCGCGTCGACCGCGGTCGTGCCGCTCATGCTGCTGTCGGGCGCGCTCCTGCCGATGTCGCTCGCGCCGCCGTGGCTGGACGTCCTCTCCCGGCTGACTCCGTTCCGCTACGTGGTCGAGGCCCTGCGCGCGTTCTTCGCCGGGTCGTACGGCGGCGCCGCGGTCGCCTGGGGGATGCTCGCCGGCCTCGCGTTCCTCGTCATCGGCGTGGCGCTCGGCACCCGCGTGTTCCACCGGGAGAACGCCTGACGCTCCGCGAGCGGGACGGCGGCGATCGCCCGGCCCGCCCGGTTCGACGCGTGTGCCGAGACCTCACGCGGACCGGGGAGATCGCCGATCCGGGGCCTTCCAAGGTTCGGCGGCGGGGTGCCGCCGGGTTCGCCGACGGGGCGCGGCACGGTATCCCGGGAACGATCCCAGCAACACCGCGAGCTGATCACGGTCGCGGCGCGCCCGACGCAGGATTGCCGACGAGACGGGATCAAGACAAACAAAGGCCCGGCCGCTCCGGGGAGCCGGTCGGGCCTTGTCGCGTGGCAGGTTCAGGCCTTCTCCTGGGCGGCCTCGGCCTCGGCGCGCTCGGCGGCCTCCTCCGGGGCGGCCTCGAGGTCCTCGGCGGCCTGGGCCTGGGTGGAGGCCTTGTCGAGGCGGACCCAGCTCGTGACGCTCTCCGCGGCGAACAGGATGAACAGGTAGGCGGTGAGGACGGCGACGACGATGGTGAGCTGGCCGATCGCGGCGCCGAGGCCGATGACGATCAGGCGGCCCTCCCAGCCGAGACCGGCCTTGAAGATCCACTCCGGCGGCCAGATGCCCTGCCGGGTGCGGTAGACCGTGTCGTACGTGTGGTAGCCGATCACGTACAGCAGCACGAACAGCAGCCACCGGGGCGTGTCCGTGGCGAGGCCGATGGTGAGGATCGCGAGGAACTCGGCGCCGCGGACGAGCGGCGGCACCAGCCAGTCGAGGCGGCCGAGGTGGTCGCGGGGCACGGTCGGCACCACGAGGGCCACCACGATGAGCGCCGGCAGCAGCATGACCGGACCGGTCCCGGCGGCGAGCGTGTCGGTGATCGCGAGGGCGGCCACCGCGGCGAGCGCGAGCAGCGTGGTGAAGACCGGGGGAAGGCCGGGGCCGAGCCGATCGCGCAGCAGGGCGGCGAGCGGGCCGTCATCCCGATAGGAGACGAGGCGGGCGGTCTGGACGCGAATGCGTTCCTCGTCCGGGTCCGGGGCGGTGGGAGCCGCCGGCGTGGTCTGCGGTTGAGTGATCATGCGAACGACCTCATGAGACGTCCGGTCAGGCTGTAGATGGCCGCGATGCCACCCCAAATCACCAGCGTGAGGAAGGTGACGCGAGGCTCGAAGAACGCGGCGGTGATCGCGATGGCGGCGAAGCGCTCACCGATGGGGAAGACGATCATCTTCCGCGCCCAGTAGAGCGGGCGGAACTTGCCGGCCTTACCCCAGAGCTTCAGCAACCGCTTGATCGTGCTCGGCTGCTGCTCGTTGCGGCGCAGGGCGAGTGCCTCGCGCAGCGGCGTGTCGGCGCTGACGGTCAGGTCGAGGGTGGGCAGCGGCTGGGGAGCCTTGCGCCGGCGCCGGCGGTGGCCCGCGCCGTAGGCGAAGTCGAGCAGGTGCCGGATCGACTGCATGGCGATCGCGGCGAGCGCGAGCGTCCACACGTCGCCCTGCCCGGCCACGGTCGCGCCGATCGCGAGGCCGGCGAAGACCACGTACTCCTTGAACCGGTCGAAGGTCGCGTCCATCCAGGCGCCGAGCACCCCGAACTTCCGCGCGTACCGGGCGAGCTGCCCGTCGACGCAGTCGAACACGAACGCGAAGTAGATGAGTACGGCTCCCGCCACCGCCCCGGCCCGGGTGCCCGTGGCGAAGCAGGCCGCCGCGGCCACGCCGAGCGTGATGGAGAACAGCGTCACCTGGTTGGGGGTGAAACCCCGCCGGGCCGCCCAGCGGGCGATGAACCGCGAGTAGGTGCTGACGAAGAACGTGGTGAAAAAGCCGTCCGCCCCCTTGACCGCGTTGTTGAGCCGCACCCGGTCCTCGTCGATGCCCGCCATGATCTGCTGGGCCTCGTCCGCGTCCGCCTGGGTGAACACCCGCCGGTAGTACAGATCGCGGCGTCCCCGGATACCCACGGAGACGCCGCGCCGTACCAGGCACAGGATGAGGAGCTGGACGAGGTCGTCCTCCGGGCCGAGCAGGTGGGCGAGGCCGGCGAGCTCGCGGGCGGCCTCCGCGAGCACGGGGGCGTTGCGGGCGCTCACGTACAGCGGGCCGAGGGCGACCCCGTTGGGCCGGGTGACCGCGTGGTAGGCGGAGCCGACCGACACCACCCGGGAGCGGCCGATGCGCAGCCGCACCGGCAGGCCCTCGAGCGTGCGGTTGCAGATCTCGGGCTCGGCCTCCTCGATCGGCGGCTCGGGGGTGAGCGGCTCACCGTTCTCGGCGATCTCCTCGCCCGGCTCCGGCCCCTCGGCGATCTCGGTGCTCTCGGCGCCCTCGGTCGGTTTGGGCTCCTTGGCGACCAGCGCGAGCGCGCCGCGTTTGGTCTTGTTGATCTGGTAGATGAGCTCGTCGTGGATCACCGAGGCGGTCGGCATGATGAGCACGCTCTCGGTGGTGTCCTCGATCGCGTCGGCGAGAGCGCGCAGGTCCTCGGCGATGTCCGTGGTCTCCACCACCCGGCCGGGCAGCTGCCGATAGAACTTGGCCTCGGCCGGCCTCGCGATCGTGGTCGGGTTCGGGTCGAGGGCGGCCATCTGGCCGTACAGGCGAGCCGTGACCGTGGGGGCGGTGGGAAAGGACGACAGCCGGATGTGCACGGGCGGCACCGGCTCGATGTCGGAGTCGATCGGCCTGGGCGAGGAGCCCAGTAGGACCACGCGGGTCATGGCACCCTTTCAGGCTGCTGCGGCGAACGGTTGATCAAAGCGGGGGGGTCCGCCAAAGCGAGAAGTTTAGTGACCTTTCCGTAAGGCCCGTGCACGCGAAACTTCATCCCCGATTCTTCCCTGGTTCGCGGTCATCCAGTGGTGTTCCCCCGCTACGCCCGTTCCGGACCTGCTGCGACGCCGCGGTCCGCCAAGGATCCGTACACTGGCCGAGTGGGTCTGTATCGTGACGAGGGCGTCGTGCTCCGCACCCAGAAGCTGGGGGAAGCTGACAGAATCGTTACGATCCTGACCAAGCGCACCGGTAAAGTGCGCGCGGTGGCGAAAGGCGTCCGCCGCACCATGTCCCGCTTCGGCGCCCGGCTGGAGCCGTTCACCCATGTCGATCTCCAGCTGCACACCGGCCGGTCCCTCGACGTTATCACCCAGGCCGAGACCCTCCACCCGTACGGCGAGGCGGTGGTGCGCGACTACGCGCGCTACACCGCGGGCAGCGCGATGCTGGAGGCGGCCGACCGGATCATCGCGGCCGAGAAGGAGCCGGCGCTCCGGCAGTTCCTGCTGCTCGTGGGCGGGCTGCGCACGCTCGCCGCGGGCGAGCACGAGCCGCGGCTCGTGCTCGACGCCTACTTCCTGCGCTCGCTCGCGGTCGCGGGCTACGCCCCGGCGCTCACCGAGTGCGCCCGGTGCGGCGCCCAGGCGGTGCGGGCGTTCGCGATCGCGGCCGGCGGGGTGGTGTGCGCGCGGTGCCGCCCGGCGGGCGCGGCGGTGCCCGCGGCGGAGACGATCGCGCTGATGATCGCGCTGCTGCGCGGCGACTGGGCGGCCGCGGACGCCTCCGAGCCCCGGCACCGTGCCGAATGCAGCGGCCTGATCGCCGCATATCTGCAATGGCACCTCGAACACGGAATACGCTCGCTACGCCATGTCGAACGAGTCTGAGAGCGAGTGATGGCAGTTCGCCCACCTTCTCCGCATCCGTCCGGCGCGAAGCCGCCGAACATCCCGCGTGAGCTCATCCCCCGGCACGTCGCCATCGTCATGGACGGCAACGGCCGCTGGGCGAAGGCGCGCGGGCTTCCCCGCACCGAGGGGCACAAGATGGGGGAGTCGTCCCTGTTCGACGTGATCGAAGGGGCGATCGAGCTCGGCATCCCCTACCTGTCGGCGTACGCCTTCTCCACCGAGAACTGGAAGCGCTCCCCGGAGGAGGTGCGCTTCCTCATGGGCTTCAACCGCGACGTGATCCGCCGCCGCCGCGACCAGCTCCACGAGATGGGCGTGCGGGTGCGCTGGGCCGGCCGTACCGGGCGGCTGTGGAAGAGCGTGATCAAGGAGCTGCGCGACGCCGAGGAGCTCACCAAGCACAACACGGTGCTGACGCTGCAGTTCTGCGTGAACTACGGCGGCCGCGCCGAGATCGTCGACGCCGCGGCGAAGCTCGCCAAGGACGTCGCCGCCGGGCGGGTCAACCCGGACAAGATCACCGAGAAGACGTTCCGCCGCTACCTCGACGAGCCGGACATCCCGGACGTCGACCTGTTCGTCCGGTCGTCCGGCGAGCAGCGCGTCTCCAACTTCCTGCTCTGGCAGTCGGCGTACGCCGAGATGGTCTTCCTCAACCAGCTCTGGCCCGACTTCGACCGGCGCGACCTGTGGCAGGCCTGCGAGATCTACGCCAAGCGCGACCGCAGGTACGGCGGCGCCGACCCCGTCTAGCCGCGCGGGCCGCGCCCGAGGCCCCCGGCGGGCGGTACGGCGCGGCTCAGGCCCGGCGGCGGGCCCGGTACGCGGCCACGTGCATCCGGTTCCCGCAGGTACGGCTGTCGCAGTAGACCCGGGAGCGGTTGCGCGACTCGTCGATGAAGATGTGCGAGCAGTCGGGAGCGGCGCAGGTGCGCAGCCGCTCCCACTCGTTCTCCACAAGCAGGTAGGCGAGGGCGATCGCGCACTCGGCGGCGAGGTGCTCGGCGACCGACGAGCCCGGCGCGAAGTAGTGGATGTGCAGCGGGTGGCCGTCGTGCTCGGTGAGCCGCGGCGTGATCCGGGTGCCGCTGAGCAGCGCGTTGAGCCGGGTGATCACGCCCTCCCGGTCGGGCGCGGTGCACACCTCGTGGAACGCGGCCCGTACCGCGCGCACCTCGTCGAGGTCGCGCCGCCGCAGCGTGCCGACGCCGCTCACCTGCCGGCGGGCCAGGAAGTCCGCGAGGTCGGACAGGTCGCAGAGCGCCTCCTCGCCGTGGGTCTCCGGGGCGGTGTTGACCAGCTCCACCATGGTCGCGAGCGAATGCGCCATGTCATGACTGAAGGCCATGTTGACTCCTGTCCGCTCGGGGGCTTAGCGTGGCCGTGATGCGCTCTACGCCACCGACTGTTGGGAAGACTATCCCCATTCTCGTCGCCGTGGCGGGCGCTCTCGTGATCTCGACGTCCGGCCCGCTCGTCCGCCTCTCCGAGACCACCCCGGCCACGGCCGCGCTGTTCCGGTGCGGCTACACGGTGCCCGCGCTCGCCGCGCTCGCCTGGTGGGAGCGGCGGCGGCTCGGCGCGATGTCGTGGCGGGAGTGCCGCCGCGCCTGGCTCGCCGGGGTGTTCTTCGCCCTCGACCTGCTCTGCTGGCACATGTCCATCCGGTACATCGGGGCCGGGCTCGCCACCGTGCTCGGCAACCTGCAGGTGGTGATCGTGGCGTTCGCCGCCTGGGCGCTGCTCGGCGAGCGGCCCTCGGCCCGGATCGCGGTGGCGACGCCGGTGGTGCTCGGCGGGGCCGTGCTCATCTCCGGCGTGTTCGACGCCGCGCCGTACGGCGAGAGCCCGGCACTCGGGGTGCTGTTCGGCGTGCTGACCTCGCTCACCTACGCCGCCTACCTCCTCGTGCTGCGCGCCGGCTCGGGCACCGGCCGCCGCGCCGCCGGGCCGCTCGCCCACGCCACCGCGGTCGCCACGGCCGCGATCGCGGCGCTCAGCCCGCTGTTCGGCGGGGTGGACGTGCGGCCGGCCTGGCCCGCGCACGGCTGGCTGCTGCTGCTCGCGCTCGGCCCGCAGGTGCTCGGCTGGGTGCTGATCACCTACTCGCTGCCCCGGCAGCCGGCCGCGCTCACCGCGCTCATCCTGCTGATCCAGCCGGTCGCCACGGTGGCGCTGTCGGCCGCGCTGCTCGGCGAGCGTCCCTCGGCGCTCCAGCTCGCCGGCTGTGTCGCGATCGCCGCCGGCGTGCTGTACGGCTCGCGCCCGGACCGTCAGCCCGCCTTGGCCTCCTCGGCGCAGGAGGGGCAGGTGCCGAAGACCTCGACGGTGTGAGTCACGTCGGTGAACCCGTGCTCCTTGCCGACCGCCTCGGCCCACCGCTCCACATCCGGCCCGGCCACCTCGACGGTCTTCCCGCAGCGGCGGCACACGAGATGGTGGTGGTGGCTCACCGTGGCGCACGCGCGGTAGACGGCCTCGCCGTCGTCGGTGCGCAGCACGTCGATCTCCCCGGCGTCGCTGAGCGCCTGCAGCGCGCGATAGACCGTCGTCAGGCCGATCTTGGCTCCCGACGCCCGCATCTCGGCGTAGATGTCCTGCGCACTACGGAACGAGGTGCTCGCGGCGAGTACCTTCCGGACGGCCTGCCGGCGACTGGTCGTCATGGTGCGGACTCCTGTGTACGGCTTCGCCGTACGAATCTACCCAGGGCGAGCGCCGCCCCGAACCCGGCCAGGGCGATGAGCACGATCGCGGCCCCGGGGGCGACGTCGGCGTAGAAGGCGGAGGTGAGCCCGCCGACCGTGGCGGCCACGCCGATCGCCATGGACAGCAGCATGGTGGCCCGGAAGCCCTTGGTGAGCTGCTGGCTCGTGGCCACCGGCACCACCATGAGCGCGCTGACCAGCAGCAGCCCCACCACCCGCATCGCGATGACCACGGTGAGCGCCGCGGTGACCGCGATGAGCAGGCTGAGGAACCGCACCGGCAGCCCGCTCGCCTTCGCCACCTCCTCGTCCTGGCAGAGCACGAACAGCTCGCGGCCGAACAGCGCCACCACCGCGAGCACCGCCACCGCCATGATCCCGATCACCCACAGGTCGAGCTCGGTGACGCTGCTGATCGAGCCGAACAGGTACGAGGTGAGGGTGGCGTTGCTGCCGCCCGGGGCGAGCCCGATGAGCAGCACGCCGCCCGCGATACCGCCGTAGAACAGCAGCGCGAGCGCGACGTCGCCGCCGGTGCGGCCGCGGCTGCGCACCAGCTCGATGGCGACCGCGCCGAGCACCGAGACGACGACCGCGGTGAGCACGGGCGCGGTGCCGGTGAGGAAGCCGAGCGCGACGCCGGTGAGCGCCACGTGCCCGACGCCGTCGCCGAGCAGCGCCAGCCGCCGCTGCACGATGAACGTGCCCACGGCGGGGGCGGCGAGCCCGACGAGCACGGCGGCGATCAGCGCCCGCCGCATGAAGTCGAAGGTCAGCAGCTCGATCACGACGTCCACCTCAGCAGCTCGTCGCGCTCGACCGGGCCGTGCGGGTGCACGTGGTCGTGGCCGGGGCGGGCGTGCACGCCGACCGCCTGCGGCGGCTCGCCGTCGTGCACCACCACCCCGTCGCGCAGCACGATCGCGCGGGAGATGAGCGGCTCCAGCGGGCCGAGCTCGTGCATGACGAGGACGACGGTGCGGCCCTTCGCCACGAGCGTGGTGAGGATGTCGGCGAGCGCGCGCTGGCTCGCCGCGTCCACCCCGGCGGTGGGCTCGTCCATCACGAACACGTCCGGCTGCCCGGCGAGCGCGCGGGCGATCAGCACGCGCTGCTGCTGGCCGCCGGAGAGGGCGTGCACGGGGTCGTTGGCGCGGTCGGTCAGATTCATCGCGGCGAGCGCGTCGGCGACGGCCGCCTTGTCCTCGGGAGAGGTGCGCCGCCACCGCCGCTGCCGGGCGATCCGGCCGCTCAGCACCACCTCGCGCACGGTCGCGGGCACCCCGCCGCCGGCGGTGAGCCGCTGCGGCACGTACCCGATGCGCTTCCAGTCGCGGAAGCGCGCCGGCGGCACGCCGTACAGCAGGGTGGTGCCGCCGGACAGCGGGACGAGGCCGAGCAGCGCGCGCACCAGGGTGGACTTGCCGGAGCCGTTCGGGCCGAGGATCGCGACCGCCTCACCCTCGGCGATGGTCAGGTCGACGCCCCGCAGCACGGGCCGGCGGTCGAGGGTCACCCGCCCGCCGGTCATCTGGAAGACGAATGTCACGGAAGATCGGTCCAGGTCGATCGGTTCGGGTCGGCGCGCGGCCGGGTCAGGAGCAGCCGAGCGCGGTCCGCAGGCGGGCGAGATTCTCCCGGGCCGCCGACAGATAGTCCCCCGTCTCCGGGCGGCTCTCGATCGGGTTGAGCACCTCGGTCTTCGCGCCCACCTCTGCGGCGAGGACCTCGGCAACCTTCGGGTTGACGAGCTCCTCGGTGAAAATGGTAGTCACCTTCTCCTGTTTGGCCACCTTCGCCACCTCTGCCAGGCGTGCGGGCGAAGGCTCGCTTTCGGGGTCGATGCCACTGATGCCCACCTGCTTGAGCTTGTATCGGTCGGCCAGATAGCCGAAGGCGGCGTGACTCGTCACGACGGTACGGCCGGCGCAGGTGGCGAGCCCCTCGCGCATCTCCTCGTCGAGGTCGGTGAGCTCCTTCGCGGTCGCCGCGGCCCGGGACCGGTAGCCGTCGGCGTGCGCGGCGTCCGCCTCGGCGAGCCGGTCGCCCAGCCTGGTGGCGACGGTCGCGAACCGGGAGGGGTCGAGCCACAGGTGCGGGTCGTAGTCCGCGTCCGCGTGGCCCTCGGCCTCCTCATCGTGCCCGTGCTCCTCGGCGGCGGGGATCGTGCTGACCGCGCTCGCCACGTCGAACGACCGGTCCGGGGCGTGCTCGGCGACCGCCTCGTCGACCGCGGGCTGCACCCCCTTGAGGTAGACGACGAGGTCGGCCTGTGCGATCTCGGCGATCTGCCGCGGGGTGAGCTCCAGGTCGTGGGGCTCGACGCCGGGGGCGGTGAGCGTGCCCAGCTCGACGTCGTCGCCGCCGACCCGGCCGGTCACCCACTCCAGCGGGTAGAAGGCCGCGAGCACCTTCGGCCGCTCGCCTCCCGGCGACCCGCCCGCGGCCCCGGTCGGCGAGCCGCACGCGGCGGCCGCGAGCAGCGCGAGCCCGCCGGCGATCGCGGCGACCGGGCGGCGCAGCGCGGCGGCACGGGACGCGACCGCGGAGCGGGAGACGACGGGGAATGCGGGCCCAAGGCGGGAGGTTTCACGCTTCACGCCCTCGAGTATGGAGCAAAATGAAAACCATTGTCAAAACGGCCCAAGCCTGGCGAACGTCCCAATACCCGCATGTCGACCTGCCGGGCGGCGGCTGTGATCAGGGCGGAAGAGCGCCGGGCCGCCCGCCCGCCGGCCGGTGACGGCGGCGCGGCCCGTCCGCACGGAGACCCCGCACGGCGGCCCGCGGCCCCGGGACCGGCCGCGCCGGCCCGGGGCCGCGGACGGGGACGCGGGCTCAGGCCACCATCCGGTGCTCGCCCGCGTACACGTTCATCGACGACCCGCGCACGAACCCCAGCAGGGTCAGCCCCTCCTCGGCGGCGAGCTCCACCGCCAGCGACGAGGGCGCCGACACCGCGGCGAGCGCGGGGATGCCGCCCATCACGGCCTTCTGCACGAGCTCGAACGAGGCCCGCCCGGAGACCATGAGCACGGTGGACCGCAGCGGCAGCCGCCCCTCCTGCAGGGCCCAGCCGAGCACCTTGTCCACCGCGTTGTGCCGCCCGACGTCCTCGCGCACGCACAGCGGCTCGCCCGAGGCGTCGAACAGCCCGGCCGCGTGCAGCCCGCCGGTGCGGTCGAACACCTGCTGGGCGGCCCGCAGCCGGTCGGGCAGGGCCGCCACCAGCTCCGGGTCGAGCCGCAGCGGGTCGTCCGCGATCCGCCACCGGGCCACCGTCCGCACCGCCTCCAGGCTCGCCTTCCCGCACACCCCGCACGAGGAGGTGGTGTAGAAGTTGCGTGCCAGCGAGGTCTCCGGCTCGCGCACGCCGGGGGCGAGGGTGAGATCGAGCACGTTGTAGGTGTTCATGCCGTCCTCGAGCGCCCCGGCGCAGTACCGCATGCCCGCGAGGTCGCCCGGGGAGGCGATCACGCCCTCGCTCACCAGGAACCCGGCGGCGAGCTCGAAGTCGTGCCCGGGCGTCCGCATGGTGACGGTGACCGGCCTGCCGTTCACCCGGATCTCCAGCGGCTCCTCGGCGGCGAGCACGTCCACCCGGTGGGAGACGGCCGCGTCGCGCACCCGCATCACCCTGCGGCGGACGGTGACCCTGCCCATCGGGGCTACGCCTCCTTCGCGGGCAGGTTCTGCACGTGCTGGAAGCCGAACCGGCCCTTGATGCACAGGTTGCCGTGGGTGACCGGGTTGTCGTGCGGCGAGGTGACCTTGACGATCCGGTTGTCCTGCACGTGCAGCGTGACGTTGCAGCCCACGCCGCAGTAGGAGCAGATCGTGGTCACCTGGGTCTGCCGCGACTCGTCCCAGGTGCCCTCCTGGCGCATGTCGTACTCGGTCTTGAACGACAGCGCGCCGGTCGGGCAGACCTCGATGCAGTTGCCGCAGTAGACGCACGCCGAGTCGGGCAGCGGCGCGTCGAACTCGGTGGAGATCGTTGCGTCGAAGCCCCGCCCGGCCACCGCGATGGCGAAGGTGTTCTGCCACTGCTCGCCGCACGCGTCCACGCACTTGTAGCACAGGATGCACTTGTCGTAGTCGCGCACGTACAGGTCGTTGTCCACCTTCGCCGGGCGGTCGAGCCGCTCGGCGTCCGGGCCGAACCGGTCCGGGTCGGCGCCGTACTCCTCGATCCACTCCTGCGCCCGCGGCGTGGTGGACAGGTCGACCGAGGAGGCGAGCAGCTCCAGCACGACCTTGCGGCTGTGCCGTACCCGCTCGGTGTCGGTCCCGACCACCATGCCGGGCTCGGCCTTGCGCGAGCAGGCGGGGGCGAGCGTGCGCGCGCCCTCCACCTCGACCACGCACACCCGGCAGGCGTTCTTCGGCGTCAGCGTGTCCCCGTAGCACAGCGTCGGGATGTCCTTGCCGAGCGAGGCGCAGGCGTCGAGGATCGTCGAGCCCTCCGGCACCCGGACGGTCTCGCCGTCCACCGTGATCTCGACGAGCCGCCGCGGCGGCTCCACCGGAACACCCCTCATCACGAGTTCTCCCTGCCGTCGGCGACGCCCTGCGTCGCGTTGAATACCCAAAGCCGGTCGATCGCCGACTCGATCGCGTTCCACGCGGTCTGCCCGAGGCCGCAGATCGAGGCGTCCCGCATCGCCCGGCCGACCTCCCGCAGCAGCGCGATGTCGCCGTCGGGGGAGCGGCCGTTCGCGCGGAGCCGGTTCAGCGCCTCGTGCTGCCGGACCGTGCCGACCCGGCATGGCACGCACTGGCCGCACGACTCCTCGCGGAAGAACTCGGCGATGCGCACGAGGATTCCGGGCAGCTCCACGCTGTCGTCGAGCACGAGCACCACGCCGGAGCCGAGGGTCGCGCCCGCCGCGCGGGTGCCCTCGAAGGTGAGCGGGATGTCGAGCTCGTCGCCGCGCACGAACGCCCCGGCCGCGCCGCCGAGCAGCACCGCCCGCAGCGTGCGGCCCTCGGGCACGCCGCCGGCGAGCTCGATCAGCTCGCGCAGCGTCGCCCCGAACGGCAGCTCGTACACGCCCGGCCGGCGCACGGTGCCGGAGACGCAGAACAGCTTCGGGCCGGTGGAGCCGCCGGTGCCGATCGCCTTGTACGCCTCGGCGCCCATGGTGAGGATCACCGGGACGTTCACCAGCGTCTCGACGTTGTTCACCACGGTGGGCTTACCGAACAGGCCCTTCTCCACCGGGAACGGCGGCTTGCTGCGCGGCTCGCCGCGGCGGCCCTCGATCGAGTTGAAGATCGCGGTCTCCTCGCCGCAGATGTACGCGCCGGCGCCGCGGCGGATCTCGATGTCGAACGAGAAGTCGTGCCCGAGGATGCGCTCGCCCAGGAAGCCGCGCGCCCGCGCGGTGGCGATCGCGTGCTCCAGGCGGCGCAGCGCCCGCGGGTACTCGCCGCGGATGTAGAGGTAGCCGCGGGAGGCGCCGATCGCGTACCCGGCGATCGTCATCGCCTCGATGAGCGCGTACGGGTCGCCCTCCATCAGGACCCGGTCCTTGAAGGTGCCCGGCTCGCTCTCGTCGGCGTTGCACACCAGGTACTTCGGCCGGTCCGGCTGGCTCGCGGTCGCCTGCCACTTGCGGCCGGTCGGGAAGGCCGCGCCGCCCCGGCCGACCAGGCCGGAGTCGAGCACCTCGCGGATCACCCCGGCGGGCCCGAGCTCGAACGCCCGGCGCAGCGCGGCGTACCCGCCGTACGCCCGGTAGTCGTCGAGGCTCGCCGGGTCCACCACGCCGACCCGGCGCAGCAGGATCAGGCCGTCCTGCCCGGCCTGCGGCACCGCCTTCTCCGCGGGCGGCTCGTCGACCTCGGCCGCCTCGGCGACGGTCTTTGGGTCGGCCGGGCCGTACACGGTGTAGGAGGGGGTCTCCCCGGCGCGCAGGGTGAGCGCGGCCGGGGCCCGCTCGCACAGGCCGAGGCACGGGCTCGGGTGCCAGGACAGCCCGGGCGGGCCGAGCCGCTCCTCGACCGCCGCGCGCACCTTGTCGGCGCCCTTCGCCTGGCAGGCGATGTCGGTGCACACGTGCAGCACGGCCTGCGGGCGCGGCTTGGTGGAGAACAGGGAGTAGAACGTCGCCACGCCGTACGCCTCGGCCGGCGGGATGGTGAGGCGGCGGCAGATGTAGTCGAGCGCGCCCTCGCTGATCCACCCGACGCGGTCGTTCACCGCGTGCAGGGCGGGGAGCAGCAGGTGGCGGCGCTCCCGGGCGGCGTGCCCGCCGACGGCGACGCGCAGGTCGCGTTCGCTGCGCTCGCCGCCCTCCCAGGCGGACGGGGCCGGGCCGAGGATCGCGTCGACGGCGGCACGCTCCTCGGCGGTGGGTTCGACGTCACGAAAGCGAATGTCCACGGTTCACCTGATCTGCGCTGGCTCGAGCTTCTCCACCCGAATGGCGGCCGCCTTGTACTCGGCGGTTCCCGCGACGGGGCAGGTGGCCTCGATGGTGAGGCTGTTGGTGTCCACCTCGTCGGGGAAGTGGAAGGTCATGAACGCCAGGCCCGGGCGCAGCCCCGGGTCGATCCGCACCGGGGCGACCACCGAGGCGCGGCGGGACGTGATCCGGACCTTCTCGCCCTCGCGCACCCCGAGCCGCTCGGCGTCCTCCGGGCACAGGTCGATCGTCTCGCCCTTGCGCAGCGGCGAGTCGAACCCGCTCGACTGCACGCCGGTGTTGTAGGAGTCGAGCCGCCGCCCGGTGGTGAGCCGGATCGGGTACTCGTCGGTGAGCGTGTCGACCGGCGGCGAGTGCTTGAGCACCGCGAACGGGGCGGGCTTGCCGCGCTTGGCCGGGTCGGTCTCCCACAGCCGGCCGTGCAGGTACGGCGGCTCGAGGGTGTCCTCCGAGTAGCACGGCCACTGGATGCCCTGCAGCCTCTCCAGCCGCTCGTAGGTCATGCCGCGGTGGATCGGGGAGAGCGAGCGCAGCTCGTTCCAGACCTCCTCGGCGCTCTCGTAGCGCCAGTCGTGGCCGAGCCGGCGCGCGATCTCGCAGATGATCTCGATGTCGTCGCGGGCCTCGCCGGGCGGGTTGAGCGCCTTGCGCACCCGCTGCACCCGGCGCTCGCTGTTGGTGAAGGTGCCCTCGGACTCGCACCAGGCCGCGGCGGCGGGCAGCACCACGTCGGCCATCTGCGCGGTCTTGGTGAGGAAGATGTCCTGGACCACGAGATGGTCGAGCATGCTCATCCGCTTGATCGTGTGCAGCGTGTCGGCCTCGGACTGCACCGGGTTCTCGCCGATCACGTACGCGGTGGTGATCCGGCCGTCGCCCATCGCCTCGAGCATCTGGGTGAGGTTGAGGCCGTAGCGCGGCTGGATGGGGACGCCCCAGGCGGCCTCGAACTTGGCGCGCACCTCCGGGTCGAGGATGTCCTGGAAGCCCGGCAGCCGGTTCGGGATCGCGCCCATGTCGCCGCCGCCCTGCACGTTGTTCTGGCCGCGCAGCGGGGCGAGGCCGGAGCCGTACCGGCCGACGTGGCCGGTGAGCAGCGCGAGGTTGATCAGCGCGCGCACGTTGTCGGTGGCGTTGTGGTGCTCGGTGATGCCGAGCGTCCACACCAGCTGCGCCCGGTCGGCGGTCGCGTACGCGTGGGCGAGCTCGCGGATCGCGTCCGCGGGCACCCCGGTCACCTTCTCGGCGGCCTCGAGCGTCCACGGCTCGACCGCGGCGGCGAACTCCTCGTAGCCCTCGGTGGCGCGCTCGACGAACGTCGTGTTGACCAGCCCGGCGTGGATGATCTCGCGGGCGACCGCGTTCGCCAGCGGGATGTCGGTGCCGACGTTGATGCCCAGCCACAGGTCCGCCCACTGGGCGGTGCTCGTGCGCCGCGGGTCCACGGCGATCAGGCGGGCGCCGTTCCGGATCCCCTTGAGCACGTGCTGGAAGAAGATCGGATGGGCCTCGCGGGCGCTCGACCCCCACATCACGATCACGTCGGCGTGCTCGACCTCCTCGTAGGAGGAGGTGCCGCCGCCGCTGCCGAACACCGCCGCCAGGCCGGCGACGCTCGGCGCGTGACACGTGCGGTTACAGGAGTCGACGTTGTTGTTGCCGATCACCACGCGGGTGAACTTCTGCGCCACGTAGTTGAGCTCGTTGGTGGACCGGGCGCAGGCGAGCATGCAGAAGGCGTCGGGGCCGTGCCGCTCGATGTTCCGCCGGAAACCCTCGGCGGCCTTGTCCAGCGCCTCCTCCCACGTGGCGCGGCGCAGCACGCCGTCCTCGCGGATCAGGGGATGGGTGAGTCGTTCGTAGCGCTCGGATCGTCTTCTCTTCATGCCCATCCTTCCTCTATGGCTGTACGCCCGACGCTAGGTAGCCTCGGCGGTCTCGGCAAGAACTTCTCCGCCTGGTAGCAGACGGTTGTTCCGGCTGGCCATGTTGACCATATTGTCGGCAATCAATGGTGACATGTACACCGAACCGGAGGACAGGCCACCCTTCCCCGGCCAGGCCGTTTTGATACCCGTCTTCACAGACCACCCCGTTTGCTCGGGTCCGGTGACCGTGTGCCACCATCCGGGTGGCGCTCGCGTCACGTTCTCGCCGCCGGTGCGCCGCCGTACGGCCCGGCCCCGGTTCGTGGCGGGCGGGCGTCGCCGTGCGTGCCGCGCGGCGGGCTCCGGGCGCGCACGCGCCGAGCGCCGTCGCCGAGCCCGGCCGCCCGGTGCGCATCGTGAGGGAGGTGCCCTGACCGTGCGGTTCGCCGTGAACCTGTCGATTCTCTTCACCGAGCTGCCGCTGCTCGAACGCCCGGCCGCCGCCGCCCGGGCCGGCTTCGACGCGGTGGAGCTGTGGTGGCCGTTCGACGGGCCGCAGCCCGCCGAGCGCGAGCTCGACGCGCTGCGCCGCGCGATCGAGGACGCCGGGGTGCACCTCGTCGGCCTCAACTTCGACGGCGGCGACATGGCCGCCGGGGACCGCGGGCTGCTCTGCTCGCCGTCCGGGGCGGCGCGGTTCCGCGCCAACATCGACGTCGCCGTCGGGTTCGCGGCCACGCTCGGCTGCCGGGTGATGAACGCCCTCTACGGCAACGCCGAGCCCGGCGTGCCCGCGGCGGTGCAGCGCCGCCTCGCCGTGGAGAACCTCGGCCGCGCCGCCGAGGCCGCCGCCCGCGCCGGCATCACCGTGCTCGTCGAGGCCACCAACACGTACGACAACCCGCGCTACGGCATCACCTCGTCGGCCGCCGCGTACCAGCTCATCGACGAGGTGGGCGCGGGGAACGTCGCGTTCCTCGCCGACCTCTACCACCTGGCCCGGATGGGCGAGGACGTCGCCGCCCTCATCGACCGCGACGGCGCCCGCTTCGGCCACGTCCAGATCGCCGACGTGCCCGGCCGCGGCCGCCCCGGCACCGGCACGCTGCCCTACCCCGACCTGCTCGCCCGCCTCGAGGCCACCGGCTACTCCGGATACGTCTCCCTCGAATACCGGCCGAGCGGCCCCAGCGCCGACGAGTTCGGCTGGCTCACCCCGGACCGCGCCCGCTGGCGGTAGCCGCGCGGCCGTGCCATACGGCGCGGCCCGCTAGTCGGCCCCGCTGCACCGCGCGGGCCCGCCTCGAAACTGCTGCGCGCCCCGAGCCAGCCCGTCAGCGACGACATCGTGCGCCGCACCGTGCGCCGCGACACCTCGAGCCGCCGCGCGGCGGTCGCGTCCGTAGAGCCGTCGAGCAGCAGCCACAGCAGTGTGCGCTCGGCGGGGGAGAGCCCGTCGTCCCCGGCCATGGCCTCGCCGAATGGCAGCGCGAACCCCACACCCGCTCGAACAGCGGCACAACCCGGCCACCACCCCCGGGCACGGCCACCTCGAACGCGCCCCGGTACGGCTCCGCCGGATCGAGCGGCACGAGCGCGACCCGCCGATCCACGACGACCAGCGACATCGGCAGCGCGGGGCACCACCCGCCCACCCGCCGAGCCAGCCCAGCCACTGGACGTAAGCCAACGCCTCCGCGTCCTCGCCAAGCCTTCCGGAAACACGCTGGGGACCAGCACACCCGCTCGAGCGCCCGCCGCTCGAGCCCAAGATCCACCGCCACCATGTCCGTGGCCCGCCACCCCGCGCCAGGAGCGACACGTACCCCGCGCCTCCCCGATCAGCCCCTCCAGCCGCTCGCGCACCGCCTCGGCACTGTCGATCCGCTCGCACTGCGCCCGCCGGTCGCCGTCGACCGCATCTACTCGACCGCGACCGCCGCGATCCCCTGCTGCCGCCGATGCAGCTCCACCTCGGCGCAGGCGAGCAGCGCCCCGAGCCCGCCCTTCGGCGCTACCGGCCGATACGGATCGCCACCCTCCGGCGAAGCCCGCAGCAGCCCCACCCCAACTAGCGCGTCCAACGCGTCCCGCACCTCGGACTCCTGCCTGCTTAGGTGCGGCGAGCTCCCCAACCCTCCAGGTGGGGTTCGGAGCACAGCCCGGTACGCGACCCCGCTGTGTCATCGAGACCGAGCGGGTCGAGCAGTTGACCGCTCAGCGACAAAACGCGCCCGCACTCCGCGAAACCGTCGACGTGTGACCGCCCTGGCTACGACTCTAATCGGCGGTCGAGGCCCGCGAGCAGCTCCCGGGACACGGTTGGGGTGCGCAATGCGGAGCCGCGACATGCGGCTGCGTCCAAGAAATCGAGGAGTATTCGAGGGGAAAGCACTATTTGCACTGGAACTTTCGCTGGCTCGTGAGGGTGCACACGCAGAGGCCGTGTTGGCCTTCGACTGGACACCGTCGTATACCACCTTGCATCCGGAGGCAGTCTGCTTTCCCAACATGTCGCTGGCTAAGTAAACGCAGAAACACTTTGATCTGGGATCTGGCGCCGATCGATAGCTCCTCGGCTAACACAAGAGCCAGACCCTGGTCAGTATTGAGTTATATCAAACCAGAGTTGACGAATGACTCAGAGAGGTGGTTCTCCCTGCCTTAGATCGCCTGCGGTACCCTCCAAGGATTGTGCAAATTTGAGATCGAACTATCCGTTATCATTCTCCGTCTGGAGAATCTAAGGTGGGTAGCCCTTACGAGGCTCTCGCAGAGTACGGCGTACTCGACGCACGAAGAACCAAAACAAGACTATAAGTCGAGCAGGGGCGGTAGAGGTCGAATAACCAGCAGGCCAGCGGACAACGCTATCGCCAGGCGAACTCCATCCCAAACCACGGCCTGTGACTCGTAATGCACATGCACAACTGATAGGCACCGTCCGGTTCCTGGATCCCAGATTCGAACGGTGCGATCGTGAGACGCTGTGGCTAGGAGGGTTTGGTTGCTGAGGGTAAAGGCGCTGACGGCGTTTACTCGACCCTTGTGGCCTTCGAGGGTTCGGAGGTGGCGCCCGGTGTGGGGGTTCCAGATTCGGGTTGTTCCGTCGTCGGCTGTGGTGGCGAGGAGGGTTTGGTTGCTGAGGGTAAAGGCGCAGACGGCGTTTACTCCACCCTTGTGGCCTTCGAGGGTTCGGAAGTGGCGTCCGGTGTCGGCGTCCCAGATTCGGGTTGTTCCGTCGTCGCAAGCAGTGGCAAGAAGGGTGCTCTTATTGAGAGTGAGAGCGTGCACCGACTTAACTCTGAAGGTGTGCCCTTCGAGGGTTCGGAGGTGGCGCCCGGTGTTGACGTCCCAAATACGGGCTGCTCCATCATCGCAGGCGGTGGCGAGGACAGTGCGTTGCTTTAGTGCGAAGCCGCACACCGCCAAATTTGCCCAGTCGGTGTTGATGGTACGTAGATGTTGGCCGGTTCGAGGAGTCCAAACCCGAACGGTTCCATCGTCGCCGGCACTGGCGAGGAGTGTGCGACCGTCGAGCGTGAAAGTGCACACCGCCTTGACCCAGCCTGCGTGGGCTTCACGAATGTCGTCGTCGGGCTCGGTGCGGGGATCCCAGATTCGCACGGTGCGGTCTTGGCCGGTGGTCGCCAGTAGTCTGTTGTTGTTGAGGGAGAAGGCGCAAATGGCGTTCACGCGACCGGCGTGGCCTCTGAGAGTTCGGAGGTAGCTCCATTTGCGGGCATCCCAGATTCGGATTGTTCCGTCATCGGCCGTGGCGGCGAGGAGGGGTTGGTTTTTTACGGTGAAGGCGCAGAGCGCGTACACCCTGAAGGTGTGGCCTCCGAGGGTTCGGATGTGACGCCATTTGCGGGTGTCCCAGATTCGGATTGTTCCGTCATCGGCCGTGGCGGCGAGGAGGGGTTGGTTTCTTACAGTGAAGGCATAAACGGAGTTTATGCGACCAGCAGGACATCTGAGGAGGTGCTGCCGTCCGGTGGCAGGATCCAATATTCGGATGATTGAATCCTTAGTGGCAATGGCTACTAGAGTGTGGCCCTCAAGTGTGAAGGCGCATAGTGCGTTAACTCTGGATGTATGGCCTCTGATGGTGCGGAGCGGGCGACCATTGCGGGGGTCCCAGATTCGGATGGTTCCGTCGTCGGCTGTGGTGGCGAGGAGGGTTTGGTTGTTGTGGGTGAAGGCGCATAGTGCGTTAACTCTGGATGTATGGCCTCTGATGGTGCGGAGTTGACGCCCGTTTCCGGGGTCCCAGATTCGGATGGTTCCGTCGTCGGCTGTGGTGGCGAGGAGGGTTTGGTTGTTGTGGGTGAAGGCGCATAGTGCGTTAACTCCGCCCGTGTGGCCTTCCAAAATCATGTGCTCGATTCGAGAACGGGCGGTTGCAGCCCATTCCGCTTTATATGGCCTAGGCCAGCCGCTCCTGCGAATGCTGATACCGAGATCGTCAAGTGCCTCAGTAATAGTGAACAGCGCCGCGCGAGTTGTAGAAGGGGCCATAACGGCCTGAGGCGTCAGACGCAGAAGCCGATCCCGAAGGCGACCCTCAGGTGATTCCGCAAGGTGTGAGACAAGAAGCAACCGTCGAAGATCTGCATGCAGTAGGTACTCACCATCGGAGAGGAGGGCGTCTACCATGCCCGCGCGGGCAGCATGGACAGGAAGGGAACGAAGGAGGTAGGCGGGGGCATTGTGCCACCCTCGGTCAGCCCCCAGGCGAAGAAATGCTCTGGTCAGGGCAGCCTCGTCGACTATGCGGGGCATTCGCTGTGCACGAAGCCCAAGGAGCGCGTCGTTCAATGCCTGGTGGAACAGTCGAAATACTGGAGTGGGCTCCTGCTCGCTCGACTCGATTAGGAAATTCGCGGCCGACGATCGTGCAAAACGCAGCAACTGTTGCTCGGAGATACTGCCCTCTCCGAGCGCGACTATGGCCGTCCTCCATAGGAGGACAGGCAATCCAGGAGATTCAGCGAAGGCAAGTGCAGTCAGGATAGCCTGAGCGGATATGCCAGCCACCGTAGACAGTCGCGCAAGGTACGCGCGGAGTGCGTCGTCAACCGTTGGCGAAAACGTTAGGTCCTCCGGATTGACCGGTTCGCGATCGTGGAGACCGTGAGCGCGAGCCATGAGGCCGGCGACCAAGAAGTTGCGCTCGGACAGCTCGGCGATGCGTCGTGCCACTGGCTCAGCGACCGCGTCGTCCGCGTAGGGATTGTCGGGACGCTCATCCCCCACGAGCTGCAAGGTCGCCAGCGCATAGGCAGTCAGGTCGGAGATGCTGAAGTATTCGGGACGGTCCAGGTCGATGATTTCGCATCGGCCCGCGAACTCTCGAAGTAGATCGCCCTCATCGTCCCGGCGGCGGGTGCCGACTACCACCCTTGCTCCCACGTCGGCGCAGGTCTCGGCGAGCGGCAGCACGATGTCCGAGATAACAGACCGGATCTCGGTAGGACTGGCCGCCTCATCCAGTGCGTCAATGATTACGTTGAACCGGCGTCCACGGCGTTCGGTCAGAGTCTCGCGTACAGCGGGAGCCAAGTCATCGACTACAGCGGGCAGGGGAGCGGAAGCTGCACGTGCAATCTCGGTGGCAATATCGAGCGCGCTTTTGGCTTTGGCGTGCACTGCGCAGGCCACCGATCCCGCCGTGGCCTTCACCGCCTGGTCATCCGGGGGAAGCTGCTTGCGCACCGTAGGATCGGCCGTGGTCACGATTCGGCCGAGCACGGCCGACTTGCCGACACCCGGATCCCCGGTGATCACGAGTACCCGGCGCTCCACGCCGCCGCGGTCAAGCCAGTCGCGGATCGCGGTGAGCGCGGCCGTGCGGCCCCGGAAACGGTAACCGCGCTCGCTGTCCCGGGTGACACCCCGCGCCCGCGGCCGCCAGTGTCGTCTCGCCTCCGGGTCGGTGCTCAGTTGCCAGCCCCATGCGGCGAGCGCGGTCTCACCGGCCTGTTCCACCGACCAGGTGGCAAGCGCCAGGAGCTTCTCCTCGGGCATGCACCGGTCGATCTGGAACAGAGTGATCGCGCGCCCGTCGCCGCGCTCGTTGGCCTGCCCTACCAGGCCGATCACCGCTTGGTAGTCGGGGGACCACAGACCCGTGCCGCTGAAGCCCTTGGCCACCTGGTAGCGCGAGTCCGTGTCCAGCCGGACCCATCCGTACCCGAGAACGCCGCCGATCTTCCCGTGCGCCGAGTGCCCCAAGGGGTCGCCATCGGTGAAGCCGTGGGCCCACCAGCGCAGGTCGGTCACCTGGTCGAGTTTGGGGCTGCGCAGCGGCGCGGGGACGACCCCGGTGGGAACCTCCTCGGCCAGTTCCAAGACGGCGACATCGGCGACCTTGACCATCTTGGGGAGCCGGACCCGCGCGACCCTCCGCCGGACGGTGAAGTCCCCCTCGCTCATGGGAAAAGCGACCCACAAGGGTTCTCTGACCGCGTTCTTCAAAGTCACGACGTGGGCGCAGGTGAGAACGCGTCGCGTGTCGACGACCACGCCGCATCCGAGTGGCGTGTAGTCGTCTTCACTGGTGTGGATCGCGGCCACCCACGAGCGGGCGGGAGGCCCGGCGGCGGGATCGACGCTCATAATCCAATGGGCGGGCTATGCGTCGGCGGCCTTCGTTCGCTCGTCCTGCTTAGGGGACGGTGTCGGCTCCCAGGTCAGGGTGACCTCGAAGTTGCCCTCGGACGCAGCCTTGGCCACCAGCCAGTTGGCCGTGCCGCTGACCTTGATGCCGAATTTCACCTCGACCGTCTTCGGGGCCATTTGTTTGGCCTTTTCCAGCACGACCTGGGCGGCTCGCACCGCGGGCTCCACGGCCGTGCGGACCTGGCCAACGATCTGGTCCGCGCTGGCCGCCTCGTACGTATCAGCTCCCTGTGGCGGCTCGATCTCGAACTGCACCGTTGTCTCTGGATCGAGCTCGTAGGTCACCACCCTCGGCACGCTACGCACCCCCTGGTCGCCGCCGAAAGCTTAGAGGCACATGACCGTCTGCACGAGCGATTGTTTCGAAGGTATAGCACTGTTCCGGAATACGTAATCGCCGATCCGGACCTAAGGTGACATATAGGCAGAATTGCGCCCACTTGTACGTGGTTCGCAGTCGCGGTTTGTCCGCAAGCGCGCTGTCGTGTGTTACAGAGAGGCACGGCGCCGCCTGGCTTGGCCGAGATCCTGCGCGCCGCGGATGATGTGGTGCCGCGATCGCTGCTGTGCCGTTGAATTCCCGGATCCCGCCGCGGGCTCAGAACAGCCCGAAGCGATCCAGGGCGAGGAGGGTGACGAAGGTGCCGAGGGCGACGCGCATCAGCCTGCCGCCCGGGCCCAGGGACGGCCAGGACAGGTAGGCGAGCCAGAGGATGAAAGCGAGGACCGGGAGTACGGCGATGCCGCCGCGCCAGTCGTCCACGACCAGGCCGGCGAGCAGCAGGGCGACCATGACGATCGGCAGGACCCAGCGGGGGAGCTGGTAGAGGAAGACCAGCAGGGTCGCGCTCTTGCGCTCGACGGCGCGGCGCAGGCCGGTCGCGCCGGGGGTGAAGAACTGCTCGCCCTGCGGCAGCGGCCGGGGGCCCTTGCGCCGGCCGTCGCGGCCCGGAGCGGGCTTCTTGGCGAGCGGGTGCGCGGGCCGGCGCGCCGAGGGGTCGGAATCGTGCTTGGACGCCACGAGCCGAGCCTAGCGCCGGTGGACGGCGCGGCTGAATCCCGTCCGGCCGCGGCGCTCCCTCCCGGCCACCCGGAGGAGGCGCGCATGCGCCATCACCCCGGAGCGCGAGAGCCGTACCCGCGGCGGAACAGGTCCGTCACCCTTAGGTCCCCGGCGGCGGGCGGGGCGCGGCGCCGCCGGGTGGCGGGGCGTGGGATTCTGGTGGGCATGTTCGCTGTCATCCGGTACTCGGTCCCCGAGGCGCGGGCCGAGGAGTTCGGCACGTACGCGCGGGAGATCCTCGAGCTGTTCGCGGCGCAGCCCGGGTACCGGGCGGGACGCGTGGGACGCGCGGTGGACGAGCCGGAGCTGTGGGCGATCGTCAGTGAATGGGACGGCGCCGGGTATTACCGGCGCGCGTTGTCGGCCGCGCGGATGGCGATGTATCCCATGATGTCGCTTATGCTCAACGAGCCCAGCGCCTTCGAGGTGGTGTCCGGGTCCTGACCGGCGCGGAGGCGCGCCCGGCGGGGTGCGCGGCTAGTAATGTGGCCGCGGGCATCATGCGAATTCCCCTAGGCTAGGGGAGAGGATCGAGCAGGTGACGCCAGGGTCGTCCGCCATGATGCTCGCTGCATTCGCAGACCAATCCCGACCGCCAGCCGGATGGAGATCTTGATGGCACGCCGTACCGACGTGATGGACACGATCGTCAGCCTCGCCAAGCGCCGCGGCCTCGTCTATCCGTCGAGCGAGATCTACGGAGGACTGCGCGCGTCCTGGGACTACGGCCCGCTCGGCGTCGAGCTCAAGAACAACGTGAAGCGCCAGTGGTGGAAGGCCATGGTGCAGGGGCGCGAGGACGTCGTCGGCATCGACTCCTCGGTTATCCTCGCCCGCGAGGTGTGGGAGGCGAGCGGTCACGTCAAGGAGTTCGTCGACCCGCTCACCGAGTGCCTCTCCTGTCACAAGCGGTACCGGGCCGACCACCTGGAGGAGGCGTACGAGGCCAAGCACGGCCGTAAGCCGGAGGGCGGCCTGACCGAGCTCACCTGCCCGAACTGCGGCACCAAGGGCGCGTTCACCGAGCCGCGCATGTTCAACGGCCTGCTGAAGACCTACCTCGGCCCGGTCGAGGACGAGTCGGGTCTCGCCTACCTGCGCCCGGAGACCGCGCAGGGCATCTTCATCAACTACGCGCTCGTCCAGCAGTCGGCGCGCAAGAAGATCCCGTTCGGCATCGGTCAGATCGGAAAGTCGTTCCGCAACGAGATCACGCCGGGCAACTTCATCTTCCGGACCCGCGAGTTCGAGCAGATGGAGATGGAGTTCTTCGTCAAGCCCGGCACCGACGAGGAGTGGCACCAGTACTGGATCGACGAGCGCATGCGCTGGTACGTCGATCTGGGCATCAATAAGGACAACCTCCGGCTCTACGAGCACCCCAAGGAGAAGCTGTCCCACTACTCCAAGCGGACCGTCGACATCGAGTACCGGTTCAACTTCGCCGGCAGCGAGTGGGCCGAGCTCGAGGGCATCGCGAACCGCACCGACTTCGACCTGTCCACGCACTCCAAGCACTCGGGGGCGGACCTGTCGTACTTCGAGCAGGAGAGCGGCGAGCGGTACGTCCCGTACGTCGTCGAGCCGGCGGCCGGTGTCGACCGGTGCGTGCTCGCCTTCCTGCTTGACGCCTACACCGAGGACGAGGCCCCGAACGTCAAGGGCCAGATGGAGAAGCGCACGGTGCTGCGGCTCGACCACCGGCTCGCCCCGGTGAAGGCCGCGGTGCTGCCGCTGTCGCGCAACCCCGAGCTGTCGCCGAAGGCCCGCGACCTCGCCAACAAGCTGCGCCGCCGGTGGAACGTCGAGTTCGACGACGCGGGCGCGATCGGCCGCCGCTACCGCCGCCAGGACGAGATCGGCACGCCGTACTGCGTCACGATCGACTTCGAGACGCTCGAGGACCAGGCGGTGACCGTTCGCGAGCGCGACTCGATGCAGCAGGAGCGCATCTCGATCGACCAGGTCGAGAACTACCTGCGCGACCGGCTCGACGACTAGGTCGTCGCGCGGCCACGGGACACGGACGTAGCCGGACGGGGTCGAAGGCAGGGCCGGGCGCCCGCCTTCCGGCCCCGTCTGCCGTTCCGGAGGACCTGGCGGCCAGAAGCCATCCCCGCGCGTCTTCCGCCGCGGAGGGGCGCGAGGGCGGCCCTCACACCAGGCCGAGCTCCCGGGCCCGTACGCCGGCCTGGAAGCGGGATTCCGCGCCGAGTGCGGCCATCAGCTCGGCGACCCGGCGCCGGTAGGTGCGCAGGCCGAGGCCGAGCCGCCGGGCCGCGGTCTCGTCCTTCACCCCCTGGCTGAGCAGGTCGAGCACGGCGGGCGCGATCTGGCGGATCTCGGCCACCCGGGCGTTGTAGACGGCGAGGTCGGTCGCCGACCGCCACGCGGTCTCGAACAGCGACAGCACCCCCTGCACGACCTCCGGCCGGGTGATCACGCTGTAGCCGCGCGGGCCGGACCTGCGGTCGCCCGCGAGGATCACGAGCCTGCGGTCGATGATGATCGTCTCGTTGATCTCGTCGGGGGTGACCCGGATCTCCGCGCCGATCTCGTCGCGGCGGCGGGCGAGCTCGCGCGCGGCCACCGAGTCGAGCAGCAGCCCGGCCGGGTACAGCTTGCGGATGCGTTTGCCGCCCCGGCGGGCCGCGGCCGCGTCGGCGAACTCCTCCGACCGGTGGTCCGCGACCCAGCTCGCCAGACCGGCGGCGGCGCAGGCCAGGTCGGTGGCGGCCGCGAACAGGTGGGCCGTGCGCCGGTACAGCTCCTCCTCGCCGCGCACGATCGTGATCGATCCGCTCACCTGGGTGAGCCCGTCGCCTGCCCCCACACCATCGATTCTGCGTCCTCTGCGCCGATCGCGGCGGGGTTGGCAGCTTGTTGCCGTTCCCGGACAGGCCGGCGGGCGCGTCCGCACGCTGGGAGACATGACGCTTCCACACACCGGCTCTTGCGGCACGCCGAACGCCGCCGACGCGGGCACCTGGCGGCTCGGCGACCGAACCGTGAACCGCATCGGGTTCGGCGCGATGCGGCTGCCCGGCAGGTTCGGCGACCCCAAGCCCCGGGACCGCGCCGAGGCGATCGCCGTGCTGCGCCGCGCCGTCGAGCTCGGCGTCAACCACATCGACACCGCCGCCTTCTACTTCCTGCCCACCCGCTCGGCCAACGAGCTGATCAGCACGGCGCTCCAGCCGTACCCCGAGGACCTCGTCATCGCCACCAAGGTCGGGCCCGGCCCGGCCGCGGACGGCGGGCTGGAGTTCGTCCGGCCCGATCGGCTGCGCGCCCAGGTCGAGGAGAACATCCGGCAGCTCGGGCTCGACCACCTCGACCTCGTCTACCTGCGCTGGGGTGCTGGGCTGGGCAAGGAGCCCGGCTCGGTGGCCGAGCACTTCGGCGCCCTCGCCGAGCTGCGCGAGCAGGGCCTCATCCGGCACCTCGGCGTCTCCAACGTGAGCGTGGAGCAGCTCACCGAGGCGATGGGGATCGCGCCGGTGGTGTCCGTGCAGAACCGGTACGGCCTGACCGACCGGGAGGACGACGCGCTGCTCGCCACGTGCGCCGAGCACGGCATCGCGTTCGTGCCGTTCTTCAGCATCGCCCCCGCCGTCCCCGGCGCGGTCCCGCACGGCGGCGCCGACACCACCGGCGAAACCGAGATCGCCCAGGTGGCGAAGGCGCACGGCGCGACCCCGGCGCAGATCCGGCTCGCCTGGACCCTGCACCGCGGCGGCCACGTCATCGCCATCCCCGGCACCGGCAGCGTCGCCCACCTCGAGGAGAACGTCGCGGCGGGCGCGATCAAGCTGAGCGACGACGAGCTCGCCCTGCTCGACGGCGTCGCCGCGAGCGGCTGAGCACCGCTCCGACGGCGACGCGCCGTCCGGGGAGGCGGCCGCACCGCGGCCGTGCGCCGTGGCCCGGCCTGGCTTCACGGCGTCCCGCGGCCGTTCGCCCGCCGTCGCCGGACCCGTCCCACCCGCCGGCCCCGACACGTGAGACGACGGCCACCGCGCCGTGGAAACGGCCGAGGCCTTCGTCGCGACGGCCCACCCGGCTCCGGCGGCGGGCGGCGTGTGCCCGCAGGGCGTGCGCGGCCGGTCGGGCGGCGACCGCGGCCGCCTGCTCGGCCCACGCCGTCGTCACGCGCGTGCCGCCCCAGGAGGCGCCGCGCCGGTACCGGCCTTCTCCGCGGCGCCGAGGGCGTCCTGAGCGGGCCTCCCGGGCCCTTCCGCGCATCGGCCCCGCGCCGAATACGGCGGGGCGGGGCCGCGGTCGCCACAACGGGGCCGGGCGTGACGACGCCGTTCCCCGGGCGGGCGCCACGGACCTGAGGAGTCCGTGGCGCCCGCCCGTTTCACGTTCGCGCACAGCCCTCCGTACGGCCCTCCACACGGCGTCGCAACGGGGTGCCCCAGGGCGGCCGGTGGCGCGCCGCCGCGGCCGCCGCCCGGGGTGGCCCGGCGGTGGCGAACCGTCCACCTTACGGCCCGCGCGTTTCCACGGCGTAAACCGTCCGAATAGTGGGACGGCCGGCGGCCCGGGGAGCGACCGGTATTGACCTGCGGACACCCTCGATCCCGCTCCGGATTTATCACGGCGAAATTGGTATGAACCATTGGTGTGAACCACTGGTTTATACCATTTTCCGTCTTGTGGCAGAAATCACTTTAGTTTCTTGTGATATGGATTGGATTAGACCGCAAAGTGGGTATCTACCTGCTTGAACGTAGTGTGAGGTAACCAGTGGCGTTTCATGCGGATTGGTATAGGTAGAGTCCCGTGGGCAGGGCGGTGAAACGCCATGCGGTCGCGGGAGGAGCTGTCGTGCCCAAGTACGTCTACAACTTCACCGAAGGCAACAAGGATCTCAAAGACCTGCTCGGTGGCAAAGGCGCCAACCTGGCGGAAATGACCAACCTCGGTCTGCCCGTGCCCCCCGGTTTCACCATCACCACCGAGGCCTGCCGCGCCTATCTCCGAGACGGCAGGGAGCCGGAGGGGCTGCAGGAGGAGATCTCCCGGCACCTCGCCGACCTGGAGCGTGCCATGGGCCGGCGCCTGGGTGACCCCGCCGACCCCCTGCTGGTGAGCGTGCGGTCGGGCGCGAAGTTCTCGATGCCCGGCATGATGGAGACCGTCCTCAACATCGGCCTCAACGACGAGTCCGTGCACGGCCTCGCCAAGCAGGCCGGCGGCAACGAGCGCTTCGCCTGGGACTCCTACCGCCGCCTGATCCAGATGTTCGGCAAGACCGTGCTCGGCATCGACGGCGACCTGTTCGAGCGCGCGATCGACGAGGTCAAGCGGGCCAAGGGCACCACCAGCGACCTCGACCTCGACGCCGACGACATGCGCGGGCTGGTGGAGACCTTCAAGGGCATCGTCCGCGAGCAGACCGGCAAGGACTTCCCGAGCGACCCGCGCGAGCAGATGAACCTCGCCATCCGCGCGGTGTTCGAGTCGTGGAACGCGCCGCGCGCCGTGCTCTACCGCCGCCAGGAGCGCATCCCCGCCGACCTCGGCACCGCGGTCAACGTGTGCGCCATGGTCTTCGGCAACTGCGGCATGGACTCCGGCACCGGCGTCGCCTTCACCCGCGACCCGAGCACCGGCCAGCAGGGCGTGTACGGCGACTACCTGCAGAACGCCCAGGGCGAGGACGTGGTCGCCGGCATCCGCAACACCATGCCGCTGCAGGAGCTCGAGCGCATCGACAAGCGGTCCTACGACGAGCTCCTGCGGATCATGGAGATCCTGGAGAACCACTACAAGGACCTGTGCGACATCGAGTTCACGATCGAGCGCGGCAAGCTGTGGATGCTGCAGACCCGGGTCGGCAAGCGCACCCCGGCCGCGGCGTTCCGCATCGCCACCCAGCTCGTCGACCAGGGCCTCATCACCATGGACGAGGCGGTCACCCGGGTCACCGGTGACCAGCTCGCCCAGCTCATGTTCCCCCGGTTCGACGCCACCGGCCACACGCCGATCGCCAAGGGCATGAACGCCTCGCCCGGCGCCGCCGTCGGCAAGGCGGTGTTCTCCAGCGAGCGCGCCCAGGAGCTCGCCGCCGCCGGCGAGGACGTGATCCTGGTGCGGCGCGAGACCAACCCCGACGACCTCGGCGGCATGATCGCCGCGCGCGGCATCCTCACCAGCCGCGGCGGCAAGACCAGCCACGCCGCCGTGGTCGCCCGCGGCATGGGCAAGACCTGCGTCTGCGGCGCCGAGCAGCTCGACGTCGACCTGGAGAACCGGCGGTTCACCGCCCCCGGCGGCGTCGTCGTCAACGAGGGCGACGTGATCTCCATCGACGGCAGCACCGGCGCGGTCTACCTCGGCGAGGTCCCGGTCGTGCCGTCCGCGGTCGTGGAGTACTTCGAGGGCAAGGGCGACACCTCCGACGAGCTCGTCGCCGCCGTCGACCGGATCATCCGCCACGCCGACTCGGTACGGCGGCTCGCCGTGCGGGCGAACGCCGACACCCCCGAGGACGCGGCCCGGGCCCGCCGGTTCGGCGCGCAGGGCATCGGGCTGTGCCGTACCGAGCACATGTTCCTCGGCGAGCGGCGCAAGCTCGTGGAGGACCTCATCCTCGCCACCACCGACGAGGAGCGGCAGGCCGCGCTCGACGCGCTCGAGCCGCTGCAGCGCCAGGACTTCATCGGCATCCTCGAGGCGATGGACGGCCTGCCGGTGACGATCCGGCTCATCGACCCGCCGCTGCACGAGTTCCTGCCGGACCTCACCGAGCTGTCGGTCAAGGTCGCGCTCGCCGGGGACAAGGCGAGCGAGAAGGACCGCAGGCTGCTCGAGGCGGTCAAGCGGCTGCACGAGCAGAACCCGATGCTCGGCCTGCGCGGCGTCCGGCTCGGCCTGGTCGTCCCCGGCCTGTTCGCGATGCAGGTGCGGGCGATCGCCGAGGCGACCGCCGAGCGCAAGCGGCAGGGCGGCGACCCGCGGCCGGAGATCATGATCCCGCTCGTCGGCGCGGTGCAGGAGCTGGAGATCGTCCGCGAGGAGGCCGAGCGCATCCTCCGCGAGGTCGGCGTGGACGCGCTGATCGGCACCATGATCGAGGTGCCGCGGGCGGCGCTCACCGCCGGCCAGATCGCCGAGGCGGCCGAGTTCTTCTCCTTCGGCACCAACGACCTCACCCAGATGACCTGGGGCTTCTCCCGCGACGACGTGGAGGCCTCGTTCTTCTCCCGGTACCTCGACCTCGGCGTGTTCGGCGTCTCGCCGTTCGAGACGCTCGACCGCGAGGGCGCGGGCCGGCTCATGCGGATCGCGGTGGAGGAGGGCCGGAGGACCCGGCCCGACCTGAAGCTCGGCATCTGCGGCGAGCACGGCGGCGACCCCGACTCGGTGCACTTCTGCCACGAGATCGGGCTCGACTACGTCTCCTGCTCGCCGTTCCGGGTGCCGATCGCCCGCCTCGAGGCCGGGCGGGCGGCATGCGCGGCGGCGGGTTCCGACACTCGCTGACCGTCGTTCGCTCACATCCGGCCGGGGCGCCGATCGCGACGGGCGATTCGGCGCCCCGGCGCTTTGCGCCGTCTGGTGGTGGGTAAGACACCTTCTCCCATGAGGCGATACGTCGAGCGAAATGGGCAGGATGCCGCGTTCCGGCAGGCTCGCTGGGTGCCCGAGCCGCCGGGCAATCCGGCGCGCAGTCCGTACGAGCGCGACCGGGCGCGGGTGCTGCACAGCGCGGCGCTGCGCCGCCTCGCGGCCAAGACCCAGGTGGTCGGCCCGGGCGACGTGATCGACCAGGGCCGGCACATCCCCCGCACCCGGCTCACCCACTCCCTGGAGTGCGCGCAGATCGGCCGGGAGATGGGCAAGACGCTCGGCTGCGACCCCGACCTGGTGGAGACCGCCTGCCTCGCCCACGACCTCGGGCATCCGCCGTTCGGGCACAACGGCGAGGTCGTGCTCGACGAGCTCGCCGCGCCCTGCGGCGGCTTCGAGGGCAACGCGCAGAGCCTGCGGCTGCTCACCCGGCTGGAGGCGAAGGTGCTCACCGAGGACGGGCGCAGCGCCGGGCTCAACCTCACCCGGGCGAGCCTCGACGCGAGCTGCAAGTACCCCTGGCCGCGGTCCCGGCGGCCGGGCGGCACCGGCCCCTACGGGGTCTACGAGGACGACCTGCCGGTGTTCGAGTGGTTCCGGGCCGGGTCACCCGAGGGAAGGCTGTGCTTCGAGGCGCAGGTGATGGACTGGGCCGACGACATCGCCTACTCGGTCCACGACCTGGAGGACGCGCTGCACTCGGGGCACGTGGCGCTGGAGATGCTCGCCGACCCGGCCGAGCGGCACGAGGTGTGCCTGCGCACCCTCGAGTGGTACGGCCGGGAGCTCGGCGGGGCCGACCTCAACGAGCTGGAGGAGACCTTCACCCGGCTCGTCACCGACCCGATCTGGCCCGGCCGCACCGCGGGCGACGGCCTCGCCCGGCTCGTCGCGCTCAAGCGCCTCACCAGCTCCCTGATCGGGCGGTTCTGCCGGGCCGCCGAGGCCGCCACGCTCGAGGCGGGCGGGCGCGACCTCGTGGTGCCGCGCCGTACCCGGCTCGAGTGCGTGCTGCTCAAGGGCGTCACCGTGCACTACGTGATGACCCGTGAGGACCACAACGCCAACCGGGCGCGGCAGCGCGAGCTGCTCGCCGAGCTCGCGCACATGATCATGCGGGACGCCCCGGCGACGCTCGAGCCCGCCTTGCGGCAGGCGTTCCTGGACGCGCCGGACGACGCGGCGCGCCTCCGGGTGGTGATCGACCAACTCGCGTCGCTGACCGACACCTCGGCCGTGGCCTGGCACCGGCACCTGCGCGACGCGTCGAGGAGATGAGGAGCGGGCATGGCGATTGTGATCATCGGGGCCGGGCTCGCCGGGGCGCGGGCCGCCGAGACCCTGCGGGCCGAGGGCTACACCGGCGAGCTCGTCCTCGTCGGGGCCGAGCGGGAGCACCCCTATGAGCGGCCCCCGCTGTCCAAGGGCTACCTGCAGGGCAGCGCCGAGCTGAGCTCGGTGTACGTGCATGAGCCCGGCTGGTACGGCGAGCAGGGCGTCGAGCTGCGGCTCGGGGTGGCCGCGACCGCGATCGACCGCGCGGCGCGCCGGGTGCTGCTCGCCGACGGCTCGGCGCTGCCGTACGAGCGGCTGCTGCTCGCCACCGGGGCGACGCCGCGGCGGCTCCAGGTGCCGGGCGCGGACCTGGCCGGGGTGCACTACCTGCGCACGATCGCCGACAGCCAGGCGCTGCGCGAGGCGTTCGCGCGCGGCGGCGAGGTGGTGATCGCCGGGGCGGGCTGGATCGGGCTGGAGACCGCCGCGGCGGCCCGGCAGGCCGGGTGCGAGGTGACCGTGGTCGAGCCCGACCCGGCCCCGCTCTACCGGGTTCTCGGGCCGGAGGTGGGCGGGATCTTCGCCCGGCTGCACGAGCGGCACGGGGTGCGGTTCCGGTTCGGGGCCGCGGTCACCGAGCTGCGCGGCGCGGAGCCGGCGGAGCCCGGCGGCGAGGACGCGGGGCGGGGCCTCGCGCCCGGGCGGGTGCGCGAGGTCGCGCTGTCCACCGGCGAGGTGCTCCGCGCCGACACGGTGGTGGCCGGGATCGGCGTCACGCCGAACGTGGAGCTCGCCCGGGAGGCCGGGCTCGAGGTCGACGACGGGGTGGTCACCGACGCGTCGCTGCGCACCGCCGACCCGGCGATCTGGGCGGCCGGGGACGTCGCCCGGTCGTTCAACCCGCTGCTCGGCCGGCACATCCGGGTCGAGCACTGGGCGAACGCGCGCAACGGCGGCCCGGCGGCGGCGCGGGCGATGCTCGGCGAGCGGGTCGTCTACGACCGCGTGCCGTACTTCTACAGCGACCAGTTCGAGCTCGGCATGGAGTTCAGCGGCGACATCACCGGGCACGACGAGATCGTCTACCGCGGGTCGGTGGAGGACCTCGAGTTCATCGCGTTCTGGCTGCGCCACGGCACCGTGGTCGCCGCGATGAACGTCAACGTCTGGGAGGTCGTCGCGGACCTGCAGGCGCTGATCCGGTCCGGCCGCCCGGTGGAGGCCAAGCGGCTCGCCGACCCGAACGTGCCGCTCGCCGAGGTGTGACCGGACCGGTCACTCGCCCGGCGTGAGGATGATCTCGTCGTCGTTCCGCTTCTTGGTCGGCTTCGGCTTGGGCTTCTGCGTGGGCCGCTGGGTGGGCCGGGTCTGCACCGGCGGCTGGGGCTGCTTGCTCGTGCACAGCACGGTGCACGGCGGGGTGGCGCCGAGCCGCTTGCGCAGCGCGAGCATCTCCTTGCGCGGCGAGTAGGTGCGGTTGCCGTTGTACCAGGCGTCGAGGTAGTTCCACGGCTTGACCATGCCGCGCCGTACCCACCAGTAGTTCGCGGGGGCCTTCCAGGAGACCGCGAAGTACAGGTTCGGCGCCTGGCCGGCGGCGTTGCCGCTGTTGCCGATCCGGCCCAGCACCTGCCCGGCCTTCACCTTCACGCCCGGCTTGATGCCGGAGGCGACCGAGGCGAGGTGGCCGCCGAGGTAGCGCACCCCGTCGACGCCGATGATCGAGACGAACTTGCCCTCCCGGTCCTCGCCGCGGTCGGTCGCCGAGGACCAGCGGTCCACCCGGTTCACCTCGTGCACGGTGCCGTCGATCGGGGCGACGAACCGGCAGCCGCGCTTCGCCCAGATCGTCGTCTTCGGCAGCACGAGCAGCTTGCGGGCGTAGCTGACCTTGCAGCCCTGCACCGGGAAGACGTAGGTGTAGTCGGACAGCTTCGGTGGCGGCACCCGCACCGGGCCGTCGCCGGTCGCCCCCGGGGTGGGCCGGGGCGTGGCCTCGCTCCGCTCCCCGTCCCCGCCCGGGATCGCGGCGCCCTCCCCGGACGGGGCGGGCGTCGGGTTGGTGCGGAAGCCCTGGCTCCGCCCGCCGCTCCCCGCGTCCGCGGCCGCGCCGTCATCGGACGGGCCGGCCGCCGGGGTCGGGTCGAACGCGGCGTTCGCGGCCGGGTTGGTCGGCGGGATGGACGGCGCGCCGAGACCCGGCACCCCGGGCGCGGTACAGCCGGCCGCGAGCAGGACCAGCCCTCCCAGGGCGGCGACACTCCCCGAACGCATCGAACCCCCCGCCAGATCTGTACGGTTCGTCAAGTCTCTTTTGTAACGGACCATTCATCCGCATACGACCGGATATCACAACCGATTGGTTGCGGTACGGCATCGCTGAGGCGGATGCGGAGCAATACACTCACTGCGTGGCCGGGCGCATCAGTGACGAGGACATCGCTCTCGTACGGGAGCGCTCACCGATCGCGGAGGTGATCGGTGAGCACATCCAGCTGCGCAACGCCGGGGGCGGCAACCTCAAGGGCCTGTGCCCGTTCCACGACGAGAAGACCCCCTCGTTCAACGTCACCCCGTCCCGTGGCTACTACTACTGCTTCGGCTGCGGCGCGGGCGGCGACGTCATCACCTTCGTCCGCGAGATCGAGCACCTGTCGTTCACCGAGGCGGTCGAGCGGCTCGCCCAGCGGGCCGGCATCAAGCTCCGCTACGAGCAGGGCGGCTACGTGCCCGGGCGGGAGCAGAGCGAGCGCACCCGGCTGGTCGAGGCGCACCGGATCGCCGCCGAGTTCTACGCCGAGCGGCTCGCCTCCCCGGAGGCCGCGGCCGGGCGGCGGTTCCTCGCCGAGCGCGGGTTCGAGCGCGCCGACGCCGAGCGGTTCGGCGTCGGGTACGCCCCGCAGGCCTGGGACGCGCTCTCCCGCCACCTGCTCGCCCGCGGCTTCACCCCGGCCGAGCTGATCAAGGGCGGGCTCGCCCGGGACGGGCGGCGCGGCCCGATCGACCGGTTCCGCGGGCGGCTGATCTGGCCGATCCGCGACATCACCGGCGACGTGATCGGCTTCGGCGCGCGCAAGCTCAACGAGGCCGAGGACGGGCCCAAGTACCTCAACACCCCGGAGACCCCGATCTTCAAGAAGGGCTCGGTGCTGTACGGCATCGACCTGGCCAAGCGGGAGATCTCCCGGCGCGCCCAGGCAGTGATCGTCGAGGGGTACACCGACGTGATGGCCTGCCACCTGGCGGGCGTGCCCACCGCGGTCGCCACCTGCGGCACGTCGTTCGGCGACGAGCACGTCAAGATCCTGCGGCGGATCCTGCTCGACCAGGACGAGTTCCGCGGCGAGGTCATCTTCACCTTCGACGGCGACGAGGCGGGGCGGAAGGCCGCGCTGCGCGCGTTCTCCGGCGAGCAGCGGTTCGTCACCCAGACCTTCGTCGCGGTGCAGCCCGACGGCCTCGACCCGTGCGACCTGCGGGTCAAGCAGGGCGACGCGGCCGTGCGCGACCTGATCGCGAGCCGCGAGCCGCTGTTCGCGTTCGCCATCCGCAGCACCATCAACCGCTACGACCTGAGCACCAACGAGGGCCGGATCGCCGCCCTCGACGCCGCCGCGCCGATCGTGGCCGCGATCAAGGATCCGGCGCTGCGCAAGCGGTACGCCGTCGACCTCGACCGCTGGCTGGGCCTGCTCGACGAGCGGCTCGTGCTGCGGCGGGTGCAGGAGGCGGCGGGCCGCGGCCGGGGGCGTGCGGCCGCCCGCGCCGCCGCGCGGCCCCGGCCCGCGGCCGACCCGGCGAGCCCGGCCGCCCGGGTGGAGCTGGAGGTGCTCAAGCTCGCCGTGCAGCGGCCGGCGCTGCTCGGCCCCGAGTTCGACGCGCTGGGCCCCGACACGTTCACCGTGCCCGAGTACCGGGCCGCCTACGAGCACATCGCCGCGGCCGGGGGCACCGCCGCGGCCGGCCCCGGCGGGCAGCCCTGGGTGGACCGGCTGCTCGCCGCCACCGCCGACGAGCGGCTGCGCGCCCTGGTGACCCGGCTCGCGGTCGAGCCGGTCGCGGTCGCCCCCGAGGTGGAGGAGCGGTACGCCTCGGCCACCCTCGCCCGGCTCGGCGAGATGGCGGTCACCCGCGTGCTGGTTCAGGTCAAGGCGCGCATGGAGCGGCTCAACCCGATGGAGCAGCGCGAGGAGTACAACCGGCTGTTCGGCGAGCTGGTCGCGCTCGAGCAGCAGCGCCGCGTGCTCCGGGAGCGCGCCACGGGCGCGTAAAAATCAATCCTTTCCATTTTCGTGATCGATTAAACCTTCATTCGATCTCGATTCGGTAAGACCGATCTTCTTACCTCACGTGACAAAAATGGGTCTGCCGTTTTGCCGTACTTATAGCGCAGACTGTGTTGCGTGGGTGCATCGGTGCTGCCAACGAGTGGGCCTCCGGCGGTGGACCGGATGGCCGATCTGATGGCGAGAGGAAGGGAACGCGGCGGCGTCACCGTCGACGACGTGGCCGCCGCGCTCGACCGCTCCGAGCTTCCGCCCGACGAGCTCGACGGCGTCGTGCGGATGCTCGCCGACAACGGTGTGGAGGTTCTCGAGCCGAACGAGGACGACTCGCTACGCGCGGAAGAGGACGACCTCGGCAGACGTGCCCCGACCAGCGATCTCGTCCGCATCTACCTGCGGGAGATCGGCCGGGTGCCGCTGCTCACCGCTGAGGAGGAGGTGGAGCTCGCCAAAGCGATCGAAGCGGGGCTGTTCGCCGAGGCCCGGCTGTCGGCCGCCGATCATCCAAATCCGGAGCTGGAGGAGCTGGTCTGGGAGGGCGAGCGCGCCAAGCAGCGCCTGATCGAGGCGAATCTGCGGCTGGTCGTCTCGATAGCGAAACGGTATGTCGGGCGCGGCATGCTCTTCCTCGACCTGATCCAGGAGGGCAATCTCGGCCTCATTCGCGCGGTCGAGAAATTCGACTACACCAAGGGCTACAAGTTTTCGACGTACGCCACCTGGTGGATCCGTCAGGCGATCACCCGCGCGATCGCCGACCAGGCGCGGACGATCCGCATTCCCGTGCACATGGTCGAGACGATCAACAAACTCGTCCGGGTGCAGCGCCAGCTCCACCAGGATCTCGGCCGGGAGCCCACCCCCGAGGAGATCGCGGTCGAGATGGACATGCCGGTGGAGCGGGTCGTCGAGATCCAGCGCATCGCGCAGGAGCCGGTGTCCCTGCAGTCGCCGATCGGCGAGGAGGACTCCGACCTCGGCGACTTCATCGAGGACGCCGACGCGGTGGTGCCCATGGAGGCGGCCGCGTTCATCATGCTCCAGGACCAGCTCGACGACATCCTCTCCACGCTCTCGGAGCGGGAGCAGCGCATCATCCAGCTGCGGTTCGGGCTCTGCGACGGCCACCCGCGGACGCTGGAGGAGGTCGGCCGCGAGTTCGGCGTCACCCGGGAGCGCATCCGGCAGATCGAGTCGAAGACCCTCGCGAAGCTGCGCCATCCGACGCGCGCGCAGATGCTCCGGGACTACCTGGAGTAGCCTCGGCATGCAAAACCGGAGGTCACGCCCGTACGGGGCGTGACCTTCGGCCCTTGTCCCGCGGCCCTGCCTGCGGCGACACTGCTGACATGGACTATCGGCCCGCGCTCGACGACGGGGCGCTCGGGCGGGCCGCCGTCGCGGTGCTCGACGCGAACTGGACCGGGCAGGTCACCGTCCCCGCCCCGGGCCTGTACCCGCACCAGTGGAACCTCGACTCGACCCTGGTGGCGGCCGGGCTCGCCGCCCGGCACGACCGGGTGGTGCGGGCGCGGGCCGAGCTCGCCGGGCTGCTCGACGCGCAGTGGCGCGACGGCATGGTGCCGCACATCGTGTTCCGGTCGGGCCGGGCCGACGGCTACTTCCCGGGGCCGTCGGTGTGGCGCTCGGACGAGTGCCCGGCCGCGCCGCCGGGCCTCGCCACCTCCGGGCTGACCCAGCCGCCGCTGCAGCCGTACGTGGCGTGGCGGATCTGGCGGCGGCGGCCGTGCGCGGAGACGGCCGCGTTCGTGCGGCGGGTGTGGCCGCGGCTCGCCGCCCAGCACCGGTACCTCACCCGCAGCCGGGACCTCGGCGGGGGCGGGCTCGCCGCGATCGTGCACCCGTGGGAGTCCGGCATGGACGACAGCCCCGCCTGGGACCGCCCGCTCGCCGCGCTGCCGTTCCCGGAGGCGCGCGGCGCGCACCTCGACCGGTACGTGTGGCTCGCGGCGCGCTACCGGGACGCCGGGTATGAGCCCGGCTACCTGCGCGACGAGCACCCGTTCGCGGTGGAGGACCCGCTGTTCAACGGCGCCTGGCTCGCCTCCACGTGGGCGATGACCCGTCTGGCCGAGGTGGCCGGGGCGGACGCCAAGCCGTACGAGGAGGAGGCCGAGCGCATCCGGGAGGCGCTGATCGACCGGCTGTGGCACGGCGGGCAGGGGTTCCTCGCGCTCGACCTGCGCGCCGGCGGGCCGATCCCGGTGGGCACCGTGGGCGGGTTCGCGCCGCTGCTCGACCCCGGCCTGCCCACCGACGTGGTCGACGCGCTCATCGACCTGCTCGAGTCGCCCCGGTTCATGGGCACCACCGGCTACCCGGTGCCGAGCTGCGAGGTGCGCGCGGCCGAGTTTGACCGCACCCGCTACTGGCGGGGGCCGTCCTGGGTGAGCGGGAACTGGCTGGTGTGTCAGGGGGCGCTCACGCACGGGCGGGCGCCGCTCGCGGCGGGCGTGACCGCGGCAACGCTGCGGCTGGTACGGCAGGCCGGGTTCCGCGAGTGCTTCGACCCGTTCGACGGCTCCGGCCTGGGCTGCCGGGACTTCTCCTGCTCGGCCGCGCTCACGTTGGACCTGCTCACGCCGATGGCGAGCTGAGCGGGTAGCGTCACAGCATGCGCCTGTTCCGCCCGCGGCTGCCCGCCGCCGCCCGTGCCGCGCTGGGGATCGAGCCGGGGGAGCGCGTGCTCGCGCTCACCACCGCCGCCGACGGCGCGTATCTCGTCGCCACCGACCGCGCTCTCCACCTGCCCGGCGGGACCCGCCTGCCCTGGCACCGGGTGGAGCACGCCCGCTGGGACGAGACCGACCTCGTCGTGACCGGCACGGACGGGACGTCCCACCGGGTGGCGGTGCCCGAGCCGGGCCTGCTGCCCGAGACGATCAAGGAGCGGGTCACCGCGTCGCTCGTCGCCAGCCGGTACGTCACCCTCGGGAACCGGGGCGGGGTGCGCCTGGTCGCCCGCCGGGTCGTCGGGGGCGACGGCCCGGACGCGGGCCTGGAGTGGAACCTCGTGTTCGACGAAGGGCTGGATCCGGACGATCCGGGGCTGCGCGCCCTCGCCGAGCAGGCGCTGGAAGAGGTACGGCGCAGCCTCGGCGTGTGACCTCGGACCGGTCGCGGGCGGGGAGCGGATCAGTCCTGGCCCGCCTCCGGGGTCGGCGCGACGATCGGCCCGCCGCCCGGCGCGCCGGTGGCGGCGGTGTCCTTCGGCTCCTCCGGCGTGCCCTCCGACGTGGCGCCGGGGCCGCCCTCGGTGGGCGTGACGATCGTCCCCGAGCCGGGTGTGCCGGCGTCGGACTCGGTCTCGCCCCTCCCGCCGGTGCCGCGGCCGGTGGTCGCGGGCGCGCGCCCGCTCCCCGGGGACGTCCGGCCCGTGGCCGCGACGCCGTTCGCCGGGACGATGTCGGCGAGGAACGGCACCTTGTTGCCGAGCCGCTCCCTGGCCGTCGCCATGATCCGCGACGCGCGGGCGCCGACGAGCCCGGCGGCCTCCTGGATCTTGGGGTTGTCCGCGACCCGCTGCGCCAGCCGCTTGATCTCCTCGTAGCGCTCCCGCCCGGCCCTGCTGCCGAGCACGTAACCGACGGCCAGACCGGCGACGAACACCAACCGATACCGCATGCTTCCCACCTCCGAGTGACCGGCTTCTCCGGCATCGAGCCCCTACCCGCGGGGCGGTGATCCTCCCCTCATTAATGGGTGGAACACACACGCCCGAGAGTGCGCTAATCTATGTAGCGCAAGCACGGCGGGACAAAACCGAGTCCCGCGGTGCCTGTGGCGATCCCGCGTAGCTCAATCGGCAGAGCATCCGGCTGTTAACCGGCAGGTTATAGGTTCGAGTCCTATCGCGGGAGCCACAGAACGAGGCCCCGGGGGCGACCCCGGGGCCTCGTCGTTTCCGCCGCGACCCCGCGCTCGCCCCTCGGCCTCCCCGTATCCGGGCCGCCCCTGGCTTTCCCGCCCGGCCTTCCTAGTACCGTTGCCCTGCGGGTTAGGTCCGCCGGTATCCGGCCGAAGCAGTCAGGGGGCATGGTGCGGCTCATTCACTCGGGCAAGGTCCGCGACGTCTACGAGGACCGGGGGGACATCATCCTGGTCGCGTCCGACCGGGTGTCGGTGTTCGATGTGATCCTTCCCACACCCATCCCGGACAAGGGGAAGGTGCTCACCCGGCTGTCGCTGTGGTGGTTCGAGCGGCTCGCCGACGTGGTGCCCAACCACGTGATCTCCGCCACCGACGTGCCCGAGGAGTTCGCCGGCCGTGCCGTACGCTGCCGCAGGCTGAAGATGATCCCGGTCGAGTGCATCGCCCGCGGCTACCTCGCGGGCAGCGGGCTGAAGGAGTACCAGCGCGACGGGTCGATCTCCGGCGTTCCCCTGCCCGCCGGGCTGGTGGAGGGATCGCGGCTGCCCGAGCCGATCTTCACTCCGACCACGAAGGCGCCGCTCGGCACCCACGACGAGTTCGTCACCTTCGAGCAGGTGGCCGCGCAGGAGGGCGCCGAGGTCGCCGAGGAGCTGCGGCGGCTCACCCTGGAGATCTACCGGCGGGGCGCGGCGATCGCGGCCGAGCGCGGCATCATCGTCGCCGACACCAAGCTCGAGTTCGGCTGGTCGGAGGACGGAGTGCTCACCCTCGGCGACGAGCTGCTCACCTCCGACTCCTCCCGGTTCTGGCCCGCCGAGGACTGGCGGCCGGGCGGCCCGCAGTTCGCCTTCGACAAGCAGTACCTGCGCGACTGGGCGCTCAGCACCGGGTGGGACAAGACCGAGCCCGCGCCCGAGGTGCCGCCGGAGATCGTGGAGATCACGCGCAGCCGGTACATCGAGGCCTACGAACGCATCACCGGGGAGAAGTGGTAGCCACCGCATCCAGCCAGGAGGGGTCCCGCGTCATGCAGGTCGCCGACGTCTTCCAGGAAGCCCACGGCCGCGCCCCCGAGGGCGTCTGGCGCGCGCCCGGCAGGGTCAACCTGATCGGCGAGCACACCGACTACAACGACGGGTTCGTGCTGCCGTTCGCGCTCCCGTGGGGGGTGTCCGTCGCGGCGGCGCGGCGCGCGGACCGCACCGTGACGATCCGCTCGCTGCAGGCCCCCGGCGAGGCGCACACGCTCGACGACCTCGACCGGGCCGAGGGCTGGGTCCGGTACGCCGCCGGGGTGGTGTGGGCGCTGCGGGACGCCGGCCACGAGGTGGGCGGCGCCGACATCGTGCTCGACGGCGACGTGCCGCGCGGCGCCGGGCTGTCCTCCAGCGCCGCGCTCGAGGTCGCGGTCGCCGTCGCCCTCGACGACCTGTACGGCCTGGGCCTCGACCGCATGGAGCTCGCCAAGCTCGCCCGGCGGGCGGAGAACGAGTTCGTCGGCATGCCGTGCGGGATCATGGACCAGGCGGCCTCGGCGCTGTGCACCGAGGGGCACGCCCTCTACCTCGACTGCCGCTCACTCGCGTACCGGAACGTGCCGCTGGACGTGGCCAAGGCGGGCATGCGGTTCCTCATCATCGACACCGGCGTGCACCACGAGCTCGCCGACGGCCAGTACGCGCAGCGGCGGCGGGAGTGCGAGAACGCGGCCAAACGGCTCGGCGTGGCCGCGCTGCGCGACGTCACCGACCTGAACGCCGCGCTCGCCCGGCTCGACGGCGCCGAGCGCAAGCGCACCCAGCACGTGGTCACCGAGAACCACCGGGTCGGGGCGCTCGTCGGCCTGCTGCGCGCCGGTGCGGTCACCGAGATCGGGTCCCTGCTCAACGCCTCGCACCTGTCGCTGCGCGACGAGTTCGAGGTGTCCTGCCCGGAGCTCGACGTCGCGGTGGAGGCGGCCGTGCGGGGCGGCGCCCGCGGCGCCCGGATGACCGGCGGCGGGTTCGGCGGCTCGGCGATCGCGCTGGTGCCCGCCGACCGGGTGGCGTCGGTGCAGGAGACGGTGAACCGGGCCTACCGGGAGCGGGGTTTCGCCGCGCCGCGGTTCCTCGAGGCGACTCCGTCGCCGGGCGCTCGCCGTCTCGCCTGAGGGGCGGGCTCGCGCACCCGGGGCCGCGGGCCGGTGGTACGGCGGGGCCGGGCCGAGGGCTCGGCGAACGCCGGTGCCGGTGCGGGTTCACCGGGGCTTCCGGCGGCGGGGCGCGTCGCGCACGGCTCCGTGCGCCGCCGCTCGCGCCGCCGCCTCGCCCGCGAGCCCGGACCGCGGGTGCCGGCAAGAGCGCCGGGACGACCGGCGGCGGGTCCGGCGCTCCAGCGGTCACCCCGATCGGCCCGCGGCGGCGGGGCCGCCCGGCGGTTCCGCCGCCGCGCCCGCGGGCACGCCTCCGCCGCACCCGCCCGCCGGCAGGGCGGGCGTGCGTCGCCGATCAGGCGATCGGTGGTGCCCCGGATGGCGCCCATCGGCCCGGCCCTCGGACGCCAGGTCTCGCGGTGCGAGCGGCGGACCGCCCGCAGGCCTCCTCCGGGATGCGCCGCGCGCCGCATCACCTCCCCGGCGTCACCCGCCGGCCCGGCGCCGGACCGCGAGATCGTCAGGGACGGAACGAACCGAGGGGACCCTCAGGTGGTGGGCGAGCGAACCGATGCGGTGGAGGCCGCGGTGGCCGGAGAACTCCGGCTACTCGACCCCGGCGTCCGAGCGTCCGAACGGCTCTTGTCGGAGCTTCTCCACCCGGAGTTCACGGAGATCGGCGCATCCGGCCGGCTGTGGACGCGAGAAGAGATCATCGCGACCCTCGTCGGGAGCGCGCCGGAGCCGGACCGGCCGATCGAGGTGACGGAGATGCGCGGGCGGCTGCTCGCGCCGGACGTGGTCCACCTGACCTACGTGACCACCGGTCCCGGAGGCCGGGCGCGCCGAAGCTCGGTGTGGCGCCGGACCGAGGAGGGCTGGCGGCTCTACTTCCACCAGGGCACGCCCAGCACGGACTGAACGGCCGTGCCGACGCGGGGCGCCGGTGCCGAGGTCGCAGGGGATCGTCCCGCGGCAGGCCCGGCCGGGCTGCCCCGGCGGCGGCGCGGCGCAAGTATGATCGGCGAGATGTTGCCCCGGCCCCGGCCGGCCGGTCGGCTCCGGCTGCGCCGCCTGCGTGCGATCATCTCCTCCCCTCCGGGCCACCGCATCCGGCGACCAGGAGGAGAAGCCGGACAGGCAGGACGGCGGGTGAGCCCATAGCGATTTCGGTTGCCATGGTTGGCGCGCGGCGAGGGAACTGAAACCATTGGCAGAGAGGGTGCAGCGATGAGCAATGAAGCGGTTCTTGCCGAACTACTCGCCTTGCGCGAACAGGTGACCGGTGTGACCGAATCGGCCGTGGCCGCGGTCGACGGTCTGCTCGTCGCCGCCGACACCGAGATCGTCCGGCCGGAGGTGATCTCCGCGCTCGCCGCCACCGCCCTCGGCCTCGGCAAGCGCGCCGGTTACGAGACCGGTCTCGGCGACCTGCGCGAGGTGGTCATCCGCTGCAGCCGCGGCTACGTCGTGGTGTACGCCATCCGCGAGGAGGGCCTGCTCGTCGTCGTGGGCGACGAGGGGCTCGACCTGGCCCGGCTGCACATGGTCTCCCGGCAGACCGTGGAACGGCTCGCCGCCCTCCTGGTCGAAGAGTCGCCGCGCAGCGCCTGATCGCCGCGCCCTGACCACGCGCCCGCGGAACGCGCACCGCCGGACGGCGTCCCTCGGCGCGCCCTCCCGCCCGCCGGGCCGTCAGGGCCCGCCACCCCGGCGAACCCCCGCGTCAGCGCGTCGCGCCCGCCACGCCGCATGCCCCGGCCGGCCCCGCCCGCTCACCGCAGGACGCCCGGCCCGCCGTACCCGCCGCGGTCCGGCACCAGCCGCTCCGCCTCCGTGCACAGCGCCATCACCAGCAACAGCTTCAGCGGCAGATCCGGGTCCAGCGGCCCGTCGAGATCGGCCTGCGGGCGGCCGCGCCCGGCCGCTCTCCTGAGGTCGTCCACACGCCTCACCGTCCCTCGACGCCTCCGCGGTCGCATTTCGTTACAACTCGATGACGCGGCGCATCGCGTCCCGGTTGGCGCGCGGGTTCCCCGCGACGCCCGGTTCGGGCAGGATCGGGGCGTGATGACCGAACGGATCGCCCCGCCGTACGTGGCGGGGGAGCGCGAGATGCTCACCTCCTGGCTCGACTGGCACCGGGAGACCCTCGCGCGCAAATGCGCGGGCCTGCCCGAGGAGCGGCTGCGCGAGCGCGCCGCCCCGCCGTCCACGCTCTCCCTGCTCGGGCTGGTCCGCCACATGGCCGAGGTGGAGCGGGCCTGGTTCCGGCGCACCCTCGCCGGGGAGGACGCCCCGCCGCTCTACTACGGCCCCGACGATCCCGACGGCGACTTCGACCACGTCGACACCGCCTCGGTGAGCGAGGCGTTCGCCGCCTGGCGGGCCGAGATCGAGCACGCCCGCAGGATCGTCGCCGCCCAGCCCGACCTCGAGGTGACCGGCGTCAACCGGCGCACCGGCGCGACCGTGTCGCTGCGCTGGATCCTCGTCCACATGATCGAGGAGTACGCCCGGCACAACGGCCACGCCGACATCCTGCGGGAGCGCATCGACGGCAGCACCGGCGTCTAGCGGCGCGCGGACACGTGCCCCGGGTGGGCCTTGAGACGGCCTTGAGATGCGGAACGGCCCGCGGGCGTCGAGCGCTCGCGGGCCGGGCGAACGGGGCGGCCACGTCCGGCGGCCTGCGGTGCGGCCGGGCCGGCCCGCCGGGACACCGGGCCGGCCGGGCGGTGCCGTACCGAGGCCGGCTCAGCGACGGACCTCGCGGCGCAGGGAGGCCCAGAACTCGGCGTCCCCCGCGTCGGCCCCGACCATCGCCTTCGGCCCGCCGGGGAAGGCGGCGGCGCCGGGCCGGCGCGGCACGGCCGGGCGCGGGCCGGTCGTGTTCTCGAAGCTGCGCATCCGCCGCGTGGAGAACATGAAGCGCACCACGAGCCCGATGCCGACCGCGACCATGCAGCCCGAGTAGCTGAGGACCACCCACAGCGCCCCGGGACGCCCGGCGGTCAGCCCGTGCACGACCGCGATCGGCCAGCACAGGTAGGCGGTGCTGTGCAGCAGCCGCCACACCCACGGCTTGGGGTGGAACCTCACCCGGACCACGCCGATCGCCATGATCATGACCATCAGGTAGCCGGCGACCGTGCCGAGCCCCACCGCGACCGAGCCGGCGAACGGGATCAGCCCCTCGATCGCCGCCGCCTTCGCGGCGATCACCTTGGTCACCACGTGCACGAACAGGAACCCGACCCCGATGAACGCCATCGCCCGGTGGATGAGCTGCAGGGCGACGCGCATCCGGATCGAGAGGATGAGCCGGTCGGTGCAGGCCAGGCCGAACATGACCGCGTTGCTGAGCGAGACGAGCACGACCACCCCGGCGTACCGCTCGAGGAAGCCGAACACGGTCACGGATGGGCCGTTGAGGATCGGGACGATCAGAATGGCCAGGAGGAGCAGCACCGACGCGATGAACGGCCAGCCCGGAAGGGCGGGCGTCCCGGACACCTGACCTTGACGCATGTCCTTCATACCGTCCTTGTGGATGGTGGGGGCGAGGTTGGGGGTGCCAGCCCGAGATCGCTGAACCACGCCGCGATGACACTACCGCCCCAAGGGCCTCTTCGGTATGCAAACGTTGCGAAAAGCCTCTTGCGCGCGTTACATGGACAACCTCCATGGGCGGGCCGATCCGGCGCAGGGCCGTTTGTGGCCCGCGCATCGCGGCGATCGGCGTCCGTACGCAGGTACGGCTCGGCCGCGGCCGGCGTTCAACGCGATCCGCACGGGGACGGGAAAAACCGGGACGCGTCCCCGCGGGCGGCCGCGACGCGGCGGCCCGGCCCCCGCGGCCGGTCCGGCGGCGCTCAGTCCGCGAGCGGGCGGCCGTTCTCGAGGTAGAGCGGGTGGCCGAGCCTGCGGGCGGCGAGGGCCGCGGTGACCCGGGCGGCGAGGCGGTCGATGAGCAGCTCCGGCACCTCCTCGACCGGGTGGAAGCCGTAGCCGGCGAGCTCGTCGTCGGCGAGCCGTACGTCGCGCCGGTCGGTGCCGGTGAGCACGCCCCCGTCGAACAGGAAGAGCACCTTGTCCCCCTCCTGCGGGTGCGGCGCCCAGTCCACGACGAGCAGGCCGCCGATCGCGGGCTCGATGCCGAGCTCCTCGCGGACCTCCCGCCGGCAGGCCTGGTACGGCGTCTCGCCGGGCTCGACGTACCCGCCCGGGAGGTCCCGGTGGTCCTTGTAGCGGGGCTGGACGAGCAGCAGGCGGCCGTGCTCGTCGAAGAAGAGCGCCCCGGCGGCGGCGCGCGGGGTGGCGATGGGCGGGGTGTGCTGTGCCGTCACCGGTTCACCTACGAAGGTCGGAGGGGGCACGGGCCGGAGGGCCCGGCCCGGGGTCAGGAGACGTGGAGCCTGCGCGCGAGGTCGGCGAGGCGGCGGCTGGGCTTGCCCCTGCGGCGGCGCATCCACCCCACGACGAGCTGCCGGCTGAGGTAGTGGTGGCGGATCTGCTCGGGGGCGATGCGCTCGGCCTCGAGGAGGGCGTCGAGGGCCTCCTCGGTGCGGTTCCACCGGCTGTAGGCCTGCGCGACGGCGATGCCGTGCCGGGCGCGGCGCTCCACCGGCATGGCGCTGGTGTCGAGGCCGGGGCCGATGTCGATCGCGACCTGGATGTCGCCGAGCTCGATCGCGGTGGCGACCCGGTGCATGGCGACGTTCGTCGGGCCGAACGCGGTCCACACGTGGTTCGCGTCGCCGCCGAGCCGCCGGGCGGCCTCGTCGGCCTGGTCGAGGTAGGTGCGCGTGGTGGCGCGGTCGTCGGCCCGCGCGGCGGCCATCGAGCCGCACAGCAGCAGTGTGCCGTACACCGACAGCAGCTCGGGGGTGGGGCGGGACAGCTCCGGCTCGAGCAGGCCCGCGGCGTGCGCGGCGAGCTGGGAGGCGGCGTCGAAGCGGCCGTTGGCGATGAGCGCGTAGGTGACCGAGCGCAGCAGCGAGGCGACCACGACCTGGTCGCCGGAGTTCTGGGCGTGGTTGAGGCCGCGCTCGGCGGCGATCCACGCCAGGTCGGTCTCGCCGATCTTGACGAGGATGGTGGCGGCGGCGTGGTACGCCTGCCCGAGCAGCCGGTGCGCCTCGGCGCGCTCGTCGCCGGTGGCGGCGGCCGCGGCGTGGTGGGCCTCGGCGAGCAGCGGCGGCAGGCGGCGGATCACCAGGCCGTAGCGGGACGCCTGGTAGGCCTCCCACACGTCGGCGACGTCGCGGCGCAGCCGGTCGAGGGGCGGGGGATCGTGGGCCTGGGCGAGCGCGGCGATCGGGGTGAGGTGCCGGTAGTCGGTGATCGCCGCGCGCAGCGCGGGAACGGTGCGGTCGCCGCTTTCCGCGGTCCAGTCGACGAGCGACGGCTCGGCGAGCAAATCGCCGATGGAAACGTCGAGCGCGGTCGCGAGGCTTTTGATGACCGAGAGCCGGTCGAGTTCGATCCGGTCGTTTTCGACTTTGCTCAGCCAATCGGGGGTTCGGTTGACGAGACCGGCCAGCACCTCCTGTGACATTCCGCGACGGCGGCGATACCAAGCGATACGCTCGCCGATCGACAAATGATCCGTCATGCCGCGCATGTTTACTACCCTGCCGAAAACCGCCGGGGAACCCCGGAAATATTTTCCGGGATTCCGCTGCCGCCGCGCTCTAGTGTCCCTGATCGGCGGGAGAAACGTCCATTGCGTAGCTGAAAGGAGCGGCGAAGACGGATATGCCGCCATTCCGGAACCGTTATCGGGCGCGGTGCCCGGCGGCCCGCCCGGCCGGGCCGGAGGGGCGCGCGGGCGCACGGCCTGCGACGATCGGAGCGCCCGGACGGGGGCGGAGGCGCGGCCCGCCGGCGGGGCCACGGCGGCGGCCGGGCCCGCCGGACGGTTATCGATCTTTATCCGGGGCGCGTGTCCGCGGCGGCCGGGAGCGCCGGGGCGACGCGGGGCCCGAATCGCGAGCGGGAAACCCGGCGGGAAATGGTGACCGTGCGACCGTACCGCGCAAATGATGAGAAGTGTTCGCATTCGGTGCCGGAGGCGCCGGGGAATATCGGCGGGGCGGCGCCGAACATGGCGCGCGTGCACGACTGGCTCCTCGGCGGCAAGGACAATTACCCGGCCGACCGCGCGGCCGGGGAACGGCTGCTGGCCCGCTGCCCGGGCGCCCGGGCGGCCGCGAAGGCCGACCGGCTCTTCCTGCGGTGGGCGGTCCGCCACCTGGCCGACGCCCACGGCATCCGGCAGTTCCTCGACGTCGGCTCCGGCCTGCCCACCCAGGGGCACGTGCACGAGGTGGCGCGCCAGGTGGCCCCGGAGACGCGCACCGTGTACGTCGACAACGACCCGGAGGTGGTGGCCCGGGCCGAGGCGATGCTCGCGGTGGACCCGCGCACGATCGTCGTCCGGGCGGACGTGCGCGAGCCGGTGCGGCTGATCGACGAGGTGATGGCGTCCGGGCACCTGAACTTCACCCGGCCGATCGCGCTGCTGCTCGTCGCGGTGCTGCACCTGGTGCGGGACGAGGAGGGCCCGGCCGAGGCGGTGGCCACGCTGGTCGCCGAGCTCGCGCCCGGGTCGATGCTCGTCATCTCCCACCCGCTGCGCGACGGGCGCGGCGGGACCGCCCGGGAGACCGGCGCGGGTGCGGTCGCGCGCACCGAGCCGGAGATCGCGGCGCTGTTCGCCGGCACCCGCCTGGTCGAGCCCGGGCTGCGCCCGGTGGGGGAGTGGCTGCTCGGCACCGGGGCGATCGCGGGGGTCGGCGCCGACGACCCCGACCGGCCGGCGCTGCTGAGCGTCCCGGTGCTCTGCGGCATCGGGCGTAAAGGCTGAAGTCGTGGGCCTTCGGGCCCGTGCGGGCCCGCACGCCCTGGGCGCGGAGGGGGAGATCACCTCGGGGCGTGCGCGCGGTGGCACGCGGGGCACGGCCGTCGCGCGGCCGGCCGCGTGCCACCGCATCCACCGCGCCCCCACCGTGTCCGCGAGGGCGGGATCGCGGCCGCGGTGCGGGGCGCGCCGTGGGCCTCGCCGTACCCGCCGCCGCCTCGGCGGGTACGGCGGGGCCGCGTGGGCCGGGGCGCGACCCGATCGCCCGGCGAGGGGCGGCGGCCCCGGCGGACGCCGGCCGCCCTGCGGCGGCAGGGGGGGACGGCCGCCACGACCAGACCGGGAGAGCCGGGAGGCTCGTGGCGGGCGCGGGCGTCCGCCCGGGGTCGCCGTGGTGACCTCGAGGTCGCGCACCCGGCCCGCCCGGCGAGGCCGCGACCGCGTGGCCGAGCCGCCCGCGCACGCCGAACGCGGGCCGCCCCGTCCCCGGCGAGCATGGTGATCCGCGCGATGGACGCACCCGCGACGAGCACCGGAGTCCGGTGCAGGGCGATCAGCCCGAGCCCTCCGGGGCCGGCCGCGACGAGGACCGGATCGAGGTCCGTCCGGTGCGGCGAGCCGCCGGGCCACGGCCGCGGATGGCCGAGTCGCCCGCCGGGCGGGCTCGTGGGCGGGCTCGGCGGCCCGGATCTTCGGGCCGCGCGGCGGGCCGTCGCCGTGCCGTACCGCGCTGCGGTCAGCGGCGGCGCCGGCTGTCGAGGTACTCGGCGATCCGCTCGATGGCGTCGGTGAGTTGGTCGATCTCGGGCAGGGCGACGAGCCGGAAGTGGTCGGGGGCGATCCAGTTGAAGCCGGTCCCGTGGCTGACGAGGATCTTGGTCGCCCGCAGCAGGTCGATCACAAACTTCTCGTCGTCGTCGATGCCGAACAGCTCGGTGTCCAGCTTCGGGAAGCAGTAGAGCGCGCCGCGCGGCTCGACGCAGCTCACCCCGTCGATCTTGTTGAGCATGCGCCAGGCGGTCTTCACCTGCTCGTAGATGCGCCCGCCGGGGGCGATCAGCTCGTCGATGGACTGGTAGCCGCCGAGCGCGGTCTGGATCGCGTGCTGCCCGGGCACGTTCGGGCACATGCGCATGTTGGCGAGGAGCGTGAGCCCTTCGATGAAGCTGGTCGCCCGGTGCTTCGGCCCGGAGATCACCACCCAGCCGGACCGGTAGCCGCACACCCGGTAGGCCTTGGACAGGCCGCTGAAGGTCAGGCACAGCACGTCGTCGCCGGCGAAGGTGGCGGCGTGGTGGTGCACCGCGTCGTCGAAGACGATCTTCTCGTAGATCTCGTCGCTGAACACCACGAGCCCGTGGCGGCGGGCCAGCTCGACCAGGTCGCGGACCATCTGCTCGGAGTAGACCGCGCCGGTGGGGTTGTTCGGATTGATGATCACCAGCCCGCGGGTGCGGTCGGTGATCTTCGACTCGATGTCGGCGAGATCCGGCTGCCAGTCCTGCTCCTCGTCGCAGAGGTAGTGCACGGCCTTCCCGCCGGCGAGGGTGACCGCTCCGGTCCACAGCGGGTAGTCGGGCGCGGGCACGAGGATCTCGTCGCCGTCGTCGACGAACGCCTGGAGCACCATGGTGATCAGCTCGGAGACCCCGTTGCCGATGAAGACGTCGTCGACGCCGACATCGGTCAGGCCGTGCGACTGGTAGTACTGCGCGACGGCGGTACGGGCGGAGTAGATGCCACGCGAGTCGGAGTAGCCCTGGGCGTCCGGAAGGTGGTGCACGATGTCGGCGACGATCGCGTCGGGTGCCTCGAAGCCGAACGCGGCCAGGTTGCCGATGTTCAGCTTGAGTACGCGGTGGCCCTGCGCCTCGAGCCGGTGCGCCTCGGTGAGGATCGGGCCCCGGACGTCGTAACGGACGTGCCGCAGCTTGCTGCTCTGGACGATCTCGCGCATTCCGCCACCTTATCCGGTACGGCACGGCGCAGGCAGGCCGTTTTTGGAACGGGACAGGGCGAGGGGCGGCGCGACCGGAACGCCGGGCCGCACCGTCGCGCCCGCGCGGCACGCCGTACCGGAGCCTGCCGGAGCGGAGACCGGGCGGCCGCCCTCCCGGGGTGAAGGTGGACCGGCCCGCGATCACGCCGATCACACCGGCCCGTGCGGGGCCCTGTGCGTTCACGTGGTTTCCGGGGTCCGGACCGGGGCAGCGCCCGGGCGCTCCGCCGCGTCTGCTGCCGTCCGGTGCCCGCCGGGCATCCCGTATCGGGTGATCGCCCTGGTGATGCGAGGTGGGGCGACTGGGACTTGAACCCAGGACCGACGGATTATGAGTCCGCTGCTCTGACCGGCTGAGCTATCGCCCCGTTAAAACGGTTTGACCTGCGTATTTCCCAGGCCAGAGAGAACCTACCACGGATACGTGTGCAAGGCACAGCATAGTATTCGCCGCACCGCGTCGGGCCACCTGAAACAGGCCGCCGGGCGTTGCCGTGACCGGCGCGCCGGCCGCGCGCCACCCCCGCCCGGGCGGCGCCCGCCCGAGGCGGCGATCACCGCCCTGTACCCCGGCCGGTACGGCGGCGCGCCGATGGGGCGGTTCCGGCGCGCGGCCTAAGGCCCGGTCCTGCGAATTTGCCCATACCGGGACGGATCGTTGGGTGTCCCTGAGGGTAGGGGAGTCATCCTGACGGGGAAGGCCCTTAGGGCGCCAGGGGGTGGTTAAGTGCTCGGCGAGCTGTTGAAGGCGAGCCAACTGTGCGATTTCGACCATCTCCCGGCGCTGATCGCGCGACACGCCGCGGCCGAGGGCCTGTGCGACGCCCGTATCTACCTCGCCGATCGGCAGCAGCAGGTGCTGCGGCTGCTGGGGGAGGGGCCGGACTGGTCCCCGGACGAGGAGGAGCTCGACATCGACGGCACGCTCGCCGGGCTCGCCTTCCGCGAGGTGGAGATCGTCGGTCCGTACCGCACCGCGGCGGAGGCGGCGGCGGGCGAGCCGTTCCGCTTCTGGGTGCCGATCCTCAACGGCACCGAGCGCCTCGGCGTGCTGGAGGCCCGCTCGGCGCGCGACGACCGGCGGGTGCGGGAGCTGCTGTCGGGCCTCGCCTCGCTCGTCGGCATGCTGATCGTCAGCAAGCGCATGCACAGCGACACCTACGCGCGGGTGACCCGCACCCGGGCGATGACCCTCGCCGCCGAGGTGCAGTGGCACCTGCTGCCGCCGCTCGCCTTCGCCAACGACCGGGTCACGATCGGGGCGGCGATCGAGCCCGCGTACGAGGTGGGCGGGGATGCGTTCTCCTACGCGGTGAGCGGGCGCACCCTCTACCTGTCGATCTTCGACGCGATGGGGCACGACACCTCGGCCGGGCTCACCGCGAGCATCGCGATCGCGAGCTGGCGCGGCCACCGGCGCGCCGGCATGGGCCTCGCCGACATCAGCATGGCGATCCAGGAGGACGTCATCGCGCAGTTCGACGGGGAGCGGTACGTCACCGGCGTGCTGTCCCGCATCGACCTCGACACCGGCGAGCTGGTCTGGGTGAACCGCGGCCACCCGCCCCCGCTGCTGATCCGCGGCGGCCGCTGGGTGGACACGCTGGAGAGCGAGCCGGCGCTGCCGATGGGGCTGCGGCTGCCGGCGCGGCCGCGCGAGCACCGCCGCCGCCTCGAGCCGGGCGACCGGCTGCTGTACTACACCGACGGCATCACCGAGGCCCGCGACCCCGAGACCGGGGAGCCGTTCGGCATGGAGCGGTTCGTGCGGTTCATCGTGCGGCACGCCGCGAGCGGCCTCGCCGCCCCGGAGACGCTGCGGCGGCTGATGCAGGACATCCTGCGCCACCAGAGCGGGCGGCTCCAGGACGACGCGGCCGTGCTGATCGCCGAGTGGAAGGGCGACAGCTCCCAGATGACCTTCGACTCCGGGTACGGCCCGGGCGACGACGTCGCGGCGGGCGGCCTGGGCGTGGGCCCGGGCGGGCGCGGCCGCCGCGGGTCCGGCATCCGGCCGCCCGGAACCAGGCGGTGACCCGGCCGGGGTGCGGGGCGCCGCACCCCGGGTGGCCCGGCCCGCGCGTCCGGGCCGGCGCTCCCGGCCGGCGCCCGCCGGGGCGCTCTGGCCGGGGCGGGGTCAGGAGCGCCGCTCGCCGCGGTCCTCGTCCGGCCGCGCCCTGCCCGGCCGCCGCGGCTTCGGCGCGTCCTCCGGGGTGTACTGGGCCAGGTCGTGGATGCCGAGGGACCGCTCCACGTCGGTGATCCGCGCGACGAGCCGGGCGAAGCCGTCGGGGCCCAGCCGGCGGGCCTCCTGCTCCTGCAGCCGCTCGCTGAGCTCCCGGAACTCCCGGGGCGGCGTGATCTCGCGGAACGCCGGGAAGATCTCGGTGTCCTCGCGGGCCTCGTGCGGCTGGTACATCCGGATGAAGGTGGACAGCGTGCGCCGGATCCGGTCCCGGGCGCGTGCGTCGACCCGGCGGGCCGGGATCCGGTCGAGCGGCAGCAGCTCGGCGGTGAGGGCGCGACCGGCCGCGTGCTGGGCGAGCAGCACGTCGATCGTGCGGACGTGCCTGCCGGCCCGGCGCAGCGCCGAGAACAGGTACCGCTCCTCGACGTGCTCGTGGTGGTCGTGGATGAGCGTGCGGACGATGCTCGCCGCGGTGCCGAGCTCCTCGAGCGGGACCGCGTCGCCACGCTTGATCCGCCGGATCGCCTCCCGGTAGACGAGCAGGACCCGGTTGAGCAGGCCGTGCTCGCGCATGAGGTCCTCCGGCGGGCTGAGCGGCAGCTCCCGCTCCGCCCGCGCCGCCGCCCCGCCCGATACGCCCTCCACGAGGGCGACGAGCCCGCCGCCCGCCGCCGCGGCCGTGGTCAACCCGACGAGCCGCCGCCGGTCCAGCCGTACATCCGAAACAGCCACAGTCACTCCCGTGTGTAGTTGATCGACCACGAGGAGTGTAGGCCGGGAGAATTCGGGCGTCTCATCGCCACGCCCGGCGCATTGTGCGGCCATTGGTTGCTTGATTGAAACTTTGAGGCCTATGTGGTGAGTGCGGGCTCAGGTACGGTTGGGACATCGGCGGAGGCCGGGCAGACTTCTATGCGGCCCCTGCGGGCCGGTCCGGCCGCTTGCGTGAGGCGGCCGATCGCACGCCCGCAGGGGGTCCCGGTCGCGGCTCGCGGTGCGGCCCGTGCGCCCGCGGCCGCGCCGGACGCCACGGCCCGGCGGTCGGCGGGCGCACGGGCCCGGCCGGTCACTCCGCCTCGGGCTTCCACACCTTCCGCACGTCGTCGGCGAGCGAGGCCGCCTGCCGCAGGCCGGCGTGGAAGGCGGGCCCCCACAGGGCGGGGTCGAGCACGTTCACGCCGAAGACGGCGCGGGCCTCCTCGTCGGGGGCGACGCCGAGCACGCGGGCGTCGCCGAGCGCCTCCAGCTCGGACCGGGCCCGCTCGCGCGGCCAGAGCGCGGCGAGCGGCTCCAGGATCACCACCGACGAGGCCCCGGCGGCGAGGTCGGCGTTGACCGGCGAGCGCACGCCGCCGTCGATGTACCGGCCGTCCCCGATCGTCACCGGGGGCACGAAGCCGGGGACGGCGCAGCTCGACGCCACCGCCAGCACCAGCGGCACCCCCGAGTCCTTGTCCCAGACGACGAACTCGCCGGTGTGCGCGTCCACGCAGGTGATCTTGAGCGGGCGGTCCGGCCACCGGTGGATGGGCAGCCGCTCGAAGACCTTGCGGGCGCGCTCCTCGCTCGGCACGTTGCGCGCGGCGAGGGCGAGCTCGCCGATCCGGCGCCGGGCCTCCTTCGGCTCGAGCGAAGGGTCGAAGAGGATGCCGAAGGCGGCGGTGATCTGCTGCGGGTCGGGGCCGGGCCCGAGGGCGTCCCGGTCCGTCCCGGCCGCGGCGTTGGCCGCGATCTGGGTCTCGATCGCCTGCTCCAGATCGGCCCCGGTGGCCACGAGGGCGCCGACGACCGAGCCGGCCGAGGTTCCGACGATGAGGTCGGCATCGGAGAGGTCGACGCCCTCCCGCATCAGGCCGTGGATCACCCCGACCTCCCAGGCGATTCCGGCCACCCCGCCGCCGCCGAGGACCAGTGCCTTGCTCATGCCCACCTCCGCCGTAGAACAATGCTCGGTGAGCCAGCCTAGGCGACCCCTTGGTCCACGGACAGTCCTCCTCGCCTTCTATGCTGTGACCGGCGGGAACGGACCGACGGGGGCGGCGGCTTGGGAGATGGGCGACAGCGCGGCACGGCGCCGCGGACAGAGGAACGGCCGGTTTCACGCGATGGGGGAGGCGGCATCAAACGGCGGACGGCCCTGAGACGCTGGCGTGACGCCGTGCGGGCCACTCCCGCCGGGCGTCTCACCCTGAAGATCGTCATCGGCGTGATCGGCACGGCGATGGTGATCGGCGGCCTGATCATGGTGCCCTTCCCCGGCCCCGGCTGGCTGGTGGTCTTCGCCGGGCTGGCGGTGCTCGCGACCGAGTTCGCCTGGGCGCATCACGTGCTGGAGTTCGGCAAGAGGCTGCTCGGTGTGTGGACACGGTGGCTCATGCGGCAGAGCTGGCCCGTGCGCATCCTCGTCTCCGCGGTCACGTTCGCCATCGCTGCGGCGATCGTGTGGGCGTCGGTGTGGCTGACGCTCGGCGTCAACCTCGTGGTGGAGGGGCTCCGGTTCGTGAGCCGGTGAGGTCGGCCGGGGGCGGATCGCCCAGGGCGCTCCGCCCACTGCATCCCCGGACGCCGCGTTGCCGGGTCGCCGCATCCCGGGCGCCGGAGGTCGCCCGTGGAGTGCCCGCGGGCCGCCCGTGGACGCTGCACCCCGGCCAGTGACCGGCCCCTACAGGTAGAGGCCGGTGCCGTGGTCGGTGTGCTGGGTGGCGATGGCGTGCAGGTCACGCTCGCGCATCACGAGGTAGACCTCACCGTGGATCTCCACCTCGTACTGATCCTCGGGGTTGAACAGGACCTTGTCCCCGACCTTCACCTGCCGGGCGCCGGCGCCCACGCCGCAGACCAGGCCCCAGGTGAGGCGGTTCGCCATCTTGACCGTGGCAGGAATGACGATGCCCGAAGTGCTCCGCCGCTCCTCCGGGTCGCGCTCGACCTTGATCATGACACGGTCGTGGAGCATCTGTATCTCGAACTTCGGTTCTGTCACGCTGGAAGTTTAAGTGGCCGGGCGGCCATCGTGGGGAGGGGTCGGCGGCGACTGCGTTCGCCCGGGCACGGTACGGAGTCGGTCCCGGGCCTGCGGCCCGCCTCGCCCGCCGGGCGGCGCACCGGCGCGCGGCCCGGCCCGGCTCGGCGCGGCCGTGTCCGGCGGCGATCGGCGGCCTGCGGGCGCGTGCCGCCGTCACGGTCCGGCTACGGCCGGTGCCGTACGGTGATCGCCCGCCGGGGCGGTACGGCGCAGCCGGGGCGGCCTTGCCCGATCGTCTCACCTTGCTGACCTTTTCCTCCCGCCCTAGGCGAGTTGCGAGGATGCTGGTTCCATAGGGAGCACCAGTGTCGCGGCGGGCACGGGAGGCGTATTGGTCCACCGGGGCGAGGCACACCCCCACGCACCTCACCACACCACCGGATCGCCGGGACGCCGGCCGTCTGAGGCGCGGCTCCGTGGAAACACATCCGTCATGGGGCAGTGCGCGAACGTCCGCTATCTCGACCGGATTCCGGCGAAGGGCATGTTCGTCGTGGGCGCCGACGTCGTGCCCGGCCGCTACGTGTGCCGCACGCCCGGCAACGGCCGCTGGATCCGCTACCCGGGCGGGAACGGCGCCCCGGTGGCGGGGCGGCCGGAGACGCCCGGCGAGGCCGAGGTCGTGATCGAGAGCGGCGACGTCGCGTTCCAGACCCACATGCCGGGCGACTGGCTCCGCGTGGGCGCGCCCGGCACCGAGGACCTCGACGACGGCGGGGTCCGCCCGGTGGTCGACCCCGACCTCGACCCCGATCTCGCCGCCCGGCTGCGGTCCCGGCCCGACCTGCTGCGCCACGTCCGCACCGGCGCGCCGTGGCCCGGCGAGCGGGCGCGGCCGTACGGGGGCGACTGGCTGCGCCTCACCGTGCTCGCCCTGCTCACCGTCTTCATGCTCGGCGGCGCGGCCGGCGTGGACCTCTCCCCGCTCGTCTTCCTCGTCGTCGCCGCCGCCGGGGCCGCCGGGTACGGCCTGCGGCTCGGCCTGTGGCACCGCCGGTTCGGCGCGCTCACCGAGGCGGCGAAGGCGAACCCCGACCGGTTCTGCCTGCCCGGGGACCTCGACGAGAACGGCCGCGCGCTGCTCGCCCGCGCCCAGGAGGCGATCCGCCGGGTGCAGGAGTCCGAGGTGGCCCGCGCCGGGCTGCTCGAGCCCGGCGAGAACGCGGTCACCCTGCCCCGGCAGGAGTGGCAGATCGCCAAGACGCTGCGCAAGGTCGCGCAGCTGCGCGAGGACCAGCGCCGGCTGCTCGCCGAGGAGGTGACCCCGCAGGCGGAGGAGGCGCTGCGCCCGCTGCGCAAGGCCCTCGACGACGTCGAGGCCTCGGTCGCCGCCCGGGTGGCGGCGCTCGAGCGCTACGCGGAGCGCACCGCCGAGGCGGACGCCGCCTACCGGGCGCACGCCCAGGTCGCGCGGGTCGCCGACCGGGCCGCCGAGTACCAGGACCTGCTCGCCGAGACCGTCGCCGACGAGCTCGCCGTCGCCGAGATCGACCGCCTCGCCCGCAACGCGGCGGAGCTGAAGAAGGCGCTGCAGGAGAGCCTGCAGGCGGCCCAGCAGGCGGCCGTGGAGCTGCCCCGGCCCGACGAGCCCTGAGAGACCGCCCCGGCCCGGGACCGGGGCCGGGGCGGACGCCGCTTCGGATCGGCGTCCCGGCGAACGTGCGCCTGCACGTGCAGCGGTAAGTGAATCGGCACGGGCATCGGCACGTGAATCCGCATGTGCCCGAGGGAGCGCCCCGGGGCACATGCGGTGGCCGGGGAACGAAGTCCTGGGCTGTCGGGGATCTCGTGGGGCTCTCGTGGGGATACGGCGTGCGGTCCGGTGCGCGGCCTAGTGCGCGGCGGTCACCGAGGAGATCTCGGAGAGCGGGAACTCGAGGTAGTCACCGGCCTCCTCGCACCAGGCCTCCAGCACGTTGCGGCGCAGCTCGCCGTGGCTGATCGTCGCGGTGATGCCGTCGGTGAGGGTGATCATGGCGCGGGCGCCGCGGTCGACGACGCTGCCGAGCAGGGACTGCTGCGCGGTCGGGAGACGGGTGGCGAGCCGGCCGATCACCGCCCAGGTGCGGCCCTGCGGTTCCTCGCGGACGCGGGCGCGCAGCAGGCGGCGGGCGTGCTCGCGGGGGTCCGGGGGCGGGTCGGCGACGGGGATCGGGGGCGACTCGAGCTCGGCGACCCGGCCGCCGGGCAGCAGGATCAGCTTGCCGCCGCCCGCGGGCTCCCGCCGTACCGTGATCTCGCCGGTGTCGTCCACCGGCACCGGGGAGTACCCGGCCTCGCGCAGCGCGGCGAGCGTGCGGTCGGCCGGCACCGAGCCGGCGAGCACGGTCGGCGCGAGCTGCCGCAGGCCGAGCCGGGCGAGCCTGGGGTGCGCGGCGATCTCGGCGAGCAGCGCGGGGTCGGAGCCCTGGATGATGCACGCGACCGTGGTCACGGTGACCTCGCCGTGCCGCCGCGCCACGTCCCGGATGAGCCGGGTGAGCGGCTGCGGCAGCGTGCCCAGCTGGGACAGCTCGGCGATCAGGTTGTCCGCGGTGTGCCCGGCGTCGAGGGCCCGCCGTACGCTCGCCGGGGAGAACCGCCACACCGAGGCCGCGCCCCGGCTCTCCCGGTCCGCGACCCGGTCGAGGAGGGCGGCGAGCTCGGCCGACGGCGGGCCGGTGACCACGGCGGTAAGGTCGGCGCCGAACTGCGCGGTGCGCTGCGCGCTCGCCAGCGCCTTGGTGGAGCACTCGATCAGCCCGCGGTCGTGCTCGACCTCGGGCACGTGCTCGTCCTGCTCGGACCCGGCCACGCCGGACAGCCGCGCCAGCGCGCGGCCCAGCGGGGTCACGGCGTCCCCGGCGACCACGCCGAGCAGCCGCGCCTCCTCGAGCACGGCGGGGCAGCACCGGGCGAGCAGGGTGCGGTCGAGCAGCGGCGCCCGCCAGTGCACCGCCTGCACCAGCTCGGGCATGGTGGCGAAGGTGGCGTTCTCCGGCAGCGCGGCGAGCGTGGCGAGCACGGCCCACCGGATCCGCGCCACGGTCTCGCCGTTCGGTTCGTCCCCCAGGACGGTCGGGTACCGGCCGTCCTGGCGGCGTAACAAGGAGGAGCGCTCCATCCGCCACCAGGCGGCGAGCAGCACCCGCAGCCGGGCGGGCGCGTCCTCCAGCCGCCACGCGTCGAACCGCTCGGTGGGCACCAGCCCGCCGGCCGCCTCGTCCACGGCGAGCAGCCGGGCGACCGCGCACACCTCCAGCAGCAGCCGCGTCTCGGCCTCGGTGCAGCCGGTCTCCCGGGCCACCCGCCGCACCTCGCGCACGCCCACCCCGCCGGTCTTCAGCAGCGGCAGCGGCGTCTTGTCGGTGTTCTCCAGCAGGGCAGCGGCCCGCTCCACCGCGCGCGGGGCGGCGAGGAACATCGCCTCCTCGACCTCGGCGACGTTCACCCGCACCGTCGCCACCTCGGGCGGCTGCGGGGTGAACGGGGCGTGGTAGTCGGGGCCGCGCAGCGCGAGCGCCACCTCGCGCGGCATCTCGGCCAGGTCCCACCGGGTGCGGAACAGCAGGGCGCGGTCGGCCGCCCACTTCTCCGGCGTGCCCTCGACCGTGAACCGGTCGCCGTCCACGGTGCGCACCGGGCCGTCCCAGGCGAAGTCGTCGAGCAGGCCGAGCGTGCCGTCGGGCGCGTCCGCCAGCAGCGCGTGCAGCCGGTCCGGGTCCTCGAGCACCCCGCGGATCCGGGCGACGAGCCGGCGTTTGCCGCCCTGCGCGGGCAGCCCGAGGCGGCGGCTGATCCGGCGCAGCTCCTCCAGGTTGAGCGTCCAGGTCTCCAGGTAGGTGGCGAGCGGGTCGCCCAGGCCGTACGGGGCGGTCCACATGCGGGCGACCGCGTCGGCGAGATGGATGCGCCCGTCCGGCCGGGGCCAGGCGAGCGCGTGGTCGTACACCTGCTCCAGCCACGGCTGCACCGCGCTCCTGCTGACGCCGAGGAAGCGGGCGAGCTCGTCCTCGGTGGCGCGGTCCCCGATCACCAGGCAGGCCTGCAGCAGCTCCAGCGGCGGCAGCGGCAGGCTCCGCATCACCTCGAGCACCGCGCGGGGGTCGGTCAGGCGCTCGGCGAGGGCCTCGAGCCGCCGCGGCCACGGGGCGGCGATGGCGTCGGGGCGGTTCGCGAGAATTCGGGTCAGCCGGTCTTCGTCGAGGGTCGTCAGCCAGCCGAGCAGGTGATCGTCCATCACAGATCTCTCACGCGTCTTCCGGGACCGACCAGAAAGCCACCGTAATGCAGATCACCCTGGTACGGGATCTGCCTGCCGGAATCGACACCCTTTCCGCACCCGCCGGTCACACCCCGGGTGTCGTCCCGGCGCGGCCGGCGTGACGGGGCGTCCGGGTACGGCGCGAGCCCCGTCGTGAGCCCGGTCATGGCCCGGTCGGGAAACCTGTCATGAAACCGCTCATGACGCCGGTCACGAAACCGGGCATCAAACCGGTCATGAAACCCGGTCATGAAACACTGTCTCCGCGGGTCGGAACGGGTCGAGTCAAGCAGGGTGCACGTAAGTGGGTAGGCCTGGCGGCGGGAACTCCTCCGCCCGCCGCACCCGTCGCCCGGCCCGGCCGGGCGCACGGTCCCTCGCGCCTCGCGGACGTGGGCGGCTGTTCCCGTTACCGGGAACTGTTCTCCACTTCGCGACGGTCGTCAATGCTCTTCGGCAAAGCCCGGAAAATCGCCGGACGCAGCCGTCCCACCAGGCACACGAAGATCATCAGAAGCGGCCGGAGCCGGTCTCCGGGGCGCCCGCGGTCGCGTCGAGCACGGCCCAGACCGCCTTGCCGTACGGGGCGATGGGGGACCAGCCCCAGCGCACGCTGAGCGAGTCGACGATGTGCAGCCCGAGCCCGCCGGGCTCCAGCGCCCCGGGGTCGCGCATCACCGGTACGGCACGGCCGGGGTCGGCGATGGCGCAGGTGAGCAGCGGCCCGCGGCGGACCAGGGAGAGCCGGATCGGGTCGGCGGGCCACCGCGTGGCCGGGGCGAGCCCGTGCCGCAGCGCGTTCGTGGCGAGCTCGGAGACGACGAGGGTGACGCCGTCGGCGAGATGGCCGAGATCCCAGCCGCGCAGCGTGTCGGTGGCGCGCTCCCGTGCCGTGTACACCGACTCGGCGCGGGCGGGCAGCGCGAACGTCGCGCTCGCCGAGGGCACCGGCAGCCGTTCCCCGAGCAGGTCGCGGGCCCGGTCGGGCCACCAGCCGAGCGGTGGCCACCAGTCGAACGACGGGGCGGCCGCGCCGCGCGTGAGGGATCGCATGCGACCGATGATGGTGCAGGCTCATGTGCAAGTGCAAGAGCGAATGCACGTGCAGACGCCGCCTGCACGCGCTACCGTGGTTCCAGGAACCCTGGAACCGAAGGGGGAGTCCACGCGCGATCTTTGACAGACTGTGTGATGCAGTCCACAACCGGAGGAAAGTGACGTGTCGATAGATCCGCCTGGTTCCGGCTCCACCGTTCGGCGCATCATGCTCGGTGCCAGCCTTCGCCGGCTGCGCGAGCAGAAAGGGCTCTCCAGGCAGGTCGCGGGCTTCCATATCCGCGCCTCGGAGTCCAAGATCAGCCGGATGGAGCTCGGCCGGGTCGGGTTCAAGACACGCGACGTCGAGGACCTGCTCACGCTCTACGGCGTGGTCGACGACGCCGAACGCCGTAGCCTGCTCGAGATGGTCCGTGAGGCGAACACGCCGGGCTGGTGGCACAAATACAGCGACCTGCTGCCCAGCTGGTTCACCACCTACGTGGGCCTGGAGGAGGCCGCGAACGTGATCCGCACCTACGAGGTGCAGTTCATCCCGGGCCTGCTCCAGACGGCGAACTACGCCCGCACGGTCATCCGGCTGGGGTATCCGGACGTCCCCGAGGAGGAGATCGAACGCCGCGTGCACATGCGCTTGAAGCGGCAGGAGCGTCTCACCCAAAAGGACGGTCCGAAGCTGTGGGCGGTCATCGACGAGGCGGCGCTCCGGCGGCCCATCGGCGGCCCCGAGATCATGCGGGAGCAGATCCAGCACCTGCTTGACGTCTCGACGCTGCCGAACATCACCATCCAGGTGATGCCGTTCAAGTTCGGCATGCACGCCGCCGAGGGCGGGGCGTTCACGATCCTTCGCTTCCCAGAGTCCGACCTTCCGGACGTGGTCTACGTCGAGCAGCTCTGGGGTGCCCTGTACCTGGACAAGCGGGAGGACGTCGACCCCTACCTCACCGCGATGGAGCAGCTGTGCGTGGAGAGCACCACGCCAGGGGGCACCGCCGAGATACTCGGGCAGATTCTCAGAGAGATCTAAATGCAGCAGACGTACAACGGGATGCCGGCCAGCGCGATCCGCGGGGTTCGGTGGCGCAAGAGCATCCGCAGCAACTCGACCGGCAACTGTGTGGAGCTCGCCGAGCTTCCCGATGGCAGCATCGCCGTCAGGAACTCCCGGGACCCGGAGGGCCCGGCCCTCATCTACACCCGGGATGAGATCCGCGCCCTCATGCTCGGGGTCAAGGACGGCGAGTTCGACAACCTACTCGCGTAACACACACTTAACATTGCCCGCATCCGATTAACGCGGGTGCGGTGGGCGTGTAACCCGGATCATCGCCGGGTCCGGCACATTGGGGATCGTCCATCGTCGCGACGACGCGCGGTCGGACGAGTGGCTATGGAGACATCGTGGGGGCCCCAATGCTGGACCGGATGACGCTCTATCCCGTCGCCGACGACGTCCTGTTCGCACCGGGCGGCCGGGTCGTGATCCGCACCTACGGCGTGGCCGCTCCGGTGGAGTCGGGCACGGGGGAGACGGGGGAACGGCACGCGATCGCGTACCGCACCTGGGTGACCGGGATCCGGGAGCAGCCGCGGTACTGGCGGTGGGGGCACTTCGAGGACGCCCGCCGCGGGCACCGCAAGGTGCTGGAGTGGCTCACCGGACGCGGGCCGCGACCGGTCCCCGCCCGCTGAGCCGCCGGCCGGCGCCCGGACATGCCGCCGGGTGCCGCCGCCTGTGTCCACGCCCCGGCGCCCCGCCGGCGCCGGGGAAATCCCGCCGCGCGCCACCCGCCGTCCCAGGCGCTCCCGTTCCCCCGCGAGGGCGCGCCGCCGGCGGCACGGCGCCGCGGGCCCTGCGGCCGCGGGACGCGGGTCGCGGCGGCTTGGTCACAGGCCCGGCACCGGGACGTTCCACCGCCGGATCACCGGCTCGCCGTGCTCGAAGCCGAGCACGCCGACCGATCCCGTGTCGAGCCGGAACAGGCGGCCGTCGCGCGGCCCGAGGCCGAGCCAGCGCGCGGCCAGCACCCGCAGCAGGTGGCCGTGCGCGACGATCGCCGCGTCGCGCTCGGCGACGACGGGCCGCACCCGGGCGATGACCCGGTCGGCCCGCGCGCCGACCTGCTCGGCCGTCTCGCCGGGGTGGTCGGCGTCGCCGGGGATCACGCCGTCGCGCCACAGGTACCAGCCGGGCCGCGTGCGGCGGATCTCGGCCGACGTCATGCCCTCGTACCCGCCGTAGTCCCACTCCCACAGGTCCGGGTCGAGCCGTACCTCCGGCGCGTCCGGGCCCGGCTCGCGCGCCTCGGCGCCGCCGGGCAGCAGACCGGCGAGCTCGGCGGTACGGCGGGCCCGCCGTGCCGGGCTGACCAGGACCAGGGCGAAGGGGCGGTCCTTGAGCACGGGGGCGAGCAGCCGGGCCTGCTCCTCGCCGCGGGCGGTGAGCGGCACGTCGGTGCGTCCGGTGTGCCGGTGGTCACGGCTCCACTCGGTCTCGCCGTGCCGGATCACGAAAAGCTCTGCCATAGGTGACCATCATGCCCGGCCGCCGCCGGGGCACGCGGATCCGGCGGCGGCCGCGGCGCGCCCGCGCCCGGCCCCTTTCGGCCGGGCCCGCCCTGGCGCGTGTGATCCGGCATTGGTAACGTGCCAGTCATACGCGACGTCCAGCGAAGTCCGGTGCGAGTCCGGCGCTGTCCCGCAACTGTCATGCCCCGCCGTGGGGACGAGCCAGGTCGCCTGGGCGCCGCGTCGACGACGTCAGCCCTCGTGGAAAAGGGTGATCCGTCCGTACGGGTCCCTCGATTCCCGGCGACCGACTCCAATGGAGGACTCTCGTGAGGCCCGTACGTCTGGCCTTGGCGAGCGCGTTGCTGGGCGTCCTCGGACTGGCCGGATGCGGCCAGGCGCAGGACGCCGCGCGTACCGCCCCCTCGTCCGCTCCCGCCGCGTCCACCGCGTCCGCCTCGCCGGCCTTCCCCGTCACCGTGGAGGCCGCCAACGGGCGCGTCACCATCGAGCGGCGGCCGGAGCGCATCGTCTCCCTCTCGCCCACCGCGACCGAGACCCTGTTCGCCATCGGCGCGGGGCCGCAGGTCGTGGCCGTGGACGAGCGTTCCAACCATCCCCCCGAGGCGCCGAAGACCTCGCTGTCGGGGTTCAAGCCGAACGTCGAGGCGATCGTCGAGCACCGGCCCGACCTCGTCGTGCTCGCCAGCGACATCGACGATGTCGTGGCGAAGCTGCAGAAGGTGAACGTGCCGGTGCTGGTCGAGCCGTCCGCGGCCGACTTCGACGAAGCCTACGACCAGATCCTCGACCTCGGCGCGGCGACCGGCAACGCCGACCGCGCCCGGCAGGTCGTGGACGACATGAAGCGTGAGCTCGACCGGCTCGCGGCCGAGGCGCCCAAGGACAAGAAGCTCACCTACTACCACGAGCTCGACATCACGCCGTACTCGGTGACCAGCGACACCTTCATCGGGCGGGTGTACGGCCTGTTCGGGCTCGTCAACATCGCCGACAAGGCGCCGGACGCGGCCGGCGGCTACCCGAAGCTGTCCGCCGAGTTCATCGCGAAGGCCGACCCGGACCTGATCTTCCTCGCCACCACCAAGTGCTGCGGCCAGAACCGGGACACGCTCGCCAAACGCCCCGGCTGGTCCGGCCTGTCGGCGATCAAGAACAACCGGGTGATCAATCTCGACGACGACATCGCCTCGCGCTGGGGGCCGCGGGTCGTGGACTTCGCCCGGACCGTGAGTGACGCCGTGCGCGAGGCGGCCGGCTAAGCCATGGGCGTGGTGGCGTCCGGCGAACACGCGATCGGCGGCTGACCCATGGAGCACGGGATGAGCGCGCCGGTGGTGCCGGCGCGGCGGTCGCTGCTGCCGCCGCTGCTCGTCGCGGGGCTGCTGCTCGCCGCGGCCATGGTGGCCGGGCTGCTCACCGGGGCCGCCGAGATGCCGGTGCGCGGCGTGCTGCTCGCCCTGCTCGACGGCCTGCCGTTCGTCGCCGTCGACTCCGGGCTGGCCCCGGTGGAGCGGAGCCTGCTGCTCGAGCTGCGGCTGCCGCGGGTGCTCACCGCGGTGGCCGTCGGCGGGCTGCTCGCCGTCGCCGGGGCCGGCTACCAGGGGGTGTTCCGCAACCCGCTCGCCGACCCGTACCTGCTCGGCGCCGCGGCCGGCGCCGGGCTCGCGGTCACCCTCGCCGTGGTGTTCCTGCCGGGCGAGGCCGGGGTCGCCGCGATGCCGGTCGCCGCGTTCGGCGGCGCGGTCGGCGGCGTGCTGCTCGCCTACGCGCTCGGCCGCAGCACCGGGCGCGGCGGCGGTACGGCGACGCTCGTGCTCGCCGGGGTGGCGGTGATGTCGTTCCTCACCGCGGTGCAGACGTTCGTGCAGCAGCTCAAGGTCGAGGAGCTGGAGCGGGTCTACGCCTGGATCCTCGGCGACCTCGGCGGGAGCTGGGACCGGCTCGGCGCGATCGCGCCGTACGCGGCGGTCGCGGCGGTCGTCCTGCTGCTGCACGGGCGGCTGCTCGACGTGCTGTCGGTCGGGGACGAGGAGGCGGCCGGGCTCGGCGTGAACGTGGGCCGGGTGCGGCTCGTTGTGCTCTTCGCCGCCTCGCTCGCCACCGCCGCCGCGGTCGCGATGAGCGGGCTGATCGGGTTCGTCGGGGTGGTGGTGCCGCACGTGGTGCGGCGGCTCGCCGGCGGCTCCTACCGGGTGGTGCTGCCGCTGTCGCTGGTCGGCGGGGCGGCGTTCCTCGTCGCCGCCGACCTGGTGGCGCGCACCGTGCTCGCCCCCGCCGAGCTGCCGATCGGCGTGGTCACCGCGTTCGTCGGCGCGCCGTTCTTCGTGGCGGTGCTGCGCGCGACCCGGCAGGTGGCGACATGACCGCGCCCGTCCGCCGGCCCCCGCGGCCGCCCGTCCCGCGCGCCGGCGCGCACGCCGGGGCCGGACCGGGCGCCGCGGGCGACGCCCCCGCCGCGCCCGCCGCCCCGGGCGGGCTCGCGGTCGACGGGCTCGACGTCGAGCTCGACGGCACCCCGGTGCTCTCCGGCGTCCGGCTCACCGCGCCCGGCGGGAGCTGGCTCGCCGTGATCGGGCCCAACGGGGCGGGCAAGTCCACCCTGCTCAAGGCGATCCTCGGGCTGGTGCCGTACCGGGGGACCGTGCTCGTCGACGGCGAGCCCGCGCACGCGCGCGGGCTGCGCGAGCGGGCCCGGCTCATCGCCTACGCGCCGCAGACGCCGTCGCTGCCGCCGGACATGACGGTGTTCGAGTACGCGCTGCTCGGGCGCACGCCGTACCTGTCCTACCTGGGCTGGGAGAGCCGCGCCGACCGCGAGATCGCCGCCGCCGTGCTCGACCGGCTCGGGCTCGGCCCGCTCGCCCGGCGCAGGCTGGGCCGGCTCTCCGGCGGGGAGCGGCAGCGGGTCGTGCTCGCCCGCGCGCTCACCCAGCAGGCGCCGATCCTGCTGCTCGACGAGCCCACCACCGCGCTCGACCTCGGCCACCAGCAGCAGGTGCTCGAGCTCGTCGACCACCTGCGGATCGCCGACGGCCTCACCGTCGTCACCACCCTGCACGACCTCAGCCTCGCCGGCCAGTACGCGGACACGGTGCTGCTACTGTCACAGGGCCGGTCGGTCGCGTCCGGGCCGCCCGCCGAGGTGCTCACCGAGGCCTCGCTCGCCGAGCACTTCGGCGCCCGGGTCCGCGTCGACGCCGGTCCGGGCGGGCGGCCCCTGGTGCATCTCGTCCGCCCCGCCGCGGACCGCGACCGGTGAGGTGAGGCGACGGCAGGTGGAAGGACGCCGGTGGGGGAGCGCACCGAGCAGGCGGCGCCGCACGACGCGGGGACGTCGGCCCCGCACCCGATGACGCTGAGCTACCGGTACGAGGACGGCGAGCGGCTCGCCTCGCTGCTGTGGCGGTTCGGCCCCGGCTGGCGCATGATCTCCTCGGCCGTGCTCGGCGGCGGCATCGGGCCCCGGGACTGGGTGCTCAACGCGCAGGTGGCGAGCGGGTACCGCCGCCTCGACCCGGCCGACCATCTGCGCGAGCTCGGCCCTGGCGGGACCGGGGTGGGCATGATGACCGTCGCGTACGCCGACCGCTACGTGCGCCGCTGCGACGGCGGGGTGGAGGCGGTCGCCACCGTGGGGCTGCGCCACCCGACCTGGGCCGCCGCCCCGGCGGGCGCCGCCGACCCGGTGCTGGAGCCCGGCGGCGAACCGGCCGCCGGGGACGGGCGGCCGGACCGCGGCGGGATCGCCCCGGTGCCGGGGACGATCAACATCCTCGTCGTGGTGCCGGTGGCGATGTCCGACGCCGCGCTGGTGAACGCGGTGATGACGGTGACCGAGGCGAAGACGCAGGCGCTGATCGAGACCGGCTACCCGGGCACGGGCACCGCATCGGACGCGGTGTGCGTCGCGGTGCGCGACCACGGGCCCGAGGAGATCTTCGGCGGCCCCCGCTCCACCTGGGGCGCCCGGATCGCGCGCGCCGTGCACGCCGCGGTGCTCGAGGGCGTGCGCGCCTGGCACCGGGGCCCGCGTCCCGCCTGACCCGCCGGGGTCAGCGGAAGGTGACGCTGCCGATCACCCGCTCGATCACCGCATCGTCGCACCGGCCCGGGGCGCAGAAGAACGTGAGCAGCGCGGTGCGCCGCCCGTCGGCCCGCCGTACCAGGTAGGCGACGAAGTCGAGGCGGCCGTTCTCCCGCGGGTCGTTGATCGTGCCGGTCACCCGGAAGCCGGGACGGCCGCCCACGGTGGTCGGGGCCGGTTCGGAGCCGAAGCCCACCGTGCCGGGCATCGCCGCCGCGAGGCCGTCCTTGATGTGCGGGACGTCGGAGACGTCGAGGGTGTTGCTCACCTGCGCCATCAGGCCGGTGGCCCGCTCGGGCTCCGCGCCGCCCAGGATCGCGTTCACCGCGGTCCAGTCCGAGGCGACCGGAACCGCGAACAGCTCCTCGAACTCGGCCGCGGCCGGCGACAGCACCACGTACTCGTCGCCGTGCACCCGCGTCTCCCAGTCGCCCGGGTGCTCGAAGGTGAACGGCACGGCGTCGTTGCCGGGGAACGTGCGCCAGGCCGCCGGCCCGCCGGTGGGGCCGAGCCACAGGAACGCCACGACCGCGAGCGAGACGAGCGCGGCGACCACGCTGATCGCCAGCGCCAGGGTGCGGCCGCGCCCACGACGCCTGCGGTACTCCCCGGTCGGCTGGGTCCACGCCGCCTCCGGCGGCACGCTCGCCGGGCCCGCGACCGGGTGCGGCCCCGACCCGCCGGGCGGCCAGGTGCTCGCCCCCGCGACCGGCCCGGTGGGCGCGACGCCGAGCTGGGCGAGGGTCGGGCCGCTCACCGGGCCGGGCTGCGCCGGCACCTCGGCGACCGGCCGGGCGGCGGCCGGGCCCGCCGCGATCGCCTCCTGCAGCGCGGTGACGAACTGCAGGCAGGTGGCGTACCGCGCGTCCGGCGACTTGGCGAGCGCCCGCGCCATCACGTCGTTCACCGCGGGCGGCAGCTCCGGCCGGTACGGCGTGATCGGCGGCGGCTCCTGCGAGACGTGCGCGTACAGCAGCGCCAGCTCGGTGTCCCGCTGGAACGGCGGGATCCCGGCGAGCACCTCGTAGGCGACGCACGCGAACGCGTACAGGTCGCCGCGCCCGTCCACCGGCAGCCCGCGGATCTGCTCCGGCGCGACGTACCGGGGCGTGCCCATGAACTGGCCCTGGCTGGTCAGCCCCGCCTCGGCGAAGGTGCTCTTGGTGAGCCCGAAGTCGGTGAGGTAGACGTGGTCGCCGTACGGATCGTCCGGGTGGCCCTGCGCCACCAGGATGTTCGCGGGCTTGACGTCGCGGTGCACCAGGCCGGCGTGGTGGGCCGCGTCGAGCGCCGAGGCGATCTGCTGGAACAGCCGCAGCGCCCGGGGGACCGGCAGCGGGCCGGTGCTCTGCAGCAGCCGGCGCAGGTCGCTGCCCTCGACGTACCGCATCGCGATGAACAGCAGCTCGCCGCTCTCGCCCGCCTCGTAGATCGGGATGATGTGCGGGTGGTCGATGCTCGCCACCAGCCGCGACTCGCGGATGAACCGGTCCCGGAAGCGGGGGTCGTGCGACAGCTGCGGGGCGAGCACCTTCAGTGCCACCGTGCGGTTCAGCCGGCGGTCGTGCGCCCGGTAGACGGTCGCCATGCCGCCGTCGCCGATCACGGACTCGACGAGGTAGTCGCCGAGCATCGTGCCCACCAGCGAGGGCGTCCGGGCCCGTCCCACCTCGCTCACGGCGACTCCACCGGGGTGCCGCAGAAGCCGCAGAACCGGTGCGCGTGACCGAGGCGCATGCCGCACCGGGTGCAGAACCGCATCGTCGTGGCGGCGGGCGGCGGGGCGTCACCGGCCTGCGCCTCGGGTACGGCGCCGCCGCCGGCGACCGGCCGCGCCCCGGGCGCGATGCCGAGCGGCAGCTGCGCGTCCGCGGGCGGGGCGTACTCCAGCGCCTGCGGCGGCCACGAGGACGCCTCCGGCCCCGGCCCGCCGAGGCCCGCCTCGGCGAGCGCCGGCTCGGCGGCCTCGTCCGCGCCGGCGCGCCCGCGGCGGCGGCGCACCGCCATCGGCACGAACACGGCGACGAGCAGCCCGGCCACCACCACCCCGCCGGCGGCGAGCAGCCACGGCGAGAGCGATCCGGACCGCTCGGCCGGGGCCTCCGGCCGGGCGCCGGTCGCCCCGGTGTCCTCCGCGGTCCCCGCCTTCTGCTGCGCGACCTGCAGGTGCTCGGCGGCGACCGCGTGGGTGTTGCGCAGCCGCAGCACCTGCTGCAGCACGGGGATCGCGTCGGTGTAGTTCTTGTTGTGGTACGAGGCCAGCGCGGTCTCGTACACCACGTCCACCCGGCCGCGGCGCGGGGTGACGTCGGCCGCGACGAGCGCGGCGCGGATGTCCTCCACCGGGGTGAGGATCACCGGGTCGCCGCCCCCGCCGCTGACCAGGCCGATCACCTCGCTGGTCGCGTCGTCGATCACCGCGGCGCCGTCACCGTCCTTGGCGAGCACCTTGTCGATCGTCTTCGCCTCGTCCTTGCGGAACGTGCCGCTGCCCGGCGGGTCGAGGTGCACCGGGGTGAGCACCGGAGGCTTGTCGAGTGAGGGACGCTCGGGCAGCGTCATGAAGTCCACCGACTCCACCTTGCCGAGGGAGGCGGCGAGCGGCGCGGTGGGCAGGGTCTCGTCCTCCCCGCCCTCGGTCACCTGGAGCACGGCCGCGGCCGCCGGCGTCGAGCCGGTGTGCAGGATCCGCGCGGGCAGGCCCTTGCTCGCCGTGGTGTCGTGGGGGAACACCTTCACCTCGGTGGTGACCTCGGCCTCGCACAGCGAGTCGTTCTCCACCGGCGGGTAGCAGCGCTGCAGCCGCAGGTTGAGGTCGGCGTCGCGGACGCGGTGCCGGGAGTGGTCCGCCGGGACCTTCACCTTGTAGTACTCGGCGAAGATCCGGTTCGCGGCGTAGACGCGCGGATCGCGGTCGCTCTTCACCACGCCGGTGGCGGTGACCACGACGCCGTCCGGCGTGACGGTGAAGCCGCTGCCCTCCGCGAGGGGCACCTGGTACTCCCGGCGCACCCGGCGCATGACGCCACGGTCGTCGTACAGCGTGATCGAGACCCGCGCCACCGCCTCGACGCGCACCGCCGCCGGCGTCACCCGGTCGGTCGAGCCGCTCGGATGCTCGTGCAGGGGAGGCGGCACGAACGCGCCGAGGACGACGAGTCCCGCGATGAGGGAGTGCAGGCGTGGCATCCGGCGTCTCCTCACTGACGTACTCCATTTCAGAGTCGCAGCGGGGGAGGTACCGGACAAGACGTCATTCCGTACCGACATGTCTTTGCACCCTGTCACCGCAAGGCGATCTCTCGCCGGGGTGCGCCGGTACGGCGGGGCGGGCGGCGGCGCGCTCGGGTGGCCGGCCGCGCCCGTTCAGGAGCGGGGGTTCAGGATCGAGGGGAGCGGCTCGGCGCCGCGCTCCTTGAGCATCCGGGTCATCAGGCCGATCTCGGAGTTCTGCGAGGAGACGATGTGCCGGGCCATGGTCCGTACCTCGGGCCGCTCGGCGAGCCGCAGCGCGGCACGGGCCATGTCCACGCCGCCCTCGTGGTGGCGGATCATCAGCTGCAGGAAGAGGATCTCGGCGTCCTTGCCCTTCGCCGCCTTGAGCCGCGCCAGCTCCTCCGCGCTCGCCATGCCCGGCATGACCGAGGAGAGGTCGGCGCCCGGGGACGGGGAGGCCGGCCGCGCGGTGCCGCCGTGGGAGCCGTGCCCGGCCATCCAGGCCATCGGCGGCCGGGTCCCGGCCTGGTCGAGGCCCCACTGCTGCAGCCAGCCCATGAACATGCCGCGCTGCGCCGACTGGGTGACGATGATGTCGTAGGTGAGTGTGCGGATCGCCGGGTCGCTGCTCGCGTCCCGGACGATGAACGACATCTCCACGGCCTGGGCGTGATGCACGGCCATGTCGCGCGCGAACCCCGCGTCGGCCGAGGCGTCGCCCGGGGTGCCCGAGCCGCGCGCGAAGAGGAACAGCACCAGGCCCGCCACCAGGAACACGGTTCCCGCGGCGAGGAACAGGGCGCGTCGTTGCCGGATCATTGCCGCCAGGCTACCGGGGGACGGGGTGGTCCGGGTGCTTTCTCCGGTGGTCGCCGCATCTTTCCGGTCCGCGAGGCCCCTCACGTTGCCGACACATTATTCTCACTTCAACCGTGTAAGGTCCGGCCGCGGCACGGCCGCTGGCATTCGGTGGAGGCTTGATGGCGAACGACAGGTCGCGGGCCCGGCGAGAGCACCTGGCCAGGCTGCGTGCCGAACAGCGGCGCCGGGAGCGCCGTGCGGCGTTCCTGATGTGGGGTGCCGGAGGCTTCGTCATCGTCCTGCTGATCGGGATGGTCGCCTTCTACCTGATCAGAGAGCGGTCGGTCGCCTCGCTCGACGCCGTGCGCACCTACAACTACGAGGGCGCGATCCACGAGACGACGCGGATCACCTACAAGGAGACCCCGCCGGTCGGCGGCCCCCACAACCCGATCTGGCAGAACTGCGGCATCTACGACAAGCCGATCAACAACGAGACCGCGGTGCACTCGATGGAGCACGGCGCGGTCTGGATCACCTACCGGCCCGACCTGCCCGCCTCCGAGGTCGAGAAGCTCAAGAAGCACGTCACCGGCGGCTACGTGCTGCTCAGCCCGTACCCGGGCCTGCCCGCCCCGGTCGTGGTGAGCTCGTGGAACAACCAGCTGCACCTCACCGGCGCCGACGACCCGCGGCTGCCGAAGTACATCGCCAAGTACAAGCAGAACCCCACCTACACGCCCGAGCTCGGGGCGGCCTGCGACGGCGGCATCAGCGACACCGCCGACCAGGCGCCGCTGCCGACGCCCACCGGCGACCCGCACGCCGAGGCGGAGCAGAGCCCGTCCCCGACCGCCGAGGGCACCCCGTCGCCCGGCTCCGAGACCGAGGCCGGGGAGAGCCCGTCGCCCGAGCCGAGCGCGTCGCCGTCGCCGTCCGCGAGCGGCGACGAGTGACCGCCGGGGTCAGCCGAGCGCCTGTTCCACCGGCACCGCCGGCAGGCCGTGCGCCTCGGCGACCGCGGCGTTGGTGAGCATGCCCCGGTGCACGTTGAGGCCGCGGGCGAGGGCCGGATCGGCCCGCATCGCCGCGGGCAGGCCGCGGCCGGCGATGGCGAGCACGTACGGCAGGGTCACGTTGGTGAGCGCGTACGTGGAGGTGTGCGGCACCACCCCGGGCATGTTCTTCACGCAGTAGAGGATCGACCCGTGCACCCGGAACGTCGGGTCGTCGTGCGTGGTCGGGCGGGAGCTCGCGAAGCACCCGCCCTGGTCGATCGAGACGTCCACGAGCACCGAGCCGGGCTTCATCCGCGCCACCAGGTCGTCGTCGACGAGCGTGGGCGCCCGCGCCCCCGGCACCAGCACCGCCCCGATCACCAGGTCGGCGTCGCGCACCGCCCGCTCGATCTCGTACGCGTTCGACGCCACGGTCCGGCACCGGCCCCGGTACAGGGCGTCGGCCTGGCGCAGCCGGTCGGCGTCCTTGTCGAGCAGCAACACCTCCGCGCCCATGCCGAGCGCGACCGCGGTGGCGTTCCGGCCGGCCACCCCGGCGCCGAGCACCACCGTCCTCGCCGGGTACACGCCGGGCACCCCGCCCATGAGCACCCCGCGCCCGCCGGCCTGCCGCGCCAGGTGGTGGGCGCCGACCTGCGGGGCGAGCCGCCCGGCCACCTCGGACATCGGGGCGAGCAGCGGCAGCCGCCCGTCCGCGGTCTGCACGGTCTCGTACGCCACGCCGGTGACGCCGGAGCCGAGCATCGCCCGGGTGAGCTCGGCCGAGGCGGCGAGGTGGAGGTAGGTGAAGAGGATCTGGCCGGGGCGCAGCCGCCCGTACTCGGCGGGGACCGGCTCCTTGACCTTGAGCACGAGCTCGCCCTCGGCCCACACGTCGTCCGCCGACTCGACGATCGTCGCCCCCGCGGCGGCGAAGTCCGCGTCCGTGATCGACGAGCCCGCGCCCGCGCCGCGCTCCACCAGCACCCGGTGGCCGTGCCGGGTGAGCTCGTAGGCGCCCGCCGGGGTGAGGGCGACGCGGTACTCCTGGCTCATCACCTCGCGGGGAACCGCCACCTTCATACCGCCCTGCTTCCCACCGGTACGGCACAGGCGCACAATCGGCGTGAAATGTTCGTTCGGCTCCGTCCTGGCGAGGCGGTCAGGACGGCCTCCGCCGCGGCGGTGGCGGAGCCCGGCCGGTTACCCCGGTTTTCTCCCATCTCGCTAGGCTCTGCCCCGGATGCGGCAGGACGCCCGCTTTCCGGAGCGGGCGACCGGCGGCGAATAGAGGGAGCGCATGCACGACAGTCCGGCACCGGGCGCGCGGCCAAAAGGCGCCCCCGCGGCGGGGCCGCAGGCGCACGACCCGCAGGCAGGGGGCGCATTCGTGCCGGGAGCGCAGGAGACGGCGCCCGCGGGCGCGCCCGCGGCTCCGGCGCAACCGGCCGCGGCGGCGGACGGCACCGGCGGCCCCGTGGCGGCGCCGCGGGCTCCCCGCGCGGCCACGATCATCCTCGCCGTGTCGCTCGTGCTCGTGGTGGTGCTCACCGGCGTGGCGGCGACCCTCGCGGTGCTGATGACCCGCAACCCGCACGCGCCGCCGCTCACCACGATCCAGCTGCGCCGCCTGGCGACGCCGATGCACTTCGCCCCGGTGCGGGCGGTGAAGCAGGCGCCCTGCCCCGGCGCGGAGGCCGTGCTCGACGAGGCGGGCACCACCTGCTACCAGGTGGAGGCCGGGGTCACCGTGAGCACCGTGCAGAAGATCGAGACGGTGCAGGAGCGCAACGGCTCCTACGCGGTCCGGATCGTGCTGGCGCCGGAGAGCCGGGAGCTGATCGAGGACCTCACCCGGGAGACGGTCGAGCGGCAGCTCGCGCTCGTCGTCGGCGACCGGGTGGTCACCGCGCCCCGGGTCAGCCAGGCGATCACCCGGGACAGCCTGAGCATCGCGGGCCTCACCAGGGAGGAGGCCGAGGCCCTGGCCGCCCGCCTGCTCGGCGCCCCGCCGAGCGCGTCGCCGACCGCCCCCGTGCCGGACCCGGCGGGGTCGAGCCCCGCCGCGCCGACCCCGACCGACGCGGCGACGGCCCCCACCACCGCGCCCACCGCCCCGGCCTCGCCCGGCCCGACCACGCCGTAGCCCGGCCCGCCGGTAGGTGAGGCTTCGGTAACAGTAGTTCCGTGTCCTGGTCCGGGCCCTGATTTCCGTGTGCCGCCCGCCGGAATCCGGGCCGTCCGGCGCCGCCGCGGGCGCGGCCCCGTTTACGACAACAGCCATCGCCCCTCATCGCGAAACGGGGGATGGGGCGCAACGGAATGGCCGCCCCGCCCCGGCGCGGGCCGAGGGCGAGCGCGGCCACCGAAGGGTGCGCGCCGCGCGGCCCGGCGCCGCCGATCGGGCGCGGCCCGCCGGGTGCGGCGGGCGACGGGAGGGGTGTTTTCCCCGCGTCGCCCGCGCGGTTCCCGCCGGATTACGGCTTTCCTTCGCGCCCGGTTCCCTCGCGATCTTTACCCGAGCCGGGCGGCGCGCCGGCCGGCGTCCCGGCGAACCTTCAGGCCCGTCGTGCACCGGGCTTCCGCTCGCCTGCGCCGGCCTTCTCATAGCGAAGGGAACACGGCCGGATATCGAATTCGCCGCGCCGTGGGGCGCGTCCGCCGAAACCGCGCGTCAATGGCGCGTCGATTCGATCCGTTCCGTGCCCCGGACGGGCTTTGCGGGCTGGTCAGCAGCAGCCCCAGAGGATTCCGAGCGTGGTGATCTGCGCCTTGGAAAGCGTCGCGTCGTTGGCTGTGTTAGTCGTAGCATTAGCTCCTGCGGTGGGGATCGACAACACGGCCGCTACGATCGCGCCGATCAAGGCAATGCGTCGACGCATGTTGACCTCCATCGTGTGTTACGGCTTTGAGCATTTTAGGGGTGCCGGTGGGCAGTCAAGATCTAGTGGGCCAGCGAATCAAGGCGATTCGCCGCCAGCGTGGTATGTCGCAGGCACAGCTCGCGCATCCGGAACTGTCGGACAGCTATGTATCCCTGATCGAGAGCGGAAAGCGCACGCCGACTCCGGCCGTCCTCGAGCTGCTCGCCGCCAAGCTGCAGTGCTCGCTCACCTACTTGCTCAACGGCGTGACCGCCGAGGAGATGGAGGAGCTCGAGCTGAAGCTGCGGTACGCCCGGCTCTCCCTGGAGAACGGTGAGGTCGAGGAGGCGCGCACCCGGTACGCCGAGCTGCGGGCCGACCCCAAGCTCGCGGGCCTCGCCCGGCTCCGCCTCGACACCGAGTACGGCTACGCGCTTGCCCTCGAGGCGTGCGGCGACCTCGCCGAGGCGATCGAGATCCACAAGCGGCTGCTGGAGTCCACCGACGAGGAGCTCACCGAGGAGCGCCGGGTCGCGATCTCGCTCGCCCTGTGCCGCTGCTACCGCGACATCGGCGACCTGACCGCCGCGGTGCGGATCGGGGAGCAGGCCCTCGGCCGGCCGGACGAGATCAACTGGAACGACGGGCTCGTCGAGCTGGGCGCCACGCTGCTCATGGCGTACATCGAGCGCGGCGACCTGCTGCGCGCCCGGCAGTTCTCCGGGGAGCTGCTCGCCGCCGCCGACCGGCTGGGCACGCCGCGGGCGATCGTCGCCGCGTGTTGGAACGCGGCAATCCTCGCCGAGCAGACCCGGCGCGGCGACGAGGCGCTCGCCCTCGCCGAGCGCGCCCTCGCCATCCACTCGGAGAACGGGGACGCCCGCAACCTCGCCCGGGTCCGCGGCGCGTACGCGGGCCTGCTGCTGCGCGTCCGGCCCGAGGAGGCCGAGACCGCCCGCGACCTGCTGCTGCGGGTGAGGCGGGAGCTGACCGAGTCGTCGGCGAGCCGCAACGACCGCGCGCTGTGCGACGTCGAGCTCGCCCGGGCGGAGCTCATCCTCGGCGACAACGCGAAGGCCGCCGAGTACGCCAAGGCCGCGCTGGACACGCTCACCCAGAGCGCCCGGGGCATTCGGGCCGAGGCGCGCCTCATGCTCGGCCACGCCTACATGGGTCTCGGCCGGACTGCGGAGGCCGCGGCCGAGCTCGCCGCCGCGGCCGAGTGGCTCGACAAGGCCCCGGTCTCCCGGTCGAATACGCAGAGCTGGGTGGTGGCCGCCACGGCGCTGGAGCGCCTGCAGGACGTGGAGGGGAGCACCACCGCCTACCAGCGTGCCCTCGCCGGCGCCGGACTGTGACGCCGGACCGCGGCGGGGCGGGGACCGCGACGGGCCCCGCCCCGCCGTCGTGTCGCGGCGCCGTACCCGGGACGCCCCGCCGGCGTTGGAGGGCCTGGGCGGTTCCCCGGTTGGGGTGGGGACCTCACACCCGCGTGGGTAGCCTTGAGCGTTATGAAGACCTCCTTCCTTGCGGCCGGGCCCCGTCGTGCCCTGGCGGCGATCCTCGGCGTGCTGCTCGCCGCCGCGCTCGGCGTCGTCTCGGCCACCCCCGCGCTCGCCCACGCCGCGCTAAAGCGCAGCGACCCGGAGAAGAACGCCAAGGTCGAGAGCCTGGAGCGGGTGGAGCTGGAGTTCAACCAGCCGGTGCGGCTGCCCACGGTGATCCTCCGCGGCCCCGGCGGGGAGACCTACCACACCGGCAAGCCGAAGGTCGACGGCGCGGTGGTCACCCAGGACGTCGCCGACGACCTGCCCGCGGGGTCCTACACGATCGCCTTCCGCGTGGTGTCGGAGGACGGGCACCCGGTCGAGGGCGAGATCCCGTTCAAGATCGTCGCGCCCGAGCCGGCCGAGACCCCTTCCACCCCCGAGGAGGGCGAGGGCGCGTCCGGCGAGGCGACCCCGGCGGCCACGGCCTCGGCCGAGCCGTCCGCCGGCCCCACGGGCGCGGCCGCGGGTGACGCCGCGGACGACGCGGCGGATGACGCGGCGGGCGGCGCCGGGAGCACCGCCCCGGCGTCCACCGAGCAGGGCTCCGGCGGCGTGCCCGTCTGGGTGTGGATGGTCGTCTTCGGCCTCGCCGGCATCGGCATCGGCATGGCCATCAGCCTGCGCCCGAAGAAGACGACGGGCGAGGACACCACGGCCGCGAAGGACCGATGAGCGGCCGCGACGCGCGGCGCTGAGTACCGGAAGACGGTGGCGACGGGACGATGAAGACGGCGAGCGGGCGGGACGAGCGGGTGGCGACCGCCCAGGGACGGAGCGGAGCCGTACGGCTGATCATCGCGGCGGCGTGCGTCGCCGCGGGCGCGCTCGTGGTGGCGATGGTGGCCGGGGGCGCGGCGAACCCGCGCATCATCCCCGGGCTGCCCGACCAGGGCATGTTCACCCGCTGGATGCTGCCGGTGGCGAAGCTCGCCATGGACGCCGCCGGCGTGCTCACCGTGGGCCTGCTGCTCACCGCCACCATGCTGCTCCCGAGCGACAAGGGCGTGCTGCGCCCGGCGGCGCTCGGCTACGTCAAGGCCGCCTCCTGGTCGGCCCTGGTCTGGTCCGGGGCCGCGGGCGCCACGCTCGTGTTCAGCGCCTCCGACGTGCTCGGCATGCCGGTGGGCGACGTGCTCGCGGGCAGCGAGTTCTCCAGCTACGCCGGGCAGACCGAGCAGGGCGTGGCGCTCGTGCTCGTGGTGCTGTTCGCGATCGCGATCGCGTTCTTCGCCCGGGGCGCGATCACCGCGGGCGCCGCGGCGTGGCTGCTGCTGCTCTCGCTGATCACCCTGCTGCCGCCGCCGCTCACCGGCCACTCGGCGAGCTCTCCCAACCACGGCCTCGCGATCACCTCGGTCGCCTTCCACGTCATCGCGCTCGCGCTGTGGATCGGCGGGCTCGCCGTGCTGTGCGTGCACGCGCTGCGCGGGGAGCGGCACCTCGACGAGGCGGCCCGGCGGTTCTCCGCGATGGCGCTGTGGTGCCTGATCGGCGTGGGGCTTTCCGGGGTGTTCGCCGCCGTCGCCCGGCTGGCCTCGGTGACCGACCTGGTCACCTCGACGTACGGCCTGCTCATCGTGGCGAAGGTGGTCGCATTCTGCGCGCTGGGCGTGCTCGGCTGGTGGCACCGCCGGCGCACGCTGCCGGAGCTCGCCGCCGGGCGGCGGGGCGCGTTCCTCGGGCTCGCCACCGGCGAGGTGCTGGTGATGGCGGGCACGATGGGCGTGGCCGTGGCGCTGTCCCGCACCGCGCCGCCGCCGGTGGAGGTGCCCGCGGACCGGGCGTTCGAGCTGCTCGGCTACCCGGTGCCGCCGCCGCTCTCGCTCGGCAACGTGCTCACCCTGTGGTGGTTCAACCTGCTGTTCGCGGTGGTCGCCGCGGTGCTCGCCGGGCTGTACGGCGCGGGCGTGCTGCGGCTGCGCCGCCGCGGCGACCGCTGGCCGGTGGGCCGCACCCTGTCCTGGTACACCGGCGTGGCCATCCTCGTGTTCGCCACCCAGAGCGGCCTCGCCCGCTACTCGCCGGTGCTGTTCAGCGTGCACATGGTCGAGCACATGGTGCTGTCCATGCTCGTGCCGATCTTCCTGGTGCTGGGCGCACCGGTCACGCTCGCGCTGCGCGCGCTCAAGCCGGCCCGCCGCCGGGGCGACCGCGGCCCTCGCGAGTGGCTCACCGCGATCCTGCACAGCCGGGTGGCCCGGGTGATCGGCCACCCGGCGTACGCCACCGTGGTCTTCGTCGGCTCCACCTACGCGCTGTACTTCACCCCGATCTTCGGGGCGATGATGCAGGAGCACATCGGCCACCTCGCGATGACCGCGCACTTCCTCGCCGCGGGCTGCCTGTTCTTCTGGGTGATCATCGGGGTGGACCCGGCGCCGCACGGGCTGTCGCACGTCTACCGGCTGCTGCTGCTGTTCGTCACCATGCCGTTCCACGCGTTCTTCGGCGTGGCGCTGATGAGCATGTCCGACGTGATCGCGCCCGAGTGGTACGACCAGCTCGGCCGTACCTGGGGGCCGTCCGCGCTCGCCGACCAGTCGAACGGCGGCGCGATCGCCTGGGCGTTCGGCGAGATCCCCACCCTGATCGTCGTGATCGCGCTCGCCTTCCAGTGGTACCGGAACGACGAGCGCCGGGCCCGGCAGGCCGAGCGCCGCGCCGACGCGCGGGCGGCGAAGACGGGCGGGACGGGCGACGCCGAGCTCGACGCCTACAACGAGTACCTGCGCCGGCTGAACAAGGCCGCCGGCGCCGAGTGATCGCGTAGCCCGCCTCGGCCCGGCGGGAGCCCTCCGCCCGCATCCGGTGCCTCCCCGCCGCGGTTCCGCCCGCCGCCGCCCCGATCCGCGCGCGCAGGGACGCGTGCCGGCGTTTCCGGCGTGGCGTCACCCGCCTTTGGGTAGCGTCTGCACTACGGCCGACCTGCACGGACGCCGGGCCGCGCAGCCGTGCGGGCGAATCGGCGGTTTCGCGGCGGCCGGTCGGGCGTTACCGTCGCAGTCAAACCCGTTCGGCGAGGGGGGAGGGGATCGTCGCCGCCGAGATGCGCTCACACGGTTGGGGGAGGCACGTGGCCGAACAGCGGCGCATGCGGGAGAACGGGGGGCTCTCGCAGATGCTGCGCGATCACCTGACGGAGTGGTCCGAACGCACCGGAATCGCGGTCGAGGTGTGGGCCCTCCCGGAGCGAGAGGTGCCGCCGAAGGTGGCGGACAACGTGTACGCGACCGTGCGCGAGGCGCTCGACAACGTGGAGCGGCACAGCGGGGCCCGGGTGGTGTCGATCGCCCTCACCGTCGGCCGGAGCGGGCTCCGGCTCACCGTGAGCGACGAGGGCCGGGGCTTCGAGGCGGGCACGACCGGGCGCGGCCTCGTCGCGATGCGCGCGTACTTCGCCGAGATCGGCGGACGGCTCACGGTCAATCCGGTGCCCGGCGCGGGCACGACCGTGAGCGGGTTCGTCCCGGCCGAGGAGCTCACCCGCTGAGCCGCCCCGCTCAGGGCAGGGTGAGGATCTCGTAGCCGGTCTCGGTCACCACGATCGTGTGCTCGAACTGGGCGGTGCGCTTGCGGTCCTTGGTCACCGCGGTCCACCCGTCCGGCCAGAGCTCGAAGTCGATCGTGCCGAGCGTGAGCATCGGCTCGATCGTGAACGTCATGCCGGGCACGAGCGTCCGGGTCAGCGTCGGGTCGTCGTAGTGCGGGACGATCAGCCCGGAGTGGAAGGATTCGCCGATGCCGTGGCCGGTGAAGTCGCGCACCACGCCGTACCCGAACCGCCGGGCGTACGCCTCGATCACCCGGCCGATCACGTTGAGCTGGCGCCCCGGCGCGACCGCCCGGATCGCCCGCATCATCGCCTCGTGGGTGCGCTCGACGAGCAGCCGCGACTCCTCGTCCACCTCGCCGACGAGGAAGGTCGCGTTCGTGTCACCGTGCACCCCGCCGATGTAGGCGGTGATGTCGACGTTGACGATGTCGCCTTCCTCGAGCACGGTGTCGTCCGGGATGCCGTGGCAGATCACCTCGTTGATCGAGGTGCACAGCGACTTGGGGAAGCCCCGGTAGCCGAGCGTCGAGGGGTAGGCGCCGTGGTCGCACAGGAACTCGTGGCCGATGCGGTCGAGCTCGTCGGTGGTGATCCCCGGCCGGATGTGCTTGCCGACCTCCTGGAGCGCCTGCGCCGCGATCTTCCCGGCGATCCGCATCCGCTCGATGGTCTCGGGCGTCTGCACGTCGGTGGTGCCCCGGCGCGGCTCCTTCTTGCCGACATACTCTGGGCGCTCGATGTGCGGGGGAACCTTGCGCTGGGGGGAGATCCTCCCCGGCCGGAGTGGCGACCTCATGCCGGTAAGTCTAGTTGTGGTCGCGACCGGGCAGGATCGAGGCGAGGACGCCCGCGCCCCGAAGGAGGACAGGTGTATCCGGAAGCGAACCAGGGCCAGGGTGTGACGGCCGAGCCGGCCGAGCGGTGGTGGTACTGCCTCAAGCACATGCGGGTCGAACCCGACGAGGGCTGCCCCAACAAGCACCGCATGGGCCCGTACCCGAGCAGGGAGGCGGCGGCCGCCGCGCTGCAGACCGCCGACGAGCGCAACGAGGCCTGGCGCGAGGCCGACAAGGAGTGGGACGAGGGGGACGACGAGGACGACTGACCCGGCCGGCCGGGCGCCGGTCAGTCGGGCACCCGCGGCCCGGTCACCAGGTCGGCGAGGCGGGCGAGCCGCTCGCGCAGTCCGCGCCGCCGCGGCTCCTCCCCGGCGGCGAGGCTCACCAGGTGCTGGGCGGCGTCGAAGCTGAGCGGGGCGCTCGGCGGTACGGCGAGCGCCTCGTGCGCCAGGCCCTCCAGCTCGGGGTCGCCGCCGTCGAGCGCGACGATCGTGGTCCCGGTACGGCGGGCGTCGTCGACGCGCTCCAGCAGCGGCACCGGGGCCCGGTCCTCGGCGACCACGAGCAGGGTCTCGCCGCGCCGCGCCGCCGCGATGCGCTCCAGCCCGATCGACAGGTGGGGCGGCGCGCCCGGCGGCGGCGACCACCGCACCAGCGTGGGCCGGAGCTGGTCGAGCCCGGACAACCGCGCCTCGTCCGCGAGGTGCGCGGTCAGATGCCAGGGGTCGTCGTCCGGGGTGCCCACCACGAGCAGGCCGCCGGGGGAGCGGGTGGCCCGTAACGCCCGCCCGAGCCGGCGCGTGCCCTCCACCCAGACCGAGGAGAGCACCTCACGCAGGAAGCTCACCGAGGCCGCGTCCATGGGCCTATCGTGCCGCACCGAGCCGCTCCGGATGGGGCGTTTTGCGGCACGCCGCGGACCCGGCGCGCCGCCGCGCCCGGCCGCCTGGCAGGATCTACGCCATGAGCACTGAGCTGCCTGATGTGAGCGCGCTGTCGATCGGGATCCTGGGCGGTACGGGTGACCAGGGCAAAGGGCTGGCCCGCCGGTTCGCCCTCGCCGGGCACACCGTCCTGATCGGCTCGCGCAGCGCGGAGCGCGCCGAGGCGGCGGCGCGCGAGCTCGACGTGGCGGTGCGCGGGGCGGAGAACGCGGTGGTCGCCGCCGAGGCGGACGTCGTCATCGTCGCCGTGCCGTGGGAGGGCCACAAGGCGACGCTGGAGGCGCTGCGCGAACCGCTCGCGGGCAAGATCGTGATCGACTGCGTGAACCCGATCGGCTTCGACGCCAAGGGCGCCTACCCGCTGCCGGTCGAGGAGGGCAGCGCCGCCCAGCAGGCGCAGGCCCTGCTGCCGGAGAGCAAGGTGGTGGCGGCGTTCCACCACGTGTCCGCGGTGCTGCTGCTCGACCCGAAGGTGGAGCGCATCGAGCTCGACGTGCTCGTGCTCGGCGACGACCGCGCCGCCACCGACACGGTGCAGGCGCTCGCCGGGCGCATCCCGGGCGTGCGCGGCGTGTACGGCGGCCGCCTGCGCAACGCCGGCCAGATCGAGGCGTTCACCGCCAACCTCATCTCCATCAACCGGCGCTACAAGGCGCACGCGGGGCTGCGCGTCACCGACGTCTGACCGCGTCTGACCGCGCGCGCCCCCGCCCCGGCCGGGCACGCCGGTCCCGGGCCGCCGCGCCGTACCGTGGCGGCGGCCCCGGCGGCGGCGCCGCTCAGGCGTAGGTGTGCTCGGCCGACGGGAAGACGCCGTTGACCACCTCGTCGGCGTAGGTGCGGATCGCCCGGGTCATCTCGCCCGCGAGGTCGAAGTACTTCTTGACGAACCTCGGCGGGCGGGTGTTGAGGCCCATCAGGTCCTGCCAGACCAGCACCTGGGCGTCGCACGCCGGGCCCGCGCCGATGCCGATCGTGGGGATCGACAGCGCGGCCGTGACGCGCTCGGCCAGGTCGGCGGGGACGCACTCGAGCACGACCGCGAAGGCGCCCGCGTGCTCGAGGGCCTTGGCGTCCGCCATGAGCCGCTCGCCGGCCTCGCCGCGGCCCTGCACCCGGTAGCCGCCGAACACGTTCACCGACTGCGGGGTGAGGCCGAGGTGGCCCATCACCGGGATGCCGGACGCGACGAGCAGCTCGATCTGCGGCAGCACCCGGCGGCCGCCCTCCAGTTTGACGGCGTGCGCGCCCGCCTCCTTCATGAACCGCGCGGCCGACTCCAGTGCCTGCTGGGGCGACGCCTGGTAGGAGCCGAACGGCAGGTCGGCCACGACCATGGCCCGGCGGGAGCCGCGTACCACCGCCGCGGTGAGCGGGACGAGGTCGTCGACCGTCACCGGGATCGTGCTGTCGTAGCCGTACACCACCATCGCGGCGGAGTCGCCGACGAGCAGCACCGGGATGCCCGCCTCGTCGAAGATCCGCGCGGTCATCGCGTCGTACGCGGTGACCATCGGCCACTTCTCGCCGCGCTCCTTCGCCGCCGCGATGTCGCGCACGGTCACCCGGCGCGTCGACTTGCCGCCGTACAGCGCGGTCGACCGGTCAGACGCGGCGTTGGTGGAGGAAGGGGAAGAAGCGGGAGAAGAAGGCGTGACAGAGGACATCGTGCTCAACCTCCAAGCCTCGAGGCGCCCCTGTGGCGTCCCCGGACGTCTCCGATGATTGCACGGTCGTCCCCCCATTTAACACCCCCGCCCTGGTTTGTCCTGCCAGTTCCGCTGCGGCTCCGCCCCTCTCGCCGTGGGTGAACACCCGCGGGCGGGCGGCGCGCGCCCGGCGCCGCTTCGCTCGAGGTGAGGCGAGGTGAGGGGAGGCGGCGGGGAGGTACCGCCCGGGAGCGCGTGCCGGTAATACGAAACGATACGGTTTCGTATCGAAATATGCCGCCGCTACGGTGGAGTTTCGAAACGACACCGTATCGGAATGCCTGGGGAAGGGCATGGAACAACCCGGTCATCCACGCCGGTGGGAGATCCTCGGCGTGATGGTGCTCAGCCTCGTCACCGTCATCCTCGACAACACGATCCTCAACGTCGCCCTCAAGACGATCGCCGACCCGGTCGAGGGGCTCGGGGCCACGCAGAGCGAGCTCGAGTGGGCGATCAACTCCTACACGCTCGTCTTCGCCGGCCTGCTGTTCACCTTCGGCGTTCTCGGCGACCGCACCGGCCGCCGGCGCATGCTGCTGATCGGCATGTCGGTGTTCGGCCTCTCCTCGCTGCTGAGCGCCTACGCGCAGAGCCCGGCGCAGCTCATCGCGGGCAGGGCGGCGATGGGCCTCGGCGCCGCCGCGATCATGCCGGCGACGCTCGCCATCATCTGCGGCGTCTTCCCGCCGCGGGAGCGGGGCAAGGCGATCGGCGTCTGGGCGGGCGGCGTCGGCCTCGCCGCGGCGATCGGCCCGATCACCGGCGGCCTGCTCATCGAGCACTTCTGGTGGGGCTCGATCTTCCTCATCAACGTGCCGGTGGCCCTCCTCTCCGCCGTGCTCATCGCGACGCGCGTTCCCGAGTCGCGCGACCCGAACCCGTCGCGGCTCGACCCGGTCGGCGTGCTGCTGTCGATCGCCGGTCTGGTCGCGCTGACGTACGGCATCATCCAGGGCGGCGAGCTCGCCACCCTTGCCGACCCGCGGGTGCTCGTGCCCGGCCTCGCCGGCGTGGCCCTGCTCGCCGTGTTCGTGTGGTACGAGCGGCGCATCGACCACCCGGCGTTCGACGTGCGCTACTTCCGCGACACCCGGTTCTCCGTCGCGGTCGTGCTGATCGGTCTCGCCTTCTTCACGATGATGGGCGGGGTCTTCTTCTTCGTCTTCTACCTGCAGATCGTGCTCGGCCACACCGCGCTCGAGTCCGGCCTGATCATGCTCCCGTTCGCCGTGGCGCAGCTCATCTTCGCCCCGCTCAGCGGGCGGATCACCGCCCGCTTCGGCGCGAAGCCCACCGCGGCGGTGAACATGCTCGTGATCGCCGCGGCGTTCACGGCCTACAGCACGTTCACCGAGGACACCCCGGTTGCGGTGATCATGGCGGTGTGCTTCGTGCAGGGCGCGGGGATGGCGAACATCATGCCGCCCGCGACCACCACGATCATGGACACGCTGCCCCGGGAGAAGGCCGGCGTGGGCTCGGCGATGGGCAACACCGTGCGCCAGGTCGGCGGCGCGCTCGGCGTGGCCGTGCTCGGCTCGGTGCTCTCCGCCGCGTACCGGGACCGGATCGCGCCCGCGCTCACCGGCCTTCCCGAGGCGGTACGGCACGCGGCCGGCGAGTCCCTCGCCTCGACCGTGGCCGTCGCCCGGAACCTGGGGGCGGGCGGCGCCGCGCTGCTCGACCCCGCGATCGAGGCGTTCCTCACCGGCATGCGGATCACCGCGCTCACCGGCGCCGGCATCGCCCTGCTCGGCGCGGTCATGGTGGCGGTGTGGCTGCCCGGCAGAAAGGCCGCCCGGGCCTCCGCCGCCGAGCGGGCGGCCGGGAGGGAGGTACGGTGACCGCCGTCGCCGAGGTGGCTTGATACCGTGGTCGCGCGCCCCGAGGGGCCCGAGGGGCACGGCCGAGCCCCGCGGGGAGATCGGTGGGACGTGGCGTCGCCCCGCTTCGGCCGCCGCGGCCCGAGTAAGCGAGAAGCCGTCCCCGCGGGACGGAGGAGTCACCATGGTGAGCCACCGTGCAGCGGCCGCACGGCCGGCCCGGCAGCCGGGCCGGCCGCGTAGCGCGAAGGCGGACCGGGCGATCGTCGACGCGACCATCGCCCTGCTCGCCGAGGGCACGTCCCTGGCGGAGCTGTCGATCGAGGCGATCGCCCAGCGCGCGGGCGTCGCCAAGAGCACGATCTACCGGCGCTGGCCCGGCAAGGAGGACCTCGTCGTCGACGCGATCGCCACGCTGCGGAAACCGCCCCCCGACGTCACCGGGCTCTCCACCCGCGAAGCCCTCGTCCGCTTCCTCGCCTCGCTCGGGAACGAGGGCGCGCCGCCCCGCCTCCGGTGCCTGCTCAACATCGCGATGTGCGATCCCGATCGCTACCCGACCCTGTCGGAACGGTTCCACAAGACCGTGATCGAGCCGCAGCAGGAGGCGTTGCGGGGGATCCTCCGCCGCGGCATCGCGGACCGCGAGTTCCGCCCCGACCTCGACGTCGAGGCCGCGGTGGCCGCGCTCAGCGGGGCGATGGTCTACTTCACCAAGTGGGGCGGCGCCGAGATCTCGCCCGCCCTCGCCGAGCGCGTCGTCGACACCGTGCTGCGCGGCCTGGCCGCGCCGCCGCCCCCGGACGGCCCGGCTACGGGGCCGTCTCCCGCCACCGGTTCGTGATCGGCAGGCGGCGGTCCCGGCCGAAGTTCTTCGGCGTGATCTTCGGGCCGGGCGGGTACTGCCGCCGCTTGTACTCGGCCGCGTCCACCATGCGGATGACCTGGGTCACCAGCTCGGGGTCGTGGCCGGCGGCGATCAGGTCGTCGCGGCCCATGTCGTGCTCCACGTAGTCGATGAGCACCCGGTCGAGCACGTGGTACGGCGGCAGCGAGTCGGTGTCCCGCTGGCCGGGGCGCAGCTCCGCGCTCGGCTCCTTGACGATCGAGTTCTCCGGGATCGGCGGCTCGGCGAAGCCGTACAGGAACGGGTTCTCCCGGCCGACCTGCGCGTTGCGCCACCGCGCCAGGTCCCACACCATCGTCTTGAACACGTCCTTGATCGGCGCGAAGCCGCCGGCCGCGTCGCCGTAGATCGTCGAGTAGCCCACGGCGAGCTCGCTCTTGTTGCCGGTGGTGAGCACGAGGTGGCCGTGCTCGTTCGACAGCCCCATGAGCAGCACCGCGCCGCGCACCCGGGCCTGCACGTTCTCCGCGGCGAGCCCGTGCAGCTCGATCTCCTTCTCCACCGCGTTGACGATCTCGGTGATCGGGATGGTGCGGGCGTGCACGCCCTGGCGGCGCACCAGCTCGCGCGCGTCGGTGAGCGAGTGCTCGGAGGAGTAGCGCGAGGGCATGAGCACCACGTGCACCCGGTCCGGGCCGAGCGCGTCGCTCGCGATCGTCGCGACCAGCGCCGAGTCGATGCCGCCGGACAGGCCGAGGATCACCGAGCGGAAGCCGTTCTTCGCCACGTAGTCGCGCACGCCGAGCACGAGCGCCGCGTACACCTCGCCGAGGTCGTCGAGCCGCGGGGCGATCCGCGGCGGCTCGGGCGGGTACGGCGCGACCGGCTCGGCCGACAGCTCCAGCCGCTCGACCGTGATCGCGGTGCCGTCCCGGGCGTCGACCGTGACCGTGCCGGGCCGGACCTCGGCGGGCGCGGCCGGCAGGTCGAGGTCGGCGACGAGCAGCTCCTCGACGAACCGCCCGGCGCGGGCGACCAGCTCACCGCGCGCGTCCACCACGAGCGAGTCGCCGTCGAAGACCAGCTCGTCCTGCCCGCCGACCTGGTTGACGTAGGCGAGCGCGCACCCGGCCTCGCGGGCGCGCCGGGCGCACAGGTCGCGGCGCACGTCCACCTTCTCCCGCTCGTACGGCGAGGCGTTCGGCACCACGAGCAGCCCGGCCCCCACCTCGGACACGACCGCGACCGGCCCGCCGTCCTGCCACAGGTCCTCGCAGATCGCGATCGCCACGTCCACGCCGTGCAGCCGGAAGATCGGCAGCCGGTCGCCGCGCACGAAGTAGCGGTACTCGTCGAAGACCCCGTAGTTGGGCAGGTGGTGCTTGGCGGTGCGGGTCACGATCCGGCCCCGGTGCAGCAGCGCCGCGGCGTTGAGCGGCGCGCCCTTCGGCACCCCGACGCGCGGCTGCAGGCCGGCGCGGTCCACGTACCCGACGACGACCGGGAGCTCGCCGAGCCCTTCGTCGGCGAGCCGCCGCGCCGCGGTCTCCAGGGCGGCGATGGAGGCGTTGACGAACGAGGCGCGCAGCACCAGGTCCTCCGCCGGGTATCCGGTGAGGAACATCTCCGGGAAGACGACGAGGTGCGCGCCGCGGTCGGCCGCCCGCCGCGCCCAGTCGAGCAGCTTGTCGGTGTTGCCGGACAGGTCCCCGACCGTGGGGTTCACCTGGGCCAGAGCTATGCGGAGTTGCGCCACGCGATCCAGCCTACGACCCGCCGCGCGGCGGCGATCCGGCGGCGGCCGGTCAGGCGGGCCGCATGATCCGGGCCGGAGTGGGCAGGGGAGCCGACGGGCATGGGGGATGCGGCCGGGCCCGCGCGGCCCGGCCGCCCGTACCGCCGGTGACGGTCCCCGGCCGGCCGTACCGGGACGTTCCGCCGACTTTCCCCGCCTTTCGGCCGTGGGGACGGCGCCGAAGTGGTCACGCGGCTGCCGGCTGCCGTAACGTGTGCGAAACACCTGGCGGGCAGACTGGAGGATGAGTGCCCTTTTTCCGTCTGACCGCCGGCGTAACGGCCACCATGTCGGTCACGTCCGGTTCGTAGAGAGGTATGCCGTGGACCGTCAGCAGGAGTTCGTTCTCCGCACGCTCGAGGAGCGCGACATCCGGTTCATCCGGCTGTGGTTCACCGACGTGCTCGGGTTCCTCAAGTCCGTGGCGATCGCACCGGCCGAGCTGGAAGGGGCGTTCGCGGAGGGCATCGGGTTCGACGGTTCGGCGATAGAGGGGTTCGCGCGGGTCTACGAGTCGGACATGCTCGCCAAGCCCGACCCCTCGACCTTCCAGATCCTCCCGTGGCGTAACGAGTCGGCGGGCGCGGCGCGCATGTTCTGCGACATCCTCATGCCGGACGGCTCGCCCTCGCACGCCGACCCGCGCTGGGTGCTGAAGCGCACCCTGGCGAAGGCCGCCGACATGGGCTTCACCTTCTACACCCACCCGGAGGTGGAGTTCTTCCTGCTGAAGAAGAAGCCGGAGCCCGGCGAGAAGCCCGAGCCGATCGACTCCGGCGGCTACTTCGACCACACCCCGCACTCGGCGGGCCACGACTTCCGCCGCCAGGCGATCATGATGCTGGAGTCGATGGGCATCTCGGTGGAGTTCAGCCACCACGAGGCCGCCCCCGGCCAGCAGGAGATCGACCTGCGGTACGCGGACGCGCTCACCACGGCCGACAACATCATGACCTTCCGCCTGGTCATGAAGGAGGTCGCGCTGGAGCAGGGCGTCTGGGCGAGCTTCATGCCGAAGCCGTTCGCCGAGCACCCCGGCTCCGGCATGCACACCCACATGTCGCTGTTCGAGGGCGACCGCAACGCCTTCTACGAGCCCGGGGCCGAGTACCAGCTGTCCAAGGTCGCCCGGTCGTTCATCGCCGGCCTGCTCCGGCACGCCGCCGAGATCACCGCGGTGTGCAACCAGTGGGTCAACTCCTACAAGCGGCTGTGGGGCGCCGCCGCGGCCACCGCGGGGCAGGGCGGCGAGGCCCCGGCGTACATCTGCTGGGGGCACAACAACCGCTCGGCGCTGGTCCGGGTGCCGATGTACAAGCCGCACAAGGGCAACTCGACCCGCATCGAGTTCCGCTCGCTCGACTCGGCCTGCAACCCGTACCTGGCGTTCGCGGTCATCCTTGCCGCGGGCCTGAAGGGCATCGAGGAGGGCTACGAGCTGCCGCCCGGCGCCGAGGACGACGTGTGGGCGCTCACCCCGGCCGAGCGCCGCGCCCTCGGCATCCACCCGCTGCCGCAGAACCTCGACGAGGCGATCACCGCGATGGAGCGCAGCGAGCTGGTCGCGGAGACCCTCGGCGAGCACGTCTTCGACTTCTTCCTGCGCAACAAGCGCGCCGAGTGGCAGGAGTACCGCCGCCAGATCACCGAGTACGAGCTCGGCCGGTACCTGCCGATCCTGTGACCCGGCCGGCCGTGACGTGAACGCGGGCCGCGGCCCGGCGCCGCCGGGCCGGTCCGCGTTTTCCGTGCCGCGGCACCGCCGTACGGTACGGCGACCGGCTCGTCCCGCACCGGTCCGCGAGCGGCGCCGTCGCGCGCCCGTCAGCGGCGTGCGAGCTCCGGCGGGCGGGCCGGGGCGGCCGTCACCGCGGAGATCTTCTGGGCCAGGAACTGCTCGTTCAGGAACTCGAAGTGGTCGATGCCGTACGAGTCGAAGATGTGGCTCATGCCGTGCTGCCGCGCCCGCGCCACGATCTCGTTGAACGAGCCGTCGTAGTGGGCGGAGAAGAGCACCTGGATCCGCGGGCAGTGGGCGTACAGCCTGCCGATGCGCTGCATGAACCGGTCGTACCTGCCCGCCTCCTCCCAGTACTCCCACCAGTCCTTGGCGTGCCGCTGGATCTGGGCGAGGTCCTTCTTGCTGATCTTGTGTAGGTACTCGCAGATGTTCTGGAACTCGGTGAGGTTCGTGGCGGTCTGACTCACCTTCTTCAGCTCGGCGAGCGGATCGGCCGGGTCCATGCCCGCGAGCGCCCCGGACACCACCATGGACGAGCGGTTGATGTTCGGGTCCATGAGCAGCATCGCGTGGATGTCCGGGTTGCGGCCCGGATGGTCCTGCCAGAACTCGCCCAGCCGCATGATCATGTCCGCGCCGATGGAGAAGCCGACGAGGACCATGCGTTTGTGCTGGTACTGCCGCCGCAGGTTGCCGAGGGCCCAGTTGACCAGCTCGACGTGGGTGGCCAGGCTGACCGGGCGGTATCGCTCGTCCTTCGCCTCGGACTGGTTGAACCCGAACAGGGTGACCGCCACGGTGTGCTCGCGGGCGATGTTCATGTACGGCCGGAAGTCGTTGGCGTCGAGGCCCAGCCCCGGCAGCATCACCACCAGCGTCTTGGACTCGGTCCGGCGTTCCAGGTAGCGGAGCTTCCGGCCGATCACGGTCTGGTCGCCGGTCAGGTCGTCCTCGAAGTCGCACAGCCGGATGTCGAACGACCGGCTGACGATCTGGCGTCGCCCTTGCCTGCGCCGCTCCACCCACCCCCGGAGCGTCCAGCTCGCCACCGCGATCACCACGAACTGGGCGGCCGCCAGCGTGTACGGCGTCAGCAGGTGCGTCCACAGCCAGTCGAGTGCCTGCCGGGCGGTGTCGCTGTAGATGCCGATGACGACGCCGGCGGCGCCGCCGGCGGGGCCGATGATGCGTTGATGCCGCCGCAGGAGAGAGGGCAGGAGGGAGGGGAGGTCGTTGTGGCGGTTGTCGGGGAGGTCAGCCACGGACACCGCCCTCGTCGCCGATGACGACGTGAAGATCTGCCCCGATGGTGGCGTGCCCCAGCATGTGCGCGTCGCTCAGATCTGCGAGGTGGAGACGCCGTGGGTTCCCCGTTATGCGCCCTTCGACGATGCAGCCCTTGCGCAGGAGGGAATGACTGGGATTCATGAGGAGAAATAGGCCTGGAGATGCGATGTTCTCCATCACGCATCTCTCGATCATTTCCTGCACGGGACCATCATACTGGAATAGGACAAAATTGCAGGTGACTACATTGAAGTTATAATCCCGGATAAACTTGGACAGTTGCGGCAAGTCTAGAATGTCGAGTGCTTTGATCACGACCTGGTCGGCGACGCCCGCGGTCTGTTCGAAGGACCACTCGAGTTCCGCGAACCGCTCCTCGTAGTAGGCCGAGGGCCCGTGGCACGCGCGCACCCATTCGAGGGTGGGCAGCGGGGGAGCGTCGACCCCGACCCGTGCGGTCAGTGGGATGTGGCGATACGGCGGGGTCCATGGCCGCCAGTTGAGGTCTCTGTGAAATCGGTCGAATACGACCGTGTTGTTGAGCTGCCGGGGGAGAATTCCCGCCCCGGTGCCCAGATCAAGGAGCCGGACCTCGTCGATTCCGTGCGCGGCCGCGAATCCTCCGATGATCAATTGCGGGACGAGGAAGCGGCGTGCGCCGGTGAACGAATTCGACCGGACGCAGATCTCCTCGGTGAGATCGGCCTCGTAAGTGTCGATCAGCCGCTGCAGGGCATGGAGACGGGCCGCCGGATCCGTTTCCTCATCGAACAGGTGTGCGCCCGCGGGATCCCGTAGGGCGATCTGCCGGATGGTGACGCTGAGCAGTGTGACGAGATGGGCGTCGCTGATGTTGGGCCGTGCCGTCCAGGCCGCATCCAGCAGGCGGGAGAACGCCCGGTGCCCGGTCTCCAGTAGGTCGCCGAGTGCTTGGTGAAGCACCACCCAGCCATGGTGCCCCTGCTCATGGCGCTGGATCTCGTCGAGCGTACGGCCGAATGCAGCGCGCCGGTCCTCGTGGGACATGCCTGTGGTCCTCGCGTTTCGGAAGGTCGTTCCGTGGGAGCGATGCGTGCGCATTGTGTGCGCGTGCGAAGTTCGGCGCGGATTTGACTGCTTGCGAGCAAATGCAGAGAAATTGCTCTCTGTCCCTGTGTGGGGTCAAATCTTTTGCGAGGTTAAGAAAAGTCCTCCCTATGTCGCTGCGGCGGTGTAGTCTGTGAGACTATATAAAGTTTGATTCGGCACCGCCACGACCTTAAGCTCGGCATTGTGCGTGATCTGGCGCACAGATGCCACCGTGGGGTGTTTCGACGCCTCCTATACTATTCCGATCTTCCGGGGAGACGGTGCTAGCGGGGTCAGTGATGACAGTCAAGCATTCCGGGGTGCTTGAGCACCGTGAGCGCCGGCTTTTTTATTTGGAAAGATTATCGGACTCGCCCACCGTGACGGTCTTCCTGCACGGTCTCGGCTTGGATGCGAGTGACTACCGCGACTATCTGGAGCGGGACACGGAACATCACCAGATCGCGCTGACGCTCAAGGGTTTCGACCCGGTGGAGGAGCGACCGGATCGGCCGGTGTCACTGGCGGAGCACGTCGAAATGGTGTCCGGCATGCTCGCTCAGATCGCCGCCGGATACCCCACCAAGAAGCTGGTTCTCGTCGGGTTTTCGCTCGGTGCCGATCTGGTGCTGAAGCTCGCCGAGCGCTGGGCGGCGAACGAGGCGGAGGCCGTCCGGCTCGAGGGCGCCCTGCTCCTCGATCCGAACGTGAACCAGTCGACGATGACGATCTCGCGGCTGTTCGCGGCGGCCGACCGGGACAACCCGCTGCCCGCGTTCAAGAAGCTGATCAACTTCGCCCCGGACCGCGAGACGCTGCTCGAGCTGTGCGGGTACGTGAGCAAGATCGCTAGAAAGGACTTCGCCCAGCTCTGGCAGCTCTCCCGGGACATGCTCGGCTACTGGCGCCCCGACGGCTACAACCAGATCGGGGAACGGCTCGCCACGGTCGCCCAGGTGGCGCGGACGGTGCGGGTCGTGCTCTCCGCCCTCTACGAGGAGCACCTGCCGGCGATGCGGAACGCCGCGCGCCGCCACAACGCGGTCAACGTCGCGTTCGTCCTCAACAAGTGCGGTCATTTCGACCTGATCCGCGAGGACGTGCTCAAGCACGAGCTGAGCCTCGTGCGATGAACCGCCTGGCACGGCCTCGACCGCCGTGCCGTACGGCCGACCGTCGCGCCCGGTGCCCCGACGCGCGCGCGGGAGACCCACTCCGTCGAGCGCGGAGTGGCGTGTCGGCATGCCCGGTTTGCCGCGGCGTGCGCGAGCGGCATGAGGCGACACCGATGGAGCGCCGGCGCTGGTGATCGAAGAGGCGGCCAGCGGCGGAGGCGGTGTCTCGGGCCACCGCGAGATGTGACGCCGCGCCTGGACGCGACGTCCGCGCCGCCGACGGTGCGGCGATCGGCATCCCTGAGCGGGCGCGGGGGAGGCGGCGCGGAAGGAAGTCCTGCGTCGGCGATGTCCGCCGGAAGGTGAGTGGACCGTCGGCAGGTCGCCATACCGGGGCGACATCAGTGAGCTTTCCCCACTTACTTGGGCTTTCTACCTATTCGATATACGAATCGTGACGTCCCGGAAGCGCTGTGCTAGAGTCGGCGCTCGGTCTCGGATCACCGGAGGCCATCGCCGCATCGATCGTTGACGAGAGCGTCTGGTGGTCGCGTGTCCTCAGATCACGGAGCCCGTCCCGGGCGGTCGGCCGTGGACGGGACGGTCCCGATCCTCGCCGAACTCGCCACGCTGACACGCGATAAGGCCTCGGGCGCGCTGCGGATCGACGGGGACCCCGGCGGTGTCGTCTATCTCGACGCGGGCCGGCTCGTGTTCGCCGAGGCCGTCGGTGTACCGGACGTGGGTACGCGGCTGATCGGCACCCGCCTCCTGTCCGCCGGCCAGTGGGCCGCGGCGTGCACGCCGGACCCGCCGCCGGACGGCGTCGGCGCGCTGCTCGTGCGGTCCGGTCTCCTCGGCCGGGACGACCTGCTCGCCGTACTGCGCTCGGCCTCCCTCGACGCGCTCACCGCGCTCGCCACGCCGCTCATGCGGCCGCCGTCGGTCACCCGGCTGTGGTTCGCGGAGCGGGAGCGTCCCTGGATCGGCTCGCTGCTCAGCCTCGAGGTCGACTGGGTGCGCGCGGAGCTCGCCCGCCGCGCCGACCTGCTCGCGGCCACCCCGGTCCCGCTCGACGCCCGCCCCGTCGGCACGGACCTGCGCCGCCCTTTCGGCAGGGTCGGCCGCGCGGAGTGGGCGATGGCCTGCCGGATCGACGGCGCCACGTCCCTTCGCGAGCTCGCCTGGCGGTACGGCCTCGCGCTGTACGACACGGTGGAGAGCGTCGGCGGCCTGTTACGCGAGGGCCTGTGCGCCCTGCTCGCGCCCGATGACGCGGACGCCCGACCGGCCGCCGCGTCCCGCCCGGGCGGGACCACGAGCGAGCCGTCCGGGAACGCCGCCTCCGCCCTGGCCGCGCCTGCGGCCCTTGCGGCACCTCCGGCCACGGACGCGCCGCCGTACCCCGCCACCGCGCCGGCGGGGCACGAGGAGGACGCGGGGGATGCCGGTGCCGCCGCTGAGGCCGCCCCGCCGCCCCTGCCCCGGCGCAACCCGGGCACGCCTCGCGGGGCGCGGCCGCGCGCGGAGGGCCCGATGCCGCCGGGCGCGGAACAGGCGGCGGGCACGCCGTTCGCGCTCGCCACCCCCGAGCTGCTGCGCAGGCTGCTGGACGGCCTGCGCCGGCTCGACGAGGACGATTGACACCTCCTGGCGGGCTCCGCGTTGCGGCACCCGAGGAGCGGGTTCGCCGAGGCGTGGGCCTCGCGCGGATCGGGTGGCGGGTGAACGCGCGACGCGCCCGATGAGTTCGGTTTGTCCGGTGGCGCCGCATGCCCATGCCGAGGGCCTGCGTGCCGATCACGCCGGGTACGGCGTCGCCCCCGGGCGCGCGGACACCGCGCGACGCCCACCCCGCCGGGTCCACCGACCCCTGAGCCGGTCCATGCCGGTCTTCGGCGGCGCGTCGCGCAGGTCCGCGAGCGGCGAGCGCCGTAACGGTCAGCCCGTGCCCGTGATCCCGCCGCGGGGCCGCGCGGGAACGCTCACCGGCCGACGGCCCGGAGGAAGGACACCATCGGGCGCCCGTCGCCGGGCACGGCGTCGGACCGGGCAGCCGCGGCGTCCGGACGCGGAGCGGGCTCGGCCGCGGGCCGCGCGACGGTGAGGAAGCCCAGCGCGACCAGCCGGAACACCTCGAGCGTGGTGGCGAACACGCTGTGCCCGATCTCCCAGGCGAGCGTGCGCGGGGTGGCCGTGCCGCCGATCCGGATGAGCAGCGCCCACTGCAGGGCGGACACCTGCATCCGGGGCGCCGCCAGGTCCGGTACCCGGACGAGCGGCGTGTCCGCGGTGAGCGGGACCGGGGATTCGGCCATCTGCCGCACCAGGTTCCGCCGCCGCTCCACCTCGGCGAGCAGCTCCGCCAGCGACAGGCCGGGCAGCCCGTGCGCCGTCGGCGGCTCGGAGTCCCGGAACCGCTGCTGCAGCCCGTAGCGCGGGCGGCCGGACAGCAGCTCCAGGGCCGCGTCGAAGGTCGCCTCCCGGACCGTGTAGGCCCAGGCGAGATCACGGGCCGAGCCGGTCCCGCCCGTGCCGGGCGCGGTGTCCGCGTCCCCCGGTTCCGGGCCGGGGCCGGCGAGCCGCGCGAACAACGTGCCCGGGCCGGGCGTGCGGCGGGACTCGGCGTACACGATCGCACCCTCGCTCAGATGGATCGCCCCGCCGTCGTCACCGGACACCCGCAGCACCCCGGTACGGCCGGCCTCGGCGAGCCTGCGCAGCCGTACGACGAGCGGTTCCCTCTGGAAGTACACGGCGGGCCCCTGTCCTCCCTCGACCTTCAGACGCCCTGCGGGCGGCCGGACAGCGCCGGCTCGGGCCGGACGGCGTCCGGGTCGACGCCGCGCAGCTCCCGCAGCGCCATCGCCAGGTTCGCCTGCGTGCGGTCGAGCACGACCAGCAGCAGGAAGCGCAGCCTCGGCGCCGGGCTGAACCGCCGGATCAGGTGGTAGTGGCGGCTCAGCGTGACGACCACGTCCTCGAGGCCGCCGTCCGCCGCCAGGTCGGCCGCCATCAGCGCGATGACGTTCGCCAAATCGGCGGTGCCCGCCGCGAGCACCGGCAGGCTGAGGTCCTCCTGCCGCCCGGCCGAGCCCAGCACGGTGCCGGTCGTCGCGTCGATGACGCACCCGAGGCGGAAGCCGTCGATCCGCCTCACCCGGGAGAGCACGGCGTCGAAGGGGGACTCGGGCATGGACGCGTCCTTTCACCGGCACCGGAGAGGCGAAATTTTAGGGGAGCGGCGCCCGCCGCGGCCCGGGCGAGCGGGTTTGTACGGGCCGGCCGGCCCCGGGGCGGCATGCCCGTAATGCGGTGCGCGGCCGCGCCGCCGGCCCGCCGCGCGCCGGTCCGCCACCGGGTACGGTGGCCGGCGGGCGCCGCCGTCCTGACCGGGACGTGCCCCGGATGTCCTCGCGCAGCGGACGTAATGCAGACGTCACGCCGAGCTAACGGCGATGTCATGGCATCCTGGTTAGATATCGATCGACTTACCCGGGGTAAAGTTGATCCATTGCTTATCACCTTTGCGACCTTTGTCCCGTGTAAGGACATTCGGGAGGATTCCGTATGACGACAGCTGCGGGTGTGCAGACCGCGCTGACCGTCCCGGAGCGGTTCCGGGGCCCCGACACCACGGCCAACGGCGGCTGGGTGGCGGGCACGCTGGCGAGCGTCGTGGCCGGTTCCGGCCGCGACTCGGCGGTGGAGGTCACGCTGCATCGCCCGGTCCCGCTGGAGACCGAGCTGCGGCTCGGCCAGGTGGCGAACACCGTCACCCTCTCCAAGGGGGACGAGCAGCTCGTCGAGGCCATCCCCGTGGCGGAGGAGATCACGCCGCCGCCGTTCGTGCCGTTCGCCGACGCCGCCCGCGCCGAGGCGGGCTTCGCCGGCCTGCAGGACCACCCGTTCCCCGGCTGCTTCGTCTGCGGCGTACGCGCCCCCGGTGACGGGCTGCGCGTATTCCCCGGGCCGGTGGGCGACGGCGTCGTCGCCGCGGGGTGGCGGGTGCCGGTGGCGGTCGCCGACGAGACCGGCAACGTGCCGGACGCGATCGTGTGGGCGGCGCTCGACTGCCCGACCGGGTGGGCCCACTTCAAACCGGGCGGGTACGCCCTGCTCGGCCGCCTGACCGGGCGCGTGTACGGCCGCGTCCTCCCCGGCGGGACCTACTCGATCGTGGCCCGGGCGACCGGACGCGACGGCCGCAAGCTGTACGGCGAGAGCGCGATCTACGAGACCGACGGCACGCTCGTCGCCGCCGCCCGCGCCACCTGGATCACCCCGCGCTGAGCACGGCACGACGCGGCGCCGTGCCGCGTGCCCGACGCCCCGCAGCAGCCGCGCCGGGGCGCACGTGGCACCGCGGCGCCGTACCCCGCGGTACGGTGCCCGCCGTACCCGGGCCCGCCGTACCGCGCTTTGAGCGGTGCCTCGACGAAGCGGCCCGCCACGCGTGACCCGGAGACGCCGGGGAGGGCGTCGCCCCGATCCGGAATCTCCCGCAGGCCCCTGACCCGCGAGGTGACCCGCCGGTCCGGGGCGGACCCGGCCGAGCCTCGCCTCACGACTCCCCGGTGCCGCGCTCGCGGGAACCCCGCGGGTCCGGCCTCGGCGGCACCGGCCCGGACCCTCCGCACCCGTGGCGGCGGTGTCCCGTTCCCGCCGATGCCGCCCGGCCCATCCGGGGCCGTGGCCGGGGTTGAGCGCACCGCGCGCCGATGGGCGGCACGGCTCGTTGCAGGAGGCGGCGAGGCCGGCGCGTCGACGCGTTGCCCGCCGGTTCCCGATCCGCCGGGCCGGCCGTACAGTGGGGAGGTGCCAGTGATCGTCATCGAGCACCAGCGGAGCTGCGGGCTGGGCCGCTTCGGTCCGTGGCTCGCCGCCGCGGGACTGGAGCCGACCGTGGTCCGGCCGTACCTGGGCGACCCGGTGCCCGCCCGCGCCGACGACGGGCTGATCGTGCTCGGCGGCGAGGCCTCCGCCTGGCAGGACGAGCGGTGCCCGTGGCTGCCCGCGACCCGGGAGCTGATCGCCCGCTCGGTCGCCGACGGCGTGCCCACCCTCGGCATCTGCCTCGGCGCCCAGCTCATGACGCTCGCCTGCGGCGGCGTCGTCGAACCCGGCGGCCACGGCCTCGAGGCCGGCGTCGTCCCCGTGGACCCGCTGCCCGCGGCGGCCGGCGACCCGCTCCTCGGCCACCTGTCCGCCGGCACCCCCGCGGTGCAGTTCCACTACGACGTCAGCGTCACCCTGCCGCCCGGCGCCGTCCTGCTCGCCACCGGCGCCGTCTACCCCAACCAGGCCTACCGGCTCGGGCGGGCGGCCTGGGCCGTGCAGTTCCACCCCGAGGCCACCACCGAGATCTTCCGCGGCTGGCTCGCGAACGACGCGGGCAACCTCACCGCCCGCGGCTTGGACATCGCCGCGCTCGCCGCCGCCGTCGCGGAGGCGCAGCCCCGCCTCGTCGCCGCCTGGCGGCCGCTCGCGGAGGGGTTCGCCGCCGTGGTCCGCCGGGAACGCGAGCGCGTGGCCCGCTGAGCCCGGCCGGGGCGCGGCGGGATCGCGGTCCGCACGCGTGAGCGCACGATTACGGTGCGCGGGCGCTAACGCCGCCGCGGGCCGACGGGCTAGTTTTGTGCAAGTGAACGCCGCGGGACGCCTCGACACCACCGCAGGCAGGCTCGCCCGGCTCGGCTTCGTCGACGGTGCCCGGGCCGAACGCCTGCTCGACGAGCTCGGTCCCGAGGCGGTCGGCGACGTCGAGCTGCTCGCGGAGCTCGTCGCCGCGGCCGACCCGGACCTCGCCCTCACCTCGCTCAACCGGCTCGCCGAACGCGACCCCAGCGTGCTCGGCGCCATGCGCCAGGACCCCGGGCTGCGCCGCCGGCTGGTCCGGGTGTTCGGCGTCTCGGCCGCCCTCGGCGACCACGTCGTCCGGCATCCGGAGCACTGGCGCCTGCTCGCGGGGGAGGACGCGGCGCGGCGGCCCACCGAGGAGGAGCTCCGCGCCGAGCTGCTGTACGCCGTCGGCGCCGACCCCGACGCCGCGGAGCCGGTCGCGCGCGACGCGGGCACCGAGACCCTCTCCGCGCTGCGCGTCGCCTACCGCGGCAGGCTGCTCCACCTCGCCGCCCGGGACGTCACCGGCGAGGTCTCGATCGCCGAGGCCACCGCCGAGCTGTCCGACCTCGCCGCCGCCGCCCTCGAGGCGGGCCTCGCGATCGCCCGCGCCGAGCACGAGGAGCACGAGGGGGTACGGCTCGCCGTGATCGGCATGGGCAAGTGCGGGGCGCGCGAGCTCAACTACATCTCCGACGTCGATGTGATCTTCGTCGCCGAGCCGCGGGAGGGCGTCGACGAGACCAAGGCGCTGCGCACCGCCACCAAGCTCGCCCAGGGCATGATGCGCGCCTGCTCGGCGAGCACCCCGGAGGGCGCGCTGTGGGAGGTCGACGCGGCGCTGCGGCCCGAGGGCAAGGCCGGGCCGCTGGTGCGCACCCTCGCCAGCCACCTCACCTACTACCGCCGCTGGGCGAAGACCTGGGAGTTCCAGGCGCTGCTCAAGGCCCGCCCGGTCGCGGGCGACCTCGCGCTCGGCGAGCAGTACGTCGCGGCGGTCAACGAGCTGGTCTGGCAGGCCTCGGCCCGGGAGAACTTCGTCGAGGACGTGCAGGCGATGCGCCGCCGGGTGGAGGCGCACGTGCGGGCCGACCAGGCCGACCGCCAGATCAAGCTCGGCCCCGGCGGGCTGCGCGACATCGAGTTCGCCGTGCAGCTGCTGCAGCTCGTGCACGGCCGCACCGACCCGCTGCTGCGCCGCCGGGCCACGCTCTCGGCGCTCAACGCGCTCTCCCGGGGCGGCTACGTGGGCCGGGAGGACGCCAAGGCGCTCGCCGAGGCGTACACGTTCCTGCGGCAGGTCGAGCACCTGCTGCAGCTGCACCGGCTGCGCCGTACCCACGTGCTGCCCACGGACGCGATGGAGCTGCGGCGGCTCGGCCGCGCCCTCGGCATGACCGCCGACCCGGTCGGCGAGTTCACCACCCGGTGGCGGCGGCACGCGATGGAGGCGCGGCGGCTGCACGAGAAGCTGTTCTACCGGCCGCTGCTGCAGGCCGTGGCCCGGCTGCCCGCGGACGAGGCCCGGCTGTCCACCTCCGCCGCGGTCGCCCGGCTGGAGGCGCTAGGCTACGCCGACCCGGAGGGGGCGCTGCGGCACATCGCCGCGCTCACCACCGGGGTGTCCCGGCGGGCCGCGATCCAGCGCACGCTGCTGCCGGTCATGCTCGGCTGGTTCGCCGACGCCCCCGACCCCGACGCCGGGCTGCTCGGGTTCCGGCAGGTGAGCGACAAGCTCGGCACCACCCCGTGGTACCTGCGCCTGCTGCGCGACCAGACCGCGGTCGCCGAGCGCATGGCCCGCCTGCTCGGCACGAGCAAGTACGTCACCGGGCTGCTGCTGCACGCGCCGGAGGGCGTGGCGATGCTCGGCTCCGACGCCGAGCTGGAGGTGCGGCCGATGGCGGCGCTGCAGGCCGAGGCGGCCTCGATCGTGCAGCGGTACGAGCCGGACGCCGAGGCCACGGTCACCGCGGTGCGCGCGCTGCGCCGCCGCGAGCTGTTCCGCCTCTCGGTTGCGAACCTCATCGGGCGCATCGACGTCGAGCAGGTGGGGCAGGGGCTGTCCGAGCTCAACGACGTCACCATCCAGGCCGCGCTCGACGCCGCCCTCGCCGCCGTCATGGCCGAGCGCGGGGGCGGGGAGCCGCCGACCCGGATCGCGGTCATCGCGATGGGGCGGCTGGGCGGCTACGAGTGCTCGTACGGCAGCGACGCCGACGTGATGTTCGTGCACGAGCCGCTGCCCGGCGTCGAGGAGCGGGAGGCCGCCGACGTGGCCCACGCGGTCGCCAACGAGCTGCGCAGGCTGCTCGCCCTGCCCACGCCCGACCCGCCGCTCATCATCGACCCCGACCTGCGGCCCGAGGGCCGCCAGGGGCCGCTGGTGCGCACGCTCGCCTCCTACGCCGCGTACTACGAGCGCTGGTCGTCGCCGTGGGAGGCGCAGGCGCTGCTGCGCGCCCGGTTCTCGGCCGGGGACGCCGACCTGGGCCGGCGGTTCATCGAGCTCATCGACCCGCTGCGGTATCCGGCCGGCGGGATCTCCGCCGAGGCGGTGCGCGAGATCCGGCGGCTCAAGGCGCGCATGGAGGCCGAGCGGCTGCCGCGCGGCGCCGACCCCGCGCTCCACATCAAGCTCGGCCGCGGCGGGCTGTCGGACGTGGAGTGGGTGGCCCAGCTCCTCCAGCTCCGGTACGCCCACCGGGTGCCCGAGCTGCGCACCACCCGCACCCTGGAGGCGCTGCGCGCCGCCGCGGCGGCCGGGCTGCTCGCGCCCAAGGACGAGGAGATCCTCGCCGAGGCCTGGCGGTTCGCCTCCCAGGTCCGGGACGCGATCATGCTGGTGCGCGGCCGGGCCGGGGACAGCGTCCCGGCCGACGTGCGCGAACGCGCCCGGGTGGCGCGTGCGCTCGGCTATCCGCCCGACGGTTCGGAGGATTTCCTCGACGACTATCGGCGTGCCACGCGGCGGGCGCGTCTCGTGGTGGAGCGCGTCTTCTACGACGCCTGACCCCGGCCGTCCGGCGGCCGTGGGCGGTCGTGGTGCGGAAAGCGGCGTCCGCGTGGTGCGTGCGCCGGGGACTCACCCGGCGGTGCGGAGGCTCCCCATACCCCGGCCGGCCGTGGCGTGCCCCGCGGTGGTGGGCCTCCCGGCGGCTGGGCCACGAGCGGGCCGGTGGCCGCCCGTCCGGCGACGCCGGAGACCGTCGGCCGGACCCTGGGAGGCGACACACACCGTTTTCGACCAGCCACGACGAGGGTTATCCACAGATCATCGCGTCGCACTCCGAACAGGTGTTTGAATCGAGGACAGTGGGTGCCGTCATCGATCACGTGTTCGAAAGGCGGTTCCCATGCCCACCATCACCGAGCCCGGCGGTCCCGGCGACCACCTGCTCCTGCCCGTCCCCGCGCAGGTGAGTGTGAGCTACGTGGTGGCGGCGCCGGAGCGCGTCCCGGACGACCCCGCCGACACGATCGCCCACGTCGTGGCCGGCCTCCCCTTCCCCGACGGCCGGGACTCGCTCACCGTCACGGTCACCGAGATCGGCGAGCAGGACCCGGCGCTCGCCTGGGCCCGCGAGGTCCTCTGCTGCCCCGAGTGCACCCCGGGCGCGGGCGCCCTGCTCGGCAGGCTCCTGCAGAGCAGCGACCGGCACCTCCGGGTCACCGCCACCGCCGCGCCCGGCTGGCCTCCCCGGCACCTGTACGCCGCGGCCCGGGTGGTCGACACCCTCGCCGACACCACCGGCGGCATCCCCCTCGACGCGGAGGCGCCCCGCATCCTCCCGCTGCCCTGGCGTCCCACCGTCGCCGCCTCCCCCGATAAGTTCGCGATCGCCGAGTGGCTCTGGATCGGCATCCACCCCGAGACCGCCGGCCACAGCATCCAGACCACCGGCCTCGCCCGCCTCGGCCTCCCCGAGCTCCGCGTCGAGGAGGTCCCCCTCCGCCACGCCACCGCCTGGATCCGCCTCGTCAAGGGCCTCGCGCGCTCCCTCACCGCCCGGCTGTTCACGCACCTGTCCGCGCGGGACCCCGTCACCCCGCTTCCCGTCCCCGTCGAGCCCGTCGTCACCACCGCCGACGCGGCCCTCGCCCAGAACGCCCCGCCCCCGCCCGAACCTCGGGCGCTCACCGTGCGCCTCCGCCGGGAGCCGCCGTCCCCGGGCGTCCCGGTCCCGCACCTCGTCGTGACCCCAGCCGACGGTGATCCGGCCGACTGCTTCCGCCCGGGCGGGTGGCCCGCCACCTGACCGCACCACGTGCGTGGCGGGGCCTGCACGGCCGCCGAACGGCACGAGGAGGCCCCGACGGGCCGGGGAGGGCGTCCCCGCGCAGGCATGAGGAGGACGAGGCACGCCGCCGAAGAGACGATCGTCGTGCGCGCCACGCCGCAAAAGCCGGTTACATGGAACAGGTGGCTGTCGGCGAAGTGATCACGGTGAGGCGATGACCGAGGACGAGTGGCCGGCCCGTCTCGCGCGTACGGTGGCCGGACAGGTCCGTGCGTACCGTGAGCTCAGGGGGATGAGTGCGGCGGAGCTCGCCGATGCGTGCGCCGCGCTCGGGCTTCCGATATCCCGCTCCGCGATCGCGGACCTCGAGTCGGGCCGCCGTCCGACGGTGAGCGTCGCCGAACTGCTCGTGTTCGCCCGCGTGTTGCACGTGCCGCCGATCGAGCTGCTGTGCCCGGTTGGCCGTGCCGACGCGGTGGAGATCCTGCCCGGCCGAAAGACGCCGCCGTGGACGGCGCTGCGCTGGGTCAGCGGGGAGGCCCCGCTACCGGATCCCGGCGAATGCGGGGCGGGATACCTCTCGTCCCCGGAGGTGGAGCTCTACCGTGAGTCGGCGACCTACGCCTACCGGCTGCATGCGGAATATGAGAGCGCGTGCACCCAGGCGGGGTTCCGCGTGGGGGCGGCGCGGAGGGCGGCGAACGCGGCGGCGGGCGACGCGGAGCGGGCCGCCCACCTGGCGCGTGCCGCGGCGGAGGAACGGCGGTATCGGGAGAGCCGCCGGAGGCTGCGCGAGCACCGGGAACGGATGCGCAGGGAAGGCTTTGTGCCGCCTCCGCTCACGACTCATCTGCCGGACGCCGGCGACGAGCGGGATGCGTGACGGCCACGTCGAACGCCGCCCGGCGGCCGCCGGCCCGGCCCGGCCAGGGGCACGCGCTGGGATGGCCGGTGTCATCCCGCCCCGGCCTCGCGCCAGAGGCGGCCTCACGGGAAGGGCGCATGGCGAGGTGGGGGAGGCGTGAAGCGATGGGCGGGCGTGACCGGGTGTCCCTGCGCCCCGGAGCCGCCCCGGGGCGCGCCGCTCGCCGGAGGCGGCGACGTCCGCGGCCGCGCGGGGCTCGCGGTGCCGTCCCGCGCCGAGCTCCACGCTGCGCACGCCCACCCGCACTTGGCGCGGCGCGGGGGAGGGCATGCGAAGGGCCGCCGACCGTGCCCCTGGCGGGCGGCCGGTCGACGGCCCTCGGGAGGACGACCTGAGCCTGGATGCGCCCTGAGCGGGTGGCCTTGCGGCCGTCGCTCAGGTCACGCCGCAAGCGGGATCACACGTCGTAGTACAGCTCGAACTCGTGCGGGTGCGGACGGAGGCGAATCGGGTCCACCTCGTTCTTCCGCTTGTAGTCGATCCAGGTCTCGATGAGGTCCAGGGTGAAGACGCCGCCCTCGAGCAGGTACTCGTGGTCCTTCTCGAGGTTCTCGAGCACGGCCTCGAGGGAGCCGGGCACCTGCGGGATGTTGCGGGCCTCCTCCGGCGGAAGCTCGTAGAGGTCCTTGTCGATCGGCTCCGGCGGCTCGATCTTGTTCTTGATGCCGTCGAGGCCGGCCATGAGCATGGCGGCGAAAGCGAAGTACGGGTTGCAGGACGGGTCCGGCACCCGGAACTCGATGCGCTTCGCCTTCGGGTTCGACCCGGTGATCGGGATACGGACGGCCGCGGAGCGGTTCCGCTGCGAGTACACCAGGTTGACCGGGGCCTCGAAGCCGGGCACCAGGCGGTGGTAGGAGTTCACCGTCGGGTTGGTGAAGGCGAGCAGCGACGGGGCGTGCTTGAGCAGGCCGCCGATGTAGTACCGGGCGGTGTCGGACAGGCCCGCGTAGCCGACCTCGTCGTAGAAGAGCGGCTCGCCGTCCTTCCACAGCGACTGGTGGCAGTGCATACCGGAGCCGTTGTCGCCGAAGATCGGCTTCGGCATGAAGGTGACCGTGTGGCCGCGCTGCAGCGCCGTGCACTTGATGATGTACTTGTACAGCATCAGCCGGTCGGCGGTCTGCAGCAGCGTGCCGAACTTGAAGTCGATCTCGGCCTGGCCGGCGGTGCCCACCTCGTGGTGCTGCATCTCGGCCTCGATGCCCGCGTTGATCAGGTTGCGGACCATCTCCGAGCGCAGGTCGGTGAAGTGGTCCATCGGCGGCACCGGGAAGTAGCCGCCCTTGTACCGCGGCTTGTAGCCGAGGTTGCCGCCCTCGGTCGCCTTGCCGGTGTTCCAGGCGCCCTCGATCGAGTCGATGAAGTAGTACCCGGCGTTCGCCTTCGTCTCGAACCGGACGTCGTCGAAGATGTAGAACTCCGCTTCGGGGCCGAAGTACACCGTGTCGGCGATGCCCGTGCCCTTCAGGTACTCCTCGGCCTTCCGTGCCACGTTGCGCGGGTCACGACTGTACGGCTCGCCGGTGAGCGGGTCGTGAACGAAGAAGTTCATGTTGAGCGTCTTGTGCTCACGGAAGGGGTCGAGCACGCACGTCGTCGGGTCGGGCAGCAGGAGCATGTCCGACTCGTGGATGGCCTGGAAGCCACGGATCGACGAACCGTCGAACATCAGGCCGTCGGTGAAGATATTCGGGCCGACGCTCTCGGCCGGCAAGGTGAAGTGGTGCGTCGTCCCCGGCAGGTCGGTGAACCTGACGTCGACGAACTGCACCCCCTCGTCCCTGATGAACTTCAGGACGTCATCGGCGGAGTTGAACATCCAACCTCCAAGGGGCACGGGCTTGCAGGCTCGAAACTAGACAGCCGCCGTTTCGCCGCCGTGTCCCGCTTGTTTCGCAGATGTTAAGGAGGCGGCACTCCGTGTTACTTCGGACATCGAGGGTGATATGCGACGACAGGTGCCCCGGCGGCCGGTCGGGGCGACCCTGACCTCGCGCTTCCCGCCGGGCACATGGGTCGCGCGCCGGGAGCCCCGGGAGACGACCCGGCGCCGGCGGCGGATACCGTTGGAGCATGAGCGGTCAGCCGAGGCAGCCGAGGTGGACACAGACGTGGATCGGCGGTGTCCGGGCCGCGGGCGCCGACCTTGGATACCCGGGGGAGCGGCTGGGCCTGCCCGAGCACGGCAAGGGCGCGGTCGCCGGGTTCGGGCGCAGGTTCGGCGCGCTCCTCGTCGACTGGCTGATCTGCGTCTGGGCGATCGCCCGCGGGTTGTTCGGCGCCGACCCGGCGAGCGCCTCCTGGATCGGCCTCGCCGCCTTCGCCGTAGAGAACATCCTGCTCGTCGGCACCGTCGGGGCCACGCTCGGCATGCGCCTGTTCGGCGTGCGCGTCGCCTCGGTACGGCCGGACCGGCCCTACTTTTTCGCCATCGTGATCCGCACGCTGCTGCTCTGCCTCGCCGTACCGGCGCTCATCTGGGACCGCGACCAGCGCGGCATCCACGACCGCGTCTCCGGCACCGTCGTGCTGCGCTCCTGAGCGGACCTCGAGCCGGGCCGGGTACGGCGCCGCCGGGGAGGGCCGGGGCGCGCCTCAGGACCGCACGCAGGTGAAGATGGCCGTGCCCGGCAGGTGACGCCCGCGCAACGGGCTCCAGCCGTCCCACGGCCGGTCGTGTCCCTCCGGCCACTCCGGCTCCAGCAGGCCGGCGAGCCGCCAGCCCGCGCCGACGATCGCGGCCACCCAGTCGCCGAGCGTGCGGTGGTGCTCCACGTAACACGGCACGCCGTCCTCGTCGAGCTCCACGTACGGCCTGCGGTCGAAGTACGAGTGCTCGGCGGTGAGCCCGCGCGGCCCGGGATCGTCCGGGAACGCCCACCGGATGGGGTGGGTCACCGAGAACACGAAGCGCCCGCCCGGCCGCACCACCCGGGCGATCTCGGCGAGCACCGCCCGCGCGTCGGCGACGAACGGCAGCGCGCCGAACGCCGAGCAGGCGAGATCGAAGGAGGCGGTGGCGAACGGGATGCGCACCGCGTCGGCCTGGACCACGGGCAGCCGCAGCCCGGTCGCGGCGTTGAGCCGCCGCGCGTGCTGGAGCTGCCGATGGGACAGGTCGAACCCGACGACCTGGGCGCCCGCGCCGATGAGCCAGCGCCCGCACTGCCCGGCGCCGCAGCCGACCTCGAGCACCCGCTTGCCGCGCACGTCCCCGAGCAGGTGGACCTCGGCCTCATCGAGCCCTTCCGGGCACCAGATGAACCCGGCGTCGCGCAGGAACTCCCCGTGCGTGGCCTGGTACTCGTCCGCGGCCCGCTCCCACCACCGGCGGCTCGCGCGGGACGTCTCCGCCTCGGACAGCGGGCGGCGCGCCACGCGCACGGGGAACTCCGCGGTGAACTCCTCGGTCATGTCACCACCATCGCGCCGGCGCCGGGGTACGGGAAGGGGCGGTACGGGGAGAAGGCGTCAGCGGCCCTTCGGCATGCGCATGCTGCGCGGGATACGCGCCCCCTTCGGCAGCGGGCCCTTGGGCACGGGCAGCGTCTGGGGGAGCGCCCGCAGCCGCGAGGTGACCTCGGCGACGGCCGGCTTGCGCAGGTTCCGCGGCAGCTTCAGCAGATGCCGCTGCAGCTTGCGCAGCGGGACCTGGCCCTCGTCGTTGCCGCACTGGATGTCGTACACCGGCACGTCGAGGGCGACGCGCTGCACCCGCTTCTTCTCGGCCGCGAGCAGCCGCTGCACGCGGTTACGCGGCCCCTCGGAGACGAGGATGATGCCGGGATAGCCCACCACCCGGTGCACCACGTCCTGCTCCCGGTTCACCGCGACCGCGGGGGTCACGTGCCAGTTGCCGCGCATGCTCTGCAGCACGGCGGCGGCCGCACCGGGCTTGCCCTCCAGCAGCGTGTGCTGCGCCCGCTGGGCGAGCTGGCCGAACACCAGCAGCGCCACGGTCATCGCGAGCAGGATCCCGATGAAGATCATGTAGAGGAGCCAGCCCGTGGCGATGCCGATGAGCACGCACACGAGCAGCGTGCCGAGCGCCGACGCCACGACGATCGGCATGCCCTTCGGGTTGACCTGCTGGATGAGCTGAGCGATCAGTTTGAGTTGCTGGATGCGGCCCGGGCGATCGGTGGTCGCGGGGTCGGCGGGCTTCTTCGCCATGTCTCGAAGGATACAAACAGGAAGATGCGACTGGGAAAACGGGCCGCCTCGATCACGTTTCGGCCGGGCGATCGCCCGCGCCACGGCTCGGCCGTGACGCGCCCCGCCGGGCCGCGGCCGGTGCGGAGGTGTGGCCGGGCGGGCATCGCCGGGCCGCCGGGCGGGATCGGCGGCGGACGTCACCGATCCCGGCGGCGTGCCACGGGAGCCGGACCCGTGCGGCGGTCCGGACGCGGGGCCCGGAGGCGCGGACCCGGACGACCGGACCTGACGATCACACCCCGGCGATCAGACGGGGTGGATGGCGCGGCGCTCGAGCGCCTGCCGGTAGAGGCGGCCGGCGCGGTACGAGGAGCGGACCAGCGGGCCGGACATGACCCCGGCGAACCCCAGCTCCTCGGCCTTCTCGCGCAGCTCGACGAACTCCTCCGGCCGCACCCACCGCGCCACGGGGTGGTGCCGCGGGCTGGGCCGCAGGTACTGGGTGATGGTGAGCAGGTCGCAGCCCACCTCGCGCAGGTCGCGCATCGCCTGCACGACCTCCTCGGGCTCCTCGCCCAAGCCGAGGATGAGGTTGGACTTCGTCACCAGGCCCGCCTCGTGCGCGATGCGGAGCACCTCCAGCGAGCGCTCGTACCGGAAGGCCGGGCGGATGCGCCGGAAGATGCGCGGCACGGTCTCGATGTTGTGCGCGAACACCTCCGGCTTGCTGGAGAACACCTCCTCGAGCTTGGCCCGGTCGGCGTTGAAGTCGGGCACGAGCAGCTCGACGCCGCACCCGGGCACCATCTCGTGGATCTTCCGGGCGGTCTCCGCGTACAGCCACGCCCCGCCGTCCGGCAGGTCGTCGCGGGCGACGCCGGTGACGGTCGCGTAGCGCAGGCCCATGCGGCGCACCGACTCGGCCACCCGGCGCGGCTCGTCGACGTCGTACTCGGCGGGCTTGCCGGTGTCGATCTGGCAGAAGTCGCACCTGCGCGTGCACTGGTCGCCGCCGATGAGGAAGGTCGCCTCCCGGTCCTCCCAGCACTCGGAGATGTTGGGACAGCCGGCCTCCTGGCAGACGGTGTGCAGGTTCTGCTCCCTGACCAGGGACCTGATCTCGTTGAAGTTCGGCCCGTTCCGCAGCCGGGTCTTGATCCACTCCGGCTTGCGCTCGATCGGGGTCTGACTGTTTCGGACTTCCAGACGGAGGAGCTTGCGGCCCTCGGGGGAGACGGTCACGCTGCCCTCCTCGTCCGCGCGGTGCTGTCGGTCACCTCTCCAGCCTATGCCCGTCCCGGACCCGCCCGGGCATCGGCCCGCCGCCTGCCGCGCGGACCGGCGCTCACAGCCGGAGCAGGTCCTCCTCCTGGACCTCGACCAGCTCCACGCCGAGCACGCTTGCCAGGTGCTTCTCGGCGACGGGCAGCACCTCGTCGACGGTGATGCGGCGCCCGGTCTCGGCCGACAGCGAGGTCACCCCGCCGTCCTTGACCCCCCACGGGACGATCCGGCTGTACCAGCTCAGGTCCGTGGCGCAGTTGAGCGCGAAGCCGTGCATGGTGACGCCCTTGTGCACCCGGATGCCGACCGCGCCCAGCGCCCGGTCGGGCAGGCCGCTTCCCGGGTCCCCGGGCACCCAGACGCCGCCCACGCCCGGCACCCGCCGCGCGGCCACGCCGAAGTCGGCGCTCACCTGGATGAGCACCTCCTCCAGCAGCCACACGTACCGGGTGACGTCGAGCGAATCGGTCAGCCGGATCACGGGGTAGGCGACGAGCTGCCCCGGGCCGTGCCAGGCGATCTTGCCGCCCCGGTCGACGTCGATCACCGGGGTGCCGTCGGTCGGCCGCTCCTCGGGCAGGGTCCGCCGGCCCGCGGTGTACACCGGGGCGTGCTCGAGGACCAGGCACGTGTCGCCGATCTCGCCGGCGACGCGCCGTTCGTGCAGTTTGCGCTGCAGGCTCCAGGCCTGCTCGTAGGGGACGTCCACCCCTAACCGGACGATGGCCAGCTCACTCATGCCGATCTCCACTGGGAGGGGGCTCCCCGGCGTCGCCGGGGACGCTCCCCGCTCGCTCACCGCCCCAGCGTAGAGCAGTTCACCCCGCGAGCAGGCGCGGTTCGATGCGCAGCTCCGTCACCCCGCCGGAACCGTCCGGTTCGACCCGATACGCGGCCCCCTTGGGATCGATCGACACCGCCCCGGCGAACTCGGTGCCGACGTAGTGCAGCGCCACGCCCTCGTCCGCGGCGTACCCCGCGGGCAGCTCGCCCGAGGCGATCGACCGGTGCAGCAGCGGCCGCCGCTGCGGCTCGGAGTTGTAGTGCACCCCGCAGGAGTACGGCAGCAGCCCCATGCCGTCGGTCCACGGCCGCAGCTCGGGGCCGAACGAGTCGGTGTTGCCGCCCACGTGCCAGCACAGCGCCCCGGCGCTCTGCCCGGAGAGCACGACGCCGGCCCGCCACGCCTCGGCGAGCGCCTCGTCGAGGCCGTGCAACCGCCACAGCGCCATGAGGTTCGCCACGCTGCCGCCGGTGACGTAGATCACGTCCTGTTCGAGCAGGAAGGACCGCGGGTCGTCCACGTTCGGCATCGGGAACACCGCGAGGTGGCTCACCTCGACGTTCCAGCCGCGGAACGCGCCGTACATCTTCAGCAGCCACTCGGAGTCGTCGCCCACCGCGGTGGCGAGCAGGCAGAGCCGCGGCCGCTCCTTCCCGGTGAGGTCGAGCGCGTAGCGCAGCAGCCCGGTCGGCTCGATCACGCCGAACCGCGGCGTGGCCAGGAACGAGCCGCCGCCGATCGCCACGATGTGGGACTGCCCGGAAGTGCTCATCTTGCCTCCCTGACCGCGCCTTCCTGACCGCGCCGCCCGGCACACCCGGACCGGTACGGCGCGGCCCCGCGGCGGCCCGCGCCGTACCGATCCCCTGCACGGGCTCAGACTCTACCCGTGCCGCCGGTCGCGTGCGGGCGCGGAAGACGGCGCGGTCCGCCTCCCGTCCGGGAGGCGGACCGCGAGACCGCCCGCCGGGCGACCGGCGGGGCGCAGGTCACTCCAGCCCGAGCTGGGCCTCGAAGCGGCCCTCCTCGAGGCGGCGCTTGATCGTGGTGAGGAACCGGGCGGCGTCCGCGCCGTCGACCAGCCGGTGGTCGTAGGTGAGCGACAGGTAGACCATCGACCGGATCGCGATCACCTCGCCGTCCGGCGTGTCGAGCACCACCGGGCGCTTGACCACGGCGCCGGTGCCGAGCATGCCGACCTGCGGCTGGTTGAGGATCGGCGTGTCGAACAGCGCGCCGCGGCTGCCGGTGTTGGTGATGGTGAACGTGCCGCCGGTGATCTCGTCCGGGCTGACCTTGTTGGTGCGGGTGCGCTCGGCGAGGTCGGCGATCTTGCGGGCCAGTCCGGTGAGGTTGAGGTCGCCGGCGTTCCGGATCACCGGGACGACCAGGCCGCGCTCGGTGTCCACCGCGATGCCGAGGTGCTCGACATCGAAGTAGGTGACCTCGTTGGTCTCGTTGTTGATCGTGGCGTTGAGCTTGGGGTGCTGCTTCAGCGCCTCGACCGCGGCGAGCGCGAAGAACGGCAGGAAGGTGAGCTTGACGCCCTCGCGCCGCTGGAAGTCCTCCTTGGCCCGCTCGCGCAGCTTGGCGATCTTGGTCACGTCGACCTCGACCACCGAGGTGAGCTGCGCAGAGACCTGGAGCGACTCCATCATCCGCTTGGCGATCGTCTGCCGCAGCCGCGACATCTTCTCGGTACGGCCGCGCAGCGTGGTGTCCACCGGGACCGGCTCGGGGCCGGGGGCGGGCCGGGCCTCGGCCTGCGCGGGGGCGGGCTGCGCCGCCTGCGCGGCCTGGGCGGCCTGGGCCGCCTCACGCTTGCGCCGCGCCGCCTCGAGCACGTCCTGCTTGCGGATCCGGCCGCCGACGCCGGTGCCGGTGATCGTGCTCAGGTCGACGCCGTGCTCGGCGGCGAGCTTGCGCACGAGCGGCGTGACGTACGGGCCCTCCGCGGACGGCGCGGGGGCCGGGGCGGCCGGCTGCTCGGCCACCGGCTGCGGGGCCGGGGCCGGGGCGGGCTCGGGCTGCGGCGCGGGAGCCGGAGCCGGAGCCGGGGCCGGCGCGGGCTGCGGGATCGAGGAGATCGGCGGCGCGGCCGGCTCGGGCTGCGGAGCCGGGGCCGGCGGGGGAGCGGGCTGCGGCTCGGGCGCCGGGGCGGGCTCCGCAGCCTGCGGCGCGGGCTCGGCGGCCGGAGCCGCGGGGGCGGTCGTCCCCTCGGCCGCGTTCGGGTCGATCACGGCGAGTTCGGCACCGACCTCGACCGTCTCGTCCTCCTTGACGAGGATCTTGGTGATAACGCCGGAGGCAGGCGAGGGGATCTCGGTGTCGACCTTGTCGGTGGATACCTCGAGGAGCGGTTCGTCGGCCTCGACGCGCTCGCCTTCCCTCTTGAGCCAGCGGGTTACGGTGCCCTCGGTGACGCTCTCGCCGAGCTGGGGCATCTGTACGGAGACCGGCATGGTGTCCTGTGACTCCTTCTATCGCATGTGGTGTGAGGGCACTTTCAGTCGTGCACGTGGAGCGGCTTGCCGGCGAGGGCGAGCATCGCCTCACCGACGGCCTCGGACTGGGTGGGGTGGGCGTGGATGAGCTGGGCGACCTCGGAGGGCAGCGCCTCCCAGTTGTAGATGAGCTGCCCCTCGGTGACCAGCTCTCCGATGCGGCGGCCGACCATGTGCACCCCGAGCACAGGGCCGTCCTTGGCCGCGACGACCTTGACCGCGCCCTGCGTCTGCAGGATCTGGCTCTTGGGGTTGCCGGCCAGGTCGTAGACGAACTCGGTGATCTCGTAACCGCGCTCCCGGGCGGTCGCCGAGGTGATGCCGACCGAGGCCACCTCGGGGTCGGAGTAGGTGATGCGCGGGACGCCGTCGTAGTCGATCGGCGCCGGGTTGAGCCCGGCGATGTGCTCGGCGACCAGGATGCCCTCGGCGAACCCGGTGTGCGCGAGCTGCGGGGTGGCGATCAGGTCGCCGACCGCGTACACGCCGGGGACGCTCGTGCGGCAGTACTGGTCCACCTTCACCGTGCCGCGCTCGATCACCACGCCGGCCTCCTCGTAACCGAGGCCCTCGGTCACCGGGGCGCGGCCGACCGCGACGAGCAGCAGCTCGGCCTCGAGGGTCTCGCCCCCCTCGAGGGTGACGACCACGCCGTTGGCGGTGGTCTTCACGCCCTCGAACCGCACGCCGAGCTTGTAGCCGATGCCGCGCCGGCGGAAGGCGCGCTCCAGCAGCTTGGAGCTCGACTCCTCCTCGGCGGGCAGCAGGTGGGGGAGGGCCTCGACGATCGTCACCTCGGCCCCGAACGAGCGCCAGATGCTGGCGAACTCGACGCCGATGACGCCGCCGCCGAGCACCACCACCGAGGTGGGCACCCGGTCGAGGGTGAGCGCGTGGTCGCTGGTGATGATCCGCTCGCCGTCGATCTCCAGGCCGGGCAGGGTCTTGGGCCTCGATCCGGTGGCGAGCACGATGTTGGCCGCCTCGACGACCTCCTCGCGGCCGTCGCGCGTGACGACGATCCGGTTCGGCCCGGCGAGCCGCCCGAAGCCCTCGATGATCGTCACGCCCCGCGCCTTGATGAGGCCGGTCACGCCCCGGAAGGCGCGGCTGACGATCTTCTCCTTGAAGGCGTGGACGGCGGGCATGTCGATGCCCTCGAACCGGGCCTTGACCCCGAACGTCGCGCTCTCACGGGTCTCGTCGGCGACCTCGGCCGAGTGCAGGAGCGCCTTGGTGGGGATGCAGCCGCGGTGCAGGCAGGTGCCGCCGATCTTGTCCTTCTCGATCAGCGCCACCCGCTTGCCGAGCTCGGCCGCCCGCAGGGCGCAGGCGTACCCGCCGCTGCCACCCCCCAGGACCACGACGTCGAAGGGGCCGCTGCCATCAGCCACGGGAATGCTCCTTGTCGGATCTCAGTGCCGCCGGGTGCCGGATCACGGCATGTCCAACGGCATCTTTTCACTTGTGCGCGTGCGATGTGACGGGCTTGACCCTCACTTCGCGTACCTGGCGGCCAGGCCGATGAGCGTCCGGGTGCCCGCGCCGGTGCCGCCCTTGGGCGTGTAGCCGTACGGCTCGGCGCGGTGGAACGCGGGCCCGGCGATGTCCAGGTGCGCCCAGCGCAGGCCGTCGGGCACGAACTCGCGCAGGAACACGCCGGCGGCGAGCATGCCCGCGACGCGGTCGGGCTGGACGTTCGCGATGTCGGCGACCGCCGAGTCGAGCGACTTGCGCAGCTCCTCGGGCAGCGGCATGCCCCAGGACGGCTCGCCGACCGCGTTCGCCACCTCCACCACCTCGTCGCGCAGCGCGTCGTCGTTCGCCATCACGCCGGTGGTCCGGTTGCCGAGCGCGATGATCTGCGCGCCGGTGAGCGTGGCGATGTCCACGAGCACGTCGGGCGAGTCCTGCGCGGCCCGGCCGAGCCCGTCGGCGAGCACGAGGCGGCCCTCGGCGTCGGTGTTGAGCACCTCCACCGTCTTGCCGCCGAAGGTGGTGAGCACGTCGGAGGGGCGCTGCGCGGTGCCGCTCGGCATGTTCTCGGCGAGGCACAGGTAGCCGATCGCGTTCACCTTCAGCCCCAGCCGCGCGATGGCGATGAGCGCGCCGAGCACCGCGCCGGCACCGCCCATGTCGGACTTCATCCAGTCCATCGCGGTGGTGGGCTTGAGCGACAGGCCGCCGGAGTCGAAGGTGATGCCCTTGCCGACGAACGCGAGGGTCTTGTCGGCCTCCGGGTGCCGGTAGCCGAGCCGCACCAGGCGCGGGGGCCGGGCCGAGCCCTGGCCGACCGCGATGAGGCCGCCGTAGCCGCCCTCCTTCAGCGCGGTCTCGTCGAGCACTTCGACGTCGAGGCCGACGGCGGTGCCCCGCTCGGTGGCGATCTCCGCGAAGCGCGCGGGCCACAGGTCCGAGGGCGGGGTGTTGACGAGGTCGCGCACGAGGGTGACCGACTCGGCGATCACGGTCGCCCGCCGGACGGCGTCCTCGGCGCCCGCGGCGCCGCTGAGCACGGTCAGCTCGCGCACCGGGGGCTTGCCCTCGTCCCGGGTGCGATACCGGGTGAACGAATATGCGCCGAGCAGTCCGCCGAGGGCTATCGCCTCGGTCTGCTCGGCGCCGGCGGCGGGCAGGGCGATCGCGACCCGTCCGGAGCCCGCCAGGGCACGGGTCGCGGCGCCTGCGGCGCGCCGCAGCACTTCAAGGTCGTAGGCGCCCTCCTGCGGCGCGTCGCCGAGACCGACGACGACGATCAGCGGTACGGGCGCCGCTCCGAGAGTCGGGATCTTGGCGATCTCGCCGGCCTTGCCGGTGACACCCAGGGCGGTGAGGCTCGCCGCGAGCCGGCCGCCGAGGGCCTGGTCGGCGTGCTCGGCGCCGGGCGCCGGCTGCGGGCCGTCACTGCCGGAGTGCACGCCCACGACGAGGGCGTCGATGTCGCCGGGGAGGGTACCGGACGAGTCGAGGTTCACGGTGGTCACGTAGCCCGATGCTAGCCCTGCTTTGCCTGAGGTCATAAACAGGGGTTCATCCTACCATTGGGCGTTACCCGTCATGATCATGGTGTTGCGATGCGCGACCCCCGATGACACCGGCGTACCCGGCGTCCCGTACGCCACGGCGGGGCCTCCCCCGCCGCGGCGTGCGGCGGCGCGCCGGGTGCCACGCGCGCCGGTCGGCCGGCGTCAGGCGGTGAGCGCGCAGGCCACGAGGGCCCCGGTGGCCGCGGTCTCGACGAGCGCGCCGAACACGTCGCCGGTGACCCCGCCGAGCCGGCGGACCGCCCGCCGCCGCAGCGCCCAGGAGAGGCCCAGCCCCGCGGCGACCGCGAGCACGTGGCGCGCGGCGGTCACGCCCCAGGGCTGCGCGCCCGCCACGCCCGGCACGGCGGCGAGCAGCGCGGCCACCGCGGCCGTCGCCGCGGTCGCCGCCGCCGCGGCGGCCGGCCGTACCGTGCCCGCGACCGTCGCGCCGAGGCCCTCGGGCCGGGCCGCGGGCACGTGCGGAAGGCACGCCCAGGTGACCGCGAGCCGGCCGGTGGCCGCGGCGACCACCAGCGCGGCCGGCCCGGCCCGGTCGGCCGCGGCCGCCTGGATCAGCAGCGTGAACACGAGCGTGAGCACGCCGAACGGCCCGATGTCGGAGCGCTTCATGATCTCCAGGGCCCGGTCGGCGGGTCGGCCGCTGCCGAGGCCGTCGGCGAGGTCGGCGAGCCCGTCGAGGTGCAGGCCGCGGGTGAGCAGCGCGAGCAGGCCGAGCGCGAGCGCGGCCGAAAGAAGCCCGCCCGCGCCGGTGACCGCCTCCAGGACCGCGGCGCAGGCCGCGGCGATGCCGCCGAGCAGCAGGCCGACCGCCGGGGCGAACGTCATCGCCCACCCGGCGGCCCGCCGGTCCACCCGCGTCACCCGTACCGGCAGCACGCTGAGCAGGCCCACGGCGAGGCGCAGCCCGTCGAGCGCGGCGCGCGGCCCGCGGGGGGCCGGCGCGGTCACGGCAGCGGGAGGAGGCGCCCGGCGACCACGAGCGCCACCTCCTCCGACTCGGCGGCGAGCCGCTGGTTGAGTCGGCCGAGCGCATCGCGGAACGCCCGGCCGCTCGCGGTGGCGGGCACCACGCCGAGGCCGACCTCGTCGGAGACCGCCACCACCCGGCGCGGGGTGTCCCGCCACGCGGCCACCAGCTCGTCGCAGCGGCGGGCCGCCTCGGCCGCGCCCGCCCGGGACTCCCAGGCGCCGCAGGCGTCGAAGACCGCGGCGAGCCAGGTGCCGAGCCCGTCGACGAGCAGCGGGGGTCCGGCGCGGCCGAGCAGGCCGGCCACGTCGGCGGTCTCCACGGTGCGCCAGTGCGCGGGCCGCCGCTCCCGGTGGGCCCGTACCCGCTCGGCCCACTCGGGGTCGCCCGCGCCGGACGGCCCGGTCGCGACGTACACCACCTCGGGGAGGGCGGCGAGCCGCAGCTCGGCCTCGGCCGACTTGCCCGAGCCGCTGCCGCCGAGCAGCAGGGTGCGCCGCGGCGGCCGGGGCGCGCCCGCGCCGCCGAGCACCTCGCCGGGCGCCTCCGGATCCTCCGTTGCGCCGGGGCCGCCCGCGAGCACGCGCACCTCCCCGGGGCGCACCCGCAGCACCGTCCCGTCGGGTACGGCGTGCACCCCCCACAGCGCGAGCCGCCGGGTGAGCTCGGCCTCGCCGCCCACCCGGTGGTCGGCCCCGACCGCGACGACCGGGGTGCGCTCTCCCACCACCCCGCGCCGCCGCAGGTCGCCGAGGCGGCCGGGGTCGTCGAGCACGTCGAGCAGCACCAGATCGCACGGCGGCGCCGCCTCGCCGCCGGGGGCGTGGGGGAGCGCGTCGCGCGCGGGCGCGTACAGCAGCCGGGCGCCGTCCGGTCCGGTCACGGTCCAGCCGTCGGCGGTGGCGGCGACCGCGTGGCCGGGTTCGGCGCCCGCGACGGCGGGGGCGAGGCGCAGCCGGTCGCCGACGACGATCGAGGCGGGGCGGCGATGGCCGGGCGGGACCCGGCCGCAGGAGGCGCAGCGGCAGCCGGGCACCGGCCAGCCGAGCGGGCCGCCGGTGCCGCCGAGCCGTACCCGCATGCTGTCGGCCTCCCGGCGTGTGACGTCGGTGCTGCTGCTGGTCTGATGAGGGCGCCGGTGCGGCGTCCGCGAGACCGGCGCCGGGCGATCGGGCCGCCCCTTGATCAGATGCCGTGTGATCGTATGCAGTGTGATCGTAGGCAGCGTGATCGGATGCCGTCTGATCGGATAGGTTCTGCTGAACCCGTCCGCACAACGGCGTCGGCGACCGGAGAAGTCGTCACTGGAAGCGACGTGAGAAGGAGCGTAGAGCATGGCCTGGCGGTGGCGTTACGAGGATGCGCGCGGAGCGGAGATCACCGACCGCTCGCTGCCCCGTGAGCTGTTCTCCAGCCAGGCGGACGCCGAGTCGTGGATCGGCGAGAACTGGCGTGACCTGCTCGCGCTCGGCGTCGAGCAGGTCACGCTGCTGGAGGACGACCGGGTCGAGTACTCGGGGATGTCGCTGCGCCCCGAGTGAGCCCTCGGGCCCGGTGCGCCCTCCAGGCGGGAATCACGCGCGGCGGAGCGGCCGCCGCACGGCCCGGATCACTACGGCCGGGACGGCGGGCTGCTCTCCTTCGTCTTGGCCGGGTCGCGCTCCACGACCGGGCCGAGCACCTCGTCGATCTTCCGCATCACCTCGGCGTCGAGGCGCACCCCGCTCGCCTTGACGTTGTCGCGGATCTGCTCCGGCCGGCTCGCGCCGACGATCGCCGAGGACACGTTCGGGTTCTGCAGCACCCAGGCGACCGCGAGCTGGGCCATGGTGAGGCCGAGGTCGGACGCGATCGGCTTGAGCTGCTGCACCCGGGTGAGCACGTCGTCGCGCAGCCACCGGGAGATGAACCCGGACCCGGTCGGGTCGGTGGCGCGGGACGCCGGCGGCGGAGGCTGGCCGGGCAGGTACTTGCCGGTGAGCACACCCTGCGCGATCGGGGAGAACACGATCTGGCCGATGCCCTCCTTCTCGCAGAGCGGCACGACCTCACCCTCGATCACGCGCCACAGCATCGAGTACTGCGGCTGGTTCGACACGATGCGGTCGAAGCCCATCTCGTCGGCGATCTTGAGGGCCTGGGCGATCTGGTCCGCGGTCCACTCGCTCACGCCGACGTAGAGCACCTTGCCCTGGCGCACCAGGTCGTCGAACGCCCGGAGGGTCTCCTCCAGCGGCGTCTCGTAGTCGAACCGGTGCGCCTGGTAGAGGTCGACGTAGTCGGTCCCCAGCCGCCGCAGCGAGCCGTGGAGCGACTCGAAGATGTGCTTGCGCGACAGGCCGCGGTCGTTCGGCCCCGGTCCGGTCGGCCAGTAGACCTTGGTGAAGATCTCGATCGACTCGCGGCGCACGCCCTTGAGCGCCTTGCCGAGCACCTCCTCGGCCTTCGTCCCGGCGTACACGTCGGCGGTGTCGAAGGTGGTGATGCCCTCGTCCAGCGCCGCGTGCACGCAGGCGATCGCGGCCTCCTCCTCCACCTGGGAGCCGTGGGTGAGCCAGTTGCCGTAGCTGATCTCACTGACCATGAGGCCGCTTCGGCCTAGGTGGCGAAACTCCATCTACCTTTCCCCAACCTGCGAGCTGGTCGCTTACCGATCCATCTTCGCACCGGGAGCGAGGCCGGAACTCCGGGGCCACCCCGTGCGCTCCGGAACCCGGCGCCGGGACGACGCTACGAGGGCTACCGCTTCTGCGGAACCGGCTTTCCGCCCGGCAGGACCACCGGCGGGGGGAACCGCAGGCGGCGCACCTGCAGCGCGCGCATCGCCGCGTACCAGCCGACCCCGCGCACGCTCTGGCCCGGGAACTTCTCCCTGGCCAGCCGCTTCACCCGCCACCCGACGTAGATCGCGGTGACCAGCACGCTCACCATCATCAGCGGCCAGAGGACGGTGACCACCGTGAAGTAGACCCAGGCGCGGATGTCCGGGCGCAGCGGGATCCACGTGGCGAGCAGGATCACCAGCGAGAACGGCAGGAAGTACTGGCTCACCAGGCGGCGGGAGTCCACCCAGTCGCGGGCGAACCGGCGTACCGGCCCCCGGTCCCGCTCGGGCATGTACCGCTCGTCACCGCGGGCGAGGGCCTCGCGGATGCGGGCGCGCTCGGCGGCCTGCCGGGCCCGCATCTGGCGGTAGGCCTCCTTGCGGTTCCTGGGCGCGGTCACCGGCTGGCGGCGGCGGCGCTCGGCGTCCCTGCGTTTCGGCGTTGGCCGGCCCTTACCGACGCTTGCCGACTTAGGCTGTTCGGAGGAGGCCGCGCGCGCGGCGTCCTCGGCGGGCGTCTCAGTACGGCGTCGGAACACGTCGTAAGCGTACCGGGACCGCAACTTGGTGACGCCCCCGTACGTTATGCATAGGGTTACCCTAGGCGGTTCCGTCGTTCATGTGACGCTTTCGGAGCCGTGGGTGGTCCGGTGAAACGGGCGGCCGACGCGAGGGAGCGAGGATGCGAGCGCAGAGAGCCGATGGCCCGCGAGCGAGGCGGCGACCGGGACCGTTGGCGCAGCACGACATAGAAGGGGACGGCCGACGCGCATGAGCGTGATGAAGAGACTTTCCATGATCTTCCGGTCCAAGGCCAACAAGGCCCTCGACCGGATGGAGGACCCGCGCGAGACCCTCGACTACTCCTACCAGCGGCAGCTGGAGCTGCTGCAGAAGGTACGGCGGGGCGTGGCCGACGTCGCGACCTCGCGGAAGCGGGTCGAGCTGCAGATCAACAGCCTGAGGCAGAAGGCCGACAAGCTCGAGGAGCAGGGCCGCAAGGCGCTGAGCATGGGCCGTGAGGACCTCGCCCGCGAGGCCCTCACCCGCCGGGCGGCGCTGCAGAACCAGATCGCCGAGCTGCAGACCCAGCACGACAACCTCCAGGCCGAGGAGGAGAAGCTCACCCTCGCGAGCCAGCGTCTCCAGGCGAAGGTCGACGCCTTCCGCACCAAGAAGGAGACGATCAAGGCCACCTACACCGCGGCCGAGGCCCAGACCCGGATCAACGAGGCCCTGTCCGGCATCTCCGAGGAGATGGGCGACGTGGGCCTGGCGATCCAGCGGGCCGAGGACAAGACCGCCCAGATGCAGGCCCGGGCGAGCGCGGTCGACGAGCTGCTGGCGAGCGGCGCGCTCGACGACATCACCGGCAGCCGCGACGACATCCAGGCCGAGCTCGACCGGCTCGGCGGCGACCAGAGCGTGGAGCTGGAGCTGCAGCGCATGAAGGCCGAGCTCGGCCAGGCCCCCGCGCCGCGTGAGGCGATCGAGGCGGGCCAGTCGGGCCAGCAGGCGCAGCAGCCGCAGCCGCCCGCGCAGCACGGGCAGTCGGCTCCGCCTCCGCCGCCGTCCGCCGCGCCGACCCAGCAGTTCCGTCAGCCGGGGGAGGGCCTGTGATCGTCCGCATCATGGGGGAGGGCCAGGTCGAGATCGACTCCGCCGACCTGGACGCGCTCAACGTCCTCGACGGCGAGCTGGAGGCCGCGATCGAGGCCGGTGACGAGGCCGAGTTCCGCGCCAAGCTGCACGCGCTCCTCGACAAGGTGCGGCAGGTCGGCAAGCCGCTGCCGGACGACTCGCTGGAGCCGTCCGAGCTCATCCTGCCGCCGGCCGACGCGGCCATGGACGAGGTCCGCGCCATGCTCGGCGACCAGGGCCTGATCCCGGGCTGACGCCCGGCGCGCCCGGTGGTCCGGGCCCCGGCTCCCCGGGGCCCGGGACGGGTCGTGCCCGCCGCCACGGGCACGCCCGCTGTGCGCACGTCTTCTTTATTGCCAGGTTCTTCACAGGGGGGAGCTGACATCCAGGTGACGGCGGCGTCGCGGAGAACGGCGGCCCGGCGGGCGAGGAGGGCGGTCCGATGATGCGGACCCGGTACGCGCCCGACCGCGGGCTGACGACCCGCATGACGGTCACGTTGTTCCTGCTCGGGCTGCTGTACGTCGCGTTCGTCGCCGTGCTGGTCGCGCTGGGCGTCCGGGCGGTGGTGGTGCTCGCGCTCGCCGCGGGCCTGCTGCTCGTGCAGTACTTCTTCTCCGACCGCATCGCGCTGTTCGCGATGCACGGGCGCCTCGTCACGCCGGAGCAGGCGCCCGAGCTGCACGGCATGGTCGACCGCCTCGCGGCGATGGCGAACATGCCCAAGCCCAAGGTCGCGATCGCGGACGCCGACGTGCCGAACGCCTTCGCGACCGGGCGGAACCGGAAGAACTCGGTGGTGTGCGTCACCACCGGCATGCTGCGGCGCCTGGAGCCGGCCGAGCTGGAGGGCGTGCTCGCCCACGAGATGGCGCACATCGCGCACCGGGACGTCGCGGTAATGACGATCGCGTCGTTCCTCGGCATCGTCGCCGGGCTGATGACCCGGATCGCGCTCTACAGCGGGTTCGGCGGCGGCCGCGGGAACCGCAACGGGGCGCCGATCGGGCTGCTCATCCTGCTCGTGTCGGCCGTGGTCTACGCGGTGAGCTTCCTGCTCACCCGGGCGCTGTCCCGGTACCGGGAGCTCGCCGCCGACCGCGGCGGCGCGCTGCTCACCGGGCGGCCGTCCGCGCTGGCGAGCGCGCTCACCAAGGTCAGCGGGGAGATGGCCCGCATTCCCACCCGCGACCTGCGGGAGGCCGAGCCGTTCAACGCCTTCTACTTCGCGCCCGCGCTGTCCCGGCGCGGCGCGGCGGCCGGGCTCGCGGCGCTGTTCTCCACCCACCCGCCCCTCGAGCAGCGGCTCGCCCAGCTCCACCGGATCGCCGCCGAACTGGGCCGGGGGGCGTGAGCGATGCCCCGCTGGCTCGACATCCTGCTCGGCCGCACCCGGCCCGCGAAGCCCGATCTCGACGCGCTGTTCGCGCTGCCGTCCGCGGCGGTCACGCTGCGGGCGGCCACCGGCTTCGCGCCCACCGGGACCGGCTCGGTCTGCTTCCGCCCCGCCGAGGGCGGGGCGTTCGCCACGGTCGAGCGGGACATCCGGGCGCTGCTCGAGGCCTCGGGCGGCCCGGCGGTCGAGCGCGTGGACGACTCCTACGGCTACACCTGGCTGGTGGTCCGCCGCGCCGCGGACGACGTGTCCGGGCTGGTGACCGACCTGCACGCGGCGAACAGCTCGCTGGAGCAGGCCGGGTTCGGCCCGTCGCTGCTCTGCTCCCTGGTGGTCTTCGCCGGCACCTCGGATCGGTACGGCGCGGACCGGCGGATCGCGCTCGTCTACCTCTACAAGCAGGGCACCTTCTACCCGTTCGCGCCGCTCGGCGGGCAGCGCCGCGACAACGTGCTGGAGCTGCAGCTGCGCGGCGTGCTCGCGGACGAGCTCGCCATCGAGCCCGACCTGTCCCGCTGGTTCCCGGTGTGGGGCGCCCCGGGCCTGTGACCGGGCCGGGACGCACCCGGCCACCGGCGCGCCGCCCGCGCCGCCCTGCGGGCCCGCCGGGCCCGGTGCCCGGCGGGCGTGCGACGGCGGACGGGGCGGCTCAGGGCAGGGCGAGCATGCGGTCGAGGGCGACCTTCGCCCAGTGCGCGGTCTCGGGGTCGACGACGATCTGGTTGACCACCCTGCCCTCGGCGAGCGACTCCAGCGCCCACACCAGGTGCGGCATGTCGATCCGGTTCATCGTGGAGCAGAGGCAGATGCTCCGGTCGAGGAACGAGACCGACTTGTCCGGGTGCCGCGCGGCGAGCCGCTTCACCAAATTGAGCTCGGTGCCGACCGCCCACGCCGACCCGGCGGGCGCCTCGGCGATGGTGCGGATGATGTACTCGGTCGAGCCGATGTAGTCGGCCTTGGTGACCACCTCGTGCCGGCACTCCGGGTGGACCAGCACGTTCACGTTCGGGATGCGGGCGCGGACCTCGTCCACCGCCTCGGGGGTGAACCGGCCGTGAACCGAGCAGTGGCCGCGCCACAGGATCATCTTGGCGTCCCGCAGCTGCTTTACGGTGAGCCCGCCGTCGGGCCGGTGCGGGTCGTAGACGACGCAGTCGTCGAGGGAGAGGCCGAGCTCGAGCACCGCGGTGTTGCGGCCGAGGTGCTGGTCGGGCAGGAACAGCACCTTCTCGCCCTGCTCGAACGCCCAGGTGAGGGCGCGCTTGGCGTTGGACGAGGTGCACACCGCGCCGCCGCGGCGGCCGACGAACGCCTTGATGTCGGCCGAGGAGTTCATGTACGTGATCGGCACGGTCACGTCGGCGACGCCCGCGTCGGTGAGCACGTCCCAGGCCTCCTCGACCTGGTCGAAGGTGGCCATGTCGGCCATGGAGCAGCCCGCGGCGAGGTCGGGCAGCACGACCTTCTGCGCGTCGGAGGTGAGGATGTCGGCGGACTCGGCCATGAAGTGCACGCCGCAGAAGACGATGTACTCGGCCTCCGGCCGGGCGGCCGCCTCCCGCGCCAGCTTGAACGAGTCGCCGGTCACGTCGGCGAACTGGATGACCTCGTCACGCTGGTAGTGGTGGCCGAGGACGAACAGCCGCTCGCCGAGCCGTTCCTTGGCCTTCCACGCACGCTCCACCAGGGCCGGGTCGGAGGCGGGCGGCAGCTCCCCCGGGCACTCCACGCCGCGCTCGCAGTGCGGGTCGGCGCCTTGGCCGAGGATGAACAGCGGCAGCCGAGTCTGAGTGGTCGTCACGACCACACCCCCTTGCGCTTGCGGGACTTATCGTCGAACTGACGACTAATGATGACACACCGGCTCCGGTGCTGCGTTCCGGGGCGGGCGATGCGCGGTACGGCGGGCCGGGGAGGCCCCGCCGTACCCGGCGGCCTTCGGGGAGCGCGGCGATTTCCGGATGGTGGACAGGAATGTGTAGCGGTCCGCGGGTGTTGGTAGCGTCTAGTAAGGACGTCACAGAGAACCGGCCGCCGGTGCGGCCGGCGTAGACGCGGGAGTCAGCACATGACCGTTGAGAGCGGCGAGACCACTCAGCAGGGGGTCATCCTCACCGAGGCCGCTGCGGCGAAGGTCAAGAGCCTGCTCGAGCAGCAGGGCGAGGAGGGCCTGCATCTGCGTGTCGCCGTGCAGCCGGGCGGCTGTTCGGGTCTCCGCTACCAGCTGTACTTCGACGACCGGAAGATGGACGGCGACATCGTCTCCCAGTTCAACGGCGTGGACGTGGTGACCGACCGGCTCAGCGCGCCGTACCTCAAGGGCGCCACGATCGACTTCGTCGACACGATCGAGAAGCAGGGGTTCACCATCGACAACCCCAACGCCACCGGTTCGTGCGCCTGCGGCGACTCGTTCAACTGACCGGGACCACGAAGCGATCACGATGACCCCGTCCGGCCACCGGCCGGAGGGGTCGTCGCGTATCCTTGACCGGTCGCGTTGCTGACAACGAGGAGAATGACCCCGTGCGCATCGCCGTATCCGGTTCGATCGCGACCGATCATCTGATGACCTTCCCCGGTCGGTTCGGCGACCAGTTCGTGGCCGACCAGATGGACAGGGTGTCGCTGTCCTTCCTCGTCGACGACCTGCAGATCCGGCGCGGCGGCGTCGCCGCGAACATCTGTTTCGGCATGGCCTGCCTGGGGTTGCGGCCGATCCTCGTCGGCGCGGTGGGCCATGACTTCGCCGACTACCGGTCCTGGCTGGAACGCCACGGGGTCGACTGCGACTCGGTGCACGTGTCGGAGCTGCACCACACGGCCCGCTTCCTGTGCACCACCGACCGGGACCACAACCAGATCGCCTCGTTCTACGCCGGGGCGATGAGCGAGTCCCGGGAGATCGAGCTCGGGCCGATCGCCGAGCGGGTGGGCGGCCTCGACCTCGTCGTGATCGGGCCGAGCGACCCGGAGGCGATGCTGCGGCACACCGACGAGTGCCGGCAGCGCGGCATCCCGTTCGCCGCGGACTGCTCCCAGCAGCTCGCCCGCATGGAGGGCCCGGAGATCCGCCGCCTCATCGAGGGCGCGGCGTACCTGTTCAGCAACGACTACGAGAAGGCGCTGATCGAGCAGAAGACCGGCTGGTCCGACGAGGAGGTGCTCGACCGCGTCGGCGTGCGGGTCACCACGCTCGGCCCCAAGGGCGCGCGGATCGACATCAAGGGCGAGCCGTCGGTGCACGTGCCGCCCGCCCCCGAGCGCCGCAAGGTGGACCCCACCGGGGTGGGGGACGCGTTCCGCGCGGGCTTCCTCGCCGGGCTGTCCTGGGGCCTGCCGCTGGAGCGGTGCGCCCAGATCGGCAACCTCACCGCGACGCACGTGCTCGAGCACGTGGGCGGGCAGGAGTACGAGCTGAGCCAGAAGGAGTTCCTCGAGCGGTTCACCGAGGCGTACGGCGCGGAGGCCGCCGCCGAGGTCGCCCCGCACGTGCGCTGCCACCGCCCGTGAGCGGCACCGTCCCGGCCGCGACGGACCGGGACGGTGCGGATGCGCGCCTGACGTGCGCCGGCGGGTCTCACCGCGAGGCGTAGACCCGGTGGACGAACTCGGCGAGCTTGTCCTCCGGCAGGCTCCGGGCGAGGTCGGCCTCGGTGACCATGCCGACGATCCGGCGGTTGTCGATCACCGGCAGCCGCTTGATCTGGTTGCGCTCCATGATCTGCAGCGCCTCGTCCACCGAGGCGTCCGCGGTGACGTACACCAGGCCCTGGGCGAGCTCGCCGGCCGTGGTGGTGGAGAGGTCCCTGCCCTCGGCGCAACACTTCACCACGATGTCGCGGTCGGTGACGATGCCCTTGAGCCGGTCGTCCTCGCCGCAGATCGGCAGCGCGCCCACCCCGAGGTCGCGCATCATCTGCGCCGCCTTGAGCAGGCTGTCGTGCTCCCCGATGCACTCGGCGCCGGGGTGCATCATGTCGCGTACGGTGCTCGCACCGCCGCTCGTACCGCTGTGCACGCTCATCTCGTCCCTCCCGACAGTCGATGACGTGTCCAGCACCCGCTACCCCGGTCCGGACGGGTGATGCGGGGGTGACGGGCGCGGCGGAGGGACGGATCGGGTACGGGGCGGGTACGGCACGGCCGGCGCGGCCGCGTGCCCGGCGCCCGCGCGGCGGCACGCCCCGCGGCCGGGGCGCGGATCGGGCGGCTCAGTAGTTGCGCCGCACGTGGATCGCCCAGCCGCCGCCGGGCAGCTCGTAGCTGCCGACGTGGGTGTGGGACTTCAGCCGGCACCAGGCCGGCACGTCGTTGTAGGCGGCGGGGTCGTCGGCGAGCACCGCCACCACCGCGCCCAGCGGCACCTGGTTGATCTGCTGGGCGAGCATGATGATGGGGATCGGGCACTTGCGGCCGAGCGCGTCGATGGTCAGCGCGGGCGCGGCCGGCTCCCGGTCGGTCCCGGTCTGCGGACCCTTCACGACATCACTCCCGCCTCTTCCCGGATCCGGCGCACCAGCGGGGGAAGGACCTCGAGGAACCGGTCCACGTCCTCCGCCGAGGCGCCTCGTGGCAGTGATACCCGGACGTTTCCGTGGGTGAGCACGCCCATCGCCTCCAAAACATGCGATGGACGAAGCGTACTCGCCGTGCAGGAGCTGCCGGACGAGATCGCGAAACCCGCCTTGTCCAGCTCGGTGAGCAACGCCTCCCCGGCCACGTACAGGCAGGAGAACGTGACGATGTGCGGCACCCGGTCGACCGGGTCGCCGACCACCTCCACGTCCGGCACGAGCTCGGGCACCCGGGTGCGGATCCGGTCGACGAGGGCGAACGCCCGCCGGTTCTCCTCCTCCGCCTCCTCCAGCCGGGCGCGCAGCGCGGCCACCGCCGCGACGATCGCCGGGACGTTCTCGAACCCCGGCACCCGCCCGCGCTCCCGCTCGTCCTCGGGCAGCGGGGAGCGCCAGCGCACGCCCTTGCGGATCACCAGGATGCCCACGCCCGCGGGGCCGCCCCACTTGTGCGCGCTGCCGGCGAGCAGCGACCAGCCCTCGGGGAGGGGCAGCCGGCCCAGCGTCTGCGCCGCGTCGACGAGCAGCGGCACCCCGGCCCGGCGGCAGGCCTCGGCGACCTGCGCCACCGGCTGCAGCGTGCCCACCTCGTGGTTGGCGGTCTGCAGGCAGGCGAGCGCCGTGCCCGGGGCGGACACCGCCTCGGCGAACGCGTCGGCGTCCACCCGCCCGGTACGGCTCACGCCGATGATCCGCACCTCGCCGCCGTCGCGCTCGTGGGCCTGGGCGGTGTGCAGCACGGCCGAGTGCTCGACCGCGCTCACCACGAGGGTCCGCCCCACCCGGCGGCGGGCGGCGAGCGCGCCCAGCATGCCGAGCTGGATCGCCTGGGTGCCCGAGGTGGTGAAGGTCACCTCGTCCGGCCGCACGCCCAGCGCGTCGGCCGCCTCGGCCCTGGCCTGGTCGAGCAGGAGGCGGGCCCGGCGGGCCTCGCCGTACAGGCGGGCCGGGTCGGCCCACCCGGCGTCGAGGGCCGCGAGCAGCGCCTCGCGGGCCCGGGGATGGAGTGGTTCGGTGGATGCCGCGTCGAGGTACGCCACCCCTCCATCCTCCCATCCCGGGCGGACGGCCTGCTCCGGGGTGCGACATTGGCGGGGCCGAACGGGAGGGCGACCACGGCAGGCGCTAATGTGTCCCGTGCGTGACTGGATGCCATAACTGGATAAGCCGAGAACGCGACTGTAGCGAGACAACGAAAGACCGCCCAAGGGAGGGCCTCTTGGGCTTGATCTGTGGGGTAGGCGATCCGTGAGTCCGACCCGCCGTTCGACGCGGCGCAGTCCGACGGCCCGGAGGGCCGCGTGCGCCGGCGCATTGGCATTGGTGCTGGCATCCGCGACGGGGTGCAGCGCTGAAGAGTGGGCCCGGGGCGGGATGCCGGAGAACGTCACAGAGCAGGGCGCCCGCGTTCTGAGCCTGTGGCAGGGATCCTGGGTGGCGGCGCTCGCCGTCGGTGTCCTGGTCTGGGGCCTGATCCTGTACGCCTGCATCTTCCACCGGAAGCGTCGGAGGAAGAACGCGGACAACGAGCTCCCGCCGCAGGTGCGGTACAACCTGCCGATCGAGATCCTCTACACCGCCATCCCGATCGTGATGGTGGCGGTGTTCTTCTACTTCACCGCCCGGGACCAGGACTACCTGCTGGAGAAGTCCCCGAACCCGGACGTGACGGTCAAGGTGGAGGCGTTCCAGTGGAGCTGGCGCTTCACCACCGAGTACCAGGGCAAGACGGCGACGGTCACCGGGCTGCCGGTGAGCGACTACCGGCAGGGGCCGCAGCTCGTGCTGCCCAGCGGCGGCAAGCGCGTGCGGTTCGTCCTGGAGTCGAACAACGTCATCCACTCGTTCTGGGTGCCGGCGTTCCTGTTCAAGATGGACGTCATCCCCGGCGTCACGAACGAGTTCGAGATCAAGACCCTGGACCGCACCGGCGTGTTCGCCGGCCGCTGCGCCGAGCTGTGCGGCCAGGACCACGCCCGTATGCTCTTCAACGTCAAGCTCGTGCCGCAGGACGAGTTTGAGCAGTACATGAACCAGGCAACGAACGCCCAGGCAGCCGGGAGTACCCAGTGAGCGCCGCCGAATACTCGCTTCCGCCCGCGGCCGGTGCCCGCACCCGCCGGTCCAGCGTGGGCACGATCATCGCCAAATGGGCCTCGTCCACCGACCACAAGGTGATCGGTAACCTCTACCTGATCACCTCCTTCGCGTTCTTCCTGATCGGTGGCGTCATGGCGCTCGCCATCCGCGCCGAGCTGGCCCATCCTGGCCTGCAGCTGCTCACCAACGAGCAGTACAACCAGATGTTCACCATGCACGGCGCGGTGATGCTGCTGCTGTTCGCCACGCCGCTGTTCGCCGGGTTCGCCAACGCGATCATGCCGCTGCAGATCGGCGCGCCGGACGTGGCGTTCCCGCGGCTGAACATGGTGAGCTACTGGCTCTTCCTGTTCGGCGGCCTGATCGCGCTGAGCGCGTTCTTCACCCCCGACGGGGCCGCCTCCTTCGGGTGGTTCGCGTACGCGCCGCTGTCGGATGACACGTTCTCGCCGAGCGTCGGCCACGACCTGTGGATCATGGGCTTCTCGCTCGCTGGTCTGGGCTCGATCCTCGGCGCGGTGAACTTCATCACCACGATCATCTGCATGCGGGCGCCCGGTATGACGATGTTCCGCATGCCGATCTTCACCTGGAACGTCCTGCTCACCAGCATCCTGGTGCTGCTGGTGTTCCCGGTGCTCGCCGCCACGCTGCTCGCGCTGGAGGCCGACCGCAAGCTCGGCACGCACATCTTCGACCCGAGCTCCGGCGGGCCGATCCTCTACCAGCACCTGTTCTGGTTCTTCGGCCACCCGGAGGTCTACGTCATCGCGCTGCCGTTCTTCGGCATCGCGACCGAGATCATCCCGGTGTTCAGCCGCAAGCCGATCTTCGGGTACGTCGGCCTCGTCGGCGCCACGCTCGCGATCGCCGGCCTGTCGATGGCGGTGTGGGCGCACCACATGTTCCCCACCGGCCAGGTGCTGCTGCCGTTCTTCTCCTTCATGACCTTCCTGATCGCGGTGCCGACCGGCGTGAAGTTCTTCAACTGGATCGGTACGATGTGGCGCGGCCACCTGACCTTCGAGTCGCCGATGCTGTTCACCATCGGCTTCATGGTGACCTTCCTCTTCGGCGGTCTCACCGGCGTCATCCTCGCGTCGCCGCCGCTCGACTTCCACATCACCGACACCTACTTCGTGGTGGGCCACTTCCACTACACGGTGTTCGGCACGGTGGTGTTCGCGATGTTCGCCGGCTTCTACTTCTGGTGGCCGAAGCTCACCGGGAAGATGCTCAACGAGACGCTCGCCAAGTGGCACTTCTGGACGCTGTTCATCGGCTTCCACACCACGTTCCTGGTGCAGCACTGGCTGGGCGTGATCGGCTTCCCGCGCCGGTACTCTGACTACTCGCCGGCCGACGGCTTCACCACGCTGAACATGATCTCCTCGGCGGGTGCCGTGGTGCTCGGCCTGTCGACGCTGTTCTTCCTCTACAACGTCTGGCGTACCGCCCGGGTGGGGGAGAAGGTCACGGTCAACGACCCGTGGGGCTACGGCAACTCGCTGGAGTGGACGACCTCGTGCCCGCCGCCGCGGCACAACTTCGTGTCGCTGCCGCGGATCCGCTCCGAGCGTCCGGCCTTCGACCTGAAGCACCCGCACCTTCCGCCCGGCCAGCGGCGGGAGCTTGAGGAGGTCCGATGAAGATCCAGGGATGGCTGCTGATCGCCGTCGGCGTGTTCTTCGCCGCGGTCGACGTGATCTACTGGTTCTGGTCGCGGGAGCCCGCCGGCACCACCGCCCTGGCGATCTCCATCGGCCTGGCCTTCATGATCGGCTACTACCTGCTGTTCACCGCGCGCCGGGTGGGTGACCAGCCCGAGGACGACAAGGAGGGCGAGATCCACCAGGCGGCCGGCGAGGTCGGGTTCTTCCCGCCGCACAGCTGGTGGCCGCTGTTCGTGTGCCTCTCCGCGGCGCTCGCCTTCGTGGGGGTCGTCGTCGGCTGGTGGCTGTTCCTCATCGGTCTGGTCGCGGTGGTGTGCACCCTGGTCGGCTTCGTGTTCGAGTACTACCGGAAGAACTTCTCGCACTGATCCGGGGGCACCGCTTTCCGGTCGCGTAACTCCCCACGGGTCGGCCGGCCCGCAGACCAGGCCAGCTGGAAGGTCCGCCATCGGAGCGGCCGCGGTTCGCAACGAGCCGTCGGCCGCTCCGATGGTGTTTTTTGTTCCCCGGTTTTCCATATGCGGAGCGAGTCGCACACGCACGGGTATAGAGCCAGCACGACGCGTGATCGACCGGAGCTGGGGGACTCAGAGGTGCGACAGATATCCGCGTATGGGGCAGGGGCACTCGTCCTCGCGCTGGCCGCCTCCTGCGCCTCGGCACCGAAGGAGCAGACGGCCGCCCAGCGGCAGGAGCCGGCGGCCGAGGTCGTCATCACCCCCGCCGACGGCGCGACCCACGTCCGCCCGGACGCGCCGATCCTCGTCAGCGCCGCGCACGGCACGCTCAAGCAGGTGACGGTGCAGGCGGGCGGCAAGCCCGTCCAGGGGCGGATGAGCGCCGACCGGACCCGCTGGCGCAGCCTGCGCAACATGCTGCCGGGCCGTACCTACCGGGTGGACGCCGTGATCGCCACCCCCGGTGGCGAGACGCGCCGGACCAGCACCTTCACCACGGTGCCCGCGACGCAGACGTTCCGCATCACCGACCTCCTCCCGAGCAAGGAGATCACCGGCGACACGGTCGGCGTGGGCATGCCGATCATGATCACGTTCGACAAGCCGATCACCGACCGGGTCTCGGTCGAGCGGAACCTGCGGGTGCTCACCTCCAAGCCGGTCACCGGGAGCTGGCACTGGTTCGACGACAAGACCGTGCACTACCGGCCCAAGCGGTACTGGCCGGCGGGCACCAAGGTGCGCGTGGAGGCGCTGCTCGCCGGCGCGCCCGGCGGCGACGGGCTGTACGGCGACCGCGACTACGTGCGGGAGTTCCGCATCGGCCGGTCCCAGATCAGCACCATCGACGTGCGCACCCACCACATGACGGTCGAGCGCAACGGCAAGGTGATCCGGACCATCCCGGTGAGCGCGGGCCGCGGCGGCGTGCGCAAGTACCACACCACGAACGGCATCCACCTGGCGATGTCCCGCGAGGACGTCACGATCATGACCTCGCCGGACGCCGGGCCGGGCGATCCGGGCTACTACCGGCTCACCGTGTACGACACCGTGCGCATCTCCAACAGCGGCGAGTACGTGCACGGCGCACCCTGGTCGGTGGGGTCGCAGGGCCGTGCGAACGTCAGCCACGGCTGCGTCAACGTGAGCCCGGCGAACGCCAAGTGGTTCAAGAACCACACGCTCATCGGCGACCCGATCATCGTCAAGGGCTCGCCGCGCGAGCTGGAGCCGACCAACGGCTGGGGGCACTGGCAGCTCTCCTGGCCGCAGTGGCTCCGCTGGAGCGCTCTGCGCATCGCTGCCGTGACCGAGCCCCTTCCGGGTACCAAGCACCCGCCGGCGGCCGCGCAGGCTCCTACGGAGTCCTGAGGGTCGTACAGGGGCATTTCCGCAGGACGGCGAGCAGGGGAGAGAGGGCCCGGGGACCGCGGGCGCGGCCCCGGGACACGACGGCAGCGCAGAGCCGGGGGAGACCGAGCCTGAGAGAGACCGAGCCTGAACAAAGCGATCGGCCCGGACGGAGGTTCTCCGTCCGGGCCGATCCTTCGCCTGCCGGTCGGTCCGATGCCGTCGGTGCGGCCGCCGTCAGTGCAGTTCCTTGCGCTCCCCACCGGTGCCGACGGCGGCGTGCTCGCCGTCGCCGTGCTCCTCGCCCTTGGCGGGCAGCGGCACGAGGTCGGTGCCGTAGGCGCGGCTGAGCCGGACACGCAGCCTGCCGAGCGGGCCGCGCGCCTCCTTGGGCGGGATGCCCTCGCCGTCGGCCTCGGCGGCCGGCAGCATCGGGATCTCCTTCTTGCCGCGGATGTGCTCGGCGATGTCCTCGTCGGGCTCGACGTGGATTTCCGAGTAGCCGCCCTCGGGCGACCGCACGATCACACCGGACTCCACGCCGTGCGCCAGCACCTCGGCGTCCTTGCGCTGCAGGCCGATGCAGATCCGGTAGGTCACGATGTAGGCGATCACCGGGCCGACGAAGATCGCGATGCGCCCGAACCAGGTCAGCGCGAACAGGCTGATGTTGAAGTGCATCGAGATCTCGTCGTTCGCACCGAGCAGCCACAGGATGCCGTAGAAGGTGATGGCGGCGACGCCGATCGCGGTGCGGTGCGGGTTGTTGCGCGGCCGGTCGGCGATGTGGTGCTCGCGGTTGTCCCCGGTCACCCACCGCTCGATGAACGGGTAGAGCGCCGCACCGGTCATGATGATCCCGAGCGGCAGCAGGGCCGGGATGATCACGCTGAGCGCCAGCGTGTAGCCGCCGATGTTGATCTCCCAGGCGGGCATCAGCCGCAGCGCGCCCTCGAGGAAGCCCATGTAGAAGTCGGGCTGGGAGCCGGCCGAGATGTCCGCCGGAGTGTAGGGGCCGTACAGCCAGATCGGGTTGATCTGGGCGAAGGTCCCGAGCCCGGCGAGCACCGCGAAGGTGAACATGAAGTAGGCGCCCGACTTCACCATGAAGGCGGGGAAGAACGGCGCGCCCACCACGTTCGTCTCGGTGCGGCCCTTGCCCGGCATCTGCGTGTGCTTCTGCACCCACATGATGATCATGTGGGCACTGATGAGCGCGAGCAGGATGCCCGGGATGATCAGGATGTGCAGGCTGTAGAACCGGCCGATGACGTCGTCACCGGGGTACTCCCCGCCGAACAGGAAGAACTGCAGGTACGTACCGACCAGCGGGATGGAGACCAGCACACCCTGGCTGATCCGCAGGCCCGCGCCGGAGAGCAGGTCGTCCGGGAGCGAGTACCCGAACAGACCCTCGAACAGCGCCAGCGAGAGCAGCAGCAGACCGATGAGCCAGTTGATCTCGCGCGGCTTGCGGTACGCGCCGGTGAAGAAGACCCGGAGCATGTGGGCCATCATCCCGGCGACGAACAGCAGCGCCGCCCAGTGGTGGATCTGCCGCATGAGCAGGCCGCCGCGCACGTCGAAGGTGATCTCCAGCGCCGACGCGTACGCGGCGGACATGTGGACGCCGCGCAGCGGCTCGTACGAGCCGGTGTACTCGACCTCCTGCATGCTCGGCTCGAACCAGAAGGTCAGGAACGTGCCGGTGAGCAGCAGGATGATGAACGAGTACAGCGCGATCTCGCCCAGCAGGAACGACCAGTGGTCGGGGAAGATCTTGCGCATGTTGCGCTTGAGGAAGTTCCCTGCGCCGAAACGGTCGTCCACGAACTTGCTGACGCCGCTGACCGCCTTGGGAGGCGTGAACGAGCCTGAGCCCGGGCGCGCACCGGCCTGTGTCGCGCTGCTCATGCGTTCCCCCTAACTTCGGCTTCCGCGTCGCCCCGCTCCCAGAAGCTGGGCCCGACCGGAACCTGGAAGTCGCTCTGCGCGACGAGGTAGCCCTCGCTGTCCACGGTGATGGGCAGCTGCGGGAGCGGCCGGGCGGCCGGGCCGAAGATGACCTTCGCGCCGTCGGCGGCGTCGAAGGTCGACTGGTGGCACGGGCACAGGATGTGGTTGGTCGTCCGCTCGTACAGGGCGGCAGGGCAGCCCACGTGCGTGCAGATCTTGGAGTACGCCACGATCCCGTCGTACGTCCAGTTCAGGTTGGTACCCGACTTGAACTCCTCGGGACGCAGCTTGATGAGGATGAGCGTGGCCTTGGCCAGCGCGTTCAGGTCGTGCTCGTAACCCTCGGGAACCACCGAGAGGATGCCGCCGGGCGAGTTGAAGTCCGCGGCCCGGATGGGCTGGCCGGTGCCCTCGACGACGAGCCGCATGCCCTTGCGCCACACGGTGTGCCGCAGCTTGTCCCCCGGCAGCGGGCCGAGGTCCTTGAGCAGCACCAGCGGCGCCAGGCCGAGCGGCGCGGCGGCCAGCAGCAGCGTCCGGCGCAGCAGCTTGTGCTTGAGGAAGCCGCTTTCCTCCGCGCCCTGCGTGAAGATCCGGGAGACCTCCTCCCGGACCTCGGGCTCCGACGCCATCGGGTGGCGCTCCTGCACCAGGTTGTACTTGGGCATGATCTGCCGCACCCAGACCACCAGCCCGATGGCGAGCGCGAGGAAGGCGACCGTCATCGTGCCGCCGAGCGCCAGGTTCGACACCGCGGTGCTGTCGATGTCGCCGACCTGGAACACCACGTACGACACGATGAACCCGACGCCGGCGAGGAAGGCCAGCAGGAACAGCAGCGCGACGAGCCGCTCGGCCCGCTTGGCCTTCGCCGGGTCCGGGTAGATGACGCCGGTACCGGGCTCCAGCTCGCGCACGCCGCCGTCCATGGTGGCGCGCGCGTCGGGCTCGGCGTCCGTCGTGACGCCCGCCGGGGCGCCGGGCCGCGGAGTTCCGATCACCCGGTGCGGTACCCGCTCCTCCGGGGTTCCGGTGTTTTCCCTTTCACTCATTTCTTCGCCCGCTTCTTCGCGGTGATCCAGATGGAGGCGAGGCACAGCAGGCCGATGCCCACGATCCACGCCACGAGACCCTCGGTGACCGGGCCGATGCGGCCGAGACCGCTACCGCCCGGGTCGACCTGCTCGCGGACCTTGACGATGTAGGCGATCATGTCCCGCTTCTGCTCGGGAGTGATCGTGGAGTCGTTGAACTCCGGCATCGCCTGCGGGCCCGTGATCATGGCCTCGTAGATCTGAGTCGGTGTGGCCTTGTTCAGGCTCGGCGCGTGCTTGCCCTCGGTCAGGGCACCGCCGGCGCCCACCCAGTTGTGGCACTGGATGCAGTTCGCACGGAACAGCTCGCCGCCCTTGGCCGGGTCGCCCTTGGCCGGGTCCACCATGTCGGCGGTCGGCCGGGTGGGACCGCCGCCCAGCGACTGCACGTACGCCGCCAGGTCGTCGATCGCCTCCGGGGTCACCCACTCGGGCAGGGCCTTCCGCCGCGCCTGCGCACCGGTGCTGTTCGCCGCCGGCATGCGCCCGGTGCTGACCTGGAAGTCGACCGCGGCCGCTCCCACACCGATCAGCGACGGGCCGTTGCCCGGCACGCCCTGGCCGTTCAGGCCGTGGCAACTGGAGCAGTTCGCCTCGAACAGCGCCTTGCCGTTGGCCACGTCGTCGTTCTTGCCCGACGCGATGGCCGCGTCCGCCCGGTCCCCGGCCGGGGACAGGAGTGCATACGCTCCCCCGACCAGACACAGGGCCAGAAGAATGACGGCATAACGCGCGAGGGGATGCCGCCGTCGCGCGGTGATCGAATTCACCGGAATCCCCGTTCTGATCACTTGATGATGTAGATGGTCGCGAACAGACCGATCCAGACGACGTCGACGAAGTGCCAGTAATAGGACACGACGATGGCGCTGGTGGCCTGTTCGTGGGTGAAGCGCTTCGCGGCGTACGTGCGTCCCAGCATGAACAGGAACGCGATCAGACCACCGGTCACGTGCAGGCCGTGGAAGCCCGTGGCCAGGTAGAAGATCGAACCGTAGGCGTCAGAGGAGAGGGTGAGGCCCTTGTGGACCAGCTCGCGGTACTCCCACAGCTGGCCGCCCACGAAGTACGCGCCCAACAGGAAGCTGACGACGTACCAGAAACGGAGCTTCCCTACCTGACCCCGCTCGGCCGCCCACACGCCCATCTGGCACGTCACACTGGACAGCACCAGGACGACCGTGTTGAACAGCGCGAACGGTACGTCAAGTTCGACCGTTGGCCAGGGCTTGTCCTGGCCAAGGCTGACCGACCGGATGGTGAAGTACATCGCGAACAGCGCCGCGAAGAACATGAGTTCGGAGGACAGCCAGACGATCGTCCCGACGCTGACCAGATTCGGCCTGCGGGACGCGTGGGCTGTCGTCGTCGAGATTGCGGATGCTGTCGCCACGGGCAGCATTATTGCGGCTGAGGTGGTCGGTCCTCCGCACGGCCCCCCTATAGCCTCTGAAACACCGTGCGTAGTCGCGCACATGTGCGCGCAGGTGCCGCCGATGCCCGAGTACCATCGGCCGGCCCGGTAGCATCCCCAGGTGACAATACCTCGCCGACCGACAGTGAGCGTGACATGAGGGTTCTCGTCTACAGCGACGACGCGAGCACCCGGGAGGAGATCCGGCTGGCGATCGGGCGGCGCCCGGCCCCGGACCTGCCTCCCGTGGAGATCGTGGAGTCCGCCACCCCGCCCGCGGTGTTCAAGCACCTGGAGTCCGGAGAGATCGACGTCGCGGTGCTCGACGGCGAGGCGGTGCCCGCGGGCGGCATGGGCATCGCCCGGCAGGCCAAGGACGAAATCTACGAATGCCCGCCGATCTGCCTCGTGGTGGCGCGGCGCGACGACCGCTGGCTGGCCACCTGGTCCCGCGCGGAGGCCGTCGTGGTCCGGCCGATCGACCCGGTGGTCCTCGCCGAGACCGTCGCCGACCTGATGCGCAAGCGGGCGGCCGCGAAGCTCCCCGCCACGCGGTGAGTCCTCGCCGGGCGTGTACGGCACGGCCGCGGGCATGCCCGGCGAGCGGTTTCCGGTGCGTGAATGCGGCCACCGAGCGCGGGCCCGGCCGATAGGGTCGCGTGCCACAGGCGAGTTATCGGAACTATGGAGACGCAAATGGACGCGCGTACCACATGGCCCGCCTTACTGTCGGCCTTGCTGGCCGGCGAGGACCTCACCGCCGACGAGACCGCCTGGGCGATGGACGAGATCATGTCGGGCTCGGCGACCTCGGCTCAGGTGGCCGCGTTCGCCGTGGCGCTGCGCGCCAAGGGTGAGACGGTCGCCGAGGTGACCGGCATGGCGCGCACGATGCTGCGGCGGGCCGTGCCGCTGCGCGTCGAGGGCCCGGTGGTCGACATCGTCGGCACCGGCGGCGACCGGGCGCACACCGTCAACGTCTCGACGATGGCCGCGATCGTCGCCGCCGCCGCCGGCGCCCGCGTGGTCAAGCACGGCAACCGGGCGGCCTCCTCCTCGTGCGGCGCCGCCGACGTGCTGGAGCACCTGGGGGTGGCGCTCGACCACACCCCGGAGGACACCGCGCGCATCGCCGAGGAGGCGGGGATCGCGTTCTGCTTCGCCCCGGTCTACCACCCGGCGCTCAAGCACGTGGCCCCGGCCCGCAAGGAGATCGGCGTGCCGACCGTGTTCAACTTCCTCGGCCCGCTCACCAACCCGGCGCAGCCGACCTCGCAGGCGATCGGCGTGTTCGAGGAGCGCATGCTGCCGGTGGTCGCGGGCGTGTTCGCCGAGCGTGGGGTGTCGGCGGTGGTGTTCCGCGGCGACGACGGCCTCGACGAGCTGAGCATCTCGGCCACCTCGACGGTGTTCGTGGTCCGCGACGGCACGGCCGAGCAGCTCACCTTCGACCCGAAGGTGCTCGGCATCCCGCGGGCGGAGCCCGGCGCGCTCCGCGGCGGCGACGTGGCGTACAACGCCCAGGCTGTGCGCGACGTGCTCGCCGGCCGGAAGGGCCCGGTGCGGGACGCCGTGCTGCTGAACGCGGCCGCGGCGCTCACCGCGCTGGACGGCGCCGGCAAGGACTTCGTCGAGGCGATGGCCGAGGGCTACGAGCGGGCGGCGCAGGCGGTCGACTCGGGCGCGGCCGCCGCGACCCTGGAGCGCTGGATCGAGGTCAGCCGCTCGCTGCACAACAACAGGTCCGCGCGGTCCTGACCGGGGACCCGGCGCAGGACGGAACACGGAAGCGGGAACACAGTCGTGCCCGCCGGGCGCGCAGGCGGCGTCCGGCGGGCCGTTCCGTGTCCGGCGACCGGCCGACCGCCGCCGCTGATCGATACGTATTTAAGCTGATCGATACGTATTTAAATGTTGCCCATCCGATGCGGCATCGATAGCGGATCGACGCCGCCGCGATCGGTGCGTACGGCGATGCGGCGCCGCGGCGGCCCGGGGCGGCGCGCCGATCCCGGCGGCCGTGCGGCAGCGGCCGCGGTCGCATCGGCGCGGCGTGGGCGAGGGGACGGCCCGCCGCCGGTGCGGCGGCCGCGGCAACCGGTGATCGCGCGGTGCCGCGCGGCGGAACGCTCGGCCGCGGCGTTCCCGGCCGGCGCGCACCCGCGCCCGGTCCCGCGGGGTGGCCCGCCCGGCGCCCGGGCCGGGCGGGTACGGCGTGCCGGTCGATCGGCGACCCCGGGCGGCGCGGCGAACGCGCCGGATGTCAGTCGGCCGACTCCAGGCCGATGGAGAAGGCGGCCTCCAGGTCGTGCCGGGAGTAGGTGCGGAACGCCAGGTGCGTCTCGGTGGCGAGCACGCCCGGCACCTTGTTGATCCGCCCGGGGATGATCTCGGCGACGTCCTCGTACGCCGGCACGCGCACCATGGCGAGGAGATCGTAGTCGCCGGTGATCGAGTAGACCTCGCTCACCCCCTCGATGCCGGCGATCTCCTCGGCGACCTCGGGAATCCTGTCCACCTCGGTCTTGATGTGCACGATCGCGGTGACCATCGTTTCCTCTCTCCCACGGCGTCCCGCGCGGCGCCGGGCGGGCGCGGCGGACGCCGGATACGGCAGGGTCGCGGGCCCGGGTGCGCCCGCGACGCGGGTTTCCTGGGCGGGATGCGCCGGGTTGCACCTGGACGCATCCGCGATGCGCCGGGTGCCCGGATGACGGTCCCGGCGCGGTCCTGCGCGGCCGGGCGGCGTCGCGTCGTGCGGACCGCCGGACCCGCGGGCCGGTGCGGACGCCGGCACACGCCCGCGCGCGCCGGTTCCTGCCCGACTCTAGCGCGGGTCGCGGGGTCCGGCGTCAGCGCAGCGGCCGCCCCTCGCGGGCGGAGCGCTCCTCGCGGCCGCGGTAGGCGAGCTCGATGCGGCCGAGCAGCCGCCCCGCGCCGTTCACCGGCAGGCTCCACGAGCCGTCCACCTGGGCGAGGCGCACGCCGGGGGTCTCCAGCCAGCGCAGGATGCACTCGGTCTCCTCGGCGCTCGCCGCCGGGGTGGGTCCGGGACCGGGCACCACGGTCTCGGCGGTGGCGACGAGCGCCTCCACGTACGGGACGGGGTGGGCGCCGCGCGGCATCACCCCGGCGGCGGCGAGCCTGCCGTACCGGATGACGTGGACGTCCCAGCCGCCGTCGGAACCCGGCGCCGGGGCGGCGGCGACCAGCTGCGGGATGCGGGTGAGCGCGGCGAGGCGCTGCATGCGGGCCGCGACCCGGACGTAGGTGGCGAGGCGGTCGCGGTCGACCGCGGCCTCCTCGTACCGCTGCTCGGCGGCGAGCCGGTCGATGCGGGCCTTCACCGCGGCCCAGACGATCTCGGCGTCCTCGGTCATCGCGCGGCGCGCGGCCGCGACGTGCCGGGCGTACGCCTCCGGGGTCTGGCGGCCTTCGCACGGCGCGCCGCACCGGCCGAGCCCGGCGAGCGCGCACGCCGGCCGCCGGGTGCGGAGCGTGATGCGCTCGCTGCACCGGCGCAGCGGCACCGCCTCGTGGATCGCGGTGCGGGCGTCGTCCGCGGCGCGCATGCCGCCGAACGGGCCGAGGTAGGCGCAGCCGTCGTCCTTCACCTCCCGCACGATCGCGAGCCGGGGGAAGGGATCGTCGGTGAGCTTGAGCCACACCGCCCGCTCGGGGAACCGGGAGCGGCGGTTGTACCGGGGCTTGGCCGCGGCGATCAGGCGCAGCTCGCGCACCTCGGCCTCGAGCGCGGTGGCGCAGACGATCGGGCGCACCCGCTCGGCGATGCCGATCATTTCGCGGATGCGCGGGCGGGTCTCGGCCGCGGTGAAATACGAGCGCACCCGGGCGCGCAGGTTGGCGCTCTTGCCGACGTACAGCGGCTCGCCGCGGGCGTCCTCGAACACGTAGACGCCCGGGGCCTGCGGGACGGCCTCGGCGAGGTGGCGTTTGCGCTGCTGCTGCGGGGAGGGCGCGCGCACGAAGCCGGTGAGCTCCTCCAGCGTGTGCACGCCGAACGCGCCGGCGCGCTCGAGCAGGGCGTGCAGCACGTCCACGGTGGCGCGGGCGTCGGCGAGGGCCCGGTGACAGGGCTGGTTCGGGCTGCGGAACAGCCGGGCGAGGGTGGCGAGCTTGCAGTTCGGGGCCTCGTCGCGGGTGAGCATGCGCCGGGCGAGGTCGGCGGTGTCCACCACCGGGTTGGCGGGCGGCGGGTAGCCGAGCTCGGCGCAGGCGGCCTTGAGGAAGCCGACGTCGAAGGGCGCGTTGTGGGCGACGAGCACCGCCCCGCGGATGAACTCGAGGAACGTGGGAAGCACCGCGGCGAGCTTCGGCGCGGCCGCCACCATCGCGTCGGTGATCCCGGTGAGCACGGTGATGAACGGCGGGATGGACCGCCCGGGGTCGACGAGCGTGGCGAGCTCGCCGAGCCGCTCGCCGCCCCGCACCTTGACCGCGCCGATCTCGGTGATCGCGTGTTCCCTGGCCGACCCCCCGGTGGTCTCCAGGTCGAACACCACGAACGTCACCTCGTGCAGCGGGGTGCCGAGCTCGTCGAGCGTGCCCTGTACACCTTCCACGCCCGGAGACATTAAAGGTCGCCACCGACATCGCCGAGCGGCGGGGCCGGTGCGGACGGCGCGCGGGCGCGGGGCGCCGCCCCAGTGATTCGAGCAAGCGCTTGTCTATAAGCTGAGATGACGGTCCGTTCACCGGCGCTTCATGTCGCTCCGCGTGACCTTGCCGACTCGATCGGGTGCGACACGGTCGTACCCTTGACAAGGAGGACATGAAGGGTTCGCCGAGGGTGTGCATGGCAGGGGCCAGACTGGGAGCAAGGGTATGAGTTCCGCCGAAGAGGGTCTGTCTCGCCCGTTGCCCGAGCCGGTCCGCGCCCATGTGGTCGATCTCGCGGCCCAGGTGCTCGGGACGCTGCCCCTCTCAGCCGTGCCTCCGCCGCTGCGCACCATCGCCCGGTTCGATCCGCGCAAGCGGGCCAAGCTCGGCGGCGCGCCGATCGCCACCCAGCTCGAGACCGACAAGACCTTCCGCGAGACCGTGGCGGAGGCCCTGACCGAGGCGTGGCCCGAGCTGGTGCGCAGCCTCGCCGAGGGCACGGTGCCCGCGGCCGCGGACCCGGTGATCGTCGCCGCCGCGGCGTACCTCACCCGGCCGCCCGGCTGGCCGGACCTGGTGGAGACCGCGCGGGCCGAGCTGGAGCGGTGTGCGGCCGTGGCCGAGGAGACCGCCCACGAGCAGACGATCGCCCGGCTCCGGGAGCAGCTCGCGGCGCAGAAGAACGCGAGCAAGGAGGAGATCGAACGGCTGCGCGAGCAGCTCAGGGAGGCCCGCGCCGAGATCTCCGACCTGCGGCGCAAGCTGCACGACGCGCGGGAGCGGGTGAAGACCGCCGAGGCGCGGGCCGCGGAGCTGGAGACGGTCGCGGCCGAGGCGAAGGCGGCCGCCGAGCGGGCGGCCGGCGCGAACGAGGCCGAGATCCGGCGGCTGCGGGAGCGGCTCGCCGAGGCCGAGGAGCAGGCCGAGGCGGCCCGCCGCGCGGCGCGCGAGGGGCGCACCTTCGACGACGCGCGCATCCGGGTGCTGCTCGACACGCTGCAGGACGCCGCCGCCGGGCTGCGCAGCGAGCTGGCGCTGCCCGCCTCCATCACCCGCCCGGCCGACTCGGTGGCCGCGGTCACCCCGAAGGGGCCGAGCGTGCGCGCGATGCCCGCGCGGGCCCTCGACGACGACGATCCGGCGCTGCTCGACCAGCTGCTCGCCATCCCCCGGCTCCACCTCATCGTCGACGGCTACAACGTCACCAAGACCGGGTATCCGTCGCTCACCCTCGTCGACCAGCGCGCCCGGCTGCTCACCGGGCTCGGCGGCCTCGCCGTGCAGTCGCGGGTGGAGATCACCTGCGTGTTCGACGGCGCCGAGCTCGACGGGCCGGTGCAGGTGCAGGCCCCGCGCGGGGTGCGGGTGCTGTTCAGCGCCCCCGGCGAGATCGCCGACGACCTCATCCGCCGGCTGGTGCGCGCCGAGCCGCCCGGCAGGGCCATGGCGGTGGTCTCCTCCGACCGGGAGGTGGCCGAGTCGGTGCGCCGCATGGGCGCGCGTCCGCTGCCGTCATCCGTGCTGCTCCGCCGCCTGGGACGGGGGTGACCCCACCTGCGGGTACGGCCGCGGCGGGCCTTCGGTTCAATGCCGGTGAACCGGTTGAAATCCCAGAATTCCATTGAGTAACGTCACGCCCCAGTGATCTCGCTGGGGAAGGCTGGCACCTAACGTGGCCGTACGCGATGTTCGGAATGGGAGCGCCCTCGATGAGCCGAGCGGTGAGGCCGGTCATCGCCGGGGGCGTTCCGCGTGGCACCGCCGGATTCCGCTCGCGGTTGGCGTGTCCGCGGCCGTGCTGGTCGCGCAGGCGGGCCTGGCCGGCCCCGCCGTGGCCGAGCCGCGGCCCACGATCGCCGAGGCCAAGGCGAAGCTGAAGAAGCTCGAGGACAAGGCGGACCTGGCGGTCGAGCGGTACAACGAGGCGAACGAGCGCTGGAAGAAGACCCGGAAGAAGTACCGGGAGCTCAACGCCGACCTCAAGGAGCGCCAGGAGCGCGTGGACCGCATGCGCGCCGAGATCCGCAGCCTGGTGGCGACCGCCTACTCGGAGGGCGACATCGGCATCGCCGGCATCACCGGCGCCGGGGACCCGCGGCAGGCGCTGAGCGGCATCGCGACGCTCACCCAGCTCTCCGCCGCCCGCGCCGAGGCGGTCAAGGGCTTCGAGCAGGCGGTGAAGGAGCTGGAGAAGCGGCGCGACGAGGTCAAGCAGGCGCTCGACGAGGCGGAGAAGGACCGCGAGGAGTTCCGCCGGAAGAAGATCGAGGTCGAGAAGCTCGTCCGCGAGCAGGAGCGGCTGCTGCGCCGGCTGGGGACCTACAAGACCGGTAACCCCAACAGCACCGGCATGACTTACACCGGGCCCGCCTCGGGCAACGCCCGAGTGGCGCTGCAGTTCGCCTTCGCGCAGATCGGCAAGCCGTACCGGTACGGCGGCACCGGGCCGGGGGCGTGGGACTGCTCCGGGCTCACCCAGGCGGCCTGGCGGGCGGCCGGGGTGCAGCTGCCGCGCACCACGACCCAGCAGTGGGCGTGGGGCGCGAACCGCCGGGTGCCGCTCAACGCGCTGCAGCCGGGTGACCTGGTGTTCAACCGGAGCCTGGGACACGTCGGCATCTACGTCGGCGACGGGAAGATGGTCCACGCGCCGCGCACCGGCGACGTCGTGAAGATCACCTCTCTCGCCGCCTACGGCATGCACCGGCTGCTCGGCGGGGTGCGCCCGTAGCCGCGACGTACGCCGCCCGGCCCGCCGCGTCCCGGTGTGGGAGACGCCGAGACGGCGTCGCGGGACGCGCTGGGCCGGGCCCGGCGGGCCGGACGCTCGCCGCGCCCGCCGCCCCCCTGGGCCACCGCCGGGGGAGCGCACGTGATGCCCGCGCGATGAACGCCGGATGATCGATCCACGCCGCCGCCGGCCGGCCTCGGACGCCCCGCGGCACGGCCGTCCCGTGACGGCGTCCGTCCGGCGGCGTGTGCCGGCGTGCGTCGGCCGCGACGCGAATCTCGCCACACGCCTTGTGCCGGTGCCACGCGTCCGCGCACGCCCTCTCCGATCCCTCTCCGCCCGCCGCCCGCGTGCGCCGCGGTACGGCGTGCCGTGGCGGCGCGTACCACCGTTCCGGCGGCCGCGGGCCGCACGGTGATCCCCGCGCGCCTCGCGCGGCCGTCACGACCGTCGGTAACGGATCCGGCCGCCGGGCGGTTTTCGCGAAGCCTTTCACCGCCACGCCGGCCGCCGCCTCCCTCCGGACGAGGGTGATATTTCTCACGTTTAAACGCGCAAGTGGCGATTTACCGTCCCGTGATCTGCATGGAAAGCGCTTTTCCGGGCCGCCGCGGCCCGCGGGTTTCGAGATTTTCTCAGGTGTGGTTGCGTTCCCCCGTTCGTTTCCACTGTGTAGCGATCACCGTCCGCTGCGGCGAGGGCGTTATTCGATCTTGATTGGCGTCACGCTTGGTGTCGACGCGGCGACTTCAAGCCCGTGGAGGCCGTCTGTGACGCGAATCACAGAACGGTAACAACAGCGGCACTGACCTGCGCATTTCGTTTCTTGATCGGCGTTCCGCGGGTGAGTGTTTTGGCCGAATCGGTTCACGTGTTTGCCACGACTGGGTAACTTTTCCGTCCGGCAGCGGGCACGCCGTTCCGCTGCGGGACGCGCCCGGCATCGGCGCCGGGCGTGCCCGATGACAGACCGATATGCCGCCGCGTTCCCGGGCGAGGGAACGATCGCCGATCGGGGCGCGGCGGATTGCCGAGTCCGTGCAGTCAGGAGGCATGGAGCCGGGGACCCAATCGGCCCGCCGAGAAGGGCCACGGGGTGAATCGGTGATCGTCACCGTAGGGCGAGACTTCCCCACCCGAACCCGTCAGCTAACCCGGTAGGCACAAGCGGAAGACCCTAGGAGCGATCCTGTCTACCAACACGCACAGCCCCCGTCTGTCTCGTGCCGCCCGCGTCACCCTCGGTGGTGTCGCACTCACCGTGAGCGTCTCGACCGGGGTGGCCACGTTCGACCCCGCCGCGGCGAACGCCGCAGCCACCGACCGCGGCACGACGGCCGCGGTCCCGGCCGGTTCGCCGGTCACCGAGGCCACGGCCGGGACCCTGGAGATCACGGCGCCGGCCGGCGCCGGGACCGCCGCGGACCAGGCCACCGCGTCGGCGCAGACGGCGTCCGCCTCCGAAACGGACGCCTCGGCCGCGTCGACCGGCGAGACGGAGACGAGCACGACGACGAGCGAGACGGCGAAGAAGGACGCGAAGCGGAACGCGGCGAGCGGCAAGAAGAAGCTGAGCAGGGCCGCACGCCAGCGCCTGAAGGCGAGCAAGGCCGTGGCCGTCGCCAAGTCGAAGATCGGCGCGCCGTACCGCTACGGCGCGACCGGCCCGCACGCCTTCGACTGCTCCGGCTTCGTCCAGTACGCCTGGCGGAAGGCGGGCGTGCGGATTCCGCGGGTGACCACCGCTCAGTACCGCCGCATCAAGCCCAAGGTCTCCTGGAAGGATCTGCGCCCGGGTGACCTGCTGTTCTTCAACGGCAAGGGCCACGTCGGCATGTACGTCGGGAAGGGCAAGATGATCCACTCGCCGAGCTCCGGCAAGCGGGTCCGGATCGACAAGCTCAGCGCCTGGCGCAAGGCCTCCTTCAGCGGCGCGGTGCGCCCGGGCATGTAGCCCGCGGCCGACCGCGCCGGCCCGCGGCCCCGCCCACGCCGCACCGGTGGGCGGGGCCGCGCCGCGTCCCGGCCACCCGGGCGTGCCCGCGGCGGGGACACCGGGCGCACCCGGGGAGATCACCCCGGGTGCCGCCGCGGCGACGGGCGTGTGCAGTAGATTCGGAGCGCGTCCCATCGCGTCCGGGGCGCACGCCATGGCATCCGCCTCCGCGCACCGAGACGGCCCGACGTGAGCACGCTGATCGTCACCAACGACTTCCCGCCCCGGCCGGGCGGCATCCAGGCGTTCGTGCACGCCCTCGCCGTGCGCCTGCCGCATGAGTCGCTGGTCGTCTACGCGCCGCGGTGGAAGGGGTGCGAGGCGTTCGACGCGCGCCAGCCGTACCGGGTGGTGCGCCACCCCACCACGGTCATGCTCCCGGGGCCGTCCGTGGCCCGCCGCGCCGCGCGGCTGGTGCGGGAGCACGGCTGCGACACGGTCGTGTTCGGGGCGGCGCTGCCGCTGGGGCTGCTCGCGCCCGCGATGCGGCAGGCCGGGGCGCGCCGGATCGTCATGCTCACCCACGGGCACGAGGCCGCGTGGGCCGGCCTCGCCCCCGGCCGCGGGCTGCTGCGCCGCATCGCCGCGGGCGCCGACGTCGTCACCTACCTCGGCGACTACACCTTCGACCGGCTCGCCGGCCCGATCCCCCGGGAGAAGCTGGTACGGCTCACGCCCGGCGTGGACACCGAGGTGTTCCGCCCCGGGGCGGGCGGCGCCGAGATCCGGGCGGCGCTCGGCCTGGGGGACCGGCCCGTGGTGGTGTGCGTCTCCCGGCTCGTGCCGCGCAAGGGGCAGGACACGCTGATCCGCGTCTGGCCCGAAGTGCTGCGCGCGGCCCCGGGGGCGTTCCTGCTCCTCGTCGGCGGCGGGCCGTACCGCAGGACGCTGGAACGCATGATCGCCGAGCGCGGCCTGGGCGGGTCGGTGCTCGTCACCGGCACCGTGCCGTGGGGGCGGCTGCCCGCCTACTACGACGCGGGCGACGTGTTCGCGATGCCGTGCCGTACCCGCCGGTGGGGCCTGGACGTGGAAGGGCTCGGCATCGTCTACCTGGAGGCGTCGGCGACCGGCCTGCCCGTGGTCGCGGGCGACTCGGGCGGCGCGCCCGACGCGGTGGTGCCCGGGCAGACCGGCCTGGTGGTGGACGGCCGCTCGCCCGCCGAGGTCGCGGACGCGCTGATCGGCCTGCTCAAGGACCCCGCCGGGGCGCGGGCGATGGGGGAGCGGGGCCGGGCCTGGATCGAGCGCGAGTGGCGCTGGGACGCGGTCGCCGAGCGCTTCGCCGCGCTGCTGTCCGGCGCCGCGGACCTCAGGGATGCAGAGGCAGGCCCTTGAGCGCCTTGTCCACCGCGTTCCGCGGGCCGGACACGCAGATCCCGGCGAGCCGGAGCTCGTCGGCGGGCACGGCCGCGACCGCCGCCCGGTTGTCCTCGTCGTCCGAGGTCTTGAACAGCTCCTCGGTGTAGACGGCGACGGCGAGGCCGCGGGCGCGGGCCCGCTCGCAGGCGCGCGCCGGCCCGTCCCGGTCGGCGGCGTAGACGAGCACAGGCCGGCGGATCATCGGCAGGTACTCGTTGCCGGACCCGTCCCGGTACGGCAGCCCCACGACCTCGGGCACGCCCCCGCCGAGGCCGCCGCCCTGACCGGGTTCGCCGACCAGAGCCACCTCACCCGCTGGTTCGTGCGCTGTTTCGGCGTCACGCCGCGCGGCTACCAGGCGGCGGCCTGAGCCCGCCGGTCCGTCCGCCCGGGCCGTGCGGGAACGGCCCCGGAAACGGAACGGGGGCCGCAGGCACGGCCCCCGCCGGCGAAGCCGCCCGCTCAGCCGTACAGGCTCTCGATCTGCTTGGCGAAGTCGCGGGCGACGATGTCGCGCTTGAGCTTCAGGCTCGGCGTGACGTGCCCGGTCTCCTCGGTGAGATCGGTGTCGAGCACGATGAACTTCTTGATCTGCTCGGCCTTGGAGACCATGCGGTTCGCCTCGTCGACCGCCTTCTGCATCTCGGCGAGGATCGCCGGGTCGGTGGCGAGCTCGGCGAGCGTGGCGTTCCGCCTGCCGTTCGCCTCCTTCCACTGCTCGAGCGCCTCGGGGTCGAGGGTGATCAGCGCGCCGACGAACGGCCGGTCGTCGCCGACCACCATCGCCTGGCTCACCAGCGGGTGGGCGCGGATGCGGTCCTCCAGCGGCGCCGGGGCGACGTTCTTGCCGCCCGCGGTGACGATGATCTCCTTCTTCCGGCCGGTGATCTTCAGGTAGCCGTCCTCGTCGAGCTCGCCGACGTCGCCGGTGCGCAGCCGGCCCTGCTCGTCGAAGGCCTCGGCGGTGGCCTTCTCGTTGTTCCAGTAGCCGTCGAACACGTGCCGGCCGGAGACGAGGATCTCCCCGTCGTCGGCGACCGCGATCGTGACGCCGGGCAGCGGCTTGCCCACCGTGCCGATCCGGTTGGCGCCGACCGGGTTCACGGTGGACGGGGCGGAGGTCTCGGTGAGGCCCCAGCCCTCGAACACCTCGATGCCGATGCCGCGGAAGAAGTGGCCGAGCCGGTCGCCGAGCGCGGAGCCGCCGGAGACCGCGGCGGTGAGCCTGCCGCCGGTGGCCGCGCGGATCTTGTGGTACACGAGCTTGTCGAAGATCGCGTGCTGGATCCGCAGGCCGAGCCCCGGGCCGCCGGAGTCCTTCGCCTTGCTGTACCGGATCGCCACGTCCGCGGCGAGGTGGAAGATCTTGCCCTTGCCCTCGGCGGTCGCCTTCTGCTCCGCAGAGTTGTAGACCTTCTCGAACACCCGGGGCACCCCGAGCAGGAACGTCGGCTTCAGCGACTGCAGGTCGGGCGCGACGTTCTTGATGTTCGGGGTGTGCGCCATGACCGTGTGGGTCTCGATCAGCGCCACCTGGATGAGCCGCGCGAAGCTGTGCGCGAGCGGCAGGAACAGCAGCGCGGCCCGGTCCTGCACGTCGAACATCGGCCGCAGCGGCCCCGAGGTGGCGTTGCGGGCGGTGAACAGCAGGTTGTCGTGGGTGATCTTGCACCCCTTGGGCATGCCGGTGGTGCCCGAGGTGTAGATGATCGTGGCCAGGTCGCGGCCGCCGCGGGCGGTGCGGCGCTCGTTGATCGTCTCGTCGGAGACGCCCTCGCCGCCGGCGATCAACTCGTCGAGCCCGCCGTCCTCGATCCGCCACAGGTGCTTGACGCCGGGCAGCTCGGCGAGCACCTCGCGCACCGTCTCCTCGTGCGAGGCGTGCTCGACGAACACCGCCCGGGCGCCGCTGTCGGAGAGGATCCAGCGGATCTGGTCGGCCGACGACGTCTCGTAGATCGGCACGCCGACCGCTCCGGCCGTCCAGATCGCGTAGTCGAGCACGGTCCACTCGTACCGGGTGCGGGACATCAGCCCGACCCGGTCGCCCGGCTCGATGCCCGCGGCGATCAGGCCTTTGGCGACGCGGACGACCTCGTCGGCGAACTGGCGGGCCGTCACGTCGACCCAGCCGTCGCCCTCCTTGCGGCGGATCACGACGGCCGCAGGCTCCCGCTCGGCGCGGGCGAACACCGTATCGGTGAGGTTCGCCGAGGCGGGGACGTCCACAAGAGTGGGAACGCTGTACTCGCGCACGGTGGCTCCTTGCGGGTGCACGCACTGGGTGGTTTCAGGGACGTTACACCCGATGTTTACGAATCGGTAGCTTTACGGGTCGATCGGCCGCCGGCCGTACCCGTCCGGGCCGGTAGGGGCCCGCCCGGGCGGTCGTGCGGCGGGTTACGATGCACGGCATGCGGGTCCACGTCGTCAGTGATGTGCACGGCCGCGCCGATGCGCTCGCCAAGGCCGGCGACGGGGCCGACGTCCTGATCTGCCTGGGCGACCTGCTGCTGTTCATCGACTACGAGGACCACTCCCAGGGGATATTTCCCCAGTTGTTCGGCGCCGAGAACGCCACCCGGTATATCGGCCTGCGCACCGCCGGACGTTTCGACGAGGCCCGCGAGTTCTCCGCGGAGCTGTGGGCGCGGCTCGGCGGCGACCCGCGCGAGCACCTGGAGCGGGCGGTGCGCGAGCAGTACGCCGAGCTGTTCGCGGCGCTGCCCACCCCCGCCTACCTCACCTACGGCAACGTGGACGTGCCCCGGCTGTGGGCCGACTACGTGCGCGACGGGCACCACGTGCTCGACGGGCGGACCGCCGAGATCGGCGGCCTGGTGTTCGGGTTCGTCGGCGGCGGCCTTCCCACCCGCTACCGTACCCCCAACGAGATCGGTGAGGAGGAGTACGCGGCGAAGGTGGCCGCGCTCGGCCGGGTCGACGTGCTGTGCTCGCACATCCCGCCCGCCGTGCCCGAGCTGCTCTACGACGTGGCCGCCCGCCGCTTCGAGCGGGGCAGCGAGGCGCTGCTGGAGGCGATCCGCGCCACCCAGCCGCGGTACGCCCTGTTCGGGCACGTGCACCAGCCGCTGAAGCCGCGCACCCGCATCGGCCGCACCGAGTGCCTCAACGTCGGCCACTTCCGCGCCCGCGGCACGCCGTACGTCCTCGAGATCTGAGAATGCGAGTACGGTGAAACCATGGCTGATCGCACCACGTCGAGTATCACGATCGCCGCGGACAAGCCGGCGATCATGAAGGTCATCGCCGACTTCGCGTCGTACCCCGAGTGGGCCGGGCAGGTGAAGCGCGCCGAGGTGCTCACCACGGGGGACGACGGGCGGCCGGCGACCGTGCGGTTCGTCCTCGACGCCGGGGTGATCAGCGACGAGTACGTGCTCGGCTACGAGTGGTCCGGGGACGACGCGGTGCACTGGCGCATCGTGGAGCCCGGCCGCATGATCAGCGATCTGGCCGGCAGCTACCGGCTCGACCCCCGCGGGGAGGGCACCGAGGTGACCTACGAGCTCGCGGTCGACCTCAAGGTGCCGATGATCGGCCTGATCAAGCGCAAGGCCGAGAAGGTGATCATCGACACCGCGCTGAAGGGCCTCAAGAAGCGCGTCGAGGGCCGGTGACGGCGAGCGCGCCACAGCGGGAACCCGCCGGACCGGCCGCCCCGGGCGGGCCGCGGCTGCTGCTGTTCACCGGAAAGGGCGGCGTCGGCAAGACGACCGTGGCGGCGGCCACCGCCGTGCTCGCCGCCCGGCGCGGCCACAAGACGCTGGTGGTCTCCACCGACACCGCGCACTCGCTCGCCGACGCGCTCGCCGTGCCGCCGAGCGAGGACCCGGCCGAGGTGGCGCCCGGCCTGTTCCTGCAGCAGGTGAACACCCAGCGGTCGCTGGAGCGGCACTGGGGCGAGCTGCGCGAGTACGCCAGGGACGTGCTCGTCGAGCTCGGCCTCGACGAGGTGACCTCCGAGGAGATCACCGTGCTGCCCGGAGCCGAGGAGGTGATCGCGCTCCTCGAGCTGCGCGAGCAGGCGCGGACCGGCCGCTGGGACGTGATCGTGATCGACTGCGCGCCGACCGCGGAGACGCTGCGGCTGCTCGCCCTGCCCGAGGCGCTCGACTGGCACGTCACCCGGCTGCTGCCGACCGGGCGGCGGGTGATGCGGGCGGTCTCGCCGCTGGTCCGCCAGGTCGCGAAGGTGAGCATGCCCGGCGATGACGTGCTCGGCGCGGCCGAGCGCATGCACCGCGGCCTGCTGGAGATCCGCGGCATGCTCGCCGGGGACGACGCCTCGGTGCGGCTCGTGCTCACCCCGGAGTCGGTCGTGGTCGCCGAGGCCCGCCGTACCCTCACCTCGCTCAGCCTGTACGGCTACCGCGTCGACGCCGTGATCGCCAACCGGGTGTTCCCGGCCGGCGGGGCGGACGCGTGGCGGCACGGCTGGGTGGCGGCCCAGGAGCGGCGGCTCGCCGAGGTCCACGAGTCGTTCGCGCCGCTGCCGGTCTACACCGTGCCGTACCTGCCCGCCGAGCCGGTCGGCGTGCCGGCGCTGGCCGGCCTCGCCGAGACCCTGTATGGCGAGGCCGACCCGTTCGCCCGGCCGGAGGTGCCGCCGCCGATGCGGGTGGCCCCGGACGGCGCGGGCGGCTGGGAGCTGACCCTCGCGCTGCCGTTCGCCGAGCGCGGCGAGGTGGACCTGGCGCGCAAGGGGGACGAGCTGATCATCACGGCCGGGCCGTACCGGCGGATCCTGGCGCTGCCCGCGGCGCTCGCCCGGCGCACGGTGGAGGAGGCGTCGCTCCGCGACGGCCGCCTCCGGGTACGGTTCGGGGCAGGAGGGTCAGATGACTGAGAACCGGGATAGCGAGAACCGGGAGAACGGCAAGGCCGAGGGCGCCCGGGTGACCGAGGAGCCCGGCCGCCCGGCCGGCGGCGGCCCGGAGGCCGGGACGAGCACGCCGGGATCGGACGCACCGGGTCCGGGCGAGCCGCCCCGGGACCCGATCGGCACGGTGGCCGAGGAGGCGCTCAAGCTCTTCGAGGCGCTGCAGGACCGGGTCATGCGCGAGATCGGCAAGGGCGTGGTGAAGGGCGGCGCCCGGGCCGGGATGAGCGGGCTCGGCCAGGCGTTCGGCGGCCGGTCCGAGCCGCGGGACGTGTGGAGCGAGGTGATCGCCGAGACCGCGCACGAGGACCGCGGCGAGGAGTACATCTGCCGCGCCTGCCCCATCTGCCGGATGAAGGCCGCCGCGCGTGAGTCCCGCGGGGACGTGACCGACCACCTGCTGGCGGCGGGCGGCGAGCTGATCGCCGCGTTCCGGCAGGCGCTCGAGGCGCTGCAGCGGCCGCCGTCCGGCGGACGGGCCGGCGATCGGGACCGGGAGGCGCCCGCGAGCCGGGTGGAGCGGATCGACCTGGACTGAGCGGCGCGATACTGTACGCGCGGCGCTGTGAGCACGGCACCGTAGGCGCGGCACTGTAGGCGCGGCCCGGTACGCGCGGCCTGTGCAGCCGCACTGCACGGCCGCGCGACGCGGCGGCACCCGAGGCGGAAGGGCGGGAAGCGGGGAGGCGATGGCGTACACCATCGGGATCGACGTCGGCGGCACCAAGGTTCTGGCCGGGGTGGTGGCCGAGGACGGCACGATCGTCGAGTATCTGCGGCGGCCCACCCCGGCGGACGACCCCGACGAGGTCATGAAGGTGATCGCGGGACTCGTGCACGAGCTCGCGTGCCGCCACGAGGTGACCGCGGTGGGCGTCGGCGCGGCCGGGTTCGTGGACGAGGCCCGCTCGGCGCTGCGGTTCGCGCCGAACCTGCCCGGCTGGCGGGAGGAGGCGCTGCGCCAGAAGCTCGGCGACCTGATCGGCATGCCCGTCGTGGTGGAGAACGACGCCAACGCCACGGCCTGGGGCGAGTACCGGTTCGGGGCGGGCCGGGGCGAGACCCACATGGTGTGCGTGACCGTCGGCACCGGCATCGGCGGCGGCGTCGTGCTCGACGGCCGGCTCTACCGGGGCCGGTACGGCATGGGCGCCGAGCCGGGCCACATGCGGGTGGTGCCCGACGGCCGCCCGTGCGGCTGCGGCAACCGGGGCTGCTGGGAGCGGTACTGCAGCGGCACCGCGCTCGTCGCCGACGCGCGCGAGGCGTTCGCGGCCGACCCGTCGCGCGGCGCCCGGCTGCTGGAGCTCGCCGGCGGCAACCTCGACGCCGCCCGGGGCGAGATCGTCGCCGCCGCGGCGCGGGAGGGCGACGAGGTGGCACTGGAGGCGTTCGGCCTGCTCGCCCGCTGGCTCGCCCAGGGCCTGGCGGACCTCGCCGCGGTCTTCGACCCGGGCTGCTTCGTCATCGGCGGCGGGGTGTCGCACGCCGCCGACCTGTTCATCGACGCCGCCCGCGAGGAGTTCGCCCGCCGCGTCGTCGGCCACGGCCACCGCCCGCTCGCCGAGATCAGGATCGCCGAGCTCGGCCCGGCCGCCGGGATCGTGGGCGCGGCCGACCTCGCCCGGATCGGCTGACCCGGCCCGTCGCCGGACGCCGCGGCCGACGGGCGGCACGGCCAGCGCCGCCGGGGAGGCGGTGGCCGTCTCCGGCGTTCGCCGCGTGCGGCGGCGGCCGCAGACCTCCGCGGCCGGGGAGGGCGCGGAGGCCGCCATGGGTTCGCTGGGAGCGCGGCGCGCCTGGCCGCGGTGGGGCCCGACGTCGTGTCGTTCAGGTAAAGCGGTGGGCGGATGTGGGCCGGGCCGCCGGGGCCCATGGCAGGGTGGTGCCGTCGGGATCGGCGACGGTCGGCAGGCGGCCGCGTGCCCGGCTTTCCGCCACGGTGCGCCCGGCCCGGGCCGGGCAGGGCGGCCTGACGGGCGCAGCTGCGCCGGGGTGCCGCCGCGTCACCGGGACGCCGGGTCCGGTATCCGAACCGGAGGCGACCGGCCGATGCGCGACCGCACGGTCGTTCCGGCGTCCGGCCCTGACCGGGCCGAGGGCGCGTCCGGGCGGCCCTGTGCGGCCGGTCCGGGCACGCCGCACGGATCACATGGAAGGCGGGAACCGGGGCGCGGGCCTCGGGCGTTTATCGGGGTGCATGACGATGTTGCGGAGAGCGGGCGAGGCGCCCGGCAGGCTCCTCGCCCGGCTCGGCGGCACGGTCGCCGGGGCCGGGCCGTGCCCGGCGTGTCCGGGAAGGGGCCGCCGCAGGTGACCCTGCCGCGGCGCGGCCCCGGACGGCCGGCCGCCTCGGGCGTGCCCGCGACCACGCTCCGGGTGGCCTGCTACAACGTGCGGTCGCTGCGCGACGACGTGGACGCGCTGGTACGGGTGATCACCGCGATGCGGCCCGACGTGCTCTGTCTCCAGGAGGTGCCCCGGCTGCTGTGGTGGCGCCGCGCGGTGCTCGCCCGGCGGGTCGGCATGACCGTGGCGGCCGGGCGGCGCGGCGGACCGCTCGCCGTGCTGGCCGGGCCGGGCGTGCGGACCGTCCACGCCGAGTACCACCTGCTGCGGCCGTTCCCGCCGTTGCAGCGCCGGGCGCTCGCGATCGCCGTGGTGGCGAAGGACGGGCGCCGGGCCGCGGTCGGCAGCGTGCACCTCGACCTTTCGGCCGGGGCCCGGCTGTGGCACGCGGCGGAGATCGCGGAGCACATGGCCCGGGTGCGGGACCGGTTCGGCGTGCCGGACGTGCTCGCGGGCGACCTCAACGAGGGGCCGGGCCGGCCCGCCTGGCGCTACCTCACCCGCCGCTACACCGACTGCTTCGCCGCCGCGCCGGAGGGCGACGGCGCCACCTTCCCGGCCGCGCGGCCCCGCCACCGCATCGACGGGGTGTTCGCCGGGCCGGGCCTGGCCGTGCGGGCGTGCGGGGTGCCGCGCGCCACCCCGGCCGACCTCGCCGCCGCCACCGACCACCTGCCCGTCCTCGCCGATCTGGTCTTTCACCACGACTTGGGGGATGAGTGCCGCACCGGCGACACCCACCTGCGTACGATTTGCTCATGACCCGCCGCCCGTCGCGGCGTGCGGTGCCGTTGTGCGTGCTTCTCTCCGGCCTTCTCGCCGGGACGCTCCTGCGCCCCACATCGGCCGCGCGCGCCCATGTGATCCCCGGCGCCGAGCCCGGCGCCGCACCGCCCACCGCGGCGGCGAGCGACCGTACCCTGCCGTCCGCGAGCGCCCGGCTGCGCGTCGACGGCTCGCTCTCCGACATCGTGGCGCTCGGCCCGGCGAACGTGTGGGCGGTCGGCCAGGAGGGCGTCTGGGACGACTGGCAGAGCCGCGGCGTCATCACCCACTGGGACGGCTCGTCGTGGAACACCGTCGGCATCCGCAACGACGCCTCGGGCGCGGGAAGGCTGCGCTCGGTCGCGGCGGCCTCCGCCACCGAGCTGTGGGCCGTGGGGGAGGGCCACGACAGCCGGCCGTACGTGGCGCGCGGGGACGGGTCCACCTTCGACCGGGTCGACGTCGGGGAGCTGCGCGCGGGCGACTGGCTCGGCGGCGTCGCCGCGGTGCCCGGCCGCGTGGTGACGGTCGGCAGCCGCGACGGCCACCCCATGATCGCCACCGGGGCGGCGGGCCGCTGGTCGGTCGTCACCCGCAAGGGGCGGGGCACCCTGTTCGGCGTGGCGCTGCTGTCGGCGAAGGAGGGCTGGGCGGTCGGCGAGACCCCGGCGGGCCCGCTGGTGCTGCGGCTGTCCGGCGGCAAGTGGAAGCCGGTACGGGTGCCGCGGGTCAAGGGCGGCTTCCTGCGCGACGTGTACGCCGCCGGCCCCAAGCGGGTGGTCGCGATCGGCGGCGTCTACCGCTCCTCGGGCCGGATCCACCCGCTCGCGCTGCGATGGAACGGCAAGCGGTGGTCGCGGATGCGGGTCCCGGACCGCCCGGCCGAGCTGTACGGCGTGACCGGGGACTCCGGCGGCCGGTTCTGGGCGGCCGGGTACGATCCGGCCCGCCCCGGCGAGCCGTTCCTGCTGCACTACGCGGACGGCAGGTGGCGGACCGAGCGGGGCCGCGCGGCGGGGGAGGGCCGGATCGTGCGGCTGCTCGCGGTCGGGCACGTGGACGGGCTCACCGTCGCGGTGGGCCATGTCGTCGACGGCGCCGGCCGGTACACCGACCTCGTCGAGACGGTCGAGGGCGACGAGCGGACCTGACCCGCTTACGGCGCGGGGTGCGGCCGGTACGGCCGCGCGGGCGCGGCGGCGCGGCGCCCCGGGTCGGACCGCCCCGGGTCAGACCACGGCGCCGTCGTCCCAGCCGGAGTCCCTGGGCGGCCCGTCGCCCAGGCGTACCACGAGCGCCACGAACCCGCCGATGAACGCGGCCACCGCGGCGAACAGGATCCAGCCGTGCATCGGCCAGCGGAGCAGGGCCGCGAGCAGCAGGTAGGTGGGGCCGCCGAAGAGCGCCAGCCAGGCGAGCTTGGTGCCCAAATCCACCTTGGGCAGCGGCGGCGGGGGCGGCGGCACGTAGTGGTCGTCATCGTCGTCCCCGGCGGCGTCGACCTGCGGGTCCTCGCCACGGTCCGCGGCCGGGCGCCGGACGTCCGCGAGCGGGGGCGGGAACGGGTCCGCGTCCTCGTCGCGGTCGCGCTGGTCGCCGCTGCGGGGGGTGAGGTTCTCCCGGTCGGGCCAGGGCTGATCCGCCGAGGTCTCCTCGGCCGGTGCGTGGAATGAGGCGACGATCTGACGCCAGATCTCGTCCTCGTCACTTTGCGGCGTCACCGGTGAACTCGTCCCTGGGGCCGATCAGTCCTGCTGCAAGGGTACCGACGCGTGGGCGGTGATGAACTCCAGGCTGCCCTGGAAGATGGTCTCGGCGTCGTTGTCGAGGGTGGCGACGTGGTAGCTGTCCGGGAGCTCGACCACGGTGAGGTTGTCGCCGAGCCGCTCGCGCAGCAGCCGCACGCTCGCCGGCTTGACCACGTGGTCCTGCGGGCTGTGGTACACGAGCACCGGCTGGGTGACCTTGTGCAGCTCGCTCTGCACCAGCGACCATAGCCGGGGCAGCGTCGCCGCGGCCCGCACCGGGGTGCGGTCGTAGGCGAGCTCGGTGACCCCCTCCTTCTTGATGTCGTTCGCCACCCCTGGGACGCTCCGGATCACCCATTTGAGCAGCGGCGCGAGCCGGAGCAGCGGCACGTCGTTCACGATCGAGGGGTTCACCGCGACCACCCCGCGCACGGCGTCGCCGTGCACCTCGGCGAGTCGCAGCGCCATGGACCCGCCGAGCGACAGGCCCATCACGAACGTGTCGGGGCACCGGCCGCGCAGCTCCCCGAAGGCGTGCTCGAGCTCGCCGTACCAGTCCTCCCAGCCGGTGTGGCTCATCTCCTGCCAGGTGGTCCCGTGGCCCGGCAGGCGGGGAAGCGACACGGTGAGCCCGGCGCGCGCCAGGAACTCCGCCCACGGGCGCAGCGACTGCGGCGTGCCGGTGAACCCGTGGCACAGCAGCACCCCGACCTTGCCGCCCTCGTGGTAGTACGGCTCGGCGCCCGGCATCAGCGGCATGGCGACACCTCTCTCGTCCGACCACCCTGGTTCGCCGTCGAACGCGCGTGGACGTGCTGGCCCGATCGTCGCACGATCGGCCGCATCATCGCGAGCGTCCGGATAGGGCCGGGTACGAGCATCGGCCGGAAGATGGGAAGATGACGCCGTACATCTGACCGCCTGCACAGAAGTGAGGTGCCCAAGTGCTGTACTGGGTGTTGAAGGTGACCCTCGGGCCACTCCTCCACCTGGTGTTCCGCCCTTGGGCCGAAGGCGTGGAGAACGTGCCGAGAGAGGGGCCGGCGATCCTCGCCGGCAACCACCTGTCCTTCTCCGATCACTTCTTCGGTCCCCTTCATCTCCCCCGTAAGGTCATCTCCCTGGGCAAGGCCGAGTACTTCACCGGCACCGGTATCAAGGGCCTGATCAGCCGGATGTTCTTCCGCGGTGTCGGCACCGTCCCCCTTGACCGTTCCGGTGGCAAGGCGAGCGAGGCCGCCCTGCGCACCGGCCTCCGCATCCTGCGCGAAGGTCATCTTCTTGGCATATACCCCGAGGGAACGCGTTCCCCCGACGGCCGCCTCTACAAGGGCAAGACCGGTGTGGCCCGGCTCGCGCTGATGTCCCGCGCCCCGGTCATCCCGTGGGCCGTGATCAACACCCGCGAGATCCTGCCGCCCGGCAAGATCATTCCGAAGTTCGGCATCCGGCCCGGCATCAGGTTCGGCAAGCCGCTCGACTTCTCCCGGTACTACGGCATGGAGGACGACCGGCTCGTGCTCCGCGCCGTGACCGACGAGATCATGTACGCGCTGATGGAGCTGTCCGGGCAGGAGTACGTCGACAAGTACGCCGCCACCGTCAAGGCCGAGATGGCCCGGGCGGCGAAGGAGGCGAAGCAGGCGGCCAAGCGGTCCGCGGGCGAGTGACGGCCGCACGTCCTCCGAGGCCGGGGCCGCCGCGGGCGGGCGGTCCGCCGCCCGGCGTCCCGCCGCTCGCGGGTGTCCGGCCGCTGCGCGGCGGGCCTAGCCTGGGAGGGTGGGAAGCACCATCGGCGAGTACGCCTTCGGGCCTGAGACCGGGCGGCTCGTCCTCGAGACCGGCCGCGCCGGGGCGGCGGCGCGGGCCGGGCACGATTTGCTCATCGAGGTCACCCGGTGGCACGGCGAGGCGGTGATCGACACCGCGGACCCGGCCGCGTGCGCGGTGAGCGTCACGGCCGACGCCGGCTCCCTGGCGGTACGGCGGGGCTCCGGGGGCGTCAAGCCGCTGACCGACGGCGACCGCGCGGAGATCGAGCGGACGATCCGCGAGCGGATCCTGCAGGCCGCGCGGCACCCGCAGATCACGTTCCGGTCGGCGCGGGTGACGGGCACGCCCGGGTCGTTCCGCGCCACGGGGCCGCTCACGATCATGGGCGTGACCCGGGACGTCGAGGTGACCGGATCGCTCTCCGGCGGGCGGGCGCACGGCACCGCGGTCGTCACCCAGTCCCGGTGGGGCATCCGGCCGTACTCGGCCTTCCTCGGCGCGCTCCGGGTCGCCGACGACGTGGTCGTGCGCTTCGACGTGGAGCTCGTGCCGCGGCGGTGAGCCGCGCCGGCCGTACCGGGGACCGTGGCCGCGGGGTCAGGCGGCCGCGCCGGTCGGGTCGACGACGCGGGAGCGGGCGTCCTCCAGCAGCCGCATCATGGCGAGGCTGTCGTCGAGCGGCATGATCGGGCTTTCCGTGGCGCCCTCGGCGAGCCGGTCGCGGACCTCGCGGATCTCGCCGACGTAGCCGGTCTCGCCCGGGTCCAGCAGGAACTCGCGGCGCTCGCCGTCCGGGCCGGTCACCACCATGCGGTCGGTGGCGAAGAACGGCGCGTCGAGCTCGGCCCGCATGCGGGTCCCGGTCACCTGGGCGGTGCCGGCGAGCGGGCTGGTCAGCGAGGTGTCGAGCAGCGCGCGGGCGCCGTCCCGGTAGGAGAGCAGGATCCCGGCCTCGGCGTCCACGCCGTTCTCCATCGCGCCGGTGACCGTCATCACCTCCGGCAGGCCGAGCAGCAGCTGGGCCAGGCCGAGCGGGTAGATGCCGAGGTCGAGCAGGGCGCCGCCGCCGAGCTCCGGGTTCCACAGCCGGTGGTCGCGCTCGGGCACGGGGAAGCCGAACGACGCCGTGACGCTGCGCACCCGCCCGAACTCACCGGCCTCGACCATGCGCTGCAGGCGGCGGATGAGCGGGTTGAACCGCATCCACATCGCCTCCATGAGGAACACGCCGGCCTCGCGGGCGAGCGCCACCATCTTCTCCGCGTCGGCGAGGGTCGCGGCGAGCGGCTTCTCGCACAGCACCGCCTTGCCCGCCGCGATCGCGAGCTCGGCCACCTCCAGGTGGTGCGACTGCGGGGTGGCGACGTAGACGACGTCGATGTCCGGGTCGCGGACCAGCTCGGCGTACGAGCCGTAGGCCTGGCGCGCCCCCAGCTCCGCGGCGAGGGCCCTGGCGCGGTCGAGGCTGCGCGAGCCGACCGCGGTCACCATCATGTCGGGCTCCGCCGCGATCACGTGCCCGACCGTCCGCGCGATCCCGCCTGTGGCGGCGATACCCCACCTGAGCACGGGTCCCTCCCGCACCGTCCGCGTCCCGTTGATCGACGCGCTCATCGTAACTTGACCCGCGCTTTGCGGTCCGGTGGATTCCCGGCCCGCGGCCCACCGGACGGCCCCCGCCGTACGCCGCTCCCGGCCCGGCCGCCGCACCGGCCGGGTATCGCGATGGTCATGCCCGTTTGGGCGTTTTGTCGTGTCTAGGTCGCCAGCGCATGATCTACGCATTATTTGCTTGTACCATGCACATATTGCGCTCAGGCATGGTGCACGGAGGAGGCGCGTGACCGCAGCATCCCACCCTGGAGAACCGGCAAGCCTACGTCGTCCCGGCGTCCGGAACCCGAACCTCATGGTGGGGGTGCTCGCCCTCTGCGGCAGCGTCGTCTCGCTCATGCAGACGCTCGTCGTGCCGATCCTCCCCGAGCTGCCGCGGATCTTCGACGCCCCGGCCGAGGACACCTCGTGGATCATGACGGCGACGCTGCTCGCCGCCGCGGTCTCCCACCCGGTGGTCGGCCGGCTCGGCGACATGTACGGCAAGCGCCGCATGGTGCTGGTCGTGCTCGCGCTCATGGTCACCGGCTCGGTGATCGGCGGCCTGTCCACCTCGCTGCCGTGGGTGGTGCTCGGCCGGGCGCTGCAGGGGCTCGCGATCGCCGTGGTCCCGCTGGGGATCAGCATCATGCGCGACAACCTCGGCCCGGAGCGGCTCGGCTCGGCGATGGCGCTGATGAGCGCCACCCTCGGGTTCGGCGGCGCGATCGGCCTGCCGCTCGCCGCGATGATCGCCGAGCACGCCCACTGGCACGCCCTGTTCTGGGTGTCCGGCGCCGTCGGGTTCCTCGACCTGGTGCTCGTGCTGCTGTTCGTGCGCGAGTCGCCGGTGCGCTCCCGGGCGCGGTTCGACCTGCTCGGCGCGGTCTGGCTCACCGCGGGCATGAGCTGCCTGCTGCTCGGCATCACCAAGGGCGGCTCGTGGGGCTGGGGGAGCGCCGCCACGCTCGGCGCGTTCGCCGCCGCGGCGGTGCTGCTGCCCACCTGGGGGATCTACGAGCTGCGCCGCCCCGCCCCGCTGGTGGACCTGCGCACCTCGGCCCGGCGGCCGGTACTGTTCACCAACCTGGCGTCGATCCTCGTCGGATTCTCGATCATGGTGATGTCGCTGGTGCTGCCGCACGTGCTGCAGGCGCCGGAGGCCACCGGGTACGGGTTCGGGCTGAGCATGCTCGAGGCCGGGCTGATCCTCGGGCCGAGCGGCGTGGTCGCGATGGTGCTGCCGCCGGTGTCGGCGCGGATCTCCCGCCGGTTCGGGCCGAAGGTCGCGCTCATGCTCGGCGGCTCGCTCATGGGCGTGACCTACTTCGTCGCGGCGGTCACCCTCGACGCGCTGTGGAAGATCGTGCTCACCTCGTCCCTGATCGGGGCCGGGCTCGCCCTGGCGTACGCCGCCATGCCCGACCTGATCATGCGGGCGGTGCCGGTGACCGAGACCGCCGCCGCGAACGGGCTCAACGCGCTCATGCGCTCGGTCGGCACCTCCACCTCGAGCGCGGTCACCAGCGCGGTGATGGCGAACATGACGATCACCGTCGGCCCGCTCACCCTCGCCTCGCTCGCCGGCATCCAGACCGCCATGATGATCGCCGGCGGGGTCGGGCTGCTCGGCGTGCTCGTCGCCGCGTTCATCCCGGCGATGCCCGCCGCCCCGCACCGCGCCGCCGCGGCCGCCCCCGCCCGCCGGGCCGCCGCCTGAGAACGCCGCCGGAAAACCGCTCGGCATCGGGACGCCCGGCTGATAGCGTCGGGATCATGCGGCTCGGAAGCATTCACGTCTACCCCGTCAAGTCGACGCGCGGCCTCCAGGTCGCCTCGGCGCAGGTCGAACCCTGGGGCCTGGCGGGGGACCGCCGCTACATGGTCGTGGACGCCGACGGCATGGTGCTCACCGCGCGGGACCACCCGCGGATGCTCGCCGTCGCGGCCACGCCCGAGGGCCGGGGACTCAAGCTGACCGGGCCGCACGCGGACCCGCTGCAGGTGTCCCCCGAGCCCGGCACCCCGACGCGGCGGGTACGCATCTGGCACGACGACGTCGACGCGGTCGACACCGGGGAGGAGGCCGCCGCGTGGTTCACCGCGCTGCTCGGCCTCCCGGCCCGCCTGGTATGGCTCGACGACCCCACCCGGCGGCCGGTGGACCCCGCCTACGGCGCGCCGGACGACCGGGTGAGCTTCGCCGACGCCTACCCGCTGCTGCTCGCCTCGACCGCGTCGCTGCGCCGGCTCAACGACTGGATCGCCGAGGGCGCGGTGGAGCGCGGCGAGGAGCCGCCCGCGCCGCTGCCGATGACCCGGTTCCGGCCGAGCGTGGTGGTCGAGGACGTCCCCGAGCCGTTCGCCGAGGACCGCTGGCGGCGGGTGCGCATCGGCGAGGTGCCGTTCCGCGCGGTCAAGCTCTGCGACCGGTGCGTGCTCACCACGATCGACCCGGACACCCTGGCCAAGGGCAAGGAGCCGATCCGCACCCTCTCCCGGCACCGCCGCTGGGACGGCAAGGTGTGGTTCGCCGTCAACCTCATCCCGGACGGCACCGGCACCATCCGGGTCGGCGACCCGGTCACCGCCGAGGAGTGACCGGCGGCCGGGCGGTACGGCTCAGCCGCCCCCGGGGCCGGAGGGCAGGCCCGGGATCCAGGTCGTGCCCGCGAGCGGGACCCGGGCCATCGCGGCGGCCTCCACGGTGAGCGCGACCAGGTCGTCCCGGCGCAGGTCGTGCACGGAGGCGTGGCCGCAGGCCGCGGCGAGCAGCGCGGCCTCGGCGGTGATCGCGCGCAGGTAGTTCGCCACCCGCTCGGCGCCGAGGTCGGGGTCGAGCCGGTCGGCGAGCACGTCGTCCTGGGTGGCGATGCCGACCGGGCAGCCGCCGGTGTGGCAGGCGGTGCACGCGCCCGGCGCGGTGCCGAGCGCCCGGTAGTCGGCGGTGACGTCCGCGCCGGTGTCGTCGGAGGAGGAGTTGCAGCCGAGCGCGATCAGCGCGGCCACGCCCACCGACACCGCGTCCGCGCCGAGCGCGAGCGCCTTGGCGACGTCGGCGCCGGTCCGGATCCCGCCGGAGACCACGAGCTGCACCTCGCCCCGCACGCCGAGCTCGGCGAGCGTGTCGGCGGCGATCCGCACGGCCGCGAGCGTGGGCAGGCCGGTGTGCTCGATGAGCACCTCCTCGCCGCCGCCGGTGCCGCCCTGCATGCCGTCCACCACGACCACGTCCGCCCCGGCGGTGACGGCGAGCGTCACGTCCTCGGCGACCCGGGCGGCGCCGAGCTTGACGAAGACCGGCACCCGCCAGAAGGTGGCCTCCCGGATCTCGGCGATCTTCACGGCGAGGCCGTCCGGGCCCGCCCAGTCCGGATGGTCCGCGGGCGCGCGCAGGTCCACGCCGGGCGGCACGCCCCGCCGCCGCGCCACCCGCGGCCGCAGCTTCTCGCCGGGCAGCAGCCCGCCCGGGCCCGGATGCGCGCCCTGGCCGAGCACGATCTCCACCGCGTCCGCGGCGCGCAGGTCGTCCGGGTCGACGCCGTGCCGCGACGGGGTGAGCTGGTAGACGAGCGTCTTCGCCGCGTCCCGCTCCTGTGGGGTCATGCCGCCGTCGCCGGTGGTGACCGCGGTGCCCGCCATCGTCGCCGCCCGGCCGAGCGCCTCCTTCGCGCCCGGCGAGATCGACCCGTACGCCATGCCGGCGAGCGTCACCGGCAGCTCGAGCACGACCGGGTTCCGCGCGTACCGGGTGCCGAGCACGGTCTCGGTACGGCACGGCCCGCGGCGCGCCGCCCCGTCCCGGGTCGCCGCGGCGGCCGGGAGGAGGAGCAGGTCGTCGAAGCCCGGCAGCCGCCGCGCGGCGCCCCGCCCGCGCACGCCGTACCGCCCGAGCCGCGCCCGTTCCTGGATCTCGGCGATCACGTGCGGTGGGAAGGTGTGGCTCATGCGGTCTCCTGGCTGCTCCTCGTCGGCTCGCGCGGCGCCCGGCGCGAGGCGTGCCCCGCGCCGGGCCTCCCGGGGACGGACGGCCGGTGGGTCACAAGGGAGGACGCGCCGGGAGGGGCGGGCGCGGGGCACGCCGGTCGGTCACGCGCTCGCCGCGGAGAGGCGTCCGGGGACGGGCGGGCGCCCGGCCGCGCGGCGGCCGGAGAGCAGCCGCGGGCGGTACCGCACCGAGGTCACCTTGGTGAGGTTCTCCGGGTCCACGTGATCGAAGCCGCAGGTCGCGGCGATGAGCTTCGCCGCGGTCAGGTCGTTCTCGTCGGGCTCCGCGGCGAGCGCGCCGTCGCCGAGCCCGGCGATCCGGCCGCCCACGTAGATCACCGCGTCGCCGAGCGCGTCGCCGAGCCCGACGTCGGCGTCGCCGCAGACGAGGATGACCCCCGAGCGGGCGGCGCGGCCGCAGTACGGCCCGGCGTTCCCGGCGATCGCGAGCGTGCCGCCGGCCAGCCCGATCCCGGCCACGGACCCGCAGTCCCCCGCGACGACGATCGTGCCGCCCCGCGCCGCCGCCGCGGCGCCGCCCCCCGCGTCGCCGCGCACCCGGATGCCCCCGGACATGAGGTTCTCGCCCACGCCCCGGCCCACCGGACCCCACACGGTGATCTCCGCGCACGCGCCCAGCCCGCCGAGGTAGTGGCCGCACGGCCCGGCGAAGTCGACCGCGATCCGCTCGCGCAGCCCGACCGCCAGGTTGTGCCGCCCGCGCGGGTTGAGCACGCGGACGTGGGCCCCGGCGGGCACGGCGTGCAGCGCCGCGTTGAGCCCGCGGATGCCCAGCCGGTCGGCATCCAGGGTCACCTCGGCCACGGTGGCCACCTCCGCGGTTCGATCACGCAAGTGGGGGTGGGGGTCGGTGCGGGGTCCGCGGGTAGTGAAACCCAGCGATGTTGCAGCCGGAGGAAGCCGGCATGACAAGCGTGTTACCCGGCCCGGCCCGCGCCGGGGCCGCCCGGCCGCGGGGCCGGATCGGCGCGGATCGGCGCGCTCACCGCAGGTGCCGCCCGCGCCGGACGGCGTGATCGCAGGGCCGCCGGAGGGCGCACGCGCGGCGGCGCCGTACCGCAGCCGGTACGGCGCCGCCGCGTGGCCGCCGCCCGCCCGGGGCGGCGGTGGGTCACCTGCGCTTCCAGAACGGCCGGGCGGGGCCGCCGGGCGCGTCCGGCGCGTCCGGCCCGCCCGCCACGCGGGCGAGCACCTCCTCGGCCCGCCGCCAGAGCCGGTCGAGGTCGGTCCCGGGCTCCTCGGCCGCCGCCAGCTCCTCGGCGAGGGCCGTCAGCTCGGGGTGGCCGAAGGCGAGCACCCGCAGGCGGCTGGCGAGGTCGGCGAGGTACGTCCGGCGCTCGTACGGCGAGGTTCCGGCCGCCTCGCGCAGCCGGGCCAGCTCCTCGGCGGCGAGCGCGACGGGGTCGACGTCGATCGGCGCGCCGCCGGGGATGGAACCGGGCATGGCGCGGCGCACCGTGGCGAACCCCCGGGCCGGCCCGCCCGGGACGGGCGGCGCGCCGAAGGCCGCGCGGGAGGCCGCACCGCCGGGCGGCGATCCGGCCGGGGCGCCGAACGCGGCCGCGGCGAACGCCATCGGCACGGCGGTGGGCGGCGGGGCGGACGGCCCCCAGCCGCTGGGCTGCTCGACCGGCTGGATCACCCGGTGGCCGGGCCCGCCGTCGGCGACCACCCGCGAGTCGACCGCGACGAACGCGGTGAACCGGCACAGCACGCCGAACCGGAGCGACGTCTCGACGATCTCCCGCTCCAGGTCGCGCTCGCCGCTGTCGTACCGGTCCTCCAGGTCGCGCAGCCGCGCCCGGGCCCACAGCGCGCGGGCCGCCGCGCCCCCGGCCACGACCGCGGGCACCCGCCGCTCCCACGGCTCGCCGTCCGGGGTGCGGCCGCGGAGCGTGATCGCACCGCCCGCCGGCCCGGTGTAGCGGCCGTATACGGTGAGCGGCACCCCCGGGAAGAGCGAGCCGAGCCGGGTCACGGTCTCCGGCCGCACGGCGAGGCCGTCGGCGTGCAGCGCGAGGTCGGTGACGAGCGGGCCGCCGATGCGGCGGTGGATGTGCTCCATCGCCGCGTCGAGCCGGTCCTCGGACTCCACCAGCTCGCACCGGCCCGCGCCGAACGCGGCGAGGCGGCCGAGGAACCCGGCGTTCACCGCGCTGTCGATGCCGACCGTGTGCACCCGCACCCCGCGCAGCCGGCCGCCCGCCCGCTCGAGGATCCGCGCCTCGTCGCCGACCTGGCCGTCGGTGACGAGCACGAGCACCCGGTCCCGCCCGGGCTCGGCGGTGCCGAGCAGGTCGGCCGCCTGCTCCAGCGGCCGCAGCAGCTCGGTGCCGCCGCGGGCGTCCAGCCGGGCGAGGTGCTCGACCGCCCGGAACCGGTTGCGGTCGGTCGCGGGCACCAGGCCCTCGGGGAGCCGCGGCGGGCGCTCGACCTCGTGGTCGAACGACAGCACGGCGAAGCGGTCGTCCGCGGTGAGCGAGTCGACGATGCGGGCCGCGGCCCGCCGCGCCGCGACCATCTTCCAGCCGTGCATGCTGCCCGAGCGGTCGAGCAGCAGCACCACGTCGCGGGGCCGGCGCACGCCCTCGGCCGCCGGGGGCACCACGGTGAGCGTGAACGTCCCGGCCTCGGCCGCGCCGTCGCCGGGCTCGTCCGGGACGAGCGCGAGCGAGGTGGAGGCGGCCAGGCGCAGCCGCAGCACGAAGTCGCGGTCGAGCCGCTCGCCGGGCTGCAGCCGCAGGGTGAGCGGCGCGCCGTCCGCCCCGCCCTCCCGGACCACGGTGTGCAGGCTCGACTCGATCTCCCGCAGGTCGAGCCCGGCCGGGTCGAGGCGGACCGCGAGCGACAGCCGTACCGGGCCGGGGAAGCCGGGCAGCAGCACCGGCGGGGTGATGCGGGAGGCGTCCGGCACCGCGTCGGTGTCCGGGGCGGTGCCCGCCCCGGTCGGCGTGCCGTCGAGCGGGGCGCCCGGGATGTACCGCGGGGCGACCACGAGCGGGAACCGGAAGACGGCCGCGCCGTCCTCGTAGGCGAGCGGCCGGCTGAGCGTGAGCCGTACCGTGACCCGCTCGCCCGGCACGATGTTGCCGACCCGGACGGTGAACACGTCGGGCCGCTCCTCCTCGGCGATCGCGGCCCGCCTGCCCTCGGCGAGCGCCCGGTCGTAGTCGGCGCGGGCCTCGCCGCGTTCCCGCAGCACGCCCTCGACCACGTGGCCGTCGGCCGCCATGCGGAAGCCGGTGACCGCGGCGCGGTCGGGCAGCGGGAAGACGTAGGTGGCCTCCAGCGGCTCCGGGAACGGATTGCGGAAGACCTGCACCACCTCGACCCCGGCGACGAGGCCGGACACGTCGGCGGTGACGTCGAGGCTCTCCAGCGGCAGGTTGCCCTGCGCGGTGGCGAGCGCGCCGACCCCGGCGTCGGGGAGCGGGGCGCAGCGGCCCCGCAGCGGTGTGACGGTGACGGTCATGAGAACTCCCTTGCGGCGGGTTTCGGTACGGCGGGGCCCGGCGGCGGGCGCGCCGGTCAGGCGCCGGGCCACGGCGGGCTCCCCTCGGCGCGGCCGCCCGGATCGGCGGGGCCGGTGAGCCCGCGCGCCAGCAGCACGTCGAGCAGCGGCCGGGCGGCGGCCGCGATCGCGGCGAGGTCGGCGGCGTCCGGCGGGCGCGGGGCCGCGTCGAGCAGCAGGGTCACCCCGGGCGCGAGCCGCAGCCCGGAGACCGGCTCGGGCGCCGGTGTGCCCGCCCGGCGTGCCTGGACGGCACCCGGCAACGGGGGCGCGGGCGGGAGCGGAGCCGGCGCGGTGGCGATCGCCACGCCGTCCGCCGGCGCGTCCCCGGTGGCCGCGGCCCGCGCGGCGCCGGGCTCGGCCGCGGCGGGACCGGCGGGCGCGGGGGAGCGGCGCGTCCAGAACCGGTCGCGGCGGGCCGCCGGGCCGTACGGCGCGCCGTCCGGGGCCTGCCCGGCCGCCCCGGCGGCCCGGTCGTCCGGCGCGCCCGGCACGGCGGCGGACGGCGGGACGGGCGGCGGGGCCGCGGGCGCGGCGGCCGGCGGCGGGATGCGGGCGATCTCCGCGAGCGTGGCGTCGGTGGCGCCGGCGAGCTCGGCCTGGATCTCGGCGATGCTGCGACCCTCCGCCTGCCGCCGCTTGATCGCGACGAGCTGCAGCAGGTGGCGCCGGCCGTACAAGGCGACGCGGCCGCGGCGGGCGAGCGGCGGGTCGACCAGCCCGATCGTGGTGTACCAGCGGATCAGCCGCTCGGTGGGCACCGCGCGGATGCGGCCGTCCGCCGTCCCCGGCCCGGTGCCCCCGCGCAGCACGGCCGCCGCCCGCTCGGCGAGCTCGCCGATCGTCCATGTCTCGCTCATACCCCTACACTGACACTGTCATATTGACACTGTCAAATGTCGTGATGGTCACACGCGCATAACGGTGGTGCGGGGGGTAGGTTGGCTGATGGACCGCCGGGTGCCGAACCCGGCGGTGACGCCCACGATCAATTCCGGGAGGACGCCATGTCGGCGATCACCAGCCCGCTCAACGACAGCGACCGAAAGATCGTCGGGGAGTGCCTGCAGGGCGCACTGATCGACCTCATCGACCTTTCGCTCCTCGCCAAGCAGGCGCACTGGAACCTGGTGGGCCGGCACTTCCGCTCGCTCCACCTCCAGCTCGACGACATCGTCGCGGTGGCGCGCAAGCACGCCGACCGGGTGGCCGAGCGGGCCATCGCGATCGGGGTGAACCCGGACGGCCGGTCCGGCACCGTGGCCCGCGAGACCCAGATCAAGCAGCTCAACGCCGGGTACATCCAGGACACCGAGGTCATCGAGGCCTTCACCGACATCCTCGAGGGCTGCGTGAAGCGCATGCGCGAGCGGGTGGAGCGGACCGAGCAGCCCGACCCGGTCACCCAGGACCTGCTCATCGAGGCGTCCCAGGACCTGGAGCAGCAGCACTGGATGATGCAGGCCCAGCGCTGAGCGGGACCGGGCGGGACGGCCGGTCCCGCCGCCGGGCAGGTGGCCGGCGCGGATGCGGGGCGGGGCGCCGCGGGACGCCCTCACCCCGCGCCGGGCCGGTCGATGCGGCAGGTCAGGTAGCAAGAAAAGCCCATCGTTCACCCGAAATCCCCCACGGTGCCGAGGCGCAGGCGTAGCGTTGGTCTGGACGCCCGATCCGGCCGGCGTCCGTCGCCGAGTGCTCTGGGGGAGACAGCATGTCCCGCAGCAGTTCCGCCCGGCCGGGGGCGCTCGCCGCGCCGCCCGGCGGGACACGTGCGACCGCCTCCGCCATCCCGCACGCCGCGGCCGATGGCGCGCTGTGGCGAGCGGTGCTCGCCGCCGCCCGCCCGCACGCGCGCAACGGCCCCTACGGTCCGCTGCGCGCCCCCGACGAGAACGGCGTCGCCGTACCCGAGGGGTTCACCGTCCGGGTGATCGCACGCTCCGGGTACAAGACCGCGGGCGTGGTGTGGCATTCGGCGCCCGACGGCGGCGCCTGCTTCCCCGACGGCGACGAGTGGATCTACGTCTCGAACTCGGAGACCTCGCTGCTCGGCGGGGTCACCGCGATCCGCTTCGCGCCCGACGGGACGGTGCGCGGCGCGTACCGGATCCTCTCCGGCACCAGCTTCAACGGCGTGGGCTGCGCCACGCCGTGGCACACCTGGTTGTCCGGCGAGTCGATCCCCGGCGGCCGGATCTTCGAGTGCGACCCGAACGGCACGGCGGCCGCGATGCCGCGGCTGTCGATGGGGCGGCTCACCCACTCGAGCATCGCGTGCGATCCCGACCGCCGGGTCGTGTACCTCACCGAGGACGAGCCCGACGGCTGCTTCTACCGCTTCGTCCCGGATCAGTGGGGCGACCTCACCTCGGGGACGCTGGAGGTCCTCGTCACCAACCCGGCCGGTGCCGGCCCGATCGTGTGGCGGCGGGTGCCGAACCCGGCCGGTCTCGTCGAGCCGGTGCGCAGCCAGGTGCCCGGCGCGCGGCGGTTCGAGCGCCCCGCCGGCCTCCACTACGCGGACGGGGTGTGCCGGTTCGTCACCGCCGACGGGCTGGTGTGGTCGTACGACGCGGTGCACCACCGCCTCGAGGCGACGTCCGACGCCGCGTCCGTGCTGCCGGCCCTCCTCGGCGGGACCGGCGAGCTGTTCGTGCCGGGCCGCGGCATGGGCATCGACGTGCTGACCGCCGACGGCACCGCCGCGCCGTTCCTCCGGATCACCGGCCACGACTCCTCGGCCGTCACCGGGCTGGCGTTCTCCCCGGACGGACGCCACCTCTACTTCTCCTCGCAGCGCGGGGCCGAGGGCTCGGCGTCCGGCACCGGCGGCGTCACCTACGCGGTCAGCGGCCCGTTCGGGCGCGCCGGGCGCGGCTGAGGTCGCGCGCCCCTGGCATCGGCAAGCCCGTCGGCCGGTACGGCCGGCGGGCTTTGCGCGTCCGCACCTACGCCGCCAGCGCGGTGGTGAGGTAGGCGGTGAGCATGGTCTTCAGCTCGGCGGTGAGCTCGGCGGCGCGGTCCGGGGCGGCCTCGACGATGCGCGGCATCACCGCGGTCACCGTGGCGAGCACCATGCCGGCGATCGCGAGGCGGCGCCCGGCGGGCAGGTGCGGGGCGCGCCGGCCGAGCACCTCGGCGAGCAGCCCGGCGAGGTGGGCGTGCAGCCGGGCCGACGCCTCCGCGAGGCGGTCGGCGGTCGCCGAGCCGTACAGCAGCGACCAGTAGGCAGGGTGGGCGCGCTTGAACCCGACCGCCGCGTCGATCACCTTGTCCACGAGCTCGGGCAGCGGCAGGCGGTCGGTCTCCGGGGTGAAGTAGGCGTCCCAGAACCGCCTGCGGCCGGTCGTGAAGCGCTCGAGCAGGCCGTCGAGGATCTCCTCCTTGTTGCGGAAGAACTGGTAGAGCGAGCCCGGCGAGATCCCGGCCCGGGCGGCGATCGCGTTCGTCGTGGCGTCGGCGTACCCGACCTCCTCGATCACCTGCTCGGCCGCGTCGAGGATCGCCTCCATGCGTTTCAGCCCGCGGGCCTGCCGCCGCACCGGCCGCCGCTGCTCGGGCATGCGCCACCCCCGTTGACAAATACGAGTATTTGCTTGTATTTCTGGGTCCACCAAATACGAGTACTTTACCGAGTTTTGCGGGGGAGACCATGGACGACCGGACCGGGCGGGGCCGAGCGCTGCGCCGCCTCGGATGGTGGGCGGTGCGGCGGCGCCGCCTCGTGCTGCTGTGCTCGCTGGCCGCCGCCGTGGTCGCGGGCGTGCTCGCCGCGGGCACCGTGGGGGCGCTGTCGCTCGCCCGGTTCGAGGCCCCGGGGTCGGAGTCGGACCGCGCCGCCGCCCTGCTCGCCGAACGCTTCGGCACCGGCGGGGCCGACCTGATCCTGCTCGTCACCGCCCGCCGGGGCGACGTGGACGACCCGGACGTCGCGGCCGCCGGCCGGGCGCTCACCGAACGGGTCGCCGCCTTCGACGGGGTGGCCGAGGCGGCCTCGTACTGGACCCGCGGCGCCCCGGCGACGCTGCGCAGCACCGACGGCCGCCACGCGCTGATCCTCGCCCGCATCCCCGGGGACGCCGACCACGTGCGGGCCCGCGTCCTGCCCGCGCTGCTGCCCGAGGTGACCCGCGGCGAGGCGGCGATCGAGGTGCGCGCGGGCGGCGGCGAGGAGGTGTTCCGGCAGACCGTGCCGCTGGCCCGGCAGGACTTCGTCCGCGCCGAGCTGGTCATCTTCCCGCTCGTGTTCCTGCTGCTCTGGCTCTACCTGCGCCGGATCCTCGCCGCCGTGCTGCCGATCCTGGCGGGCCTGTTCGCCATGGTGATCGGGCTGGCGCTGCTGCGCGTCCCGCTGCTGTACACCGACGTCTCCACGTTCGCGCTCAACCTCACCCTGGCGATGGGCCTCGGCCTCGGCGTCGACCACGCGCTGTTCGTGGTCTCCCGGTTCCGCGAGGAGGTACGGCACGGCCGCGACCGGCACGAGGCCGTGGCCCGCGCGGTGGAGCACGCCGGGCACACGGTGCTCTTCAGCGGGGCCACGGTGGCGGCGTCGCTCGCCGTGCTGCTGGTGCTGCCGTTCGACTTCCTGCGCTCGTTCGCCTACGCCGGGATCGCGGTCGTGATCGGCGGCATGGTCGCCGCGCTCGTCGTGCTGCCCGCGGCGCTCGCCGTGGCCGGCGGCGCCGTGCTGCCCCGGGGCGGGCACGCCGCGGAGGCTGCCGCCCGCGGCGGGTTCTGGACCGGCCTCGCCGCCCGGGTGATGCGCCGCCCGCGCGCCTTCGGGGGCGTCGCGGCCGCGGCGTTGCTGCTGCTCGCCTCGCCGGTGCTCGGGCTGCGGTTCGGGGTGGCCGACGACCGCATCCTGCCCGCCTCCGCGCCCGCCCGGCAGACCCAGGAGGTGGTGCGCGCCGCCTTCCCGGCCGAGGAGACCGACGCGCTGCAGGTGGTCACCGCGCCCGGCGCGGCCGTGGACCCCGGCGCGGTGGCCGGGTACGCGGCGGCGCTGTCCGACCTGCCCGGCGTCGCGCAGGTCGACTCGGCCGCGGGCTCCTACGCCGGCGGCGCCCGGGTCGGCGACGGCGATCCCGCCCGGTTCCGGCCCCGCGACGGCGGCGGAGGCACCTGGCTGTCGGTGGTGCCGTCGGCCGAGGCGATGGCGGCCGACCCGGTCCGGCTCGTCGACCGGGTGCGCGCCGAGCCCGCGCCGTTCCCGGTCCTCGTCGGCGGCTACCCGGCGGAGCTCGCCGACTACCGGGCCTCGGTGGTGGACCGGCTGCCGCTCGCGCTCGGGTTGATGTTCGCGGTCACCTTCGCGGTGCTGTTCCGGCTCACCGGCAGCCTGCTGATCCCGCTGAAGGCGGCGGTGCTCAACGCGCTCAGCCTCGCGGTGATGTTCGGCGTGATCGTCTGGGTCTACCAGGAGGGCAACCTCGCGTCCGTGCTGGGCTTCACGCCGACCGGCAGCGTGGACCCGAGCATCCCGATCCTCATGCTCTGCATCGCCTACGGCCTCTCCATGGACTACGAGGTGTTCCTGCTCTCCCGGATCACCGAGGAGTACCGCCGCACCGGCGACACCGAGACCGCCGTCGCCGCCGGGCTGCGCCACGGCGGACCGCTGATCACGGCCGCGGGCGTGATCCTCGCCCTCTCCTTCGCCGCGTACGGCACGGCGCAGGTGGTCTTCGTGCAGATGCTCGGCGTCGGCGTGGCGGTCGCGGTGCTCGCCGACGCCACGGTGATCCGGGCGATCCTGGTGCCCGCGGCGATGCGCCTGGCGGGCCGGGCCAACTGGTGGGCCCCCGCGCCGCTGCGCCGGCTCGCCGGCCCGCGGCCCGGGCCCGCGGCGGCCGCCGTACCGGACCCGCGGCCGGAGGCGGCGGCCCGCCCCTGACGCCGCGAGCGGCCGCGGGCGGCCCGGCCGTCCGCGGCGGCGGCGCCGGCCCGCGTCACAGGCCGCGGGACCAGATCTGGCGCACCATCTCCCTGCCGAACGCCCGCTCCGGCGTCTCGCTCTCCAGCTCGAAGCCGGCGCGCTGGTAGAGGCGGCGGGCGTCGGCGAGCACGTCGTAGGTCATGAGCGTGATGCGCGAGTAGCCCACGGTGCGCGCGAAGCGCAGGCACTCGTCCACGAGCCGGGAGCCGATGCCCATGCCCCGCGCGGACGGCTCGACGAGGAGCAGGCGCAGCCGCGCGGTCCGGGCGTCCTGGCGCATGCAGGCGACGAACCCGACCGGCTCGCCGTCCAGCTCGGCGACCCAGCCCGCCTGGCCCTTGTCGCCCTCGGCGGCGACGTAGTCGTTCACGATGCCGAGGACGAGCCGCTCGAAGGTCTCGTCCCACCCGTACTCGTCGTGGTAGAGCGCGCCGTGCCGGTACACCACCCAGCCGAGGTCGCCGGGCCGCGGCGGCCGCAGCAGGTACGGCCCGGCCGGGCGGGTGCCCTCGAGGATCTCCTGGATGGTCCGCATCGCCGCGACGAGCCGCCGCCGCTCCCCCTCGGGGAGCGGCTCGAGGAAGGCACGGATCTGCGCCGTGGAGCGCTCGTCGAGCATGGCGCGGGCGGCGCGGCCGGCGTCGGTGAGCCGGACGATCTGGCGGCGGCCGTCGGCCGCCGAGCGCTCGCGGGTGACCAGGCCGTCGGCCTCGAACCGGGACAGGATGCGGCTGAGGTACCCGGCGTCGAGGCCGAGCATGCGGCGCAGCTCACCGGTCTCGCACGCGTCGCGCAGCCCGAGCTCGAACAGGATGCGCGCCTCGGTGAGGGAGTAGGGGGTGTCGAGCAGGCCGGCCGAGAGGACTCCGAGGTGGCGGGTGTAGAAGCGGTTGAAGGCCCGGATGGCGGCGACACGGTCCATGCTTGCCTACCTCAACTAATTCGTTGACTGAGTCAAGTATAAAGTCCCGATTCACGCCGCGTCACCGTTTGGTCTAGACCAATCTCCTGGTGTAGGGCACAATTCGGTAGCGTTGTCCGTCCGTGTCGCCTGCCCGCTGCCGGGAAGCGTGTGGGAGACGTACCGGACCAGGCGTCGGCCGGCGGATGGACCGCCGTGACCAACAGAATCGATCTGTGAGATCCATCGGGAGGAACCCGCAATGCGCATAGGTGTGCTCACCGGGGGCGGCGACTGCCCCGGTCTCAACGCAGTGATCCGGGCGGTCGTCCGTAAGGGCATCAGCGTGTACGGCCACGAGTTCGTCGGGTTCCGCGACGGCTGGCGCGGTCCGCTGGAGAACGACACGATGCCGCTCGACATCGAGGCGGTCCGCGGCATCCTGCCCCGCGGCGGCACCATCCTCGGGTCGTCGCGGACGAACCCGATGAAGATCGAGAACGGCGTCGAGCGCATCAAGGAGAACCTGGAGAAGAACGGCGTCGACGCCCTCATCGCGATCGGCGGCGAGGACACCCTCGGCGTGGCCCGCAAGCTGTTCGAGAACGGCGTGAAGGTCGTCGGCGTGCCGAAGACGATCGACAACGACCTCAACGCCACCGACTACACCTTCGGCTTCGACACCGCGGTGAACATCGCCACCGAGGCGATCGACCGGCTGCACACCACGGCCGAGTCGCACCACCGGGCGCTGATCTGCGAGGTCATGGGCCGGCACGCGGGCTGGATCGCGCTGCACGCCGGCATGGCCGCGGGCGCGAACGTCATCCTCATCCCGGAGAAGCCGTTCGACATCGACAAGGTCTGCGCCTACGTCGAGAGCCGGTTCAAGACCCGGTACGCCCCGATCATCGTGGTCGCCGAGGGCGCGCACCCGATCGAGGGCCAGATGGCGCTGCAGAGCAACGAGCTCGACGCGTTCGGCCACGTCCGCCTCGGCGGCATCGGCGAGCAGCTCGCCAAGGAGATCGAGAAGCGCACCGGCAAGGAGGCCCGCACCACCGTGCTCGGCCACATCCAGCGCGGTGGCACCCCGAGCGCCTTCGACCGCGTGCTCGCCACCCGGTTCGGCCTGCACGCGATCGACGCGGTGCACGAGGGCGACTTCGGCAAGATGGTCGCGCTGCGCGGCACCGACATCGTCCGCGTCAAGCTCGACGAGGCGGTCGACCAGCTCAAGCTGGTGCCGGTGGAGCGGTACGAGGAGGCCGAGGTCTTCTTCGGCTGATCCGGGCCCCGGAGCACCGTTCGCGGCCGACCCGGCGTCCGGCCCGCGCCGGCGCCGGGTCGCCGCGTGCCCGCCGTGGCCCGCGTCCCGGCCGGTTCCGGCTCAGGGGCGGGAGCGCGGATCGGGCGGCGACGGCCGGCCGCCCGCGCCTCCCGCCGTGCCGTCCCCGGGCCGCCCGGGCCCGGAGGCCGGCCGGTCGCGGCGTGCCGCGGCGCCGCCGAGCGGCGGCACGCCGGTCACCTGCGGCAGCGGGCCGGTCCGCTCGCGGCGCTCCTCGATGCGCGCGAGCAGCTCGGCCTCGCTGCGCAGCTCCTTCTCCGACGGCGCGAGCATCACGGCCATGAGCAGCCCGACGGTGAGCAGGCTGATCCCGACCAGCAGCGGGACGAGGAAGTCGATCGCCTCGGCGCCCGGCGGCGGCTCGGCCGGCCCCGCCCCGGTCACGCTCATCGCGAACATGCCGGTGTAGTGCATGCCGGTCGCGGCGACGCCGATGAGCATCGCCGCCCCGAGCGTGAACAGCCGCCCGCGCACGCGCAGGCTGAACCACAGCGCGGCCGTCGCCATGGCCACCGCGATCACCACCGACAGCAGGACCGTGCCCGGGGCGTAGGAGATCTCCACGGTGGTGTTCATCGCGGCCATGCCCAGGTAGTGCATGGACGCGACGCCGCAGCCGGTGAGCAGGCCGCCGCCGAGCAGCGGCAGCGGGCGCGGCCCGCCGTACGAGACGACGATCAGGCCGCCGCCGACGACCGCGATCGACACGAGCGCGGACAGCGCGGTGAGGGTCACGTCGTAGCGGATCACGGCCCCGCTCACCGCGAAGCCCATCGTCGCGATGAAGTGCATCGCCCAGATGCCGGTGCCGCCGAGGGCGAGCGGGGCGCAGGCGAGCCAGCGCACCCGCCCGGCCGGCCGGGTGCTGCGGGCGCGCGCCGCGAACACCAATCCCAGCAGGGATCCGACGACCGACAGCGCATATCCGAGCAAGGGGGTGAGCAGCCCCTGGGAGAAGTGCTCGATGTGATGCATGGCCGCACCCTTTTCACCCGAGGAAACTGGGCCGGGAGCCGGTAGGCAGTATCGCAGGGCCGGGCACGGCCCGGGCCCGTCGTCGGATACGAAAATTTTTCGATTGAGCCGCGGTGACGTATCGGCGCGCCGGCCGCGCCCGCGCGGCCGCCCCACACCCGGGCCCGCGGGCGGCCCGACCTGGGCATACGCCGGTCCGCCGCCTTTTGGCGGGAGGGCCGGGGCGACGGCGGGCGGGACGCCGTACGGCACGGCGCGGTCCCCCGGACGGCGGCGCGGAACGTCGCCGGCGGCGCGCCCGCGGAAATACCCCCGCCCGCGCGCGCGGATCGACCGCGGGCGTTTTCCGGACCGCCGGACCGGCGCCCGGAATGATCGGCCGAAATGCGCGCGGAAACCCGCGGGGCGCGCCGTGCCGTACCGGAATTCGACGTGCCGCGCGGCCGCCGTCCGCCGGAACGGCGAATCCCCCTGCCCCTTCCCGGATGCCCTGGGCCCCCGCGGTGGTTGGGTACATTGAGGGGATGCCGCTTCCGGCACGCCGGGGCACCCGGGGATCGGCCGGACCGGCGGATCCCTGCCCCGTTCGTTCCCTCACCGCAACCGGCCGGAGGAGACCATGTCCCTTGCCATCACGTCGGCGCTCGGCGAGCCATGCGTGCTGCTCAAGCTCGGTGAGGTGGTTCTCAAGGGCAAGAACCGGGAGCTGTTCGAGCGGCGCCTGCAGGGCAACATCAAGACCGCGCTGCGCGAGTTCGGCCTCAAGCTCGACATCCGCCGGCGCCACGGCGTCTTCGTGCTCTACTTCCCCGAGGGCACCGATCCGGCGACCGCCGACGCGGTGGCCCGCCGGGTCACCGACGTGATGGGCCTGGTCTGGGTGCACCGCGCGTGGCGCGTGCCGAAGGAGCCGGACGCGGTGACCAAGGCCGCGGTCGAGCTGCTCTCCGACCGCGAGGAGGTACGGCGCGGCGCCTCGTTCGCGGTGCGGTCGCGGCGGCGGGACAAGCGGTTCCCGCTCCGCTCGGGCGAGATCGACCGGCTCGTCGGCGCGGCGATCGTGGACACCTACAACCTGCCGGTCAACCTGACCGACCCCGAGCTCACCGTCTACATCGAGGTCGACCGCGACGAGGTCTTCGTGTTCACCGACGGGCTCGCCGGGCAGGGCGGCCTGCCCGTCGGCATGAGCGGCCGCGCGCTCGTGCTCATGTCGGGCGGCATCGACTCGCCGGTCGCCGCCTACCGCATGATGCGCCGCGGCCTGCGCGTCGACTTCCTGCACTTCTCCGGCATCCCGTTCACCGGCTCGGAGTCGATCTACAAGGCGTACGCGCTCGTCCGCAAGCTCGACCGGTTCCAGGGCGGCTCCCGGCTGTGGGTGGTGCCGTTCGGCAAGGCGCAGCAGTCGCTCAAGGCCTCCGGCGCCGACCGGCTCCAGGTCGTCGCCCAGCGCCGGCTCATGCTCAAGACCGCCGAGGAGATGGCGCACCGCATCCGCGCCGCCGCCCTCATCACCGGCGACTCGCTCGGCCAGGTCTCGTCCCAGACCCTGGCGAACATCACCGCCCTCGACGACGCGGTCGACCTGCCGATCCTGCGCCCGCTGATCGGCATGGACAAGACCGAGATCATGGCCGAGGCCCGCCGCATCGGCACCCTGGAGATCTCCGAGCTGCCCGACGAGGACTGCTGCACCCTGCTCACCCCGCGCCGGGCCGAGACCCGCGCCAAGATCGAGGACCTCCGCCAGATCGAGCGGCGCCTCGACGCCGAGGAGCTCGCCGTACGGCTCGCCGACAGCGTGCAGGAGTACAAGCTCGAGGACTGACGGCCTCGGGCGCGCGCACCGGGCCGGGGCGCGCCGCACCGCGCCCCGGCCGGGTACGGCCCTGCCCGGTCAGCCCTCGGGCAACAGGTGCGCGACGAGCGCGGAGATCACCTCGTCCGGGGGCAGGTCGGTGATCGCCTCGGGGAGGGTGAGCAGCTCGACGATGAGGCCGCTCATCGCGTAGTAGAGCAGCAGGGCCGCGACCGGGGTGCCGGGCAGCGCGAAGTCCCGGTACGCCTGCATGTTCGCGGCGTGGGCCGCCCGGACGGTCTCGGTGAGCGCGGCGCGCAGCCCCGGGCGGCGGGTGGCCTCCAGGCGCAGTTCCAGCAGGGCGAGGTAGGCGGCGCGGTCCGCGTCGATGCGGCGCAGCAGCGCGCGCAGCATGCGCTCGGCGAGGGCGCGCGAGGGGCCCGCGCCGGCGAACTCGCGGGAGAAGTCGTCGACCTCCCGCGGCGTGGCCGCGAGCCGGTGGTGGATGTGCCGCCCGACCTGGCCGAGCAGGTCGTCGCGGCTGGCGAAGTAGTTGGACGCGGTGCCGATCGGCACCCCCGCCTGTGTGTCCACCGCGCGGAAGGTGAGCCCTCTGGCCCCGTCGCGGGCCAGGACGTCGATGGCGGCGTTGAGCAGCGCCGCCCGGCGCGCGGGATTCCGGCCCATCGATACCTCCACCGGAAAAGGGGTTGCTACCACTACAAACAAAGTACTACAAATGGAGTGGTAACCCTAGATGGAGGTATGCATGGCCCTGGACACCCTCGCGGAGACGGCCCCGGCGTTCGTCGAGATGGCGAACCGGATGATCTATGCGACGCTCACCACGGTCGATCGGCGCGGGCGGCCCAGGGCCCGCATGGTCCACACGCTGTGGGAGTGGGACGGGGAGCACCTGGTGGGCTGGGTCGGCAGCATCGTGACCCCGATGAAGAAGGCCCACCTGGCGAATAACCCGTACGTGTCGTGCAACTACTGGGACGGCTTCGAGGTCTACGACACCTGCGTCGCCGAGTGCCGCGCCGAGCTGCTGCTGGACGAGAAGAGCCGGCACGAGGGCTGGGAGCGGTTCAAGTCGACCCCGCCGCCGCTCGGCTACGACCCGGCAATCATCCCGCAGTGGGCCGACGGCCCCGACTCGCCCGCCTGGGGCGTGATGCGGCTCACCCCGTGGCGGCTGCGCGTCTTCCCCGGCGAGTTCGCCCGGTCCGGCGGCACCAAGGGGCGCATCCTCACCTGGCAGGAGGACGCCTGACCGGCCGCCGGGCACGCCCGTCCTGACCGCGCCGGAACGGTCAGGACGGGCGTACCGCGTTCGACGCTCACCCGGCCGAGGCGACCGGCCGGGTACGCGGCCACCATCGCGGGCCGGCCGGTCGCGGAGGCGATCGGCGCGCCGGGCGCCGAGCCGCGGCGGCGCCGATCGTCGCGGTCACGCTCGGCGTCACGATCGCCCGCTCGGCCTCGCCGCACGGCGGCCGCCGAAGGAGATCACCGCGCTGCCGCGCCCCTTCCCGCGGCGGCCGTCCGCGGGCGGCGGGGCACCGCCCGCGGAGACCCCGAGGCTCAGCCCACCGAGGCGGCCTGCTCCTGCGGCGCCGCGTCGCGGGCCGGGGTGAGGGTGCGGCCCAGCAGCGGCGGGAACTCGCGGACCACCCGGGCGAGCTCGGCCACGTCCTCCTCGACGAGGGCCTGGGCGCCGTCGACGAGCGCCTGCTCCGGGTTGGGGTGCACGTCGACGATCACGCCGTCCGCGCCGGCCGCGATCGCCGCGCGGGTGAGCGGCAGCACCAGGTCGCGGCGGCCGCCGGAGTGCGAGGGGTCGATCACCACCGGCAGGTGGGAGAGCCGCTGGGCGACCGGCACCGCCGAGACGTCGAGGGTGTTGCGGGTGGCCTTCTCGAAGGTGCGGATGCCGCGCTCGCACAGCACGATGTCGAGGTTGCCCCGCTGGGCGATGTACTCGGCCGCCATGAGCCACTCCTCGATCGTGCTGCTCATGCCGCGCTTGAGCAGCACCGGCTTGCCCGCCGCGCCGACCGCCTGCAGCAGCGCGAAGTTCTGCGCGTTACGGGTGCCGACCTGCAGCATGTCCGCGTACGAGGCGACCAGCTCGACGTCGTGCGCGTCCACCACCTCGGTGACCACGGGCAGCCCGGTCTCGGCCCGGACCTCGGCGAGGATCTGCAGCCCCTTCTCGCCGAGCCCCTGGAAGGCGTAGGGGGAGGTGCGGGGCTTGAACGCGCCGCCGCGCAGCAGGGACGCCCCGGCCGCCTTCGCCATCTGCGCCGCCTTGAGCGTCTGCTCGGGGGTCTCCACGGCGCACGGCCCGGCGATCAGGGTCATGTACCCGGGGCCGATCGGCACCCCGCCCACCCAGACCGTCGACCGCTCCGGGTGGTTGTCCCGGGAGACCAGCTTGTACGGCGTGGACACGCGCATCACGTCGGCGACGCCGCGCATGCTGCCCAGGTTCAGCGAGGAGAACTGCTCGATGTCGCCGACGAGCCCGATGATGGTGCGGCTCACGCCGCGGCTGACGAACGCCTCGCCGCCGGCGGCGCCGACCAGCCCCACGATCGCGTCGACGTCGTCCTGGGTGGCCTCCGGGGCCATGACGATGACCATTTCTGCCTTCCTGCTCGGTATATAACGTTTGTCGGTTAAAGGGTCCGGACAACGACGAAGGGCCCCGGGTCTGAATGACCCGGGGCCCTTCGTCCGTCTGGTGTCAGCGCAGCGTCTGATGGCGAACGGTCCGACCCGCGGGTCCGTCGCCATACCAAAACTCGAACGCGGTACGCATCGCCGAAATACTAGCGCAAGTGATCCCCAGGGGGCGGTGCCGGGCGGCCGCCGCGACGATGGCAGTATGGCGATCGTGCCGGATGACATGGAGGTGGATCGGCGTCTGCCCCCGGGCCAGTACGTCACGCGCGGCCGTCCGGTGGTGCACTACGGCAGGGTCCCGGCGTTCCGCCCGGAGCGCTGGAACCTCATGGTGTTCGGCGCCACGGCGTCGGGCACGGAGACCAGGCTGACCTGGCCCGAGTTCTGTGCGCTGCCCCGTGTGACCGTGGTCGCGGACTTCCACTGCGTCACGCGGTTCTCCGTGCTGGACAACGTGTGGAGCGGCGTCGCCGCCACCACCCTGCTCGAGCTGGTGCCGCCCGCCCCCGAGGTGCGGCACGTGATGATCTGGGCGGAGTACGGCTACAGCGCCAACCTGCGCATGTCCGACTTCACTGCGCCCGACACGGTGTTCGCCACCGAGCTCGACCACCGGCCCCTCACCCCCGAGCGCGGGTACCCGGTGCGGCTCGTCGTCCCGCACCTGTACGCGTGGAAGAGCGTGAAGTGGGTCCGCGGCATCGAGTACCTGGTCGAGGACCGCCGCGGCTTCTGGGAGGAGCGCGGCTACCACAACATCGGCGACCCCTGGCGCGAGCAGCGGTACTCCTACCAGGAGGAGCCCGGCGAAGGCCCGCCCTGACCCAGCGCGCCCGCCCCGCGCCCGCCGTCCCGCGCGGCCCCGCCGTACCGCGCCTCCGTGCGGCGCCGCCATACCGTTATCCGTGATCCGGATAACCGTCCGTTTACCTGCGGTGGCGCTCCGTGTTGATTACCGTGAGGGGCATGTCGACGGCGTGGTGGGTCCTTGTGTGTGCCGCCGCCGCTCTGCTCGGGTACGGCGTGGCCCTGCTGCACACGGCCGGCCGGGGCGACCCCGTCGGCGAACCGCCCCGCGGCGCCGCCTACTACACGCTGCCGCTGACCGGGCTCGCCGCGCGGCACCTGCGCACCGGCCTCACCGCGGAGTCCGCGGCGAAGGCGGTGCGGCACCTGCGCCTGCTCCTCGGCACGAGCGGCCTCGCGATCGTCTCCACCGACCGGGTGCTCGCCTGGGACTCGGCGGGCGACCACGACCACGTGCCCGCGCCGCCCACCGGACCGGGCGCGCCCGGCCCCGACGCCGGTCCCCCCGTCGCCCACGACCTCGGCGCGGGGCACTGGGCGCGGCACCGGGCCGCGGCGCACCAGGCGGCCGCCCGTCCCGCCGCCCCGCGGGAGCTGGCGCGCTGGGAGGTGCGCGGCGGTCGGGTCGAGACCTCCCCGCCGCCCGCCGGGGTGCGCGGCCGGGACGTGCGGACCGGCGAGCCGGGCCGCCCGTACGGCGGCGGGCCGCGGCACGCGAGCCGGGGCCGGGGCGGGGGACGGCGCGGCGGCCCCGGGCGCGGCCCCGGCGCCCCCCGTGCCCCGCGCCGGGGCTGGGCGCAGCCGCCGGAGGACGCGGTGCTGGGGCACGTGCGCGGCGTGCTCGCCGGCGGCCGCGCGCACATCGTCACCCGGGACGAGGCCGGCTGCGGCGCGCCCGGCTGCCCGCTGCGCGCCGCCGTGGTCGTGCCGCTCACCGTCTGCGGCCGGGTGGTGGGGGCGCTCGCCGCCTACGACGCGCACGCCGACGCCGCCCTGCTGCGCACCGCCGAGGAGCTGGGCCGCTGGGTGTCCGGCCAGCTCGAGCTCGCCGAGCTCGACGAGTGCCGCAAGCGGGTGGCCGAGGCCGAGTTCCAGGCGCTGACCGCGCAGATCTCGCCGCACTTCGTGTACAACTCGCTCACCGCGATCGCCTCGTTCGTACGCACCGACCCGACCCGGGCCCGGGAGCTGCTGCTCGACTTCGCCGACTTCGCCCGCTACGCGCTGCGCCGCGCCCGCCAGTTCACCACGCTCGCCGACGAGCTCGGCTGCGTCGACCGCTACCTGCTGCTGGAGCGCGCCCGGTTCGGCGACCGGCTGCGGTTCAGCGTGCGGGTCCCGCCGGAGGTGCTGCCGGTCCCGGTGCCCTTTCTCTGCCTGCAGCCGATCGTGGAGAACGCGATCAAGCACGGCCTGCGCGCCACCGACGGCGCCGGCGAGGTGCGGGTGGTGGTGCGGGACGCCGGTCCGGAGGCGCACATCACCATCGAGGACGACGGGGTCGGCATGGACCCGGAACAGGTCAAGGCGCTGCTCGAGGGCCGCCGCACGGGCCGGGGCGTGGGGCTCACCAACGTCGACCGCCGGCTGCGGCAGATCTACGGCCCGGAGTACGGCCTGGTCGTGGAGAGCGCCCCCGGCCAGGGCACCAAGGTACGGCTCCGCGTTCCGAAAAACTGGGGCAAGCATAGCGGAGCGTAGCCTCTTTTTTACGTTCCGCTGGCGTTTCGGTTGCGCGAACGGGATCCGGAGCGGCAACGTGGGGGCATGCTGCGTGTCCTGGCCATCGACGATGAGGTTCCCGCCCTGGATGAGCTGGCCTACCTGCTGCGTGAGGACGCGCGGGTGGAGCACGTCGCCACCGCCTCCGACGGCGCCACCGCGCTCAGAGACATGGTCGAGATGATCGGCAGGGGTGAGCGGCTCGACGGGATCTTCCTCGACATCCGCATGCCGGGGCTCAGCGGCCTCGAGCTCGGCCGCCTCATCGGCGGCTTCCCGGACCCGCCCCGCCTGGTGTTCGTGACCGCCCACGAGGAGTGGGCGGTGAAGGCGTTCGAGCTTGAGGCCGTGGACTACCTGCTCAAGCCGGTGCGCTCGGCACGCCTGGCGGAGGCGGTGCGCCGCCTGTCCATCGCCGTCGGCAGGGCGGCCGAGCCCGATTCCGAGGAGGTCATCCCGGTCGAGCTCGGCGGGCACACCCGGTTCGTCGCGCTGCCCGAGGTGCTGTTCGCCGAGGCGCAGGGCGACTACGTGCGCCTGCACACCGCGACCGACAACTACCTGCTGCGGGCCTCGCTCGCCACGCTCGAGCGCCAGTGGGCCGACTTCGGCTTCATCCGGGTGCACCGCAGCACCCTCGTCTCCACCCGGCACGTCAAGGAGCTCTACCTGGAGGCCGGGCGGATCGTGCTCAAGGTGGGCGAGCACACCGTGCCGGTGAGCCGCCGGCACAGCCGCCAGGTGCGGGAGCAGCTCATCGGCCAGGCGAACCTCGGCGGATCCCCGCTGCGCCGCCGTACGGGACCCCGCCCATGACCGCTCGCGCCGCGGCACGGGGGGCGTGCGCCCGCGCCGGGGACGACCCGGTGTGGGGGAGCGTCGCCGCGCTCGTGGCGGTGCAGCGGCGCCACGCGCTGCGCACCCTCGCCGTGGTCGGCTCCGGGCTCGCCCTGCTGCTCGGCGCCTTCGCGCTCGTGCCCGCCGCCGGGGCGGCCGCCCTCGGCGGCGTGCCGGCCGGGTGGCTGGCGCTCACCGCCGGGGTGCAGCCGGTCTGGCTCGTGGTCGCGCTGCGGCACGTGCGCGCGGCCGAGCGGGCGGAGCGGGAGCTGGTGCGCGCGGTCCGCCGCCGGGGCGGCCCGCTCGGGAACGGTCCACCGCGGGGGCGCGGATCGGCATGACCGCCGTCGTCACCTCCGTCCTGGGGGTGGCCGTGCTCCTGCTCGTCTCGGCGATCGCCGGGGTGCCACCGGCCCGCAGGTACGTCACCAAGTCCGACTTCTACACCGCGGTGCGCGCCATCGCGCCCTGGTGGAACGCCTCCGCGGTGGGGGCGGGGTTCACCTCGGCCGCGGCGTTCCTCGGCCTGGCGGGGCTCATCGCCGTGCACGGCGCGCCCCTGCTGTGGTACCCGGTGGGCGTCGTCGTCGGGTACGTGGTGCTGCTCACCCTCGTGGTGGCGCCGCTGCGCCGCTCGGGCGCCTACACGCTGTCCGACTTCGCCCGGTGGCGGCTCGGCTCGGCCGCGGCGGGCCGGACGGTCACCGGGGTGATGCTGCTGATCGGCGTCGTCTACCTGATGGCGCAGATCCACGCGGGCGGGGCCGTGCTCCACGTGCTGTGCGGCCTGCCGCCGTGGGCGGGCGCCTGCGCGGTCGCCGCGGTCGTCGCCGTGGTGGCGATCGCCGGGAACACGACGAGCGTGCAGGCCGTGCAGTTCTGGGTGATGCTCGGCGTGCTCGGCGTGGGCGCGCTCGCGCTCACCGTCGCCTGGCTCACCGGGATCGCGGCGCCGCCGGTCGCGGACCTGCCGGCCGGGTTCGCCCTGCCGTACCGGCCGGGCGGGGCGCACGGCGCGCTCGGCCCGGCCGCGGGCGACCTGTCGCCGCCCGGGGTGCTCGCCGTGGTGGTCGCCTCGGCGCTCGGCACGATGGGGCTGCCGCACGTCACGGTGCGCTTCTACGCCAACCCCGACGGCTGGTCGGCGCGGCGCACCGTGGTCGCCGTGCTCGGCATGCTCGGCCTGTTCTACCTGCTGCCCCCGGTGTACGGCGTGCTCGGCGGGCTGTACGCGCCGGGCGCCCCGGCCGACCAGATGCTGCTGCGGCTCCCGGCGCGCATGCTGCCCGGCGTGCCGGGCGAGGTGCTCACCGGCCTGCTCGCCACCGGGGCGTTCGCGGCCTTCCTCGCCACCTCGTGCGGGGTGGCGGTCACGGTCGGCGGCACGATCTCCTCGCGCGTGCTCGGCGGCGGCGTGGGCGGCCTGCGCGTCACCGTGGCCGCCCTGCTCGCGGTGGCGCTCGCCCTGCTGCGGCTGGCCGGGCCGGGCGACTCGCTCGCGCTCGTGCTGCTCGGCCTCACCGTCGCCGCGGCCACGCTGTGCCCGCTGCTCGTGCTCGGCATCTGGTGGCGCGGGCTGTCCACGACCGGCGCCGTGGCCGGGATGCTCGCCGGCGGCGGCGCGGTCGCCGTGCTCACCCTCCTCGCCGCCTGCGCGCCACAGGCGGCCGGCGCGGCCGGCCGCTACCCGGTGCTCGTCGCGGTCCCGCTCGCGTTCGCCGTCATGGTCGCGGTGTCGGCGGCGACGCCGCACCGCGTGCCGCCCGGGCGGGCGGAGATGATGGCGCGCATGCACCTGCCGGAGCGGCTCGCCCACCACCTTCTGGACCGCTCGTCGCGCGGAACCGACCACTCGGCGGACTGATACGCTCCGTACAGCGACGGTTACGGACCGTTTATCGAAGGGTGGGGTGCGGCCCCTACCTGCGGCCGCGGGCGGCTCGTAGAGTCGTTCCCGTCGGAGCGGAACCGGCCCCGGTGAACGGGGGGGAAGACGCAGCACCGGGACGGTTCACACGGTGATCTCCGCCGCCGCGTCGCCCGGGGAGGGGTGCGGGCGGCGACGGCGGCGGAGCACCGGGCCGGCGGGCCCTCGCCGGGGGGACGAGGCCCGACGGCCACGGCGTGGCGGCGTGGGCGACGCCCCCGCGCGGGGGCCCGAGCGATACGCCATTCGGGGGCGGGCGTATCGGCGGGCCCACCCGCCACGCCGGACGCTCCGCGCGGGCGGGGCTCCGGTCAGGCGCTGTCGCGCAGCTTCTTCAGCAGCTCGATGTCCTCGCGATGCTTGGGGCCCTTGCCCGGGGTCTCGATGCACAGCGGCACGCCCGCGGCGACCGGGTGCCGCATGATCTCGGCGAACGCCTGCGCGCCGATGTGGCCCGCGCCGATGTTCTCGTGCCGGTCCCGGCGGGAGCCGCACGGGTCCTTGGAGTCGTTGGCGTGGATGAGCGCGAGCCGCCCGGGGGCGATCCGGCCGAGGGCGTCGAGGGTCTCGGCGACCCCGCCGGGCGCGGCGAGGTCGTGGCCCGCGGCGAACACGTGGCAGGTGTCGAGGCACACCTTCGCCCGCGGGTGAAAGTCGAGCGCGGCGAGGTACGGCTCGAGGTCCGGCACGGTGGCGCACAGCATGCGGCCCTGCCCGGCCATCGACTCCAGCAGCAGGTCGGGCCCGTCCTCGGGGATCTCGTCGAGCAGCGGCAGCAGGTTCTCCCGCACCTGGCGGAGCGCCTGCTCGTGCGCCTGGCTCACCGCCGAGCCGGTGTGCACCACCACGCCGCGGGCGCCGATCTCGGCGCCGCGGCGCAGCGCGTGCCGCAGCGACTCCACCGAGTTGCGCAGCGTCTCGGGGTTGGGGGAGCCGAGGTTGACGAGGTAGGAGGCGTGGACGTAGGTCGGCATGCCGGACTCGCGCAGCCGCGCGTCCTGCTCCGGGTCCCCCGCGGGCAGCGCCCAGCCCCGCGGGTTGCTCACGAACACCTGGATCACCTCGGCGCCGATCTCGGCCGCGTACGACAGGCCGCCCTTCGCCAGGCCGCCCGCCACGAAGACATGCCCGCCGATCGGCGTGGACCTCTCCGCCATCCTGTCCCTCACCTCGACCGTCCCGGCCCGCGCTCCCGGCGGGCCGTCGGGGCGTTCCCCCACGGCTCCACGCTACCGGCGGCGCCACCGGCGGCACCGCCCGCGTCCGGGGCGTGGCGCACCGGCCGGCCGCTTCCGGGGCCGCGGCGGCACGCCGTACCCTGGCCTGCCGGGGACGCCGAGCGAAGGAGCGCCTGATGGGGGAGTCGATCGCGCTGCGGCCCGCCGCCGGGGTGCGGCGGTGACCGGCCGGGACCGGGCGGCGGGGCACGTCGTCATCGCCTCCGACAAGTTCAAGGGGTCGCTCACCGCGGCCGAGGTGGCCGCGCACGTCGCCGCCGGGCTGGGGCCGCGCCTCCGCACCGTCGCGGTGCCGGTCGCCGACGGCGGGGACGGCACCGTGGACGCGGTGGTGAGCCGTGGCTTCACCCGGGTCCGGGTCGAGGTGCCCGGCCCGACCGGCGAGCCGGTCACCGCCGCCTACGCGTGGCGGGACGCCACGCCGGACGGGGACGGGCCGGTGGCGGTGATCGAGCTCGCCGAGGCGTCGGGGCTGCGCCGGCTGCCCGCCGGGCCGGCCCCGCGCACCGCCTCCAGCCACGGCACCGGCGCGCTCATCGGCCACGCGCTGCGCCGCGGCGCCCGCCGGATCGTGCTCGGCCTCGGCGGCAGCGCCTGCACCGACGGCGGCGCGGGCATGCTCCAGGCCCTCGGCGTCCGGCTGCTCGACGGGGCGGGCCGGGACCTGCCGCCGGGTGGGGCCGCGCTGCGCCGGCTCGCCCGGATCGACGTCTCCGGCCTGCGGGCCGGGGCCGAGGTCGTGGTCGCGAGCGACGTGGACAACCCGCTGCTCGGCCCGCACGGCGCCGCCGCCGTGTACGGCCCGCAGAAGGGCGCCTCCCCGGCCGACGTGGCCGTGCTCGAGGCGGGCCTGCGCCGCTTCGCGGAGGTCGCCGCGGCGGCGGTGGGGGAGGGGGAGCCGATCCCGTACGCCGAGCGGCCCGGGGCGGGGGCCGCCGGGGGCGTGGGGTTCGCCGCGATGGCGTTCCTCGGGGCGCGGATAGAGCCGGGCATCCGCCACCTGCTCGGCGTGCTCGGCTTCGACGCGCTGCTCGACGGCGCCCGCCTGGTGATCACCGGTGAAGGGTCGCTCGACGAGCAGACGCTGCGCGGCAAGGCCCCGGCGGGCGTGGCCGAGGCGGCCGGGCGGCGCGGGGTCCCGGTGATCGCGGTCTGCGGGCGGCGCACGCTGAGCGACGACCGGCTCCGCGCGGCGGGCATCCGCGCCGCGTACGCGCTCACCGACCTGGAGCCCGACCCCGAGGTGTGCATCGCCCGGGCGGGGCCGCTGCTGGAGCGGCTCGCGGCCCGCATCGCGGCGACCGAGCCGGAGCTGCGCGGCTGAGCCCGCGGCGGGCGCCGGCTCGCCGTACGGCGGGCGCGTCCGGGCTCAGTGCCAGATCGTGATGCGGCTGCCGGCCGGGGCCTGGCCCATCGGGAACTGGGCGAACACCCGGCCGGACTTCCCCACGTCGCGGACCCGCACCTTGAAGCCCGCCCGGCGCAGCTCCTCGGAGGCGTCCCGGACGTCCTTGAACCGGACGTCGGGCACGCCGGCGAGCGACTGCCCGGCGGGCCAGTGCCGGCCGGGACCGCCGTCGCCGGGATTCTGGCCGGGGCCGCCGCCCTCGCACGGGCCGAACGGGCTGAGGCAGACCACGTCGTCGCCCCGCTTGGCGACCGTGATCTGCACGACCGCCCCCTTGTCGACCGGGGTGCCGGGGGCCGGGTTCTGCGCGATCACGGTGCCCGGCTGGGCGTCGTCGACCTGCTCCACGACCTGCGGGTTGAACCCCTTCTCGCGGAGGAACTGCTCGGCCTGCTCCCGCGGCATCTCGGTCACGTCGGGCATGAGCAGGCCGGAGCTGATCACGATCGTGATGGCGCGGCCCTCCCGCACCTTCGACCCGATCTGCGGGCTCGTCCGGATCACCAAACCGCGCGGCACCTCGGCGCTGCCCTGCTTGATCACCTTGCCCACGGTGAGCCCGGCCTCGGCGATCTTGGAGCGGGCGTCGGCCTCGCTGAGGTTCGCCACGTTCGGCACCACGACCTTCACGGGCCCGGCCGAGGGCACGAGGATGAGCCGCGACCCCTTGGGCACGCTCGAGCCGTACGCGGGCTCGGTGCGCAGCACCTTGTTCTCTTCGATCTCGTTGCTGTTCTCGGCCTGGGCGATGGTGACCTGGAAGCCGAGCTTGGTCGCCTCGTTCTGCGCGGCGACGATGTTCTTGTTGATCAGGTTGGGCACCGTGGTGTAGCGCCCCTGGGAGAAGTACCAGGCGGTGAACCCGATGCCCGCGAGCATGAGCACGGACAGCACGCCGATCACGACCCACTGCGGCCGCACCCGCCGCCGCGACCGCCCCCGGGACCGGGAGGTCCGCGTCGGCAGCTCGCTCGGCGGCTGGATCATCGTGCGGTTCGGCCCGGTCTCGGCGGGCGCGTCCGCCGCGCCGCCGGCGGCCTCGAGGTCGACGAGCCGGGTCGGCGCGTCCGCGTCCGGGACCGGGGCGTCGTCCGGCGGGAGCGAGCGGTGCACCTCGACGGCCGCCACCAGCAGGGCGCCGGCGTCGGCGGGCCGGTCGTCGGGGTTCTTCGCGGTGGCGTCGAGGACGAGCCGGTCGATCTCCGCCGGGAGGCCCGGGACCACGCTGGAGGGCGGCGGAACGTTCTCGTGGACGTGCTTGTACGCCACCGACATCGGGCTGTCGCTCGCGTACGGCTGCCGCCCGGTGAGCAGCTCGAAGAGGGTGATCCCGGCCGCGTAGACGTCGCTGCGCGCGTCCGCCTTGCCGTCGGTCACCTGCTCCGGCGACATGTACGCGACCGTGCCGATCATGAAGCCGGTGCGGGTCTGGTGGTGGCTGCCCTCGATCGCCTTGGCGAGGCCGAAGTCCACGACCTTCACCCGGCCGTCGTCGGCGATCAGCACGTTCTCCGGCTTGATGTCGCGGTGCACGAAGCCGGCCCGGTGCGCGGCGGCGAGCGCGGCGAGCACCGGGATCATGATCTCCAAGGCCTCGCGGGCGGGTAACCTGCCGCGTTCCCGCAGCACGTCGCGGAGCGTGCGCCCCGGCACGTACTCCATCGACAGGTAGACGTGCTCCCCGTCGATGCCCTGGTCGAACACCTGCACCACGTTCGGGTGCGAGAGCCGGGCGACGGACTTCGCCTCACCGATAAAGCGCTGGACGAAGGACGGATCCTCGGCGAGGGAGCGGTGCATCACCTTCACGGCGACCGTGCGGTCGAGCCGGACGTCCATCGCGAGGTACACCGAGGCCATGCCACCCCGGGCGATTCTGGATTCGACGCGATAGCGTCCGTCCAGGAGCCGCCCCACCAGAGGGTCCGCAAGCGTCGTGTCCACGGGGGCGAGTTTACGGCGGCTTTGTGCCCTGGCAGGTCTCGACGCCCGAAACCGATGCCGAGCCGTGCCCCTCGTCCGGCCGTACGCTGTGCCCGTCCGCTATGCCCGTCCGCTGCGCCCCGTCGGCGGCGCCGCCGCCGGGGCCTCCGGCGGCGTGCCGCCGGAGGCCGCGGCGGGTCATCGGCACCGGCCGCGGGCGCGGGGAACGCGCCGCCGCGGCGGCCGTCCGGGCACGCCTCGCACGCCCGGAGGCCGGGCCGTACCGGCGGGCCGGTCAGGGCTCGGTGGGGGAGGAGGCCACCGCGTGGCGCCGCCGGGGGATGCGGCCGGCGAGGCGGGCGGCGCGGCCGGCGATCACGGCGTCGCGCATCGCGGCCGCCATGAGCTCGGGGCGCTGGGCCCGGGTGACCGCGCTGGCGAGCAGCACCGCGTCGCAGCCGAGCTCCATGGCGAGGGCGGCGTCGCTCGCCGTGCCGATCCCGGCGTCGAGGATCACCGGCACGTTCACCGCCTCCACGATGAGCTCGATGCTGTGCGGGTTGCGGATGCCGAGCCCCGAGCCGATCGGCGAGCCGAGCGGCATCACCGCGGCGCAGCCGATCTGCTCCAGGCGCTTGGCGAGCGCCGGGTCGTCGCCGATGTACGGCAGCACCGTGAAGCCCTCGGCGACGAGCCGCTCGGCCGCGTCGAACGTCTCGACGGGGTCGGGCAGCAGGGTGCGCTCGTCGCTGATCACCTCGAGCTTCACCCACGAGGTGCCGAGCGCCTCCCGGGCGAGGCGGGCGGTGAGCACCGCGTCGCCCGCGGTGTAGCAGCCGGCGGTGTTCGGCAGCACCTTGATGCCGAGCCGGTTCAGCACGTCGAGCACGGAGCCGCGCGCCTTGGGGTCCACCCGGCGCATCGCGACCGTGGTGATCTCGGTGCCGGAGGCCTTCAGCGCCTGCTCCAGCACCTCCAGCGAGGGCGCCCCGCCGGTGCCCATGATGAGGCGGGAGGTGAACTTCTCCCCGCCGATGATCAGTTCGTCCACGTCGTTCGCCCGTCCCGTGCTCGACCGTCCCGTGCGCTACCCTGTGCCGCCTGATTCGCCGTCATCGCTCAACCACCCTGGACCGCCGTGAGCACCTCGACGCGGTCGGCCTCCGACAACGGCGTCGAGTCCCACGCGCCACGCGCGATCACCTCGTCGTTCACCGCCACGGCGACCCCGGTGGTCCGCTCGGTGAGCGCGCGCACCGCCTGCGCCACCGTGGCCCCCGCGGGCAGCTCGTGGTCGGTGCCGTTGATCGTGACTCGCATAGGCACTCCCCTGTTCGTCAGCGAGTGGTGGACACGTCGTCGTGGCCGCCGTCCGGGTCCGGCCCGCGCTCCGCGAAACGCGCCGGCGAGCAGGCCGCGACGGCGGACCGGTCCTCCGCCAGCGCGGTGTCGGCGGTGAGCGGGGCGAGCAGGATGCCGTTGCGGTGGTGGCCGGTGGCGAGCACGAGCCCGTCGACGGCGCTCGGGCCGATCAGCGGCAGGTTGTCGGGGGTGCCCGGGCGCGGCCGGGCGACCACGTCGACCAGCTCCAGCTCGGTGATCCCGGGCACCAGCTCGCGGGCGTCGCGCAGCAGCTCCCACACGCCGCCCGCGGTCACCCGCTCGTCGAAGCCCATCTCCTCCTGGGTGGCGCCGAGCACGAGCTCGCCGTCCCGCCGCGGCACGAGGTAGGCGGGCGAGCCGTACACCATGCCGCGCACGCAGTGGCCGAGCAGCGGCCGCTCCGCGCGCAGCCGCATGATCTGGCCCTTCACCGGCCGCACCGGCGGCAGCACGCCGGGCGGCAGCCCGTCGACGAAGCCCGACCACGCGCCCGCGGCGAGCACCACCTGGCCGGCGGGCAGGGTGCGCCCGGAGGCGAGCCACACCCCGCGGCAGGCCTTCGGGTCGTCGGCCGGGCCGGTGAACAGGAAGCCGGTGACCCGCTCGCGGTGCACGGGGACGCCGAGCCGGTCGACGACGAGGGCGAGGGCCTTGGTCACCCGCCGCGGATCCACCCAGGCGTCGTGCTCGGCGAGCATGCCGCCGGAGACGGCGGGGGCGAGCATCGGCTCGAGGCGGCGGCACTCGCGCCCGGTGAGCCGGGTCACGTTCAGCCCGAGGCTGCGCATGAACGCGCCGAGCTCGTCGAGCGCGGTCATGTCGTCGGGATTGAACGCGACGGCGAGCGTGCCGTCGGCGCGGTAGTCGACGTCGATGCCGGAGGCCTCGGTGAGCTCGGCGGCGAACGCCGGCCAGCGCCGCAGCGACTCCAGGCCGATCTGCAACAGGGGTTCGTCGGTGTAGGTCACCTCGCTCACCGGGGCGAGCATGCCCGCCGCGGCGTGGGAGGCGCCTGAGCCGGGGGAGGGATCGACCACCGCGACGCTCCGTCCGTCCCGTGCCGCCCGCCAGGCCACGGCGAGCCCGATGATCCCGCCGCCGACCACGAGCACGTCCGGGGCCGCTCCGTCGATCCCGGTGTCGGTCATGAGGTTGTTTCGCTCCCTTCGCCGGTATGACCCGGATCAGGTTCTGCGGTCGAGGGCCTGGCGCCCTCCTCTCAGCCCGGCCTGCCGGGCTCCCGCGCGTTTTGTTCCTATATCAGCCTATTCCCGCCGGGGCCGCCAGGGCAGGCGGGGCCCGCAACGGTACGGCGAGCCGTCCTGACCAGGGCGAGCGCGGCCCGCCGGCCACCCGAGGCGTCCCCTGCGGAGCCCGGCCCGGCCCGGGTGGATCGCGCGGCGGCGCGGCCGGGTCCCGGGGCGGTGGCGGGTCCGCGGGGACGCGCGGGCGGAGCCGGAAACGCGGGGCGGGGCGGGCGCGGGCCGGGCGCGCCCCGGCCGACCGCGTGCGATCCGGCCGGCGCGCCTTTCGGCGGGGGTGCCCGAAAGCATGACCGAAATCCATGGAAAAATATGGCTTTTCGCTGTGCCGCGGGCGGGCGAGTGCGCCGGTCCGTCGCTTTTCACGATGTGTTGACATTTCGTCACGTCGGTTGAAGTGAGACGGCGCTGAAACTTGCACCGGCGCGGATTTCCGGGCCGGGGCGGCGCCTCGCCGGACGCCCGCTGACCTGTCGCTGTCCGTCCGGAAGGCGGGCGCCGCGAGCAGCCGGGACGGCCCGCCCGGGGCGCGGGTGCGGCGGCCGTGCCGTACCCGGGTGAGGTTCGTGCCGCACCGCGCGGTCTCATCAATGAATTCGGGCGGCGGTGAGTGAAGCTGTCACCAATTCGTGGTTACGCGAGAGGGGATCGCCGTTTATGGTCGGCGGTGTGAATCATGTCGTTGTGGTGGGTGCCGGCCTGGCCGGCTTGCGAAGTGTCGAAGCCCTGCGGGCTCGCGGATTCAGCGGCAGGATCACGCTGATCGGCGAGGAACCGCACCGTCCCTACGACCGGCCGCCGCTGTCGAAGGCGGTGCTCGCCGGTGAGGTGGACAGCACGACGGTCGACGCCGACTTCGACGCCCTCGGCGTCGAGCTGCGCCCCGGTGTGGTGGCGACCGGCCTGCGCGAGGGGGTGCTGCTCACCTCGTCCGGCGAGGTGCCCTACGACGGACTCGTGATCGCCACCGGCGCGAAGCCGATCCGGCTGCCCGGCGACGGCCCGCAGCACGTGCTGCGGACCATCGACGACGCGCTCGCGCTGCGCGCGCAGCTCACCCCGCGCACCCGGGTGCTCATCGTGGGCGCGGGCTGGATCGGCGCGGAGGTCGCCACCGCCGCCCGCCGCGCGGGCTGCGAGGTGACCGTGGTGGAGGCGGGCCCGTCCCCGCTGGCGGCGGCCCTCGGCCCGGCCGGGGCGTACACCACGCCCTGGTACGCCGAGGCCGACATCAAGCTGCTGCTGGAGGCGAAGGTCGAGTCGGTGGACCCGGGCGGGGTCACGCTCGCCGACGGCACGTTCGTCGAGGCCGACGTGGTGGTGAGCGGCGTCGGGGTACGGCCGGCGATCGGCTGGCTGGAGGGCTCCGGCGTCGAGCTCGGCGACGGCGTGCTCACCGACGCCCACCTGCGCACGACCATGCCCGGGGTGGTAGCCGCGGGTGACTGCGCCGCCTGGTGGTCGCGGCGGTTCTGCCGGCGGCTGCGGGTGGAGCACTGGGACACCGCGCTCGGCGCCCCGGAGGTCGCGGTGGCGTCCCTGCTCGGCGAGGAGGCGGTCTACGACCCGGTGCCGTACTTCTGGTCCGAGCAGTTCGGGCGCATGGTCCAGTACGCGGGCCACCATGCCGGCGCCCGCATGGTGCCGCGGGGCGAGCCGTCCGCGGACGCCAAGTGGGCGGTCTGCTGGCTGACCGGCCCGCCGGGGGAGGAGCGGCTCGCCGCGATCCTCACCGTCGACCGCCCCCGCGACCTGGTGCAGGGCCGCCGCATCATCGAGGCCCGCAAGCGCGTCGACCCGAACCGGCTCGCCGATCCGGAGGTCATGCTGCGCGACTGCGTCATCGGCTGATCCCGCGGGGCCTCCGGCGGCAGGTGCCGCTGCCGGCGGAGGCCCCGCCTCGAGGCGCGCGCCGCTCCGGTACGGCGGGCGCCCGCGATCCGAAACGGCCGGGCCGCCGTCCGGTGCCGCGGACGGCGGCCCGCCGCACCCGTTCCGGGCCGCTGCGCGCGCCGCCCACGGGGCCGTGCACCGGGTGCCGCCGAGCCCGCCGCGGATGGGGCCGCGGTGGGCGGTGCGACGCGCTTGACGGAAGCTTTAATTGGCGCATTCGTGCAGCATGCCGGGGGTGTTTGACAAGCGGGCACCCGTGGTAATTGTGATGGCGTGACGCTTTCCGTGCTACAGATCGACCGGGAGACGGATCAGCTCGTCCGCGAGTGGATCCCCCTGTCGGAAGCGGCCCGGCGCCTTGGGATCACCGTCGGGCGAGCCAAGCAGCTCCTCAAGGACCGGAAGCTGATCGGTGTCCGCCGCGACGGCGGCGAACCGCAGGTCCCGGCGGCGTTCATCAAGAACGGTGAGGTGCTCAAGGGGCTGCCCGGCACGCTCACCGTGCTCGCCGACGCGGGTTACGACGAGATCGAGTCGCTGCGCTGGCTGTTCACCGCCGACGACTCCCTGCCGGGAGCGCCCGTCGAGGCGATCGCGGCCGGCCGGCACACCGAAGTGAAGCGACGTGCCCAAGCTCTCGCTTTCTGACGCCCGGCTGTACCTCTGCACCGACGGGCGGCGGCGCCAGGGCGACCTGGAGGAGTTCCTCGACGCGGTCCTGGCGAACGGCGTCGACATCGTCCAGCTCCGCGAGAAGGGCCTCGAGGCCCGCGAGGAGCTGGAACTGCTCGAGGTGTTCCGCGCGGCCTGCGACCGGCACGGCAAGCTGCTCGCGGTGAACGACCGCGCGGACATCGCCTTCGCCGCCCGGCCGGACGTGCTGCACCTCGGCCAGGGCGACCTGCCGGTGGAGATCGCCCGGCGGATCGTCGGCCCGGACATGATCATCGGGCTGTCGACGCACTCGGCCGAGGAGGCCACCGCCGCGTCGCGGCAGGAGGGCGTGGACTACTTCTGCTGCGGCCCGATCTGGCCCACGCCGACCAAGCCCGGCCGCCCGGCGCCCGGGCCCCCGCTGCTGAAACACGCCGCGTCCCTGAACACGGACCGGCCGTGGTTCGGCATCGGCGGCATCAACCTGGAGAACCTCGACGAGGTGCTCGGGTACGGCGTGCGCCGGATCGTGGTGGTGCGGGCGATCACCGAGGCCGAGGACCCCGGCGCGGCGGCCGCCGAGTTCGCCCGCCGCCTCGCCGCGGTCTGACCGCACCCGCGGCGGGCGAGGTACGCCGGTACGGCGGCGCCCGCGGTCTGCGGTGGCCGTCGCCGGATGGCCCGGACGGTTCGGCCTGCGCGTTCGCCCGCCGGCGGTGCCGGGACGGCGAGACCGGGTGTCGCCGCGGCGGTACGGCGTCCGCCGGTCGGCGAGGCGCGTCCCGGCGCGCGGCCTGGCGTGCCGATGCGGCGGGCGCAGCCGTGCCCCGCCGGCGTGCGGCCGGGGGTGCCGTCGCGGTGCGCGGAACGGCTCGGGCCTGCCTTCCGGCACGGCCGCCATGCGAGCCGCCATCAGGTGCCGCGTGGCGAGGTGCCGCGGGCCGCATCACGCCGTGCCCACGCCGGAACCGGGTGGCGCGGCTGTGCGCCGTGCCCTGCCGTGCTGACCTCCCGGGCGGACGTGAAGGGCGGCTCGCGCCTGCACGCGCACGGCCCGTCGCCGGTCGATGCGGTACCGGCCTCCGGCCGGTGCGGCGAGGCATGGGACACCGCCCGGCGCGCTGCGGGCCGTGCCGGTCTCGCCGTCAGGATGGGTGCGGTGCCGGCGACAGCCGGCGACTGTGGCGACGACGGTGCCGCCGCGGAGCCGCGGCCGGGCGGGTCATCGCGGCCGGACGCCGCGTTCCGCGCCCACCGCCGGGAGGCACCACGCGGAGCCACGCCGAGGGCCCCGCCGCACCCGGCCGGCGGCATGACCGGTCGCGGGCCGACCGGCTGCGGGACCGGGTGCGCCACGCCCCGGTGGCGTCCGGCACGGCCGGCAGGTGGGCGGGGACGCCGTGCGTGGTGACGCCGCGCCCGCCGTACGTCACACCGCCGTGGCGGCCTCGCCGCGGGCGGGACGGTTCCACCGCGTCGTCGGCCGCGGCCATCCGCCGCGGCAAGCGCGGTCAGGCGCGGCGGCTGGTGGCGAGGACCGCGAGGTCGGCCAGGGCCCGGCGGGCCTCCTCGGTGACCGGGGCCTCGTCGAGCGCCTGGAGCGCCTCCTCCACGTACCGCTTGATCATCTCCTCGCACTCCACCAGCGCGCCGGTCTCGGCGATCACCTGGCGCAGCCGGGAGACGCCCTCCGCGTCGAGGTCGGGGTCGCCCAGGTGGCTGCGGACCACGTCGGCCTGGGCGGGGTTCGCGGCGGCGAGGGTGCGCGCGATCAGCATCGTGCGCTTGCCCTCCCGCAGGTCGTCGCCCGCGGGCTTGCCGGTCTCCGCCGGGTCGCCGAACACGCCGAGCACGTCGTCGCGGAGCTGGAAGGCGATGCCGACCCGCTGGCCGTACTCCACACAGAGGCGTTCGATCCACGGCTCGGTGCCCTGGGTGGCGAGCACGAGGCCGAGCCGGAGCGGGTGCTCCACGCTGTACTTGCCGCTCTTGAACAGCGCGACCCGCAGCGCGCCCTCGAACGTGCCCTCGCCGCCCGCCTGCTCCAGCAGGTCGAGGTACTGGCCGCACATGAGCTCGGTGAGCATGAGGTCGTGCACCGGCTCGGCCGCGGCGAGCGCCGCGTCGGGCAGGCCGCTCGTGCGCCACATCTCGCCCGACCAGACGAGCATGAGGTTGCCGAGCAGGATCGCCGCGCCCTCGCCGAACTGCTCCGCCGAGCCGCGCCAGCCGGAACGCTCGTGGAGCGCCTGGAAGCGGCGGTGCACGGCCGGCATGCCGCGGCGCAGGTCGCTGGCGTCCATGACGTCGTCGTGGACGAGCGCGCTCGCCTGCAGCAGCTCCAGCGACGCCGCGGCGTTGAAGATCGCCGGGTCGTCGCCGCCGCCGGCGCCGCGCCAGCCCCAGTAGCAGAACCCGGGGCGCAGCCGCTTGCCGCCCGCGAGCATGTCCTCGGCCGCGGCGAGCACCGGGCCGAGCGCCGGATCGGCGAACAGCGGACGGCGCCGGTCGACGAATTCGCGCAGGGCCCGGTCCACCTCGGTGCGGACGATATCCAGCGGGGTGGCGGTAGCGGTCATGTTCCGAGATTAGCCGCCCGGCGCGGCCGCCTCGGCCCCCAGGGCTCAATGTGGGCTAACTATGACACTTTGGAGAAATGTAGATGTCCGCTGGTAAGGCCTGACGCGTCCGCGGGCGGCATCGCGCGCCCACCGGGTAGTCTGAACGCCATGTCCTTGGGTCGCGCATCGCGTCTGATCGGCCGCGCCCCCACCGTCCGCGAGCTGCTCGCCACGGGGGAGCGGTCGTTCTCCTTCGAGTTCTTCCCGCCGAAGACCCCGGAGGGGGAGCGGCAGCTCTGGCGGGCGATCCGCGAGCTGGAGGCGCTGCGCCCGACGTTCGTCTCGGTGACGTACGGCGCCGGCGGCTCCACCCGCGACCGCACCGTCGAGATCGTGGAGCGCATCACCCACGAGACGACCCTCACCCCGGTGGCGCACTGCACCGCGGTGAACCACTCGGTGCGCGAGCTGCGGCACCTGATCGGCCGGTTCGCCGCCGCGGGCGTGCGCAACATCCTCGCCCTGCGCGGCGACCCGCCCGGGGACCCCACCGGCGAGTGGGTCAAGCACCCCGAGGGCGTGGAGTACGCCGAGGAGCTGGTGCGGCTCATCCGGCAGTCCGGCGACTTCTGCGTGGGCGTGGCCGCCTTCCCGTACAAGCACCCGCGCTCGCCGTCGATCGAGTCGGACACCGAGTACTTCGTGCGCAAGTGCCGCGCGGGCGCCGACTTCGCCATCACCCAGATGTTCTTCCGCGCCGAGGACTACCTGCGGCTGCGGGACCGGGTGGCGGCGAAGGGCTGCGACACCCCGATCATCCCGGGGGTGATGCCGGTCACCCAGTACAGCACGATCGCCCGCTCCGAGCAGCTGTCCGGCGCGCCGTTCCCCGCCGACCTCGCCGAGCGGTTCGCGCGGGTCGCCCACGACCCCGCGGCGGTCCGCGCCCTCGGCATCGAGCACGCCGTCGAGATGTGCCGCACCCTGCTCGACGAGGGCGCGCCCGGCATCCACTTCATCACCTTCAACCGGTCGAGCGCGACCCGCGAGGTGTTCCAGGCGCTTGTGCCCGCAGGCGTCTCAGTGGGCGCCTGAGCGCACGTCCTCCCCGTCCCCCCGCTCCGGGGCGTCCTCGCGTGTGCCCGGGCCGGGCAGCGGCAGCCGCCTCCCGAGGATGGCGTAGGGCTCGTAGCCGCCGGGGAAGGTGAATCCGCTGATCAGGTCGACGAAGCCGAGGCTGTGGTAGAGGTGGCGGGCCGCGGTGGGCTGGTCGAGCGTGGACAGCACGGCGGTGCGCTCCGGCCGGCCCGCGCACAGCGCGTGCATGAGCCGCCGGCCGATGCCCCGGCTCTGGTGGTCGGGGTGGACGTGGATCTCGGCGATCTCGAACGCGTCGCCGAACCACTCCTCCGCGGCCCGGTGCCCGTTCCGGTCGGCGAGCGCGTGCCGTACCACGTCGTGCCACCACTGGCCCGGCAGGCCGTGGAACCCGTAGCCGAAGCCCACCACGGAGCCGTCGCCGGTCTCGGCGAACAGGCAGGTGAACCCGGGGTACGCCGCGTGGGCGCGCATGATCGCGGCGCGCCCGGCCATCTGGTCGGCCGGCGGGCGCATCGCCGCCCCGTAGATCTCGACCACCCGGTGCAGCGCCTGGACGAAGCCCTCGGGGTCGACGCGTCGTAACACGGTCACGCACGCACGGTATCAAGGCGGATGCCGGCGCGGGCGGTCTCGGCACGCGGCCGCCCGCGGCCGGTCCCGGTCACTCCACCTCGACCGGCGTCCCGCCGGTGATGCGCACCAGCTCCTCGAAGGTGGTGGGGAAGACGGTGCGCGGATGCCCGCCCGCGGCCCAGACGCGCTCGTGCCGGGCGAGCCACTTGTCCACCAGGGTGCGGATCGGCGCCGGGTGGCCCACCGGGGCGACGCCGCCGATCGCCTGCCCGGTCGCCTCCCGGACGAACTCGGGGGAGGCCCGGCGCACCCGCTGCGCGCCGACGTGCCGGGCGACCACGTCGGTGTTCACCCGGTGCGCGCCGCTCGTCAGCACGAGCAGCGGCGCGCCGTCGGCGTCGAACACGAGGCTGTTGGCGATCGCCCCCACCGGGCAGCCGAGCTGCTCGGCGGCCGCGGCGGCGGTCGGGGCCGGCTCCGGCAATGTGATCACCTCGCCGCTCACCCCGTGCTCGCGCAGGGCGGCGGCGACCTTCGCCACGGTCGGCGTCAACTCTTCCCGCATGTCTTCCCGCATGCGGTCACTCTAGGGGCACCGGGCGCGCCGCAGGGCGGGCGGGGTGAGGTACGGCACACGGCGGCGCGTGCGCGGGCGGGGGAGCGGTGGGGCGGCGGGCCGCGGCCCGCCCGGCCCCGCCGGGGCCGGCGCCGCCGCGCGCGCCCCGCTCCGGCCCGTCACCGGTGCGGCGCATGGTGCGGGTATCGAACCGATGTTCGTATAGTGCTTGACACGAAGGGTGATCGAATCTATGTTCGAACGCGCGGGGGTGGGACTCGCGGCTCACCCCCGCCTCGGCGGGCGGGCCCCCGTCGTCGGCGGAGGCGGTCCCGGGCCCGGCCCGTCCGGCCGGACGGGGAGAGGGGAAGCTCCTCGTCCGGCCGCCCATCGGCGGGCGGCGGTTTTGTCGGTGGGGCCTGCGAATCTGTGCAGAGCAGGGGTGCTTCACCGGAAGCGCCACACCAAAGGAGGCCGAGGCGGACGGGACGGGTGACACGGCGCACGAGCGAGACGCCCGCTCCGCCGCGGCCGACGAAGGAGGGCCTGTGTCCGAGCACCAGCCTGAGGATCTGACCGGACCGCGGCTGCCGAGCGCGGTGCGCACCCACCTCGCCGACGCGCGCTCCCGCCTCGTCGAGTCCACCACGGCGCGCACGCCGGCCGAGCGGTACGTCGCCGCCCACCTCGCCGCCCTGCGTGCGGCGGCCGCGGTTCTCGCCGCCCGGCCCAAGCCGATCGACGGGCGCCGCCGCCGGCTGCGCAGCGCATGGGAGCTGCTGCCCGAGGTCGAGCCGCGGCTCACCGACTGGGCGGCCTACTTCGCGCTGAGCGCGCGCAAGCGGGCGGCGGCGGAGGCGGGTCTCGTCCGCGTGGTGTCGGCGAGGGACGCCGAGGAACTGGTGGCCGAGGCGGCGAGGTTCGTCGTCACCGTGGAGAGGTTGCTGGGGCTTCCCGGCCAGCCCATGCTGCCGATCACGCTCGCGGGCTGACCGCGGGATGTCTCCGGCCGGTCGTCCCCGCCGGCCGGAAACGAGGTGTTCCCGTGCGGCGGCGCACCGGGCGTCACCGGTCGCGCCGTGGCGCGGTCGCCGGATACGGTACGGCACTGCCGTCACAGCCGGCCGTACCCGTGCGATCCGCCGGGAACTCCGAAGGGGAAAGGACCCCGCGGGCGCGGCCGCGGGGCCGTCCGCGGCACCCTCCGGGTGCCGTCGGCCCGGGTCGCCTGAAGATCCCGGTCAGAAGGCCTCGACGGCGCGGCGTGCCTCGGAGTCGAGCACGCCCCACTCGATGAGCTCCTCGGTGAGCTCGGCGGGCGACTTGTCGTAGATGACGGCGAGCGAGCGGAGGTCCTCCTGGCGGATGGAGAGCACCTTCCCGTTGTAGTCACCCCGCTGGCTCTGGATCGTCGCCGCGTAGCGGGCCAGTGGGCCGGCCTTCTCCTTCGGCAGCTGGGCCAGCCGCTCCAGGTCGATCACGATCTTCGGCGTCGGGCCGAGCGGGCTCGGCGACGCACCGCCGGGAAGCAGTTCGGAGACCGGAACACCGTAGAAGTCGGCCAGCTCGGCGAGCTTCTGCACGGTGACGGCCCGGTCGCCGCGCTCATAGGAGCCAACGACCACCGCCTTCCACCGCCCACGGGACTTCTCTTCGACTCCGTGCAGGGACAGTCCCTGCTGGGTGCGGATGGCGCGGAGTCGTGCACCCAGAGCCTTGGCATAATCAGACGGCATTTTGTATGGCCCCCGGCTTTCTATCTCAGTTCTTACTTGATTGTGCTCCCTTGCCGCGAGTAGACCGACCACCGGGTCGGTGCCAGGGGTGAAGGCACCATCGGTGACCACTGCGTCGGGTTTTACCCGGGAAGGTAGCGAGTTGCGGTTACGGACAGTGACGGTAAAGCCGTCGCCGCCCGAGGTCAAGCTGATTGGAAAGAATGAGCCGCATCCCATCCGGGGTGATCATGTGAACTCCACCAATTAGGTCTCACTTGTACTATTTTCCAGGTAGTACGGCGTCCGCCGTCCGGCTCCGGGTCAGGCCGCGTCCCGCTCCAGCGGGCAGCTCATGCACCGCGGACCGCCCCGTCCCCGTCCCAGTTCACTGCCCCGGATTGTGACGACTTCGACACCGTGCGCACGAAGATGGTTGTTGGTCGTGGTGTTCCGCTCGTAGGCGATCACCACGCCCGGCTCCAGCGCCAGCACGTTACAGCCGTCGTCCCACTGCTCCCGCGCGGCCGAGTGCACGTCCTGGGTGGGTGTGAGAATTTCAACATCATCCCGGCCGAGCGCCGCGGCGATGACCCGGTACATCTCCTCCGGCGGGTGGTCGGTGACCTTGAGCTCCCCTTCGCCGTCGCCGGGTTCGATCGTGTGCGAGGGCAGCAGCCCGAGCCCCGCGTACGCGGTGAACACCCCCACGTCGACGTTGGTGAGCACGGTGTCGAGGTGCATGAAGGCCCGGGCGTGCGGCAGCCGCAGCGCCACGATGCGCCGCGCCGACCCGGCCTTAAACAGCCGCCGGGCGAGCATCTCCACCGCCTGCGGCCGGGTCCGCTCGCTCATCCCGACCAGTAGCGCCCCGCCGCCGAGCACGAGCACGTCCCCGCCCTCGATCGTCGCGGGCGCGCTCGCCATGCCCTCGTTCCACACGTGGAAGCCGCCCCGCTCCGGCCGGCCGTACCCGGCGGCGAACATCGGGTGCCAGCGGTAGATCGCCTCCATGTGCACGGTCTCCCGCCGCCGCGCCTGCCTGCGCATCGGGTTGATGGCGACCCCGTCGTAGATCCAGCAGGAGGGGTCCCGGGTGTAGAGGTGGTTGGGCAGCGGCGGCAGCACGAAGTCGTCCGGCTCCAGGGCGTGCAGCACGAGCCCCTTCGGCGCGGCGCCGTGCTCGGCGAGCTCCCGCTTGGTGATGCCGCCGATCAGGTACTCCCGCAGCACGGGCGCGTCCATGGCGGCGAGGGCCGCGCGGATCTCGTCGGCGGCGAGCGGGCCGTACCACCGCTCGTCCACGGTCGCGGTGAGGATGTGCTCGCGCGCCTCGGGGATCGCCAGGGTCTGCTCCAGCAGGTCGGCGAGGAGGTGGACCTCCACCCCGTGGTCACGCAGCACCCGCTCGAACTCCTCGTGCTCCTCGATCGCCCGGGCCACCCAGGGGATGTCGTCGAACAGCAGCTCGTCCTTGTTGCCCGGGGTGAGCCGCTTGAGCGCCAGATCGGGCCGGTGGAGCAGCACCCGCCGCAGCCGCCCCACCTCCGAGTCGACACGGAACGTCACATCCGTCACCCCTCGCCCGGCACGCCCGGCCGTGGCCGGCCGGCTCGCCCGGAAGGCTACCCGCGGGCGCCGCGACCGTGCGCGGCGGCGATCCCGGCCGCGCCGACCGGCGCTCCGCGGGACGGCGGTGCGGACCGGCGCGTGGGGCCGCGCCGAGGGGCGGCGCGGAGCGCTGGAACCGGGCTGATAACGTGAGGGGCGGAACGGACCGCCGCGACCGGCCGCGAGCGTGCCGGGATGCGTTTTCCCTCGCCTTCCTCGCCGCGACGTCCCCGGGCGGGGTGGTCCGAATCGTGAATACCGCTGTCCCCTTTAAGACCCGTCCAGTGAGGCGGGAAAGGTGGTGCGTTCGTCATGGCGGCTGCCGTTTCGCCTGCCCACGATCCTGCCGGTGATCGTGACCGGTCCGGCTCCCCGGACCCCGCCCCCAAGGGGCGCGCCAAGGCCGACTCCGCTTCCCCACCGGCCTCCCGTCCCGCGTCCGAACCCGCCGCCCAGCCGCCGCGCGCGGTGCTCGAGGGGCCCGACATCAACCGCGCGCTGATGCGGATCGCGCACGAGATCCTCGAGCGCACCAAGGGCGCCGAGGACGTCGTGCTGCTGGGCATCCCCACCCGCGGGGCCCCGCTCGCCGCACGCCTCGCCCGGTACATCGAGCAGTTCGAGGGCGCGAAGGTCCCGCACGGGTCGCTCGACGTCACCATGTACCGCGACGACCTGCGGCTGCGCCCGGCCCGCGCGCTCGGCGCCACCCGGCTGCCGTCCTGCGGGATCGACGACCGGCTCGTCGTGCTCGTCGACGACGTGCTGTTCTCCGGCCGCACCGTGCGCGCCGCGCTCGACGCGCTGAGCGACCTGGGCCGCCCGCGCGCCGTGCAGCTCGCCGCCCTCGTCGACCGCGGCCACCGCGAGCTGCCGATCCGCGCCGACTACGTCGGCAAGAACCTGCCGACCGCCAAGTCCGAGACCGTCAAGGTCTACCTCGAGGAGGTCGACGGCCGCGACGCCGTGGTGCTCATCAAGAGGGAGCGCGCATGAACCGGCACCTGATCTCCGCGGCCGACCTCACCAAGGACGACGCCCTGCTCATCCTCGACACCGCCGAGGAGCTCGCCGCCGTCTCCGAGCGGTCGGTCAAGAAGCTGCCCACGCTGCGCGGCCGTACCGTGGTGAACCTCTTCTTCGAGGACTCCACCCGGACCCGCATCTCCTTCGAGGCCGCGGCCAAGCGCCTGTCCGCCGACGTCATCAACTTCTCCGCCCGCGGCTCCAGCGTCTCCAAGGGCGAGAGCCTCAAGGACACCGCGCTCACCCTGGAGGCGATGGGGGCCGACGCGGTGGTGATCCGGCACCGCGCCTCCGGCGCCCCGCACCGGCTCGCGCACTGGGTGCGCGGCAGCGTGCTCAACGCCGGCGACGGCACCCACGAGCACCCCACCCAGGCGCTGCTCGACGCGTTCACCATGCGCCGCCGCCTCGGCGGCATCGAGGGCCGGCGGGTGACGATCGTCGGCGACGTGCTGCACAGCCGGGTGGCACGGTCCAACGTGCTGCTGCTCAACACGCTCGGCGCCGAGGTCACCCTGGTCGCCCCGCCCACGCTGCTGCCGGTCGCGGTGCACACCTGGCCGTGCCAGGTGTCGTACGACCTGGACGCGGTGCTGCCCAAGTCCGACGTGGTGATGATGCTGCGGGTGCAGCGGGAGCGGATGAACGCCGCCTACTTCCCGTCCACCCGCGAGTACAGCCGCCGGTACGGCCTCGACGCCGACCGGCTGGCCCGGCTGCCGGAGGACGCGCTGGTGATGCACCCGGGGCCGATGAACCGCGGCGTGGAGATCGCGGCGGAGGTGGCCGACAGCCCGCGCTCCACCGTGGTGGAGCAGGTCACCAACGGCGTCACGATCCGCATGGCCGTGCTGTACCTGCTGCTCGGGGGCGCCGTATGAGCGGGGGCGCGAAAGGGGGGACCGAGGTGAGCGGAGAGTACCTGATCAAAGGGGCGCGCCTGCTCGGCGGCGAGCCGGCCGACCTGCTGGTGCGCGACGGCGTGATCGCCGCGGTGGGGCCGGAGGCGGCCTCCGCCACGGCGCAGGTGGTCGACGCCGACGGGCTGATCGCCCTGCCCGGCCTGGTCGACCTGCACACCCACCTGCGCGAGCCCGGCCGGGAGGACGCCGAGACCGTGGAGTCCGGCACCGCGGCGGCCGCGCTCGGCGGGTTTACCGCGGTGCACGCGATGGCGAACACCAGCCCGGTCGCCGACACCGCGGGCGTGGTCGAGCAGGTGTGGCGGCTCGGCCGCGAGGCCGGGCACTGCGACGTGCAGCCGGTCGGCGCGGTCACCGCCGGGCTGCAGGGCGAGCGGCTCGCCGAGCTCGGCGCGATGGCCGACTCGGCCGCCCGGGTGCGGGTGTTCTCCGACGACGGCAAGTGCGTCTCGGACGCGATGCTCATGCGCCGCGCGCTCGAGTACGTCAAGGCGTTCGACGGCGTGATCGCCCAGCACGCCCAGGAGCCGCGGCTCACCGAGGGCGCCCAGATGAACGAGGGCGAGGTGTCCGGCCGGCTCGGCCTGGTCGGCTGGCCCGCGGTCGCCGAGGAGGCGATCATCGCCCGGGACTGCCTGCTCGCCGCGCACGTCGGCTCGCGGCTGCACGTGTGCCACGTGTCCACCGCCGGGTCGGTGGAGATCCTGCGCTGGGCCAAGTCGAAGGGGTGGAACGTCACCGCCGAGGTCACCCCGCACCACCTGCTGCTCACCGACGAGCTGGTGGAGCACTCGCCGGTCGGCGCGTACAACCCGATCTACAAGGTGAACCCGCCGCTGCGCACCCGCGAGGACGTCGAGGCGCTGCGGCAGGCGCTCGCCGACGGCACGATCGACTGCGTCGCCACCGACCACGCCCCGCACCCGGTCGAGGACAAGGAGACCGAGTGGGACGCGGCCGCGATGGGCATGATCGGCCTGGAGACCGCGCTGTCGGTGGTGCAGCGGGCGATGGTCGACACCGGCCTGCTCGACTGGGCCGGTGTCGCCGACCGCATGTCGTTCCGGCCCGCCCGGATCGGCCGCCTCGACGGCCACGGCCGGCCGCTGCGGCCCGGCGAGCCCGCGAACCTCACCCTGTACGACCCGTCGGTGAGCCGCCTGGTGGAGCCGTCCGGCTTCGCCTCGCGCAGCCGCAACACCCCCTACATCGGCATGGCCCTGCCCGGCCGCGTCGTGGCGACGTTCCTGCGCGGCCGGCCCACGGTCCTGGAAGGGAAGCTGCAATGAGCGCGCTGCTCGTCCTGGAGGACGGCCGGGTGTTCCACGGCGAGCCGTTCGGCGCGGTCGGGGAGACCTTCGGCGAGATGGTGTTCACCACCGCGATGACCGGCTACCAGGAGACCCTCACCGACCCCTCCTACCACCGCCAGATCGTCGCGATGACCGCGCCGCACATCGGCAACACCGGCGTCAACGACGAGGACCCCGAGTCCCGCCGCATCTGGGTCGCCGGGTACGTGGTGCGCGAGCCGTCCCGCATCGCCTCCAGCTGGCGCGCCGCCCGCGGCCTGGAGGAGGAGCTGCGGGCCCAGGGGATCGTGGGCATCGCCATGCCCGGCACCCGGGCGCTCACCCGCCACCTGCGCGAGCGCGGCGCGATGCGCGCCGGGGTGTTCTCCGGCGACGCCGCCGGCGCCGACGTCGCCGAGCTGGTCGAGCGGGTACGGCAGAGCCCGTCGATGATCGGCGCCGACCTCGCCCGCGAGGTCACCACGCCCGAGCCGTACGTGGTCAAGGCGCACGGGCGGACCCGGTACCGGGTGGCCGCCCTCGACCTCGGCATCAAGGCGCGGACGCCGTACCGGATGGCCGAGCGCGGCTGCGAGGTGCACGTGCTGCCCGCCACCAGCACCGCCGCCGACATCCTCGCCCTCGACCCGGACGGGGTGTTCGTCTCCAACGGCCCCGGCGACCCGGCCGCGGCCGGCTACGCGGTGGAGGCGGTGCGCGGGGTGCTCGACTCCGGCACGCCGGTGTTCGGCATCTGCTTCGGCAACCAGATCCTCGGCCGCGCCCTCGGCCTTGACACCTACAAGCTGCGGTACGGCCACCGCGGCGTGAACCAGCCGGTGCGCGACCGCCGCACCGGCCGGGTGCACATCACCAGCCACAACCACGGCTTCGCGCTCAAGGCCCCGCTCGACGGCCCGTTCGACACCCCGTACGGCCGGGCCGAGGTGAGCCACGTCAACCTCAACGACGACTGCGTGGAGGGGCTGCGGCTGCTCGACTACCCGGCGTTCAGCGTGCAGTACCACCCCGAGGCGGCCGCCGGGCCGCACGACGCCAAGGGGCTGTTCGACGAGTTCTGCGACCTGATGGAGAAGGGCAAGGCGGGGGGAGGCGCGCATGCCTAGGCGCACCGACATCGAGTCGATCCTGGTGATCGGCTCCGGCCCGATCGTGATCGGGCAGGCGTGCGAGTTCGACTACTCGGGCTCCCAGGCCTGCCGGGTGCTGCGCGCCGAGGGTTACCGCGTGATCCTCGTCAACAGCAACCCGGCGACGATCATGACGGACCCGGAGTTCGCCGACGCCACCTACGTCGAGCCGATCACCCCGGAGATCGTCGAGAAGATCATCGAGAAGGAGCGGCCGGACGCCCTGCTGCCCACGCTCGGCGGCCAGACCGCGCTCAACACCGCGGTCGCGCTGCACGAGGCCGGGGTGCTCGAGCGGTATGGGGTCGAGCTGATCGGCGCGGACATCGACGCGATCCGGGCCGGCGAGGACCGCGACCGGTTCAAGGAGGTCGTCGACCGGGTCGCGGCCAAGTACGGCCTCAACGCCTCCTCGGCCCGCTCGGTGATCTGCCACTCGCTCGACGAGTGCCTCGCCGCCGCCCGGGAGCTCGGCTACCCGGTCGTGGTGCGGCCCAGCTTCACCCTGGGCGGCGCGGGCTCCGGCTTCGCCCACGACGAGGCCGAGCTGCGCCGCATCGCCGGGGCCGGGCTCGCCGCCTCGCCCACCCACGAGGTGCTCCTGGAGGAGTCGGTCCTCGGGTGGAAGGAGTTCGAGCTCGAGGTGATGCGCGACCGGGCCGACAACGTCGTGATCGTCTGCTCGATCGAGAACGTCGACCCGATGGGCGTGCACACCGGCGACAGCGTCACGGTCGCCCCGGCGATGACGCTCACCGACCGCGAGTACCAGAACATGCGGGACGTGGCGATCGCGGTGATCCGGGAGGTCGGCGTCGACACCGGCGGCTGCAACATCCAGTTCGCGGTCGACCCGCGCACCGGGCGCATGATCGTCATCGAGATGAACCCGCGGGTGTCCCGGTCCTCGGCGCTCGCCTCGAAGGCCACCGGCTTCCCGATCGCCAAGATCGCGGCCCGGCTCGCGGTCGGCTACACGCTCGACGAGATCCCCAACGACATCACCGGCGAGACCCCGGCGTCGTTCGAGCCCGCGCTCGACTACGTCGTGGTGAAGGTGCCGCGGTTCGCGTTCGAGAAGTTCGCCGGGGCCGACCGGACGCTCACCACGCACATGAAGTCGGTGGGCGAGGCGATGGCGATCGGCCGGAACTTCCCCGAGGCGCTGCAGAAGGCACTGCGCTCGCTGGAGCGCAAGGGCTCGTCGTTCAGCTGGGCGGGGGAGCCGGGGGACCTTGCGGAGCTGCTCGCGGCCTGCCGCACCCCGCACGACGGGCGGCTGCGCACCATGCAGCAGGCGATCCGCGCCGGGGCCACCCCCGAGCAGCTGCACGAGGCCACCTCGATCGACCCGTGGTTCATCGACCAGCTGTTCGCGATCGACGAGCAGGCCCGCGCCCTCGCCGAGGGGGAGCTCACCGCCGACCGGATCCGCCGGGCCAAGCGGTACGGCTTCTCCGACGCCCAGATCGCCGAGATCCGCGGCATGTCCGAGGCCGAGGTGCGCGCGCTGCGCCACGGGCTCGGGGTGCGGCCGGTGTACAACACCGTGGACACCTGCGCCGCCGAGTTCGCCGCCCGCACGCCGTACCTGTACTCCACCTACGACGAGGAGACCGAGGTCCCGCACGGCGACAAGCCCAAGGTGATCATCCTGGGCAGCGGGCCGAACCGGATCGGGCAGGGCATCGAGTTCGACTACGCCTGCGTGCACGCCTCGTTCGAGCTGGCGAAGGCCGGCTACGAGACGGTGATGGTGAACTGCAACCCGGAGACCGTCTCCACCGACTACGACACCAGCGACCGGCTCTACTTCGAGCCGCTCACCCTCGAGGACGTGCTCGAGGTGGTGCACGCGGAGATGGAGACCGGCCCGGTCGCCGGGGTGATCGTGCAGCTCGGCGGGCAGACCCCGCTCGGGCTGGCGCAGGCGCTCAAGGACGCCGGGGTGCCGGTGGTCGGCACCCCGCCGGAGTCGATCCACCTCGCCGAGGACCGCGGCGCGTTCGGCCGGCTGCTCGCCGAGGCCGGGCTCGCCGCGCCCAAGTACGGCACGGCGCGCAGCCCGGAGGAGGCCGAGCGGATCGCCCGGGAGATCGGCTACCCGGTGCTGGTGCGGCCCTCGTACGTGCTCGGCGGCGCCGGCATGGCGATCGTCTACGACGACGAGACGCTGCGCGCGTACATGACCAAGGCGGTGGCCGACACCGAGCACCCGATCCTCATCGACCGGTTCCTCGACGAGGCGATCGAGATCGACGTCGACGCGCTCTACGACGGGGAGGAGCTCTACCTCGGCGGCGTGATGGAGCACATCGAGGAGGCCGGCATCCACTCCGGCGACTCGGCGTGCGCGCTGCCGCCGATCACCCTCGGCGGGCACGACATCAAGCGGATCCGCGCCGCGACCGAGGCGATCGCCCGCGGCGTGGGCGTGCGCGGGCTGATCAACGTGCAGTACGCGCTGTCCGCCGGCGTGCTGTACGTGCTCGAGGCGAACCCGCGCGCCAGCCGTACCGTGCCGTTCGTGTCGAAGGCGACCGCGGTGCCGCTGGCGAAGGCGGCCGCCCGGATCATGATGGGCGCCACCATCGCCGAGCTGCGCCGGGAGGGCATGCTCCCGGCCGAGGGGGACGGCGGCACGCTGCCGCTCGACGCGCCGATCGCGGTGAAGGAGGCGGTGCTGCCGTTCAACCGGTTCCGCGGCGTGGACACCGTGCTCGGCCCGGAGATGCGCTCCACCGGCGAGGTGATGGGCATCGACGAGGTGTTCGGCACCGCGTTCGCCAAGTCGCAGGCCGCGGCGTACGGCTCGCTGCCCACCAAGGGCCGGGCGTTCGTCTCGGTGGCGAACCGGGACAAGCGCGCCATGATCCTCCCGGTGAAGGTGCTCGCCGACCTCGGGTTCGAGATCCTCGCCACCGAGGGCACCGCCGAGGTGCTGCGCCGCAACGGGGTGCGCGCCACCGTGGTGCGCAAGCACAGCGACGGCCCCGGCCCGGACGGCGAGCCGACCGTGGTGCAGCGCATCCTCGACGGCGAGATCGACCTGATCGTGAACACCCCGTTCGGCAGCCCCGGCCAGTCCGGGCCGCGGCTCGACGGGTACGAGATCCGCACCGCCGCGGTGCTGCGCGGCATCCCGTGCGTCACCACGGTGCAGGGGCTTGCCGCGGCGGTCCAGGGCATCCAGGCGCTGATCCGCGGCGACGTCGGCGTGCGGTCACTGCAGGAGCACGCCCGGCGGCTGCGAGGGTGAGCCCGCCCGCACCCCGCCGGCCCGCCGCCGCGCACCCGGCCGGGTCCGCCCGCGGGCCGGCCGGGGCGCCCCCGGCGCCGGGATCGCGCCGCCGTCTCGGCGGGTCCTTTGACGACAAGGGGGGCGTTGACGGCAGAGTTGCTTCAGCGGGTTGCTTTCGACGGGCCGCCTCGACGCCCCGGCGGGCCGCCGCGGGACGCCTGACGGGTCCCCGCGGCGGATCGCCTCCGGCGGGGTGCCCGGCCGGGTCCCTGCGCGGGGCCGCCGGGAGGCGGGCGCCGTCCCGGCCGGTCCGGGCGGCGGGCGGCCCGGCGCGTGCTCCGGCGGAGGTGAGTGAGACGGCTGCTAGCCCGGTACAGGTGACCGGCACGGTGCTGACGACGCGCCGTGTCGACGCCTACCATGCGCTCACCGTGGTGGCGCCCGGCATCGCCGAGCGGTTCCGCCCGGGCCACTTCATCACCGTCGCGGTCGGCGGCCCGGCGTCGTCGACGCTCGCCCGCCGCGCCTTCTCGGTGCACGACGTCAAGCCGGACTACGGCGGCACGGTGGAGTTCGTGTTCACCGTGCGCGGCCCCGGCACCGCCTGGCTCGCCGAGCGCAAGGCGCGCGACACCCTCGACATGGTCGGCCCGCTCGGCCGGCCGTTCCCGCTGCCCCGCGACCCGGTGCACTGCGTGCTGGTGGGCGCCGAGTACGGCTCGGCGCCGCTGTTCGGGCTCGCCGACCTGCTGCAGCGGCGGGGCTGCCGGGTGGACTTCGTGCTCGGCGCGGCGAGCGCCGACCGGGTGTTCGGCGCGCTGCGCGCCCGGCGCATGGGGGAGACGACCACGCTGACCACCGAGGACGGCTCGCTGGGCGTGCGGGGCCGGGTGACCGACGTGCTGCCGTCGGTGATCGCCGACACCCGGGCGGACGTGGTGTACGCCTGCGGCCCGTTGTCCACGCTGCGCGGGGTCGCGGCGGTGGCGATCGAGTTCGACATCCCGATCCAGGTGGCCGTGGAGCAGACCATGGTCTGCGGCTTCGGGGTGTGCGGCTCGTGCGTGCTGCCGGTGATCGGCGAGGACGGGGTCACCCGGATGGTGCGCGCGTGCGTGGACGGCCCGGTGTTCCGCGGCGAGCGGGTGCGGTTCGAGGACATCGGCACGATCCCGTTCGACGCCCTGGGCGCCCCTGGAGCGCCCGGCGGGCGGGCGCACGAGCCCGGCGGCCAGACAGGGAATCGCCATGTCAGTTGATATGCGGACCTACCTCGCGCACGTCGAGCTCGCCAATCCGATCACGACGGCCGCCGGCTGCGCGGGGAGCGGGCGGGAGCTCGCCCAGTTCTTCGACCTCAACCGGCTCGGCGCGGTGATCACCCGGTCGATCACGCTCACCCCGCGCTCCGGCCGCCCCACGCCGCGGATCGCCGAGACGCCCTCCGGGCTGCTCAACGCGGTCGGCCTGCAGGGCCCCGGCATCGACGCGTTCCTCGACCGGGAGCTGCCGTGGCTCGCCGAGCGCGGGGTCACCACGATCGTGTCGATCGCCGGGGGCAGCGTGTCCGAGTACGGCACGCTCGCCCGGCGGCTCGCCTCCGCGGCCGGGGTGACCGCGGTCGAGGTGAACCTGTCCTGCCCCAACGTGGAGGACCGCGGCCGGATCTTCGCCCGGGACCCCGCGGCCGCGGCCGAGGTGATCGCCGCGGTGCGCGCCTCCAGCCGGTACGACGTGCCGGTGATCGCCAAGCTCGCCCCGGACGTGGCCGACGTCGTCGCGGTGGCCCGGGCGTGCGTGGACGGCGGCGCGGACGCGCTCTCCATGATCAACACGCCGCTCGGCATGGCGATCGACGTGGACGCCATGCGGCCCGCCCTCGCCGCGGGCACCGGCGGGCTGTCCGGGCCCGCGATCCGGCCGCTCGCCGTACGCTGCCTGTGGCAGGTGCACGCGGCGCTGCCGGGCGTGCCGATCATCGGCATGGGCGGCGTGATGACCGGACGCGACGCGCTCGAGCTGATCCTCGCGGGCGCGTGCGTGGTCGCCGTCGGCACCGCGATCTTCAACGACCCCTACGCGTGCCTGCGCATCCTGCGCGAGCTCGAGGATCTGCTGCACAAACGCGGCTTCGAGCGGCTGGCCGACGCGGTGGGCCTCGCCCACCGGCCGCCGGGATCCGGCCCTCGGGGCCGGATCGATCTTGAGGAGAGTTCCCTGTGACGCCCGCCCCCATCGCGGTCGCGCTCGACGCGCCCGACCTGGAGACCGCCGCCCGCTGGGCCCACCTGGTCACCCCCCACGTGAGCACCGTGAAGGTCGGCCTGGAGCTGTACCTGCGCTACGGCCCCGACGTGATCGACTCGGTGCGCGGGGCGAGCGGCGTGCAGGTCTTCCTCGACCTGAAGCTGCACGACATCCCGAACACGGTGGCCGGCGCGACCCGCGCGGTCGCCCGGCTCCGGCCCGCGATCCTCACCGTGCACGCCTCCGGCGGCCCGGCGATGATCCGCGCCGCGGTCGAGGCGGCCCCGGAGACGAAAATCGCGGCCGTGACGGTGCTGACGTCGCTCACGGCGGGCGATCTCGAGGCGGTCGGGCTCCGGGGCCCGGCCACGGACGCCGCGCGCCGTCTCGCCGTTCTGGCGGTCGAGGCGGGCGCCCAGGCCGTGGTGTGCTCGCCGCACGAGGTGGCCGCCGTCCGCGCCGAGGTCGGCCCGGACGTGACCCTCATCACCCCCGGGGTACGGCCGGCCGGCGCGGCCGCCCAGGACCAGGCCCGGGTCGCCACCCCCGAGCAGGCCCTGGCGAACGGCGCTGACCTGCTGGTGATCGGCCGCCCCATCACCGGCGCCGCCGACCCGGGGGCGGCCGCCGCGGCGATCGCGGCCGCGCTGCGCCGCCGCGCGGCGATCGGCTGAGCCCGCCGGTCCGGTGTGAGAAAAATCACCGGAGATCGCCTTATTCGCGCGCATCCGGCGCGGCGGACCTGTGAGGCGAATCACGGCGGCCGGCCGGTCGGTGGGCGCCCCGCGCGGCGTGCCGGGGATGCGGCGGACCGTAACCGGACACGGAGCGTCACGGAATAGCGCCCCCGATTTCAGCCTCCTTTTTGGCGATATGGCACATTTTGGCCACTGGTGACCCGTGGTTCCGGAGGACCGTTACCGGGGTGCGGCCGCCGCCGTGCCCCCGCGGCCCCCTGGTGGCGGGCTCGCGGGCCCGGCCGTGCCGTACCCGGGACCGCCCGGGCGGCCGGGCGCCGGCCCGCCGGGCGGGCGCCGCGGCCCCGGTGCGGCGGGCGGACGCGGCGTCGCGCGCCCCCGGAAACCCGGATGGTGGGCGGCTTTCGATCGACGGAACGTACCTTTCCAGTCACGGAACGACATGAAGCGGATTTTGTGAGGGGATAAACCGGCTTTGACGTTGCTAGAAGGCCGAAGACCAGCTAGTTTCCCCTCCCGTCCGAGTACATCGACAGGAAATTCGAGGTGACCCGGCGTGGCTCTTCCTCCACTGACCCCCGAGCAGCGCGCCGCAGCCCTGGAGAAGGCTGCCAAGGCCCGCAAAGAGCGTGCCGAGGTCAAGAACCGGCTGAAGCGAGGCGCGGTTTCTCTGGCTGAGGTACTGAAAAGCGGGCAGACCGATGACGTCATCGGGAAGATGAAGGTATCGGCGCTGCTGGAGTCGCTACCCGGCGTGGGCAAGGTCCGCGCCAAGCAGCTTATGGAGCGGCTCGGTATCGCCGAGTCCCGTCGCGTGCGGGGTCTCGGCGCGAACCAGCGTGCCGCTCTGGAGCGCGAGTTCGGCGGGGCCGACGCCTGACGGCTCCGGCCGGATGGTCGGCCCCGCGTGACGGGGCGGGACGACCGAACCGGTAGGTTCGAAGCGTTCCGGTCCGGCGTCCCCGCCCGGGGACGCACGCGGGGATGGTCGAACGGGGGTATGACGTGACCGGCATGTCCTGGTCCGGCGAAGGCCGGCTCCACGAGACCGCCGCGGTGACGGCCGCGGCAGGCCCGGCGCGGGCGGCCGGGGACGGCACCGGGACGGGTGCCGGTGGCCTCCTGCCCCGCAACGGCCGCCCGGAGGAGACGCCGCCCCGTCTCGGGCGCTTCTCCGGGCCGACCGGCAACCGCCTCACCGTCCTGTCCGGCCCGTCCGGGGTGGGCAAGTCGACGGTCGTCGCCGAGCTCCGGCGGACGCACCCGGAGGTGTGGCTGTCGGTCTCGGTGACCACCCGCAAGCCCCGCCCGGGCGAGACCGACGGGGTGGAGTACCACTTCGTGGACGGTGAGGAGTTCGACCGTCTGGTGGCGGCCGGGGAGCTGCTGGAATGGGCCGAGTTCGCCGGCAACCGGTACGGCACGCCCGCCGCGCCGGTGCTGGAGAAGCTCGCCGCGGGCGTCCCCACGCTGCTGGAGATCGACCTGCAGGGCGCGCGGCAGGTCCGCAAGGCCATGCCCGATGCCCTGCTGGTCTTCCTCGCCCCGCCGAGCTGGGAGGTGCTCGAGGCCCGGCTGCGCGGCCGCGGCACCGAGCCCGAGGACGTGATCGAGCGGCGGCTCGCCCAGGGACGCATCGAGATGGCCGCCGAGCCGGAGTTCGACGTCACCCTGGTGAACACGTCGGTCCAGGAAGTCTGCGAGCGGCTGATAGATTTGATGCGGGTCCATAGCGGCGTCCGCTGACGCCCGCCCGCGGGGCCCGGGGTCCGGCGCGGACCGGCGGGCCCGTCGGCGCGCGCGGCGGCGCGACGCGGACGCACGATGGCCCGGCCGGTGACCGGACGGGTCCGGCGCCGACCCGCACGACATCAGTTCACCGACATGGGGGACACGAACGTGGCTGGCACTGCCCCGGTTGCCGAAGGCATCACCAACCCGCCGATCGACCAGCTGCTCGACGTCGTCGACAGCAAGTACAGTCTCGTGATCATGGCCGCCAAGCGGGCCCGCCAGATCAACGCCTACTACTCCCAGCTCGGCGAGGGCCTGCTGGAGTACGTCGGCCCGCTGGTGGAGACCCACCCCCAGGAGAAGCCGCTGTCGATCGCGCTGCGCGAGGTCGCCGAGGGGCTGCTCACCGCCGAGCCGGTGGAGAGCTGACCGCCCAATGACCGCTCCCGCGCGGGTGGTGCTCGGGGTGGGCGGCGGCATCGCCGCCTACAAGGCGTGCGAGCTGCTGCGCCTGTTCACCGAGTCGGGCCACGACGTGCGCGTGGTGCCGACCCGCGACGCCCTGCGCTTCGTCGGTGAGCCGACCTGGGCGGCGCTCTCCGGGCATCCGGTCTCCGCCGAGGTGTGGGACGGCGTGCACGACGTGCCGCACGTGCGCATCGGCAAGGAGGCCGACCTGGTGGTGGTCGCGCCGGCCACCGCCGACCTGCTCGCCAAGGCGGCCGGCGGCCTCGCCGGCGACCTGCTCACCGCCACCCTGCTCACCGCGCGGTGCCCGGTCGTGTTCGCGCCGGCGATGCACACCGAGATGTGGGAGCATCCCGCCACCCGCGCGAACGTCGCGACGCTGCGCGAGCGCGGCGCGCACGTGCTCGACCCGGCCGTGGGCAGGCTCACCGGGGCCGACAGCGGCCCCGGCCGGCTGCCCGAGCCCGAGGACATCTTCGCCTACTGCCGCCGCCTGCTCGAGGCGCGGCGCGGCGACCTGGCGGGGCGGCGCGTGGTGGTCACCGCGGGCGGCACCCGTGAGCCGATCGACCCGGTCCGGTTCATCGGCAACCGGTCCTCCGGGCTGCAGGGGTACGCCCTGGCGGCCACCGCGGCCGCCCGGGGCGCCGAGGTCACGCTGATCGCCGCGAACACGGCGCTCGCCGACCCCGCCGGGGTGAAGGTCATCCGCGTGGAGACCGCGCTCGAGATGCGCGAGGCGGTGTTCGAGGCCGCCGCGCACGCCGACGCGGTCGTCATGGCCGCGGCCGTCGCCGACTTCCGCCCGGCCGCGCCGTCCGACACCAAGATCAAGAAGACGGACGCCGAGCCCGAGCCGATCCGGCTGGTGAAGAACCCCGACATCCTCGCCGAGCTGTGCGCCCGCCGCCGGGAGGGCGGCGCGGCGGCGCCCGCGGTGATCGTCGGGTTCGCGGCCGAGACCGACGACGTTCTCGCCAACGGCCGCGCCAAGCTCCGCCGCAAGGGCTGTGACCTGCTCGTGGTGAACCAGGTGGGCGCGAACCTGGGCTTCGGCACCCCGGACAACGCCGCCACCGTGCTCGGCGCCGACGGCTCGGCCGTCGAGGTCCCCAGGGGGCCGAAGGAGGCCCTCGCCGACGTGGTGTGGGACCTGGTCGCCGCCCGCCTGCCGGGCGCGGCGCAGGCCGCCGCGGCGGATGCGGCGGCGCCCGCACGCTGACCGCCGGGACGGCTCCGACCTGCGGGTTCGCGCCCATGGGCGGCGCGACACCGTGGGGGTTTCGCGGCGCGGGCCGGGGTGAGGCTAGACTCGGCGGGGCGCCGCTCGCCCGCCACGGCAGGCGCGCACGCCCTGATACGTCAGCAGCCGCTGCATGAGGAGCCATTGAGTTGTCCCGCCGCCTGTTCACATCCGAGTCGGTGACCGAGGGCCACCCCGACAAGATCGCCGACCAGATCAGCGACGCGATCCTCGACGCCATGCTCAAGGACGACCCGCGCAGCCGGGTCGCCGTGGAAACGTTGATCACCACCGGTCAGGTCCACGTCGCGGGCGAGGTGACCACGGAGACGTACGTCGACATCCCCGGGGTCATCCGGGAGAAGATCCTGGAGATCGGCTACGACGCCTCCCACAAGGGCTTCGACGGCGCCTCGTGCGGCGTGTCGATCTCCATCGGCGCCCAGTCGCCGGACATCGCCCAGGGCGTGGACGACGCCTACGAGGTCCGCGAGGGCGAGGGCACCGACGAGCTCGACCGGCAGGGCGCCGGCGACCAGGGCCTGATGTTCGGGTACGCGTGCCGGGAGACCCCCGAGCTCATGCCGCTGCCGATCATGCTCGCCCACCGCATGGCGCGGCGGCTCGCCGAGGTGCGCAAGTCCGGCACGATCCCGTACCTGCGCCCGGACGGCAAGACGCAGGTCACCGTCGAGTACGACGGCGACCGCCCGGTGCGGGTGGACACCGTGGTGGTCTCCACCCAGCACGCGCCGGAGATCGACCTGAAGGAGATGCTCACCCCGGACATCGCCGAGCACGTGGTCGACCCGGTGCTCAAGGACCTCGACATCGAGGTGGAGGGCTACCGGCTGCTGGTGAACCCCACCGGCCGGTTCGAGATCGGCGGCCCGATGGGCGACGCCGGGCTCACCGGACGCAAGATCATCATCGACACCTACGGCGGCATGGCCCGCCACGGCGGCGGCGCCTTCTCCGGCAAGGACCCGTCCAAGGTCGACCGCTCCGCCGCCTACGCCATGCGCTGGGTGGCGAAGAACGTGGTCGCCGCCGGGCTCGCCGACCGCTGCGAGGTCCAGGTCGCGTACGCGATCGGCAAGGCGAAGCCGGTCGGCCTGTTCGTCGAGTGCTTCGGCACCGAGAAGATCCCGGTGGAGAAGATCCAGGACGCCGTGCTCGAGGTCTTCGACCTGCGCCCGGCCGCGATCATCCGGGATCTCGACCTGCTGCGCCCCATCTACACCCCGACCGCGGCCTACGGCCACTTCGGCCGCGAGGAACCGAACTTCTCCTGGGAGCGCACCGACCGCGTCGAGGCCCTGCGGCAGGCCGCCGGCGTCTGACCCGCCGCCGGTACCCGCGTCGGAGCGGACCGTGTGGGACGGGCCGGCGCCGCCGCCCGCCGAGACGAGGTTCATCGGCCGGCGGCGGGAGGTGGGCGCGGTCACGGCCGCGCTCAAGCGCTTCCGCCTCGTCACCGTCACCGGCGTCGGCGGGGTGGGGAAGACCCGGGTCGCGCTGCGCGTGGCCGCGGGTGCCCGCCGTACCTTCCCCGACGGGGTGCGGGTGGTCGAACTGTCCGGGGTGACCGACCCCGGACAGGTCGAGCAGGCGGTCGCGCACGCCTTCGCCGGCGTCGGCCCGGGCGGGACCGCGGCGGCGCTCGCCGCCCGGGTGGCCGACCTGCGCGCGCTGCTCATCCTCGACACCTGCGAGCACCTCGTGGAGCCGGTCGCGCTGCTCGTGCAGACGCTGCTCGCCGCCGGCTCCCGGCTGCGGGTGCTCGCCACCAGCCGCCAGCCGCTCGGCATCCCGGGGGAGCGCATCGTCCCGGTGCCGCCGATGCGGGTGCCGGACCCGGACCGGCCCGCCGACCCGGCCGCGCTCGCGGGCTGCGAGTCGGTGGCGCTCTTCGTCGACCGGGTCGCCGCGGCCGTCCCCGGCTTCCGACTCACCCGGGAGAACGCGGCCGCGATCGCCGAGTTGTGCGCCCGGCTCGACGGCATCCCGCTGGCGATCGAGCTCGCCGCCGCCCGGGTGCCCGCGCTCGGCGTGGCGCGGCTCGCCGCGACGCTCAAGGACCGGCTGTCGGTCGGCGGCCCCGGCGCCTCGCGGCACCACAGCGTCGGCGCGGCGATCCGGTGGAGCCACGACCTGTGCACCGCCGAGGAGCGCACCGCCTGGGCGCGCCTGTCGGTGTTCCACGGCCCCTTCGACCTGCCCGCGGTGGAGGCGGTCTGCGTCGACGGCGCGTTCCCCGCCGCCCGCGTGTACCCGGCCGTCGCCGGGCTGGTGGACAAGTCGATCCTCACCGCGTGCCGGTGCGAGGACGGCATGTCCTACCGCATGCTCGACACGATCCGCGAGTACGGCCTGGCCCGCCTGGCCGCCTCCGGGGAGCACCGGCGGCTGCTGCGGCGCCACCGGGACCACTTCTTCGCCCTCGTCGTGGCCGCGGGCCGCGTCGGCGCCGCGGCCGCCCCAGCGGGCTCTGACCGAGCCGGCCCCGGCACGGCCGGATCGGACGGGGTCGCGGGGACGCCGGGGCAGCGCGGCGGGCTGCTGCGGCGGTGGCGGGAGGTCCGGCGGTGCTGGCCGGACATCCGCGCCGCCCTCGACCGGTGCGCCGCCGACCCGGCCGAGGCCGGCGCCGGGCTGGCGCTCGCCGCCCGCGCGTGGTTCCTGTGGACCGCCTGCGGCATGGCCCGGCAGGGCCGGCACGAGCTGGAGCGCTTCCTCGCGCTGGTGCCGCCGCCCGACCCGGAGCGGCCGTGGGCGCTGCTCGTGCTCGCCTACGTGGCGATGGCCCAGGGCGACCACCCGGCCGCGCACGCCGCGCTCGACCGGTGCGCCGCGGAGCTGCCCGCGCCCGGCGACCCGCGGCCGCACGCCTGCCTGCGCAAGCTCCGCGGCACCCTCGCCTGCCTGGAGGGCCGGTTCGCCGACGCCGAGCGGCTGCTCGGCGAGGTGACCACGCGGCTGCGCGACCACCTGCTGCCCGAGGTGCGCACCGCCGCGCTCGCCGAGCTCGGCCTGAACCGGATGTGGCGGGGGGACGTCGAGGGCGCCCGGGCCACCCTCACCGAGTGCCGGGAGCTGTGCGAGCGGATCGGCGACGCGTGGGTGGCCTCCTACGCCGACTACGGGCTCGGCCTGGTGGCGCGGGCCGACGGGGACGCGGCCGCGGCCACGACGCTGCTGCGGGCCGCGCTGCGGGTCAAGCGGGTGCCCCCGGACGTGCTCGGCATGCTGCAGTGCCTGGAGGTCCTCGCCTGGCTCGCCGCCGAGCAGGCGGACTTCCCGCGGGCCGCCCGGCTGCTCCACGCGGTGCGGCGGCACCTGCGCGAGCGGGACCTCGCGCTGCTCGGCTCCCCGCTGTTCACCGCCGAGCACGCCCGCTGCGAGCGGGCGATCCGGCGCGCGCTCACCGCCCGGGAGCGCGAGCTCGCCCGGCGCGAGGGCGCCGCCATGTCCCTCGACGAGATCGTCGACTACGCCCTCGGCGAGGAGGAGCCCTCGCCGCCCGGCCCGGAGGACGACGCCTGGGCGCCGCTCACCCCGCGGGAGCGCGACGTGGCTGCGCTGCTCGCCGCCGGGCTCACCAACCGGGAGATCGCCGACCGGCTCCTGGTCACCGCGCGCACGGTCGAGACCCACGTCGGCAACATCCTCGCCAAGCTCGGCTTCGCCACGCGGGCGCAGATCGCCGCGTGGAGTGCCCGCCGCCGGCTCGGCGACGCCTGACCCGCCCGCACCGCCGGCCCCCGCGGCGGCCCGCGCCGTGTTTAGATCGAGCCAAATGGCTGACGTGGGAAACCTGCCGGTCGAGGTGAGCGGGCTGGTCGGCCGCGGGCCCGAGGTGCGCGCCGGGCTGCGGCTGCTGGCCCAGGCGCGGCTGGTCACCGTCACCGGGCCCGCCGGCGTGGGCAAGAGCCGCGTGGCGATCAGGATCGCCGAGTCGTCGCGGCGCCGCCTGCCGGGCGGCGCCTGGTACGCCGAGCTGTCCGAGGTGGCGCCGCCGGGCGGGGCGGCCCCGGCCGACCGGAGGGCGGCGCTGCGCGCGGCCGCCCGGACGCTCGCGGCCGCCCTGCGGGTGCGCGGCGATCGGGCGGCCGCCGCGGACGGCCCCGCCGACCGGGGCGCCGAGCCGCCGCCCGCCGGCCCCCTGCCCGCGTTCCCGGCGTGGGCGGGGGAGGCCGCGGCGGAGGTGACCGGGCTCTTCGCCGGGGCGCTCGGCGCGGCGACCGGAGACGCGCGGGCGCTGGTCCTGCTCGACACCTGCGAGCACCTGGGGGACGCCGCCGGGGCGCTCGTCACCGCGCTGCTGCGGGCGGCGCCCCGGGTGCGCGTGCTGGCGACCTCCCGCCGCCCGCTCGGCCTGCCCGGGGAGCGGGTGCTCGCGGTGCCGCCGTTGCCCCTCGACCGCGCCGTCGAGCTGCTGCGCGAGCGCGCGCAGGCGGCCGACCCGGGCTTCGTGCTCACCGCGCGCACGCTGCCCGCGGCCCGGGAGCTGTGCCGCCGCCTGGACGGGCTGCCGCTCGCCATCGAGCTCGCCGCCGCCCGGCTCCGCTCGCTCACCGTGCCCGAGCTGCTCGCCCGCCTCGACGACCGGTTCGACCTGCTCGCCGGGGTGATCCGCACCCCGCTCGCCCGCCACCAGGGACTGCGCGCGGCGCTCGACTGGAGCCACGAGCTGTGCGGCCCGCGGGAACGGCTGCTGTGGGCCCGGCTGTCGGTGCTGCCCGGCGCGTTCACCGTGGCGGACGCGGAGCGCGCCTGCGCGGGCGGCGAGCTGCCCCGCGAGGCCGTCGCGCCCGCCCTCGCCCAGCTCGTGGCCGCCTCGATCGTGGTGCGCACCGGCGCGCGCCACCGCATGCTGGAGACCTTCCGCCGGTACGGCGCGCTGCGGCTGCGCGAGCTCGGCGAGGCCGGCCGGGCGGGGCCGGTCCCGGATCCGGCGCGGGCCGCCGCGCCGCCGCCGGCCGCGGGCGCCGAGCCGCCCGATCAGCTCGCGGACACCGCGGCGCGGCTCGCGCCCCCCGCCACCGGCACGCTGAGCGACCGGCAGCTCCAGGTGGCCCGGCTGATCAGCGAGGGGCTGTCCAACCCGATGATCGCCGAGCGGCTCGCGATCGCGCGGCGCACGGTCGACGCGCACGTGCGCAACATCCTCGCCAAGGGTGGCCTCACCTCCCGTGCCCAGGTGGCCACCTGGCTCGCCGCCGAATTCCCGCCGGGACCGAATCCGGAAAGCCCGGAAATGGCATAAAACGGATTTGGTCGGCGATTTCCGGCGTCGTGCATAGGCACTTCTACGGATGTCTCCCGCCGAATCCACCTGAACACTGGGGGTGGCCGGTGAGCGGCGGGACACCCGCCGCGGGCGGGCGAGAGGGGTCCTCGCTCCGCCCGCGCGCGCCGGGATCGCGTGGCCGCCCGGCGCGCTCACCGGCCGATCGGTCCGTTCCCCGCCCAACCCCGCCTGCCCGCCGTGCGTATTTGCGACAAAAGTTACTCATGAGGCAGGAAGAGGGGTTACCTTTTGGACGATACACGCCCGGGACGGTGTATCGGCGCCATCGGAACTTCGTACCGCTCCAACGGCAAGGCGGGGACCGCGGACCAAGGAAACCAGGTGATGCGATTGCTCAGGAGAGCCGACGGGGCGTCAGCGGACTCTCGTCGAGGAGTGCGATCGAGATGAGATCCGGCCTTCCCGAGGTGCGCAACATCGGGCCCGCCTGGCTCACCGCCGGGCTGGACCGCGTGCGACGGCTCGACTGGCCCACCCATCGCGCGGTGCACGGCGAGACCCCTCTGTTGTCCCTCGGCGAACTGATCATGCTCGCCGAGGCGGGCAACCTGCGCGGCCGCGGCGGCGCCGGCTTCCCGTTCGCCCGCAAGCTCATGGCCGTCGCCGAGTCGGCGAACCAGAAGCGCAGCGAGGTCGTGGTCGTCGTCAACGGCACCGAGGGCGAGCCGGGCAGCTACAAGGACAAGGTGCTGCTCACCCGCGCCCCCCACCTCATGCTCGACGGCGCGGTGCTCGCCGCGACCGCGCTGCGCGCCCGCGAGGTCGTCGTCGGCGTCACCGACCCCGAGGCCCAGGTCTCGGTGGAGAGCGCGATCGCCGAGCGCGGGCTCACCGGCCTCGCCCGGGTGGTGCGGCTGCCCGAGCGGTTCGTCACCGGCGAGGGCGGCGCGCTGGTGCGCGGCATCAACGGGCTCAAGCCGATCCCGCCCGGCCGCAAGGTCCGGGCGAGCGAGAGCGGCGTGGCCGGCCTGCCCACGCTGCTGTCGAACGCCGAGACCTACTCCCAGCTCGCCATGCTCGCCTCGCTCGGCGCCGACGGCTACCGCATGGCGGGCACCGCCGAGGAGCCCGGCACGATCCTGCTCACCGTGCTCGGCTCGGCGAAGTCGCCCGCCGTGGTCGAGGCGCCCGCGGGCATCCCGCTGCGCGTGGTGCTCGAGCTGTGCGACGCCGACCCCGGCGACGGCGTGGTGATCGGCGGCTACCACGGCAAGTTCATCTCCGGCGAGGCCGCGATGCGCGCCGAGCTGTCCCGCGCCGGGCTCAAGCCGGTCGGCACCCAGCTCGGCGCCGGGATCATCCTGCCGCTCGGCCCGGACACCTGCCCGATCGGCGAGGCGGCCCGCGTCGCGCGGTACATGGCCGGGGAGTCGGCGGGCCAGTGCGGCCCGTGCGTGCTCGGCCTGCCGGTGCTCGCCGAGGCGATGGAGGCGCTCGCCGAGGGCCGCGGCGGCTCGGTCACCCTGGAGACGGTACGGCGGGCCGCCGGCGCGGTGAAGGGCCGGGGCGCCTGCTCCCACCCCGACGGCCTGACCCGGTTCGTGCTGTCGGCGCTCGACGCCTTCAAGGAGGACGTCAACGAGCACGTGCTGCACGGCACCTGCGGCCGGAAGGTGCTGGGCAGGCTGCCGATCCCGGTGGAGGAGCCGAGCCAGCCCACCGTCGGCCGGCTCGTCGTCGACTGGAGCCGCTGCGACGGCCACGGCCTGTGCGCGGGCATCCTCTCCGGCTACGTGACCCTCGACATCCACGGCTTCCCGGTGATCCCCAACACGCCGGTGCCGGCGCACCTGGAGAAGGACGCGGAGAAGGCGATCGCCATGTGCCCGGCCCTCGCGCTGCGCCTGGAACGCAACGACGGCCACTGAGCCGCACGCCCGCCGCGCCGCGGCGGTACGCCGCCCGCGCCGCCCCGGCCGCGCGGGCGAGGCTCGCCCGCACCCCGCCCGGACGCGTCGCCGGGCGACGCACCCACCGTGCCGCGCCGTATGGCAGCACCGTACGGTCGCCCCGGTGCGCCGTGTCGCGCCACCGGCGGACCCGCCGTGGGCGTCCCCGGTGCGGCCCGCCGCCGGGATCCGGGCCGGTGGGATCTGGTAGGACAAGGGGCGTGACTTGCGACCCCGGCGCGGTACCCCGGTCCGGCGCGGTGGCCCCCGGGCCCGGCGGACGAACCGCCGCCGCCTCGGCGCCGGTGGCGCGGGTCGTGGTCGACACCCCGCTGCCGCACCTCGACCGGCCCTTCGACTACCTGGTTCCGGCGACGCTGGACGAGCAGGCCGTACCCGGCTGCCGGGTGCGGGTCCGGTTCGCCGGCAAGCTCGTCGACGGCTTCCTGCTGGAGCGCGCCGAGTCCAGCGAGCACCGCGGGCGGCTCGCCTACCTGGAGCGGGTGGTCTCGCCCGAGCCCGTGCTCACCCCCGAGATCGCCCGCCTCGCGCGGGCCGTCGCCGACCGGTACGCGGGCACGCTCTCCGACGTGCTCCGGCTCGCCATCCCGCCCCGGCACGCGCGCGTGGAGGCCGAACCCGCCGATGCGGCCTCCGGCCGGAAGGCCGCGCCCGGCCCGGACGGCGCGGTGCTCGAGCGCGCGGCCCGGGAGTGGGCGGCGTACCCGGCGGGCCGGTTCTTCCTCGCCGCGCTCGCCGACGGGCGGGCCCCGCGGGCGGTGTGGAACGCGATCCCGGGCGCCGGCCCGGACGGGCCGCGCTGGCCGCGGTGCGTGGCCGCGGCCGTGCGGGTCGCGCTCGCCGCCGGGCGCGGGGCGCTCGTGGTGGTGCCGGACGGCAAGGACGTCGACCTCGTGCACCGGGCGCTCGGCGACCTGCCGCACGTCGCCCTCACCGCCGACCTCGGCCCGGCCGAGCGGTACCGGCGCTGGCTGCGGGTACGGCGCGGCGAGGTGCGCGCCGTGGTCGGCACCCGCGCGGCGATGTTCGCCCCCGTGGCCGACCTCGGGCTCGCCGTGATCTGGGACGACGGGGACGACCTGCACGCCGAGCCGCGCGCCCCCTACCCGCACGCCCGGGAGGTGCTCGCGCTGCGCGCGCACCTGACCGGCGCCGCGCTGCTCGTCGGCGGGTACGCCCGCACCGCCGAGGCGACCCGCCTGGTGGCCACCGGCTGGGCGCGGCCGCTCACCCCGGACCGCGGCGCGGTGCGCGCCGCGGCCCCCCGGGTGCGGCCCTCCGGCGACGACGCCGAGCTCGCCCGCGACGAGGCGGCGCGCGCCGCCCGGCTGCCCAGCCTCGCCTGGCGCACGCTCAAGCGCGGGCTCGCCGACGGCCCGGTGCTCGTGCAGGTTCCGCGGCGCGGCTACCTGCCCGCGCTCGCCTGCCGGTCCTGCCGTGCCCCGGCGCGGTGCGGCCACAGCCCGGCCGCCGCCGGGGCCGGGGGCGGCGGGCCGAGCTGCGGCGGCCCGCTCGCGCTGCGCAGCGGGCACGCCATGCCGTACTGCCGGTGGTGCGGCCGCGTCGCCGGCGCGTGGCGCTGCCCGGCCTGCGGCGACACCGGCGTCCGCGCCGTGGTCGTCGGCGCCCGCCGGACCGCCGAGGAGCTCGGCCGGGCGTTCCCCGCCGTGCCGGTGCGCACCTCCGGCCGCGACGGCGTGCTGACCGCCGTCGGCCCCGAGCCCGCCCTCGTCGTCGCCACCCCGGGCGCCGAGCCGGTGGCCGCGGGCGGGTACGCCGCCGCCGTGCTGCTCGACGGCTGGGCGCTGCTCGGCCGGCCCGACCTGCGGGCCGCGGAGGAGACGCTGCGCCGCTGGATGAACGCCGCGGCCCTGCTGCGCCCGCGCGCCGAGCTCGTGGTGTGCGCGGAGGCCGCGCTCGCCCCCACCCAGGCGCTGGTGCGCTGGGACCCGGTCACCTTCTCCGAGCGGGAGCTCGCCGAGCGCGCCGAGCTCGGCTTCCCGCCCGCGGTCCGGGTCGCCACCCTCACCGGCGTGGCGGACGCGGTGCGCGAGCTCGCCGCCGCCCTCGACCCGCCGCCGGGCGCGCAGATCCTCGGCCCGGTCCCGCTCGACCCGCCCCGCCCGCGCCCCGGCGAGGGCGCGGCCGCCGCGGACGACCGGCCCCGGGAGCGGCTCATGGTGCGCGTCCCCGGCGCCCGCGGGGCCGAGCTGGCCCGGGCGCTGAAGGCCGCCTCCGCGGCCCGCTCGGCGCGCAGAGCCCCCGATCCGGTGCAGGTCCGGATCGATCCCCTCGAGCTGGTGTGAACCGCCTACCCACCTGGGAAAACCGACCGGTTCGCCCCCCGCCGATTCGCCGTGCCGGCTGGTGAGCCGTTAGTTTCTGCGTGTGTCGATCGAATGGGTGAACCAGGCCGTCGAGCGCATGCGCGACTGGGCCCGGTCGCGCGGCATCGAAGCCGACATCGGCGAGATGCGGCTGCTGTGCGACTACGCCAGCGACTACCTTGAGGTCACGACGCTGGGCGACTTCGCCCCCGAGACGTTCGAGCGGTTGCTGCTCGACATCTACCCCCGCAAGGTCATCACCCCGCCGGAGAGCGCGGGCGAGACGATCGCGGCGGCGCGGGCGCTGGTGGACTTCCTCGAGGAGGCCGGGGAGGTCGACGCCGAGCGGGCCGCGGCGATGCGCGCCCGGCTCGACGAGATCGAGCCGGAGCTGCCCGCGGCCCTCGCCGACACCAGCCGGTACGGCATGGCGAAGAGCATGTTCAGCGCGATCGACGCCGACTCCCTGGAGAAGGGCACCAACCTGTCGATCTCGCTGTCCGACGCCGTGCCGTCCGGCCGCGCGGGCGGCAACCCGGGCCGCTGGGCCGCCCCCGACGACGCCCTCGAGCCGGACGGCGACCCCGTGGAGGCGAGCGCCGCGGGGCTGATCGCCTGGCTGATGGGCGGCGTGCCGCAGGAGGAGGCCGAGCGGGCCATCACCGGGTGGCTGGAGCGCCGCAGCCCCGCGGAGGCGGCCGCCGAGCTGCTCGCCGCGGTCACCGGGGCGCCCGCCGTGGTGCGCGGCATCGCGATCTCGATCGTCGACCGGCTCGGCGTGGCGGCCGAGGAGGCGGTGCGCGCCCGGCTCGACGACCCGGAGCTGCGCCCGCACCTGATCCACTGGCTCTCCGCCCGCGACCTGCCCGCGCCCGCGCTCACCCACGAGGAGGCGCTGTGGGTGAGCGTCGACATGCTCGCCCTCGCGCTGCCCGGCGCGATGGACGATCCGGAGAACTTCGCGCAGAACCTCGCCGCCTCCGGCCCGCCCGCCCATATGATCGAGGAGATGTGGCGGGTGGACCACGCGGACGTGGTCGAGGTGCTGGAGCTGCTGGGACGTACCCTGCCCGATCCCTCGGCGGCGAAGGCCGCGCGCAAGGCCGCGTTCAAGGCACGATCCCGAGGCATCGGATAGCCGTACTCTCCCGGTGCCGGTGTGGAGTAAGTTGCGGGAATGGCCAAGAGTGGGAAGACGGGAGACGTCATCGACCTGCGCGCGCTGCGCGGGTCGGCCGGCGCGGTGTCCGACAACGAGCTCCTCGACAGCGTCGAGGACATCGAGGAGCAGGTCGAGGAGGCGCCCGGCGAGCATGACGGGTGTGAGTGCTCCGACTGCGGTGGCGACGTGCTGAGTTTCCCGCCGGTCGAGCTGCTGCCCGACGACGAGCTGGCCGCGATGGTGCCGCAGGTGCCGCTCGTGCGCGACGTACGGCGTCTCGCCGAGTGGACCGGCACCCGCAGCCTCACCGTCGATGGGCTGCTGGAGCAGGAGGACGTCGAGCGCGCCGCGGCCGACCTCGGCATCGCCCCCGACCGGGTGCGCCTGCTGTGGATCGTCGCGGTGAACACCGGCCTGGTGCAGATCACCCGCACCGGGGCGGCGCCGGGCCGGGGCCTGCCGGACGAGACGCTGGAGTTCTGGGACGGCGTGGTGATGGACGTGCTCGACCGCGCCGACGATGAGCTCACCGGCTCGCCGGTCGTCGACGAGCACCTCACCGAGATGCTCGCGACCATGTACGCGATGACCGAGGGCATCACCGTCCCGGCGCTCGCCGAGGGCATGCTCCAGGCCCACGAGATCGGCTGCGGGGCGGGCCCGGAGGAGATGCGCGAGCTGCGCGAGCGGCTCCCCGCCGACCTCGCCGCGGCCGTCGAGCTGCTCGAGTACTGCGGGCTGTTCGAGCGGTACGGGCACGACGGCGCCGGCGACACCGTGCGGCTCACCCCGCTCGGGGTGTGGGCGGTGCGCCAGGACCTGCTGCGCGAGGGCCACGACGCCCCGCTGCTCGCCGAGGTCGCCCACTTCGCCGAGCTCACCGCCGCCGAGCTGGTCGACGCGATGCTGAACGGCGAGGCGCCCGCGAGCGCCGCCGGGGTGTGGGTGGAGCGCCGCTCCCCGGAGGAGGCCGCCCGCGAGCTGGTCAAGGTGGCCGCGTCGGGCACCGCGGGCCACCGCGGCGTGATCGGCACGATCCTGGAGGAGCTGGGCCCCGAGGCCGAGCCCGCGATGCGTGAGGCGCTGTCCGAGCCGATGATGTGGCGGCACGCCGCGGTGTGGCTCGGCGTGCGGGACCTCGACGCCCCGGCGCTCACCGACGCCGACAACGTCTGGCTCGCCGTGGACACCCTCGCCACGCTGCTCCACCTCGGCGACGTGTCCGAGGCGATCGGCGAGTTCGACGCCCTGGAGAGCGGCGGGGAGCTGCTGCGGCTCGTCGACGAGATGGCGTCCTGCGACCACCCGGACACGCTCGCCGTGCTCGAGCTGCTCGCCGAGCACCACCCCGATGCGGCGGTCGGCAAGGCGGCCCGCAAGGCGGTGCTGAAGGCCCGCTCCCGGTGACCGGGCGCGGGCGGCGGCAGCCCGGGCCCGGCCGGGCGCGTAGACTGGGATCTCCCGGTTGGTGAAGGCAAGGAACGGAGCCGTTTCGTGGCCGTAAAGCGCATCCGCCTGTTCGGTGACCCGGTGCTGCGCACCCCTGCGGAGCCGGTGACGGACTTCGACAAGGAGCTGCGCAAGCTCGTCAAGGACCTCACCGACACGATGCTGGACGCGCCCGGAGCGGGCCTGGCCGCGCCGCAGATCGGGGTGAGCCTGCGGGTGTTCACCTACCACGTCGAGGGCCAGCTCGGGCACCTGGTCAACCCCGACCTCGACCTCTCCGACGAGATGGACGAGGAGGGGGAGGAGGGCTGCCTGTCCTTCCCGGGCCTGTCCTTCCCGACCCCTCGCGCGGTGCGCGCGGTGGCCAAGGGCTTCAACATGTACGGCGAGCCGGTGGTGATCGAGGGCACGGACCTGATGGCCCGGTGCCTGCAGCACGAGACCGACCACCTGGACGGCGTGCTGTTCATCGACCGCATGGATCCCGAGCAGCGCAAGCTCGCCATGAAGGCGATCCGGGAGGCCGAGTGGAGCGGTCTGCAGCCGCCGGTGATCAAGTACTCGCCGCACGCCACCTACGGCAAGGCCATCTGAGGCCCGCCGTACGGCCGGGCGGGACGGTGGGTGCGCGCCGGGCGCCGGGCGCACCGTGATCGGGCCCCCTCGCGCGCCGGGGGCCGGTTCGAGAGAGGCGTTGGGGGAACCTTGCGTTTGGTCTTCGCCGGAACTCCGCAGACGGCGCTGCCGTCGCTGCGGCTGCTGCTGGAGTCGCCGCGGCACGAGGTCGTGGCCGTGGTGACCCGGCCCGACGCCCGGTCGGGGCGGGGGCGCAGGCTGCATCCCAGCCCGGTGGCCGAGCTCGCCGCCGAGGCGGGCGTCGAGGTGCTCAAGCCCGAGCGGGCCGGCGATCCGGAGTTCCTGGCCCGGCTGCGCGAGCTCGCCCCCGACTGCTGCCCGGTCGTGGCGTACGGGGCGCTGCTGCCGGAGACCGCGCTGGAGATCCCCCGGCACGGCTGGGTGAACCTGCACTTCTCGCTGCTGCCCGCGTGGCGCGGCGCGGCCCCGGTGCAGCACGCGATCCTGCACGGCGACGAGATCACCGGCGCGACCGTCTTCCGCATCGTCAAGGAGCTCGACGCGGGCCCGGTGTTCGGCGTGGTCACCGAGGCGGTGCGGCCCGAGGACACCAGCGGCGACCTGCTCGCCCGGCTCGCCGAGTCGGGCGCGCGCCTGCTCGCCGCAACGCTCGACGGCATCGAGGACGGCACCCTCGAGGCCCGCCCGCAGCCCGCCGAGGGCGTCTCGTTCGCCCCGAAGATCGAGGTGGCCGACGCCCGGGTCGACTGGACCGCGCCCGCGCTGCGCGTCGACCGGCTGATCCGCGCCTGCACCCCGGCTCCGGGGGCGTGGACCGAGTTCCGCGGCACCCGGCTCAAGCTCGGCCCGGTGCGGCCGGTCCCGGACGCGCCCGCGCTGCCGCCCGGCGCGCTCCGCGCCACCAAGGACGAGGTGCTCGCCGGCACCGGTACCGTCCCGGTACGGCTCGGCGAGGTGCGCCCCGAGGGCAAGCGCGCGATGACCGCCGCCGAGTGGGCCCGCGGCGCCCGGCTCACCCCGGGCGACGCCCTGACCTGAGCGGACGAGGAACGACGTGATGACACAACGGCGACGGGGCCGGGCCCGGCCGCCCCGCCGGGCCGAGCCGCGGCGGCCGGCGCGGGACGAGGCGCGGAACGCGGCCTTCGACCTGCTGCGGGCGGTGCGCGAGCGCGACGCCTACGCCAACCTGCTGCTTCCGCGCATGCTGCGGGAGCGCGGCGTGACCGGCCGGGACGCCGCGCTCGCCACCGAGCTCGGCTACGGCACGCTGCGCGGCCTGCTCACCTACGACCGGATCATCGCCGCGTGCAGCGACCGGCCGCCGGAGCGGCTGGACCCGCCGCTGCTCGACGGGCTCCGCCTCGGCGTGCACCAGCTGCTGCGCACCCGCATCCCGCCGCACGCCGCGGTGAGCGCCACCGTCGCCCTGGTGCGCCGCCGGGTCGGGGAGGGCCCGTCCCGGTACGCCAACGCGGTGCTGCGCCGGGTGGCGCTGCGCAGCCTGGAGGAGTGGCTGCCGATCGTCGCCCCGCCGCCCGAGGAGGACCTCGTCGGCCACCTCGCGGTCACCTACAGCCACCCGCGGTGGATCGTCACCGCGCTGCTCGACGCGCTCGGCGGCGACCGGGCCGAGGCCGAGGCGCTGCTCGCCGCCGACAACGAGCGGCCGCTGGTCACCCTCGTCGCCCGGCCCGGCCGGGCCACGGTGGACGAGCTCGTCGCGGCCGGGGCCGAGCGCGCCCGCCGCTCGCCGTACGCGGCCCACCTGCCCGAGGGCGACCCGGCGGAGATCCCCGCGGTGGCCGAGGGGCGGGCCGCGGTGCAGGACGAGGCGAGCCAGCTCGTCGCGCTCGCGCTCACCCGGGTGCCGGTGACCGGCGCCGACGCGAGGTGGCTCGACCTCGCCGCCGGCCCCGGCGGCAAGGCCGGGCTGCTCGACGCGGTCGCCGCCGGGCGCGGCGCCCGCCTGCTCGCCTCGGACGTGCAGCCCCACCGGGCCCGCCTGGTCCGGCAGGCGGTGCGCGACGGCGCGGTGGTCGTCGCCGACGGCACCGTGCCGGCGTGGCGCGCGGGCGCGTTCGACCGGGTCATGCTGGACGCGCCGTGCACCGGCCTGGGCGCGCTGCGCCGCCGCCCGGAGGCGCGGTGGCGGCGCGGCCCGGAGGCGCTGCCGGAGCTCACCGCGCTGCAGCGCCGGCTGCTCGACGCGGCCGCGGACGCGGTGCGGCCCGGCGGCGTGGTCGCCTACGTCACCTGCTCCCCGCACCTGGCGGAGACCGTCGTCGTGGTCGAGGACGTCGCCGCCCGCCGCGGCGATCTGGAGACGCTCGACGCGCGGGAGTACCTGCCCGAGGCCGACGGGCTCGGCGACGGGCCGTACGCGCGGTTCTGGCCGCACCGGCACGGCACCGACGCGATGTTCCTCGCCCTGCTGCGGCGCACCGCCCGCTGACGGCGGGCCGGCCGGGCGGCAAGGTGAGGCGGCCCGGGCGCGGGCCGGCGACGCGGGCCAATAGACTCGCCCATCATGGCAGTACAGATCTCGCCCAGCATCCTGTCCGCGGACTTCGCGCGGCTCGCCGACGAGGCGGCCCGGGTCAACGGCGTCGCCGACTGGCTCCACGTCGACGTCATGGACAACCACTTCGTGCCCAACCTCACCCTCGGCCTGCCGGTGGTCGAGTCGCTGCTCAAGGCCACACAGCTGCCGCTCGACTGCCACCTGATGATCGAGGACCCGGACCGGTGGGCGGTGCAGTACGCCGAGGCGGGCGCGGGCAGCGTCACCATCCACGCCGAGGCGGCCAAGGCCCCGGTTCGCACGCTGCGGCAGATCCGCAAGGCGGGCGCGCGGGCGGGGTTCGCGCTCAACCCGGCCACCCCGGTGGAGCCGTACGCGGACCTGCTGGGCGAGATCGACATGCTGCTGGTGATGACCGTCGAGCCGGGCTTCGGCGGCCAGCCGTTCCTCGACGTGGTGCTGCCGAAGGTGCGCCGGGCCCGCGAGCTCATCGACCGGCACGGCGGCGAGGTCTGGCTCCAGGTGGACGGCGGCGTCTCCGCCGCCACGATCGAGCGCTGCGCGGAGGCGGGCGCGGACGTGTTCGTGGCGGGCAGCGCCGTGTACGGCGCCGAGGACGCCGCCCGGGCCGTCCAGGAGCTGCGCGACCTCGCCGAGTCGGCCTGGAAGCGGCGCGGCTGACCCGCCGCGCCGCCGGGTCAGCCGGACCGGTTCTCCGCGGCGCCGCCGGGGGCGAGCGACCCCTCGAACGGCGCGCCGGCCGAGCCGTCCGCCCCCGCCCCTTCCGCGGGCGGCTCCGCGGGCTTGGGCGGGTCCATCGGGTGGTGGCAGGCGACGAGGTGGCCCTCGGCGTTGCCGTCGAGCCGGACCAGCGGCGGCGTCTCCTGGGCGCACTTGTCCGTCGCCTTCCAGCACCGGGTGCGGAACCGGCACCCGGACGGCGGGTCGACGGGGGAGGGGAGGTCGCCGCTGAGCCGGATGCGCTCCCGGCCCGGCTCCGCGTCGATCTCGGGCACCGCCGACAGCAGCGCGTGCGTATACGGATGCCGGGGCCGCTCGTAGATCGAGGTGCGGTCGCCGACCTCGACGATGCGGCCCAGGTACATCACCGCGACCCGGTGCGAGAAGTGCCGCACCACGGCGAGGTCGTGGGCGATGAACAGGAACGCGATCCCGAACTCCCGCTGCAGGTGCTGCAGCAGGTTGATCACCTGGGCCTGGATCGACACGTCGAGCGCGGAGACCGGCTCGTCGGCGACGATCAGCTTGGGCTGGAGGGCGAGCGCCCGGGCGATCCCGATGCGCTGGCGCTGCCCGCCGGAGAACTCGTGCGGGTACCGGTTGTAGTGCTCGGGGTTGAGGCCGACCGTCTCGAGCAGCTCGCGGACCCGCTTCTCCCGGCCGCCGGGCGGCTCGATGCCGTTGATCTCCATCGGCCCGCGGATGATCGACCCCACGGTGTGCCGCGGGTTGAGCGACGAGTAGGGGTCCTGGAAGATCATCTGGATCTGCGACCGGATCGGCTTGAGCTCCCGGCGGCTCGCGTGGGTGATGTCCCGGCCCTCGAACCGGATCGTCCCGCGGTCCGGCTCGAGCAGCCGCGCCACCAGCCGGCCGGTGGTGGACTTGCCGCAGCCGGACTCGCCGACGAGGCCGACGGTCTCCCCGGGAGCGATGGTGAGGTCGACGTCGTCGACCGCGTGCACCGAGCCGACCCGGCGCTTGATCAGGAAGCCGCCCATCACCGGGAAGTGCTTGGTGAGGCCGGACAGCTCCAGCAGCGGCTCGCTCATGCGCGCTCCTTCCGGTCGGTTCGGCGCTCGGGCGCGAGGCGCCGCTTGTCCTCGGGCGCCAGGTGGCAGGCGTCGGCGTGCCCCGTCTCGGGGGTGAGCACGGGCCGCTCGCGGGTGCACAGCTCGCGCCCGGCGACGTCGACGTAGTCGCACCGGGGGTGGAACGGGCATCCCGGCGGCGGCGCGAGCAGGCTCGGCGGCGTGCCGCGCACCGGCCGCAGCGGCACGTCGACCGGCGAGCGCAGGCTCGGCATCGACCCGAGCAGGCCCCAGGTGTAGGGGTGGCGGGGCTCGCGCAGCACCTCCCGCACGGTGCCGCGCTCCACCGCCCGCCCGGCGTACATGACGAGCACCTCGCTCGCGGTGTTCGCCACCACGCCCAGGTCGTGGGTGATGAGGATGACCGCCATGCCGGTCTGCTGCTGCAGCTCCTTGAGCAGGTCGAGGATCTGCGCCTGCACGGTCACGTCGAGCGCGGTGGTGGGCTCGTCGGCGATGAGCAGGTCGGGGTCGCAGACCAGGGCCATGGCGATCATGGCCCGCTGCCGCATGCCGCCGGAGAAGTGGTGCGGGTAGTCGTCGACGCGCAGGTGCGGCTGCGGGATGCCGACCCGCTTCAGCATCTCGATCGCCCGCTCGCGGGCCTCGCGCTTGCTGCCGCCCTTGTGCCTGCGGTAGGTCTCGGCGATCTGCCGGCCCACCGTGTGGTACGGCGACAGCGCGGTGAGCGGGTCCTGGAAGACCATGGCGACCCGGTTGCCGCGCAGCCGCTCCATCACGGCCCGGTCCGCGGACACCAGTTCCTGGTCCTCCAGCCAGATCTCGCCGGTGATCGTGGTGGTCGACGGGTCGTGCAGGCCGAGGATGGACAGGCTCGTCACCGATTTGCCGGAGCCGGACTCGCCCACGATGCCGAGCGTGGTGCCCTTCTCCAGGTCGAAGGAGAGCCCGTCGACCGCGCGCACCACACCGTCCTCGGTGGTGAACTCGACGGTGAGGTCGCGGACCGCGAGGAACGATCCGGGGCCGCGGCGCACGGGGGGTTCGGTGGTCCAGGTGGCGGTGGTCACTCCTGCTTTCTCCCGTCAGCTGAGCCGTACCCGCGGGTCGATGACCGCGTAGAGGATGTCGACGATGATGCTGAACACCACGATCGCGGCCGCCGCGAGCAGCACGGTCGCCATGAGCATCGGCAGGTCGGAGTCGGTGACGGCGCGGAGCGCCAGCCGCCCGATGCCCTGCAGGCCGAAGGTGGTCTCGGTGATGATCGCCCCGCCGATGAGGCTGCCCAGGTCGACACCGAAGATCGTGACGACCGGGATGAGGGTGCCGCGCAGCGCGAACCGCGTCACCACGGTACGGCGCGGCAGCCCCTTGGCGGTGGCGGTGCGCACGAAGTCCTCGGAGAGCTGCTCGACCATGGTCGACCGGGTGATTCGCGTGTAGTTCGCGGTGAAGATCAGCGACAGCACGAGCCACGGGAGCAGCAGGCCGTACGCCCAGCCGATCGGGTCCTCGGTGAGCGGGATGTACTGCGGCCGGTCGAGGATCTGCCACTGGTAGACGAGGAAGTACATGGCGAGCGTGCCGACGAAGTAGATCTGCACGGAGGCGCCGATCAGCGACGCCACGCTCGCGATCTTGTCCAGGGGTCTGCCGCGGCGCAGCGCCGCGACCACGCCGGCGCCGACCCCGAAGAGGAGGAAGAACACCGCGGCGCCGAAGGTGAGCGAGAGCGTGAGCGGCAGCCGGTCGAGGATCGTCTCCAGCACCGGCTCGCGGTTGACGAACGAGTAGCCGAGGCACGGGGCGGGGCAGTGGCCCAGGCCCTCGTAGTCGCGGCCGACGACCAGGCCGGCCAGCCAGGCGACGAACTGCTCCCACACCGGCGCGTCGAGGCCGAGGTTGCGCCGGGCCTGCTCGAGCAGCTCGGGCGGGCAGACCTTGCCGCAGGCGAGCCGTGCCGGATCGGCGGGCACGGCGAAGAACAGGAAGAACGTGGCCGCCGCGATGATCAAAAGGGTGATCACCGCCCCGATGGTGCGGCGGGTGAGGAAGGCGAGCATGGTCGGCGTGAACTCCCGGGCGTCGACGGCGGAGGGGCTCCGGGGCGGGCGCCCCGCCCCGGAGCCCGCCGCGTCACTGCGGCTTGACGAAGATCAGGTTGGGCGACACGGTCCACGACTGCGGGTCGATCTCGGCGCCGCCGATGCGCGACCCGTGCAGCATGGTGCCGACGTCGTTGAGGTCGGGGACGAGCGGGGTGATCGTCTCCATGATCTTCTTGTCCAGCGCGGCCCACGCGGCGTTCGCCTCGTTGGCGTCCTCCATCTCGAGGATGCGCTTCATCTCGGCGTCGATCTCGGGGTCGCGCAGGTGGGAGAGGTTGTTGCCGCCCTCACGCACCGGACCGAAGATCACCGGGAAGACGGTCGAGCCCGACGGCCAGTCCTGGCCCCAGCCGCCCCAGTACATGTCGAAGCCGTTGTCGACCTTGCTGATCTGGTCGTAGTAGGTCTTCCGGGCCAGCGGCTTCGGCACCAGGTTGATGCCGATCTTGGCGAGCTGGTTCTTGATCACGACCGTCTTGCGCTCCTCGGTCGGGGTCTGGTTGTACGCGTAGACGATCGTGGGGTTGGGGTCGCTGGACTCGGCCATGAGCTGCTTGGCCCGCTCGATGTCGCCGTCGGGCTTCGCCTTCATGCCGAAGACGTCGTAGTCCTGCCAGCCGGCCACCACGGGGTTGAGGATCGTGGTGGAGATGGTGCTCGCCGCCGGGCCGCCCTCGAGCTGCTGGAGCTGCCGCGTCGGCCAGGCGATGTTGATCGCCTGCCGGATCTTGATGTCCTTCACCCGGTCGAGGTTGAAGTAGTAGTAGTTCCCGTACGGCGACGGCTGGCGCATCATCCGGGAGTGCAGGCTCTTGTCGTTGAGCACCTGCTGGAGCCGCTCCGGCGCGACCCACGCGTAGAACGACATCGCGGTCTTGTCCTCACCGGCGTCCGCGATGAACCGGTCGGTGATCTGCAGCCGCTCCTGGCCGAACTCGAAGCGCCACCGGTCCGGGTAGCCGCCGCGGATCGGGTCGGTCGCCGGGTCCCAGTGCGGGTTGCGCTCCATCACCATCGACTTGTCGGGCGTGTGCTCGGTGATGCGGTACGGCCCGCTGGAGACCGGCTGCTTGTCGTACTTCTCCTTGGTGTCCTTCGCCTTCGGCACGATGGCGTAGCCGGTCATGGCGAGGGCGAAGTTCGCGTCCGCGTGCGGCTCCTTGAAGTGGAACACGACGGTCTTGTCGTCGGGCGTCTCGATGGCGTCGAGGCGCTTGCCGTCGTACGGGCCGCCGTAGACCTTCTTGTAGTCCTCCTCACCGGTGAGCCACTGCTGGATGTAGGTGGGCCCGTAGGTGATGTGCGGGGCGAACAGCCGCTCGATCGTCCACTTCACGTCCTCGGACGTGATCGGGCTTCCGTCCTCCCACCTCACCCCGTCCTTGAGGGTGAAGGTCCAGGTCCGCCCGCCGTCGGAGGGGGTGCCGGGGTCGGTGGCGAGGTCGCCGACGAGCTTGTACTCGTTCGGGCCGACGCGCTTGTACCCGGTGAGGCCGCGCGCGTACAGCTGGGCCACCGTGCTCTCGGTGTTGACGTAGATCTGGCCCGGGTCGAGGTGGGCGTAGTCGTCGCGGTCGATCATGGTGACGGTGCCGCCGCGCACCACGCCCTCGGGCTCCGGGGCGGGGCCCTTGGAGTCCTCGGCGGTGCCGATCGTCACCTTGGGCGGGGTGAACGCGTTGGGGTCGGTCGCGGGGGCCGACGCGGAGGGGGCGGCCGTGCTGCCGCCGCCGCCCGCGTTCCCCGGGGCGCACGCCGCGGCGAACGCGAGCACGCCGATCGCCGCGATCGCGGTGAACGACCGTCTCCGTCGTGTCATGGGTACTCCTATCTCCACCTGGTGGGGCGTAGCCGTGCCGGGGCGCCCGTCAGCGCCGGATCTTGGGGTCGAAGGCGTCTCTGACCGAGTCACCGAGCAGGTTGAACGCGATGACGAAGATCAGCAACGCCACGCCGGGGAACATCAGATAGGTGATGTCGTCCTGGTAGACCTCGGTCCCGCGCAGGAACATGCGCCCCCAGTCCGGGACGGGCTCGATCATGCCGACGCCCAGGAAGGAGAGTGCGGCCTCGGCGGTGACCAGGGAGGGGAGCATGAGGGTGGCCTGGACGAGGATCGGGGTCCACAGGTTCGGGAGCAGCTCCTTGAAGATGATCCGCGCGGGGGAGGCGCCGGTGACCCGCGCGGCGTCGACGAACTCCCGCTCGCGCAGCGAGAGCACCTGGCCGCGGAGCAGCCGGGCGAGCGACGCCCAGCCGAACGCGGTGAGCACGATGATGAGCGTCACCGCGCGCAGCCAGATCGGGGTCTCCTCCTCGGGGCCGACGAAGAGGTTCTCCACCACCGGCATGAACGCGATGATGAACAGCGTCGACGGGAACGACAGCATCACGTCGATCACGCGGCCGAGCAGGTAGTCGGTGCGCCCGCCGGCGTACCCGGCGATGATGCCGACGACGATGCCGATGAGCGTGGCGCCGAGCGTCGCCGCGAACGCGATCGCCAGCGACGTGCGGATCCCGTACACCAGCTGCATGAACACGTCGCGGCCGAGGCCCGGTTCGATGCCGAACCAGAACTCGGAGCTGATGCCGCCGTTCGGCAGGATCGGGAAACCGTACTCGTTGAGCAGGCCCGGAGTGTCCAGCCCGTACGTCGTGTACGGATCCTTGCCGTAGAGCCGCGAGATGAGCGGGGCGGCCAGGGCGACGAGCACATAGCAGGCGACGATGATCCCGGCTACCACACCGGTCCGGTCGCGGCGGAACCGCCGCCACATGAGCCGGCCGGGGGAAAGCCCCGCCACGTCCCGGTCCGGGTCGCGTGGCGGCGAGGCCGGATCCACCGAGTCCGCCGGGGTGACCGAGGTGGCCGGAGTGGGAAACGTCATCGTGCAGGGGCTCCCGGATGTTACGTGAAAGATCGGACAAAAGCCCGACCTGCTGGCACCCTGACAACTTATTTTCTTCCGGTCAACAGGATCAGAGTCGAACTCGGTTTCTTCGTCACTTCGTTGTTCAAAGTCAACCACCTTGTGTCCGGGGAACCCGTTGACCTGGGAAGACATCTCGGCAAAAATGTCAATAGCCTGTTCCCTGCTAGTTCACGATTTCGTGACACAATCCCGACATGATCGGGACAATAAGGGTTCCCGACGCTGGCAAACATCATCTCCGCGACCGCTCCGGCGATAAAGCGAATTGCAGACGGCACGGCCCGTGACGGCGCCGTGACGGGACGATCTCGACGGCCGGGGCCCGCCCCGCGGCCCCTGGGCGGGGGCCGCCATGCGCGCACTCCGCGGGGCATGGCACACTACAAGGACGACACTGCGTGCTCCGGGGTCGGTGGAACTCCGAACCGGCGGTGAAAGTCCGCGACCCGGCCGAAGCCATCGGCCGGTTGACCCGGTGGAACTCCGGGACCGACGGTAAAAGTCCGGATGGGAGGTAGCGCGCACGGCGGGACCCGTGTCCCGCCGCATCATGATCGGTCAGCGCGTCATGCGCCACCCGGTCCCCGGGGCTCGCCGTGGCACTTGCGGATCTGGCGAGTAGGAGGCCCCGGTGATCGGTTCCCCATCTTCCCCCCGGTCGCGTCCCCCCCGCGCCCGGCGTTCCCCCGGCGTCCGGCGGAAGGACTGACCGGATGTTCACCGGAATCGTCGAGGAGATCGGCGAGATCGTCCGTGTCGAGCCGGCCGGTGACGGGGCGCGGCTCGAGATCCGTGGCAAGACCGTCACCGAGGGCACCCGGCACGGCGACTCGATCGCGGTCGACGGGGTCTGCCTCACCGTGGTCGGCCTCGACGGCGACGCGTTCACCGTGGACGTCGTCGCCGAGACCCTCGCCCGCAGCACGCTCGGCGGCAAGGCGGCCGGCGCGCGGGTCAACCTGGAACGTGCCGTGCGCGCCGACCAGCGCCTCGGCGGGCACATCGTGCAGGGCCACGTCGACGGCACCGCGGTCGTGCTCGGCCGCACGCCGGGCGACCACGGCGAGCGGATGCGCTTCTCCCTGCCGCCCGCGCTCGCCCGCTACGTGGTCGAGAAGGGCTCGATCGCGGTCGACGGGGTGAGCCTCACCGTGGCCGCGGTGGACGCCGAGTCCTTCACGGTGGCCCTCATCCCCGCCACCCTCGAGCTCACCACGCTCGGCGCGCGGCGGCCGGGCGAGCCGGTCAACCTCGAGGTCGACGTCCTCGCCAAGTACGTCGAGAAGCAGGTGGCCGCCTACGCCGGGGAGCGCGTGCGGGAGGCCGGGCGATGAGCCGCGACGGAAGCGTGGTGCTCGACCCGATCGACCGGGCGATCGCGGACATCCGCGAGGGGCGGCCGGTGGTCGTGGTCGACGACGAGAACCGGGAGAACGAGGGCGACATCATCTTCGCCGCGGAGAAGGCCACGCCGGAGCTGCTCGCCTTCACCATCCGGTACACCAGCGGCGTGATCTGCGTGCCCATGCTCGGCGAGGACCTCGACCGGCTCCGCCTGCCGCTCATGGTCCGTGACAACGAGGAGCGGCTGCGCACCGCGTACACGATCAGCGTGGACGCCCGGGACGGGGTCACCACCGGCATCTCCGCGGCCGACCGGGCGCGCACCATCCGCCTGCTCGCCGACCGGGAGACCGAGCCGGACGACCTGGTGCGCCCCGGCCACGTGTTCCCGCTCCGCTACCGGGAGGGCGGCGTGCTGGCCCGGCCCGGGCACACCGAGGCCGCGGTCGACCTCGCCCGCCTCGCCGGGCTCACCCCGGCCGGGGTGCTCGCCGAGGTGGTGAACGACGACGGCACCATGGCCCGGCTGCCGCGGCTGCGCGAGTTCGCCGACGAGCACGACCTGGCGCTCGTCTCGATCGAGCAGCTCATCGACTACCGCCGCCGCGCCGAGCGGCTCGTGGTCCGGGCCGCGGAGACCCGGCTGCCGAACAAGTACGGCATGTGGCGGGCCTACGGGTACGTGAACGCGCTCGACGGCGGCGAGCACGTGGCGCTCGTCTACGGCGACGACGTGGTCGGCACCGGCGCGGAGAACGTGCTGGTCCGGGTGCACTCCGAGTGCCTCACCGGCGACGTGCTCGGCTCGCTGCGCTGCGACTGCGGGGTGCAGCTCGACAACGCGATGCGGGCGATCGCCGCCGAGGGCCGCGGCGTCGTCGTCTACCTGCGCGGCCACGAGGGCCGGGGCATCGGCCTCGCCGCGAAGCTGCGCGCCTACGCGCTGCAGGACAACGGCAGCGACACCGTGGACGCGAACGTCGAGCTCGGCCTTCCGGTGGACGCGCGGGAGTTCTCCGACGCCGGGCAGATCCTCGCCGACCTGGGCATCCGGTCGGTGCGGCTGCTCACCAACAACCCGGCGAAGGTGCGCGGCCTCGACGGGTACGGGGTCAAGGTGCTCGGCCGGGAGGCGATGCCGGTGGCGGCCAACCCGTACAACCTGCGCTATCTTGCCGCCAAGCGGGATCGGCTCGGCCACGACATCCCGGCCGGGCTGGGCGCGGTGCCGGAGCCGGCCGGAGGCCGGCGGGAGGTTCGGGAGACGGTGGACGCGGAGGGCGCCCGGTGAGCGGCTACGGCAGGCCGGAGATGGGCACGGTGGACGCGCGCGGCCTGAGCGTGGGCATCGTCGGCGCCCGGTGGCACGAGAAGGTCACCGACCGGCTCGTGGCCCGGGCGGAGCAGGCGGCGGCGGACTGCGGGGCGCGCGCGGTGACGGTGCGCGTGGCGGGCTCGCTGGAGATCCCGGTGGTGGCCCAGGCGCTCGCGCGCCGGTACGACGCGGTGGTGGCGCTCGGCGTGGTGATCCGCGGCGAGACCGCGCACTTCGACTACGTGTGCGAGTCGGTGACCATGGGCCTCACCCGGGTGGCCCTCGACGAGGCCACGCCGGTCGGCAACGGGGTGCTCACCTGCGACACCCTCGACCAGGCACTCGACCGCGCGGGGCTGCCCGGCAGCCGCGAGGACAAGGGCTACGAGGCCACCGTCGCCGCGCTGGAGACCGCGCTGGTGCTGCGAGGGCTCGCCCGATGAACCAGGGGCCGTCCGAGGCGGCGGCCCCGCCGCTGCCGGTCACCTGGGTGCCGCGCCGGTCGCGCGCGGTCGCCTACACGGTCGCGGCGCTGCTGCTGGCGGGCGCGGTCGCCTTCGCGGTGGCGCTGCCCGCCCGCTTCCACCTCCCGGACCGGATCGGCGTGGTCGTCTTCGCCTGCGGGCTCGCCTGGCTGCTGCACATGCTGGGCCGTACCCGGGTCGAGGCCGACGAGCGGGGGGTCACCCTGGTGAACGCCTTCCGGGTGCGCCGGTACGAGTGGGCGGAGCTGATCGGCGTGTCGATGGAGGTGGGCGACCCCTGGCCCCGGCTCGACCTCGCCGACGGCTCCAGCATCGGGGTGATGGGCATCCAGGGCTCGGAGAAGGAGCGCGCCTACCGGGCGGTCGCCGAGCTCAACGCGTTGATCAAACGGTACGGCGAGGCGCCCGAGCCCCGGTGAGCCACATACCCTTGAGGCGTGTTGCGGCAGGAAACGATGTTTGAACCTGAATCGCCCGAAATGTTGGCGAATGTGCTTGAGAAGCACGGTTACCTGGCCGACGAGGGCCTGGCGACCGCGTGCTTCCTGGCACTGCGCATGGGCCGCCCCCTGTTCCTCGAGGGCGAGGCGGGCGTGGGGAAGACCGAGCTCGCCAAGACGCTCGCGGCCGTGCTCGACGCCCCGCTCATCCGGCTGCAGTGCTACGAGGGCCTGGACGCCGCCCAGGCCCTCTACGACTGGGACTTCCCCCGCCAGCTCCTCCACCTCAAGGCGGCCGAGGCCGCCGGCGTGCACGACGCCGAGCGGCTCGAGGGCGAGCTGTACGACCGCCGCTACCTGATCGCCCGGCCGCTGCTGCGCGCCCTGGAGACCTGGCCGAGCGTGCTGCTCGTCGACGAGGTGGACCGCGCCGACGACGAGTTCGAGGCGTTCCTGCTCGAGGTGCTGAGCGACTTCCAGATCTCCATCCCCGAGCTCGGCACCGTGCGCGCCGAGCGCCCCCCGGTCGTGGTGATCACCTCCAACCGCACCCGGGAGGTGCACGACGCGCTCAAGCGCCGCTGCCTCTACCACTGGCTGGAGCACCCCTCCTTCGAGCGCGAGGTGGCGATCCTGCGCAAGCGGCTGCCCGGCTGCGGCGAGACCCTCGCCGCCCAGGTCGCCCGCGCCACCGCCCGGCTGCGCGAGGCCGACCTGGTCAAGCCGCCGGGCATCGCCGAGACCCTCGACTGGACCGAGGCGCTGCTCACCCTCGGCGCCCGGGACCTCGACCCCGACCTCGCCGCCGCCTCCCTCGGCGCGCTGCTGAAGTACCGGGAGGACCAGGAGACGGTGCTGCGCCACGGGCTGCTGCAGGATGTCCGGTCCGGCTGAACGGTTCACCGATCCGGCGGCCGCCACCCGCGCCGCCCTGGAGCGCATGCGCGCGGGCGCCGCGCCGCCCCCGCCGCCCGCCGGGACGCGACCCGGGGCCCGGCCCGCGGCGGACGACCGGCCGGTCGACGAGCGGCTGTACGCGACGATCACCGGGTTCGCCCGGACGCTGCGCGCCGCCGGGGTCGCGGCCGACCGCGAGCGCACCCAGAACATGGTCGAGGCGCTCGCCCGGCTCGACGTCACCCGGCCGATGGACGTCTACTGGGCCGGCCGGTTCACCCTGTGCTCCGGCCCCGACGACATCCCCCGGTACGACCGCTGCTTCGCCGCCTACTTCGGCGGGGAGCGGGCGGTGCCCGCCCGGCCGCCCGCGGTCGTCACCGTCACCCGGCACGTCGCCGTCCTCGGCGACGAGGACGAGGCGGGCGAGCCGGAGGAGGGCGGGGACGCGGTCCCGATGACCGCGAGCCGCGTCGAAATCCTGCGGCACCGGGACGTGGCGCGGATGACCGCCGCCGAGCGCGACGAGATCCACCGCATGCTCGCCCTGCTCGAGGCGGCCCGGCAGCGGCGCCGCTCCCGCCGGTTCACCCCGGCGCAGCGCGGCCGCGTCGACCCCCGCCGCACCGTCCGCGACACCCTGCGGCGCGGCGGCGAGCCCGCGCGGCTGCGCCGGCGCACCCACCGCACCCGGCCGCGCCGGGTGGTGCTGCTCGTCGACGTGAGCGGCTCGATGGCCCCGTACGCCGACACGCTGCTGCGGTTCGCCCACGCGCTGGTGCGCCGCGAGCCGCGCGCCACCGAGGTGTTCAGCGTCGGCACCCGGCTCACCCGGATCACCGACGAGCTGCGGCACCGCGACCCCGACACCGCGATGCGCGCGGTGTCCGCGGCGATCCCGGACTGGAGCGGCGGCACCCGGCTCGGCGAGGAGCTGAAGGAGTTCCTCGCCCGCCACGGCTCGTCCGCCCGCGGCGCGATCGCGGTGATCGCCTCCGACGGCTGGGAGCGCGGCGACCCGTCCCTGCTCGGCGCGCAGATGGCCCGCCTGTCCCGGCTCGCCCACCGGGTGGTGTGGGTCAACCCCCACAAGGGCAGCGAGGGCTACCAGCCGCTCACCGGCGGCATGCAGGCGGCCCTGCCGTACCTCGACGACTTCGTCGCCGGGCACAGCCTCGCCGCGTTCGAGGAGCTCGCCGCGCTGCTCGCCGGGAAGGAAACCGGCAGAAGCGATAAACGTCATCGGCTCGCCTAGGCTTGGTCGTATACGCCCTGGCCGCCTGTGCCACACACCGCGTGACCCGGACCGCGGGGCGCCGCGGCGCCCCCTGGTGGCGCGGTACGACTGGAGGTCCCATGCGTGACGTGCTTTCGCAGATCACCCGCTGGTGGGAGGCCGGGGAGACGTTCGGCCTGGCCACCGTGGTCAACACCTTCCGCAGCGCGCCGCGGCAGCCCGGCGCGGCCATGGCGGTGCTGCGGGACGAGGCCGTGGGCAGCGTCTCGGGGGGCTGCGTGGAGGGGGCGGTCTACGAGCTCGCGAAGGAGGTCGCGGCCACCGGCGAGCCGGTGCTGCAGCGGTACGGCGTGTCCGACGACGACGCCTTCGCCGTTGGGCTCACCTGTGGCGGGATCATCGACATCTTCGTGGAGCGGGTCGACCGGGAGAGCTTCCCCGAGCTGGGCGAGATCAACGCGTCGGTCGCCAAGCGCGAGCCGGTGGCGATCGCGACGATCGTGTCCGGCAAGGGCACGGTGGGCGCGCGCCGGGTGGTGTGGCCGGACCGCGCGTCCGGGTCGCTCGGCTCCGAGCGGCTGAACCAGGCCGTCGACGACGACGTGCGCGGCATGCTCGCCCAGGGGCTGACCGGGACCCGCCGGTACGGCGCGGCGGGGGAGCGCCGCCTCGACGAGCTCGAGGTGTTCGTGCACTCGTTCGCCCCGCCGCCGCGCATGCTCGTGTTTGGCGCGATCGACTTCGCCGCGGCCGTGGCGCGGATCGGCAAGTTCCTCGGCTACCACGTTGTGGTGTGCGACGCCCGGCCGGTGTTCGCCACCAAGAAGCGGTTCCCCGAGGCCGACGAGGTGATCGTGAAGTGGCCGCACGACTACCTCGTCGAGACCCACGTGGACGAGCGCACCGCGATCTGCGTGCTCACCCACGACCCCAAGTTCGACGTGCCGCTGCTGGAGGTGGCGCTGCGCACCAACGCCGGGTACGTCGGCGCGATGGGGTCGCGGCGCACCCACGAGGACCGCTTGGCCCGGCTGCGCGAGGCCGGCCTGTCGGAGGAGGAGCTCGCCCGGCTGCGCTCCCCGATCGGGCTCGACCTCGGCGCCCGCACCCCGGAGGAGACCGCGGTGTCGATCGCGGCCGAGCTGATCCAGATGCGCTGGGGCGGCTCGGGCAAGCCGCTCACCTTCACCGAGGGGCGCATCCACAAGGACGACCCGCTGCCCGGGCGTGGCGCCGGTGCGCGCTGACGGGCCCGCCGCGGGCGGGGGAGCCGCCCCGGCGGTGGCGGGGCTGCTGCTCGCCGCGGGCGCGGGCAGCCGGCTGGGCACGCCCAAGGCGCTGCTCGAGCTCGACGGCGAGCCGCTCGCCGTGCGCGGCGCGCGCACGCTGCGCGCGGGCGGGTGCGACCCGGTGGTGGTCGTGCTCGGCGCGGCCGAGGTGCCGGTGCCCGGCGCGGCCACCGTGCACAACCCGGACTGGGCGAGCGGCATGGGCTCCTCGCTGCGGGCCGGGCTCGCCGCCCTGCCCGCCGCGGCCGAGGCCGTGGTGATCGCCCTCGCCGACCAGCCCCTGGTCGGGCCCGAGGCGGTCCGGCGGCTGGTGGCGGCCCGGCGCGCCGGGGCGGCGGTCGCCGTCGCCACGTACGGCGGGCGGCGCCGCAACCCGGTGCTCATCGCCCGCGAGCACTTCGCCGAGGTCGCCGAGCTCGCCGTGGGGGACGTGGGCGCGCGGCCGTTCCTGCGCCGGCACGCCGCCCTGGTGACCGAGGTGCCCTGCGACGACGTGGCCGACCCGGCCGACATCGACACCGCCGAGGACCTCGCCCGGCTGGCCGGGCGGGCCCGGCCGGGCGGGGCTTGGTGACCGGGGCGCGAGCCGATACGCTGTCCCGAGCGGTAGAACTTTGTTCCGTTATTGGGCCGGGAGGAGCGCGGGCGCATGCGCATCGGGATGACCCTGAACTACACGGGCGGCTTCAAGCAGACCGTGGCCGAGCTCGCCGACTTCGAGAAGGCGGGCCTGGAGATGGTGTTCGTGGCCGAGCTGTACAGCTTCGACGCGGTCAGCCAGCTCGGCTACATCGCGGCCAAGACCGAGCGCATGCAGATCGCCTCGGGCATCCTGCCCATCTACTCGCGCACCCCGGCGCTGCTCGCGATGACCGCGGCCGGGCTCGACTACGTCTCCGACGGCCGGTTCGTGCTCGGCATCGGCGCCTCCGGGCCGCAGGTGGTCGAGGGCTTCCACGGCGTGCCGTACACCGCGCCGCTGGGCCGCACCCGCGAGGTGGTGGAGATCTGCCGCAAGGTGTGGCGGCGCGAGCGGCTGGTGCACGAGGGCCGGTACTACACGCTGCCGCTCCCGCCGGATCAGGGCACCGGGCTCGGCAAGCCGCTCAAGCTGATCAACCACCCGGTCCGCGAGCGCATCCCGATCTACATCGCCGCGATCGGGCCGAAGAACGTCGAGCTCGCCGCGGAGATCGCCGAGGGCTGGATCCCGATCTTCTTCGTGCCGGAGAAGGCCCGCGAGGTGTGGGGCGAGGCGCTCGCCGCGGGCAAGGCCCGGCGCGACCCTGAGCTCGGCGAGCTCGAGGTGGTGGTGCAGGCGATGCTCGCGATCGGCGACGACGTGGGCGACATGGTCGAGCTCGCCCGGCCCATGCTCGCCCTCTACATCGGCGGCATGGGCGCGAAGGGCAGGAACTTCTACAACGACCTCGCCCGCCGGTACGGCTACGAGAAGGAGGCCGAGCAAATCCAGGACCTGTACCTGGCCGGGAGGAAGGACGAGGCGGCCGCGCTCGTGCCCCGCGAGCTGCTCGAGCTGACCTCGCTCGTCGGCCCGGAGGGCCTGGTGCGCGAGCGCATCGCCGCGATGCGCGAGGCGGGCGTGACCGTGCTCAACGTCACCCCGATGGCGAACACGCACGCCGAGCGGGTGCGCCTGATCGAGCGGGTGCGCGAGCTCGCCTCCTGAGTCCCGCCCCGGCCCGCCCCCGGGTCAGGGGGCGAGGCACTGGGTGTACAGCACGGTGAGGCGGCGCTCCAGCTCCGCCAGGTCGAGTTCGGTGGCCGTCTGCCCGAGCGTACGGCGGAGCGACCCGCCGCCAAGGAAGATCGCGGTGGCGAGCGCGGCGCGCTCCCGCGCCCCGGGGCCCTCGAGCCGCTCGGCGAGCGGGCCGAGGATCGCGCTCTCCACCCGTCGCCGCAGCACCGACCGGATCTCCGGGCTGCCGCCCGCCCGGTCGATCACGCGCCCCACCGGATCGGAGGTCTCCGCGGCGATCCGCCGCGCCACGAACGACGCCAGGCGCGCGGGCAGGCCCTCCGGGTCGCCCTCGAGCACCGACTCGAGCTGGGAGCGTGCGGCGATCACCTCGGCGAACAGGTTCGCCTTGCTCCCGAAGTACCGGTTGACGAGGGCCACGTTCGCGCCCGCCTCGTTGGCGATCATGCGCACCGTGACGTGGTCGTAGCCGTGCTCGGCGAACAGCCGCGTCGCCGCCTCGAGGATGCGCCGCGTGGTCGCCTCGCGGTCCCGGCACGGCCGGTTACCGGTGCCGGCCGCGGTGGGCTGGGTGTCCATGGTGGCGTCGTCCCCTCACACCCGGCGGATCCGGGTGTCCGTGATCGCTTTCCTGGAGCACTGTAGTGCGCCCCGGCCCCGGCGGCACAGAAGTAAACAACCGTATACTAGCCGAAAGATGTACGGTGCACACAAAGGGGCGCTTGGTGACTGAAGCTGGCATCCGATCGGACGTCCCGCACACCCCGAGCCCGCAGCGCCGCGGCTACACCCACCGGGAGATCATGCAGATCCTCTCCGGGCTGCTCGCCGCGATGCTCACCTCCATGCTGTCCACCTCGGTGGTCGGCACCGCGCTGCCCACGATCGTGGGCGAGCTCGGCGGGCAGGAGCAGCTCTCCTGGGTCGCCGCGGCGTACCTGCTCACCATGACGGTGTCGGTGCCGCTGTGGGGCAAGCTGTCGGACCTGTTCGGCCGCAAGCGCACCTTCCAGCTCGCCCTCGTCACCTTCACCCTCGCCTCGGTCGCGGCCGGCATGTCCCAGAGCATGGGCATGCTGATCGCGGCCCGCGCCGTCCAGGGGGTGGGCGGCGGCGGGATCATGGCGCTCGTCCAGGTGATCCTCGGCGACGTGGTCGAGCCGCGGGAGCGCGGGCGCTACAACGGGTACGTCGGCGCGGTCTTCGGCGTCTCCACGATCGCCGGGCCGCTCCTCGGCGGCCTGCTCGTCGACGCCGAGGGCCTCGGCTGGCGGTGGTGCTTCTACCTGGCGCTGCCGTTCGCGATCGCCGCCTTCGTCGTGGTGCAGCGCAAGCTGCGCCTGCCGTACGTCAAGCGGGACGCCCGGATCGACTGGTGGGGCGCGTTCACCATCACCGGCGCCGCGGCGAGCCTCATGCTCGTGCTCTCCCTCGGCGGCCACGAGTTCGCCTGGGACTCCCCGTGGAGCCTCGGCCTGCTCGGGGTGAGCGCGGTGCTCGGCGTCGCCGCGGTGTTCGCCGAGCGCCGGGCCGCCGACCCGATCCTGCCGCCGCGCCTGTTCCGCGACCGGACGTTCGTGCTCACCAGCATCGCCTCGCACCTGCTCGGCATCGCCCTGTTCGCGATGATGATCTACCTGCCCCAGTACCTGCAGATCGTCAAGGGCATGACGCCGATGGTGTCGGGGCTGATGACCCTGCCGATGGTGCTCTCCCACGTGCTCGCCTCGCTCGTCTCGGGCCGCCTGGTCAGCCGGTACGGGCGGTGGAAGGTCTACCCGACGATCGGGCTGCTGCTCGTCGCGGCCGGCCTGGCGCTGCTGGCCGGACTCGACGCGGGCGCCTCCGAGGTCGTCATCGGGATCGGCGCCGGCGTGGTCGGCGCCGGCTTCGGCATGAGCATGCCCACCCTCCTGCTCGCCGCGCAGAACGCCGTGGAGCGCCGGGACATGGCGGTCGCCACCGCGGGCGTCGGCTTCTTCCGCAGCCTGGGCGGCGCGGTCGGCGTGGCCGCGTTCGGCGCGATCCTCACCAACCGGGTGCACGACGAGATGACCCGGCTCCTGGCCGCCGCCCACATCAAGCTCACCGGTACCGTCGATCTGGGCACGCCCGAGGCGATCCGTGGGCTCGCGCCCGCCGTACGGCACGTCGTCGTGCACGCCTTCGCCGACGCGATGAGCACCGTGTTCCTCGTCGCCGTCCCGACGGCACTGCTCGGCGCCGTCGCCGTCGCGTGCCTGCGCGAGCTGCCCTTGCGCACCGGGGCGTCCTCGCCCTCCGCTTGAACGGTGCGCAAGATTTGACACTTCAAAGACTTGAATCGTTCAGGTTAATGGGGGTAGCTTCGAGCCATGGCGACGCCGACGACTCCGACCACCGCCGATGAGCTGCGCCGCGCGGGCCTGCGGGTCACCGCGGCCCGGGTCGCACTGCTCGAGGTGGTCCGTGCCGGGGATCACCTGGGTGTCGAGGCGATCGCCGAGCGGGTGCGTGACCGTGTGGGTCACATCTCCCTGCAGGCCGTGTACGACGCCCTGAACGCGCTCACCGCGGCGGGGCTCGTGCGCAAGATCGAGCCTGCGGGGAGCCCGGCCCGGTACGAGGGACGCGTCGGCGACAACCACCACCACGTCGCCTGCCGGTCCTGCGGCGCGGTCGCCGACGTCGACTGCGCCACGGGTTCGGCGCCCTGCCTCACCGCGTCCGACGACCACGGCTACGTGATCGACGAGGCCGAGGTCATCTACTGGGGGCTGTGTCCTGACTGCGCCGCACGCGGCCCCGCCAGCACGTCCTGAACTCGACGCATCGTCCGGAGGGAACCCCATTGACCGAGAAGCCTGACGCAGTCGCGACCGAGGCCGCCGCTTCCCAGGGTGGCCGGCCGGCCGACCAGAAGCGTCTTCCGCACCCCACGCAGGGTGACGCGAACCGCATGTGGTGGCCCGAGCGGCTGAACCTGAAGATCCTCCACAAGAACCCGCCGGCGGCCAACCCGATGGGGGAGGACTTCGACTACGCCGAGGAGTTCAAGAAGCTCGACCTCGCGGCGGTGAAGAAGGACATCGCCGAGGTGCTCACCACGTCGCAGGACTGGTGGCCCGCCGACTTCGGCCACTACGGCCCGTTCATCATCCGCATGGCCTGGCACAGCGCGGGGACCTACCGCATCCACGACGGCCGCGGCGGCGCCGGCTCGGGTCAGCAGCGCTTCGCCCCGCTGAACAGCTGGCCGGACAACGCCAACCTCGACAAGGCCCGCCGGCTGCTGTGGCCGGTGAAGAAGAAGTACGGCCGCAAGATCTCCTGGGCCGACCTGCTCATCCTCGCCGGCAACGTCGCCCTCGAGATCATGGGCGTCAAGACGTTCGGCTTCGCCGGCGGCCGGGTTGACGCCTGGGAGCCCGACGACGACGTGTACTGGGGCCCGGAGTCGACCTGGCTCGGCGACGAGCGGTACCACGGTGACCGCGAGCTCGAGGAGCCCCTCGCCGCGGTGCAGATGGGCCTCATCTACGTCAACCCCGAGGGCCCGAACGGCAACCCGGACCCGCTCGCCGCGGCGCGCGACATCCGGGAGACCTTCCGCCGGATGGGCATGACCGACGAGGAGACGGTCGCCCTGATCGCCGGCGGCCACACCTTCGGCAAGACCCACGGCGCGGGCCCGGCCGAGCACGTCGGCCCCGAGCCCGAGGCGGCCCCGATCGAGCAGCAGGGCCTGGGCTGGAAGAGCAGCTACGGCACCGGCAAGGGCAAGGACACGATCACCAGCGGCCTCGAGGTCACCTGGACCTCCTCGCCGACCCAGTGGTCGAACGGCTTCCTGCGGAACCTGTTCGGGTTCGAGTGGGAGCTCACCAAGAGCCCGGCGGGCGCCTGGCAGTGGAAGCCCAAGGGCGATCAGGGCAAGGACCTGGTGCCGGACGCGCACGACCCGAACAAGCGGCACCAGCCGGGCATGCTCACCACCGACCTCGCCCTCCGGTTCGACCCGATCTACGAGCCGATCGCGCGGCGCTTCCTGGAGAACCCGGACGAGTTCCAGAAGGCGTTCGCCAAGGCGTGGTTCAAGCTGACCCACCGCGACATGGGCCCGGTCTCCCGGTACCTCGGCCCCGAGGTGCCGGACGAGGTGCAGATCTGGCAGGACCCGCTGCCGGAGCGCGACTACGAGCTCATCGACGAGGCGGACGTCGCCGAGCTCAAGCGCCGCATCCTCGAGTCCGGCCTGTCCCCGGCCGACCTGGTGTTCACCGCGTGGGCGGCGGCCGCCTCGTTCCGCGGCAGCGACAAGCGCGGCGGCGCCAACGGCGCGCGCATCCGCCTCGAGCCGCAGAACTCCTGGGAGGTCAACGAGCCCGAGCGGATCGCGCCGGTGCTGCGCCGCCTGGAGGAGATCCAGCAGGCCTTCAACTCCGCCCAGACCGGCGGCAAGAAGGTCTCGCTCGCCGACCTGATCGTGCTCGGCGGCACCGCCGCGGTGGAGCAGGCGGCGAAGCAGGGCGGCGTCGACGTCACGGTGCCGTTCACCCCGGGCCGGGTGGACGCCCTGCAGGAGCAGACCGATGTCGAGGCGTTCTCGGTGATGGAGCCGAAGGCCGACGGGTTCCGCAACTACCTCGGCAAGGGCACCCGGCTCCCGGCCGAGTACCTGCTCGTCGACCGGGCGAACCTGCTCACCCTCTCCGCCCCGGAGATGACGGTCCTCGTCGGCGGCCTGCGGGTGCTGGGCGCGAACCACAAGCAGGCCCCGCACGGCGTCTTCACCGACCGGGTGGGCACGCTGAGCAACGACTTCTTCGTCAACCTGCTCGACATGGGCGTCGAGTGGCAGCCGGTGTCCGGCGACGACAACCTCTTCGAGGGCCGCGACCGCGCCACCGGCGAGGTGAAGTGGACCGCCACCCGCGTCGACCTCATCTTCGGCGCGAACTCCGAGCTCCGCGCGATCGCCGAGGTGTACGCCTGCGACGACGCCAAGGAGAAGTTCGTCCACGACTTCGTCAAGGCGTGGCACAAGGTGATGGACCTCGACCGGTTCGACGTCCACGCCTGATCACGATCTGACCCGGCCGGGCCGCCGCCCGGCCGGGACCGGGGTCCGGGCCGGCCGCCGCGCCGGCCCGGACCTTTCGTCTTTCCTGTCATCTCTTCCGGCCGTCTTTCCGGTCGTCCTCCCGCCCGCCCCGGCGGCCGGCGCCCGCGCCGCCTCCGGGCGGCGCGCACCGGTTCCGCCACCTCGCCGCCGCGTCGCCGCGGCGAGGCCGTACAGTCGGGGGCATGGAGTTCGACCACGCCGCGCGGCGGGCCCGGCTCGCCGCGCTGCTCGCCGGATACACCGAAGAGCCCGGCCGGGACGCCCGCGGCCTCGACGCGCTGCTCGTCACCGACCCGGTGAACGTGCGCTACCTCACCGGGCTGGTGAGCTCGAACGCGGCGGTGCTGGTGCGGGCGGACGGCTCGGCGGTGCTCGCCACCGACGCCCGGTACGCCGAGGCGGCCGGGCGGCTCTGCCGCGACGTCGAGGTGATCGAGGCGCGGGACACGGCCGGCGCCCTCGCCGGGCTCGCGCACGGCGGGCGCGTCGGCATCGAGGCCCACCACATGACGGTCGCCGCCTACCGGCGGCTGGGGGAGTGGCCGGTGCCGACCCAGGGCCTGGTGGAGACCGTGCGGGAGGTGAAGGACGAGGCGGAGATCGCCGCGCTGCGCACCGCGTGCGAGATCACCGACCAGGCCTTCGCCGACGTGATCGAGCGCATCCGGCCCGGCATGACCGAGCGCGAGATCGCCCGCGCGCTGGAACTCCGGATGATCGAGCTCGGCGCGGAGAAGCCCGCGTTCGACTCGATCGTGGCGAGCGGCCCCAACGGGTCCGTGCCGCACCACTCGCCGACCGACCGGCCGGTGGCCCGCGGGGACCTGCTGACCATGGACTTCGGGGCGCGGTACGCGGGCTACCACGCGGACATGACCCGGACGGTCGCGATCGGGACCGTCGCGGACTGGCAGCGCGACCTGTACGAGCTGGTGCGCGAGGCCCAGCGGGCCGGCCGCCACGCGGTGCGGGCCGGCGCGGTGGTGCACCGGGTGGACGCCGCCGCCCGGGACGTGATCGCCGCCGCGGGCCACGCCGAGCGGTTCGAGCACGGGCTGGGCCACGGCGTCGGCCTCGCCATCCACGAGGATCCGTTCCTCGCGCCCGACCGGCACGGTCCCGGCGACGGGTCCGGCGGGGCGGGTTCCCGGCCCGCGGCGGAGACCGGGCGTGCCGGGGCGGTGACGGATCGGCGCGGCGAGTGCGACCGCGAGGGCTGTAAACTAAAGGATCGAGTTCCGATCACCGTGGAGCCGGGAGTCTATCTCCCCGGCGTAGGTGGCGTCCGGATCGAGGACACTCTCGTTACGCGGGGCGACAAGCCGGAACTGCTCACCCGCACCACCAAGGAGCTGTTGGTCCTCTGACATGCGAGGGCCCCGCGGCGGTACCAGGAGATGACTAGTGGCGACGACGAACGACCTTAAAAACGGCATGGTACTCAAGCTCGACGGCGGCGAGCTGTGGTCCGTTGTGGAGTTCCAGCACGTCAAGCCCGGTAAGGGTGGCGCGTTCGTCCGTACCAAGCTGAAGCACGTCCTGACCGGCAAGGTCGTGGACAAGACGTTCAACGCCGGTGTCAAGGTGGACGTGGCGACCGTCGACAAGCGGGAGATGCAGTACTCCTACCGCGACGGCGACGACTTCGTCTTCATGGACACCGAGACCTACGACATGATCCACATTCCCCAGGCCACCGTCGGTGACGCGGCGAACTACCTGCTGGAGAACATGACCGCGACGGTGGCGTTCAGCGAGGGCGAGCCGCTGTACGTCGAGCTGCCCGCCTCGGTCGAGCTCACCATCGCCCACACCGAGCCCGGCGTCCAGGGTGACCGGTCCACCGGCGGCACCAAGCCCGCGACGCTGGAGACGGGCGCGGAGATCAAGGTCCCGCTGTTCATCACGACCGGGGAGAGGGTCAAGGTCGACACCCGTACCGGCGAGTACCTCGGCCGGGCCTGAGGTGACCGCACGGGGAAAGGCCCGCCGCCGCGCGCTCGACATCCTGTTCGAGGCCGAGATGCGCGGCGAGGACCCGCTCCACGTCCTCGCCGAGCGGCGGGAGCGGGCGCAGCCGCCGATCAACGAGTACACGGTGTTCCTGGTGGAGGGCGTCCGCCGGCACCGGGAGCGGATCGACGAGCTGATCTCCACCTACGCCCAGGGATGGACCCTCGATCGCATGCCCGCGGTCGACCGCAACATCCTGCGCGCCGGGACCTACGAGCTGCTGTGGGCCGACGACGTGCCCGACGGCGTGGTGATCAGCGAGTGGGTGCACCTCGCCGCCGAGCTGTCCACCGACGACTCGCCGCACTTCGTCAACGGCCTGCTCGCCCGGTTCATGAAGCTCAAGCCGTCGCTGGCACTGTGAGTGCCGCCTCCCGGTCGGGGACGGTAGGCTGGCCGTGACCGGCCGAACGAGGCTCCGTATCAGACCGGGAGGCGATCCGAAGGTGCGCACGGAGGGCGCGACCCGGCAGCCGGCCACGTCACCCGCGGCCCGGACCGCCGTGGTGTGGAGCGCGCTGCGCGCGGTCCTGGCCGAGCGCGTGGCCGAGACCGGCCGCGCGCGGCTCGACATCGTGGACGCCGGCGGCGGCACGGGCAACTTCGCCGTCCCGCTCGCCGAGCTGGGGCACACGCTCACCGTCGTCGATCCCAGCCCCGACTCGCTCGCCGCCCTGGAACGGCGCGCGGCCGAGGCCGGGGTGACCGTGCGGGGCATCCAGGGCGACGCGGCCGACGTGGCCCAGCTGCTTCCCGAGGGCACGGCCGACCTCGTGCTGTGCCACAGCGTGCTCGAGTACGTCGAGGACCCCGCCGCCGCGCTCGCCACGCTGGCCCGGCTGCTCCGCCCCGGCGGCGTGATCAGCGTGCTCGCCGCCAACGCGGTCTCCGCCGTACTGCACCGCGCGATCGCCGGCCGGTTCGACGAGGCGCTGCAGGCGCTGGCCGACCCCGCCGGACGGTGGGGCGACCGCGACCCGGTGCCGCGGCGCTTCACCCGCGACGCCCTCACCGCGCTGCTCACCAAGGCCGGTTTCACCGTCGTCGAGACGCACGGCGTCCGCGTCTTCGCCGACCTCGTGCCGAGCCGGCTCGTCGACACCGAGCCCGGGGCCGCCGACGCCCTCATCGAGCTGGAGGAGGCGGCTGCCGCCCACCCGGCGCTGCGCGACGTCGCCACCCAGCTCCACCTGCTCGCCCGCGCCCCCGGCCGGTGATGACACGCGGGCGCGTCCGCGCTGGTCGAACGGGTGTTCGGGTAGGGTGGCGGTGTGTCGCGTAAGCAGGTGATGCCGCCGCGGGCGGTGCCCTGGGGGGAGCGGGCCGACGACACCGGCTGCACGATCCTCCACGTCGACATGGACGCCTTCTACGCGAGCGTCGAGCTGCTGGAGCGGCCCGAGCTCCGCGGCAGGCCGGTGATCGTCGGCGCGGCGGGCCCGCGGGGCGTGGTGCTCAGCGCCACCTACGAGGCCCGGCGGTACGGCGTGCACTCCGCGATGCCGATGACCCGGGCACGGCGGCTGTGCCCGGACGCGGTGATCATCCCGCCGGACCACGCCAAGTACGCCGAGGTCTCCCGCGGCGTCATGGAGCTGTTCCGGTCGATCACGCCGCTGGTCGAGCCGCTCTCCACCGACGAGGCGTTCCTCGACGTCGCGGGCGCCCGCCGCAGGCTCGGCCGCCCGGCGCGGATCGCCGCGCTGCTGCGCGAGCAGGTGGCCGAGCGGTACGGCATCACCTGCTCGGTGGGGGTGGCGAGCACGAAGCTCGTCGCCAAGCTCGCCTCCCGGCAGTGCAAGCCCGACGGCATGCTCGTCGTCCCGGTCGACCGGGTCCTGGAGTTCCTCCACCCGCTCCCGGTGGCGGCGCTGTGGGGCGTGGGGGAGCGCACCGAGCAGGCGCTGGCCCGGCTCGGCATCCGCACCGTCGGCGACCTCGCCCACGTGCCCGTGGCCACGCTGCGGCGCGAGTTCGGCGCGGTCGGCGAGCACCTCGCCGCGCTCGCCTGGGGCCGCGACGAGCGGCGGGTGACCCCGCACGTGCCGGACCGGAGCATCGGCGCCGAGGAGACCTTCCCGCACGACATCGTCGACCCGGACGAGATCCGGCGCGAGCTGCTGCGGCTGTCGGAGCGGGTCGCCGCGCGGCTGCGCGCCGCCGGCCGGGTGGCCCGCACGGTGAGCGTGAAGCTGCGGCGCGCCGACTTCACCACCATCACCCGCTCCCGCACCCTGCGCGAGCCGACCGACGTCGGCCAGGAGATCTACGCCACGGCCCGGGAGCTGTACGCCGCCGCCGGGCTGGAGCGGGTACGGCTGCGCCTGGTCGGCGTGCGCGCGGAGAACCTGCGCCCCGCCGAGACCGCGACGCGCCAGCTCACCCTGGGCGAGCGGGAGACCGGCTGGCGCGAGGCGGAGCGGGCGATGGACGCCGTGGCGCGCCGGTTCGGCAGCGGCGCGGTCCGGCCCGCCTCGCTGCTGCGGCCGGTTCCGGACGATGCCGACCCGGAGGTGAACGAGCAGGATCGCCGCATCGTTTGATGGAATGGAGGTATGACGTCGCGCAGGCGCCGGACCGCGGTGGCATGCGGGCCGGGTCCCTCGGCCGGAGCACCCGGACCCGTTCGGTGGAACGGGTTCATGCCGCCACCTCCGGTTTGGTCTGGGTTGGACGTTTTCTTTCGCCTGCGTCTGCAGCCTCGTATTCTGGGGATAACCGACCGCGAGGTTCGGACACCCCGTGTCGTCCGTTGCCGTCTTCCCCGTACTGGGGCCGTCCTTGGGAGGCGCCGTGCCGCTCTCTGAGCACGAGCAGCGCTTGCTCGACCAGATCGAGCAGGCCCTCTACGCCGAGGACCCGAAATGGGCCAACGCCGTTCGCAGCACTGATCCGCGCAACCACTACAAGCGCCGTCTGATCAAGGCCTCGATCGGGTTCGTGCTCGGTGTGGTGCTGTTGATGGTGGGCGTGGTGACACCGCTCACTCCGCTCGGTGTCGCGCTGGGGGTGGGCGGCTTCGTGGTCATGCTCGCCACGTCGTTGTGGGGCCTGTCCAGCTGGAAGCGCATGAACGGGTTCGCCGCCGACCCCGCCGGGCCGTCGCGCGGGCCGGGCCGTCGTGCCGGCCGTCCCAGCTTCATGGAGCGCATGGAGGAGCGCTGGCGCCGCCGTCACGAGGAGCGCTGAGCGCCCCGCGGACGGATCGCGGCCCGTGGGCCCCGCTCCCTCGGGCCGGGGTTTCGTGCGCCCGGACCGAACCGTTCGCACCGCGGCGGACCGGGGACCGGTCCGCCGCCTCGTGATGCGTGGGTGACGGCGGGTACGCACCCCTGCCGGCGGCACGGCACGGATCGGGCCTGACACGGGGCCTGCCGAACCGAGGACGCGCCGCGTCCGGCGACCTCATCGACCCCTCGCTCCGGGCGCCTCGCGCGCTCGGAGCGGGAAGGTGTTTCCACCCGGAGCCGCCTCGGGGCTTCGATCCCGCGGCCTGCGCATGACGAGTGCTGCGCATTGCTTCTGCATCACTGCCGCATCGCTCCGGCCGCCCGAGCCAACGCCACCTCTCTTCGTCATCGGCGCGCCCACGGCGCGCCCGGCCCCGGCGGTGCCGCCGGCCGCGCGCGCCGGCGCGACCCGCTCGGGCGGCCGCACGATGACCGGGCACGGGATCAGGCCTGACCCGCGATCTGCGCGCATGGGCCGCGCCCGGCGACGCACGCCCGCCGGTGCCCGACGAGACCGGCGGGCGCACCACCCCTGCAGGGCCACCGGCGTGCGCCGCCTCGGCGAGCGACCGGCCAGGGCCGCTGGGCGGACCGTGCGGAGACGCGGCACCGGTCACGCGCGCCGGACACGGCGGCCGGAGCCTTCCCGGCCCTCCCGCCGGGACCCTCCGGCGTCTCGCGGCCACCCCGTCGAGCGTCACCCGATGCCGCCCGCCGCGCCTGCGCGCGCCGGGCGCACGCCCGCGAGGCCGGGCCGCGGGTCACGCCCGGGCGGAACCGCCTTTGGGCGCGTCGCCGCCGGGAACGCGGACGTGCCGGTCAGCGGCCCACCCGGGTGAGCACCCGGTCGGCGCGCTCGGCGCCGGCCGTCCCGCGCGAGGCGGGGACGCGGCGGCGCGGCCGGATGTTCTCCAGCAGGTCGAAGGCGTCGAGGACGCGCTCGCCGGCGCCGCGCAGCCGCCGCAGGGTCGAGGGCGGGGCGAGGACCGCGCGCAGCCGCCGCCACCGCGACACCGTGGCGGCGAGGGCGCGCCGTACCCGGCGGATGTCGTCCCGGCGCGGCGTCTCGCGGCCCGGATCGCGGGCGTAGCGCAGCCGCTCCTCGGCGAACGCGATCCGGTGCACCGCGGCCGCGGTATCCGGATCGAGGTCGTACTCCTCGGTGAGCCGCCGGGCGAGCGCCCGCGGGCTCTCGCTCGCCCGCCGCGGCAGGCCGTAGTCGTACAGCACGTCGCACAGCTCGGCCCACGCCGCGTGCACCGCCGCGCGGCCGCCGCCCCCGCGGCGCCCGGCCCGCTCGCCCGCCACGTGCGCCCGGGCCTCGCCGGCGGCCGTGCCCTCGGGCGCCGGGGGTGGCGTGGTCCAGGCGCGGCGGCGGCGCAGCCGGGTGAGCAGGCGCCAGGCCGCCGGGAGCAGCGCGATCAGCAGCAGCACGCCGGCCCCGATGCCGATCTTGGCGGCGAGCGGCATGCCCTCGTCCACCTCGATCGGCACGCCGCCGATTCCCGGGTCGAGCTCGCGCGGGTTGCGCATGGTCTGCCCGGCCTCGTCGGACCCCTCGCTCTCCTCCGGCGTCGGGGTCGCCTCGTCGTCCGGCGTGCTGCTCTGCTCGCCCTCGCCGGTCGGCGTGGCCTGCTCGGAGTAGTCGGGCGCCCGGGCGGTGCCCTGCCCGAACGGGCCGCTCGGCGTGGGCTCGAAGCGCAGCCAGCCGACCCCCTCGAAGTACAGCTCCGGCCAGGCGTGCGCGTCGTGCGTGCCGACCCGCCAGCCATCGGCCACCCGGTTGCCGCCGGTGTAGCCGATCGCCACCCGCGAGGGGATGCCGAGCACCCGGGCCATCACCGCCATCGCGGCGGCGAACTGCTCGCAGTACCCGGTGCGGTTGCGGATGAGGAAGTCGACCAGCGCGGAGTTGCTCTGCCCCCGGGTCGTGAGGCTGTAGGTGAAGTCGCCGTCCCCGGTGAACCACTGCTGCAGCCGGACCGCCTTCGCGTACGGCGTGGGCGCGTTCCGGGTCACCCGGCGGGCCAGCCGGGCGATCTCGGGGGGCAGATCGGGCGGCAGCTCCAGGTACCGGTCGACGACGTCGGCGGGCGGCAGCCCGGCCCGGTCCAGCTGCTCGGGGGTCGGCCGCGGCTCGTCGCTCACCACCCGGTAGCCGAGCCCGCGCGCCTCCTGGCGGGTGGAGAAGACCATGAGCGTGGTCTGGTCGGCCCGCCAGTCGCCCTCCACGTCCACCTGCGTCGGCGGGTACGGCAGCGGCAGGAAGTGCAGCCGCGAGATGTCGTCGCTCATCCGGATCCGCAGCTCCACCCGCTCGGTGCGCACCGCCGGGCCGAGGCCGGGCGGCCGGGGCAGCGGGCCCTCCGAGACCCGGTCCTCGGGGCGCCCGCGCGGGCTCGACATGCCCCACTCCTCGCCGTCGAACCGGTCGAGCGACCACAGCCGCAGGTAGCGGGGCGCGCCGTCGGAGCTGGTGTAGGTGAGGACGGTGGCGTTCTCGGTCTGGGTGAGCTGGCCCCGCATGCCCGCCACCGGGTTGGGGATGGTGATCGTGTTGCCGCGCCCGCCGGGGCCGCCGCCGGGCCCGAACCCGAACAGCGGCTCGGGCTCGAGCGTGGGCACGAGCGCGGGCACCAGGATCGCGAGCGCGATCGCCGCGTACCCGATGCGCTTGCCGGAGAGCCGGAACGACGCGCCGCCCGCCGCGGGCGAGCCGGGCGGGGCCGACGCGGCCGGCCGGTGCGCGCGGCGCAGCAGCACCGCGCGCCCCCACTGCCCGATGCGCTCGCGGCCGTCCGACAGCAGCAGGCCGATGTAGCCGAACGCGGCGATCACCACGACCGGCCAGGCGATCGGGTCGCTGATCACCGCGGCGGGCACGCTGAACAGCGCGAGCAGCGGCAGCCCGGCGAGCGCCGCCCGGCGCAGCCGTACCGCGAACAGGTCGACGAGGATCGCGATCACCCCGATGCCGCCCGCGGCGATCAGGGTGATGCCCGTCGAGTCGGGGACCGGCGCCGCGTACCGCTGGATGTCCTCGAACCCCCCGACGAGCAGCAGCCATAGCACGTACGCCGAGTCGCGGGTCGGCACGATCCCGGCCCACGCGTACTCCCCGGCGAAGATCCAGGTGACCACGAGGCCGAGCACGACCAGCTGCACGATCGGCACCAGCCGCCGGTCGACGGTGAAGCGGGAGCCGAGCACGCCCACCGCGGTCACCGCGATCAGCACCGCCAGCCCGGACCAGAACCAGGTTCCGTGCTGGAACAGCGGGTACAGCGTGAGCGCCACCGCTCCGGTGGCGAGACCGGACGCGAGGGGAAGCCTCATGCGGCACCTCCGGTGATCGGGCCCGGCGCCGTCACCTGGGACCGTCCGGCCTGCGGCCACACCGCGGCGAGCGGCACCCCCGCGGGCAGCCGGACCACCCGCCAGCCCGCCGCGGCGAGCACGGCCTCCGCGTTCCGCACGGTCTCCTCGTCGCCGTCGAGGGCGCCCGGACGCCAGGTGGCGACGTCGAGCAGCACGGCCACGGCGGTCACCCCGCCGTGCCGCAGCCGGGCGAGGGCGCGGGCGTCGGTCTCGTCGAGCGCGCCGAGCACGGCCACGATCAGCCCGTCGCCGCCGCCCTGCCGCAGCGCCCCGACGCCCATCTCCAGCGACCGCGCCGCGCTCTCCCGCACCACCGCGAGCGCGTCGAGCAGCGCGCCCCCGTCGTCGGGGAGGTGCTGCGGGCCGAGGTCGGTCACCAGGCGCAGCCCGAGCCCCTCGCGGGCGAGGTGTACGCCGATCGACGCCGCGGCCGACACCGCCGTCTCGAACGAGGATCGCGGCCCCTCGCCGCGGTGCGCGTACCTGCGGGTGTCGAGCAGCAGCGCGCCGCGGCTCTGCCACTGCTGCTCCTCGCGGCGCACCATGAGCTCGCCGTACCGGGCGGTGGACCGCCAGTGCACCCGGCGCAGGTCGTCGCCGTGCCGGTACTCGCGCGGCGCCACGTCGTCGTCACCGGCCACCGCCACGCTGCGGGTACGGCTCTCGCCGCCGCCGGCCCACTCGCCCGACAGCGGCACCCGCGGCAGCGCCTCCACCACGGGGGTCACCACGAGGGTGTCGGTGATCGTGAACGACCGGGTGAGCTCGACCAGCCCGAACGGGTCGGTGATGCGCACCGACAGCGGGCCGATGGCGAACCGGCCCCGCAGATCGGAGCGCACCTTGTAGTCGATCTCGCGCACGCCGCGCGGCTCCACCCGGTCGAGCACGAAGCGGGGGCGCGCGCCGAGCGCGTACTGCAGGGCGTCCTCGATGAGCAGCAGCCCGGTGGGCAGCCGGGTGACGTTCTCCAGCCGCAGCGTCACCGTGGCCTCGTTGCCCACCGCGACCCGGGTGGGGGAGAGCCGCCGGGCGCAGCCGAGCCGGTACCGGGTGCGCGCCACGACCATGGCCGCGAGCAGCGGCAGCGCGATGATGAGCACGCCCACCCGGAGCAGGTCGTGCTCGCCGAAGAAGAAGGCGCACAGCAGCGCGGCGACACCGGAGGCGAGGAACGACCTGCCTCGCGGCGTGAGTGCCCGCAGCCCCGCGGTCACCGCCGGGATCCCGATTGCGTCTCCGGGACCGGAACCACGCGCAGCAGGTCGGCGAGCACCTGCTCGGGCATCCGGCGCTGGCCCTGGGCCTCGACGCTGGGCAGCAGCCGGTGGGCGAGCACCGGCACGGCGAGGTCCTGCAGGTCGTCGGGGATGACGTAGTCGCGCCCGGACAGCGCCGCGTGGGCCCGCGCCGCCCGCACCAGGTGGAGGGTGGCCCGCGGCGAGGCGCCCAGGCGCAGCTCCGGGGTGGTGCGGGTGGCGGTGACCAGGTCGATCGCGTACCGCTTGATCGCGGGCGAGACGTACACCATGCGCACGATCTCGATCAGCTCGCGCACCTCGGTGGTGGTGGCGACCGGCTGCAGCTTGTCGAGCGGCGAGGTGCCGCCGTGCACGTCGAGCATCTCCAGCTCGGCGGCGGGCTCCGGGTAGCCCATGGCGATCCGGGCGGTGAACCGGTCGCGCTGCGCCTCGGGGAGCGGGTAGGTGCCCTCCATCTCGATCGGGTTCTGGGTCGCGATCACCATGAACGGCGGCTCGAGGTGGTAGGTGCTGCCGTCCACGGTCACCTGCCGCTCCTCCATGCACTCCAGCAGCGCGGACTGGGTCTTGGGGGAGGCGCGGTTGATCTCGTCACCGACCACGATGTTCGCGAACACCGGGCCCGGCTTGAACTCGAACTCCCGGGTCTGCTGGTTGTAGGCGCTCACCCCGGTGATGTCGCTGGGCAGCAGGTCGGGGGTGAACTGCACCCGCCGCACCGAGCAGTCGATCGAGCGGGCGAGCGCCTTGGCGAGCATCGTCTTGCCGACGCCGGGCACGTCCTCGATGAGCAGGTGGCCTTCGGCGAGCAGGACGGTGAGGGTGAGCCGGACGGCGGCGCTCTTGCCCTCGATCACCGACTCGATCGCCTCGCGGATCCGGTTCGCGGTGGAAGCGAGCTCCTCCAGCCGGTCACCCACGTCGTGAGTAATCGCCACCGGGCCTCCCCGTGAGATCCCGCAAGACGGCGATACGGCGCCTTGCGAATCCTTTTCCTTTACATGTACCGACCCTACGTCCCGCCGGGTCCGCAGACGACTTTATGGATGCTTCATCCAAATTTACGACCGTTTGCGGATGAAAGCGGGAGGTCCGCAACCGCGGCGCACCCGCGCCCGCGCGCGCCAGGCGGCCATGTCCGCAGGTCGGCCGCCGCGTTCCGGCCGGCCGGACGGCGCCGGTCCGGCGGGCGGCGCAGATGAATGGATCAACGTATCGGTACCGAATGGATCGCCGCCCGGGCGGCACGCGGCGCGTTCGCGGTACGGCGGGCCGGGGCGGCGGCGTGACCGCGGTACGGCGCGGAACCCGGCGCCCGCGGCGGCGGCCCGGCCGGGGAGCCCGTGCCGTATACGGAGAATCCGTCAGATTGTCAAATCGGACGTTACGTCGAGATTGGCGGTAAAGGTGCGACACGCCGTGCGCGCGGCGGGCGCCGCTCGCCCCCTCCACTCCGCACCACCCCTCCTGACCTGCGAAAACGCGACGGAAAATGCGCGAGTGAAGCGTGTGAAACAGTTGACCGTGGGGAGATGTGGAGTAAGGTGGTGCGCAGTGGAGGGCCGGTGCGACAGCGCTGAGTGCTCCACCGGACACGGGAGGTGGCGCCGATGTTCCTCGGCACTCACCATCCGCGTCTCGACGACAAGGGACGGCTGTTTCTGCCGGCGAAGTACCGCGAGGAGCTGGCGGAGGGTCTGGTGATCACCAAGGGCCAGGAGCGCTGCCTCTATGTGTTTCCCATGGAGGAGTTCCGGCGCATTACCGAGGCGTTGCGCACCGCGCCCGTGACCGCCAAGGCCGTCCGCGACTACAGCCGGGTGTTCTTCGCCGGGGCGTCGGACGAGGTGCCCGACAAGCAGGGGCGGATCACGATCCCGCAGCATCTGCGCGAGTACGCCGGCCTGCGCCGGGACTGCGCGGTCATCGGCGCCAACACCCGCCTCGAGATCTGGGACGCCGAGGCCTGGGAGGCGTACCTCGCCGACCGGGAGCAGGCGTTCGCCGAGCTGTCGGAGGAGGTGCTGCCCGGAGTCCTGTAGATCACGGTCGCCCGTCGGTGAGAACGTCGTTCGGCGAGGTCTCCACCCGCTCCTTCGCGGGCTTCCGGGGCCGCACCGGAGCAGCGAGCCGGACCCGTCAGCTGATGCACCTTCCCCGGTGTCAGGTGGCGGGGGCGAGCGCGAGGACGCGGATGGGGACCTGGCCGGACGATTCAGGGCGCGCACGCCGCGCCCGGCGAGGGAGGCCGCGCCGCCGGCCGCCTCGCGGCGGCCGCCCGGGCGTGGCCCGCCCGGCGCCGGCTGAACGACGTTTTCAGGTGGGGGCCGACGGGGGGACCGAGTCACGGATACGCGAAAAGGGGGGCTACGGCATGCGTTCCGGACACATCGAGCAGAGCGGGCACGTCCCGGTCATGCTCGATCGTGTGCTCGAGCTGCTCGCGCCCGTGGCCTCCGCCCCGGATGCCGTGATCGTCGACGCCAACCTCGGCCTCGGCGGGCACGCCGCCGCGCTGCTCGCCGCCCACCCCCGGCTCCGCCTCATCGGCATCGACCGCGATCCGGACGCCGTCGCCCGCGCGAGCGAGCGCCTCGCCCCGTACCGGGACCGCGTCACGATCGTGCGGGCGGTCTCCGACGAGCTTCCCGACGTGCTCCGCCGTACCGGCCACGAGCGGATCCACGGGGCGCTGTTCGACCTCGGCGTGTCGAGCCCGCAGCTCGACGAGCCCGAGCGCGGCTTCGCCTACTCCTACGACGCCCCGCTTGACATGCGCATGGACCCCGAGCAGGAGCTCACCGCCGAGCACGTCGTCAACACCTACTCCGTCGCCGAGCTCACCCGGGTGCTGCGCGACTACGGCGAGGAGCGGTTCGCCGCGCGCATCGCCCAGGCGATCGCCCGGGAACGCGCCCGGCGCCCCATCACCTCCACCTCTCGCCTCGCCGAGATCGTGCGCGGGGCCATCCCTGCGGCGACCCGGCGAACCGGTGGCCACCCGGCCAAGAGGACCTTCCAGGCGTTGCGCATCGAGGTGAACGGGGAGCTCGCCGCGCTGGAGCGCGCGCTCCCCGCCGCCCTCGACGCGCTGGCCGTGGGCGGGCGCGTGGTCGTGCTCGCCTACCACTCACTCGAGGACCGGCTCGTCAAGCAGATCCTCGCGGCGCGGACCAAGGACACCAGCCCCGAAGGGCTGCCGGTCCCCCTCCCGGCACACCAGCCGAGGTTCCGCCTCCTGACCAGGGGGGCCGAGCTCCCCACCGACGAAGAGGTGACCCGCAACCCGCGGTCCGCCTCGGCCCGGTTGCGGGCGGCAGAAAGGATCCGCCAAGGATGAAGACGGACAGCGAGGTCAGGCGCGGCACCGCCGCCCGGCGGACGCCCCTGCTCGAGCGCGGCGCGTACGCGGGCGAGGCGGCCCGGGAACGGCGCGCCGCGGCCGGAGCGGCGGCGCGGCGCGCGCGCCAGGCACGGGCGACGGCCACGGCGGCGCGGGGGCGCGCCGGCGACGCGCGGGAGCGCGCCGTCCGGGAGGCCCCGGCGCGGCCGCGCCCGGATCGGGCCCGCCCGCGGCGTGCGGCGGCGCCGCGGCCCGGCCGCGAGACGGCCGCGCCCGCGGCGGCGGCACGCCCGAGGCCGCCCCGCCCCGCCGGCCGTACCCGGCCGCCGCGCACGCCGTTCGTGCTGCTGCTCGTCGGCCTGCTGTGCGGCGGGCTGATCAGCCTGCTGCTGCTCAACATCGTGCTCGCGCAGGAGTCCTTCCGGGCGAGCGAGCTGCGCGAGGAGAACCGCCGCATCGCCGAGCAGCAGGAGCGCACGCGCAACGCCAACGCCAGGCTGGAGAGCGCGGCCAACCTCGACCGCGAGGCGCGCCGGCACGGGATGCGCCCGGACGACTCGGCGCCCGAGTTCATCACCCCGGCGCCGGCCCGGTAGGAGGCCTGGTCCGGTGAGAGACGGCGACGGCCGGAGCGCGGGGCCCGGCCGTGGCGCCGGCGGGCGCCGCGGCCCCGGCGGCCCGGGCGCGGGCAGGCGCGACCCGCACGGTCCGGTGCGGCGCCCGCGCCGCCCCGACGGCACCGCCGGCCCGGACGGCCCGGCGCGCCCGCGCGGCGGCGTGCCCCGTCTCCCCCGGGAGCGGGCCCGCGGCCCGGCCGGGCGCGAGCCGCGCGAGGGCGTGCCCGGCGCGTCCCGCCGTGTCCCGCGGCCCGGCCCTGCCGACGCCGCCCGCGACGCCGGCAGGGCGCGCGACGGCCGCGTCCCGCGCCGTCCCCGCGGCGGCGGCCCCGGCGCGCCGCGGCCGCCGCAGGGCCCGCCCCCGCGGCCGCCGGCGATCGTGCGGCTCGGTAACCCCGCGCGCCGGATCAACATCGGGCTGATCGGCATGGCGGTCGTGCTGTCGCTGTTCGCCGGGCGGCTCGTCCAGCTCCAGGGCCTCGACGCCAAGGTCTACGAGGCGAAGGCGGCCGAGCAGCGGGTGCAGCCGGAGCGGCTGCCCGCCCGCCGCGGCGCGATCACCGATGTCAAGGGCCGCCCGCTCGCCATGACCACCGAGGCCCGCGAGATCTACGTCGACCCGGCCGCCGTCGACCCGGCACGCCGCGCCGAGGTCGGCGAGACCCTCGCCAAGGAGCTCGGCCTGCCGCGGAGGGAGATCGACGCCAAGCTCGCCCAGACCGACAAGCGGTACCTCGTCGTGGCCCGCGACGCCGCCCCCGACGTCGCCAAGCGCATCCTCGCCCGCGGCTTCGCCGGGGTCGGCGCCAAGCACCGCTACGCGCGCCTCTACCCCGGCGACGACCTCGCCGGCAGCCTCATGGGCTTCGTCGGCGACGACGGCAAGGGCCTGTCCGGCATCGAGTCCGCCTACGACGAGGTGCTCCGCGGCCGGGACGGCCTGCAGAGCGTCGAGGTCGGCGCCAACGGCCAGCGCATCCCCACCACCCGCAGCTCGCAGCGGCCGCCGGTGGACGGGCGCGACGTCCGGCTCACCATCGACCAGGACGTGCAGTGGGCGGCGCAGCAGGCGATCGCCGAGCAGGTGACCGCGACCCGCGCGCGCAGCGGCAGCGTGATCGTGATGGACGTGCGCACCGGCGACGTGCTCGCCATGGCGAACGCCCCCGAGCTCAACCTGAGCCGCTGGCGGGAGGAGCCGGTCAGCCGGTACGCCAACCGGGCGGTGAGCGAGGTGTTCGAGCCCGGCAGCACCGGCAAGGTGATCACCGCCGCGGCCGCGCTCGAGGCGGGGGCGGTGCGCCCCGACACCGTGCTGCGGGTCGCCGACCGCATCCGGTGCGCCGACCGCGTCATCGAGGACGCCGAGCACCACCCGGTCCGGCCGTACACCTTCACCGGGGTGCTCGCCCGGTCGAGCAACGTCGGCACGATCATGGTCGCGAACCGGATCGGCGATCGCGCCCTGTACGACGCGCTGCGCGCCTTCGGGATCGGCGCCCGGACCGGCGGCGGCTTCCCGGGCGAGGAGGCCGGGCTGCTGCCCCGGTGGGACACCTGGTCGGGCAGCCAGCGCTGCACGGTCGCGTTCGGCCAGGGCCTGGCGGTGACCGCGCTGCAGATCGCGAGCGTCTACCAGACCATCGCCAACGGCGGCGTGCGGGTCACCCCGCGGATCGTCGCGGGCACCGGCAAGGGCAAGGACTTCACCCCCGCCGCGCCCGGCAAGCGCACCCGGGTGATCAGCGAGCGCACCGCCAAGGACCTCGCGCTCATGCTCGAGGCCGCGGTCGGCGAGGGCGGCACCGGCGCGCTCGCCCACATCGACGGCTACCGGGTGGCGGGCAAGACCGGCACCGCGCAGCGGTACGACGAGAGCTGCCGCGGCTACTGCGGGTACACTGCCACCTTCGCCGGGTTCGCACCCGCGGACGCGCCGCGCCTGGTGGTGCTCGCCGTCATCCAGGATCCGAAGGACAGGGAGAACTACCACGGGGGCGAGATCGCCGCCCCGGTGTTCAAGAAAGTCATGACGTTCGCGCTGAAGACCAAGAAGATCCCGCCGACCGGAACCACGCCGCCTCCGATGCGCCTTCACGCCGATTGACGACGCATAGCGGTACGCTCTCGCCCGTGCGTCCCCCGTCGACCATGATGCGACCTGCGACGAACCCGCCCCGGCCGCTGTCGGGCCTGGCGAACCTGCTCGGCGCGCCGTCCGGCTCGGACCGCGCGCCGCTCGCCGCCGTGACCGGCGTCTGCATCGACTCGCGCCGGGTACGGCCCGGCGACCTGTACGTCGGCCTGCCCGGCCGCAGCGCGCACGGCGCCTGGTTCTCCGGCCAGGCGGTCGCCGCGGGCGCGGTCGCGATCCTCACCGACCCGGCCGGCCGGGAGGCCGCCGCGCGCACCGGGGTGCCGGTGCTCGTGGTGCCGGACCCGCGGGCCGTGCTCGGCCGGGTCGCGGCCTGGGTGTACGGCGAGCCGGCCGCGTCGCTGCTGCTGATCGGCGTGACCGGCACGTCGGGCAAGACCACCACCACCTACCTGCTGGAGGCCGCGCTGCGCGCGGCCGGGCACCGCACCGGCCTGGTCGGCGGGGTGGAGATCCGGGTCGGCGAGGAGCGCTTCCCGGCCTCGCTCACCACGCCCGAGGCGAGCGACCTGCACGGCCTGTTCGCCCTCATGCGGGAGCGCGGCGTCACCGCCGCCGCGATGGAGGTCTCCAGCCACGCGCTCGCGCTCGGCCGGGTCGGCGGGGTGGTCTACGATGTGGCGCTGTTCACCAACCTGTCGCAGGACCACCTCGACTTCCACCGCGACATGGACGAGTACTTCGCCACCAAGGCCCGGCTGTTCACCCCCGAGATGAGCCGGGTCGGGGTGGTCAACATCGACGACGACCGGGGCCGGGAGCTGACCGGCATCGCCAAGATCCCGCTCACCACGTTCTCCGCGCAGGGCGCGGCCGAGGCCGACTGGCGCGCCGTGGACGTCCGGCTCGGCGCCGACGGCAGCGCGTTCCGGGTGGTCGGCCCGGGCGGGGTGGAGGCGGACGCGACCGTGGCGCTGCCCGGCCCGTTCAACGTCGCCAACGCGCTCGGGGCGATCGTGGCGCTGGTGGAGGCGGGGCTGCCGCTGCAGACCGCGGTGCACGGCGTGGCGACGCTGCGCGGCGTGCCCGGCCGCATGGAGCGCATCCCGACCGACGGCGACTTCCAGGCGATCGTCGACTACTCGCACAAGCCCGCCGCGGTGGAGTCGGTGCTCCGCTCGCTGCGCGAGGTCACCGCGAACCGGCTCACCGTGGTGCTCGGCTGCGGCGGCGACCGCGACCGGACGAAACGCCCGCTGATGGGCGAGGCGGCCGCGCGGCTCGCCGACGTGGCGATTTTCACCAGCGACAATCCGCGCAGCGAGGACCCCCTGCGCATCCTCGCCGAGATGCTGGACGGGGCCGTGCGCGTGCCGCGGCAGGAGCGCGCTCATGTGATCATAGAGCCGGACCGCGCGCAGGCCATCGAACTGGCGATCGCACGCGCCCGTCCCGGCGACGTGGTCGTGGTGGCGGGCAAGGGCCACGAGCAGGGCCAGTACGTCGGCGGCGAGATCCTGCCCTTCGACGACCGCGAGGCCGTCGCCGCCGCGATCGCCCGGCGCCGCGGGACGGGGACGGGGCGCGGTCCGGACCCACTTCCGGCCGGATGAGCCCGGAGCAGACATATGGAGAGTAGGGAAGACTCATGATCCCCTTGCCGTTGGGGCGGATCGCCGAGATCACCGGCGGCGCGCTCACGGGCATCGCCGACCCGCGCGTCGAGGTGCGCGGCCCCGTGGTGATCGACTCGCGGGAGGCGGGGCCGGGGTCGCTGTTCGTGGCGCTGAAGGGCCGGCGGGCGGACGGGCACGACTTCGCCGCCCAGGCCTGCGCAGCCGGGGCGGTCGCGGTGCTCGCGTCCCGCCCGGTCGAGGCGCCCGCCGTGATCGTGGGCGACACGGTGGCGGCGCTCGGCGCGCTGGCCGCGGCGGTCGCCGCCGAGCTGACCGACACGACCGTCATCGGCGTCACCGGATCGGCGGGCAAGACCACCACCAAGGACCTGCTCGCCCGGCTCACCGCCCGCATCGGCCCCACGGTCGCCCCGGTCGGCTCGTACAACAACGAGATCGGCCACCCCCTCACCGTGCTGCGGGCCGACCCGAGCACCCGCTTCCTCGTGCTGGAGCTGAGCGCCCGCGGCGTGGGCCACATCGCCCACCTGGCGCGGATCGCGCCGCCGCACATCGGCGTGGTGCTCAACGTCGGCACCGCCCACCTGGGGGAGTTCGGCGGCCGCGACATGATCGCCAAGGCCAAGGGCGAGCTCGTCGAGGCGCTCGGCGAGAGCGGCGTCGCCGTGCTCAACGCCGACGACCCGCGGGTGCGCGAGATGGCCGGCCGTACCCGGGCCCGGGTGCTGTGGTTCGGCCGCTCGGCGTCCGCCGACATCCGCGCCGACGACGAGACCCTCGACGAGCGCGGCCGGGCCGCGTTCACGCTGCGCACCCCCTCGGGCTCGGCCCCGGTGCGGCTGCGCCTGTACGGCCGGCACACGGTGGGCAACGCGCTCGCCGCCGCGGCCGTCGCCTATGAGCTCGGCCTGCCGGTGGCGACGATCGCCGAGGAGCTGTCGGCCGCCGAGCCGCGCAGCCGCTGGCGCTTGGAGGTGCACGACCGGCCCGACGGGGTCACGATCGTCAACGACGCGTACAACGCCAACCCGGACTCGATGCGCGCCGCCTTCGAGACGCTGGCCGTGCTCGGCCGCAACCGCCGCCGGTTCGCCGTGATCGCCGCGCTGCGCGAGCTCGGCGAGGACGGGCCGCGGCTCAACGAGGAGGTCGGCCGCCTCGCCGGCGAGGCCGGCCTGGAGCTGCTCGTCGTGGTGGGGGAGGACGCCGAGCCGGTGCTCGCGGGCGCGGGCGGCGCCCGCACCGCCGTGGTCGCGCCCGCCGAGGCCGGGCCGCCGGGGGCCACCCGCGAGGTGCTCCACGCGCCCGACGTCGGCGCCGCCGTACGGGAGGTGGCGCGGCGGCTGCAGCCCGGCGACGTGGTCCTCGTCAAGGGGCCGCGCGCGGCCGGCCTGGAGCGGGTGGCCGAGGCGCTGCTCGCCGGGCCCCCGCCCGCGGCGGGGCCGCCCGGAGCGGTGCCCCAGGCGCCCGCCGGCATGCCGGCTGGGGGTGACGCGCGTTGAGGGACATCCTCATCGCCGGCGCGGTCGCGCTCATCCTGTCGATCATCGGCACGCCGCTCGCGATCCGCGTCTTCTCCCGCCGCGGCATCGGCCAGAACATCCGTGAGGAGGGCCCGAGCGGCCACCACGACAAGCGCGGCACCCCCACGATGGGCGGCACCGTGTTCGTCATCGCCGCGGTCCTCGGCTTCGCCGCCGCCCACCTCGCCACCTGGACGCCGCCGACGGTGTCCGCGGTGCTCGTGATCATGCTGATGGTGGGCCTGGCGATCGTCGGCTTCGTCGACGACTTCATCAAGATCTACAAGCAGCGCAGCCTCGGCCTGCGCAGCGGCGCCAAGGCGCTCGGCCAGCTCATCGTCGGCGCGATCTTCGCCGTGCTCGTGGTGCGCTTCCCCAACGGGTACGGCGTGACGCCCGCGGTGCCGCGGCTGTCCTTCCTCCGCGACTTCGGCCCGTCGATCGGGATCGTGTTCTTCACGATCTGGGTGCTCTTCCTGATCGTCGGCTTCTCCAACGCGGTGAACCTCACCGACGGCCTCGACGGGCTCGCCTCGGGCGCCACCTGCCTGGTGCTCGTGGCGTACGTGATCATCGGCAACTGGCAGCTGCGCAACAGCTGCACGAGCATGCTCGGCAAGGGCTGCTACTGGGTGCGCGACCCGCTCGACCTCGCCGTGGTCGCGGCCGCGGTGCTCGGCGCGCTGCTCGGCTTCCTGTGGTGGAACGCCCCGCCGGCGAAGATCTTCATGGGCGACACCGGCTCGCTCGCGCTCGGCGGCGTGCTCGCCGGGCTCGCGGTGACCACCCGCACCCAGCTGCTGCTGGTCATCCTCGCCGGGCTGTGCGTGCTGATCACCCTCTCGGTGATCATCCAGGTCGGCTTCTTCAAGATGACCGGCCGGCGGGTGTTCCGCATGGCGCCGCTGCAGCACCACTTCGAGCTGTCGGGCTGGGCGGAGACCACGATCGTGGTCCGGTTCTGGCTGATCTCCGCGCTCTGCGTCGCCCTCGGCCTCGGCATCTTCTACGTCGAGTGGATGCCGAACGCCTGACCGGGCGCGCGGCGGCGCCGGGCGGCCGGCGGGCCGCGGGCCGCACCCGCGCATCGGACCCGCACTTCGGACCCGCACATCGGAACGGACAGGGGGCGTGAACGTTGGGACGTGAGTCGGCGCGGACGGTGTGCGTCGCCGGGCTGGGGGTGTCGGGCGCCGCCGCCGCCCGCGCGCTCGCCGCCGAGGGCGACCGCGTGGTGGTCGTGGAGGCGCGGGACGGGGAGCGGCAGCGCGCGCTCGCCGCCGAACTCGCCGCGGCCGGGATCGAGGTCGTCTTCGGCGAACCGGCCGGGCCGCCGGAGGGCACCGGGCTCGTCGTCACCTCGCCGGGCTGGCGGCCGGACCACCCGTTCCTCACCGCCGCCGCGGCCGCGGGCATCGAGGTGATCGGCGAGGTCGAGCTCGCCTGGCGGATGCGGCCCCCCGCCGCCGCGCCCTGGCTCGCGGTGACCGGCACCGACGGCAAGACCACGACGGTGCGCATGCTCGCCGCCATGCTCGCCGCGGCCGGGCGCAAGACCGTCGCGGTGGGCAACGTCGGCGCCCCGATCGTCGAGGCGGTGCGCGGGCCGTACGAGGTGCTCGCCGTGGAGCTGTCGAGCTTCCAGCTGCACTGGTCGCGCAGCCTCGCCCCGCGGGCCGCCGCGATCCTCAACATCGCCCCCGACCACCTCGACTGGCACGGCTCGCTCGAGGAGTACGTCCGGGTGAAGGGCACGCTGTACGAGCGGGCGCCGGTGATCGTGCACAACGCCGACGACGAGTGGCCGACCCGGCTCGCCGCGCCGTACCGGGACCGGCCCGACCGGCGCGTGGTCGGCTTCACCCTCGACGTGCCCCGCCCCGGCCAGCTCGGGGTGGTGGAGGACCTGCTGGTGGACCGGGCGTTCACCGACGACCCGGTGCGCAACGCCGCCGAGCTCGCCGAGCTCTCCGACGTGCGGCCGTTCGCCCCGCACAACGTGGCGAACGCGCTCGCCGCGGCCGCGCTCGCCCGGGCGTACGGCGTGCCGCCCGAGGCGGTCCGGCAGGGGCTGCGCGACTTCAAGCCCGACCCGCACCGGATCATGCACGTGGCCACGGTAAACGGGGTCGCCTACGTCGACGACTCCAAGGCCACCCAGGCGCACGCCGCGGCCGCCTCGCTCGCCGCCTACCCGTCGATCGTGTGGATCGCCGGCGGCCTGCTCAAGGGCGCCGACGTCGACGACCTGGTACGGCGGGCCGCCCCGCGGCTGCGCGGCGCGGTGCTGATCGGCACCGACCGCGGCGTGATCCGTGACGCATTGGCGCGACACGCCCCGAACGTCCCCGTGGTCGAGGTCACCGGGGACCACACTGACGTCATGGACCGTGTCGTGGCGGAGGCCGCCCGGCTCGCCTCGCCCGGCGACACCGTGCTGCTCGCCCCCGCCGGGGCGTCGTTCGACATGTTCGCCAACTACGTCGAGCGCGGTGAGGCGTTCGCGCGGGCGGTGCGGCGGCTGCCCGGGTACCGGGAGGACGGCCCGGGCGGGGACGCCGCGCAAGGCGCCGCCGCGGAGACCGAGGAGACCGGAGGGGGCAGGGCCGGGTGACCGAGGAGCCGCCGTCGCGCGCCCGGGGCGCCGCGCAGGCGACCCGGAGGCGACCCGCGGCCGACCCCGCGCCCGCGGGGCCGGCGGGCGGCCGTGCGCGTCCCCGCCAGGCGGTCTCCGGGCTGCGCGAGCTGCTCAACCGGCCGCTCACGTCGTACTACCTGGTGCTCGGGTGCAGCATGCTGCTGCTCGCGCTCGGGCTGCTCATGGTGCTGTCGGCGTCGAGCATCGAGGCGATCCAGGAGACCGGTACCCCGTTCTACTGGTTCCTCAAGCAGTCGATCTCGGCCGCGATCGGCATCCCGATCATGTGGGTGTGCTCCCGGCTGCCGCCCCGGTTCTTCCGGCTCGCCGGGTACCCGCTGATGATGCTCTCCATCCTCGGGCTGCTCATGGTGCTGTTCGTCGGCACCGCGCAGCTCGGCGCGCAGCGGTGGATCGACGTCGGCCCGTTCTACCTGCAGCCCTCCGAGCCCGCCAAGCTCGGCCTGGTGCTGTGGGGGGCGGACCTGCTCGCCCGCAAGGCGCGGCGCGGGATGATCGAGTGGCGCCATCTGCTGCTGCCGCTGCTGCCCGGCACGGTGATCCTCGCGCTGCTCGTCATGCTCGGCAGCGACCTCGGCACCACGATCGTGCTGCTGCTGATCTTCCTCGCGCTGCTGTGGGTGGTCGGGGTGCCGGTACGGCTGTTCGCGGGGGTCATGGGGGTCGCCGCGCTCGCCACCGGCATAATGATCGCGGTCGAGCCGTACCGGCTGGAGCGTATCTTCGGGTTCCTCGACCCGGAGCAGCACGCCCAGGGCTCGGGCTACCAGGCGATGCAGGGCCGCATCGCGATCGGCTCGGGCGGGTGGTTCGGCCTCGGGCTGGGCAGCAGCCGGCAGAAGTGGGCCTGGGTACCGCACGCCGAGAGCGACTTCATCTTCTCGATCATCGGCGAGGAGCTCGGCCTCATGGGCACCCTCGTCGTGGTCGCCCTGTACGGCCTGCTGGGCTACGCCGGGCTGCGCATCGCGGCCCGGGTCACCGACCCGTTCGTCCGCCTCGCCTCCTCGGCCGCCGTCGCCTGGATCGTGGGGCAGGCGATCGTCAACATCGGCGCGGTGATCGGCCTGCTGCCGATCACCGGCATCCCGCTCCCGCTGGTGTCGTACGGCGGTAGCGCGCTGTTGCCGACGCTCGCCGCGCTTGGCATGTTGTTGTCGTTCGCGAAAACGGAGCCGGGCGCGGCGCAGGCCCTCGCCGCCCGCGGGCCCGGCCCGGTGGCAAGGGCTCTAAGCTGGCTTGGCCTGAGCGGCGCGGTGGCCCGAGCGCGTCGCCCGCGCGGACGCGATCCGGAAAGACGAGCACGTGGAGTGAAGGGACCGACATGAGGGTGGTCCTCGCCGGCGGCGGGACGGCCGGCCATATCGAACCGGCGCTTGCGCTCGCCGATGCCCTGCGCCGGATTGATCCGGACATCGGCATCACCTGCCTGGGCACCGAGCGGGGCCTGGAGACCAGGCTGGTGCCCGAGCGGGGCTACGAGCTGCGGCTGGTGCCCGCCGTGCCGTTGCCGCGCTCGCTCACGCCCCAGCTGCTCACCGTGCCCGGCCGGCTCGCCGGGGCGGTCGGCGCCGCGACCGCCATCCTCGACGAGGTGCGCGCCGACGTCCTGGTGGGCTTCGGCGGCTACGTCGCCACGCCCGCCTACCTCGCGGCGCGGCGGCGCGGCATCCCGGTGATCGTGCACGAGGCGAACCCGCGTCCGGGCCTCGCCAACCGGCTCGGCGCGCGGCTCACCGAGCACGTGTTCACCGGCCACCCCAACACGCCGCTGCCGAACGCGCAGTACGTGGGCATCCCGCTGCGGCGGGAGATCGTCGAGCTCGACCGGTTCGCGCTCGGCGACAAGGCGCGGTCGTACTTCGGGCTGGAGGAGGACCGGCCGACGCTGCTGGTGTTCGGCGGTTCCCAGGGCGCGGTCTCCCTCAACCGGGCGGCGCTCGCCGCCGCCGACCGGCTGCGCGCCGCCGGGATCCAGGTGCTGCACATGATCGGCCCGAAGAACACCGTGGAGAAGGAGCCGCCGCCGGGCGACCCGCAGTACGTGGTGCTGCCGTACATCGACCGGATGGACCTCGCCTACGCCGCGGCGGACCTGGCGCTGTGCCGCGCCGGCGCGATGACCTGCGCCGAGCTCACCGCGGTCGGGCTGCCCGCGGCGTACGTGCCGCTGCCGCACGGCAACGGCGAGCAGGCGCTCAACGCCGAGCCGATCGTCAAGGGCGGCGGCGGCATCATGGTGCAGGACTCCGAGCTGTCCGGCGAGTGGATCGTGCGCACCCTGCTGCCGATCCTCCTCGACCCCGACCGGGTGGCGATCATGTCCGAGGCCGCGTCCCGGCTCGGCCGCAAGGACGCCGCCGGGACCCTCGCCCAGCACGTGCTGCGCATCGCCGGGGGCGCCCGGTGAGCCTGATCAAACCGGTCGACCCGGTGCCCGCGGACCGGCTGGGCCGGGTGCACTTCATCGGCATCGGCGGGGCCGGAATGTCGGGCATCGCCCGCATCCTGCTCAAGCGCGGCGTGAAGGTGTCCGGCAGCGACATCCGCGCCTCCGGCATCCTCACCGAGCTGCGCGAGCTCGGCGCCCGGGTGCACGTGGGGCACGCCGCCTCGCACGTCAAGGACGTGGACACGGTCGTGGTGTCCACCGCGATCCGGGACTCCAACCCCGAGCTCGGCGAGGCGCTGCGCCAGGGCCTGCGGATCATCCCGCGCGCCGCGGCGCTCGCCTCGGTCATGGCGGGCAAGACCGGGGTGGCGATCGCCGGCACGCACGGCAAGACCACCACGACCTCGATGCTCACCGTGGCGCTGCAGAAGGCCGGGGCGGACCCGTCGTACTGCGTCGGCGGCCGCCTCGTCACCACCGGCCTCGGTGCGGACGAGGGCGGGGGTGAGGTGTTCGTCGCCGAGGCCGACGAGAGCGACGGCTCGTTCCTCATGCTCGCCCCCGACATCGCGGTGATCACCAACGTCGAGGCCGACCACCTCGACAACTACGGCCACCCGCAGGCGGTCCAGGACGGCTTCGCCCGGTTCACCGAGCGGGTCGGCCGCGTCCTGGTGGTGTGCGCCGACGACCCCGGCGCGAACGCGCTCGTCGCGGATGCCCGGGCACGCGGCCTGAAGGTGCTGCGGTACGGCACGGCCGAGGACGCCGACTACCGCGTCCGCGCGGTCACCCCGCGCGGGCTCGGCCTCACCTTCGAGGTCGAGGGGCCGGGCATCGGCCCCCGCGAGGTGACGCTGTCGGTGCCGGGGCGGCACAACGCGCTCAACGCCACCGCCGCGCTCGCCGCCGCGGTCGAGCTCGGCGTGTCCGCCGACGACGTGGTGGAGGGCCTCGCCTCGTTCTCCGGCGCCCAGCGCCGGTTCGAGGCCAAGGGCGAGGCGGGCGGCGTGGCGGTGTTCGACAGCTACGCCCACCACCCGACCGAGCTGCAGGCCGACCTGCGCGCCGCGCGCGACGTGGTCGCCTCGTTCTCCGGCGGCGAGGGGCGGGTGATCGCCGTCTTCCAGCCGCACCTGTACTCCCGCACCCGGTTCTTCGCCGACGAGTTCGGCGCCGCGCTCGGCCTCGCCGACGAGGCGATCGTGCTCGACGTGTACGGCGCGCGGGAGGACCCCGAGCCGGGCGTCTCCGGCGCGCTCGTCGCCCGCAAGGTGCCGCTGCCGCCGGAGCGGGTCGCCTACGTCCCCGACCGGTCCCGGGTCCCGGCTCTCGTCGCCGAGCGGGCGCGGCCGGGGGACATCGTGCTCACCATGGGCGCGGGCGACGTCACCGAGCTCGGGCCGCGCATCGTGGCCGAGCTGAGCGGCCGCGCCTGACGGCCCGGCGCGACGCGCCCTTTCTCCGAGATGCCCGCCCGCTCCGCGTCCGCGTTATACCGTGGGCGGTACGGGATGGCGACCGATCCGGGCGGCCGGCCCGGGGGACCCGGCCGGGTGACCGGGCCGGGGGGACGAGCCCGGGCGACGGGTCCGTCCCAGAAGGCGGCCGAGGGGGCATGAGCGCAGCGGAGACGGAGCGCGATGCGGAGCTCCGGGCGCGGGCGGAGGCCGGCGCCGGAGCGGACACGGCGGAACGCGCACCGCGCCGCCGGTGGCGGCGCGCCCGCCCCGTCGTGCTCGTGCTGCTGCTGGCCGCCGGCGTGGTCGCGGCGGCCACCTGGCTGGTGTTCCTCTCCCCGCTGCTCGGCGTGGAGCGCGTCGAGGTGCGCGGGAACTCCGGCATCCCGGACGAGGTGGTCCGGCGGGCGGCCGGGGTCGCCACGGGCGAGCCGCTGGCCGCCGTGGACCTGGCGGCCGTGCGGGCCCGGGTCGCGGCGCTGCCGCCGATCGAGTCGGTGCGCGTGGAGCGCGCCTGGCCCCGCACCCTGCTGATCCGGGTCCGCGAGCGGACCCCGATCGCGGTCGCCCAGAGCGGCGACCGGGTGGCGCTCGTGGACCGCTTCGGCGTGGTGGTGAGCCTGCGCGACACCGCCCCGGAGGGGCTGCCCCGGCTCCGGGTGGCGCGGGTCGCCCCGGACGACCCGGCGGCGCGCGCGGCGCTGGCGGCGGTGCACGCCCTGCCCGAGGGGCTCGCCCGGCGGGTGGCCGAGGTGCGGGCCGAGGACGCGACCTCGGTGAGCCTGCGCCTCGCCGACGGCCGCACGGTCAACTGGGGCGGGGCCGAGCACGGCGACCTGAAGGCGCGGGTCCTGCTGTCCCTGCTCCGGTATCCCGGCCGCAGCTACGACGTGAGCTCCCCGGACGTCGCCACGGTGCGATGACGGCGGGTGCGTACGTGCGAACCGCGCTGGAGGTGAGATCATAATCATCAGTGCCGCCGTTGCGGCGGCACCACGGAACGGCGGGGTGAGGACGCCGATCGGGGTCCGCGCCGGCGAGCGCGAATGGGACAGTGCGCGACACGCCGGGCGCGCTTGCGGCGCGGTTAGTTGACCCTGGGGGAGGACCGACCCTACTGTCCGTATCAATCCTCAGGTTGACATAACTCTAAATCTCAACTTGAGGGTGAGGGTTTGGAATAGGCCGATCCGGTAGCCCGGATCCCATGAAATGCAAGTAAACGAGCGGAAAGGCCCCTCGTCGTGGCAGCACCGCAGAACTACCTCGCGGTCATCAAGGTCGTCGGGATCGGTGGCGGCGGCGTCAACGCCGTCAACCGGATGATCGAAGAGGGACTAAAGGGCGTCGAGTTCATCGCGATCAACACCGACGCCCAGGCGCTGCTGATGAGTGACGCCGATGTGAAACTCGATGTGGGCCGCGAGCTCACACGAGGCCTGGGCGCCGGCGCCAACCCCGAAGTCGGCCGGAAGGCCGCCGAGGACCACCGGGAGGAGATCGAGGAGGTCCTCAAGGGGGCCGACATGGTGTTCGTGACGGCGGGGGAGGGCGGTGGGACGGGCACCGGCGGCGCGCCGGTGGTGGCGAACATCGCACGCTCCCTCGGTGCCCTCACCATCGGCGTGGTGACCCGGCCGTTCAGCTTCGAGGGCAAGCGCCGGGCGATGCAGGCCGAGATGGGCATCGAGATGCTGCGTGACGAGGTCGACACGCTCATTGTCATTCCCAACGACCGCCTGCTTTCAATCTCCGATCGCCAGGTGAGTGTGCTCGACGCCTTCAAGGCCGCCGACCAGGTGCTGCTCTCCGGTGTGCAGGGCATCACCGACCTGATCACCACGCCGGGTCTCATCAACCTGGACTTCGCCGACGTCAAGTCGGTCATGTCCGGCGCCGGGTCGGCGCTCATGGGCATCGGCCACGCCCGCGGCGACGACCGGTCGGTCGCCGCGGCGGAGATGGCCGTGTCCAGCCCGCTGCTGGAGGCGAGCATCGACGGCGCCCATGGGGTGCTGCTGTCCATCGCCGGCGGCTCCGACCTCGGTCTGTTCGAGATCAACGAAGCGGCCCAGCTCGTCTCCAACGCCGCCGCCCCCGACGCGAACATCATCTTCGGCACGGTGATCGACGACTCGCTCGGCGACGAGGTGCGGGTGACCGTGATCGCGGCCGGCTTCGACGAGCCGCCGCGCGGCTCGTCGTCGGCGAACCGCCAGCAGTCGTCCCGCGCCTCCGCCCCCGCGGAGCCGTCCCGGCCGTCGGTGACCCTGTCGTCGCCGAAGCCGGAGCCGCGGCAGGAGCGGCGCACCGAGCCGCCCGCGCGGACCTACGGCGGGTCCACCGCGTCGTCCGGGAGCACCCCGGGCTCTGCCACCGCCGCCTCCGGCGCCGGGCAGGCTCCGGCGTCCGCGGCGCCGTCCGGCCCGGCGGCCCAGGGCACGGCGTCCGGTGAGCCGGGCGGCGCGTCCAGCGGTGTGTCCGGCAGCGTGTCCGGCGGTGTGTCCGGCAGCGTGTCCAGCGGTGTCTCCTCCGCGCCGGCCGCGAGCCCGGCGGCCTCGTCCGCCGGCACCGGCCAGGGCACGACCCACACCGGGGCGCACACCGGGGTGCCGAGCATGCCGCTCAGCGCGCCCGTCCCGGCGGAGAGCGAGACCCCGCCGGCGCCGGTGACCCCGATCACGCCCGCGGCCCAGGACCAGGGCCCGGCCCGGGACGCCGACGCGCCGACGACGCCGCCGGTCTCCATCCCGCGGCCCGCCCCCGAGCCCTCGGCCACGCCGATCACCTCCCGGTCCTCCGAGCCGGTACGGCGTCGCCCGGTGGTGTTCGAGGAGCAGGAGGAGGAGCTCGACGTGCCGGACTTCCTGAAGTGACGGCACGGCGAGGCGTGTGAGCGGCATCCGGACAGTGGACGAACCCGAACGACTCGATCCGGCCGGCCCGGCCGCGGATCCCGAGGCCCGCAGGGCGGAGCTCGCCCGCGGGCTCGCCGAGGTGGAGCGGCGCATCACCGAGGCCTGCGCCGCGGCCGGGCGACGCCGGGATGAGGTCACCCTCATCGCGGTGACGAAGACCTACCCCGCCTCCGACGTCCGCACCCTCGTCGAGCTCGGGGTCACCCACATCGGCGAGAACCGCGACCAGGAGGCGTCGGCGAAGGCCGCCGCGTGCGCCGACCTGCCGATCACCTGGCACTTCATCGGCCAGCTGCAGACCAACAAGGCCAAGTCCGTGGCCCGGTACGCGGCGATGGTCCATTCGGTGGACCGGCTCCGCCTCGTCCGGGCGCTCGGCACCGCCGCGGTCCGCGCCGGCCGGGTGATCGACTGCCTGGTCCAGGTGGCGCTGGAACGGGAGCCGGACCCGAACCGCGGCGGGGTGCCGCCGGCGGGTGTGATGGAGATCGCGGACGCGGTGGCCGGCACCGAGGGGCTGCGGCTCGCCGGGGTGATGGCGGTGGCCCCGCTGGGGGAGGACCCCGCGCCCGCGTTCGCCCGGCTCGCCGAGGTGGCGGAGGCCGTACGCAAGGAGCACCCCGAGGCCCGGGTGATCTCCGCCGGGATGAGCGGGGACCTGCACCAGGCCATAGCAAACGGGGCGACACACGTGCGTGTCGGTACGGCGTTGCTCGGCCGCAGAAAGCCTTTCGTCAGGTAATGTCCCCCAAGTGGACGTTGGTGTCCGCGTGATGGGCCCTCAAGGCCGGGGAGGGGACGCCGGACCGGCCGCGGCGGGACGGTGAGGGCGCTCCCGCCGCGTGGCGGGCCGGCGGACTCGACCCGGTGGACTGACGGAGGACGAGTATGGCCGGCGCGATGCGGAAGATGGCGGTCTACCTCGGTCTGGTGGAGGACGACCGCTACGACAGGTACGACACCTACGACGACGAGGAGTACGACGACTACGACGAGCCCCGCCGGGCCGCCGTTGATCGCGGCGTCGTCGCAGGCCGCACCGGCGCCCACGGGTCGCAGTCCGGCGTCGACGACGACCCCGAGGACGAGGCCGAGGGGAACGTGCCTCCGCCCCGGCAGGCCCCGGGAGTCCCCGAGCGCCGCACGACGGATCTCACCCGCATCACCACGCTCCACCCCCGCACGTACAACGAGGCGCGTACCATAGGGGAGCACTTCCGGGAGGGGACTCCGGTCATCATGAACCTGACCGAAATGGTTGACAGCGACGCCAAGCGCCTCGTCGACTTTGCGGCAGGTCTCGTTTTTGGGCTACACGGAACCATCGAACGTGTTACCAACAAGGTGTTCCTGTTGTCCCCAGCCAATGTAGAGGTGACCGCCGAGGACAAGGCCCGAATCGCGGAACGCGGCTTCTTCAACCAGAGCTAGAGTTCCACCATGAACAGTTCTCGTGCGCGCGGTACTCTCGGTGCACACGCGGAGACTGCGGACCAGGACGGAGGCGGGACGAGGTCGTGGGCATGTTCGTGAGCGTCGTGGTGACGGTCCTGTCCCTGTATCTGGTCCTGCTGATCGGCAGAATGATCTTTGAGACGATACAGGCGTTCGCGCGCTACTGGCGTCCGAAGGGCGTCGTCCTGGTGCTCGCGGAGGCCACGTACACCGCGACCGACCCGCCGCTCAAGTTCCTCCGCCGTTTCATTCCGCCGCTCCGGTTGGGTACCGTTGCCTTTGACCTGAGCTTCACAGTGCTGTTCATTGTGGTCTTGCTCTTGATCCAAGTCGTGTCCGCGCTAGCCTGACCGGGGTTCGGCCCCTCCGGACCTGCAAGCGCGCCAAGGAGACCGAAATGCCGCTGACGCCCGCTGATGTGCGGAACAAGCAGTTCAGTACGACCCGGCTGCGACCGGGCTACGACGAGGAAGAGGTAGACGCCTTCCTCGACGAGGTGGAGGCCGAGCTCGACCGCCTCATCCAGGAGAACGAGGAGCTCCGGGCGAAGCTCGCCGAGTGCCTCCGCGGCAAGGTGCCGGGCAACGTGGGCATGGCCGCCGCGCCGGTGGCCGAGCCCAAGCCGGACATGATGAGCCCGCAGCCGGAGCCGATGAAGCCGCCGGAGCCGGTGCGTCCCGAGCCCGTTCCCGTCGGCATGGGCATGCCGCAGGCCGAGGACAACATGGACACGGCCGCGCGCGTTCTCGCCCTCGCCCAGCAGACCGCCGACCAGGCGATCGCGGACGCCCGCCGCGAGGCGGAGGAGACGGTGAACCGGGCCCGCCGCGAGGCCGACGAAATCCTCGCCAAGTCGCGGCGGCAGGCCGAGCAGATCATCGCGGACGCCCGCGCCCGGGCCGAGACCCTCGAGCGGGACGCGCAGGAGCGGCACCGCCAGGCGATGGGCTCGCTGGTGCAGACCCGCGACGAGCTCGAGCGCAAGGTCGAGGAGCTGCGCAGCTTCGAGCGCGAGTACCGCAGCCGGCTCAAGCTCTACCTGGAGAACCAGCTCGCCGAGCTGAACGTCTCGGCCGAGTCGAGCGGCGGCTTCCCCGTCGTCTCCGGGCAGATGGGCGGCGGCGGGCATGCGATGCCGCACCCGGTCGCGCAACCGCAGATTCCGAGTGCCCCGAACCCGTTCGCACCGGACGCCCCGCAACACCAGGGGGCGTTCCAGGGAGCCGATGGCCCGCACCCGGACCGGCGATAGGCGGGACCACGCGGGACCGCCACGGCGATGATCCGTCGCCGCTAGGATGACGGATCACGTCCGGCGAACGCCGGGGAAGGTCCGCGACTGGGAGTGCGCTAGTGATCCTCATCAGCGCCGCGCTGGTGCTCGTGGCCATCATCCTGCTCATCGCAGGAGTGGTGCTGGCGAAACCGTTTCTGGTCATCTGGTCCATCGTGGTCAGCCTGCTGTCCGCGGTGTGCCTGCTGATCGGGGCGTTCGTACGGCGCCACGAGCTGTTCCCGAGCGGTGCGGCCTCCTCCTCGGACGGACCGGCCCCGGGTACCTCGCCGGCACCCGACCAGGGTTCGGCGGCCACGGTGAGCATGGGCGTGTCCGCGCAGGCGGCGATGCCGGGTGCTCCGGCAGGCGTTGCCGCGCCGAGCGGATCGACGACCCCGGGCGCTTTCGCCCCCCCGGCTTCGGCCGCGGCGCCCGGAGTTGCCACCGCCCAGGGGGCGATGGCGTCCCCCGGACCCATCGTCAGCCCCCATCCGATGGCGACTCCCGGCCCCATGGCAGCCCCCGGGGCTCAGGCAGCGTCCGGCATGGCGTCGTCCGCCATGCCGCACCCCCATGCCGGGCCCGCCATGGCCTCGCCGGCCCAGGCGTCCCTGGCCACGCCCGGAGCCGGGCTTCGTGCTCCCTACCCCCCGTCAGCACCCTCATCGCGCTCCACCGAACCCGGCCTGCTGCCGCCCGACGCGATCGTGCAGGTGATCCCGGGCCGCCGCAGGTTCCACCGCCCCGGCTGCCGCCAGCTCGCCGGGCGCGACAGCGAGGAACTCACCTACGAGGAGGCGCGCGAGGAAGGCTTCACGGCGTGCACCACGTGCCTGCCCGAGGGCACGGCGCGCACCGCGCCTGAGGCTTCGCATCCCGAGCCCGACAGGTTCTCCGAGTCCGACCGGCCCGCCCCCGACGCGGATCCGGTGCGGCCGCCGGCCTCCGGAGCGCCCGGCTCGCCCGCGTCCGCGGCCTCCGCCGCATCACCGCCCCTCGGCTTCCCCGCCCCCGGCCCGACGCACCCGGGCGGCTCGCCGTCCGCGGGGGCCACCCCGCCCGCCGCGGCACCCGCACCGGGACCCGAACGCCCGTCCGGGCCCGCCACCGATCCCGGCGATCCGCCGCCCAGGGGACGAGCCGAGGCGCCGTCCGCCCCTCCGCCTCCGTCGACTCCGCTGCCGATGCGCCGTCCGCGCGCGGCGCGGGCGACGCCCTCTCCGATCGACTGGTTCGGCACCTCGTCGAAGACCAAGGAACCGGCCTCCGCGTCCGGCTCCGCCTCGGCGGGCGGAACGTCCGAGCCGCCTCCCGAATCCCCGCGGCCCCGCGCCGAACGCGCCGAGAGCGCCCCTCCCGGACCCACGGGGGAGGCCGGGCGTCCCGAGTTCGGCGGCCCGCAGGGCGAGCCCGCCGCCCGGCGCCCGGGTGACGGCGGCGCCGAGCCGTTCGGCGGCACGGCCGCCCCGCGCGGCGCGACCCGCAGCGGGGAGCCTTCCGACGTCGACTTCTTCCGTCCCCGCCGTCCGATGGATCCGGCACGGCCGCGCACCGGCGTCGCCGACGCGCCGCCCCCGCCGCGGACGCCCGAACCCGCGCGGGAGACGCCCGAGCCGCCGCACCGGCCGGCTCCGGAGCCGCTGCGCGAACAGGCCGGCGAGCCGGATCGGGAGCAGGCACCCGAACCGATGCCCACCACCCGGCCCGGATCGGATCCGGACCCGGTTCCCCAGCCTCCCCGCAGCCAGGCGCCCGAGCCCGAAAACCGGCGTGAGGCGGACGAGAAGCCCTAGGCACCGGCCCCGGCCGAGCGTCCCGCGCCCCCCGAGGGGGCTCCGCAGGCCGCGGACGCGCCGCACGTGGAGCGGCGGGACTGAGCCCGCGAGCGCCCGTGCCCACCTGCGTGATCCGCCTTCGTTCCCCTGTGCCGTGACCGGTGCCGTGCCGGCGACCGGCCGTGCCCGGCCCCGGCCTTGCCCTGCGGCCACGGCGAACCCCGGCCTTCGCTGTCTCCTCCGGCGTGGCCCGCGCCGTCCGGTCACACGGCGGGTCTGACGCGCGGCCGCCGCGAGCCGCGTCGGCACGCCGTCGCCGATCGGCCCCTCACGCCTCGGCGAGCCGGGCGGTCACCCCGAATCACGGACGCCTTCCCGCTCCCTCCGCGACGCCCTCCGCACGTGCGGAACCGCCGCCCGACCAGTCCGCCCCCGGCACCGTCGTTCCGGCCCGCCGCGGGCCACCGCCGTGACACGGCCGCCGCACCGCATTGTCCGCTCGCCGTCCGGCACGGCCGGGCACCGGCGCGGGAGGATCGATCACGAGCCCGCCGGGCGTTCGCCGCGGCCGTGGCGGCCGCGCCGGACCGCGGCGACCGCATGACGGGAACGCCTTGAGCGTCCACCGCGCCCCTACGCCCCGGACGATCGCCGATCCGGGGGCCGGGGCGGGCCGTCGGGCGCCGTGCCAGCGGCGAGCGCCGTACCGGTGCCCCGGTACGCGGCGGCCCGGACGAGGGCGGTGGGCGCCTCGCCCGGGCCGGCGGGAAGCGTTTCAGGCCTTACGGAGCTGGAAGGTGAGCGCGAGGTCGTCGTCGGTGAACTCGCGCAGCTCCGGCTGGGAGCCCTCGGCGATCGAGGTGGCGAGAACCTCGCCCGCGACCGTGTCGCCCTGCTCGCGCAGCGCCTGGGCGAGCTCGTCGTCGGTGGTGCGCCACCACAGCTCGATGCGGTCGGTGATGGCGAGGCCGCTCGACTTGCGGGCCTCCTGCACCAGGCGGATCACCTCGCGGACCAGGCCGGCGCGGCGCAGCTCCGGGGTGACCTCGAGGTCGAGCGCGATCGTCTCGCCCGCCCCGGTCTCCACGGCGCCGCGCTCCACCGCCCAGCCGGCCTTCGGCTGCTCGGTGACGATCACCTCGTCGGCGGTGAGCTCGACCGCGCCGACCTCCTCGGCGGTCACGGTGACCGTGCCGCCGCCGCGCACCGCGCGGGCGATCTCCGCCGGGTCGGCCGCGGTGATCGCCGCCGCCACCTGCTTGGTCTGCTTGCCGAACCGCTTGCCGAGCGCGCGGAAGTTCGGCTTGACGGTGAACGAGACGAGATCGGCGTCGAACCCGGACAGGTCCTCCAGCCGCTGCACGTTGAGCTCCTCGGCGATGAGCGTGCGCAGCTCCTCGGGCACCTCGGCCCAGCCCGGCGCGCCGACCAGGGCCCGGGCGAGCGGCTGCCGGGTGCGCACCCCGCTGGAGGCGCGGGCCGACCGGCCCAGCTCCACCAGCCGCCGCACCAGCGCCATGCGCTCGGCGAGCTCGGGGTCGATCAGCTCGTCCTTCACCTCCGGCCACCGGGCCAGGTGCACCGACGTGGGCGCGTCCGGCGTGCGCAGCACGTCCCACACGTAGTCGGTGATGAACGGCACGATCGGCGCCATCAGCCGGGTGACCGTCTCCAGGCACTCGTACAGCGTGGCGAACGCCGCCTTATCGCCGTTCCAGAACCGGCGGCGGCAGCGCCGCACGTACCAGTTCGACAGGTCGTCGAGGAACTCGGTGAGCCGCCGCCCCGCCCGCGCGGTGTCGAACACGTCGAGCGCCTCGCCGACCTCCCGCACCGTGCGGTGCAGCTCGGACAGCGCCCACCGGTCGATCAGCGGCCGGTCCGCGTACGCCGGGGCGTCACCGTTCGTCGGCGACCAGGACTCGGCGTGCGCGTACAGGGTGAAGAACGCGACCGTGTTCCAGTAGGTGAGCAGGACCTTGCGGACGATCTCCTCGAGCGCGGCGCGCCCCACCCGCCGGGCCGCCCACGGCGAGCCGGAGCAGGCCATGAACCAGCGCAGCGCGTCCGCGCCGTGCTCGTCCATGAGCGGGATCGGCTCCAGCACGTTGCCGAAGTGCTTGCTCATCTTGCGGCCGTCCTCGGCGAGGATGTGGCCGAGGCAGACCACGTTCTCGTACGAGGACCGCCCGAAGACGAGCGTGCCGACCGCCATGAGCGAGTAGAACCAGCCGCGGGTCTGGTCGATCGCCTCGCAGATGTACTGCGCCGGGTAGGACTTCTCGAAGACCTCCTTGTTCCGGTACGGCGCGCCCCACTGGGCGAACGGCATCGCGCCCGAGTCGTACCAGGCGTCGATCACGTCCGGCACCCGCCGCGCCTCGGCGCCGCAGGCCGGGCAGGGGAAGACGACCTCGTCCACGTACGGCCGGTGCGGGTCGAGCGAGGACAGGTCGCGCCCGGCGTACCGGCCCAGCTCCTCCAGCGAGCCGACGCAGGTGACGTGCGACTCGTCGGCGGTGCACACCCACAGCGGCAGCGGGGTCCCCCAGTACCGGGACCGGGACAGCGCCCAGTCGACGTTGTTGCGCAGCCACTCGCCGTACCGGCCCCACTTGATCGTCTCGGGGTACCAGTTGGTCTTCTCGTTCTCGGCGAGCAGCCGCTCCTTGATCGCGGTGGTGCGGATGTACCACGCGGGCAGCGCGTAGTACAGCAGCGGCGTGTGGCACCGCCAGCAGTGCGGGTAGCTGTGCTCGAAGGTCTCGGCGCGCAGCAGCAGGCCGCGGGCGCGCAGGTCCTCGATGAGCCGCTCGTCGGCGTCCTTGAAGAACACGCCGCCGACGAACGGCACGTCGTCGAGGAACCGGCCGTCCGGGCCGACCGGGTTCACCACGGGCAGGCCGTACCGCTTGCAGGTGGCCATGTCGTCCGCGCCGAACGCCGGGGCCTGGTGCACCAGGCCGGTGCCGTCCTCGACCGTGACGTAGTCGCCGAGCACCACGTAGTGCGCGTCCGGGATGTCGACCAGGTCGAACGGCCGGCGGTAGGCGGTGCGCTCCAGCTCGGCGCCGGTGAAGCGCTCGACCACCTCGGCGTCCTCACCGAGCACCTTGGCGAGCAGCGGCTCGGCGACCACGAGCACCTCGTCGGACCCGGCCGGGCGCGCGGCCACGTAGGTGACGTCGGGGTGCACCGCGATCGCCGTGTTCGACACCAGCGTCCACGGCGTCGTGGTCCAGATCAGCAGGTTCGCGCCGAGCTCGGCGAGCCGCCCGGAGGTGGCGGGCATGCGCACGTACACCGACGGGCTCGCCACGGTCTCGTACCCGCCCGGCTGGCCGAGCTCGTGGTCGGACAGGCCGGTGCCGCAGCGCGGGCAGTACGGCGTGATGCGGTAGTCGCGGAACAGCAGGCCCTTGTCCCAGATCGTCTTGAGCGACCACCAGACCGCCTCGACGTAGTCGGGGTCCATGGTCCGGTACGCCTGGGACATGTCGACCCAGTAGCCCATGCGCTCGGTGAGCCGCTCGAACGCGTCCACGTGCCGCAGCACCGACTCCCGGCACCGGGCGTTGAACTCGGCGATGCCGTACGCCTCGATCTGCTGCTTGCCCGACAGGCCGAGCTCCTTCTCCACGGCCACCTCGACGGGCAGGCCGTGGCAGTCCCAGCCGGCCTTGCGCGGCACGTAGTAGCCGCGCATCGACCGGTAGCGGGGGAACACGTCCTTGAAGACCCGGGCCTCGACGTGGTGCACACCGGGCATGCCGTTCGCGGTCGGCGGCCCCTCGTAGAAGGTCCACTGCGGCCCGGAGGCGTTCTGCTCCAGCGAGCGCTCGAACACCTTCCCGTCCCGCCACCGCTGGAGCACCTCGTGCTCGAGCTTCGGCAGGTTGACCTGTGCGGGAAGGGGGGTGAAACGGTGTGTCATCGCGAGCGGGACCTCCACGCTGGCGTCTGGGGTGCGGGCGTCATGGCGTGGAGGGACGAGGCGGAACGGCCCCGCGGTACCACCCTCCTTGACCCTCCCGGAACACGCGGAGGGCCCTCTCATTGATCGCTGCTGCCGGTTCTACTCGGCCGGGCGGCCGCGCCCGCCTTTCTTCCGGCGGCTCCGGGGTGATCTTCCCTCCGGCTTCCGCGCCGGGCTCGCACCGTCCCCGGCTCGCTCCTGCGGAAGGGGTCGGAGGTACTCGTCCCCATCAACGCCTTGCAGCCTTGCAGACTAAAAAGATAACGCACCCGCGGCGGTGCGGCCCCCGGTGAACGATGCCCGTGGGGCGGCCGGGTCGCGGGGGTGGCAAGGGTCGTGAGGGAGGTGGACCGTGCGGTTGGCGATCCGGGTGCGGCCCGGGGCGTCCCGGGCGGGGGTCGGCGGCAGGTACGGCGACGCCGCCGTGGTGGTGAAGGTGAACGAGCGGGCGGTGGACGGCAAGGCCACCGAGGCGGCGCTGCGCGCGGTGGCGGAGGCGTTCGGCGTGCGGCGCGCGGACGTGCGGCTGGTGTCCGGGGCGACGAGCCGCGACAAGGTGGTCGAGATCACCGGGGACGAGGCGGAGCTCGCCCGGCGCGCCGAAGCGCTCCTGGAGGGGTGAGACGGCCCCGGTGTGGGTAGGTCATCGGCCCTGACCGGGAACGACGCTCGGCACCCGGTCCGCGGGCGGCGGCCTGCGCCGCCCGGTCCGCTGACGGTTGATCGGCGAGGAGGGCACGATGGCCGGCACGACGCGTACGGGGAAGGGTACGGCGAAGGGCGAAACCCGGGGGGACGACGGCGCCTGGACCCGCGAGGAGCTGGCCGAGGTCAAGGCTCGCCTGCTCGCGGAGATCGAGGAGCTCAAGGCCGACATCGAACGGGCCGAGGCCCGGATGGCGGCGGAGACGATCGAGAGCGACGGCGACGACGAGGCGGACGCCGGCGCCAAGACCTACGAGCGCGAGCGCGAGATCGCCCTCAGCCTCAACGCGCGCGACCTGCTCGCGCAGAACGAGCGGGCGATCGCCCGGGTGGACGCGGGCACCTACGGGGTGTGCGAGTCCTGCCAGCGCCCGATCGGCAAGGAGCGGCTGCGCGCCTTCCCCCGCGCCACCCTGTGCATGGCGTGCAAGCAGCGCGAGGAACGCCGCTAGCCCCGGCGTGCCCGGGCCGCCGGACCCTACCGGCGGCGGGCGCTGGTAACCTGACCGGGGCCGGGTGGCGCCCGCGGGAGCGGGCGCCGCGAGGCCGGGGACGCCCGCCCTGCGCCGGCGGGGCCCCTTGCGCACGTCGGGGGACCCGGTACGGCACGGCAGGGGCGGCGTCGCGAGCTCCGCGCCGGCGGCGCCGGCGTGGAACGGTGACCTGCAGGTGATCGAACGGGAGGACCCCAGCCGGCTGACCGGCGGGAAGGCGGAACCGGTGAGCATGACCGAACAGCGCAACCTGCCCGTACCGGACGGGTTGGAGGGCGAGCGGATCGACGCCGCGTTGTCCAGGATGTTCGGGCTGAGCCGTACCCGGGCCGCGGAGCTGATCGCCGCCGGGGACGTGCTGCTCGACGGGGTCACCCCGGCCAAGTCGGAGCGGGTACGGGCCGGGGCGTGGCTCCAGGTGCGCATCCCGCCGCCGCCGACCGCGCCGTCACCGGTCCCCTCGCCCGTGCCGGGCATGCGCATCCTCTACGAGGACGAGGACATCGTCGTCGTCGACAAGCCGACCGGCGTGGCCGCGCACCCCACGGTCGGCTGGACCGGCCCCACGGTCCTCGGCGGCCTGCTCGCCGCCGGGCACCGGTTGGCGACGAGCGGCGCGGCCGAGCGCCAGGGCATCGTGCACCGCCTCGACGCGAACACCACCGGCGTGATGGTGGTGGCCAAGAGCGAGCTCGCCTACTCGCGGCTGAAGCGGGCGTTCAAGGAGCGGGACGTGGAGAAGCGCTACCACGCCCTCGTCCAGGGCCACCCCGACCCGCTGCGCGGCACCATCGACGCCCCGATCGACCGGCACCCCTCGGGCAACGGCAGGTTCGCGGTGGTGGCGGGCGGCAAGCCGTCGATCACCCACTACACCACGATCGAGGCGTTCCGGGCGGCGTCGCTGCTCGAGATCGACCTGGAGACCGGGCGCACCCACCAGATCCGGGTGCACATGTCCGCGCTGCGCCACCCGTGCGTGGGCGACACGCTCTACGGGGCCGACCCGACGCTCGCCGCCCGGCTCGGGCTGAAGCGCCAGTGGCTGCACGCGGTCTCGCTCTCCTTCGACCACCCGATCACCGGGCACCGCGTCACGTTCACCAGCGAGTACCCCGAGGACCTCGCCCGCTCGCTGGAGATCCTGCGCGCCGAGTCCTGAGCCGGGCGGGCGGTACGGCGGGGCGGGCCGGGCGGCCGGTCACAGGCCCGCCAGCCGGGCGAGCGCCGTGACCGCCGCCGTGACCGCGAGCACGAGCAGGAACGGCGCGCGCAGCAGCAGCGCCACCACCGCGGCGGCGAGCCCGAGCGTGCGCGCCCCGTCGACGTGCAGCTCCTGCCCGGAGGCGAACATCTGCACCGCGATGAGCGCCGACAGCAGCGCCACCGGGGCGAGCTCCGCGAACCGCCGCAGGCGCGGCCGGTCGAGCACCCGCCGCGGCACCGAGAGTCCGGCGAGCTTGAGCAGGTAGCAGCCCGCGCAGGTGGCGATCACCGCCCACCAGGTGGCGCTCATCGCGCCTCCTCCCGGGACGGCAGCAGCGCGGGCAGCGCGGCCGCCGAGGCGAGCAGCACCGGGATGCCCGGCGGCAGCAGGGGAGTGGCGAGCAGGGCGATCGCCGCGCCCGCGACCGCGATCACGCGCAGCCGGGTGGCGCCGCCGGCCCGCAGCCGCGGCCACAGCAGGGCGAGGAAGCAGGCCGGGCCGACCGCGTCGAGCCCCAGCACGGCCGGGTCGGCCATCTGCGCGGTGCCCACGGCCCCGGCGAGCGTTGAGAGGTTCCAGGCCGCGTAGAGGGTGAGGAAGGTGGTGAAGAACCCGGCGCGCGCCCGCCGGTTCGCCGCCTCGTCCGGCTCGGCGCCGGCCCCGCCGGGGCGGCCGTCGCGGCCGTCGCCGAGCTGGGCCATCGCCACCGCGGTGGTCTCGTCGATCACGCCGAGCGCGACGCCGAGCCGCCGCAGCCCGCGCACCCCGAGCGGCCCGGCCAGGCGCAGCCCGTAGAGGCTGTTGCGCGCGCCGAGCAGCAGCGCCCCCGCCGTGCCCGCGACGAGGTCACCGCCCCCGGCGATCGCGCCCGCCAGCGCGAACTGGGAGGCCCCGGTGAACGCGAACAGGCTCAGCACGCACGCCTGGAGGACGTCGAGCCCGGCGGTGACCGCCGCGGCCCCGAACGCCACGCCGGAGCATCCCACGGCGAGGCCCACCCCGAGACCGGCCCGCCGCGCGGCGGCGACGCCCTGGTCGGGCCGTTTCGATGTCGCTTCCATGCCAGCTGAGGGTAAGGCACCCTTACCCTCGCGTTACCACGCCGGGGTGGCCGTACGGGCCCGCCGCACGGGAGGGCTCACTTGGCGGGCCGGAACGTGTCGACGAAGACCTTGAAGTAGCGGTAGTTCTTCTTCCAGTTCTTGTGCAGGGTGGACCAGTAGATCGCGTACCCGCGCCGCTTGCCGGTCACGAACCCCCGGTTGATCACGTGGAGCTTCGCCCCGCCGGAGTAGTACGTCCACTCCCAGTCGGCCGCGGTCTTGAAGTAGTCGACCGACGTGATGCGCACCCGCTTGTAGCCGGGGAAGTTGCGGCGGGTCGCCCGCTCCTGGGCGAGCCAGTCCCGCCTGGCGTCGCGCTTGGGCGACCGGGTCTGGTCGATCAGCAGGAAGGTGCTGCGCAGCCCGCCGCGGAAGAACACCCGCGACCCCTCCCGGCGGTGCACCTTCCAGCCCTTCGGCAGCGCGAGCGAGAACCCGGTGGGGTCGGTGTACCACCGCCAGCCCTCCGGGATGCCGTCGTCGCGGCGCCCGGCCGCGGGCTTCGTCTTCGCGGAGGGGCGCGGGGACGGGCTCGCCGACGCGGCCGCCCCGTCGCCCGCCTGCCCGGCGGTTCCGGAGGACCCGGCGAACGCGTTGGCGCCGGTACGGCCGGCGGGCTGGTCGGCGGCCGGGGTCGCGCCCGGATCGCCGGTGCGCCGGGCGACCTCGTTCTGGGCGTCGCGCATGCCGAGCAGGGCGGCGACGATCGCCACGAGGATGATCACCGGCACCGCGATCAGGACGATCCGGATGGTCGGGTTCGCGAGCAGCGCGAGGACCCGGTCGGGCAGGGCAGCGGCGATGCGCCGCCGCACGGCGGGCGGCACCACGGGCCGCAGCGAGGCCGGCATCACGGGCACGGCGGGCCGGGGCCTGCGGGGCCGCTCCTCGACCGGGCGCTGGGTCATCCGGGCGCGGGTGCGCGGGTCCGGCCGGGAGTAGGGGGCGGGGAACGGGGAGAGCCGCCGGGTGCCGCGGCCGGCGGGCCGGTCCGCCGCCGTGTCGCGGTCCCGCTCCTCGGCCTTCGGCTCGGGGGCCGGCGGCGTGCCCGAGGCCGCGGCGGAGGGCTCCGCCCCGGTCTCCGGCGCGGCGGCGTCCGCGGCGTCACCGGGCCCGGCGTCGCGTGCCGCCGAGGGCTCGTCGTCCGGCAGGATCGGCCACTCGGGCAGGCGCCGGGTGCGGTCGTCGTCCGGCTCGGCCTCCGCCGCCGCGGAGCCGCCCGCCTCGCCGGGCCGTACGGAGGTCTCCGCGGTCCGGGCGGGCGACGCCGGGGACGAGGAGACGCCCGGGCGCTTCGCCGCGGCCGCGGCGGGCCGGTCGTCGCCCGCGCTCTCCTCCTTCGCGGGCCGCTTCGCCGCGGGCTTCGCGGGTTTCGGCGCCGCGTCGTCCTCGCGCGCGGCCTCGTCGCGGTCCGTCTCGGCGGCGGAGCCCGCGGGCGCGCCGCCCGCCCGGGCCGCGGTGCGCGGGGCGCGGGACTCCGCCGCGTCCGCGTCGCCGTCCCCGGCGGTGTCCGGCCGCTCCGCGTCGTCGTCCTCACCGGTGCGGGACGCGAACGCGCCGAGCCGGGTGCGGGGCGTCTCCACCTTCACCGTGGCGAACGCGCCCAGCCGGCGGCCGCCGTCCGCCTTGGCGCCGGTTCCGTCCGCGGCCGTGCCGGGCTTCTCGCCGCGCTCCTCGTCCTGCCCCTGCTCCCGCGCGGCGTCCGCACCGGCCGTCGATCCGGCGAGGCCGCCGACGCCGAGGGTCTCGAGCGCCCACGAGCCGATCTTCTGGGTGCGGACGGTGTCGGCGTCCGCGGGCTCGGCGGGCTTCGCCGCGGTGGCCTTCGCCGGCTTCGCGCCGCCGGACTTCCCGCCGCCGGGCTCGGCGCCCGCGCGCTCGGACGTCCCGGTCGCGGCCGGTTTCGCCGCCGACGGCCGGGCGACGGGGTTCTTCGGCAGGGTCGGGTCGTCCGGTCCGGTCTCGTCGCCCGCGGCCGCCGCCGAGCGGTCTAACCGGGATGCGGCACCTGCCTTCGACCCCGCCTTGCCGGACGCCGCGCCCGCGCGCGAGGCGGCCGCGCCGGACCGGGCGCCGGGCTTCGCGGTCCCCGCCGGGGAGCGCCGCGCCCCCTCGCCCGCGGACCCGCCGCGGTCCGCCTTCCCGGCGGCCGGGCCCTTCGGCCGCGGCGGGGCGTCCGCCTCCGCCGCCATCGACAGGCCCGTCTCCGGAACGACGGCGCCGCCGTCCGGGCCGGGCCGGGACGGCGGCGGGGCGGCGGCCGCGGGACGGGCCGCCCTGCCCTCGTCCGGTGCCGGGCGCGGGACCGCGTCACCGGTCTGCGGGATGCGGGAGGACGTCGGCGGCCGGGCGGGCGGCGGTGCGGGCTCGGGCTCCAGGGCCTCGCGCAGCATGCGCTCGATCTGGTCGTAGCCCGGCCGCTCGGCCGGGTCCTTGCGCAGCAGCCGCTCGATGAGCGGGGCGAGCCGCCCGGCGTGCACCGCGGGCTCGGGCTCGTCCATGAGCACCGCGTGCATCGTCGGCAGCGGGGCGCCCTTGTCGTGCGGCGGACGGCCCTCCACCGCCGCGTACAGGGTCGCGCCGAGCGCCCACAGGTCGGACTCGCGCTGCGCGGGCGCGCCGCGCAGCCGCTCCGGGGGCATGAACGCGGGCGTGCCCACGAGCCCGGTGCGGGTCATCGTGCTGTCGGTCTCCACCCGCGCGATGCCGAAGTCGGTGAGCACCACCCGGCCGTCGTCGGCGAGCAGCACGTTCTCCGGCTTGACGTCCCGGTGGAGCACGCCCATCGCGTGCGCGCTGCGCAGCGCCTTGAGCACCTCCAGGCCGATCTCCGCCACCCGCTTCGGCGGCAGCGGCCCCTCCTCGCGGATCACCTGGCCGAGCGACCGGGAGGGCACGAGCTGCATCACGATCCACGGCCGGCCGTCCTCCTCGATCACGTCGTGGACGACGACCACGTTCGGGTGGGTGAGCCGGCCCGCGGCGCGGGCCTCGCGCATGGTCCGCCGGTTGAGGTCGGCGAGCTCCTCGCCCACCGCGCCGTTGTACCGGACCTCCTTGACCGCCACGGGCCGGTCGAGGAGCTCGTCATGGGCGCGCCACACGATGCCCATGCCGCCCCGCCCGATGGGCTCGATCAGGTGGTACCTCCCGGCCACCCGACGTCCCGGCTCCGCTGCGGTCATCACCCGCCTGTACCCCCTCCCAGAACCCGTGAATCTTCCCATAGCTTGGCAAAAAAATGACCTTGGGTCGGTGCGGCGGGGGCGGCTCCGGTACCCGCCGGTAGGGGCGTTGTCTGATATGTGGTGAATTGCCGGTGTTATCTCGGTCACTCGGGCGCCGATCGGCGGGCCGGACGGCCGCGGCTGCTACCCTGACCGCTATGGATCGCGCACGTGGGTTTAGGCGGCCGGCTCCGGGTGGGCCGGTCGACCGACCGTAGCGACGGCGACCGCCGGAGCCGGCAGGAGGCAGGGACCGCATCCGGTCTCTGCCTTTCGTGTTGTCTCGTGCCCTTCACGCCGATCGGCCGCCCGCACGGGACCGCGAACGCCCACCTCGACCTGACCGGCCGTCGGCCCGCACGGGCCGACCGAGCAGGAAGACGGGATGCCGTGACCGTGAATCCGACCCTGGAGACCACCCCGACCGTTGAGGCGACCGTGGCCACCGGGCGGGAGCCGCAGGTGGTGCGCGTCGGCGCGCTGCGCCTCGGCGACGGCCCCGTGCCGGTGCTGGGCGGCCCGCCCGGCGAGGCCGGCCCCGACGCGTGCTGGATCGCCCTGCCCGACCGCCCCGGCGCCGCCGCGGAGCTGGAGCGGCTGCGCCGCGGCTGGGACGGCCCGCTGCTCGCCGCCCCCGCCACCCACGCCCGGCTCGCCGAGGCCGCGCGGCTCGCCGACGGCCTCGTGCTCGGGACCGAGGACGCCTGCCCGGACTGCGGTACGGCGCTGCCGGCCGCGGCGGCCCGCCTCGGCGTGCCCCTGGTGCTGCGCCGCGGCGGCGCGGCCCTCGGCCGCTGGCTCGCCGTGGCCGAGGCCTGCCGGGCCGAGGGCGCGCCCGGCGTCGCGCTGTGCGAGGGCGCGGACCGGCCGGCGCCGCCGGACGCGGCCGCCGCGGCGGACGGCCCGCCGCTCGACCTCGGGCTGCTCCGCGCCGCCCGGGAGCGCTCGGGGCTGCCGGTCCTCGCCTACCTTGGGCGGGACGCCGCGCTCGCGCCCGCGGCCGTCGCCGCCGGGGCCGACGGCCTGCTGCTCGCCCCGCAGGCCCCGCCGCCGGCCGTGGCCGCCGCGCGGGAGGCGGCCACCGTCGTCGCCGCGCTCGTCCGCCGGGAACGCCCGCAGACCCTCGCGGAGGCACGCGCCGCGATCGACCGGGTCGACGCGGCCCTCGCCGTACTGCTGGAGCGGCGCGCCGCCCTCGCCGGGATCGTCCAGCGGCTCAAGCCGGTCGGCGGGTTCGCCGGGCGGGACCCGGAGCGGGAGCGCCGGCTCGTCGCCGCGATGGCCCGCCGCGCGCCGCGCCTCGGCGAGGCCCACCTCGCCCCGATCATGAACGCGGTGATCGAGGCCGGGCTGCGGCTCGCCGAGGCGGAACAACGGGAGCGGACGGCCCCGGCGGGCGCCGACCCCGCGTAGGGCCGCTCCCGCGGCGGGCCGCGTCCGGCGCGCCGATCCAGCGTGCCGGGCGTCTCAGGCGCCACACCGGTCTCGAAGCGCGTAGGCTCTTGCCCCGCCGGGTAGGTGCGAGCGAGAGGAACCAGGACCGCATGGCCGAGTCGTTTGTCCATCTGCACGTCCACACCGAGTACTCGATGCTGGACGGGGCGGCCCGACTGGGGCAGATGTTCAAGCAGGTCACCGACCTGGGCATGCCCGCCGTCGCGATCACCGACCACGGCAACCTGCACGGCATCTACGACTTCTACAAGCAGGCCACGGCCGCCGGGGTCAAGCCGATCATCGGCATCGAGGCGTACGTCGCGCCGGAGTCGCGGTTCCTGAAGAAGCCGGTGCTGTGGGGCGAGCCGCACCAGCGCGGCGACGACGTGTCCGCCGGCGGCTACTACACCCACATGACGATCTGGGCGCGGAACAAGACCGGCCTGCACAACCTGATGAAGCTGAGTTCCCGCGCCTACACCGAGGGCTTCGTGCGCAAGTGGCCGCGCATGGACGCCGAGCTCATCGCCGAGCACGCCGAGGGGCTGATGGCGACCACCGGCTGCCCGTCCGGCGAGGTGCAGACCCGGCTGCGGCTCGGCCAGTACGAGGAGGCGCTCAAGGCGGCCGCGAAGTACCAGGAGATCTTCGGCAAGGACAACTACTACCTCGAGCTGATGGACCACGGCCTCGACATCGAGCGCCGGGTCCGCGACGGGCTCGTCCGGATCGGCAAGGAGCTCGGCATCCCGCCGGTCGTCACCAACGACTCGCACTACACCTACGAGTCCGACGCCGCCAGCCACGACGCGCTGCTGTGCATCCAGACCGGCAAGCAGCTCTCCGACCCGGACCGGTTCCGGTTCGACGGGACCGGCTACTACATCAAGTCCGCCGAGGAGATGCGGGCGCTCGACTCCTCCGAGCTGTGGGCCGAGGGCTGCCGCAACACCCTGCTCATCGCCGAGAAGGTCGACCCGAGCGGGATGTTCGCCCACAAGAACCTCATGCCCACCTTCCCCATCCCGGACGGGATGACCGAGGAGGAGTACTTCCGCCAGCAGGTGTGGAAGGGCATGGAGCGCCGCTTCCCGGACGGGATCGACGAGGAGCACCGGGCCTGGGTCGAGAACGAGATCAACGTCATCGTCCAGATGGGCTTCCCGAGCTACTTCCTCGTGGTGGCCGACTTCATCAACTGGGCGAAGAACAACGGCATCCGGGTCGGCCCGGGCCGTGGCTCGGCGGCCGGCTCGCTCGTGGCGTACGCGCTCGGCATCACCGACCTCGACCCGATCCCGCACGGCCTGATCTTCGAGCGGTTCCTCAACCCCGAGCGCGTGTCGATGCCCGACATCGACATCGACTTCGACGAGCGTAGGCGCGCCGACGTCATCCGCTACGTGACCGAGAAGTGGGGCGCCGACAAGGTCGCGATGATCTGCACCTTCGGCACCATCAAGGCGAAGGCTGCGATCAAGGACGCGGGCCGCGTGCTCGGCTACCCGTACGCGCTCGGCGACCGCATCTCCAAGGCGTTCCCGCCCGCGGTGATGGGCAAGGACATCCCGCTCGCCGGCATCTTCGACGAGTCGCACCCCCGCTACGCCGAGGCGGGCGAGCTGCGCAAGATGTACGAGGAGGACGAGGCCGTCCGGGCCACCATCGACCTCGCCCGGGGCCTGGAGGGCCTGATCCGGCAGACCGGCGTGCACGCCGCGGGCGTGATCATGTCGGCCGAGCCGCTCACCGACCACATCCCGATCATGCGCCGGGACTCGGACGGGGCGATCATCACGCAGTTCGACTACCCGACCTGCGAGACGCTCGGCCTGCTGAAGATGGACTTCCTCGGCCTGCGGAACCTCACGATCATCGACGACTGCCTGAAGATGATCGAGGCGAACACAGGTGAGAAGATCGACCTGCTCAAGCTGCCGCTCGACGACACCAAGACCTACGAGCTGCTCGCCCGGGGCGACACCCTCGGCATCTTCCAGCTCGACGGCGGCGGCATGCGGTCGCTGCTCCGCCTGATGCGGCCGGACAACTTCGAGGACATCTCCGCGGCGCTCGCCCTCTACCGGCCCGGCCCGATGGGCGCGAACTCGCACACCAACTACGCGCTGCGCAAGAACGGCCAGCAGGAGATCGTCCCGATCCACCCCGAGCTCGAGGAGCCGCTGCGGGACATCCTGTCCACCACCTACGGCCTCATCGTCTACCAGGAGCAGGTCATGGCGATCGCGCAGCGGGTCGCCGGGTACTCGCTCGGCGGCGCGGACCTGCTGCGCCGGGCGATGGGCAAGAAGAAGAAGGCCGAGCTCGACAAGCAGTACGAGTTCTTCGAGCGCGGCATGCGGGAGAACGGCTACTCCGACGAGGCGATCAAGGCGCTGTGGGACATCCTCGTGCCGTTCTCCGACTACGCGTTCAACAAGGCGCACACCGCCGGGTACGGCCTGGTGTCGTACTGGACCGCCTACCTGAAGGCGAACTACCCCGCCGAGTACATGGCGGCGCTGCTCACCAGCGTCAAGGACGACAAGGACAAGAGCGCGCTCTACCTCAACGAGTGCCGCCGCATGGGCATCAAGGTGCTCCCGCCGGACGTCAACGACTCCGACGCGGACTTCACCCCGCGCGGCGGCGACATCCGGTTCGGCCTGTCGGCGATCCGCAACGTCGGCGCGAACGTGGTGGACGCGATCATCCAGGCGCGCACCGAGAAGGGCCGGTTCACCGACTTCGCCGACTTCCTGCGCAAGGTGCCCGCGGCGGTGTGCAACAAGCGGGTGATCGAGTCGCTGATCAAGGCGGGCGCGTTCGACTCGCTCGGGCACCAGCGCAAGGGCCTGGTCATGGTGCACGAGCAGGCCGTCGACGCGGTGATCGAGATCAAGAAGAACGAGGCGATCGGCCAGGACTCGCTGTTCGGCGCGGTCGAGGGGGTGGAGGACAGCACCTTCGACGTGCAGATCCCGCCGGGGGAGTGGGACAAGACCACGCTGCTCCAGTTCGAGCGGGAGATGCTCGGCCTGTACGTCTCGGACCACCCGCTGCTCGGCGTCGAGCACATCCTGTCCGCCGGGGCGGACTGCTCGATCGCCGCGCTGCAGGCCGAGGAGCGCCCCGACGGGCAGATCGTCACCGTCGGCGGCATCCTCACCGGGCTGCAGCGCAAGATCACCAAGAAGGGCGACACCTGGGTGCTCGCCACGCTGGAGGACCTCGAGGGCTCGATCGAGGTGATGATCTTCCCCTCGACCTACCAGCTCTGCTCGACCATCCTCGCCGAGGACGCGATCGTGTTCGTCAAGGGGCGGCTGGACAAGCGCGAGGAGGTCGCCAAGCTCATCGCGATGGAGGTCACCCAGCCCGACCTCAGCCAGGAGAACGGCGGGCCGCTCGTGGTGAGCATCGCCGAGAGCCGCTGCACGCTGCCGCTCGTCACCCAGCTCAAGGAGGTGCTCACCACCCACCCCGGCACCACCGAGGTGCATCTGCAGGTGCACCGCGGGTCGAAGACCACGGTGGTGCGGCTCGACGACCGGCTCCGGGTGGCGCCCTCCCCGGCGCTCATGGGCGACCTCAAGCAGCTGCTCGGCCCGGCCTGCCTGGGCGCCTGACGGTACGGCCGGCCGTACCCGGCCGCGAAGCGGGAAAAAGGGGCCCGCGCCGCCGCGGCGCGGGCCCCTGTGCCGTCCGGGCGCGGCGCCACCGGGCCGTCCGGTGGGCCGCCGCCACGCCGTCACGAGGAGGGCGGGGGCGGGGCCTCCTCCTCGGTGAGCCGGGTGATCTTCAGGCCGAGCGAGGTGAACTGGTCGTACACGCGGTGGTAGCCGCGCTCGATGTGGTTGACGCCGCGCAGCGTCGAGGTCCCCTCGGCGACCGCGGCGGCGAGCACGGCGGAGAACCCGGCCCGGATGTCCGGCAGGGTCACGTCGGCGCCGCGCAGCTTCGACACGCCGCGCACCACCGCCGAGTGCTTGGCGTTGGTGTCGTGGTAGCGGCAGGCGGGGCCGCCGAGGCACTGGTCGAACACCTCGATCTCGCAGCCCATCTTCTGCAGCGCGGGCACGTACACCAGGCGGTTCTCGAACACCGTCTCGTGCAGCACCGACATGCCCTCGGCCTGGGTGAACAGCACCATCAGCGGGGTCTGCCAGTCGGTCATGAACCCGGGGTGGGTGTCGGTCTGCACCGCCGCGGCGCGCAGCCCGTTCGGCGCGGTGGCGCACAGCCACTCGTCGGTGATCTCGAACTGGGCGCCCATCCGGGCGAGCGTGGTGATCGCGGTGACGAGCCGGTCCTGCGGGCAGCCGTGCACCCGGACCTCCCCACCGGTGACGAGGCCGGCCACCAGGTAGGAGAACGCCTCGATGCGGTCGCCGGCGAGCCACATCGACGCGCCGCGCAGCCGGTCGACGCCCTCGATCACGATGCGCCGGTCCGGGCTGAGCTCGATCCGCGCGCCCATGCGCTGCAGGAACAGGGCGAGCTCCACCACCTCCGGCTCGGTGGCCGCCCCCTTGATCACCGTCTTGCCCTCGGCGAGCACGCTCGACAGCAGGATCGTCTCGGTGGCGCCGACGCTCGGGTAGGGGAGCTCGATCCGGGCGCCGTGCAGCCGCTTCGCCTTCGCCGAGATGCCCGTCTCGCCCACCTCGACCTCCGCGCCCATCGCGCGGAGCGCGTCGACGTGGTAGTTCACCGGCCGGCGCCCGATCGGGTCGCCGCCGACGAACGGCACGAAGGCCTCGCCCGCGAGGTGCAGGAGCGGGCCGAGCATCAGGATGGGGATGCGGTTGAGCCCGGTGAACGCCTCAGGGACGTGGGGACGGATCTCGCCGCCGCGTTCCACGGTGATCTCCATCCCCTTGACCTCGACGTGGATCCCAACGGCCCGGAGCATCGCGGCGGTGATGCCGACCTCGCCCACCTCGGGCGTGTTGTGCAGGGTGCTGGGACCTTCCCCGAGCATGGCGGCGACCATGTGCTTGGAAACGGCGTTCTTCGATCCCCGTACTTCGACGTCGCCGCGCAGCGGTCCCGACGGCTCGATTCTCCAAACCTGTTCGCTCACCGGCCTAGAGTAGCGGTGTCGCGGGCCGGTCCCGTACCGGTGCGGGCAGGAACCGCCATTCCGGCCCGGGATCCGGCGGCGTGGGCGGGTGACGATGCCGATACGGCGCGGAGTGCGCCCGCGCCGCGGCCGGGTAGGTACCATCGGCGGGCGACGGGCGCAGGACGCCTTCCGCCCCGCGGAAGGAGCCGGTGGGACGGGCCGAAAAGGTGAGGCGATGCGGCATGTGCGGGACGTGCTCGTCACCGCGACCATCCTCGCGCTGCTGGGGGTCGGCGCCGGGCTCATCTGGTCGGCGGTCGCGCCCCCGACCCGGTACGTGGTGGGGGCCGACGGGCCGCGGCTCGCCGACCCGGGCACCCAGACGCTGATCGCCGCGGACGGCCTGTTCGCCGTGATCACCGCGGGGGCCGGGCTGGTCTGCGGGATCCTCGCCTACGCCTTCGCCCGGCGGCCCGCGGTGCTGCTCGGGCTCGCCGCGGGCGGGGTCGCCGCCTCGCTCATCGCGGAACGGATCGGCTCCTCCGCCGGGACCACGGTGCTGCGCGCCGCGGAGGCCGGCGGGTTCCAGGAGGGCGGCCGGCTGGAGGTGACCGCGCAGGGCGTGCTGCTCGCCTGGCCGCTGTTCGCCGTCGCCGTGTTCGGCCTGCTCGAGGCGGTCTCCGCCTACCTGGGGTCGGAGTACCGCCGCGCCGTCCGCGGCCACGGCATCGCCGACCTGTCGGACGGGCTGGTGGTGCCCGAGCCGCGCCGGCTCAGCCGGCGAGGACGGGCGGCCTGGCGGTCTGTGGGGCGGCACGCTCGAACGCGTGGGCGAGGCGGAGCACGTCAAGGTCCGCCCAGGGACGGCCGACGATCTGCACGCCGACGGGCAGGCCCTGCGGAGTGAACCCGCACGGCACCGACGCGGCCGGGGCGTGCAGCACGCTGATCCAGTACGCCGAGCGCATCCAGGCGAGGTAGTCCGGCATCCGCTGCCCGGCGATCTCGGTGACGTACGGCTGCTCGACCGGGAACGGCGGCACCTGGCTCACCGGGGCGACGAGGAAGTCGTAGGTCTCGAAGAACGCGGCCATGCGGGCGAACAGCCGGGTGCGCGCCCGCTCGGCGCGGGCGAGGTCCGCCCCGGAGAGCCGCAGGCCCGCCTCGACGTTCCACACCACGTTCGGCTGCAGCTCGTCGCGGTGCTTCTCCAGCAGCTCGCCGAAGCGCAGCGCGTACCACCAGGCGCGCCAGGTGCGGAACGCCTCCTCGGCGTCGGACAGGTCGAGGTCGACCTGCTCCACCGTGGCGCCGAGCCCGGCGAGCACCTCCGGCGCCCGGGCGGTCACCGCGGCGGTGTCCGGGTCGACCGGCAGCCCGCCGAGGTCCGGGCTGAACGCGATCCGCACCCCGGTCAGGTCGGTGTCCAGCGGCGCGGCGAAGACCTCGCCGCCCTCCCGCACCGAGTACGGCGAGCCAGGGTCGAACCCGGCGATCGCGCTCATCAGCAGCGCCGCGTCCTGCGCGGTGCGGGCCATCGGGCCGGACACCTCGAGGGTGAACCAGGCGGCGTCGTGCGACGGCGGCGGGGTGCGGCCCGGCGTCGGGCGCAGCCCGAACACGTTGCAGAACGACGCCGGGTTGCGCAGCGAGCCGCCCACGTCGGTGCCGTCGGCGAGCGGCACCATGCCGGTGGCGAGCGCGGCGGCCGCCCCGCCGCTGCTGCCGCCCGCGCTGCGGGAGAGGTCGTAGGGGTTGCGGGTGGCGCCGAACACCGCGTTCACCGTGTGCGAGCCGGTGCCGAACTCGGGGGTGTTCGTCTTCCCGATCGTGATCGCCCCGGCCGCGCGCATCCGCCGCACCAGCGGCGAGTCCTGCCCGGGCACGTGGTCGGCGTACACGCGCGAGCCGTACGTGGTGCGGATGCCCGCGGTGTCGATCAGGTCCTTGTGCGCCACCGGGAGCCCGTGCAGCGGCCCGCGCCAGCCGCCGCGCGCCCGGTCCTCGTCGGCCGCGCGCGCCTCCTGGAGGGCCCGCTCGGGGACGAGCGTGACGATCGCGTTGACCTCGCCGTTCACCCGCTCGATGCGGCGCAGGTGCGCCTCGACGAGCTCGGCGGATCCGATCTCCCCCTTGCGCAGCAGCGCGACCATCTCGGTGGCGGTGAGCTCGCACAGCTCCTCGCCGGGCGGCACGCCGTCGCGCGCGCCGGGGGCGGTGCCGAGATCCTCTTCGCCGTGGCTCATGGTGCCAGCCCTGCCTCCTCCGGCCTTCGGGGCGCGGCCGGCCCGCGGACCGGCGTGCCCGGCCGACCTGCGCCGACTTCCTGCACCGCACGATTGTTCCAACGCGGTACGGCGGGCTGCCTTGGCAAGGATCGACCATGCCGCGCCCGGGAGTCGGCCGGACTTGCCGAGCGGGGCGGCCGGTGGCGGGGTCAGCGCGGCTTGCTGATCGGGGCGGTGATCGCGTCGGTGAGCCGGATCAGCTCGGCCGGGGCGCACTCGATCTGCAGGCCGCGGCGGCCCGCGGAGAAGTAGATGGTCGGGAAGCCGAGCGCGGACTCGTCGACCACGGTCGGCAGCTTCTTGCGCTGCCCGAGCGGGCTGATCCCGCCGACCACGTACCCGGTGACCCGCTCGACCTTGGCGGCGTCGGCGAGCGCCGCCCGCTTGCCGCCGAGCGCGGCCGCGAACGCCTTGAGGTCGAGCCGCCCGGCGACCGGAACCACCGCGACCGCGAGGCCGTTCTCGGTCTCGGCGACGAGCGTCTTGAAGATCCGCTCGTACGGCACGCCGAGCGCGTCGGCCGCCTCCTCGCCGTAGGCCTGCGCGTTCGGGTCGTGCTCGTAGGGGTGGAGGGTGAAGTCGACCTTCGCCTTGGTCAGCGCGACCGTGGCCGGGGTGCCCTGCGCGCCTTTGCCCTTCGCCTTGCCCACGGCGGCCAGCGTAGCGGGTGCGCGCGGCCCGGCGCGATCATCTCGTGATCTACGATGTAAAGGCGCCCGGTCGCGACACAGGCGCCTCGACACGGCCGTCCCACATGCCGGACGAACCGGTCACCGGCGGCCGGGGTCCGTAGACTGGTTGGGTGATTTCCCGTATCGACCTGCGTGGTTCCCTTCCGGGGAACCTGCGTGACGTGCTGCCCCGTGCCGAGCTCGACGTCGAGGCCGCGCTGGAGAAGGTGCGGCCAGTCTGTGAGGATGTCCGCCATCGCGGGGTGGCGGCCGTACGGGAACTGACCGCCCGCTTCGACGGCGTCGAGCTGGAGTCGACCCGGGTGCCCGCCGCGGCGATCGAGGACGCGGTGACCGACCTCGACCCGCGGGTGCGCGAGGCCCTGGAGGAGTCGATCCGCCGCGCCCGCCTCGTCCACCGCGACCAGCGGCGCACCGACGTCACCACCCGGGTGGTGCCGGGCGGCACCGTCACCGAGCGGTGGGTGCCGGTGGAGCGGGTCGGGCTGTACGTTCCGGGCGGCCGTGCCGTGTACCCCTCCAGCGTGGTGATGAACGTCGTGCCCGCGCAGGAGGCGGGCGTGCCGTCGCTCGCGGTCACCTCGCCCGCCCAGGCCGAGTTCGGCGGGCTGCCGCACCCGCTCATCCTCGCCGCCTGCGGGCTGCTCGGCGTCGACGAGGTGTACGCCGTGGGCGGCGCCCAGGCGGTGGCGATGTTCGCCTACGGCACCGAGGAGTGCCCGCGCGCCACGATGGTCACCGGCCCGGGCAACATCTACGTCGCCGCGGCCAAGCGGCTGCTCAAGGGCGTGATCGGCATCGACTCCGAGGCCGGCCCGACCGAGATCGCGATCCTCGCCGACGACTCCGCCGACCCGGTGCACGTCGCCGCCGACCTGATCAGCCAGGCCGAGCACGACGTGATCGCCGCGGCCGTGCTCGTCACCGACTCCCTCGAGCTCGCCGAGGCGGTGGAGAAGGAGCTGCCCGAGCAGGTCAACGCCACCCGGCACCGCGAGCGCATCACCGAGGCGCTCTCCGGCCGCCAGTCCGGCATCGTGCTCGTGTCCTCGATCGACGACGGGATCGAGGTGGTGAACGCCTACGCGGCCGAGCACCTGGAGATCCAGACCGCCGACCCGCACGCGGTCGCCGCCCGGATCCGCAACGCCGGGGCGATCTTCATCGGCCCGTACTCGCCGGTCTCCCTCGGCGACTACCTCGCCGGGTCGAACCACGTGCTGCCCACCGGCGGCTGCGCCTGCCACTCCAGCGGCCTGTCGGTGCAGACGTTCCTGCGCGGCATCCACGTGGTCGACTACAGCCGGGAGGCGCTCGCCGCCGCGGCCGCGCACGTGTGCGCGCTCGCCGACGCCGAGGACCTGCCCGCGCACGGGGCCGCGATCCGCGCCCGGTTCGGCTGGGAGATCCCGTCATGACGGCGCCGGAGAACACGCCCGACACGCCGCGGTTCGCCCCGATCACCCTCGCCGACCTGCCGATCCGCGACGACCTGCGGGGCCGCTCGCCGTACGGCGCGCCGCAGATCGACGTGCCGGTGCGGCTCAACACCAACGAGAACCCCTACCCGCCGTCGCCGGAGCTCGCCGAGGAGCTCGCCGAGGCGGTGCGGCGCGAGGCGCTGAGCCTCAACCGCTACCCGGACCGGGACGCGCTCGCGCTCCGCGCCGACCTCGCCCGCTACCTCGGCCACGGGCTCGGGCCCGAGCACGTGTGGGCGGCGAACGGATCCAACGAGATCCTCCAGCAGATCCTGCAGGTGTTCGGCGGCGCGGGCCGCAGCGCGATGGGCTTCGAGCCGTCGTACTCGATGCACCCGATCATCACCGTCGGCACCGGCACCCGGTGGATCCCGGGCGCCCGCGACGAGGACTTCGGCCTCGACCCGGACGCGGCGGTCGCCGCGATCGAGGAGCACCGGCCGGACGTGGTGTTCCTCACCTCGCCGAACAACCCGACCGGCACGGCGCTGCCGCTCGAGACCGTCGAGCGCGTGGCGAAGGCCGCGCCCGGCGTGGTCGTGGTCGACGAGGCGTACTTCGAGTTCGCCCGGGCCGGCACGCCGAGCGCGCTCACCCTGCTGCCGGAGCACCCGCGGCTCATCGTCTCCCGGACCATGTCGAAGGCGTTCGCCATGGCCGGCACCCGCCTGGGGTACCTCGCCGCCCACCCGGCGGTGGTCGAGGCGCTCCAGCTCGTCCGCCTGCCGTACCATCTGTCCACGTTGACGCAGGCGGCCGCGCGGGTGGCGCTCGCGCACGCCAAGGAGCTGCTCGGCACCGTGGACGCGCTGCGCGCCGAGCGGGACGCGACCGTGGAGTGGCTGCGCTCCCTGGGCCTCGAGGTGGCCGACTCCGACGCGAACTTCGTGCTGTTCGGCCGGTTCGCCGACCGGCGCGCGGTGTGGGAGGGGCTGCTCGAGCAGGGGGTGCTCATCCGGGAGGTCGGCCCGCCGCAGTGGCTGCGGGTGACGATCGGCACCGAGGAGGAGATGGCGGCGTTCCGCGCGGCGCTGACGCGGGTGCTGGAGCGGGACGGCGCACGACGGGAGGGCGCATGAGCAGGATCGGGCGCGTCGAGCGCGTGACGGGGGAGACATCGGTGCTCGTCGAGGTGAACCTCGACGGCACCGGGCGGTACGAGGTGTCCACCGGGGTCGGCTTCTTCGACCACATGCTCTCCCAGCTCGCCCGGCACGGCCTGTTCGACCTCACCGTGAAGACCGAGGGCGACCTGCACATCGACTCCCACCACACGATCGAGGACACCTCGCTCGCGCTCGGGGCCGCGTTCCGGCAGGCGCTGGGCGACAAGTCCGGCATTCGGCGGTTCGGGCACGCGGCCTGCCCGCTCGACGAGACGCTCGCCCAGGTCACCGTGGACCTGTCCGGCCGGCCGTACCTGGTGCACACCGAGCCCGAGGGCATGGCGCCGATGATCGGCCCGGACTACGACACCACGATGACCCGGCACATCCTCGAGTCGTTCGTCGCCCAGGCCGCGGTCTGCCTGCACGTGCACGTGCCGTACGGGCGCAACGCCCACCACATCGTGGAGGCCCAGTTCAAGGCGCTCGCCCGGGCGCTGCGGGAGGCCTGCGAGCCCGACCCGCGGGCCACCGGGGTGCCCAGCACCAAGGGGGTGCTGTGACCGAGAACTGGACGGCGATCGCCATGGTGTTCGTCGGCCTGTTCCTCGTCGGCGGTGTGATCTCGTTCGTCAGGCAGGGCCTCAGGCTCGGCGCCGCGGTGCTCGGCGTCGGCGCGGCCCTCGCGCTCACCGCGGGGGTGCTGTGGTGGTGAAGAAGAAGGTCGTCATCCTCGACTACGGGTCCGGGAACCTGCGCTCGGCCGAGCGGGCCCTCGCCCGGGTGGGCGCCGACGTCACGGTGACCGCCGACGAGAACGCGGCGATGAACGCCGACGGCCTGGTGGTGCCCGGGGTCGGCGCGTTCGCCGCCTGCATGGCCGGGCTGCGCGCGGTGCACGGGGACCGCATCATCCAGCGGCGGCTCGCCGGCGGCCGCCCGGTGCTCGGCATCTGCGTCGGCATGCAGATCCTGTTCGAGCGCGGCGTCGAGCACGGCATCGAGACCGCGGGCTGCGGCGAGTGGCCGGGCGTGGTGGAACGCCTCGACGCGCCGGTGCTGCCGCACATGGGATGGAACACCGTGCAGGCCCCCGAGGGCTCGGTGCTGTTCGCCGGGCTCGACCCGGACACCCGCTTCTACTTCGTGCACTCCTACGGCGTGCGCAAGTGGGAGCTGCAGGCCGGCCCCGGCTTCGCCGAGCCGCTCGTCACCTGGGCCGAGCACGGCGTGCCGTTCGTCGCCGCGGTGGAGAACGGCGCGCTCTCGGCCACCCAGTTCCATCCGGAGAAGTCCGGCGACGCCGGCGCGGTGCTGCTGCGCAACTGGCTCGGCACCCTGTGACCGGCCGCCCGGGACCGCCGCGGCACGCCCCGCGGGTCCGGCCCGCCCCTTCCTGCTCGCCCTTTCTGCTCGACCGGAGGTCCTCGACCATGTCGCTCGTGCTGTTGCCCGCCGTTGACGTCGCCGACGGGCAGGCCGTCCGCCTCGTCCAAGGGGAGGCGGGCACCGAGACGTCGTACGGCGACCCGCTCGCCGCCGCCCTCGCCTGGCAGGAGGCCGGCGCCGAGTGGATCCACCTCGTCGACCTCGACGCCGCGTTCGGCCGGGGCTCGAACCGGGAGCTGCTCGCCCGCGTGGTGGGCACGCTCGACATCAACGTCGAGCTGTCCGGCGGCATCCGCGACGACGAGTCGCTGGAGGCCGCGCTCGCCACCGGCTGCCGCCGGGTGAACATCGGCACCGCCGCCCTGGAGAACCCCGACTGGTGCTCCCGGGTCATCAAGGAGTACGGGGACCGGGTCGCGATCGGCCTCGACGTGCGCGGCACCCGGCTGGCCGCGCGCGGCTGGACCCGCGAGGGCGGCGACCTGTGGGAGGTGCTCGAGCGGCTGGAGGCCGACGGCTGCTCCCGCTACGTGGTCACCGACGTGACCAAGGACGGCACGCTCAAGGGCCCCAACCTCGACCTGCTGCGCCAGGTGTGCACCCGCACCGACGCCCCGGTGATCGCCAGCGGCGGCGTGTCCTCCCTCGACGACCTGCGGGCGATCGCCGAGCTGGTGCCGCTGGGCGTGGAGGGCGCGATCGTCGGGAAGGCGCTGTACGCGGGGGCGTTCACCCTGCAGGAGGCCCTGGCGGTGGCCGCCGGGAAGTGACCCGGGCCGCGCGCGCGACCCGTACCGCGGGCCGCGCGGCCCGCAGCGGCATGATGGGTACGTCACGGAGTTGCGAGGGGCGCGGTGACTGTCGCGGTACGTGTGATCCCCTGCCTGGACGTGGACAACGGCCGGGTGGTGAAGGGCGTCAACTTCGAGAACCTGCGGGACGCGGGCGACCCGGTCGAGCTCGCCCGGCGCTACGACGCCGAGGGCGCCGACGAGCTCACCTTCCTCGACATCACCGCCTCCTCCGGCGGCCGGGAGACCATGTACGACGTGGTCCGCCGCACCGCCGAGCAGGTGTTCATCCCGCTCACCGTGGGCGGCGGGGTGCGCTCGGTGGAGGACGTCGACCGGCTGCTGCGGGCCGGCGCGGACAAGGTGAGCATCAACACCGCCGCGGTCGCCCGGCCGGAGCTGCTCCGCGAGGCCTCCGAGCGGTTCGGCGCGCAGTGCATCGTGCTGTCGGTGGACGCCCGCCGGGTGGTCGACGGCCCGCCCACCCCCTCGGGCTTCGAGGTGACCACGCACGGCGGGCGGCGCGGCACCGGCATCGACGCGGTCGAGTGGGCCCGCCGCGGCGAGGAGCTCGGGGTGGGCGAGATCCTGCTCAACTCGATGGACGGCGACGGCACCAAGGACGGGTACGACCTGGAGATGATCCGGGCGGTGCGCGCCGCGGTGAGCGTCCCGGTGATCGCGAGCGGCGGCGCGGGCGCGCTCGAGCACTTCGCCCCGGCGATCGAGGCCGGGGCCGACGCGGTGCTCGCCGCGAGCGTGCTGCACTTCGGCGAGCTGACGATCGGCGAGATCAAGGGCGCCCTGCGCGCGGCGGGCATCACCGTCCGCTGACGCCGCGGCGGGCCGGGCCGAGGGCGCCGGAGGGGGAGGGGAGATGCGGCGGGCGGCCGAGGCCACCCCCGCGCACCGCGACCGCTACGTCGACCTGCTGCGGGCCGTCGCGATCAGCGCGGTGGTGGCCGGGCACTGGCTCGTCGTCCACGTCACCGACGAGGGCGGCGGGCTGTCCGGGACGAGCGTGCTCGACGTGGCCGCGTGGACCCGGCCGCTCACCTGGCTGTTCCAGGTCATGCCGGTGTTCTTCCTGGTGGGCGGCTACGCCAACACCGCCTCGCTCACCTCGTACCTGCGCCGGGGCGGGAACGCGACCGGGTGGACGCTGCGCCGCACCGACCGGCTGGTGCGGCCCACCACGACCCTGCTCGCGGTGCTCGCCGCGGCCGCGCTCGCGGCCCGCGCCGCGGGCGTCGGCCCGCAACTGGTGGGCCTGGGCGTGTGGCTCGCGGGCATCCCGCTGTGGTTCCTCGTGGCCTACCTCGCCGCGGTGGTGTTCACCCCGGTCATGTACGGCCTGCACCGCCGGTTCGGCCTCGCCGTGCCGGTCGTGCTCGCCGCGCTGGTCGGCGTGGGCGACCTGGCCCGGTTCGCGCCGGGGGTGCCGTGGCCGGGGGAGGCGAACTACCTGTTCGCCTGGCTCGCCGTGCACCAGCTCGGCATCGCCTGGCGGGAGGGGGCGCTGCCCGACCGGCCGGGCGTGGCGGCGCCGCTGGCGCTGCTCGGCCTCGCCGCGCTGGCCGGGCTCACCGTGGCCGGGCCGTACCCGGTGAGCATGGTGCAGGCGGCGGGCACGGAGATCCAGAACACCGCGCCGCCCACGCTCGCGCTGCTCGCCCTCGCCGTCACGCAGACCGGGCTGGCGCTGCTGTGCCACCGCGCGGGCAACCGCTGGCTGCGCCGCCCGCGGCCGTGGACCGCGGTGGTCGCGGTCAACTCGGTGATCATGACGATGTACCTGTGGCACATGACGGCGGTGGTGCTCGGCGCGCTCGCCCTCCACGCGGCGGGGCTGCTGCCGCACGCCGCGCCGGGCACCGCCGCCTGGGTGGCGCTGCGCCTGCCGTGGCTCGCCGTGCTCGCCGGGTTCCTCGCGGTCCTCGTGGCGCTGTTCGGCCGGATCGAGCGGCGGTCCGGCCCGGTGCCGGAGCCCGGCGCCGCGTCCGGGCCCGCGGCGGCCGCGGCCACGCTCGCCGGCGTGGCCGGGGTGATCGGCGGCCTGCTCGGCATCGCCGTGGCCGGCCCGGGCGACCACGGCCCGGCGGGCATGCCCACCGTGGGGCTGCTCGGCTACCTCGCGGGGGCCGCGGTGCTCCGGTACGCCCGGCGCCGCTCGGCCGCCGAGGCCCGGTCCGCGGCCCGGGACGCCGGTTGACCCCGCCCGCGGTGTGCATCCGGATATCCGGATGCCGTGTATCCGCGGATGCTGTGTCGTCGGGTGCTGTGTAGTCGGATAACGCCCGCGAGTCCTGTTTTCGTGGGGCAATGCGCTGCGTGCCGCCTGTTGCTGGAGTGATGAAAAAAGCTCTTTGTCCGATATTGCTGCGCGGGGCAGAGTGATCAGCTACGTTTTGTCGAGTTCGTGTGACGTATGCGATTACCTAGGGTTTGGTAGCAGTGTCGAATCCCTCTTCTCCTCCGCCGCCGCAGCCGGGATACGGCCCGCAGCCCGGCCAGGGATATCCGCAGCAGGGGCCGGCCCCGTACGGCCAGGGCGGCTACGGGCAGCCCGGCCACGGCCAGGCGGGCCCCGGGCAGCAGGCATACGGCGGGCCGGGATACGGCGGGCCGGGATACGCCCAGCCCGGATACGGGCCGGCGGGATACGGGCCCGCGGGCCAGGACGCGCCCGGGTACGGCGCGCAGGGCCCCGCTCCCGGCGTGCAGGCGCCGCCGGGTCAGTTCCCCGGCGGGGCGGGCCTGCCGCAGGAGCCCGCCGCCCCGCAGCCGTCCGGCGGCTCGCGGGCCAAGGGCGTGCTCCGCGCGCTGGGCACGTCAGTGGTGGCACGGCTGATCGGCGCCGTCGTGGGCGTCGCCGTGATCGCCGGCGGCGGCTTCCTCCTGGATCACCTCACCGGCGCGCCGTCGACCGCGAAGGCCGGTGACTGCGTGAAGGTCGAGGGGGACACCCCCACGGTGGTCGAGTGCACCGCGCCCGAGGCGGAGTACCAGGTGGTGGCGCGGCTGGAGGACAAGACCGAGGTCGAGTTCCACATCAGCCGCAACATCTGCTCCGGTCACCCGGAGGCCGAGCGCGCCTTCTGGGAGGGCAAGAAGGGCGGAAGCGGCTACGTGCTCTGCCTCAAGCCGCACAAGTGACCCCTCCGGGCGTCCGGCGGGCGGTCCGTGCCGGAGGGTGTGGACCGGCCGCCGACCCGGCGGGTACGGCGACCGACGCCGTGGCGCGCCGTTATGGACGCGAAGACCCCCTTACGTCTCGGTGGCGGGCCGCGCGACTCGACTCCGCGGCCGCGTCTCATCGGCCCGGCACCCTCGACGGCGCCGCGGGCCGTACGGGTGCCGGTATGAGGCCGGACGAGCGACGCAGGGACGCATCGGCCCGGCCCGCCCGTGGCCGGTGGTGGCCGGCCGCCGCCCGGGAAACACGGTCGCCCGGCGGATGACAAGGTGAGCGCCGGGCCGGGGCGTCAGCGTGCGAACACCTGGGACACGAACGTCGCGAGTGAATTCGCCCCGTCCGCCACACCGTCGAACACGCCGCGCACCGCTTCGGCCGCCTCCGCGGGACGGGTGTAGAGGAAGAAGATGACGAACGCGATGGCGAGGTACGTCAGCACCTTCTTGACCTGCATTGCTGGGGGCCTCCTGCGGATGACTCCTGGTGTTGATACCCCGATTTAGGAGTTATGTCGATTTTGGTTGTGCGGCGTCTCGGCGATGATCATGCTACTCGCCGGGTCCACGCCCTTCTCGGCCCGGCACACCATTCAATGTGCCGTATGAATCGGCGGGGCGCTCCGGCTTCCCTCGGCGACGCGGTGTGACGTGGCCCACGTCCGCACCACCGGTCCCCGCTCCCGCGCCAACCCCAGGCGCACCACCGCGGGCAGGCGGCCGAGCGCGAGCGCGGCGCGCAGCCCGGGCACGGCGCGCTCGCCGACGAGCGCGAGCAGCTCGCCCAGCCCGGCGCCGCCGCAGGCGGACAGCCGCAGGTCGAGCCACGGCCGGTGGGCCGGGCCGCGCACCACCGCGCGGGCCCGCCGGATCCGCGGATGCGCGCACACCCGGGCGGCCTCCGGCCGCGCCACCCGCGCGCCCGCGACCTCGACGATCCCCGCCCCGGCCCGCAGCCGGACGCGCCGCCGGACGGTGTCCGGCCGCAGCCGGCTCACCAGCCACCACAGCCCGGCGACCGTGAGCAGGAACCCGCCCGCCGCGAGCGACGGCCAGAACCACGGCCGCTGCCCGGCGAACGCCACCAGGTCGCCGCCGACCATCGGGCGCGCCGCCGCCTCCGGCCCGAAGACGCCCGCCCCGCGCAGCAGCGCGCCCCCGCCGAGCAGGAGCAGCGCCACGCCGGTCGCGGCGAGCCCGAGCCGCTCGCCCAGCCCGCGGCCCCGGCTCACGGCGCACCCGCCGCGCCGCGCCGCCCGGCCGCCACCGGGCGGACCCGGGACCGCACGGTCAGCGAGATCAGCGGGTCGAGCCGGGCCAGCTCCCGCTCGGCCGCCTCGCGCACCCGGTCGCGCACCGCGTCCGGGTCCCCGGCGTCGGTGCACGCGGTGACGAGCAGGCGCCGCCGCCGCAGCCGGACCCGCACTCGCCGCACCCCCGTCACCCGGGCCACCTCCCCGGCGACGAGCGCGGCGAGCATCGGCCGGGACACCCCGAGGACGAGGTCGGGGTCGCCGGTGCGCAGCGGCACGAGCCGCGACCGCCCCGGCAGGACCGCCGCGAGCACGAGCAGCGCGCCGAGCACGGTCACCGCGCCCGCGGTGCCGAGCGCGGCCGGGTCGCGCCAGGCCGTGTCCTGCGCCCACAGCGTCGCGGGCTCGAAGGCCACCAGGTGCGGGGCCCGCTCGGCCACCGCCAGGAACGTCTCGGCCACCGCGACCGTGCCCGCGCCCACGAGCACGAGGGCCGCGACCACGCTCGCCGGGGACCGCGCCGGGCGCAGCGCACGCAGCGCCGCGACGCGCTCGGCCGCGATCCGCTGGGAGGCCGCGCAGGCCCGCCGCCGGGCGGTCCGGCGGCGCCGCCGCGCCACGCCGTGCCCGCCCGCCCCGTGCGGGGCGGCGCGCCGCTCCGCGGTCCGGTGCCGCGCCGCTCCCGGCAGGCGCCCCAGGGTGGTCCACGCGACCCTCGCCGCGGTGGTCATCGCGGCGCCGATCCGGCCGCCGATCCGGGCGCCGAGCCGGGACCCCTTCGCGGCCCGGGCGCAGACCGGCCGCCCGCCGAGGCCGCGCCGACCGGGCAGGCGGTGCCATCCCGCCCGCGGACGGTGTCCCCGGGCCGGCGGGGAGGCCCGCCCCGCCCGTCTCAGGCATTCGCGGGAAAGGTCCGGTACGGTCGTTGTGTCGGTCATGTGGTCCCCCCGATCTGCGTCGGGCGGCCCGCCTGCCCGATCGGCGGCCACCCCTGGTCACAATAAGTGATACCCTGATTACCAGGAGTGATAGCGCCGCCGTCGAGAGTGGTGCGCACGCACACCGGTCCCTGCGACCGGAGCTTCGGCGTGCCCGGCGACCGGTCGCTCAGACGCCCAGCGGGGCGGAGCGCAGCAGCGCGACCGACTTCTCGTCCCCCGAGCAGCCGACCCGGGCGTGCGCCTGGCGGCCGAATGCGAACAGCAGCAGCTCCTGCGGCTCCCCGGTCACGACCACGTACGGATCCGCCTTCTTGCCGCCGATCCGCTCCCCGTCCGGACGGCGCAGCACCACCCCCACCGGCGACCTGCGGAACATGAACGGCGCCAGCGTGCGCAGCCGCCGCCAGATCAGGTCCTGGAGCGAGCCGGGCAGCTCGCGCGGCTCCCAGCCGTCCCGGGCCCGCCGTACGTCCTCGTGGTGGATGAACATCTCGAACGTGTTCACCAGCGCGTCGATCGCCGGCACGCGGTACGGCGACCAGGCCGGAGGGCCCTGCCGTACCAGGTCGATCAGCTCCGGCCAGGTGTGCCGGTCGCGGACGCGCCGCTGCACCTTCGCGGTGTAGGGGGCCAGCGGGGCGAAGCCGATGCCCGGCAGCGCGTCGAGGCGGCGCTCCCGCACCACCAGGTGGGCGGCGAGATCGGCGGTCGTCCAGCCCGCGCACAGCGTGGGCGCGTCGGGGCCGACCTGCTCGAACAGGTCACAGAGCGCGGTCCGCTCGGTCCGTGCGTGGGTCATCCGATCAGCCTACTCCCCGCCCGCCCGCCGAGGGTCCTGTCGAGGGCCCATACGAGGGCCATGAAATAAATGGACAGACCCGGATGATAAGGAGTACGGAGCGGAACCGACCTAATTCGAGAGGAATCATCGGGGTGGCGACGAAGGTCAGTCCGGCCGTCATGCGCAAGGGCATCCAGGTCATCTGGGTTGCGATCCGCTCCGAACCGATGAGGTTCACCGTCGCCGTGCTCGCCAGCGCCCTCTACGGCACGATGACGGTGGCCTCGTCGTGGGCGCTCGGCTGGGCGACCGAGAACGTGGTCTTCCCCGCGTTCGCCGAGGGCGACGTCGCCACGGCCACCATGGCCGCCGGCGCGCTGCTCATCGTCGGCACCGCCCTGCTCAAGGCGATCGGCATCGGCGGGCGGCGCGCCTTCGCCGGGTTCGTGCAGTACCGCATGCAGGCCCGGTCGCGGCGCGACGTCACCCGGCAGTACCTGCGCCTGCCGCTCGCCTGGCACCACCGGCACCCGACCGGGCAGCTGCTGTCGAACGCCTCCTCCGACGTCGAGGCGGCCTGGGCGCCGCTCGCCCCGCTGCCGATGGCGCTCGGCGTGGTCGTCATGCTCGTCACCGCGGCGGTGGCGATCGTGCTCACCGACCCGCTGCTCGCCCTCGTCGGCTTCCTCGTCTTCCCGGCGATCTTCCTGCTCAACGTGGTGTACCAGCGCCGGCTCTCCCCGCTCGCCACGCGGGCCCAGCAGCTGCGCGCCGAGGTGAGCGAGATCGCCCACGAGAGCTTCGACGGCGCCCTGGTGGTGAAGACCCTCGGCCGGGAGGACGCCGAGGCCGCCCGGTTCGCCGCCAAGGCGAACGAGCTGCGCGACGCGAACATCGCGGTCGGCCGGGTGCGCGGCCTGTTCGACCCGCTGCTCGACGCGATGCCCACGCTCGGCGTGCTCGCCGTGCTGCTCGTCGGCACGCTCCGGCTCGAGGCGGGCGGGATCACCGCGGGCGAGCTGGTCCAGGTCGCCTACCTGTTCACCCTGCTCGCCTGGCCGATCCGGGCGCTCGGCTGGGTGCTCGGCGAGCTGCCGCGCAGCGTCGTCGGGTGGACCCGCATCCGGCACGTGCTCGACGCCACCGGCTCGATGACGTACGGCACGGCCCGGCTGACCGGCACCGGCCCGGCCCACCTGGAGGTCCGCGACCTCACCTACGGGTACGACCCGGAGGCCCCGGTGCTCGACGGGGTGAGCTTCGAGGCGCGGCCGAGCCGTACCGTGGCGATCGTCGGGCCGACCGGGTCCGGCAAGTCCACGCTCGCGCAGCTGCTGGTCCGGCTGATCGACCCGCAGCGCGGTGAGGTCCGCCTCGACGGGGTGGACCTGCGCGACGTGGAGCGCGGCGGGGTGAGCGCGGTGGCGGCGCTCGTGCCGCAGCAGACGTTCCTGTTCGACGACACGGTGCGCGGCAACGTCACCCTCGGGCTGCCCGGGATCACCGACGAGCGGGTCTGGGCGGCGCTGCGGCTCGCCCAGGCCGACGGGTTCGTCAGCGCGCTGCCGCAGGGCCTCGACACCCGGGTCGGCGAGCGGGGCTCGAGCCTGTCCGGCGGCCAGCGGCAGCGGCTCGCCCTCGCCCGGGCGCTCGCCCGCTCGCCGCGGCTGCTCGTCCTCGACGACGCCACCTCGAGCGTCGACGCCCAGGTGGAGCGGCGCATCCTGGAGGGGCTGCGCGAGGCGGGCGGGGCGGCCACGGTGATCGTGATCGCCTACCGGATGGCCACGATCGCCCTCGCCGACGAGGTCGTCTACCTCGAGCGCGGCCGCGTGGTGGACCGCGGCACCCACGAGGAGCTGCTCGCCCGCTGCCCCGGCTACCGGGACCTCGTCACCGCCTACGAGCGGGAGGAGGCCGAGCGCGCGGCGCTGCGCGCCCAGGAGGAGAAGCCGGCCGGGGAGGTCGTGGCGGACGCCGCCGAGGGCGTCGGCGAGCCGGAGGAGGTCGCGGGCCGATGAGGCCGGCCGGACCGTACCACGGCCGGACGGTGCGGAGCACGCCTGACGGCACAGTGCGAAGCACGGCTGACGGCACAGTGCGGAGCACGGTTGGCAGCACAGTGCGGAGCACGGTTGGCAGCACTGTGCGGAGCACGTCCGAAAGCACAGTGCGGAGCACACCTGACAACACGGTGCGAAGCACGCCTGACGGCAGGGTGCGGAGCACATCGGGGAGCACGGTGAGGGGGACCGCGTGAGCGCACTGCACACCGCCGAGCGATCCGCGCTGGAGACGTTCCGGCGCGGCCTGAACCTGTCGCCGGAGTTCCGCCGCGGGCTCGCGGGCACGCTCGCGCTCGCCGTGCTCGCCACCGCCGGCCGGGTGATCATCCCGATCGCGGTGCAGCAGGTGATCGACAACGGCCTCGCCGGGCCGGAGCCGGACGTCGGCTTCGTGCGCGCCGCCGTGCTGGCCTGCGCGCTCGCCGTGGTGCTCACCACGGTGTGCGCGTACCTGATGAACGTCCGGCTCTACCGCAGCTCCGAGTCGGGCCTGGCCACGCTGCGCCGCAAGGGCTTCCGCCACGTGCACGACCTGTCGGTGCTCACCCAGAACTCCGAGCGCCGCGGCGCGCTCGTCTCCCGGGTGACCAGCGACGTCGACCAGATCAGCCAGTTCATGCAGTGGGGCGGCCTGGTCATCATCGTCTCGGTCGGCCAGCTGCTCGTCGCCACCGTGCTGATGGCGGCCTACTCCTGGCAGCTCACCCTGCTGGTGTGGGCCGTGTTCCTGCCGCTCACGTTCGCGCTGCCGCGGTTCCAGCGCCTGATCGCCCGCGCCTACCTGCGGGTGCGCGAGCGCACCGGCGACATGCTCGCCGCGATCAGCGAGTCGGTGGTCGGCAGCGCGGTGATCCGCGCCTACGCGGCCGAGGACCGCACCGCCCGCCGCATCGACGAGGCGGTCGAGGCGCAGCGCAAGGCGCAGGCCCGGGCCCAGACGATCATCGCGCTCACCTTCCCGCTCACCGAGGTGGTCGCCGCGGTGGCGGTCGCGGCCGTGGTGCTCGCCGGGGTACGGCTCGGCGTGGACGGCTCGATCTCGCGCGGCCAGCTCGTCGCGTTCCTGTTCCTCATCACGCTGTTCATCTCGCCGCTGCAGACCGCGACCGAGGTGCTCAACGAGGCGCAGAACGCGATCTCCGGCTGGCGGCGGGTGCTCGCCGTGCTCGACACCCCGCCGGACGTGGCCGACCCCGGCCCGGACGGCAGGACGCTGCCGCGCGGCCCGATCGGGGTGCGCTTCGAGCACGTCAGCTTCGCCTACCCGGGCGGGCCGCCGGTGCTGCACGACGTCGACGTGGAGATCGCGCCGTGCACCAAGGTCGCCGTGGTGGGCGAGACCGGGTCGGGCAAGACCACGTTCGCCAAGCTGCTCACCCGGCTGATGGACCCCACCGAGGGCCGGGTGCTGCTCGACGGCGTCGACCTGCGCGAGATCCGGTTCTCCTCGCTGCGCGAGCGGGTGGTGATGGTGCCGCAGGACGGCTTCCTCTTCGACGGCACGCTCGCCGAGAACATCCGGTACGGCCGGCCGGACGCGACCGACGCGGACATCGAGCTGGCGATCACCGAGCTCGGCCTCGCCGACTGGGTGGCGGGCCTGCCCGCCGGGCTCGACACCCCGGTGGGGCAGCGCGGCGAGTCGCTGTCGGCGGGGGAGCGCCAGCTCGTCGCCCTCGCCCGGGCCTACCTCGCCGACCCCGACCTGCTGCTGCTCGACGAGGCCACCTCGGCCGTCGACCCGGCCACCGAGGTCCGCCTCGCCCGCGCGCTGGAGGGGGTGACGCGGGGCCGTACCGCGGTGTCGATCGCGCACCGGCTGTCCACCGCCGAGGCCGCCGACGAGATCCTCGTCTTCGACCGCGGCCGCATCGTGCAGCGCGGGCCGCACGCCGAGCTGGTCGCGCAGCCCGGCGTCTACGCCGACCTGTACGCCTCCTGGACCTCCGGCACCCGCTCCTGACCGCGGCGCGGGCCGCGGGCCGCGGCGGGGGTGGCGCGGGCCGCCGGGCGGCTGCGGCAGAATTGCCGCATGTCGTTGGACCCGCGGATCGCCGAACGGCTCAAGCGCTCGCCCGACGGGCTGGTGCCCGCCATCGTCCAGCAGTACGACACCAAGGAGGTGTTGATGCTCGCCTGGATGGACGACGAGGCGCTGCACCGCACCCTCACCACCGGGCGGGCCACCTACTGGTCGCGCAGCCGCCGCGAGTACTGGGTGAAGGGGGAGACCTCCGGCAACGTACAGTGGGTGAAGCACGTCGCCCTCGACTGCGACGGCGACACCCTGCTCGTCCAGGTGGATCAGGTGGGGGTCGCGTGCCACACCGGCACCCGCACCTGCTTCGATCGTGACGTGCTGCTGACCACCGACCCCGCGGGCGCGGCCGAGCCGGCCCGGCGGGAGTGACCCATCGCGCGAACAGGACCTTCCCCTGATGAGCCCTGCGACGAAGACGGCCGCGACCTGGCGGGAGCCCGCGGCCTGGGCGGTGGCGTGCGCGCTCGGCGCGGGCCTGGTGCTGCTCGCCGCCGGGCGCGAGTGGGCCGTGGTGCGCTACGGGGGCGCCGGCGGCGCCGCGCTCGGCGAGGTGGCGCTCACCGGCGGTGAGCTGGTGGCGTACCCGAGCCCGGCGGCGGTCGCCGCGCTCGCCGCGACGGTGGCGGTGCTCGCCGCCCGCGGCGCCTGGCGGCGGCTGATCGGTGCCGTGGTCGCGCTGTGCGGCGTCGCCGCCGCGGCCGGCGTGGCCGCCGGGCTGGCCCAGGGTGCCGTGCTCGAGGCGGCCGGGCGGCGCAGCGCGCTGTCGGCGGCCGCGTCGGCCACCTGGGAGGTGGCGGCGGCGTGGCCGGCCGTGACGGTGGCGGGCGGGATCCTCCTGGCCGCCGGGGGCGCGGTCGCGGTGGCCCGGGCGGGGCGCTGGCCGGGCATGTCGCAGCGGTACGAGCGTCCGGCCGGCGCGCGGGCGGGCGGCCCGGACCGGGCGCGCGCCGCGGCGGCCGGCCGGGAGCGGGGCCGCGACCGGGAGCGCGAGCTGTGGGACGCGATCGACAGCGGCGCGGATCCGACGGCCGATTCCGGCGGCGGGAACGCGGGGTAAGGCCATCACAACTTGCCGACAAAATCCGGCCGGACGACAAGAATTTCCGTTCTTTGCCGATAGGCTACGCCCGCGACCTTGCGCAGTTTAGTCCACCAGGAGCCGTTGATGACTTACGGGTATCCGCCACATGACCAGGGCGGGGGGTACGGAGGCCCGCAGGGCGGGTACGGCCAGCCGGGCTACGGCCAGCCCAACCCCGGGTACGGCCAGCCCCAGCCGGGCTACGACTACGGGCAGAACTACGGCTACCAGCAGCAGCCCGGCTACGCCGGCTATCAGCCGGTGGGCACCAACGGGCTGGCGGTCGCCGCGATGATCCTCGGCATCCTCGGCTTCGTCACCTGCGGCGCCACCTCGGTGCTCGCGGTGATCTTCGGGCACGTGGCGCTGAGCCAGATCAAGCGCTCCGGTGAGCAGGGGCACGGCATGGCCATGACCGGCGTGATCCTCGGCTGGATCCTCACCGGGCTCTGGCTGCTCTACTGGATGGCCGTGCTCTTCCTCGGATGGGGGGCGTTTTGGGCCACCTCGACGACCACGTCGTTGTGATGCGCCGCGGCACCCGGGCGCCGGTCTGAGCGATGCCGGCGCGACGGGGGCCGGGAAGGCCGGCGGCGGGCGATCCCGGCGGCGAGGTCCGCGCACCGCGGCGGACCGGGCCCGGGATCGGCCGTCGCCTGCGTTCGGTGCTGCCCGCCGCGGCGGCCGCGGCCGCCGCGGCGGCGGGAATCGTGCTCGTGGCCGTGGTCGACCCCAACGAGCCCGGCCACTATCCGCCCTGCCCGCTGCTGGCGCTCACCGGCCTGTACTGCCCCGGCTGCGGGACGCTGCGCGCCCTGCACGCGCTCACCCGCGCCGACCTCGGCACGGCCCTCGGGCTGAACGCGCTCTTCGTCGTGTTGCTTCCGGGGGCGGCGGCGCTGTGGGTGCGCTGGGCGGTACGCTCGTGGCAGGGCAGGCCGTTCGCGGAAAAAGCACCGCCTCCCGCAATTGTCTGGGGATTTCTCGTGCTCCTTATTTCCTACGGAGTGGTGAGAAATCTGCCTTTTGGGCAATTCCTCGCGCCCTAGCGTACGCGGGGAGACCACCCGATGACGTGGGGCGACGGGGGAGACCGCCCCGGTGTCGAGTCGCGGTGACGCGGGCTTATAGCATCGGCAGAACGAGTACTGGACGGGCGAGGAGACCGTGTGAGTGTGCTGGACGAGATCCTGGACGGGGTGCGGGCCGACCTCGCCGAGCGGCAGCGGTCCGTGGGGATCGAGGAACTCAAGCGGCGTGCCGAGCGAGCCCCCGCACCGCGGGACGTCTACGCCGCGCTCGGCGGCGACCGGGTCTCGGTGATCGCGGAGGTCAAGCGGTCGAGTCCCTCGAAGGGGCCGCTGGCGGCGATCGCCGATCCGGCCGCTCTGGCGAGCGACTACGAGGCGGGCGGCGCGCACGCGATCAGCGTGCTGACCGAGCGGCGCAAGTTCGCCGGCAGTCTGGAGGACCTGGCGGCGGTACGGGCGCGGGTCGACGTGCCGGTGCTGCGGAAGGACTTCATCCTCACCTCCTACCAGCTGTGGGAGGCGCGGGCGTACGGCGCGGACCTCGCCCTGCTGATCGTGGCGGCCCTGGACCAGCCGGCGCTGGTGTCGCTGATCGAGCGGGCCGAGTCGATCGGCCTCGTCCCGCTGGTCGAGGTGCACACCGAGGAGGAGCTCGACCGCGCGCTCGACGCCGGCGCGAAGGTCATCGGGGTGAACGCCCGGGATCTGAAGACCCTCAAGGTCGACCGCGAGGTGTTCGCCAAGCTCGCGCCGAAGATTCCGGACGGTATCATCAAGATCGCGGAGTCGGGGGTGCGCGGGCCGCATGACCTGCTCGCCTACGCCCGCGCGGGCGCGGACGCCGTACTGGTCGGAGAGAGCCTGGTCACGGGCAGGGATCCGCGCGCCGCGGTGCACGATCTGGTGACCGCGGGCGCCCATCCGGCGTCACGCCAGGAGATCCGGCAGGAACGGCGTCACTGATCCCGCCCGGCGGCGCAGCTGAGGAGGAAGCGTGAGTGAGGCGACCATGTTGAGCGCGGCCGACCTGGCCGGCCCGGGGCCGGACGAGCACGGGCGGTTCGGCATCTTCGGCGGCCGGTTCGTGCCGGAGGCGCTCATCCCGGCGCTCGACGAGGTGGAGAAGGTCTACCGCGAGGCGCGGAACGACCCGGAGTTCATCCGGGAGCTCGACCACCTGCTGCGCACCTACGCGGGCCGGCCGACCCCGATCACCGAGGCGCGGCGGTTCGCGGAGCACGCCGGCGGCGCGCGCATCCTCCTCAAGCGGGAGGACCTCAACCACACCGGGGCCCACAAGATCAACAATGTGCTCGGGCAGGCGCTGCTCACCAAGCGGCTCGGCAAGACCCGGGTGATCGCCGAGACCGGCGCGGGCCAGCACGGCGTCGCCACCGCGACCGCGGCCGCGCTGCTCGGCCTGGAGTGCGTCATCTACATGGGGGCGGTCGACTGCGAGCGCCAGGCGCTCAACGTCGCCCGGATGAAGTTGCTCGGCGCCGAGGTGGTGCCGGTGCACACCGGCAGCAAGACCCTCAAGGACGCGATCAACGAGGCCTTCCGCGACTGGGTGACCAACGTCGACAACACCCACTACGTGTTCGGCACGGTCGCCGGGCCGCACCCGTTCCCGGAGATCGTGCGCGACTTCGCCCGGATCATCGGCGTGGAGGCGCGCCGGCAGGTCCTCGAGCTCACCGGCCGCCTGCCCGACGCGGTCGCGGCCTGCGTCGGCGGCGGCTCGAACGCGATCGGCATCTTCCACGCCTTCCTCGACGACACCGACGTGCAGCTGCACGGGTACGAGGCGGCCGGGCACGGCCTGGAGTCCGGCGAGCACGCGCTCACCCTCACCGCGGGCTCGGTCGGCGTGCTGCACGGGGCGCGCACCTACGTGCTCCAGGACGACGAGGGCCAGACGATCGAGTCGCACAGCATCTCGGCGGGCCTCGACTACCCCGGGGTCGGCCCCGAGCACGCCTGGCTCAAGGACTCCGGGCGGGCCGTCTACCACGGGGTCACCGACGAGGCGGCGATGGAGGCGTTCGCGCTGCTCGCCCGCACCGAGGGCATCATCCCGGCGATCGAGTCGAGCCACGCGCTCGCCGGGGCGCTCGAGCTCGGCCGCGAGCTCGGGCCCGACGCGACGATCCTGGTGAACCTCTCCGGACGCGGTGACAAGGACATGGGCACCGCGATGAAATACTTCAACCTCTGACGGATCGAGCAGTACCGGCCAGGGGTCCGCGGGACCGACCGGGCGGAACGAGACCATAGACGGACGGGGACGATGACGACTCTCCAGACGGTGTTCGAGAAGGCGCGGGCCGAGAAGCGCGCCGCCCTGGTCGGCTACCTGCCCGCCGGCTTCCCCTCCGCGGAGGGCGCCATCGCCGCGGCCACCACGATGGTCGAGGGCGGCTGCGACGTGATCGAGATCGGCCTGCCGTACTCCGACCCGCTCATGGACGGCCCGACGATCCAGGACGCGGTGCACCGCGCCCTGGTCAACGGCACCCGCATCGCCGACGTGCTGCGCACCGTGGAGGCCGTCGCCGCCACCGGCGCCGCCACGCTCGTCATGACGTACTGGAACCCGGTGGACCGGTACGGGCTCGAGCGGTTCGCCCGCGATCTCGCCGCGGCGGGCGGCGCGGGCACGATCACCCCGGACCTCACCCCGGAGGAGGCCGGGCCGTGGCTGGAGGCGAGCGCCGCCGCCGGCATCGACACGGTCTTCCTCGTCGCGCCGAGCTCCACCGACGCGCGCATCGAGAAGGTCGTGCGGTGCTGCACCGGGTTCGTGTACGCCGCCTCGCTTATGGGCGTCACGGGGGCCCGGGAGACGCTGAGCGCCGCGGCCGAGGGCCTGGTCAAGCGCACCCGGGAGCACACCGGCCTGCCGGTGTGCGTGGGGCTGGGCGTGAGCAACGGGGCCCAGGCGGCCGAGGTGGCCGCGTACGCCGACGGCGTGATCGTCGGCTCGGCCTTCATCCGCCGCCTGCTCGACGCCCCGGACGAGGCGGCCGGGCTCGCCGCGGTCCGGGAGCTCGCCGAGGAGCTCGCCGCGGGCGTGCGCGCCTGACCGGCTTTTCCGTCCGGTTCGTCCGGTGGAGCCGCCCGTTCCGTGCCGTCGTGCGTATCTGTCCGTGCGTATCTGTCAACGTCCGGCCGATGCACGCCCGCCGTGTGTCCGGGCGCGTCGCCCTCGCGCGCGCCCGTGCCGGTCGTAGGCTGAAAGCGCCCCGCGCGTACGCCGGGCGGAGGCGTGCGCTTACGCCACGTTTACGGCGCGTTTGGTGACATGGGCCGGGGGTCCGCGTGCGCCGGCGGGCGTGCCGGCGCACGGCGGCGGGGGAAGCACGAGGAGACGAGCACGACCGTGACTACACAAAGCTCAGCCACGGCGCCGTTGCCCACGGCACGGGCCGCGCTACCCTGGGTGACGACGGCCGCCCGGCTGGTCCTGGCGGGTGTCCTCATCGTGGCCGGCTGGTCCAAGATGGGCGCCCCGGCGCTGTCGATCGAGGCGGTCAAGGCGTACCAGCTCCTGCCGACGGCCGTCGCGGAGATCGTCGGCTACGTGCTGCCGATATTGGAGATCGTCATCGGGCTGCTGCTGGTCGTCGGGCTGCTCACCCGGATGGCGGCGATCGTCACCGCGGTGCTGATGTGCGCGTTCATCGTCGGCATCGCCTCCGCCTGGGCCCGCGGGCTCAACATCGACTGCGGGTGCTTCGGCGGGGGTGGCGCGCTGCCGCCGGGCCAGAAGGCGAACTACCTGCCCGAGATCCTGCGCGACGTGGGCTTCCTCGCCCTCGCCGCATGGGTCGCGGTGAGGCCTCCGGGGCGGCTCGCCCTCGACTCCGCGCTCGGCCTCACACCGGTGGCCGAGGAGGACCAAAGCCCCTACCGCGACGCTTCCGACGAAGACGACGATCCCGAAGCGCACGAGGAACGGAACCGAGAAAAGGACGATTGATGGGCAACGCCGCCCGGAGGGCCACCCGAGAGAAGATCCGCCTCCAGCGGGAGCAGGAGCGCAAGCGGGAGCGGCGCCGCCGCCAGGTCACGATCACGCTGTCCGTGGTGGGCGTGGTCGTGCTGATCGTCGCGATGGTCGCGATCTGGCAGTCGACGCGCAACCGCTCCGAGGGGTACGCGGGCGAGCTCGCGCCGATCAGCCGCACCGCCGAGGGCGACGTGGTGATGGCGCAGCCCGGCGTGAACGCCCCGGTCCTCGACATCTACGAGGACTTCCAGTGCCCGGCATGCAAGGCGTTCGAGGAGACCAGCGGTGACACGATCAAGCGGCTCGCCGCCCAGGGCAAGGTGAAGGTGGTCTACCACCCGATCGTGCTGTTCACCCAGGAGCCGCTGAAGAGCAACTCGCTCCGCGCCTCGACCGCGCTGCGCTGCGTCCCCGGCGGCCGGCCGTGGATGGCGCTGCACGACCGGCTCTTCAAGGAGCAGCCGCGCGAGGGCACCGTCGGCTTCTCCGTCGACGACCTGGTCGCCTGGGGCAAGGAGGCCGGCGTGACCGACGCGAACTTCGAGAGCTGCGTGCGCGGCCAGCAGGGCGCCTCCGAGCAGCTCAACTACTCGTCGCGGACGATGCAGAGCGCCAAGATCCAGGGCACGCCGACGGTGAAGCTCGACGGCCAGGAGCTCGGCGACACCGCGTTCGTCCCCGGCGAGCTGGAGAGCGCGGTCCTCGAGGCGCAGCCGAAGTAACCCGTTCGCCGGGACACCAGGGGCTGCGGAGTACGGTAACGTCACCGACATGCCGCTTGCCTCGATTCCCAGCCCGTCTCAGGGGGTCTGGTACCTGGGGCCGATCCCCATCCGGGCCTACGCCCTCTGCATCGTGCTCGGTGTCGTGGTCGCCGTCATCATGGGGGAGCGCCGCTGGCGCGCCCGGGGCGGCGACCCGGGCACGATCACCGACCTCGCCGTCTGGGCCGTGCCCTTCGGGCTCGTCGGCGGCCGGCTCTACCACGTCATCACCGACTGGCAGCTCTACTTCGGGCCGGACGCGCCCAACGAGCCGATCGAGGCGCTGTTCATCTGGAACGGTGGGCTGGGCGTCTGGGGGGCGATCGCGCTCGGCGGGGTCGGCGTGTGGATCGGCTGCCGCAGGCGGGGCATCTCGCTCACCGCGGTCGCCGACACCGTGGCGCCCGGCGTCGTGATCGCGCAGGGCATCGGGCGCCTCGGCAACTACTTCAACCAGGAGCTGTTCGGCGGGCCCACCGACCTGCCGTGGGGACTGGAGATCGACCCCGGCCGGCCCGGGACCGTGCCCGGCGTGCTCACCTACCACCCGACGTTCCTGTACGAGATGCTGTGGGACTTCGCGGTGGGGTTCACGCTGATCTGGCTGGGCCGGCGGTTCGAGCTGCGGCACGGCCGGCTGTTCGCGCTCTACGTCGCCGGGTACACCGCCGGCCGGTTCTGGATCGAGGGCATGCGGGTCGACCCCGCCCACGAGATCCTCGGCCTGCGGCTCAACCAGTGGACCTCGATCGTCATCTTCCTCGGCGCGGTCGTGTACTTCTGGCTCCGCCGCGGCAGCACCGCCGAGGAGTCGCTCGGCGTCGCCACCGGCCCCTCCGGCCCGGCGGACGGCGAGGAGGAGGCCGAGGGCGGCGCGGACCGGGACGGCGAACGGGACGGCCGCCGGCCGGACGAGCCGGACGGCGACCCGGGCACCGTGCGCTCCGCCGCCGAGGCCGAGGACCGCGGCGGCGCGGCCGGGGACGGTGACCCCGGCGCGGTGCCGGAACGGGAGGCCGGCCGGCGATGACGACAGGCGGGCGCGAGGGACGGGCCGGACGGCGCCGCAGGCGCCGCGCCCCGGACGGGCCCGCGGAACGGCCACCGGCCCCCGGTGGCCCGGCCGCATGGCATCACCCGGGCGGCCCGCCGCCACCCGGCCAGGGCCACGAGCCGCGCCCCGGCCCCGCCCGGCCCGAGGCGTTCCGCCCGGCCGGGCACCCGGGACCCGGCGGCCCCCTGCCCGGGCCCACGGAGCAGGCGCCTCCCCGGCATCCGGGGCTCCCGCCCGGACCGCCCCGGCCGGCCGCCCGGTCGACCGGCCGGCTCCGGAACACGGCCGGGCAGTGGTTCACCGACCGCCACGCCGCCGGGGCGCCGGCGTCGGGGCCGTTCCCGGCGCAGCCTGCGGGGCCCGCCGCGGAGCCGGCGGCGGCGCCGGCCGAGCGGCCGCCGGAGCCGTCGCCGCGGTCCCGCAAGGGACGCGCCAGGCGGCGCCGCGCGGGCATCTCGTTCAGCCTCCCGGCGCTCCGCGAGCGCGGGCTGAGCGACCGGCAGCAGACCGCGATCATCGCGGGCGCCGTGGGCCTCGTCGTGCTCGGCATCGCGGTCATGCTCACCGTGGTGGTCGGGCGGCTCTCGGAGGTGTCCGAGCCGCCCCGCGCGGCCGCGGGCGACCGATCGCGCGTCGACCTGGCCCGCCCCGACGACTACCAGGGCTGGGCGTCGCTGCCGCAGTTCAAGCCGATCGCCGACCGCAAGAACGATCCCCGGCCGCTCACCGTCAAGGAGCTGTTCGCGACCAGGACGCTGAAGAACGGCAGGATCACGCTGCGGCTGGTCGAGCGGAAGGAGGACCGCGACTGCTCCGCCGTGGTGTGGGGGGAGCAGCTCGCCGCCAAGCTCGCCGAGGGCGGCTGCACCCAGGCGCTGCGCGGGCTCTACCGCAGCGCCGACGGGCGGTACGTCGCCCAGTACACGCTGTTCAACCTGGCGACGGTCGGCGCGGCCGACGACCTCGTCAAGTCGCTCACCACCATGCACCGGGGCGGGTGGGTCCGCCCGCTCGAGGCCCGCTCGGCCACCTTCACCCCGGGCGGGTACACCGAGGCGAGCGGGCACGCCATGGGGCACCTGGTCGGCCTGGTCTGGATCGGCCGGGCCGACGGCGGCGAACCGACGGCGCGGGACGACTTCGTCGGCCTGTCGCTCGCGGTCCGCGGAGTGGAGAAGGCGGTGTTCACGCGCGTGGTGGCCGCCGGTGGCAAGCCGGGGGCGGCACCCAAGTAGGGTCGGGATCATGCTGGGGCGGATCTGGGAGGACACGCGAGGCCGGGTCGCGGTGGCCGCGGCCGTGCTGGTGCTGGCCGCCGGCGGGGCCGGTGCCTGGCTGTGGCTGGGCGGCGGCGCCGAGGCGACGGCGGGCACCTACCGGATGGAGAGATCGACGGCGATCTACGCCCCGATCGCGACCCGGCAGGCCGACCCGCGCCCGCTCACCCAGGAGGAGGTCCTCGGCGCGGACACCGCGCGGCTGACAGCGAACGGCACCGTGCTGGTACGGCGCGCGGCGAGCCTGTCGGGGGACTGCGCGGCCGCCGTGTGGGGCTCGGCGGCCGACGCGCTCGCCGGGTGCACCCAGGTGCTGCGCGCGGTGTACGCGAGCGAGGACGGCGCGATCTCCGGCCAGTTCCTGGTGTTCAACATGCCCGACGCCAAGGCCGCCGACGCGCTGGTCGAGGCGCTCGACCCCGCGGCCGAGCGGGGGTTCGTCCGGGTCGCGCCCGAGCAGCCCGCCTCGTTCGACGCCACCCGCAGCTGGGCCCAGGCCCGCGCCCTCGGCCACTTCGTCACGCTGACCTGGGTGGGCCCGGTCGGCGACGAGCGGCCCGACCTCACCGGGGCCCAGCTCGCGCTCGACGGCCTGGGGCGGGCGCTGCACCAGCGCGTCATCGACGCCGAGTGAGCGCGCCGCCGGCCCGCTCGGCATGGGTTCGGTGCCGCCCCGCCGTACCCGGGCCCGGTATCCTGTCGCGGCGTGCCCACCCCGTCGCGTCCCGCGCGCCACGGCGGTGCCGAATGCGAGTCCGGGTGCAGGAAATGCGAAACCCGGTGCGTGAGGCGGGCACGAGCGGGGAATAGGGTTGCGTACCGGACCGTTCGGAACGGAAGATATGCTCCCACTGGTTGCGTGCGCGTAACGAAGGTTCGCGTACCAGCCCTTGGAGGGGCCTTTCCGACACGGTGCGGTACCCTCCACTAGCACTCACTCGCAGCAGGGCCAACGTCGTCCCTCTTGCCGGTAGACCAGCGACAAGACGACAGGAGGGAACCCATGCCTGCTGCCCACCTCGGCCTCCCGCAGCCCCAGGGTCTCTACCACCCCGCCAACGAGCACGACGCGTGCGGGGTGGCCATGGTCGCCGACGTCCACGGACGACGCAGTCACGAGATCGTCACCAAGGCCCTGGTCGCGCTGTGCAACCTCGACCATCGAGGCGCCAAGGGCAGCGAACCGGACACCGGAGACGGAGCCGGCATTCTCACCCAGATGCCCGACACCCTGTTCCGGCAGGTCGTGGACTTCACGCTGCCGGAGCCGGGGGCGTACGCGGCGGGCATCGCCTTCCTCCCGACCGACCCGCAGGCATGCGAGACCGCGGTGCGCACGATCGAGCGGATCGCCGCCGAGGAGAACCTCACCGTCCTCGGCTGGCGCGACCTGCCGGTCCGGGCCGACGTCCCCGGCCCGACCGCCCGCTCGGTGATGCCCGCCTTCCGGCAGCTGTTCGTCTCCTCGCCGGGCGGCGAGACGGGCATCGACCTCGACCGCCGCGTGTTCCGCCTGCGCAAGCGCGCCGAGCACGAGACCGACGTGTACTTCCCGTCGCTGTCGTGCCGGACGATCGTCTACAAGGGGATGCTCACCACCCCACAGCTCGAGCGGTTCTTCCCGGACCTCACCGACGAGCGGTACGAGACCGCGATCGCCCTGGTGCACTCGCGGTTCTCCACCAACACCTTCCCGTCGTGGCCGCTCGCGCACCCGTACCGCTACATCGCGCACAACGGGGAGATCAACACGGTCCGGGGCAACCGGAACTGGATGCGGGCCCGCGAGGCGATGCTCGCCTCCGACCTCATCCCCGGCGACCTTGAGCAGCTGTTCCCGATCTGCACCCCCGACGCCTCCGACACCGCCTCGTTCGACGAGGTGCTCGAGCTGCTCCACCTCGGCGGCCGCTCGCTGCCGCACGCGGTGCTCATGATGATCCCGGAGGCGTGGGAGAACCACACCGAGATGGACCCGGCGCGCCGGGCCTTCTTCGAGTTCCACGCCACGCTCATGGAGGCCTGGGACGGCCCCGCGTCGATCACCTTCACCGACGGCACGCTCGTCGGCGCGGTGCTCGACCGCAACGGCCTGCGGCCGGGCCGGTTCTGGGTCACCGACGACGGCCTGGTGGTGCTCGCCTCCGAGGCCGGCGTGCTCGACATCGACCCGGCCAAGGTGGTGCGCAAGGGCCGGCTGCAGCCGGGCCGCATGTTCCTCGTCGACACCTCCAAGGGCCGCATCATCGAGGACGACGAGATCAAGGCCGAGCTCGCCGCGGCCCAGCCGTACGCCGAGTGGCTGCACGCCGGGCTGGTGCGGTTCGAGGAGCTGCCCGGCCGCACCCACGAGGCGCCCGCCGCGGGGGAGACGCTCGTCAAGCGGCAGCAGACCTTCGGCTACACCGAGGAGGAGCTGCGCGTCATCCTCGCGCCGATGGCCCGCACCGGCGCCGAGCCGATCGGGTCGATGGGCACCGACACCCCGGTCGCCGTGCTGTCGGAGCGGCCGCGGCTGCTGTACGACTACTTCACCCAGCTGTTCGCGCAGGTGACCAACCCGCCCCTGGACGCGATCCGGGAGGAGCTGGTCACCTCGCTGCAGACCACGATCGGTCCCGAGGGCAACCTGCTCGAGCCCACGCCCGCCTCGTGCCGCCGGCTCGTGCTGCCCTACCCGGTGATCGACAACGATGAGCTGGCCAAGATCATCCACATCAACGACGAGGGCGCGCTGCCCGGCTTCCAGCCGCACGTGGTGCGCGGCCTCTACCCGGTGGCGGGCGGCGGAGAGGCGCTCGTCCACCGCCTGGAGGAGATCTGCCAGGAGGTCTCGCAGGCGATCGAGGACGGGGCGCGCATCATCGTGCTCTCCGACCGCGGCGCCGACGCCCAGCACGCCCCGATCCCGGCGCTGCTGCTCACCGGCGCGGTGCACCACCACCTCATCCGGGAGAAGACCCGCACCCGGGTCGGCCTGGTGGTGGAGACCGGCGAGGCCCGCGAGTGCCACCACATGGCGCTGCTCATCGGGTACGGCGCGAGCGCGATCAACCCGTACCTCGCGATCGAGACCGTGCTCGACCTGATCGCCGCCGGCAAGCTCGACGTGCCGCCGGAGAAGGCCGTGCGCAACATGATCAAGGCGTACGGCAAGGGCATCCTCAAGATCATGTCGAAGATGGGCGTCTCCACCGTCGCCTCCTACACCGGCGCCCAGATCTTCGAGGCGCTCGGCCTCGGCCCCGAGGTGATCGAGCGCTGCTTCACCGGCACCACCTCCCGCCTCGGCGGCATCGGGTTCGCCGAGATCGCCGAGGAGGTCGCCCGCCGGCACGGCCGCGCCTACCCGCGGGTGGAGAACCCGCACCGGCGGCTGGAGGTCGGCGGCGAGTACCAGTGGCGGCGCGAGGGCGAGCCGCACCTGTTCAACCCGGAGACCGTCTTCAAGCTCCAGCACGCCACCCGCGCCCGCCGGTACGAGATCTTCAAGGAGTACACCACCCTGGTGGACTCCCAGGCCGAGCGGCTCATGACGCTGCGCGGCCTGTTCAAGCTGCGCGAGGGCGTGCGCCCGCCGGTGCCGATCGAGGAGGTCGAGCCGGTGGAGAGCATCGTCAAGCGGTTCTCCACCGGGGCGATGTCGTACGGCTCGATCTCCGCCGAGGCGCACGAGACCCTCGCGGTCGCGATGAACCGGCTCGGCGCCAAGTCGAACACCGGCGAGGGCGGCGAGGACCCCGAGCGGCTCTACGACCCCGAGCGGCGCAGCGCGATCAAGCAGGTGGCCTCCGGCCGGTTCGGCGTCACCTCCGAGTACCTGGTGAACGCCGACGACCTGCAGATCAAGATGGCGCAGGGCGCCAAGCCGGGCGAGGGCGGACAGCTGCCGGGCCACAAGGTCTACCCGTGGATCGCCAAGACCCGGCACTCCACCCCGGGCGTCGGCCTCATCTCGCCGCCGCCGCACCACGACATCTACTCGATCGAGGACCTCGCCCAGCTCATCCACGACCTGAAGAACGCCAACCCCAAGGCCCGGATCCACGTCAAGCTCGTGGCCGAGGTCGGGGTCGGCACGGTCGCGGCGGGCGTGTCGAAGGCGCACGCCGACGTGGTGCTCATCTCCGGGCACGACGGCGGCACCGGCGCCTCCCCGCTCACCTCGATCAAGCACGCGGGCGCGCCGTGGGAGCTCGGCCTCGCCGAGACCCAGCAGACGCTGCTGCTCAACGGCCTGCGCGACCGCATCACCGTGCAGGTGGACGGCCAGCTCAAGACCGGCCGCGACGTGATCATCGCCGCGCTGCTCGGCGCCGAGGAGTACGGCTTCGCCACCGCGCCGCTGGTGGTGTCCGGCTGCGTGATGATGCGGGTCTGCCACCTCGACACCTGCCCGGTCGGCGTCGCCACCCAGAACCCCGAGCTGCGCAAGCGGTTCTCCGGCAAGCCCGAGTTCGTGGTGAACTTCTTCGAGTTCATCGCCGAGGAGGTGCGCGAGTACCTGGCGAGGCTCGGCTTCCGCAGCCTGGACGAGGCGATCGGGCACGTCGAGATGCTCGACACCCGCGAGGCGGTGGCGCACTGGAAGGCCTCCGGGCTCGACCTGTCGCCGATCCTGCACATGCCGCGGCTGCCCGAGGGCACCCCGCTGCGCAAGGTCGTCGAGCAGGACCACGGGCTGGACAAGGCGCTGGACAACACGCTCATCCAGCTCGCCGAGGGCGCGCTCGAGTACGGCGACCGGGTCACCCTCGAGCTGCCGATCCGCAACGTCAACCGCACGGTCGGCACCATGCTCGGCCACGAGGTGACCAAGCGGTACGGCGGCGCGGGCCTGCCGGACAACACCATCGACATCCACTTCACCGGCTCGGCCGGCAACTCCTTCGGCGCGTTCGTGCCGCGGGGCATCACGCTGCGGCTCACCGGTGACGCCAACGACTACGTCGGCAAGGGCCTGTCCGGCGGCCGGATCATCGTGCGGCCGCACCCGGACGCGCCGTTCCGCGCCGAGACCCAGGTGATCGCGGGCAACGTCGCCCTGTACGGCGCGACCTCGGGCGAGGCGTTCCTGCGCGGCCTGGCCGGCGAGCGGTTCGCGGTGCGGAACTCGGGCGCGGTCGCGGTGGTCGAGGGCGTCGGCGACCACGGCTGCGAGTACATGACCGGCGGCCGGGTCGTGGTGCTCGGCCCGACCGGGCGGAACTTCGCCGCGGGCATGTCGGGCGGCATCGCCTACGTGCTCGACCTGCGGCCCGAGCGGGTGAACCGGGAGATGGTTGAGCTGGAGGAGCCGGACGAGCAGGACGCCGAGTTCCTCCGGGAGATCGTCGAACGGCACCTCGCCGAGACCGGATCCACCGTCGCCAAGGCGCTGCTCGCCGACTGGGACGCCGCGCTCAAGCGGTTCAGCAAGATCATGCCGCTGGACTACAAGCGGGTCCTCGAGGCGCGGGCCGCCGCCGAGGCGGAAGGGCGCGACGTCAACGAGGCGATCATGGCCGCCGCCCACGGGTGAGCGCGGCCGCCGTCGCGCATCGCCGTACCCGACCGCCCACAGGCAGTGACTGGAGAATTCTCATGGCCGACCCGAAGGGGTTTCTCACCTACCGGCGGGAGCTGCCCGCCCGCCGCCCGGTCGACGTGCGGATCCGGGACTGGCACGAGGTCTACGAGGACTTCCCGCGCCCGGCCCTCACGCGGCAGGCGGCGCGCTGCATGGACTGCGGCATCCCGTTCTGCCACAACGGCTGCCCGCTCGGGAACCTCATCCCCGAGTGGAACGACCTCGCCTACCGCGACGACTGGCGGGAGGCGATCGAGCGGCTGCACGCCACCAACAACTTCCCGGAGTTCACCGGGCGGCTGTGCCCCGCGCCGTGCGAGGCGGCGTGCGTGCTCGGCATCAACTCCGACCCGGTGACGATCAAGCGGGTCGAGGTGGAGATCATCGACCGGGCCTTCGCCGAGGGCTGGGTGACGCCCAAGCCGCCGGCGAGCAGGAGCGGCAAGTCGGTGGCCGTGGTCGGCTCCGGCCCGGCCGGGCTCGCCGCCGCCCAGCAGCTCACCCGCGCCGGGCACGAGGTCACCGTGTTCGAGCGGGCCGACCGCATCGGCGGGCTGCTGCGGTACGGCATCCCCGAGTTCAAGATGGAGAAGCGGCACCTCGACCGGCGGCTGGCGCAGATGCGCGCCGAGGGCACCGAGTTCCGCACCGGGGTGAACGTCGGCGTCGACATCACCGCGGCCGAGCTGCGCGAGCGGTTCGACGCGGTGGTGCTCGCCGGCGGGGCGACCCAGTGGCGCGACCTGAAGGTACCCGGGCGCGAGCTGCGCGGCATCCACCAGGCGATGGAGTACCTGCCGCTCGCCAACCGGGTGCAGGAGGGCGACCTCCCGGTCTCGCCGATCTCCGCCGAGGGCAAGGACGTGGTGGTGATCGGCGGCGGCGACACCGGCGCCGACTGCATCGGCACCGCGGTGCGCCAGGGCGCGCGCTCCATCACCCAGCTCGAGATCATGCCGCGGCCGCCGGAGCGGCGCCCGCCGCACCAGCCGTGGCCGACCTACCCGATGCTCTTCAAGGTGGAGAGCGCCCACGAGGAGCTCGCCGACCTGGGCGGCGCGCGGGTCTACGGGGTGAACACGCTCGAGTTCGTCGACGACGGCACCGGGCACGTCGGCGGGCTGCGGGTGGTCGACGTCGAGGGCCCGCAGACCGGGTTCCGGCCGATCCCCGGCACCGAGCGGGTGATCCCCGCCCAGCTCGTCACCCTCGCCATGGGCTTCCTCGGCCCGGAGAAGGGGCCCCTGCTCACCGACCTCGCCGAGATGTCGGGGGACCCGGAGAACTTCTTCGACGCGCGGGGCAACGTGCGGCGCGACCGGAGGTTCATGACCTCGGTCGACGGGGTGTTCGTCGCCGGGGACATGGGCCGCGGCCAGTCGCTGATCGTCTGGGCGATCGCGGAGGGCCGCTCGGCCGCCTCCCACGTCGACGCCTACCTCACCGGCTCCACGGTGCTGCCCGCGCCGATCCAGCCGACCGCCCGCCCGCTCACCGTCTGACCGCCCGCCACGGGCTCGGTCAACCCGGGCTCTGGTCCGAAGTGGTCATGGTCACGCGGTCCCCATGCGGGGGCCGCGTGATCGTTCTCGCGGCATGATCTTGCCCGTTCCGGGGACACAATCGTCGGGCCCGGAAGTTTCACGCCTGCACGCGCTATCGGTGGATTTCTGGGAGTACGGGGAGGATCCGACCGGGCCACGGGCGGGCCCGCCAGGGAGGGTGGTCGATGCGGGGGAAGAGAGGGCTGACGGCCGCGCTGGCGGTGGCCACCGCGGCCGGGGTGATCGGGGGCGGCGCCCTGCTCGTGCACCTGACCGGGGGCGAGGACGCCGCCTCCGGCGTGCCGAGCTCGGCCGAGCGCGCCACGACCGCCTCGCCGGCACCGCACCAGGGCCGGGCGGGCGGATCGGCCTCCTCCCGCGCCGAGGACTACCTGGTGTTCTACGCCGAGGGCAGGCGCGACGAGGCGGTCGAGGCGGTACGGCGGGCCGGCGCCGAGCCGGGCGAGGACAACGCCAAGCTCGGCTACCTGGTGGTCCGCGGCGCCCCGCCCGGATTCCCGGAGAAGGCCGGGGAGAGCGACGCCGTCGTCGGGGTCACCCCCAACAGCCGCATCGGCGGCACCGCGGCCGCGCTGCGCCGCGCCCGCACGCTCCCCGGCGGCGGCCTGCGGCATGCGCCCATCCCGCCCGCCGCCCCGGAGACGGCCCTGTCCCGCGCCGCGGGCGCGGCGGGCCCGGCGGCCGCCCGGGCCGGCCGTACCGGCGGGGCCGTCGAGCCCGAGCCGCTCGCCGGCCGGCAGTGGGACATGCGGATGATCGGCGCCACCGCCACCGGCTCGCTCGCCATCGCCCCCGGCGACAAGCGGGTCCGCGTCGGCATCATCGACACCGGGATCGACGGCAACCACCCGGACATCGCCCCCAACTTCGACCGCGAGCTGAGCCGCAACTTCGTCGTCGACATCCCCACCGACCCCAACGGCGAGACCGTCGACGGCCCGTGCGAGGTGCCGACCTGCCGGGACCCGGCCGACGTGGACGACGACGGCCACGGCACCCACGTCGCGGGCATCGTCGCCGCGCCGATCAACGGCTTCGGCACCGCCGGGGTGGCCCCGAACGTGACCCTCGTCAACCTGCGCGCCGGTCAGGACTCGGGGTTCTTCTTCCTCAAGCCGAGCATGGACGCCCTCACCTACGCCGGCGACCACGGCATCGACGTGGTGAACATGAGCTTCTACATCGACCCGTGGCTGTTCAACTGCACCCGCCCCGGCGTCGGCGGCAACCGCGCCGAGCAGCTCGAGCAGGCCGGCATCGTGATCGGCATGCAGCGCGCCCTGAACTACGCGCGCAAGCGCGGGGTGACGCTCATCTCCGCCACCGGGAACGGCGCCACCGACCTGGGCAAGGTCGCCGAGGACGAGACCAGCCCCGACTTCCCGAAGAACTCCGAGCGGCGGCGGAAGGTGGACAACAGCTGCCTCAGCATGCCCACCGAGGCCGAGGGGGTGATCTCGGTCACCTCGGTCGGGCCGGACGGGCGCAAGGCCCAGTACGCCGACTACGGCCTCGAGCAGACCGACCTGTCGGCCCCCGGCGGCGACACCTTCGACCCGGACGCCGCGGACGGCGTCGACCACACCCGGGGTGTGCTCGCCCCCGCCCCGGAGCGGGCGCTCCGCGCGAACAACAAGATCACCGCCGATGGGCGGCCCAAGGACGGCTCGGTGGTCCGCGAGTGCCGCGGCGGGACCTGCGCCTACTACCAGTACCTCGAGGGCACCTCGATGGCCGCGCCGCACGCCACCGGTGTCGCCGCGATCCTGATCAGCCGCTTCGGCGCCGAGGGCAAGGAGGGGTTCGGCATGGACCCCGCCGAGGTGGAGCGGCTGCTGTACGCCACCGCGACGAAGCGGCCCTGCCCGACGCCGCCGGCCGTACGGTTCTCCGACGGCGAGGTGCAGGTGTGCGAGGGCGGCCCGGATCACAACGGCTTCTACGGGCGCGGCCTGGTGAACGCGGAACGGGCGGCGACCGTCGCCCGCTAGCCCCGTGCGCCGGGCGGGCCGTCGCTAGCCCTCGGGCAGCCCGCAGGCCCGGCGCGCGAACTCGGTGAACAGGGTCCGCACCCGCGGCGGCGGGGAGGCGACGAGCCACAGCGGGTCGCCGCCGCCCGCGGCGGCGCGGATCGGGAACAGGTGGGCCTTCTTCGCCTCGGCGAAGGCGTGTGGGTCGCAGCGGGCCGGGCGGACCAGCACGGGCAGCGCGAGCCGCGGCGTTCCCGCCGGGAGCACCGCCACCGGCCGCGACCGGCCGGTCGCGGCGCGCAGGGTGAAGTGGGTGTTCTCGCCGAGCTCGACGATCTCGATCGGCTCGTCCGCGATCGGCTGGTCGCCGGACCTGCGCGCGATCCGCAGCACGCCGCGCAGCGCGTCCCGCCCGCCGATGCGCACGCGGCTCCAGGAGTCGCCGAACGCGACCTCGATCCGCCGGTTTAGCAGCCGGGCGCCGCACTCCTCGCGCACCAGCCGCGCCAGCAGCGGCTCGGGGTGGGGGAGCGGGAAGCGCACCCGCCGTTCGGGGCCGTCGCCGACGCGCAGGTCGGCGACGATCGCGGCGGGCCGTACCGGGGGGATGCGGTCGGGCGGGCAGACCGCCTCGCCGTACGGGATGCGCAGGTCGGTGCGCGGGGTACGGCCGAGCGTGGTGCCGACCGGGTGCGGCGGCAGGGTGCGGAACGACGCGGTGACGAGCCGGACGCGGGCGAAGTGGACCGGCGTGGCGGAGTCGTTGCGGACCGCCACCTCGAGCCGCCGGTCGGCCTCGTCCGCGCGCCACTGCGCCAGGGACACCGACAGCCCGGGCGGTGGCGCCTCCTCGGCCGGCTCCGCGGGGCCGGCGCAGGCGGACGCGGCGGCGGCCGCGAACGCGCCGGTGAGCATCGCGCGGAGCAGGCGGGCGGCCGCCGCGGCCGGGGCGGCGGGACGGGCCGTGCGGGCGCGCGGGGCGGGTCTTGGCAGGGTGTGCCTGACCGTGTGCATGCCGGGCGCCTCTCCGGGAAGGGGTGCTGGGCGCCGCGACCACCGGTCAAGCGCCGCTGCCGGAAGGCTAGAGCGTCGCGGCGGCGACGGGAAGGGGCACGTCATGACATTTTGGCGTCCTGGTTACCCGACCTCGTCACCGTAGTGGTCTGGACCATTTAGGCTTTACTCCGTGACTCGTCGCGCAAAAATCGTCTGCACACTCGGTCCCGCCACATCCTCGCAGGAGCGGCTGAACGACCTCGTCGCCGCAGGCATGGACGTGGCCCGGTTCAACCTCAGCCACGGCACCCATGAGCAGCACAAGGAGCTGTACGACCGGGTGCGCAAGGCCGCCGAGCTGCACGGCCGCGCCGTTGGCGTGCTCGCCGACCTGCAGGGTCCGAAGATCCGCGTGGGCCGGTTCGCCGAGGGGCCGGTGCGCCTCGGCTACGGGGACGTGTTCACGATCACGACCGAGGACGTGCCCGGTGACCGCGAGCAGGTCTCCACGACGTACGAAGGGCTGCCGAACGACGTCAAGCCCGGCGACCGGATCCTCGTCGACGACGGCCGGATGACGCTCGAGGTCACCGAGGTGGACGGCCCCCGGGTGCGCACCCGCGTGCTGGTCGGCGGCATGATCTCCGACAACAAGGGCCTCAACCTGCCCGGTGTGGCGGTGAGCGCGCCCGCGCTCACGCCCAAGGACGAGGAGGACCTGCGCTGGGCGCTGCGCACCGGTTTCGACCTGATCGCGCTGTCGTTCGTGCGCAGCCCGGAGGACGCCGACCTGGTCCGCGCGATCATGGACGAGGAGGCGGTGCGGGTACCGCTCCTGGCGAAGATCGAGAAGCCGCAGGCGGTGGAGCGGCTCGAGGAGATCGTCGACGCCTTCGACGGCATCATGGTGGCCCGCGGCGACCTCGGCGTCGAGCTGCCGCTGGAGCAGGTGCCCCTGGTGCAGAAGCGCGCCATCGAGCTGTGCCGGGAGAAGGCCCACCCGGTCATCGTGGCCACCCAGATGCTCGACTCGATGATGCACGCGCCGCGGCCCACCCGCGCCGAGGTCTCCGACGTGGCGAACGCGGTGATGGACGGCGCGGACGCGGTGATGCTGTCCGGGGAGACCTCGGTCGGCCAGTATCCGATCGAGGCGGTGCAGACCATGGACCGGATCGCCCGCGAGGCCGAGCGGGCCACGCTCCAGTCCACCCACACCATCACCCGGATGCCGGAGACCACCGGCGGCGCGATCGCCCGCGCCGCGGCCGAGGTGGGCGCGATCGTGGGCGCCAAGGCGCTGTGCGCGTTCACCATGTCCGGTGAGACGGCGCGCCGGCTCGCCCGGTACCGTTCGCCGATCCCGCTGCTCGCCTTCACCTCATCGCCGGAGGTGCGCGGCCAGCTCGCGCTCACCTGGGGCGTGGAGACGTTCCAGGTGCCGTTCGTCTACCACACCGACGACATGGTGCGCCAGGTCGAGTCGGCGCTGCTCTCGCTCGGCCGGTGTGAGAAGGGTGACAAGGTCGTCATCGTGGCCGGTTCCCCGCCCGGCACCCCCGGCTCCACCAACGCGCTGCGCGTCCACGTCATCGGCTCGGCCGTGTCGCACGGCCGCTGAGCGCCCGGACGGCGATAAAGCCCGTCCGGGCGTGACCGGACGGGCTTTGTTCGAATGTGCCCCGGGTGGGAGTCGAACCCACACTTTACGGGTTTTGAGTCCGCATCCTCTGCCAATTGGGATACCGGGGCGATGACCCGTTGTGACGATTGCGCCGCGGGTCCAGCACCAAGATCGGGTAACGACTCTACCAGGTCACCGCGCATCCAGGAGCGGACCGCCGTGTACCTAATCTACCGGACATCGGTACCCTTCTGCTCGTGAGTTCTCCACGGCGAGTAGTGATCGCGGAAGATGAGGCGCTGATCCGCCTCGACCTGAAAGAGATGCTGGAAGAGGACGGATACATCGTCGTCGGGGAGGCCGGTGACGGTGAGAGCGCGGTCAAGCTGGCCGGTGAGCTTCGTCCGGATTTGGTGATTTTGGACGTAAAGATGCCGATCCTTGACGGCATCTCGGCGGCCGAGCGGATCGTATCCGAGCGCATCGCCCCCTGCCTGATCCTCACCGCCTTCTCCCAGCGTGAGCTGGTCGAGCGGGCCCGGGACGCGGGCGCCATGGCCTACCTGGTGAAGCCGTTCACGAAATCCGACCTGGTGCCCGCGATCGAGATGGCGATCAGCCGCCACGAGGAGATCCTCGCGCTCGAGAAGGAAGTGACCACGCTCAACGAGCGCCTGGAGACGCGGAAACTCGTGGAACGGGCGAAGGGCCTGCTCATGACCCGGCACGGGTGGACCGAGCCGCAGGCGTTCCGCTGGATTCAGAAGGCGTCGATGGACCGGCGGACGAGTATGCGGCAGGTGGCACAGATGGTGATCGATGAGGCGACGGGGGGTGAAGAGGCCTCCGGAACGCAGCGGAAGTGATCGCCGTAGCGCCACAGCTCCCCAGGTCAGAGGGGTCGCGCTGGGTAAGTTGAGACCTTATTACGACTCCGCATCCAACCGTCCACAGTTCGCGTGCAGATCTGGTCGAAAGCCTGAGCGGTTTTATAGCTTTCGAGCGTTCGATCGGGACGGGTCGGCAGCGCTGACGCATTCCCGGGCCTGGATGAAGGAGAAACTTCATGATCCGCATTGCCCCCTTTGGGCGTTTGCTGGCCGTTACGGCGGCTGCCAGCCTTGCCCTGGCGGCGTGTAGTGGCGGTGGCGAGGACGCCGCGCAGCCGGCGACGGGTGCGTCCTCCGCGCCGGCATCCTCCGCGCCGGCCGCGGCGCAGGGCGACGGCACTTTGACGATCGGCACCCTGCTGCCGGCGACCGGTTCGCTCGCGTTCCTCGGTCCCCCCGAGTTCGCCGGTGTGCGGCTGGCGGTCAACGAGATCAACGAGGCCGGCGGCGTGCTCGGCAAGGAGGTCGTGCTGATCGACACCGACTCGGGCGACACCTCCACCAACATCGCCTCGCAGTCGGTCGACAAGCTGCTCCAGCAGAAGGTCGACGCGATCATCGGTGCCGCCTCGTCCTCGGTGTCGCTCACCGTGATCGACAAGATCACCGGTGCGGGCGTCATCCAGATGTCCCCGGCCAACACCTCCGACCAGTTCACCACCTACGACGACAAGGGCCTCTACTTCCGCACCGCGCCGCCGGACGTCCTGCAGGGCCGTGTCCTCGGTGACCTGATCCTCGCCGACGGCAACGACACCGTCGGCATCCTCGCCCTCCAGGACGCCTATGGCACGGGTCTCGCCGACAACGCGCAGAAGACGATCGAGGCCGGTGGCGGCCAGGTGGTCGAGAAGGTGATCTACGACCCGAAGGCGGCCGAGTACTCCGCCGACGTCGCCAAGATCAAGGCGGCGAACCCCAAGGCGATCGCCCTCATCGGCTTCGACGAGACCAAGAAGATCGTACCCGAGCTGGTGAAGCAGGGCCTCACCGCCGACAAGGTCAAGTGGTACTTCGTCGACGGTAACCTCTCGAACTACGGCACCGGCCCCGACGGCTTCCCCAAGGGCACGATGAAGGGCGCCAAGGGCACCCAGCCCGGTGCGGCCGCTCCCGAGGAGTTCCGGGAGCGGATGCTCAAGGTCGACCCCAAGCTCAAGGACTGGAACTACGGTCCCGAGTCCTATGACGCGGCGAACCTGATCGCGCTCGCGGCCGAGCTCGCCAAGAGCGACGCCCCGGCGGACATCGCGGCCAAGCTCCAGGAGGTCAGCTCCGGCGGCGAGAAGTGCCACGACTTCAAGTCCTGCAAGGAGCTGCTCGACCAGGGCAAGGACTTCGACTACGACGGCGTGAGCGGGCCGATCGAGTTCAACGCGGCGGGTGACCCGTCCGAGGCCACCATCGGCATCTACGAGTACGACGAGAACAACGAGGTCAAGAACATCGACTACAAGACCGGCAAGATCGACGGCTGATCGGACGGTCGGTCGGATCCGCTGATCCACACGAACGGGGCCCCGACCCGCCCGGGTCGGGGCCCTTCGTCGTCTCGGCCGCCTCGTCGTCTCCACCGCGCGTCCGCCGGCCGGCCGCCGTGCCGTCCCGGCCCGGCACGCGGCCCGAGGGAACGGCGCGGCGAGGGGTGCGGAACGGGCGGGCGTCCCCGGCGGAGAGGCGCGCCGGGGCGACGGTGCGGAGAGGCGTCCGGTGGGAGGACGCGCCGCGGGAGCGGGCGGGGCCGTCGCGGGGGCACGGCCGCGGGCGCGGTGGACGCCGGGCCTGCGGAGCGGGAGAGCGGGCAGTATGGCGCGCCGCGGGTGTTTCCGCGTCCCCGGACCGGTGCCGTGCACGGTGCCCGGCCCAGGCCGTTGTGAGGCGCGCTGCGCGGCTTTTCATCCTTTGCCAAAGAAGTCCCTTTTGCTGTACTTTCTGCCGCGCAGCGCCCCGCTGAGGGCCGTGCACGCGGCCCTCGGGGCCGCGCCGTACCCGGCGAGGAGACCGAGGCCGGAACGCGAAACGCCCCGCCGCGCGGGCGGGGCGTTCCGCGATGCGGTGCGAATCAGACCCTGGCGAGGGTGCCGAGGTAGAGCTCGATCACCTTGGGGTCGTTGATCAGCTCGCGGCCGCTCGCCATGTAGGCGTTGCGGCCCTGGTCGAGCACGTACCCCCGGTGGCAGATCTGCAGGCAGCGGCGGGCGTTCTGCTCCACCATGATCACGGTGACGCCCGCGCGGTTGATCTTCTGGGCCTGGATGAACACCAGGTCCTGCAGCTTGGGGGAGAGGCCCGCCGACGGCTCGTCGAGCAGCAGCACCGACGGCTCGGTCATCAGCGCCCGGGCCATGGCGACCATCTGCCGCTCACCGCCCGAGAGCGAGCCGGCCCGCTGCTTGCGCCGCTCGCCGAGCGCCGGGAAGATCTCGCAGACGAACTCGAAGCGCTCCTTGAACTTCTTGGGCACCTGGAAGGCGCCCATCTGCAGGTTCTCCTCGATGGTGAGGCTGGGGAAGACGTTGTTCGTCTGCGGGACGTAGCCCACGCCGCGGGCGACCAGCTCGTACGGCTTGAGGTTGGTGATGTTCTCGCCCTTGAGGGTCACCGAGCCGCTGCGGACGGGGACCAGACCGAAGATCGTCTTCAGCAGGGTCGACTTGCCGGCGCCGTTGGGGCCGATGATGCCGATCAGCTCGCCTTCCTTCACGTACAGGTCGGCCCCGTTGAGGATGTTCACGCCGGGCACGTAGCCCGCGTACAGCTCGTCGCAGCGCAGCAGGGCGTTCTCGGCCCCCGCCAGGTGCTCGGAGCGGTCGGTGACGGCGGTCGAGGACTGCGCCGCGGCGGCCGCGCCGGCGTTCCGCGCCTCCGGTTCAGGCGTCATGGTGGACTCCTCGCTCACTCGGCCCGCTCCTTCACGTTCTCCTCCACCCGGTCCGAGCCCGCCGCCGAGCCGTCCTCGGGGGCGATGCCCGCCTCGGCCTCGAGCTCGGCCTCGGCCTCGTGGAGCTGCTCCTCTTCCTCCTCGACCGACAGCGGGGCGTCGTGGTGTGCGCCCAGGTAGGCGTCGATCACACGCTCGTCCGACATGATCGTCTCCGGCGGGCCCTCGGCGATGACCGAGCCCTGCGCCATGACCACGACCCAGTCGCTGATGTCGCGCACCATGTCCATGTCGTGCTCGACGAACAGCACGGTCATGCCCTGCTCGCGCAGGTCCTTGACATGGCCGAGCAGCGACTGGGTGAGCGCCGGGTTCACGCCGGCCATCGGCTCGTCGAGCATGATCATCTCAGGCTCGACCATGAGGGCCCGGGCCATCTCCAGGAGCTTGCGCTGACCGCCGGAGAGCGAGCCGGCGAAGTCGTCGCGCTTGGCGGCGAGCTTGAACCGCTCGAGCAGCGCCTCGGCGCGCCGGGTGATCTCCTCCTCCTGGCGGCGCCACAGCGCGGGGATGAGCGACTGGAAGAACCGCTCGCCGCGCTGCCCCTGAGCGCCGAGGCGCATGTTCTCGATCACCGTCAGCTTCGACAGCGCCTTGGTGAGCTGGAACGTGCGCACCATGCCGGCCCGGGCCACCCGGTGGGCGGGCAGGCCGTCCATGCGCTTGCCGTTGAACGTCCAGGTGCCCGAGTCGGCGGTGTCGAACCCGGTGAGCTGGTTGAAGAACGTGGTCTTGCCGGCGCCGTTGGGCCCGATCAGCGCGGTGATCGAGCCGCGCTGGATCTCCAGGTGGTCGACGTTCACGGCGGTGAGGCCGCCGAACCGCCGGATCACCTTGTCGACGACGAGGATCGGGTCGGGCTTGGGGACACCGGGCTCGTGCGGCAGCCCTTCGAACGCCTTCAGCGCAGCGGCCTTGCGGGGAGTGAGCGCGCCGGCCTCGCCGGCGGCCTTCTGGTCAGCGTGCATCGAGTGCGATCTCCCTCTTGTCCCCGAAGATACCCTGCGGCCGGAAGATGAGCAGCAGCATCAGCCCCAGGCCGACCAGCATGAACCGCACCGGGCCCACCTGGTTCGCGTCCATGAACGGGATCAGTCCGGCGCCCACCATCTCGCTGAGGGTGTTGCCGACGAAGACCAGCAGCACCCAGAAGATCATCGCGCCGACGAGCGGGCTGAACACGCGGGCCGCGCCGCCGAGGATGACGATCGTGTACGCGTAGAAGGTGAGCTCGGTGCCGAACAGGTCCGGCTGCACCGAGGCCTGGCTGAGCGCGAAGATGAACCCGCCGAGGCAGCCGATCAGGCCGCCGAGGACCAGCGCCTGCATCTTGTAGGCGAACACGTTCTTGCCGAGGCTCCGCACTGCGTCCTCGTCCTCCCGGATCGCCTTGAGCACGCGGCCCCACGGGCTCTTCATCAGCATGTAGACGAGGACGAGGGCGAGGCCGACGAGGATCCAGCCGACGGTGAGCACCCACATCACCCGCTCGTTGAACCCGAACGGGCCGATGCCGTACTCGCCGCGCGGGTAGGGGTTCATCGCGAAGAACTCGCCGGCGAAGCCCTGGCGGCCGTCGGAGCCGCCGAAGACGTCGGCGAACGTCACCGATCGGAAGATCAGCCGGATGATCTCCGCGGCGGCGATCGTGGCGATCGCCAGGTAGTCCGCGCGCAGCCGCAGCGTGGGTATGCCCAGCAGCAGGGCGAGCAGCACGGTGCCCACCAGGCCGATCACGATGCCGAGCCAGAACGGCAGGTGGAAGGTGGCGACCGTGACCGCCATGCCGTACGCGGCGACGCCGAGGAAGGCGGCCTGGCCGAAGTTGAGCAGCCCGGCGTAGCCGAACTGGATGTTGATCCCGATGGCGGCGAGGGCGTAGACCACGGTCTCCCAGCCGACCGCCGCCTCCACCGTGGTGACGAGGATGGTATTCCAGTCCACGGACGTCTCCGATCAGCCAATGCGCTCGCGCCGGCCGAGGATGCCCTGCGGCCTGAAGAGCATGACGAGGATGAGCACCAGCAGGGCGCCGACGTTCTTCATCTCAGTGGGCACCCAGAGCGTGGACACCTGGATGAACAGGCCCACCACGAGCGAGCCGACCAGGGCGCCGAACGCGGTGCCCAGGCCGCCGAGCGTGACCCCGGCGAAGATGAGCAGCAGCAGGTGGAAGCCCATCTGGTAGTTGAGGTTCTGGGAGAGCCCCAGCATGATCCCGGCGAGCGCGGCGACGGCGCCGCCGACCGTCCAGATGATGCGGATCACCCGGTCCACGTTGATGCCGGAGGAGGCGGCGAGCGCCGGGTTGTCGGCCACCGCCCGGGCCGCCTTGCCGGTGCGGGTCTTGAGCAGGGCGAGCGCCACGATCACCAGCACGATGATCTCGATCGCCATGGCCCACAGGTTCTTCGGCGTCGCCGAGACGGGCCCGATCTGGATGCCCTGCTGGGCGTTGTAGTCGGCGTACGGCGCGCCCTCACCGCCGAACAGGAACAGGAACAGGTTCCGCAGGAACAGCGCCATGCCGATCGAGATGATCATCATGGCGATGAGGCTGGTGCCGCGCTTGCGCAGCTTGCCCCAGAAGAACCGGTCCTGTGCGTAGCCGAGCGCGCCACCCAGGATCACCGCGATGATCGCGGCGGGGATGAGGTGGAGCCCGACGGTGCCATTGAAGAAGTAGGCGATCAGCGCGCCGAGGGTGAGCAGCTCGCCGTGGGCGAAGTTGGTGAGGCCGGTGGTGCCGAAGATGAGCGACAGGCCCATCGCGGCGAGCGCGATGATCAGGCCCAGGTTGAGGCCTTCGAAGGCGAGCTGGGCCGCCTGTTCCCACATGGAGGGTTCCGCGGCGGCCTGCTGGCCACCTCCGCCCGTGTCACCGGCCTGCCCCTTCTGCACCAGCGCGAACAACGCGGTGCGTTGCTGGCCCTCGGAGACCTCGAGGGTGAGGGTCGCCCGATCCTTGAGCCGGAGCTCGAGATCGGGAGGGAGCGTCGACTGGTCGATGGTGACCTGGTACGTCCCCGGTCCGGGGACTGGGATCTCCCATGTGCCGTCGGCTGCGGTCGTGGCCTCTCCGATGGGTTGACCATCCTCGGAGGTCACGCTGATTTTCACGCCGTCGACTGGTCGGCCTTGGTATTGGAGTGTGCCCCTCAGGCTCTCGTCCTCGGCCCATGCCGCAGGGGTGCCGGACGCGAGCAGGAAGATGAGTCCACCCAGGAAGGCCGTGAACGCGATCACGGCTCTGCGCAATGGTGCTCCCTCAATAGGTCGAGGTGGGGTGAGGCCCCCCGGAACATGCCACGTCGCAAGGAGTATGCGATGACGTCGCGGAGCATAATGCCGTCTCGCCCGGTTTCGAACCAGTCGTCACCGATCGGTGACCAGGGTGTTTCTCGGGCGTGAGCAAAAAAATATCCAGGTCAGAGCCGTTCGCGCTACTTGTCCGGGATGTGGAACGCGTGGCGTCCGGTGAACGGTACCGCGCGCCGGGAACGGCCGCCGCGCGGGCGTGCGAAGGCGGCGTGCGCTCCGGCCGCGGCTCGCCGGCGCGGCCGACCGGGGGTGGGAAATCGTTCAGGAGCGAATCATCGGATGACCGGTTGGGCGGGTGAGCTGCGGAATGTCGTGGAAAATCGCGGCGGCCACCCGCGCCCGGTTGCGATGTTTGATGACTTATATGACCTTGTGTCCGATGTGATCGGCGGGGGTCCGGATCACGTGCCGGCCGCAACGGATCCGCCGGGCGCCGCGGGCGCCGACCCGGGTGCGGCGCCGCGATCGTGGCGTCCGCACACGGTGAATCCGCGCGATGTGCGCACCCGGGAATCAGGGCGGCGGTGCGGCCGATTTGATTCGCGCGCCGATTCACCCGTACGCGACTCACCGCTACGGAGGATCACCGTGATACCGGTGCGAATCGCCGGCAATGGTGAGCGGCGGATATCGGTGAGGAAAGCGGGAGAGCCGGGACCGGTGCGGCGGGGTGGCGTGCCGCCCCCGGCCCCCGCTTCGCCGACCTCGGCGTTTCTGTCGGTCCGGCGGACTAGGCTGCACATGTGCCCAAGACCGAAGCGACTCCCGCCCGCGACTGCCTCATGCTGCTCGACGGGCACTCCCTGGCCTACCGAGCGTTCTACGCGCTGAAGGACGCGAACCTCGTCACCACCGACGGTCAGCACACCGAGGCGGTGTACGGGTTCACCTCGATGCTGGTGAACCTGCTGCGCGACGAGCGGCCGAGCAATGTCGCGGTGTGCTTCGACCGGTCGGAGCCGACCTTCCGGCACGAGTCGTACGAGGCGTACAAGGCGAACCGGCAGGAGACCCCCGAGGACTTCCGCGGCCAGATGAGCCTCATCTTCGAGATGCTCGACACGCTGCGGATCCCGCGCCTGTCGGTCCCCGGGTTCGAGGCCGACGACCTGATCGCGACGCTGGCGACCCGCGCCGCCGAGCAGGGCATGGAGGTGCTGATCGTCAGCGGTGACCGGGACAACCTGCAGCTCGTCAGCGACAAGGTCACCGTGCTGATGACCCGGCGCGGCATCAGCGACATGACCCGCTTCACCCCCGAGGAGGTGGAGGCGAAGTACGGGCTCACCCCGGCCCAGTACCCCGACTTCGCCGCGCTGCGGGGCGACCCCAGCGACAACCTGCCGAGCATCCCGGGGGTCGGGGAGAAGACCGCGGCCAAGTGGGTGCGCGAGTTCGGCTCGCTGGACGAGCTGGTCAGGCGCGTCGACGAGGTCAAGGGCAAGGCCGGCGAGCGGCTGCGCGAGCACCTGGGCCAGGTGATCCGGAACCGGCAGCTCACCGAGCTGCGCCGGGACGTGCCGCTGGACGTGGAGATCGCCGACCTCAAGCGGGGCCCGTTCGACCGGGAGGGCGTGCACAAGCTGCTCGACACGCTGCAGTTCCGCGGCGAGCTGCGGGACCGGCTGTTCAAGGTGCTGGGCACCCCGGACGCCGAGCCCGCGGCCGACGGCGGCTTCGAGGTCGAGCTGACCGTGCTCGGGCCCGACGAGGTGGCCGGCTGGCTGGCCGGCCTGCCCGAGGGCCGGGCCGGTCTCGCGGTCCAGGGGTCGTGGGGCAGCGGCACCGGGCGCATCGACGCGCTCGCGATCGCCGCCCCGGGGAACACCGCCGCCTACCTCGACATGACCACCCTCACCCCGGCCGACCAGGAGGCGCTGCACGCCTGGCTGTGCGACGAGAGCCGGCCGAAGGCGGCGCACGACGCCAAGGGCCCGCTGCTCGCGCTGTGGGCGCACGGACTCGACCTGCGCGGCCTCACCTGCGACACCGCGCTCGCCGCCTACCTGGCGCTGCCCGGCCAGGCCTCGTTCCCGCTCGAGGACCTCGCGCTCCGGTACCTGCACCGTGAGCTGCGCGCCACCACCGAGCCCGACGGCCAGGCCGCCCTGTTCGACGACCCCACCGAGGACGCGGCCGAGAACCTCGCGGTGCGCGCGCGGGCGATCCGCGAGCTCGCCGACGCCCTCGAGGCCTACCTGGAGCCGCGCGGCGGCATCCGGCTGCTGCGCGAGGTGGAGCTGCCGCTGCAGCGGGTGCTCGCCGAGATGGAGCGCACCGGCATCGCCGCCGACCGCGACCACCTGCTGAAGCTCGAGGCCGAGTTCGGCGCGGCGGTGAAGCAGGCGGTCGAGGAGGCCCACCGGGTGGTGGGCGAGCAGTTCAACCTCGGCTCCACCAAGCAGCTCCAGGAGATCCTCTTCGTCAAGCTCGGCCTGCCGAAGACGAAGAAGATCAAGACCGGGTACACCACCGACGCCGACGCCCTCGCCTGGCTCGCCACGCAGACCGACCACGAGCTCCCGGTGATCCTGCTGCGCCACCGGGACCAGACCAAGCTGCGGACCACGGTCGAGGGCCTGATCAAGGAGATCGGCGACGACGGCCGCATCCACACCACGTTCAACCAGACCCGGGCCGCGACCGGCCGCCTCAGCTCGGAGAAGCCCAACCTGCAGAACATCCCGATCCGCACCGCGGAGGGCCGCCGCATCCGGCAGGGCTTCACCGTGGGCGAGGGCTACGAGACCCTGCTCACCGCCGACTACAGCCAGATCGAGCTGCGCATCATGGCGCACCTGTCCGGCGACGAGTCGCTGATCGCCGCCTTCGAGTCCGGGCACGACTTCCACGCGGCCACCGCCGCCCGGGTGTTCGATCTGCCGCCCGACCAGGTGGACGGCGAGCTGCGGGCGCGGATCAAGGCGATGAACTACGGCCTCGCCTACGGCCTGTCGGACTTCGGGCTCGCCGGGCAGCTCAACATCCCGGTGGCCGAGGCCCGCGCGCTGAAGGAGGAGTACTTCGAGGAGTTCGGCGGCGTGCGCGACTACCTGGAGTCGGTCGTCGCCCAGGCGCGCAAGGACGGGTACACCGAGACGATTCTCGGCCGCCGACGCTACCTGCCCGACCTCACCAGCGACAACCGGCAGCGCCGGGAGATGGCCGAGCGCATGGCGCTCAACGCGCCCATCCAGGGCTCCGCGGCCGACATCATCAAGATCGCCATGCTGCACGTGGCCGAGGCGCTGCGGGAGGAGGGCATGCGCTCGCGCATGCTGCTCCAGGTCCACGACGAGCTGGTGTTCGAGGTCGCCCCGGGCGAGCTCGACCGGCTGCGCGAGATCGTGATCGACCGCATGGGCGGCGCCTACAAGCTGCGGGTGCCGCTGGAGGTCTCGATCGGCGTCGGGCGCACCTGGGAGGACGCGGGCCACTGATCCGCCGCGGAACGTCCGATCCCACCGGCTTTATGGCCGTTTTCACAACCTTTTGCGTTCGGCCCCATTCGGTCATGATCCGCCCTATGGTTGGTCACCGCATCGCATGGCCGGCCGTGAAGGAGTGGGGTGCGGACGTCCGCGGGATCGAAGCGCGGTGTCGCGATCGCCAACGTGGCCCTGATGATCGTCGCGTCGCTCCTGCTGCTGCCCGGCGGTGACGCGGCCCGCGCCCCGGACCCCGGCCACGACCACGATCCGGGCCGGGCGCGGCCCGCCGACGCCCGCGCCGGCTCGGGCGGCGCGGCGACGCGGCCGCCGGACGAGCCGCCGCGCCGGGTGGCCGCCACCGTGGAGTCGGCGCGCAAGGTGCGGGCGAACGAGCTCGGCCTCGTGCCGGTGCTCATGTACCACCGCATCGTCGCCAAGCGGACCTCGTCGCTCGACCGCACGCCCGCGCAGCTGCGCAAGGAGCTGGAGCGGCTCGCCCGCAAGGGCTACGTCCCGATCACCGCCGCCGAGTACGTGACCGGCCGGATCGACATCCCGGCCGGGACGCACCCGGTGGTGCTCACCTTCGACGACGGCACGCCCGGGCACTTCGCCCTCACCCCCGCGGGGGAGCCGCACCCGGACACCGCGGTGGGCGTGCTGCTCGACGTGGCCCGCCGCTACCCGGGCTTCCGCCCGGTGGCGACGTTCTGGGTGAACCGCGACCCGTTCGGGCTCAAGGACCCCGACGCCCAGGCGGCCGCGGTGGGCTGGCTGGTGCGCAACGGCTTCGAGGTGGCGAACCACACCTACCGGCACGCCGACCTGCGCCGGCTGCCGCGCAGCAAGATCGCCAAGGAGATCGTCCTGCAGGAGCGGCTGCTGAGGCGGCTCGGCGCGCCGCCGTCGGTCACGTTCGCCTTGCCGTACGGCAACCTTCCGGTCAAGAAGAACCGCAGCGCCGCGTACCGCGGCTCGTGGGGTGGCACACGCTATGATTTCTCCGGTGTGTTCCTGGCGGGTGCCGAACCGGCCCCGTCCCCGCACTCCACGGACTTCCGGCCGCGGCAGATACCGCGGATCCAGGCCAACGGCAAAGGGGGCGAGTGTCGCAGATGGTGCTCTGCGTACTGGCTGGAGTGGCTGGACAGGCACCCCTCGAAGCGGTACACGTCCGACGGCGACCCTGATCACATCTCGATTCCGAAGAGGTTACAGGGTAATATCGCCCCAAAGCGGGCCAAGAGGATTCTGGCCTACTAGAGCGGTGGTCGGCCGTCGGCCGGAGCTCGAATTGACCGCGCGCGGGATCGTCTCATATGCTGATCGCTGCGCTGTGGGCTCGCGCGTGCCTCGGACGGAGCGGGTTCGCGCTCGGTCGTCGATAGATCAGGGTCATAAAGATCCCTTCCTCGGCTGAAAAAGGGTCCGCCGCGCATTCGTCCACCATCGACATCCTGTCCGCGTTCGGAGCACTTCCACACATGACGAGCAGCACCGAGGCCACCTCGAACACCCCGCAGGTAGCGGTCAACGACATCGGTTCCGAGGAGGCCTTCCTCGCCGCGATCGACGAGACCATCAAGTACTTCAACGACGGCGACATCGTCGAGGGCACGGTCGTCAAGGTCGATCGAGACGAGGTCTTGCTCGACATCGGCTACAAGACCGAGGGCGTCATCCCCTCGCGTGAACTCTCGATCAAGCACGATGTCGACCCGGCCGAGGTCGTTGAGGTCGGCGATCATATCGAGGCCCTCGTTCTCCAGAAGGAGGACAAGGAAGGCCGTCTGATCCTCTCCAAGAAGCGCGCTCAGTACGAGCGTGCCTGGGGCACGATCGAGAAGATCAAGGAAGAGGACGGCATCGTCACCGGTACCGTGATCGAGGTCGTCAAGGGCGGCCTCATCCTCGACATCGGCCTGCGGGGCTTCCTGCCGGCGTCGCTGGTCGAGATGCGCCGGGTCCGCGACCTGCAGCCGTACGTCGGCCGTGAGCTCGAGGCGAAGATCATCGAGCTGGACAAGAACCGCAACAACGTGGTTCTGTCCCGCCGCGCCTGGCTGGAGCAGACCCAGTCGGAGGTGCGCCAGACCTTCCTCAACACGCTGCAGAAGGGCCAGGTCCGCAAGGGCGTCGTCTCCTCGATCGTCAACTTCGGCGCCTTCGTCGACCTCGGCGGCGTCGACGGTCTGGTGCACGTGTCCGAGCTCTCCTGGAAGCACATCGACCACCCCTCCGAGGTCGTCGAGGTCGGCCAGGAGGTCACCGTCGAGGTCCTCGACGTCGACATGGAGCGCGAGCGCGTGTCGCTCTCGCTCAAGGCGACCCAGGAGGACCCGTGGCAGCAGTTCGCCCGGACCCACCAGATCGGCCAGGTCGTGCCCGGCCGGGTCACCAAGCTGGTGCCGTTCGGCGCGTTCGTCCGCGTGGAGGAGGGCATCGAGGGGCTCGTCCACATCTCCGAGCTGGCCGAGCGCCACGTGGAGATCCCCGAGCAGGTCGTCCAGGTCGGCGACGAGATCTTCGTCAAGATCATCGACATCGACCTGGAGCGCCGCCGCATCTCGCTCTCCCTCAAGCAGGCGAACGAGGGTGCCGTCGGCTCGGAGATCGAGTTCGACCCCACGCTGTACGGCATGGCGGCCGAGTACGACGAGCACGGCAACTACAAGTACCCCGAGGGCTTCGACCCGGAGACCGGCGAGTGGCTGCCGGGCTACGAGAAGCAGCGCGAGGAGTGGGAGCGGCAGTACGCCGAGGCCCAGGCCCGGTACGAGGCCCACAAGCGGCAGATCGAGGAGGCCCGCCGCCAGGCCGCCGAGGCCGAGGCCCAGTCCTACTCCGGCGAGTCGCAGGGCTCCGGCACCCTCGCCTCCGACGAGGCGCTCGCCGCGCTGCGGGAGAAGCTCTCCGGCGGTCAGAGCTGACACCGACGTGCCTCCCGGTCACGGGCCGAGCCCGCGCTGCTCGGCCCGTGACCGGTGGATGGCCCCGGTCGGCCACGGCCGCCCGGGCCGGGCTTTCCGTCCCCGGATCCCGCTCGGTACAGTGACCCGGTGATTCGCATCACCCGGGCCGAGCCCGCCGACGCGGGTGAGATCCTCACGGTGCAGCGGGCCGCGTACGTCACCGAGGCGCAGCTGTACGGCGACGCGTTCCTCGCCCCGCTGCTCGAGTCGGCCGCGCAGGTGCGCGCGGCGATCGAGTCCGCGCTCGTGCTCAAGGCGCTCGACGGCACCCGCATCGTCGGCGCGGTGCGCGGCCGGACGCGGGACCGCACCTGCCTGGTGGGCCGGCTCGTGGTCGCCCCCGACATGCAGCGCCGCGGCATCGGGACCGCCCTGCTCACCCGGCTGGAGGCCGAGGCCCCGCCGGAGGTGGAGGCGTTCGACCTCGTCGTCGGCCACCAGTCGGAGGCCAATTTGCGGCTGTGCCGCCGTCTCGGCTACCGGGAGACCCGCCGGGAACGCGTGCACGACCACCTCACCCTCGTGCACCTGCGCAAGGAGCGCGTCTCGGCGCCGCGGTAGCCGTGGCCACGGCGGCGAGGGAGGCCCGGCGAGCAGGGCCGTACGGGCGGCGCACCGCCCCGGGGGAGCGCCGAAGGAGAGTGGAGGTGCCGATGGCGGCGCTGAAGGTCGGGCTCACCGGCGGCATTGGCTCGGGCAAGAGCGAGGTGTCGAAACGCCTCGCCGCGCACGGCGCGATCGTGATCGACGCGGACCGGATCGCGCGCGAGGTGGTCGAGCCGGGCACCCCCGGCCTCGTCCGCGTGGTCGAGGAGTTCGGCCCCGAGGTGCTGCGCGCGGACGGCTCGCTCGACCGGCAGCGGCTAGGCTCGATCGTCTTCGCCGACCCCGAGCGCCTCGCCGCGCTCAACGCGATCGTCCACCCGCTTGTCGCCGCCCGCGCCGCCGAGCTGCAGGAGGCCGCCCCGGACGACGCCATCGTCGTATACGACGTGCCGCTGCTGGTGGAGAACAACCTCGCCGGGCAGTACGAGGTGGTGATCGTGGTGGACGCGGCCGACGAGATCCGCGTCGACCGGCTCACCCGGCTGCGCGGCATGTCCGAGGCCGACGCCAAGGCCCGGATCGCGGCCCAGGCCACCCGGGAGGACCGGCTGCGGGTCGCCGACATCGTGATCGTCAACGAGGGCACGCTCGAGGAGCTGCAGGCCCGGGTCGACGAGGTCTGGGAGGAGCTGCGGGCCCGGGCGGCGAACCGCTGACCCCGGACGCTCCGCACCCCGCCCGCCGACCGTTCCGCCGCGTCATCCCGGCCGTTCTCCGTGCACCCGCGGCGGCCGTGCCCCTGCACCTCAAGGCCCCGGCCGGCGTCGCACGCCCGCTCGCCGCGGACACCCTCAGCCCGGCCGGGCCGAGCCGAGCCGAGCCGACCGGCAGGGTCCCACCGTCCCCGCACACCGCCGGCGCGCCGTCGCGACGGCGTCACCGCTGGCTGATCGCGGCGTTCCCGGCACGTCGTTCCCGAGCCGGTTCGCGGCGCCGCGTCCCGATGCGGCGTACCGGCTCGGACCGTCCCGACCGCGCCGGCGTGAAACGCCGCGCCCCGCGGCGCGTTCCGGCCGCGGGGCGCCGGTGTTCCACATGGCACGCCGTCCCGATCACTCCGCCGTGGCGGGCGCGTGATCCCCGTTCACCTGGGCCCGGGCGGTACGGCCGGCCTCGGTGAGCCTGGGCAGGTACTGGGCGAGCAGCAGCGTGGACAGGGCCGAGGTGTCGCCGCCCGAGGTGCGCACCACCATCGGCTGCGGGGCGGCCTCGGCGAGCTTGGCGCCCACGTCGAGCCGCCGCCGGGCGAGCTCGTACTGGAGCACCGCGCGGTTGTCCCGGTAGGCCTCGGCGAGCCGGCGCAGCGCCTTCGCCTCGTTCTCGGCGGCGGTGAGCTGGGCCCGGCCGCGCGCCTCGATCTCCCAGCGCACCCGCTGCGCCTCGGTCTCCTGCTCCTCGAGCATGCGCGCCACGTCCTTGCGCGCCTGGTTGTGCGCGGCCTTCACCTCGACGATGCGCGCGTCGCGGGTCTTCTTCGCCCGCTCGATCTCCATCAGCAGCGTGTCGATGCGCCGTTTGCGGGTGAGCTCCCACTCCCGCTCGTACGCGGCCATCTCCTTGGCCACCTTCTCCCGGGTGGCGAGGTGCTGCTGGTACTGGTCGGGGAGCTGCACGTCGGGGATGTTCGCGCCGGTGACGCGCACGCCGTACCGGCCGAGCCGCCGGTTGAGCGCCTCCTGCATGTCCCCGACGTCGGAGCCGCGCAGGTCGTGGGCCCGCTCGGTGGTGACCAGGCGGGCGCGCTGCCGGATCGCGTCCTGCACCGCGCTCGACAGCACCATGTCGAAGTTGCTCGCGCCGATGGTCCGCACGAACGCGACCGGGTCGACGATGCGGAACTTGAGGAAGAACTCGATCGCCTTCAGCGGCACGTCCTCGGCGGTCGGGCAGGAGGTGACCGGCGCGGTGTACGGGATCTCGGTGGAGGTGTCGACGACCGCGTCCACCCGGTCCCAGGGCAGCCACAGGTAGTGACGGCCGGGGGAGAGCGTGCCGACGATCGCACCCCAGCGGGTGCGGATCCCGGTGGTGCCCTCCTCGATCTCGATGATCGCCCCCCGCCACAGCCAGATCACGGTGATGAGCACCAGCACGACCGCGCTCGCGGCGGCGAGCCGGGCCACCAGGCCCGAGGTGAGCGCCGCGGTGCCGAGCAGGTAGACGGCGAACAGCAGCGGCGCCACCCAGGCGAAGCCCCGCCGGTCCTTGGGGATCACGACCGGGACGAGCCGGCCCTGTTCGCCGCCGCGCAGCAGCTGGCGGATCTCCGTCCAGCCGGCGAGCGCCTCCTGGATCCTGGAGAACTCCTTGCTCATGCCCGCTCCTCGCTTCCGCCGGCCGTACGGCCCGCCGTACCCGTGACGTCATCCTCCGCGGTGCCGCCGGGAGCCGCGGCGACCGCGGCCGCGGGCTCCTCGTCGCCGCCGCGGAGCAGCCGGTCCACCTCGGCCTGGCGTTCGGCGACCCGCCGGGAGATCTCCTCCAGCCGGGAGCGGATCGCGGCGGCCTCGGACTCGGAGAACAGCGCGGCCTCGGCGCCGCCGATCAGCTCCTGGGCGATCGCCAGGAAGTTCACCGTGCCCTCGTCGCCGACCTGCACCACCTGCGGCAGCCGGGCGGCGACGCTCTCCAGCCGGTCGAGCACGTCCTGCTGGAAGCGGTAGTTGAGGATCTCCGGCGCGGCGGCGGCGCTCAGCGCCCGGATGTCGAGCGCCTGCGCCTCGAGCAGGGCCGCGTTCGCCTTCGCCGTGCTCTCCGCCTCCACCATGCGCTGGGCGGCGAGCGCCTTCGCCTTGTTCGACTCGCGCTCCAGCGCGGTGTCCATCTGCGCCTGGTACCCGGCGATGTCGGCCTGGATCGCCGACAGCGTCTCCTGCAGACCGGCGAGCTCCTTGCTCAGGTCACCCTCGTTCTGCTCCTTGCGGAGCTGCAGCTCGTACTCGTAGGTGTAGGCCTCCTTCGCCACCCGGATCATCTCCGGCGCGGCGAGGTCCATGCGGTACTCGCGGCTGGACGGCTCGGCGTGGGTGATGTTCACGTCGGTGAGCCGTACCGCGGGCAGGAACTGCTGGTTGAGGCTCTCCAGCATGCCCTGGGTGCTCTCGCCGACCAGGTCGTAGATGTCCTCGGCGCGCTGGGCGTAGATGAGGCTGCGGGTGACCTCGCTCACCGCGTTCTGCAGCTTCGCCTGGAAGCCGCTCACCGAGCCGAGCACGAAGATGAACTCGGCCGGGTCCTCGATGCGGAACTGCAGGAACAGGTCGACCGAGGCCTTCACCCCCTGCTGGGTGGGGGCCTCCCGGATGGGGGCGTTGAACGGGAACTCGCGGGTGGTGTTGACGATGTAGGCGACGCGCTTCCACGGGTTGAGCAGCGTGACCCGGCCCGGCTCGGCGACCTGCACGAGCTTGCCGAACTTGGTGATCAGCGCCTTGCACCCGTCGGGCACCATCACCACGCTGCGCCGCCACCACAGGAACGCGGCCGCGAGCACGAGCACGGCCCAGTACTGCGGGCCGAACAGCACCCGCACCGCGTCCGGCAGCCCGGTCGCGACCAGGCCGACCACGCCGAGGGCGGCGAGCAGGGTGAGCGGGAGGACGATGCGGGCCGTGCCCGCCTTGGGGATGACGACGGGGGAGATGACGTGCATCGTCTCGCCGCCGGGCCCCGTCGTCTGGTACCCGCGGTTGATCACCTCCCCGGCCTCGCCGAGCGGTGCGGTGCGCGCCTCGATCAGGGTTCCCGCGGACAACCCGTGGTGGCGGGCCGCGGCGAAGTCGTCCGGGTCGAGCCGGAACGCGGGCTCGCCGCCGGCGTCGCCCCCGCCCCGCCGCCCGGCGGCCGCCTGCAGCACGGCCTGGCGGGGGTCGGCGCCCTGGGCGACCGCATGCGCCACCTGCTGGGCGGCGGCCGCGGCCCGGCGCGCGACTCCTTGTCGCGGTGGTGTCATCGCATCCTCACTTCGTCGGTTAGGGGGGTATGTACCGTACCGGCCGGTACTCACAATTCGGTCGCACCCCGCTTGCGATGAGGTGGGAACCGGGGCGGCCGGGTTCCGGGGCGCGGGGCGAACCGTCGGTGGGAGCGCGTAGGTTGGAGGTTGTGAGGCCGGTAACCGATGTGCAGCGGAAGGTGCGGCCGTTCAAGGTCGTCACCGACATGACCCCGTCCGGCGACCAGCCGGCGGCGATCGACGAGCTGGAGCGGCGCATCAAGGCGGGCGAGAAGGACGTCGTGCTGCTCGGCGCCACGGGCACGGGCAAGACCGCGACGATCGCCTGGCTGATCGAGCGGCTGCAGCGGCCGGTGCTGGTGATGGAGCCGAACAAGACGCTCGCCGCCCAGTTCGCGAACGAGCTGCGGCAGATGCTCCCGCACAACGCGGTGGAGTACTTCGTCTCCTACTACGACTACTACCAGCCGGAGGCGTACGTCCCGCAGACGGACACCTACATCGAGAAGGACTCGTCGATCAACGACGAGGTGGACCGGCTGCGCCACTCGGCCACCACGGCGCTGCTCACCCGCCGCGACGTCGTCGTGGTCGCCTCCGTCTCGTGCATCTACGGCCTGGGCACCCCGCAGGAGTACGTCGACCAGATGCTCGCGCTCCGCGTCGGCCAGGAGATCGAGCGGGACGCGCTGCTGCGGCGGCTGGTCGAGATGCAGTACACGCGGAACGACGTGTCGTTCACCCGGGGCACGTTCCGGGTGCGCGGCGACACGGTCGAGGTGATCCCGCAGTACGAGGAGCTCGCCGTCCGCATCGAGATGTTCGGCGACGAGATCGAGCGGCTGGTCACGCTCCACCCGCTCACCGGCGAGGTGCTCGGCGAGGACGAGGAGATCTACATCTTCCCCGCCTCGCACTACGTGGCGAGCCCGGAGCGCATGGAGCGGGCGATCCGCGACATCGAGGCCGAGCTCGCCGAGCGGCTCGCCGAGCTGGAACGGCAGGGCAAGCTGCTCGAGGCGCAGCGGCTGCGCATGCGCACCACCTACGACATCGAGATGATGCGGCAGGTCGGCACCTGCGCGGGCATCGAGAACTACTCGCGGCACATCGACGGCCGCCCGCCGGGCAGCCCGCCGAACACGCTGCTCGACTTCTTCCCCGAGGACTTCCTCCTGGTGATCGACGAGTCGCACCAGACCGTGCCGCAGATCGGCGCGATGTACGAGGGCGACGCCTCGCGCAAGCGCACGCTCGTCGAGCACGGGTTCCGGCTGCCGAGCGCGCTCGACAACCGGCCGCTGAAGTGGGAGGAGTTCCTCGAGCGCATCGGCCAGACGGTCTACCTGTCGGCCACCCCGGGACCGTACGAGCTGGGGCGGGTCGGCGGCGACGTGGTCGAGCAGGTGATCCGGCCCACCGGGCTGGTGGACCCGGAGATCGTGGTGAAGCCGACCAAGGGCCAGATCGACGACCTGGTGCACGAGATCCGGCTGCGGGCCGAGCGGGACGAGCGGGTGCTCGTCACCACGCTCACCAAGAAGATGGCCGAGGACCTCACCGACTACCTGCTCGAGCTCGGCATCCGGGTGCGCTACCTGCACAGCGAGGTGGACACGCTGCGCCGGGTGGAGCTGCTGCGCGAGCTGCGCCTGGGCGAGTACGACGTGCTCGTCGGCATCAACCTGCTGCGCGAGGGCCTCGACCTGCCCGAGGTGTCGCTGGTGAGCATCCTCGACGCCGACAAGGAGGGCTTCCTGCGCTCGGAGACCTCGCTGATCCAGACGATCGGCCGCGCCGCCCGGCACGTCTCCGGCCAGGTGCACATGTACGCCGACACGATCACCCCGGCGATGCAGCGGGCGATCGACGAGACCAACCGGCGCCGCGCCAAGCAGATCGCCTACAACGCCGAGCACGGCATCGACCCCCAGCCGCTGCGCAAGCGCATCGCCGACATCCTCGACCAGCTCGCCCGCGAGGACGCGGACACCGAGCGGCTGCTCGGCGGCGGCCGCACGCAGAGCCGCGGCAAGGCCCCGGTGCCGGGCGCGGCGGGCCGGCTGCCCGCGGCGGGCCGGCACGCGAAGGCGATCGCGGGGGAGATGCCGCGCGCCCAGCTCGAGTCGCTGATCAAGGAGCTCACCGAGCAGATGCACCAGGCCGCGGCCGACCTGCAGTTCGAGCTCGCCGCCCGGCTCCGCGACGAGATCAAGGAGCTCAAGCGGGAGCTGCGCGACATGCGCGAGGCCGGGGTGTCCTGACGGCACGGCCCGCCGGGGGCGGCGGGCCGCGGCGTCGGCTGCGTCGCCCGGCGGTCAGCCCCGGTCCTCGGCCGGTGCCGCGGCGGCGGCCCGGCGGGCGGCGCGGCGGGCCCGGACCTTCCGGATCACCCACCAGGCGAAGACGGCGAAGAACGCCAGGGCGAGCAGGATCAGGATCGGGAGGAAGATCGCGAGCAGGCTGATCCCGAGCGATCCGGCGTCCTCGGCGGTGCTCACCACGGGCGCGCCGAGCCCGCCGGTGGTGGCGTTGACGATCGGCCGGGTCGCGACCTTGAGGGCGTGGACGGCGAGGGCGACCACGATGCCGACGGTCCAGCCGATCCACGGACGCTCGGCGAGCCAGGCCGAGCCGTCGAGCTCGGCCGCGGCCTGGGTGGCGGAGAACACCATGCCGCCCGCGGCCGGCCGCACCGCGGTCTGGATGAGGTCGTTGACGTGGTCGACCACGGGCACCTTGTCGAGCACGATCTCGGCGAGGAGCAGGACCGCCACCACCCCCAGCGCCCAGCCGCTCGACAGCCAGGCGTACTCGGGCGGGAGCCGTACCGCGTCGGTGAAGTGGGCGAGCAGGCCGACGACGAGCACGGGGATGTAGGCGTTGAGGCCTGCCGCGGTGGACAGGCCGAGCCCGGTCAGGGCCTCGAACATCGCACCTCCTGGTCGGGGTTGCGCTGAGGGAGCGTGACGCCGGTGTCCGGCGTCCCACGGGGGTGGCGGGGGATCGCGGCCGGGTCCCGTCCGGGCGGGGCACGCTCCGGCCCTCGGTCCCGGTGCTCCGGCCACGGCGCGCAGCGCGGCGCCTGGCCATGATCTCAGGACCCGGCGCCCGCCCGCAGCCTCCCGATCGGCCCCGTTTGCGGCCTCCGCTCGTCCGGGGCGGTGCCGCGGGCGTGGGTCCGTACGGCGTGCGGTCGCGGGCCAGGGCTCGACGGTGCCGCGGGCCTCACGTTCCGGGGCGCGCACCCGACCGGCCGGGCGCGACGGCCGGAGGCGCGCTCGGCGACCACCGCGTTCCGGGTGGGCATCCGACCGGCGTCCCGGCTCGTGCCGTCACCGGGCGCCGGGCCGCGGCGGGCGGGCACCGCGTCGGGGGCCATGTCCGGGCGCCACGTCCGGGCGCCACGTCCGGGCACAGTCTCGCCGCTGGGACCCACCGGTGGCGGTCGCCGCCACCCGGGCGGGCCGCGCCGAGGCGGGGGCCTGGTCCGGGCACGCCCTTCCCCGCGGCACGGCGGTCCGTTCACCCGGCACGGCGGTCCGCGCGGCGTGGCCGGGCGCGAGGCGGCGCTCAGGAGGCCGGCCGCCGTGTCACCGCCGGGTGAGCTCCTCCAGGACGCCGGGCGGCAGGGGGACGTTCTCCAGGCCGGGCGGCACCGGGGAGCCGGGGTGGCGGGGGCGGTGCCAGCCCTCGCCCGGCGTGTAGGTGCGGACCACCCGGGCCGGTACCCCGGCGAGCACGCAGTGGTCGGGGAACTTGCCGCGGACGACCGCGCCTCCGGCGACGACCGACTGGCGGCCGATCCGCGTGCCGGGCAGGATGATCGCGCCGGCGCCGAGCCAGGAGCCGGACCCGATGAACACCGGGTCGTTGCGCGGCCACTGGCGGCCGATCGGCTGCTCGGGGTCGTCGTACGAGTGGTTCTGGTCGGTGATGTAGACGTACGGCCCGGTGAACACGTGGTCGCCGATCTCGATCGACTGGTGCCCGACGATGTGGCTGCCGCGGCCGATCGAGCAGCCCGACCCGATCCGGACGATCGGATCGGGGCCGAGGTCCTGGCCGGGGACCATGCCGGCCGACAGGGAGACGCGCTCGCCGATGAGGGAGTGGTCGCCGATCTCGATCCACTCCTCGCCGAAGATCGCACCGACCGGGAAGGCGATGCAGGCGCCCTCGCCGAGCCGGCGGAAGCGGTACCCGGCGGGGTTGTCCGGGCTGATGGCCCCGGCCGCGCGTACGGTGGCCCACCCCTTGTGGATCAGGCGGCCGGCGGCGCGGCGCAGAGCGGCACGCAGTGACATATCGCGAAAAGTTACCGCTTGGTCAGTAAAGAGGGGAACGCCGGGGCCCGCCGTGCGGTGCCCCGGCCGCGGGCCCGGCCGGGGCCGGACGCGGAATCCCCGGCGGCGCAGGGGTTCCCGTACGCCGCCGAGTGGGAGAGATGTCACAAAATGCCTGATATGTCCGAAAGGTGGTTACTGTTCAGGCACTTCGCAGGGGGGCTTTGATATCCTGAGAGCCCGTGGACAGCGCGCCGTAGTCAGACCGGCCGCCACACTTCGGACCACGGGAGCCCATGTGCGCAGCGCCGCAAACACCAAGCATCTGTTCGTCACCGGCGGCGTCGCCTCAAGTCTCGGAAAGGGCCTGACGGCCTCCAGCCTCGGCCGCCTGCTCAAGCTCCGCGGCCTGCGGGTCACGATGCAGAAGCTCGACCCGTACCTCAACGTCGACCCCGGAACGATGAACCCGTTCCAGCACGGGGAGGTGTTCGTCACCGACGACGGTGCCGAGACCGACCTCGACATCGGTCACTACGAGCGCTTCCTCGACACCGAGCTGCACGGGTCGGCGAACGTCACCACCGGACAGGTGTACTCCAACGTGATCGCCAAGGAGCGGCGCGGGGAGTACCTGGGCGACACCGTGCAGGTGATCCCGCACATCACTAACGAGATCAAGGAGCGGATCCGGGCGATGGCCGGTCCCGACGTGGACGTGGTCATCACCGAGGTCGGCGGCACGGTCGGCGACATCGAGTCGCTGCCGTTCCTCGAGGCGGTGCGGCAGATCCGCCACGAGGTGGGCCGCGACAACGTGTTCTTCCTGCACGTGTCGCTGCTGCCGTACATCGGCCCGAGCGGCGAGCTGAAGACCAAGCCCACCCAGCACTCGGTCGCGGCGCTGCGCAGCATCGGCATCCAGCCCGACGCGATCGTGTGCCGCTCGGACCGCCCGATCCCGCAGGCCCTCAAGCGCAAGATCAGCCTCATGTGCGACGTCGACGAGGAGGCCGTGGTCTCCGCGGTCGACGCCGCGAGCATCTACGACATCCCCAAGGTGCTGCACGCCGAGGGCCTCGACGCCTACGTGGTGCGCCGCCTCGGCCTGCCGTTCCGCGACGTGAACTGGGCCGAGTGGGACGACCTGCTGCGCCGGGTGCACCGGCCCGCCCACGAGGTGACGATCGCGCTCGTTGGCAAGTACATCGACCTGCCCGACGCCTACCTGTCGGTCACCGAGGCGCTGCGCGCGGGCGGGTTCGCCGTGGACGCGCGGGTGAACATCCGCTGGGTCAAGAGCGACGACTGCGAGACCCCGGAGGGCGCGGCCCGCGAGCTCGACGGCGTCGACGGCGTGCTCATCCCCGGCGGCTTCGGGGTGCGCGGCATCGAGGGCAAGGTCGGCGCGGTCCGGCACGCCCGGGAGAACGGCATCCCGCTGCTCGGCATCTGCCTCGGCATGCAGTGCATGGTGATCGAGGCGGCCCGCAACCTCGCCGGCATCGAGGGCGCGAACAGCACCGAGTTCGACCCGGACGCCCCGCACCCGGTCATCTCCACCATGGCCGACCAGCGGGACGTGATCGCCGGCCAGCGCGACATGGGCGGCACCATGCGCCTCGGCCTCTACCCGGCCAAGCTCGCCGAGGGCACCCTCGCCCGGCAGCTGTACGGCATGGCCGACGTGGCCGAGCGGCACCGGCACCGCTACGAGGTGAACAACGCCTACCGCGAGACCCTGGAGAAGGTCGGCCTGGTGTTCTCCGGGACCTCACCGGACGGCCGCCTCGTCGAGTACGTCGAGCTTCCGCCGGAGATGCACCCGTTCTTCATCGGCACCCAGGCCCACCCGGAGTTCCGGTCCCGGCCCACCCGTCCCCACCCGCTGTTCCGCGGGCTGGTCAACGCGGCCCTGGCGTACGCGCAGAGCCGGCGGGCCGCGGTGAAGGCGGGGCAGGGACGGTGACGGCCCGGCCCGAGGACCGCGGATCCGGCGAGCGGCTCACCCCCGACGACGTCGTCGACGTGCCCGAGTCCTGGGAGGTCGTCGCCTCCAAGGACCGGTTCCAGGGCCGGGTGATCTCGGTCCGCACCGACAGCGTCACCATGCCCGAGGGCGAGCCCGCCGAGCGCGACTACGTGCTGCACCCCGGCTCGGTCGCCGTGGTCGCGCTCGACGACGCCGGGCGCGTGCTGCTGCTGCGGCAGTACCGCCACCCGGTGCGCCGGCTGCTGTGGGAGATCCCCGCCGGGCTGCGCGACGTCGCCGGCGAGTCGCTGCTCGACACCGCGATCCGCGAGCTCGCCGAGGAGGCCGGGTACCGGGCCGCCACCTGGCACGCCCTGCTCGACCTGCACACCTCGCCCGGCATGGCGAACGAGCGCATGCGCATCTTCCTCGCCCGGGACGTGGAGAAGATCCCCGACGGGGAGTTCGACCACGTCCCCCGGCACGAGGAGATCGACATGCCGGTGGTGTGGGTGCCGCTCGAGGAGGCCGTCGCGAAGGCGTTGTCCGGAAAGATCCACAATTCCCAGGCGGTGGCGGGTATCCTCGCCGCGTACGCTGCCTCGGCCGGCGGCTTCGCCGATCTGCGGCCCGCCGACGCCCCGGAGGACTGACCCCGCGCGCCCACACGCGCGCGGGGAGCGATCCCCCACCCGGGCGCCCGACGCCGGGGCCGGAGTCTCGTGAAGCGGCACGACGGGAGGTCACGCCCTGGACGCGCACGCCGACGCCGACGCCGTGCTGGCGGAGTACCTCGCCCATCTCGCCGTGGAGCGCGGCTTAGCCGCGAACACGCTCGCGTCCTACCGGCGTGACCTGCGGCGATACCTGGAGTACCTGGAGGAGCGGGGGCGGCGCAGCCTCGCCGAGGTGCGCGAGGAGGACGTCGCCGCGTTCCTCGACGCGCTGCGCGCGGGCGACGACCGGCACCGCGCGCTGTGCGACGGCTCGGCGGCCCGGGCCGCGTCGGCGGTGCGCGGGCTGCACCGCTTCGCGGTGCGCGAGGGGCTCGCCGCCCGCGACCCGGCCGGCCGGGTGCGCCCGCCGCGGCGGCCGCGCCGTACCCCCCGGGTGATCGGCGCCGGCGAGGTGGAACGGCTGCTCGCCGCGCTCGGCCCCGAGGACACGCCGCTCACGCTGCGCAACCGGGCGCTGCTCGAGGTGCTGTACGGCACCGGCGCGCGGATCTCCGAGGTGGTGGGGCTCGCCGTCGACGACGTGGAGCTCGGCGACGACCCGGACGGGGACGGCCGCCGCCCCGCCGGCGGCGAGCGGCTGCGGCTGCGCGGCGCGGGCGGCCGCACCCGGGCGGTGCCGCTCGGCCGCTCCACCCGCGACGCGCTGCGCGCCTACCTCACCCGGGCGCGGCCCGCGATCGCCGCCCACGGCCGCGGCCGCGGCACCCACGCGCTGTTCCTCAACGCCCGCGGCGGCCGGCTCACCCGGCAGGGCGCCTGGGGCGTGCTCCAGGCGGCGGCCGAGCGGGCCGGCCTCGGCGGAATCTCCCCGCACATGCTCCGGCACTCGTTCGCCGCGCGGCTCATCGACGGCGGCGCGGATGTCAGGGTTGTCCGGGAACTCCTCGGCCTCGCCTCGGCGAGCACGGCACAGGTCTACACTTTGGTCTCGGTCGACTAGTTCCGGGACGTTCACGTTGTCGAGCGCCGCGGAGCCGTCGCCCGCCGGACCGAACTTTGGCGTTACCGGGCGAGTCGCCTTGCCGCTTACATGCTGACCCCATAGTGTCCGTCCGGACGGTCCGTTTCGGGGCTGTCAGGGAGGTTCATCTGGTGACAACGACGACGACCCACGAAACTCCCCTGGGGGCCACCCCTGAGGGGTCCTGGGCTGACGCCTCCGGGCAGGTGCTCGGGCCCACGGGGCGGCCGCGTCCGGTCTTCCCGGAGCCGGTGCCGCCGACCACCCACGGCCCGGCCCGGGTGGTCGCCATGGTCAACCAGAAGGGCGGCGTCGGCAAGACGACGACCACCATCAACCTCGGCGCCGCGCTCGCCGAGGTCGGTCAGAAGGTGCTGCTGGTCGACTTCGACCCGCAGGGCGCCCTGTCGGTGGGCCTGGGCATCGACCCCCGCCCGCTGGAGGTGACGGTCTACGACCTCATCATGGAGGAGGCGGACGTCACCACCGACAACGTCCTGCTCCAGACCAGCGTGGAGAACATGGACCTGTTGCCCAGCAACATCTTCCTCTCCGGCGCGGAGATCCGGCTGGTCAACGAGGTCGCCCGCGAGTACGCGCTGGCCCGGGCGCTGGAACCGCTCATCCCGCACTACGACATCTGCCTGATCGACTGCCAGCCGTCGCTCGGCCTGCTCACCGTCAACGCGCTCACCGCGGCGCACAGCGTGATCATCCCGCTGGAGTGCGAGTTCTTCGCGCTGCGCGGCGTGGCGCTGCTGATGGAGTCGATCAACAAGGTGAAGGAGCGGCTCAACAAGAACCTGGAGATCGACGGGCTGCTCGCCACCATGTACGACCCGCGCACGCTGCACGCGCGCGAGGTGCTGCAGACGATCATGCAGGGGTTCGGCGACAAGGTCTTCCACACGGTGATCAACCGCACCGTGCGGTTCCCGGACGCCACGCTCGCCGGGGAGCCGATCACCCAGTTCGACCCCGCGTCGCTGGGGGCGGCCGCCTACCGGGAGCTCGCCCGGGAGCTGCTCGCCCGCTGGCCCAAGCGGGAGTGACCGCCGTGGCCGCGCGCGGCGAACGGCGCCGCCGCGCGGCGATGTGCGGGAGAATGGTGCGGTGAACGGGCAGCAGGAGACCGCGCCGCGGGAGGCGTCCGAAGGGTTCCAGGTCCACCTGGAGAAGTTCGAGGGGCCGTTCGACCTGCTGCTGAGCCTGATCTCCAAGCACAAGCTCGACATCACCGAGGTCTCCCTCCACCAGGTCACCGACGAGTTCATCGCCTACATCCGCTCCCGCGGACCGGACTGGGACCTGGACCAGGCCAGTCACTTCCTGCTCGTCGCCGCCACCCTCCTCGACCTCAAGGCGGCGCGGCTGCTGCCCAGCGGCGAGGTGGAGGACGAGGAGGACCTCGCCCTCCTGGAGGCCCGCGACCTGCTGTTCGCCCGGCTGCTGCAGTACCGGGCGTACAAGGAGGTCGCCAAGGTGTTCGCCGCCCGCATGGCCGAGGAGGCGCTGCGCTACCCGCGGCAGGTGCCGATGGAGCCGCAGTTCGCCGGGCTGCTGCCCGAGCTCGTGCTCGGCGTCGGGCCGGAGGGCCTCGCCCGCATCGCCGCCCGGGCCTTCGCGCCGAAGCGGCCGCCCACCGTCTCCACCGAGCACATCTATCAACCGCGGGCGAGCGTACGCGAGCAGGCGGCTATTCTGGTGGCGCGGCTGAGGCGGGTGCGCAAGGCCACCTTCCGCGCCCTCATCTCCGACTGCGCGGGCATCCACGAGGTCGTCGCGCGCTTCCTCGCGGTGCTGGAGCTGTACCGGGAGGCGGCCGTCACCTTCGAACAGCTCGAACCGTTCGGGGACCTGCACGTGATCTGGACCGGCGGCGAGGACGGCGAGGTGGCGGTGACCGACGACTACGACGTGGGCCCCGTCGGCGACGAGAAAGCCCCCGTTGCGGAAGGCGGAGAGACCACCGATGACTGATCCCGAACCGGATCCCTCCCCGGACACCGGCGTGCCCGAGCCCGCCGTACCGGACGACGCCCCGAGGGCCGGCGGCGGGGACGCCGAGCAGGCGGGCCCGGACTCGGCGCAGGGCGGGCCCGAGGACGCCGGCGGGCGCCCCGAGCCGAGCCTGCGGGCCGCGCTCGAGGCGATCCTCATGGTCGTGGACGAGCCGGTGGACACCGTGACCCTCGCCCAGGTGCTGGAGCGCCCCACCGGCGAGGTGGACGCGCTGCTGCGCGAGCTGTCGGCGGAATACACGGCGGCCGGCCGGGGGTTCGACCTGAGGGAGGTCGCGGGCGGCTGGCGGTTCTACACGCGGGCCGAGTGCGCCCCCTACGTCGAACGGTTCGTCCGGGACGGCCGTACCGCACGGCTCACCCAGGCGGCGCTCGAGACCCTCGCGGTGGTCGCCTACCGCCAGCCCGTGAGCCGGGCCCGGGTGGCCGCGATCCGCGGGGTGAACAGCGACGGCGTGATGCGCACGCTGGTCGCGCGCGGCCTGGTCGAGGAGGCCGGGACCGACCCGGAGACCGGGGCCGTGCTGTACCGCACCACCGACTATTTCCTGGAACGGCTGGGCCTGCGCAGCCTGGACGAGCTCCCCGAGCTCGCCCCGTTCCTCCCCGACGACATCGAAAGCCTTGAGGAGCAGAGACAGTGAGCAAGAGGCGTGGCACCCCGTCCGGTGATGGACGCGGTGACGGGCGCGCCCGAGGCCACGGCACCGGCCGTGGCGGCGACCCGCGCCGCACAGGAGACGCCCGCGGCACCCGCGGCGGCGGCCCGGGCGGCGTCCGGGGCGACGCGCGCGCGGGCCGGACGCGCGGGGAGGAGTCGAGGACCCGCCGGGAGGCCGGCCGCCCCGCGACCGGCCTGCGGGCCCGGTTCGGCCGGTCCCGCGACCGCGAGGCCGCGGGGGAGGAGCGCGCGCCGCGCCGCGACCGCTCCGGCGGCGACGCGGTGCCCGCGATCGGTGGCGGCGCCAGGGGGCGCGGCGGCGCGCCGGGCCCGGCCCGCCCGGCGACCCTGCGCGCCCGGTACGGCCGGTCCACCGGCCGCGAGCGGGACCGCGACGTCGAGGTCGAGCTCGACCTGCCGGACGACGACGATGACTTCCCCGAGACCCGCACCCAGGAGCGGGACACCACCGAGGTGCCCGGCGGCGTGCGGCTGCAGAAGGTGCTCGCCCAGGCCGGGGTGGCGAGCCGCCGCGCCTGCGAGCAGCTGATCGGCGAGGGCCGGGTCACCGTCGACGGCCAGGTGGTGCGCCGGTTCGGCGCCCGGGTGGATCCCGCCCGGCAGGTGATCCACGTCGACGGCAAGCGCATCCCGACCAACACCGAGCTGAAGTACTACGCGTTCAACAAGCCGATCGGCGTGATCAGCACGATGTCCGACCCGCAGGGCCGGCCGACGATCGCCGACTACGTCGCCGACCTGCCGTACCGGCTGTTCCACGTGGGCCGCCTCGACACCGAGACCGAGGGGCTGATCCTGCTCACCAACGACGGGGAGCTCGCGCACCGGCTCACCCACCCCCGCTACGGGGTGCGCAAGAAGTACTGGGCGAAGGTGCCCGGCCCGGTGCCGCGCAAGGTCGCCCGGCGGCTCAAGGAGGGCGTCGAGCTCGAGGACGGCATCGCGAAGGTCGACGACTTCCGGGTGATCCAGGTGCACGGCGACCTCGCGCTCGTGGAGATCGTGCTGCACGAGGGCCGCAAGCACATCGTGCGGCGGATGATGGAGGAGGTCGGCCACCGGGTCATCGACCTCGCCCGCATCGAGTTCGGCCCGGTGAAGCTGGGGCGGCTCAAGCCGGGTACGATCCGTTCCCTGACGGTGACCGAAATAGGGGAACTGTACGCCGCCGTCGGAATGTAGTCCGCGTTTTCCCGGGGCGGCCGGGCCGGCCGCCCCGCGAGGGCATGACGAAGGGAACATCATGGGGGTGCGGGCGATCCGCGGAGCCATCCAGGTCGAGGCCAACGAGCGCGAGGCGATCCTGGCCGGGGTCACCGAGCTGGTGACCGAGGTGATGGCGCGTAACGAGCTGACCACCGACGACGTGATCAGCGTCATCTTCACGGCCACCCCGGACCTCAATGCGGAGTTCCCGGCGCTCGCCGCGCGCAAGCTCGGCTTCCACGACGTGCCGCTGATCTGCGCCACCGAGATCGACGTGCCGGGCGCGCTGCCGCGCGTGGTACGGCTCATGGCGCACGTGGAGACCGACAAGCCGCGGCAGCAGATCCAGCACGTCTACCTGCGGGGCGCGGTCGCGCTGCGGCTGGACATCGCCCAGTGAGCGGTGAGCCACCGGTGGATGCGGACGTGAGCATGTCATGGCGGCCCTGCGCGACCACCTGCGGAACGGGGCGCCGGTGAGCATCTCGAGCGTTCTCGTCGTCGGGACCGGGCTGATCGGCACCTCGGTCGCGCTCGCGCTGCGCGAGCACGGCCTGGACGTGTACCTCGCCGACCGCGACGCCCGCGCGGTACGGCTCGCCCGGGAGCTGGGCGCCGGCCGGGAGTGGCCGCCGCCGGGCGGGCGGGACGGCGTCGCGCCCGTCGACCTCGCGGTGATCGCGGTGCCCCCGCCGTACGTCGCCGACGAGCTGCTGCGGCTGCAGCGGGAGGGCGCGGCCCGCTGCTACACCGACGTGGCGAGCGTGAAGGCGCTGCCGCTGGAGCGCGCCGCGGCGGCCGGCTGCGACCTGTCGAGCTTCCTCGCCGGCCACCCGCTCGCGGGCAGCGAGCGCTCCGGCCCGGCCGCCGCCCGCGCCGACCTGTTCCTCGGCCGCCCGTGGGCGTACTGCCCCACCGAGCAGACCTCGCCCGACGCGGTGGAGGCCGTGCTGTCGCTGATCAAGCTGTGCGGGGCCGAGCCGGTGCGGGTCGGCGCGGCCGAGCACGACGAGGCGGTCGCGATCGTCTCGCACGCCCCGCACGTGGCCGCGGCGGCCGTCGCCGCCCGGCTGGCGGACGCCTCGGAGACCGCGCTCAGCCTCGCCGGGCAGGGGGTGCGGGACGTCACCCGCATCGCGGCCGGGGACCCGGACCTGTGGACCGGCATCCTCTCCGGCAACGCGCTGCCGGTCGCCGAGGTGCTGGAGGCGATCGCCGCCGACCTGGCCACCGCCGCGGCGGCGCTGCGCCGTACCGCGAGCGCGGGGGAGTCGGCGATGGCCGAGGTCACCGACCTGCTGCGGCGTGGCGTGACCGGCCGCGGCCGCATCCCCGGCAAGCACGGCGGCCCCGCCCGCGCCTACGCGGTCGTGCAGGTCGTCATCGGCGACCGCCCCGGCGAGCTCGCCCGGCTCTTCCAGGTCGCCGAGGAGGTCGGCGTCAACATCGAGGACGTGCGCCTGGAGCACGCCCCCGGCCTGCCGGTGGGTATGGCCGAGCTCTCCGTCCAGCCCGAGGCCGCCGGGGTGCTCGCCGCGGCGCTGCGCGCCCAGGGCTGGGACGTGCCCGGCTGAGCCGGGCCGGGCCGGCGCGGCCGCGATTCCGATCGTCGCGAGCCGGTCGCCCGCCGGGCCGCGTAATAGCGGCCTTGACGGGCGGCCGGCTTTGCCGTACAAACGCGGTAACAGCGTTACCGAGAAGAAACGGTGTTACCCGACCATGGTGGTGAGCGCGTACGAGCGGGCCCGGCAGGCCGGGCAGGGGGCGGTGCGGACCGCGATCCTCGACACCGCCACGCGGCTGCTCGTGGCCGAGGGGGCGGGCTCGCTCACGGTACGGCGGATCGCCGCCGAGGTGGGGTGCTCGACCAAGGTCATCTACACGATGTTCGGCGGCAAGGACGGGCTCGTCGAGGCGCTCTGGCTGGAGGGGTTCGCCCGGCTGGGGCGGCACCTCGCCCGGGTGCCCGAGGACCTGGAACCGGCCGCATATCTGGAGGCGCTCGGCTGGGCGTACCGGGAGTACGCGCTCGCCGAGCCGGAGTACTACCGGGTCATGTTCCAGGACGCGGTCCCCGGCTTCGAGCCAAGCCCCGAGGCGGTGAGCTACAGCAAGTCCACGCTCGCCTACGCGGTGCGGGCCGTGGCCGCCTGCATGCGGGCCGGGGTCCTCCGCGACGGGGATCCGGCCGCGGTCGCCGACGCGCTGTGGATGGCGCTGCACGGCGCGGTGAGCCTGGAGCTGGCCCGGATGGTGGACCCCGCGCAGGCGGCCGACCGGTTCCGCCTGCTGCTGGCGACCCTGCTCGACGGCCTGCGGACCGGCCGCTGAGCGGTCCGCGGGCGCACGCCCGGCGGCGGGCCCTGCGCCGCCGGAACCGCCACCGTCAGGAGGTGCCCCACATGTCCCTCACCGAGTCCCGCGTCGGCGAGCACCCCGCCTTCCGCGGCGGCTTCACCCCGGTCACCGAGGAGATCACCGCCTTCGACCTGCCGGTGACCGGCCGCATCCCGGCCGAGCTCAACGGCCGCTACCTGCGCAACGGGCCGAACCCGATGAACCTCGACGACCCCCGGCTGCACCTGTTCGCCGGCGACGGCATGGTGCACGGGGTACGGCTGCGCGACGGCCGGGCCGAGTGGTACCGCAACCGGTGGGTGCGCTCGGCACGGGTGGCCGAGCGGCTGGGCGAGCCGTGGCCCGGCGGCCCGGTGCACGCCGGCATGGACTTCGCCGCCAACACCCACGTGATCGGCCACGCCGGGCGCACGCTCGCGCTCGTCGAGTCCGGGCCGCGGCCGTACGAGCTGGGGTACGAGCTCGACACGCTCGGCGTGTGCGACTTCGGCGGCACGCTGCCCGGCGGGTACGTCGCCCACCCCAAGCTCGACCCGGCCACCGGGGAGCTGCACGCGATCGCCTACTACTGGGGCCGGGCGCACGTCCAGTACGTGCGAATCGGCCGGGACGGGCTCGTCACCCGCACCGTCGACATCCCGATCCCCGACCAGCCGATGGTGCACGACTGCGCGCTCACCGAGCGGTACGTGGTCGTCTACGACCTGCCGGTCACGTTCGACATGGAGCTCGCCCGGCAGGGGGCCGACATCCCGTACTCCTGGACCGACGGGCGGCCCGCCCGCGTCGGGCTGCTGCCGCGCGACGGCGGCGCGGCGGACGTGCGCTGGTTCGAGATCGAGCCGTGCTGGGTGTTCCACACGCTCAACGCCTACGACGACGGCGACCGGGTGGTGATCGACCTCGTCGTCTACCCCCGCCTGTTCGACGGCGGCCGGCTCGCCGGGGGCCTGCCCGCGCTCGACCGGTGGACGATCGACCCGGCGGCGGGCACGGTGACGGTGACCCGGCTCGACGACCGGCCGCAGGAGTTCCCCCGCGTCGACGAGCGCCGGGTCGGCCGGCCGTACCGGTACGGCTACGCCGTGGTCACCGGCGAGCTCACCGAGCGGTTCGCCGCGGGCCACGTCGACCTCGGCGACCTCGACGACGAGGCGTTCGGCAACGCGCTGCTCAAGCACGACCTGCGCACCGGCGCCGTGCAGGCCCGCACCCTGCACCGGGACGCCTACGCGGGCGAGCCGGTGTTCGTGCCCGCCGAGGGCGCGGACGCCGAGGACGACGGCTACGTGCTCGCGTTCGTCAACGACCCGGAGCGCGGCGCCGCCGACCTGCTCATCCTCTCCGCCCAGGACTTCACCGGCGACCCGGTCGCCGTGGCGCACCTGCCCGCGCGCATCCCGCTCGGCTTCCACGGCAGCTGGATCCCCGACCCCTGACGGATCTCCACAGGCCCGCCCGCGCGTGCGCGGGCGGGTCCCCGATCCCGGTAACCTCGTGGGCGGCAACTCGAACGGAATGGAGTCAGCGTGGCCGGTCTGGTCGTCGCCATTGACGGTCCTTCGGGGTCGGGCAAGTCGAGCGTGTCCCGCGGGGTCGCCCGCGAGCTCGGCCTGCGCTACCTCGACACGGGCGCGATGTACCGCGCGATCACCTGGTGGATGCTGCGCGAGGGCGTGGACGTCACCGACGCCGCGGCGGTCGCCGCCCGCGCCGGCGAGCCCGAGCTCGTGGTCGGCACCGACCCGGACGCGCCGACGATCGCCGTCGACGGCGTGGACGTGTCCGGGCCGATCCGCGGCCCGGAGGTCACCGGCGCGGTGTCGGCGGTGAGCGCGGTGCCCGTGGTACGGCGGCGCCTCGTCGCCATGCAGCGGGCGATCATGGACGAGGCGTGCCGGGAGGGCGCGGGCATCGTGATCGAGGGCCGCGACATCGGCACCGCGGTCGCCCCGGACGCCACGGTCAAGATCTTCCTGACCGCGAGCCCCGAGGAGCGCGCCCGGCGCCGGGCGGCGGAGCTGGCCGGCACCACCCTGGAGGCGCAGCGGGAGGCGCTGGCCCGGCGGGACCGGCTCGACTCGACCCGGGCGGTCAACCCGCTGGCCAAGGCGGAGGACGCCGTCGAACTGGACACCACCGGGCTCACCCTCGACGAGGTGATCGCCGAGGTGGTTCGCCTGACGAAGGAGAGAACGTCGTGACGGGGGACTACGACGGCGACGCGGGCCTGATCGCGGCCGAGCTCGCCGACCTGGAGCAGGGCGACCGGGCCAGCGGCGGCGCGGCCGGGCCGCTGCCGGTCGTCGCGATCGTGGGCCGCCCGAACGTCGGCAAGTCCACGCTCGTCAACCGGATCATCGGCCGCCGCGAGGCGGTGGTGGAGGACGTGCCCGGCGTCACCCGCGACCGGGTCACCTACGAGGCGTCCTGGCGGGGGCGGCGGTTCACCCTCGTCGACACCGGCGGGTGGGATCCGGGCGCGACCGGCATGGGGCTGCGCATCGCCGAGCAGGCGCAGGTCGCGGCCGAGCTCGCCGACGTGATCGTGTTCGTGGTGGACGCCACGGTCGGGATCACCGACGCCGACGAGGCGGTCGGCGCGGTGCTGCGCCGTACCGGCAAGCCGGTGATCCTCGCCGCGAACAAGGCGGACAACCCGCAGCTGGAGCTGGAGGCCTCCGTGCTGTGGTCGCTCGGCCTGGGCGAGCCCCACCCGGTGTCGGCGCTGCACGGCCGGGGGAGCGGCGACCTGCTCGACGCCGTGCTCGACCTGCTGCCCGAGGCGCCGCCCGAGCAGTTCGGCGGCGACCGCGGGCCGCGCCGGGTCGCGCTCGTCGGCCGGCCGAACGTGGGCAAGTCCTCCCTGCTCAACCGGCTGGCGGGGGAGGAGCGGGTGCTCGTCGACCCGATGGCGGGCACCACCCGGGACCCGGTGGACGAGCTGATCGAGCTCGGCGGCAAGACCTGGCGGTTCATCGACACCGCCGGCATCCGGCGGCGCGAGCGGGAGCTGAAGGGCGCCGACTTCTACGCCACCATGCGCACCAAGGCCGCCCTGGAGCGGGCCGAGGTCGCGATCGTGCTCATCGACGCCTCCCAGCCGCTCAGCGAGCAGGACCTGCGGATCATGAGCATGGTCGCGGACGCGGGCCGGGCGATGGTGATCGCGTACAACAAGTGGGACCTGCTCGACGAGGACCGCCGCTACGACCTCGAGCGGGAGATCAAGCGGCGGATGACCCGCACCCCCTGGGCGCTGCGGGTGAACATCTCCGCCAAGACCGGCCGCAACGTGGAGAAGCTCGTCCCGGCGATCGAGCGGGCGCTCGAGTCCTGGTCGACCCGGGTGCCGACGGCGAAGCTCAACCAGTTCCTCAGCGAGCTGGTCGCCGCGACGCCCCCGCCGGTGCGCGGCGGCCGGCAGCCGAAGATCCTCTTCGCCACGCAGGCCGACGTGGAGCCGCCCCGGTTCATCCTGTTCACCACGGGGTTCCTGGAGGAGACCTACCGCCGGTTCATCGAGCGGCGGCTGCGCGAGGCGTACGGCTTCGACGGCTCCCCGATCGTGATCAGCATGCGGATCCGCGAGCGCCGCGGCGCCGCGGCCAAGTAGCGCGGCAAGTGGCACCGAGCCGGGCGGACCGGGCGGCGCGGCACGCGGACGGGCCCGGCCGGGGGCGGCCCCCGCCGGGCGGCGGCCCGCTACCGGTCGCCCTCCTCGGCGCGGAGCCGCTGCAGGTGGGCGATGACCGGCGCGTACGCCTTCTCCAGCGTCTCGAGGTCCTCCGGGCTGAGCATGTCGAGGAAGTGGCGGCGCACCCCCGCCACGTGGTGGGGGGCGACCCGCTGCATCGTCTCCCAGCCGTGCTCGGTGAGCACCGCGAACGTGCCCCGCCGGTCGTGCGGGCAGGTCTCCCGCGCGACGAGCCCCGCCGCCTCCATCCGGGAGATCTGGTGGGACAGCCGGCTACGGGACTGGATCGTGGCCGCCGCCAGGTCGCTCATCCGCATCCGGCGCCCGGGGCTCTCGGAGAGGTGGACGAGGATCTCGTAGTCGTTGAGCGAGAGCCCGAACCGGTGCAGCTCGCGGTCGAGCCGGTGGTCCAGGAGTTTGTGAGCGGCGAGGATGGCGCGCCACGCCCGCTGCTCGGCCCCGGTGAGCCAGCGGGGTTCGACGTCGTCGGTCATGAGGCGAATCTATCCCCGGTCGCGGCCGGTGGCATGGCGAGGTGCTGCCCGCGGGCGGGGTACTGCGAGGGTTTCTTTACCGTTACCTCCGATATCGCCCTTGACGAGCCCGGATGGCGAGCTGTTGCCTGGGAAACACGGTCCTTCGCCGTGCCCGGGCATGCGCGGTGCGCGCGGGTCCGCACCGGCGGTCCCGGCCGGCCCGTGCGAAAGGTGGTGGCGCGCGTGCTCATCGGCACGATCCTCCAGCGCAAGGGAACCAGTGTGGCGACCGTCCGCCCCTCCGCCACCGTGCGCGAGCTGCTGGCGGTGCTCGCCGGCCTCAACATCGGCGCCGTGGTCGTCTCCGACGACGGGGCCACCATCGCCGGGATCGTCTCCGAGCGGGACATCGTCCGCAAGCTCCACGAGCGGGGCGCGGAGGTCCTCGACGCCCCGGTCTCGTCGATCATGACCACCGAGGTGCTCACCTGCGGCCCCGACGCCAACGTCGACGAGCTGCGCCGCACCATGACCAACCATCGCATCCGGCACATCCCGGTGGTGAAGAACGGCCGTCTCGCCGGGATCGTGAGCATCGGTGACGTGGTGAAGAGCGCGATCGAGGAGCTGGAGACGGAGAACGCCCACCTGGTCGGGTACCTGCACGGCTGAGGCCGCCGCGCCGCCCGGCCGCCGTCCGGCCCGCCCGCGCCCGGCCGGCCGTCAGAGCTTGCCGGCGCGGGCCTGCTCCGCGGCGGCGACCACCTCGGCGAGCGGGGCGCCCGCCCCCGCCATGACCGAGGCGGCCACGGCGCCCTCGACCAGCGGGGCGTCGGCGAGCACCACCGAGGGGTCGCCGAGCTCCTCCACGAGCAGCTTCGCGGTGAGCACCGAGCTGCCGAGGTCGGCGAGGAGCACGACGCCGTCCCCCCGGTCGACCGCGCGGACCGCCTCCCGCACCCGGTCCGGGTCGGTGCCGTACCCGCCGTCCGGGTTCCCGCCGACCGGGGCGACGGGGGCCGGGACCGGGGCGAGGGCGCGCGTGAGTTCGGCCACCTCGCGGGCGAGCGTCAGGCTGTGCGAGATCAGCACGAGTCCCACCATCACGATCCCACCATCACGTTCCCGCCCTCATCGGGCGCGCGGCCGCTCACGACTCCGCCCACGCCACCGCGACGTCGCGCAGCGCGGCGAGGATGAGCGCGGTCGAGGTGGCCCCCGGATCCTGGTGGCCGATGCTGCGCGGCCCGAGGTAGCTCGCCCGGCCCTTGCGCGCCTGCATCGAGATCGTGTCCTTCGCCCCCTGGTCGGCCGCGTCCGCGGCGCGGCTCAGCGCCTCCTGCGGCTTGATCCCCTCCGCCACCGCCCGCCGCAGCGCGGCGCAGGCCGGGGAGAGCGCGTCCACCATGGTCTTGTCGCCGACCTCGGCGCCGCCGAGCCGGCGCACCGCCTGCAGGGCCGTCTCCAGCGCGTCCGCCAGCTCCGCCAGGCCGATCGTCTCGGCGTCGCCCAGCGCCTTGCCCATCTGCCGCAGCGCGCTGCCGTACAGCGGGCCGGACGCCCCGCCGACCTTGCGGACCAGCGTGGTGCCCGCGAGGGCGAGCAGCGCCCCCGGGGTCGGGGGCGTGTGCTCGGCGAGGGCCTGGCGGATCCCGGTGAACCCGCGGTCGAGGTTGGTGCCGTGGTCGGCGTCGCCGATCGCCGCGTCGAGCCGGGTCAGGTAATCCCGTTGCTCGTGCACGACCCTGGCGCACTCCTCCAGCCACGCGGCGAAGAACCGAGTGTCCACCGCTGTCTCCTTCCCCGTCCGTCGCCTACCGGCCCCACCGCAGCGCCGGCGTCTCGACCGGGGCGTCCCACAGCAGGGTGAGCCGCTCGTCCAGCCGGCACACGGTCACCGAGAACCCCTGCATGTCGAGGCTGGTGATGTAGTTCCCCACCAGCCGCCGGGTGACCGTCGCCCCCTTCTCCCGCAGGTACGCGGCGACCTCCGCGAAGACCACGTACAGCTCGATCTGCGGCGTGCCGCCCATGCCGTTGACCATGACGAGCACGTCGCCGGTGAGCGGCAGGTCCTCGTTGATCGCGTCCATCGCGATCCGCACCAGCTCCCGGGCGGTCCCCGCCGGGATGCGGGTACGGCCCGGCTCCCCGTGGATGCCGATGCCGAGCTCCACCTCGTTCGGGCCGAGCTCGAACGTCGGCTCGCCGGCCGCCGGGGTGACGCAGGGGGTGAGCGCGATGCCGAAGGAGCGGCTGCGGGCGTTCACCTCCTCGCCCGTGATCGCCACGTCGGCGAGCGGGGCGCCGGTCTCGGCGAGCGCGCCGGTGATCTTCTCGACGAGCACGGTGGCCCCGGTGCCGCGCCGCCCGGCGGTGTAGACCGAGTCCTGCACCGCCACGTCGTCGTTGACGAGCACGCTCGCCACCTCGATGCCCTCCTCGGCGAGCGCCTCGGCGGCCATCTCGAAGTTGAGCACGTCGCCGGTGTAGTTCTTCACCACGAAGAGCACCCCGGCCCCGCCGTGCATGCGCTTGGCCGCCTCGAGCATCTGGTCGGGCACCGGCGAGGTGAAGATCTCCCCGGGGCAGGCCGCGTCCAGCATGCCGTACCCGACGTATCCGGCGTGCAGCGGCTCGTGCCCGGAGCCGCCGCCGGAGATCACGGCCACCTTGCCGGGGCGCGGGCCGGTGGCGCGCAGCACGATGCGGTTGCGCACGTCGACGCTGAGCGACGGGTGTGCCGCCGCCATCCCGGTCAGGGCGTCGGCGACCACGGACTCGGCGTCGTTGATGAGCTTCTTCACGATGCGATCCCCGTCCTTGCGTCGGTGCCGTTGCGACACCCTCGTGGAGACCCTTTTCCGTTTCCCGGCGTCGGCAAGCGCCCCGGGTGGCGATGATCCGCAGCGGTATAGGAGGATCTGGCCATTCCGCATCAGATATGCCGGGATGTCCCGGACCGGATAACCGCCTGGAGGCGACGATGTCGGTGCTGCGCGGCCTGCTGGAGGGCATCGGCGGCGGCTCGATCGAGGTGATCGACCTCACCGCGCCACTGTCGGAGACGACGCCGATCCTCAAGCTGCCGGAGCCGTTCGGGAACACGCTGCCGTTCCGCCTGGAGGAGATCAGCCGGTACGACGACCGCGGGCCGGCCTGGTACTGGAACAACATCACCACCGGCGAGCACACCGGCACCCACTTCGACGCGCCGATCCACTGGATCACCGGCCGGGACGGCGAGGACGTCGCCCAGGTGCCGGTCTCCCGGCTGATCGCCCCGGCCGTGGTGCTCGACTTCACCGCCGAGGCCGCCGCCGACCCCGACTTCCTGCTCCAGGTGGAGCACGTCACCGCCTGGCAGGAGCGGCACGGCCCGCTGCCGGAGGGCGGCTGGCTGCTGTACCGGACCGGCTGGTCGGCGCGCGGCGGCTCGCAGGAGGAGTTCCTCAACGACGGCCACACCCCGGGCGTGTCGGCGGAGTGCGCCCGCTGGCTCGCCGAGCAGACCCCGATCCTCGGCATCGGCGTGGAGACCGTCGGCACCGACGCGGGCGCCGCGGGCGGCTTCGACCCGGCCTTCCCCTGCCACGCCTACCTGCTCGGCGCGGGCAAGTACGGCCTCACCCAGCTGCGCAACCTCGACCGGCTGCCGCCCACCGGCGCGGTCGTGATCGCCGGGCCGCTGCCGATCCTCGGCGGCTCCGGCAGCCCCGCCCGCGTGCTCGCCCTGGTGGAGCGGTGAACGTCGCCGAGGCGGTGGGCCGGGCCGTCGCCGAGCTGGCGAAGGCCGGGCCGGGCGCGCCGCGCGCCTTCGGCGTGGTCGGTAGCGGCAACTTCCACGTGACCAACGCCCTGGTACGGCACGGCGTGCCGTTCGTCGCCGCCCGGCACGAGGGCGGCGCGATCACCATGGCCGACGCGTACGCGCGGCTGTCCGGCACGGTCGGCGTGGTGAGCGTGCACCAGGGGCCGGGCCTCACCAACGCGCTCACCGGGCTCGCCGAGGCGGCCAAGAGCCGTACCCCGCTGCTCGTGCTCGCCGGGGAGGCGACCTCGCCCACCTCGAACTTCCGCATCGACCAGGACGCGCTCGCCGTCGCGGTCGGCGCGGCCGCCGAGCGGGTGCGCGCGCCGGAGACCGCGCTCGCCGACGTCGCCCGCGCCTGGCGGACCGCCCGCGAGGGGCGGACCGTGCTGCTCAACCTGCCGCTGCCGGTGCAGGAGAGCGCGCTGCCCGGAACGTTCCGCACCCCGCGGGTGCCCGCGCCCGTCCCGGCCGCGCCGGACCCCGCCGGGGTGGACGCGCTGGCCGCCCTGCTCGCCGCGGCCGAACGCCCGGTGTTCGTCGCGGGGCGCGGCGCCCGCGGCGCCCGGCGGGAGCTGGAGGCGCTCGGCGAGCGCGCCGGGGCGCTGCTCGCCACCTCGGCGGTGGCGAAGGGCCTGTTCCGCGGCGGGCCGTGGGACCTCGACGTGAGCGGCGGGTTCTCCTCGCCGCTTGCCGCCGAGCTGATCGCGGGCGCGGACCTGATCGTCGGCTGGGGCTGCGCGCTCAACATGTGGACGATGCGGCACGGCCGGCTCATCGGCCCGGGCGCGAAGGTGGTTCAGGTCGACCACGACCCGGCGGCGCTCGGCGCGCACCGGCCGGTCGATCTCGGCGTCGCCGGCGACGTGGCCGCGGTCGCGCGGGCGGCCGCCGACGCGCTCGACCGCCTCGGCGCCCCGGCCGGTGGGCGCTACCGCACCGCCGAGGTGGGCCGCCGCATCGCCGCCCGGGTGCGGTGGCGGGACGAGCCGTACCGGGACGAGACCGGCGGCGGCCGCATCGACCCGCGCACGCTCACCATCCGGCTCGACGACCTGCTGCCCGCCGAGCGGGTGGTGGCGGTCGACTCCGGCAACTTCATGGGCTACCCGTCGATGTTGCTGTCGGTGCCGGACGAGAACGCCTTCTGCTTCACCCAGGCGTTCCAGTCGGTCGGCCTCGGCCTCGCCACGGCGATCGGCGCCGCGCTCGCCCAGCCGCACCGGCTGCCCGTGGCCGCGCTCGGCGACGGCGGCGCGTTCATGGCCGCCGCCGAGCTGGAGACCGTGGTACGGCTCGGCCTGCCGATGCTGATCGTGGTCTACGACGACGAGGCGTACGGCGCGGAGGTGCACCACTTCGGGCCGGACGGCCACCCGCTCGACCTGGTCGAGTTCCCGCCGGCCGACCTCGCCGCGATCGGCCGCGGCTTCGGCTGCGCGGCGGTGACCGTGCGCGAGCCCGCCGACCTCGCCGCCGTCGCCGACTGGGTCGCCGGCCCCCGCGACCGCCCGATGCTGGTCGACGCCAAGGTGACCCGGGAGCGCGGGGCGTGGTGGCTGGAGGAGGCGTTCCGCGGCCACTGACCCGGGGCGTGCCGCCGCGGCTGCGAAGGCGGCACGCCCCGGTGGCTCCGGGACACGGCGGGACACGGCGGGACACGCCGCGCGCGGCTGCCGGGCGCGGCGGGGTGGGTGCGGCTAGCGTCTACGGCGTGGAGCAGATGAGTGACAGCGAGTGGCGGCGGTTCGTGCTCGCCGGCACCCGCACCGGCAAGCTCGCCGTGACCCGCGCCGACGGCAGCCCGCACGTCACCCCGGTCTGGTTCCTCCTCGACGGCGACGACGTGGTGTTCCAGACCGGCGAGACGAGCGTCAAGGGCCGCCACCTGCGCCGCGACCCCCGGGCCGCGCTGTGCGTCGACGACCAGTCCCCGCCGTACTCGTTCGTGCTGCTGGAGGGCACCACCACCCTCTCCGACGACCTCGACGACCTGCGCACCTGGGCGCCCCGCATCGCCGCCCGCTACATGGGCCGGGAGCGCGCCGCCGAGTACGGCATGCGCAACGCCGTACCCGGCGAGCTCCTCGTCCGGCTGCGCGTGGAGCGGGTGCACGCCTACCACGGCGTGGCCGAGTAAGCGCGGCCTCACCCCATGTGCGGGTAGCGGTGGTCGGTCGGCGGGACGAACGTCTCCTTGATCGCGCGGGCGTTCACCCAGCGGAGCAGGTTGAGGATCGACCCGGCCTTGTCGTTGGTGCCCGAGGCGCGGGCCCCGCCGAACGGCTGCTGGCCCACGATCGCGCCGGTCGGCTTGTCGTTGATGTAGAAGTTGCCCGCGGCGAACCGCAGCCGCTCGGAGGCGAGCGCGATCGCGCGCCGGTCGGTCGCGATGATCGACCCGGTGAGCGCGTACGGCGCCACGCCCTCCATCTGGTCGAGCACCTCCTCGAACCGGTCGTCGTCGTAGACGTACACCGCGAGGATCGGCCCGAAGTACTCCTTGACGAACACCTCGTCGGCCGGGTCGGTGCACTCCAGCACCGTGGGCCGCACGAAGTAGCCGACCGAGTCGTCGTAGGAGCCGGTGAGCACGGTGATCGAGTCCACCGCGCGGGCCCGGTCGATCGCCGCCTTGCTCTTGGCGAACGCCCGCTCGTCGATGACCGCCCCCATGAAGCAGGACAGGTCGGCGGCGACGTCCCCGACGGTGAGCGACTCGGCGGTGGCGACGAAGTCGTCGCGCATCCGCGCCCACAGCGACCGCGGCAGGTAGGCGCGGGAGGCGGCCGAGCACTTCTGGCCCTGGTACTCGAACGCGCCGCGGATCAGCGCGGTGGCGAGCACCGCCGGGTCGGCCGACGGGTGGGCGACCACGAAGTCCTTGCCGCCGGTCTCGCCGACCAGCCGCGGGTAGCCGCGGTACCGGCCGATGTTCGCGCCCACCGTGGACCACAGGTGCTGGAAGGTCGCGGTGGAGCCGGTGAAGTGGATGCCGGCGAGGTCGGGGTGGGCGAGGGCCACCTCGGAGACGGCCTGGCCGCGTCCGGTCACCATGTTGATCACGCCGGGCGGCAGCCCGGCCTCCTCCAGCAGCCGCATGGTGAACTCGGCGGCGAACTGCTGGGTCGGCGACGGCTTCCACACCACCACGTTGCCGAGCAGCGCCGGGGCGGTCGGCAGGTTCGCGGCGATCGAGGTGAAGTTGAACGGCGTGATCGCCAGGACGAAGCCCTCCAGCGGCCGGTACTCCATGCGGTTCCACACCCCGGGCGCGGAGATCGGCTGCTCGGCGAGCAGCCGCCGGGCGAACGCCACGTTGAACCGGAAGAAGTCGATCAGCTCACAGGCCGCGTCGATCTCCGCTTGGTAGACCGACTTCGACTGGCCGAGGATGGTGGCCGCGTTCAGCGTCGCCCGCCACGGCCCGGCGAGCAGCTCGGCCGCCCGCAGGAAGATCGCCGCCCGGTCGTCGAACGACATCGCCCGCCACTCCGGCGCCGCGGCGAGCGCGGCGTCGATCGCCGTCCGCACGTCGTCGCCGGTCGCCTCCGCGGTACGGCCCAGCACCGCGGCGTGGTTGTGCGGCTGCACCACGTCGATCGGCTCGCCGCCGGCCATGCGGCGCTCGCCGCCCACCGTCATCGTCAGCTCGAGCGCCGCCCCCGACAGCTCCTTGATCCGCTTCTCCAGCGCGGCGCGCTCCGGGCTCGCCGGCGCATAGCCGAGCACCGGCTCGTTGACCGGCTCGGGAACGTTGCTGATGGCGTCCATCTCGAATGACTCCCTCCGCGATCTGTCCCGGACTGCCGTCGCCTCAGGAGGCGAGCGAGCGCAGGAAGAAGGCGACGTTCGCGGGCCGCTCGGCGAGCCGCCGCATGAAGTACCCGTACCAGTCGGTGCCGTACGGCACGTAGATCCGCACCGTCCGCCCCGATGCGGCCAGCTCGCGCTGCCGGCCGGGCCGTACCCCGTAGAGCATCTGGAACTCGTAGTCGTCCCGGCCCCGCCCGTACCGGGCGGCGAGCGACTGCGCGATCACGATGAGGCGGTCGTCGTGCGTGGCCACCATGGGATACCCGCTGCCCGCCATGAGCACCCGCAGACACCGCACGTACGCCCGGTCCACCTCGTGCTTGGTGCGGTAGGCGACCGAGGCGGGCTCGGCGTAGGCGCCCTTGACCAGCCGCACCCGCGAGCCCGGGCCGGCCAGGTCGCGGCAGTCGGCCTCGGTGCGGCGCAGGCAGGCCTGGAGCGCGACGCCGGTGCCGGGGAAGTCGGCGCGCAGCGCGCGCAGGATCTCCAGGGTGGAGTCGGTGGTGGTGTGGTCCTCCATGTCGAGGGTGACCTGCACGCCCGCCTCGCGCGCCGCCGCGCAGATCTGCCGGGCGTGGTCGAGCGCGATCCGCTCGCCGTCCCGGCCGAGCGCCTGGCCCAGCGCGGACAGCTTCAGCGACACCTCGGCCCGGTCGCCGAGGCCGAGCGCGCGCAGCTCGCCGAGCAGCGCGAGGTACGCCTTGGCCGTGGCCGCGGCGACGGCCGCGTCCCGCACGTGCTCGCCGAGATGGTCGACCGTGACCGCGAACCCGTCCGCGGTGAGCCGTTCCACCGCGGCCCGCGCGGCCGCCACGTCCTCTCCGGCCACGAACCGGTCGACGACCCGCCTGGTGGGCGGGAACTGCGACACCACACGCCGGGCGAGCGGGCTTTCCGCCGCCGCCGTGAGCACCCTACCGAGCATGCCCCCACGCTAAAGAGCGCAGGTCGGCGCGGCCTATGGACAACCGCAACGGGTCGGTCAAGCCACCTTCATACAGCTGTATGAGGGAACTTTCCGACATGACGGACAATGGCGGGGTGGACCTGCAGAGCATCGTCGACGAGATCGCGGAGGTCCTCGGCGCCGCGGCGACGATCGAGGACCGCGCCTTCCGGCTCGTCGCCTACTGCGCGCAGAGCGGCGCCATCGACCGGGTGCGCGAGGAGTCGATCCTGCGCCGCCGCGCCAGTGACCGGGTGCGGGCCTACTTCGAGGGCTTCGGCATCGCCACCGCGACCGCCCCGGTGCGCATCCCGGCCGACGAGCGCCTCGGCGTGCTCGCCCGCATCTGCGTGCCGCTGCGGTACCGCGGCGTCACCTACGGCTACCTGTGGCTGCTCGACTCCGGCACGATCACCGACGAACGGCTCGCCGCCGCCGCCCCGCTCGTCCGCCGGGCCGCCGCCGCGCTCGCCCAGGAGGTCCGCAGCCGCCAGGAGGCGGGGGCCGCGCTGCGCGCCCTGTTCTCCGTCGACCCCGACGTGCGCGCCGAGGCCGGGCTCGAGGTGGACGTGCCGCCCCCGGTCTGCGCGATCGCGGTGCGCGCCTCCCCGGACGCGGTGGCCTCGCTGTGGTCGCTGCCCCGCGGCGTGCTCGCCGACCCCGGCGATCCGGTGACCGCCCTGCTCGCCCCCGCCGCCCAGGCCCGCGACGTCGCGCGCAAGGTCCAGGCCATGTACGGCACGGCCGCCGGCGTCGGCGGCCCCCGCGACGACCTCGCCGACGCCTGGCAGAGCTGGCGCGAGGCGCTGCACGCGCTGCGCGTCGCCGAGGCCGTGGACCGCCACGGCCCGGTCGCGGCCTGGCCCGACCTCGGCGTCTACCGCTTCCTGTCCCGCCTGCCCCGCCCCGACCTGATGGAGCTCGCCGCCCCCGCCCTCGGCCTGTCCGGCGAGCTCGCCCGCACCGTCGAGACCTACCTCGACCACGGCGGCCACGCCGGCGAGGCCGCCGAGGCCCTCGGCGTCCACCGCCAGACCCTCTACTACCGCCTCGGCCGCGCCGAGCACCTCACCGGCCTCGACCTCGCCGACGGCGAGCAACGCCTCCTCCTCCACCTCGGCCTCAAGGCCGCGCCGCTCGTCCACCACTGAGGCCCGGCCGCGGGCCGCCGCGTTGGAACGGTCCGCGGGCGGGCCGTGCCGTACGCCGGGTTTCCGTCTGCGGGGGATCACCGCCACACTCGGGGTTATGCCGGAATTTGACCTAGTGGTGCTTGGCTCGGGGCCGGGCGGGCAGAAGGCGGCGATCGCGGCCGCGAAGCTGGGGCGGCGGGTGGCGATCGTCGAGCGCCGGGACATGATCGGCGGGGTCTCGGTGAACACCGGGACGATCCCGTCGAAGACGCTGCGCGAGGCCGTGCTCTTCCTGACCGGGCTGCACCAGCGCGAGCTGTACGGTCAGAGCTACCGGGTCAAGGAGGAGATCACGATCTCCGACCTGATGACCCGCACCCGGCACGTGATCGGCCGGGAGGTGGACGTGATCCGCAGCCAGCTGCTGCGCAACCGGGTCACGTTACTGCACGGCACCGGCCGGTTCCTCGACCCGCACACGATCGGGGTGGTCGACGAGTTCGGCCGGGAGACGAAGGTCACCGCCGAGAAGATCATCATCGCCACGGGCACCCGCCCGGCCCGGCCGGACAGCGTGGAGTTCGACGGGCGGACGATCATCGACTCGGACGACATCCTCGCCCTCGACCGGGTGCCGGACACCCTCGTCGTGGTCGGCGCGGGGGTGATCGGCATCGAGTACGCCTCGATGTTCGCCGCGCTCGGCACCAAGGTCACGGTGATCGAGCGGCGCGAGCGCATGCTGGAGTTCGCCGACCGGGAGGTCGTGGAGTCGCTCAAGTACCACCTGCGCGACCTGGCGGTCACCTTCCGCTTCGGCGAGAACGTGACCGCGGTCGAGCGGCACCCGGAGGGCGCGATGATCGTGCTGGAGAGCGGCAAGCGCATCCCCGCCGACACCGTGCTCTACTCGGCCGGGCGGCAGGGCATGACCGACGAGATCGGGCTGGAGAACGCGGGGCTGTCGGCGGACGCGCGCGGCCGGATCGCGGTGGACGAGCACTACCGCACGGCGGTGCCGCACATCTACGCGGTCGGCGACGTGATCGGGTTCCCCGCGCTCGCCGCGACCTCGATGGAGCAGGGCAGGCTCGCCGCCCACCACGCCTGTGGCGAGCCGGTGGAGGGCCTGCGCCCGCCGCAGCCGATCGGGATCTACACGATCCCGGAGATCGCGTTCGTCGGCCGGACCGAGGAGGAGCTCACCCGCGAGCACGTGCCCTACGAGGTCGGCGTGGCCCGCTACCGCGAGCTCGCCCGCGGCCAGATCATCGGCGACACGTACGGCATGCTCAAGCTGCTCGTCTCGCCCGACGACCGCTCGCTGCTCGGCGTGCACATCTTCGGCGCCGGGGCGACCGAGCTGCTGCACATCGGGCAGACCGTGATGGGGCTCGGCGGCACCGTGGACTACCTGGTCGACGCGGTGTTCAACTACCCGACCCTCGCCGAAGGGTACAAGGTGGCCGCCCTCGACGCGGTCAACAAGCTGCGGCGGGTCGCCCGGTTCACGGGCGCGGACTGAACGCCCGCCGGTGCGGGCCGCCGGTCAGGCGCAGGCGCGGGCGGCCCGCACGTCCTCGTAGACGCGGACCAGCTCCTGGCCGATGCGCTCGAGCGAGTAGCGGGACCGGGCCCGGTCGGCGCCGGCGTAGCCGAGCGCGGTGCGCAGGGTGGGGTCGCCGAGCACCTCGCGGGCGCGGCGGGCGAGGGCGGCCGGGTTGCGCGGCGGGATGAGGAAGCCGGTCACCCCGTCCACCACCGAGTCGAGGTGGGCGCCGACGGCCGAGGCGATCACCGGGACGCCGCAGGCCATCGCCTCGAGGGCGACCATGCCGGTGGGCACGGTCTGCGGCAGGGTGATCACGATGTCGGCGCTGCGCATGAGCTTGGGCATGGCGGCGTACGGCACGTGGCCGAGGAAGGTCACCCGGTCGGCCACGCCGACCTCCTCGGCGAGCGCGCGCAGCCGCCGGTGGTCGGGGTCGGACTCGAGCTCGCCCGCGGCCGGGCCGCCCGCGATCACCAGCTCGGCGCCGGGGACGGCCTCGAGCGCGCGGATCGCGGTGCCCGCGCCGCCCGCGGGGGAGAGCCGGCCGACGTGCACCAGGCGCGGCCGCTCGCCGCGCGGGAACGCCGGGCCGTGCCTGCGGAAGCGCTCGACGTCGACGCCGCCGGGCACGATCGCGATGTTGCGGCGCGGCACGCCCAGGCGGATCAGCTCGGACTCCTCGCCCGCGCAGGAGGCGATCACCGCGTTGGCGCGGCGGCCGATGGCACGTTCCAGGCGGAGGCGGATGCCGGCGTCGGGGCCGCCGCGGGCGCCCTCCCCGGCCTCGTCCTCCTCCTCGTCCCGCCCGCCGAGCGAGTGGAACGTCTGGGTGACCGGTACCCCGAGCCGCTCGGCGCCGGCGATCGCGGCGAGCCCGCTGGTCCACGAGTGGGCGTGGATCACGTCGGGCCGCTCGCGGTCCCAGCGTTCCTGAAGCCCGGCGCTGAAGTCGGACAGGTACGGCAGCAGCCCGCTCTCGGGCAGCCGGGTGGCCGGGCCGGCCGGCACGTGCTCCACGGTCACCCCGGGGGCGAGCCGTCCGCGGTCCCGTAGCTCGGGGGAGTAGCGGCGGGTGTAGACCGTGACCCGGTGGCCGCGGCTGAGTTCCCGGGCGATGGCCGGGGTTTCCGGAGACAGTTCGTGGGCGGAGACGATGGCGATATGCATGTGACACACCTCAGGTGCTCAGGGGACCCGAACCTCGGGCCGCGCGCCCGGGGGGTGTGCCCGCGAGGCGGTGCGCCTGACTAGCCATACCGCGGGTAGTACTTCGTCAAACTGCCCACATCGGAAATTTCCGGACAGAGACACTTCGCCCTCTTCAGTGTCGGTGGTGGGCGGTGGCCCCCCGCGCCCCGCGCGAGGCCGCCGGGGCCCTGCCGTACCGGGCGTGACCAGGGCGGGAACCCGCGGGCCGCGGTTACCCGGCGATGGCGCCGCACTGACCGGCGATTGACCTGCGTCGGCCTCGCCAAAGCACCGCATCACCATTACTAACGATTCATAGGTGGAAAACCGGTCACCTCTGGGCAAGTATCGAACTCAAGAGGTCCAGCAGAGGGCCTCGCCCTCGACGGAGGCGCGAGGCGTCGGCGTGCTTCACCTGCGAACACCCTGCCAACCCCCCGGTGCCGTCTCCGCCTCGCCGTGGCACGCACGAGGGAGAGGATATGACCGAGGACCGTGCCGTACCGGTACTCGACGAGCCCACCGCCGAAGATCTCCTCGCCGAGATGCACCAGCCCGGTGTCAGCGAGGAACGGCGCATGCGGATCCGCGAGCGGGTCGTTGAGATGCACCTGCCGATGGCGAGGGACATCGCCCGGCGCTATCTGCACCGCGGCGAGCCGTTGGAGGATCTGCTCCAGGCGGCCTACGTCGGCCTGATGAAGGCGATCAACGGGTTCGACCCCAGCCTCGGGCACAGCTTCCGCGGCTACGCGATGGTCACCATGACCGGCGAGGTCAAGCGCCACTTCCGGGACCGCACCTGGGCGGTGCGGGTGCCCCGGCTCTACCAGGAGCGGCGCTCCGAGCTCAACCGGCTGGTCGCCGACTTCACCCAGGAGCTGGGCAGGTTCCCCACGATCGCCGAGCTCGCCGAGCGCATGCGCATCTCCGAGGAGGAGATGCTGCTCACCCTCGACGCGTCGGCCGCCTACAGCACGCTGTCGCTCGACGCGCCGCTCGGCGCCGACGACGACGCGGCCGCGCTGGGCGACGTGATCCCGGACGAGGACGACGAGCTCGCCACCCTCGTCGACCGGGAGGCGGTCAAGCCGCTCATCGACGAGCTGCCGCCGCGGGAGAAGAACATCCTGCTGCTGCGGTTCTTCGGCAACATGACCCAGGCCGAGATCGCCGCCGAGTTCGACATCTCGCAGATGCACGTCTCGCGGATCCTGCGCAAGGTGCTCGACCAGCTCCGCACCGAGCTGATGGCCGAGGCGCCCGCCGAGCGGGACCGCTCCTGAGCGGGCCGCGCGGCCCCGGGCGGGTGCGCCCGCGCGGTGACGCCGTGCCCGGGACCCGCCCGCGACCGCCGCCGATCGCCGCCGCGCGCGAGTCGGGGTGCGTTCTGGGGGTAGGGGGCGGCGCATGACCTACCGAAGTTCGGTTCCCCGCATCGTGATCGTCGGCGGCGGATTCGTCGGCACGTACACCGCGCTGCGGCTGCAGCGGCTGCTGCGGCCCGGCGAGGCGAGGGTGACCCTCGTCGACGTCGACTCCTACATGACCTACCAGCCCTTCCTGCCGGAGGCCGCGGCGGGCAACCTCGAGCCGCGCCACCTCGTCGTCTCGCTGCGTGCCGTGCTGCCGCGCTGCGAGATCGTCAGCGGCCGCGCCACCCGGGTGTGCCTCGGCGACCGCCGGGTGCACGTCGAGCTCCACGAGGGGCCGCCGCGCGAGATCCCGTACGACTACCTCGTCTTCGCCCCCGGATCGATCTCCCGCACGCTCCCGATCCCCGGCCTCGCCGAGTGCGGCATCGGGTTCAAGACCGTCGAGGAGGCGATCCACCTGCGCAACCACGTGCTCGGCTGCCTCGACCTCGCCGCCTCCACCATCGACGAGACGGTACGGCGGCGCGCCCTCACCTTCGTGTTCGTCGGCGCCGGGTACGCCGGCGTGGAGGCGCTCGCCGAGCTGGAGGACATGGCCCGCGACGCCTGCCGGTACTTCGACGGCGTGCGCACCTGCGACATGCGCTGGTACCTGGTGGAGGCCACCGGCCGGATCATGCCCGAGGTGGGCGAGGACATGGCCGAGTGGACGCTGCACCAGCTGCGGCGGCGCGGCATCGACGTCCGGCTCAACACCCGGCTGGAGTCCGCGGTCGATCACCACATCGTGCTCAGCGACGGCGCGGAGTTCGACGCCGACACCCTGGTGTGGACGGCGGGGGTGAAGCCGAACCCGCTCACCGCCTCCTGCGACCTGCCCCTCGACGCCAAGGGCCGGGTGCGGGTGACCCCGCTGCTCACCGTCGAGGGCACCGACTACGCGTTCAGCGCCGGCGACTGCGCCGCCGTGCCCGACCTCACCAACCCCGGCGCGACCACCGCGCCCAGCGCCCAGCACGCGGTACGGCAGGCCCGGCGGCTCGCCGAGAACCTCGTGGCCACGCTGCGGGGCGAGCGGCTGCGGCCGTACCGGCACTCCTACGCCGGCTCGGTGGCGAGCCTCGGCCGGTACAAGGGCGTGGCCCAGGTGTACGGCATGAAGCTGCGCGGCTTTCCCGCCTGGTTCATGCACCGCACCTACCACCTGTCGCGCATGCCCACCCTCAACCGCAAGGCCCGCATCCTCATGGACTGGACGCTCGCGATGTTCTTCCGCCGCGAGATCGTCTCGATGGGCGCCCTCGCCGAGCCGCGGCGCGAGTTCGAGTACGCCGCCGGCGCGGGCGCGCGGCAGGCCGCCCCGGCGGCCGGGGCCGTACGGGACGAGCGGGAGCCGGAACGGGCGGAGCGGGTGCGCGCCGGCCGCCCGTGAACCCCGCCCGGTTCAGCGGGTCCGGGTGAGCTCGTCGGTGATCGCGCCGGCGTCGCGGGAGGGGTCCGGCGGCTCGGCCGGCTCCGGCGGCGCCTCGCCGGGCGGCGGTACGGCGGCGCGCTCGCGCGGGCGGGCCGTGCGGCGGTGGCGTCCCGGGGCGGGGCGGCCGGTGGCCCGGCGCAGCCGGGCGCGGGCCGCGACGAGCACGGTGACCGCGACGGCGATCAGCAGCGCCACCACCGACAGCGTCTCGATCGGCGCGCCGAACAGCGGGACGCCGGGCTCGCCCTTGCGGACGGAGTCGACCACGCGCTCCGGCCAGGAGATCCGGGTCTGGTCCAGGTACTCCTTCACCTTGCGCGGCAGGCCGTACCCGACCACCTTGCTCTCGTCGCGGACCTTGCGCTTGAGCCAGACCTTGTCGACGTTGCCCTCGATCGTGTGGATGCGGTCGCCCTCGACCCGCTCGACGATGCCCACGTGGTCGATCTTCGAGATCTTCTTCGACCCGCCCCAGTCGAAGAACACCAGGGCCCCCGGCTCCGGCCGGTCCGACCAGGCCTGGTGGCGTTGAAACCAGCGGGCGTGCGAGGGCGTCCACGCGAACGTGCCGACGTACTCGCTCACGCCCGCCTTGTCGGCGGCCCAGGCGATGAACATGTCGCACCAGGCGCCGGTCTCGAACTGCGGGTCCCCTCCGGCGACGTGCTCGGCGTACCACTCGCCGTACTTGGTGCGCTGCCCGGCCTTCTCCCGGTAGCCGAGCTCGGAGCGGGCGACCTTGAGGAGCTCGCTGGCGATCGGATCCATCCGGCTGACAGGCCTCCCCACTACGCCGGGCCCGCGGGGGCGGGGCCCGCTCACCGGCGGCCGCGGTGCGCCGGCCGGTCACGGTCACGGCAAAGGGAGGGTAACAAGCCGGTCATAAAAAACCCGCGAGTCAGGCAAAACCGGAATCACGTCGGGGAAATTTGCGGTCTTTGTGGTGAGTCGGCGGTGGGGCGGAGACCGGGGCCGCCGCGCCGCTGCTAACCTCCGTGCACGGAAGGCCCGCTCCGCCGGGGCGGGCGGCAGGTGCGCGGGCGGCGACCCGCCCGCGGCGGACGCGTGGGCGGTGAGATGGCGGGGCGCAGGCCCAAGATCGATCGGGCGGAGCTGGCGCGGCTCGTGGCCGAGGGCCGCACGGTCGCGGAGCTCGCCGCGCACTTCGGGGTGAGCGAGTCCGGCATCCTGCAGGCCAAGCGCGCCGCCGGGCTCGCCAAGCCGCAGCTCGACCACCGGCGGGCGATCCCGTGGAAGCTCAACCGGGCCCACGTGCAGAGCGGCCCCGCCACCAACCTGCGCAACCTCTCCGCGGTCGCGCAGGGCGCCGCCATCCCCCAGGTGAAGATCAACACGGCGGTGCGGTGGGCGCGGCGGCTCGTCGACGGCGGGCTCGACATCGACTACGACCCGGAGCACGGCTTCCGCGAGGTCCCGGCGCCGGAGGGCGGCGGGCACATCGCGGCCGTGCTCGCCGAGGCCCTCGCCGCGCTGGAGCGGCGCGCCGGCACGGCCGGGCCGTCCGGACGGCCGCCGCGGGACGGCTGACGCGCCCGGCCGCTAGTCGTCCCCGGGCGGGAGGAAGAGGAGGGCGTCGCCCACGGCGCGCTCGCCCTGGGCGTCGGAGGGGCGGTTGACGAGCCTGCCGTGCACCGCGAGCGTCACCGAGCCGCCCCCGTCGAGGTTGATCGCATCCACCGCGCCGAGCCGGCGCAGGAACCTCGCGCCCTCCAGCAGGGAGAGGCCGTCGCTGTAGCCGGGGCGGCGGCCGTCGGCGACGAGCAGGATCAGCCGGCCGTGGCGGTCGACGCCGAACATGACCCGCGGGTTGCGCCGGATGCCCCACCGGTAGAGGAAGCCGGGGTCCTCCGGCCGGTAGACGCCGTCGGCGGCGACGTCGATCCGGATCCGGCCGCCGCGGATGAGCTCGGGGCCGCCGTTCACCACGTCGCCGCCGCCGAGCGTGACGGACCGGCCGTCCTCGTCGATCACCCGCTGCCGGATCGTCAGCCGCCTGCCCGGCTTGGCGTGGGCGGCGAGCCAGTCCGCGCCCTCGCCGATGCCCGCGAGCACCCGCCGGCCCGCGGGGATCGGGCCGCCGCGCGCGCGGTGCCGGATCACCCGGCCGTCGCCGTCGAGCACGACCTCGACGCCGTCCCCGGCCGGGGTCTTCCGGCCGAGCGCGGGGGTGAACAGCACGACCTCGGAGGGGTCGGTGCAGGTGACGTCGTGGCGGGGCTCCTCGGTGGGGAGGTCGCCGCCCACGCCGCCACAGTTGCGGATGAGGCCGGGCGTCCGGTTCACGCCGTCGATCTCGCGGCGCCGCCCGCCCGCGGCGACGGTCAGCTCGGTGGTCAGCCGGGCCACCCGCGGGCGGTCGCCGAGCAGCAGCAGCGCGGCCCGGCCGTTGGTGGCGAGGCTCTCCAGGCGGCCGTCGTACACGCCGATCCCGGCCGGCACGCCGGGCAGGCCGTCCCGGGCGTGCATGACGAAGTAGCCCGCGTTCACCGCGAGGACCGCCCCGGCGTCCCGGGCCATCGACGTCGTGGTCTCCCGGCGGGCGAGGGCCCGGCCGTACGTGGCGGTGATCTCGCCCCGGAACCGGCGCGGGTCGATCACGGCGACGTGCACCACGGCGCTGAGCCCGCCGTCCGGGTCGAGCTCCTCCGGGTCCTGCCGCGCCGACTCGGCCGTGGCCGCAAAACCGGCCTCGGTGAGGTGGGCGGCGAGCTGTTTCGCGTCGGCCCGCCGCCGGAACCCCCCGGCGCGCACCCGCCAGCCGAGCGGCCCGCGCGGCACGCCCGCGTACCCCGCCGCGGTGATCGCCTCCGCCGTGGCCGGGACGCCCTCCTGCCGCAGCCGCCGGGCGAGCGCGGCGGCGGCGTCGCGATCGAGCAGGTCGCCGGGGTCGCCGCCGGGCTCGGTCACGGTCACCGCCCACCGGCCCGGGCCGGACGGATCCCCGAGCGTGCCCCGGTACAGGGTGATCCCCTCGGCCACCTCCTCGGCGGGCCACCCCTGCAGCGGGGCGGGCATGTCGGCCACGGGGGCGATCGCCGCCCTCGGCCGCGCGGCGGCCTGCGGGGAAACCCCGGCCCAGCACGCCGCCACCGCCACCGCCGTCGCGATCACGCCCGCGACCCGCATGACCACCCCCCGGTGCCCGGCGCGGCGAGCACGATGCGGCCCCGGGCGGATACTCCTCTCCGTCAACCTTCGTTACCCTACGTAACTGCACGTGCTTTCCGTGCATCCCACCGACACGGCGACCCGAAAGCCCCGCACGCGGTGCCTTGGCCGAGTTTTGGCGTTGCCCGGGCGCATGCCCGCGACGCCCGAGGGATACACAACACGGGGTGGTCATGGGACTGGGGGGAACGGCGCGGCTGTCGGTGCCGTCGGTGGGGGATGTGCTCGCGGGGGCGATCCGGCTCACCGTGGCGGGCACGGCCGCGCTGGTGAACGCACCCGTCGGCGCGGTCCGGGCGGCCCGGCGCGTGCCCGCCGCCGTCGAGGAGGGCCTCGACCTCGCGCGCCGCGTCCGCCGGTACGGCGAGCGCGTGCACATCGGCCTGCTCCCGGGCGAGGCGATGACCCCCGAGCGGGCCAAGGCGATCGAGTCCGCGCTGACCGCCCACCCCGGCGTCGCGTGGGCGAGCGTCAACGCGCCCCTCGGCCGCGTGATCGCCGAGCTGCGCGACCCGGGCGTCGACCCCGCCGAGCTGGTGGCGATCGTCGCGGACGCCGGGGCCGCGGCCGCGGAGATGTCCGAGGGGCCGGAGGCGGACCACGCCGGGCCGGAGGCGCGGGTCTCCCCGGTGCTCATGCTCGCCGCCGACATGCTCGGCCTGGCGATCACCGCGGTGCAGCGGGTCACCCGGTGGACGCCGCTGCCGGCCGAGATCCCCGCGATGCTCGGGTTCGTCGACGCGGTGCCGCCGCTGCGCCGGATCGCCGCCGCCGCGGTCCCCGCCCACCTGCTGCCGCTCGCCACCGCCGCCGCCCAGACGCTCGCCCCCGGCATGGCCGGGCTCACCGCCGACGTGTTCGGGCGGCTCGTGCAGTGGCGCGAGGTCCGGGCCGCCGAGGCCGCGTTCCGGCTGCGGGAGGCCGAGCTGTGCGGCACGCCGGAGCGGGCGCGCGCCTGGGCGGCCGCCCCGTCCCGGGTCAGCCCGCTGGGCAGTGGCATGCGCGAGCGGCACGCCCACCACGCGCTCGCCGCGGCCGCCGGATGCACCGCGGCCGGGCTGCTCGCGGGCGACCTGCGGCGGGGCCTGCAGGTCGGGCTCGCCGCCCTGCCGAGGGCGGCGGCCACCGGGCAGGAGGGGTTCGCCGCCGAGCTCGGCACCGTGCTCGCCCGGCGTGGCGCCGTCGTCGTCCGGCCGGCCGCGCTGCGCCGGCTCGACCGGATCGACACCGTGGTCGCCGACGCCGAGGTGCTGCTGTCGCCCGAGCCGTCGATCGGCGAGGTGATCGTGCTGCCCGGCGCCGACGCCGAGGAGGCGGCCGAGCGCGTGCACGCCCTCTTCGACCCCGCGGAGTTCCGCCACGGGGCGCTGGGCTCCGGGCCCGGCGCCGCCACCGTGCCGGGCGGGCGGGCCGTGCTGCGCGGCGAGAACGGCTGGACGCTCGGCCCCGTGGAGCTGCTCGACCTCACCGGGCGGCGCGGCGAGCGGGAGCGGCGGCGGCTCGCCGCCACCGGCCCGCTGGCCGTGCTCGGCCTGGAGCACGGCCGCCGCCTGCACGCGCTCGTCTCGGTGGTCCGCCGCCCGCACGACCGCGCGCACGCCCTGCTCACCGCGGCCCGGCGGGCGGGGCTGCGGTTCGTGGTCGCCGGGGAGGGCGTCGACCTGCCCGGGCCGCCGATGGAGACCGTCCCCGGTGGCGACCGCCTCGCCGCGTCGGTGCGCGAGCTCCAGCGGTCCGGCGCCGTGGTGCTGCTGGTCGCCCGGGACGGCGCGGCGCTCGCCGCCGCCGACTGCGGCGTCGGGCTCGGCTCCCCGGACGGTGCGCCGCCGTGGGGCGCGCACGTGATCGCCGGCCGGGACGGCATCGGCACCGCGGTCACCGTCGTCACCGCCGTGCCGTACGCCCGCCGGGCGGGGGAGTGCGGCGTGACGCTCGCCCGGACCGGCAGCGGGGTGGGCGCGCTCGCCGCGCTCGTCGGCCCGCGGAACCGGGAGGCCGCGCGGGCGCAGATCGCCGTGGCCGGGGCCGCCGTGCTCGCCCTCGGGTACGGCGTGTGGCAGGCCCGGCGCGCCGCGCGGGTGCCGCCACCGCCGCCGCTGCCCGCCACCCCGTGGCACGCGATGCCGGTCCCGGCCGTGCTCGCCGCGCTGCGCACCACCGAACGCGGGCTCGCCGAGGACGAGGCCCGGCGCCGGGCGCGGCGGCGTACGACCGCCCGCCGCCGCATCGCGGCGCCCGCGATCGTCCGCGCGGTCGCCGCGGAGCTCGCCAACCCGATGGCCCCGGTGCTCTCGGTCGGCGCGATCGGCTCGGCGATGCTCGGCTCCCTCGCCGACACCGTGCTGATCGGGCTGGTGATGGTGTCGTCCGCGCTCGTCGGCGGGGTGCAGCGGGTGGCCGTCGAGCGCACCGTGGCCCGCATGGCGGTCCGCGGCACCGTGGTCGCCACGGTGCGGCGCGACGGCCGGGAGCGGCAGATCGACGCCGCCGAGCTCGTGCCCGGCGACGTGATCGTGCTGCGCTCCGGCGACCTGGTGCCCGCCGACTGCCGGATCATCGCGGCCGACGGGCTGGAGACCGACGAGTCCGCGCTCACCGGCGAGTCGCTGCCGGTCGCGAAGACCGACCGTCCGGTGCCCGCCGCGCAGGTCGCCGACCGGCGGTCGATGGTCTACGAGGGGACCGTGATCGCCGCCGGGGAGGGCGAGGCGGTCGTGGTGGCGGTGGGCGAGCTGACCGAGACCGGCCGGGCGCTCGCCGCCGCGGCCGGACACGCGCCGGTGACCGGGGTGGAGGCCCGGCTCGCCGCGATCACCCGGGCGACCACGCCGGTCGCCCTCGGCGCCGCGCTCGCCTCCGCGCTGTCCGGCGTGCTGCGCGGGCTGCCGCTGCGCACCAGCCTGGAGACGGCGATCAGCCTCGCGGTCGCCGCGGTGCCCGAAGGGCTACCGCTGCTGGTCAGCGCCGCCCAGCTCGCCGCCACCCGGCGGCTCGCCACCCGCGGGGTGTACGCGCGCGACCCCCGCACGATCGAGGCGCTCGGCCGGGTGAACGTGCTGTGCTTCGACAAGACCGGCACCCTCACCGAGGGCGGCATGCGGCTCACCCACGTCGCGGACGAGCGGCACACGCGGCCGCTCGCCGAGCTCGACGAGCCGCTGCGCCGGGTGCTCACCGTCGCGCTGCGCGCCACGCCGGGCGTGGCGGACGACGAGAACCACCCGCACCTCACCGACGCCGCGGTCGACGAGGGCGCGGCCGAGGCCGGGGTCGACCGCGGGGACTGGGAGCGGCTGGTGGAGATCCCGTTCGAGCCGTCCCGCGGCTTCCACGCCGCCCTCGGCCGGACCGGCGACCGGATCCTGGTGTGCGTCAAGGGCGCGCCGGAGGTGGTGCTGCCGCGCTGCCGCGCCGGCCGCGACGGGGAGCTCGACGTCGCTCGGGTGGAGGCGGAGGTGGAACGGCTCGCCGCCACCGGTCACCGGGTGCTCGCCGTCGCCGAGGGGGAGATCCACGTGTCCGCGGCCGAGCTCGCCGAGCTGACCGGCGAGGGCGGCCAGGAGCGCGCCGCCGCCCTGCTCGCCGACGGGGCCGCGGGCGATCTGACGTTCACCGGCCTGCTCGGCCTCGCCGACGTGGTGCGGGACGCCGCCGCCCCGGCGATCGCCCGGCTCACCGCCGCCGGGGTGCAGATCGTCATGCTCACCGGCGACCACCCGAGCACGGCGGGCGCGATCGCCGCGCACGTCACCGGCCGGGATGTCGGCCACCACATCCTCACCGGCACCCAGATCGACGAGCTGTCCGACGAGGAGCTCGACCGGCTGCTGCCCACCGTGGACGTGGTCGCCCGGTGCACGCCCGCGCACAAGGTCCGGGTCGTCGAGTCGTTCCAGCGCATCGGCCGGGTTGTGGCGATGACCGGGGACGGGGCGAACGACGCCGCGGGCATCCGGCTCGCCGACGTCGGCATCGCGCTCGGCGGCGGCACCCGGGCCGCGCAGGCCGCGGCCGACCTCGTGGTCGCCGACGACCGGCTGGAGACGATCATCTCCGCGCTGGTGGAGGGCCGGGCGATGTGGGCCTCGGTGCGCGAGGCGCTCGCCATCCTCGTCGGCGGCAACCTCGGCGAGATCGCGTTCACCCTGGTCGGCGCGCTCACCACCGGGCGGGCCCCGCTGACCGCGCGGCAGCTGCTGCTGGTGAACCTGCTCACCGACCTGGCGCCCGCGCTGGCGATCGCGGTCCGGGCGCCGTCGGAGGACGTCGCCGCGGCGCTGCTCGAGGAGGGGCCGGAGACCTCGCTCGGGCGGGCGCTCACCCGGGACATCACCACCCGCGCCGCGGTCACCGCGCTCGGCGCGATCCTCGGCTGGGCCGCGGCGCGGCTCACCGGGCCCGCGGCCCGCGCCCGCACCGTCGGCCTGGTGGCGCTGGTCGGCACCCAGCTGGCGCAGACGCTCGCGGCCGGGGGCCGGGACCGGGGCGCGCTTGTGTCCGCGCTCGGCTCGGCGGCGCTGCTCACCGCGGTGGTGCAGCTGCCACCGGTGAGCCTGTTCTTCGGCTGCGTCCCGCTCGACCCGGCGGCCTGGGTCGCCGCGCTGTCCGCGATCGCCGCCGCCATGGCCGCGTCGCGCTTGCTGCCCGGGCTGCTGCGGCGGCTGTTCCCCGGCCTGTACGCGGACCACGCCGGGCCCGGCCGTACCCCCGAGGGGCCGCGGGCCATCGAGGCGGGTCCGGCGGCGGCCCTGCCCGCGGGCGCGTCCTGACCCCGCGCGTCCGGGCGCGCGGGGCGGGTCACGAGGCCAGGGCCGCGGCCTCCTCCTCCGACACGCGCCGGTTCCACTCGCGCTTGACCGACTGCCAGCCGTCCTCGTCGACGCCGCGCCGCCAGTAGCCGGAGATCGACAGGCGGTCCAGCGGCAGGCCGCGCTCCACGCGCAGGTACCGGCGCAGCTCCTTGACGAACCCGGCCTCGCCGTGCACGAAGGCGTGCGGCTCGCCGGGCGGCCACTCGAGCGCGCGCACCGCGGCCACGAGCCGGTCGCCGACCGTGGCGCCGTCCCGGTGCACCCAGGTGACCCGTGCGCCGGCGGGTGCGTCGAGCGGGATCTCGTCCTCGGGCCCGGCGACCTCCACGAAGGCGTGGGCGACGGCGTCGGCGGGGAGGCGCTCGAGCGCGGCCGCGATCGCGGGCAGCGCGCTCTCGTCGCCGGCGAGCAGGTGCCAGGGCGCCTCCGGGTCGGGCGCGTACGCCCCGCCGGGGCCGGCGAACCACAGCACGTCCCCCGGCTCGGCCGACGCCGCCCACGGACCGGCGAGGCCCTCGGGGCCGTGGTGGACGAAGTCGATGGTGAGCTCGCCGGCCTCGGGGTCCCAGCGGCGCACGGTGTAGGTGCGCATGCGCGGCCACTGCTCGCGGGGTAGCTCGGAGCGGATCGCCTCGAGGTCGAGCGGCTCGGGGTAGCGCACGCCCGGCGGCGGGAACAGCAGCTTCACGTAGTGGTCGGTGTAGCGGCCGGCCTCGAACCCCCGCAGCCCGTCCCCGCCGAGCACGACCCGCACCAGGCGGGGGGTGAGGCGTTCGGTCCGCCGGACCTCGCCGCGGAAGGCCCGCCTGGGCCTGGGCGCTCGTCGCTCCGTCATCCGGCCTCCCTGCACGGCACGCCTTCTCATTAGGCGTGCCTAACTTCGTTTAGGTAAGCCTAACTCACCTCTTGGGTGGGCGTTGTCCGCATGGGGTGCCGCGCGGCGGGCGCGGACGCCCTGGAACGTTTCCATCGAGAGAGCGCTCTCATTACTGACCGAAAAGTTTTCATCCCTGTTGACAGCAGATTTCGCGGACTCTACCGTCCGGTTAAGAGAGCGTTTACTCGATCTTCCGCGAGCGCGGGAGAACGGTGAACCCTCGGCGACGCGTCGCTTCGGGCGGGTCCGGTGCGGGCACGGGCGCCCGTGTTCCGCCGTGCCGGACCCGCCTCGCCTCCACCCCCCACTGCAGAGAGGCATGAGTATGCGTGTCCCCATCCATCCCCATCCCGCCCCGGCGCCCCGGCGGCGCCGGAGCGTGCTCGCCGCGCTCGTCGCCGCGGCGGTCACCCTGCTCGCGTCCTTCGCGGTCGCCGCGCCCGCCAGCGCGTCCGTCCCGGCCTACTCCGGGTGGACGCTGGTGTGGGCGGACGACTTCACCGGCCCGGCAGGCTCGCTGCCCTCGTCGGAGAACTGGATCTTCGACACCGGCCACTCCTACCCGGGCGGCCCGGACAACTGGGGCACCGGTGAGATCCAGCGGTACACCGACGACCCGGCGAACGTGAGCCTCGACGGCAACGGCAACCTGCGCATCACCCCGCTGCGCAGCGCCTCCGGCGAGTGGACCTCGGCCCGCATCGAGACCCGGCGCGCCGACTTCAAGCCCGCCCCCGGCGGCGTGCTGCGCATCGAGGCCCGGATCCAGCTGCCGAACGTGACCGGCGAGGCCGCGCTCGGCTACTGGCCCGCGTTCTGGGCGCTCGGCTCGCCGTACCGGGGCGACTACTGGAACTGGCCGCGCATCGGCGAGTTCGACATCATGGAGAACGTCAACGGGCTCAACCGGGTCTGGGGCGTGCTCCACTGCGGCGTGGCGCCGGGCGGGCCGTGCAACGAGTACGACGGCCTGGGGAACAGCCGCGAGTGCCCGGGCACGACCTGCCAGGCCGGGATGCACACCTACCGGTTCGAGTGGGACACCTCGCGCAGTCCCAACGAGCTGCGGTGGTACGTCGACGGCCAGCACTACCACACCATCCGCCAGGACCAGCTCGACGCCACCACCTGGTCGAACATGACCGGCCACGGCGGGTACTTCCTGCTGCTCAACGTCGCGATGGGCGGCGCCTTCCCCGACGGGGTCGCGGGCCACGCCACGCCGACCTCCGCCACCGTGCCCGGCCGGTCGATGATCGTCGACTACGTCGGGGTGTGGCAGAGCGGCGGCGACGACGGCGGCGACGACGGCGGCTCGACGCCCGGCCCGAACCCGGGCACCGGCTTCGACGCCCGCTCGATCATCCAGGCCGAGGACTACAGCGCCCAGTCGGGCACCTTCACCGAGGCGACCACGGACGAGGGCGGCGGCCGTAACGTCGCCGGCATCGCGAACGGCGACTGGCTGCGGTACGACAACGTGGACTTCGGCTCCACCCCGGTCACCCAGTTCAAGGCCCGCGTCGCCTCCGGCGCCCCGGCGGGGGTGAGCGGCCTCGTCCAGGTACGGCTCGGCAGCCCCACCGCCACGCCGATCGGCGACTTCGCGATCGCCAACACCGGCGGGTGGCAGAGCTGGCGCACGGTCCCGGCGAACATCGCCCCGACCACCGGGAAGCACACCGTCTACATCACCTTCTCCAGCGGCCAGCCCGCGGACTTCGTCAACCTCAACTGGTTCACCTTCTCGACCAGCTAGCCGCGCCGGCACGGCCGGGGCCGCCCGGAACCCGGCCGCGCCACCTCCTCTCCGGTTCCTCCCCGGCCCACGCCCGGTCCCGCCGGCCGGCGTGGGCCGGTCCGCGTCCCGGATCCGGCGGACGAAGATCGCGAGGGGTGGGCGCGGCGGCCACGGCACCGCCACGCGCGTGGTAATGTTTCTGAGCGAGCACACCGTGCTCGGACGCCGGGGACGCCCCGGCGGCGGGACGTGGCGCAGCTTGGTTAGCGCACTAGACTGGGGGTCTAGGGGTCGCGAGTTCAAATCTCGCCGTCCCGACGAGAACGGTGAAGGGCCGGTCGCGGGCTACGCGGTCGGCCTTTTCCTGTTCCGCCCGGAAATACTGGTGCCATGCGAGTGATCGACGCGCACGTCCACGTGGCCGCCACCTCCGGGCTCAAGCTCTCGATGGCGCAGTGGCTGGGCGGGTTCCCCGGTGGCGGGATCCCGGACCTGTACGACCCCAACGGCAGGCCGCGGCCGGACGTGTTCGCCGCCCACCTCGACCGCGAGGGCGTGTCCCGGGCGCTGCTGTTCAGCGAGTACAGCCCGCGGGTGACCGGCTGGCAGGTGATCGAGGACCTGCTGCCGTTCCGCGAGTACGACCCCGAGCGGTTCGCGATCGTCGCGAACGTCAACCCGCACGTGCACCACCCGCTCACCGCCGAGCTGCGCCGCCAGCTCGACCTGGGCGCGATCGCGCTCAAGCTCCACCCGGTGCACGGCGGCTTCCCCATGGACCTGCCCGAGCTCTACCCCGTGTACGGCCTGTGCGAGTCGCTGAGCGTGCCGATCTTCGTGCACGCGGGCACGAGCAACTTCCCCGGGGCGCGGAACCGGTACGCGAGCCTCGACCACCTGGTGGACGTGGTCCGCGACTTCCCCGGCTGCACCTTCCTGCTCTCGCACGGCGGGCGCGGCTGGTCGTACGACACCGCGGCGATGCTCGCGCTCACCTACGACAACGTGTGGATCGACATCGCCGGGCTGCCGCCGCGGCGGCTGCCGGACTACTACGCGCGGTTCGACCTGGGCCGGCTCGCCCGCAGGTTCGTGTTCGGCAGTGACTGGCCCGGGCTGCCCAGCATCTCCGGGAACATCGCGGCGATCCGGGACGACCTCGGCCTGCCCGAGGAGACGGTCGAGGCCGTGCTGTACGGCAACGCCGCGAGGATCTTCGGCTTCGAGAAGGACTGACCGCCGGGTAGGGGGCCGGCGCGCGGAGGGCCGGTCAGGGCACCGGGCGCGGCGACCCCGGTGCGGGGCGCCCGGCGGGCGGTACGGCGGGCCGGGGAGCGGCCTGCGGTGAGGGCTGTGGTGCGGGCGGTGCGGCAGGGTGCCCGGCGGGGCGCGGGGCGGCGCCGTCCCGGACGGCGGCCTCGTGGCGGGCGACGAGGTGGCGGCGCATGAGCAGGGCGGCCATCTCGGCGTCGGCGTCGAGCACGGCGCGGATCACCGCGGCGTGCTCCGGCCAGGAGTCCGCGGGCGCGCCGGTCCGGCCGCCGCGTAACTGCCGGGCCTGGTTGCGCACGGAGCGGATCAGGTCGCCGAGGATCTTCGAGCCGGTGCCCGCGGCGACGAGGTCGTGGAACTCGGCGTTGAGGCGGGCCAGCGCCTCGTCGTCGCCGGTCGCGGCGGCACGGTCGCCCGCCTCCAGCACCCGGCGCAGCCGGTCGAGCGTGCCGGGGTCCCGGCGCTCGGTGAGCTTGCGGATGGCGATCAGCTCGAGGGACAGCCGGATCTCCAGGATCGTGGACTGCTCCTCGGGGTCGTACTGCGCCACGCGCACGCCGCGGCGCGGGATCGTCTGCACCAGACCCTCGGCCTCGAGCCGCCGGAAGGCCTCCCGTACCGGGAGCCGGGAGACGCCCAGGCGGTTCGACAGCGCGCCCTCGGCGAGCCGGGCCCCCGGGGCGAGCGTGCCGTCGAGGATCCAGCGCCGTAACTGGTCGGCCACCTCGTCACGGAGCGTGCGATGGGTCTCGCCGATGGACAATCGACCGGCCCTCCTGTCGATACCACGGGTGAATACAATCCGTGCCGCCCGTGGCGGCGCCACGCGACCACGCCGGAGAACGCGCTCCGGACGGAAGTGCCTTGCTCGCCGGGGCGTGCGTTCCATCATGCCAGCATTCGCCGCGGGATAGGGCGGGAGGGCACTCTTATCGAAAAACGTGCGCTGGATCCAATATCCGGGAATTCTGCTTTTTGTAATCGGCCGCTCACCGCCCGGTGAAAGCCCGCCGTCCCTTGTCACGGCGCCCGCGCGGCCACCCGGCCGGCAAAGCGCGCGAGCCGTACCGCGGGCGGGGGAGGGGCGGGAAAATCAGGGCCCGCGGCGCCCCGGAGAATCCGCGCCCATCGCCCGGCGGCCGCCCCGGGCCGGGGCGTCAAAGGCCGTACTCCTCCAATAGCCGAAGCCAGATTTCACTCACCGTGGGAAATGCGGGTACCGCGTGCCACAGCCGGTCGAGCGGGACCTGCGCGGTCACCGCGATCGTGGCGGCGTGCAGCAGCTCGCCGACGCCCGGCCCGGCGAAGGTGACGCCGAGCAGGGTCCGGCGCTCTTCGTCCACCACCGCCTTCGCCCGGCCGGTGTAGCCGTCGCCGAGCAGGTAGGCGCCGGAGACGTTCCCGATGTCGTACTCGACGGCGCGGACCGGGAAGCCCTCGGCCCGGGCCCGCTCCTCGGTACGGCCGACCGCGGCCACCTGCGGATCGGTGAAGATCACCTGCGGGGCGCCGAGCGCGTCGGCCACGGCCCGCAGCCCGGGGGCGTCCTCGGGCAGGCCCTTGGCCCGCGCCACGATCACGTCGCCGCAGACCCGCGCCTGGTACTTGCCCATGTGGGTGAGCAGGTTACGCCCGTTGACGTCCCCCACGGCGTACAGCCAGCCCTCGGGCACCGCGGTCACCCGCAGGTCGTCGCCGACCTGGAGCGGCCCGCCGGGGGTGAGGCCCACGGTCTCCAGGCCGATGTCGTGCACCGCGGGCTCCCGGCCGGTGGCGACGAGGATCTCGTCGGCCTCCAGGCGCGCGCCCGACGTGGTGTGCACGGTCACCGGGCCGCCCGGCTCCGGCCGCGCCACCCGGGCGGGCGCCTCGCCGAACCGCACGTCGATCCCGGCGGCCCGCAGCGACGCGGCGACGAGCTCGCCCGCGAACGGCTCGGTACGGCCGAGCAGCCGCCGCCCGCGCACGAGCATCACGGTCTCCTCGGCGCCGAGGAAGTGCAGGGCCTGCGCCATCTCGCAGGCGACCACGCCGCCGCCGACCACGACGAGCCGCCGGGGGATCTCCCGGGCGGTGGTGGCCTCGCGGTTCGTCCACGGCCGCGCCGCGCGCAGCCCGGGCACGTCCGGCACGGCCGGGGCGCCGCCGGTCGCGATCACCACCGCGTGCCGGGCGGTGAGCGTGCGCACCCCGCCGCCGGGGCCGGTCACCTCGACCCGGCGCGGCCCGGCGAGCCTGCCGTGCCCGCGGACGAACGCCGCCGGCACCGACTCGACCCAGCCCACCTGCCCGGAGTCGTCGAGATGGCCGATCGCCTCGTCCCGGCGGGCGAGCACGGCCGCGGCGTCGACCGGCCCGAGGCTCAGGCCCGGCATGCGCCCCACCTCGGCGGCGAGGTCCATCGGGCGCAGCAGCGCCTTGCTGGGGATGCACGCGTAGTAGGAGCACTCCCCGCCCGCGAGCCGCTTCTCCACGATCGCCGCGGTCAGGCCGCCCGCCACGACCCGGCCGACGACGTTCTCGCCGACCGGGCCCGCGCCGAGCACGATCACGTCATAGGTGTCCGGCCGATCCGACACGATTGCCCACCTCCCGGCTGGGCCCTACCCGAGAATGATCGATCCGAACGCCCGGCCGCGCGCCGCGTGTGCGCCGTGCCGCGGGCGGCCGCCCGGCGCTCCCAGGACCTGCACGGCGCGGGCGGGGCGGCGGTCGCGGGGCATCGGGAAAGGGAGGCCGAGGCGCCGGTGATCCATGCCCGGACGAGGGTGGGATCTCGCCGGATCGCGAGGGGTGGAGCGGGCCGCCGCCTCGGCCGCCGGCCCGCTCGGGATCGTCCGCGTACGAGGCGATGGCTCATCCGTGATCGGCCGTGTGCCGCAGGTCCGCCCCCGGGAGGTCCGGCCGTGTCCCGGCACCGGGTCTCCTTCGCCCTGGAACGCCGGGCCGTGCCGTACCCGCTCGGGGCGTGCGCGCCGACGAAAGGGGCGTGCGGAAGCCCGCCTGCCGGCGGCGGGCCGGGCGGCACGGGCCGCGGAACGTCCGCCGCCGCCCCGGCGCGGGCGCGCCCGCGCGAGCGAGGCGGACACGCGTGACGGCACCGGCTCCCTCCTCCTCGGGCTCGCCGTCCGGTTGCCCGATCCTCGCCGCGCCGGATGGGAACGGCCCCGCTTCGGGGTGCTCCCGAATCCGGCCGGTCCCGGCTACCCGCGAAAGGTGCGGGTAGGGGCGGTGGTCATGGGAGGCACCGTCGAGAGGGGAATGCGATGAGGCTGTTCGCGCGTCCGCACCAGCTGCCCGGCCGGCTCGCCGCAGGGGCGATCATCCTCAACTCGGGTCTCACCAAGGCCCGGGCCGACGAGAAGACCGCGGCCGAGCTGCACGCGATGGCCAAGGGCACCTATCCGTTCCTGGAGAATATGGACCCGGTGCGGTTCACCCGGCTGCTCTCCAAGGTCGAGATCGCCCTGGGCACGGCGTTGCTGGTGCCGTTCGTGCCCGGCCTGCTCGCCGGGGCCGGGCTGAGCGCGTTCGCGGGCGGGCTGCTCGGCCTCTACCTGCGCACGCCGGGGATGCGCGAGGAGCACACCCTGCGGCCCACCGAGCAGGGCATCGCCCTGGCGAAGGACGTGTGGCTGCTCGGCATCGGCCTCGGCCTGGTGGTCGAGGAGCTCGGCGCCTGCCGCCGCTCCCGCTGAGCCGGGGCGTGTGCGGGCGACCCGCCCGCGGCCCGGGACGGGCGCTACAGGTACAGCCCGGTCTCCTCGGATTCCGTGCCGCGGCCGATGGGCCGCCCGGCGAGCAGGGCGTACAGCTCGGCGAGGGTCGCGCCCTGCGGCGGGACCCGGGTGACGAGCTCGGCGGGGGAGACGGCCGGCGCGCCGTTCGGGGAGTGCTCGGCCGGGCGGGAGGTGAGCCAGGACACCGCCTCCTCGTAGGAGAGGCGGCCCACCTCGACCTCGGCGAGGCAGCGGCCCGGGCGGGTGACCGCGGGGTGCAGGCGCGAGACGGGCTCGTTCGTGGTGATCGCGACGAGGATGCGCCCGCCCTGGCCGAGCAGGCCGTCGGTGAGGTTGAGCAGCCGGGACAGGCCCTGGCCGGTCGCCTGCTTCGCCCCGGCGCGGATGAGCTCGTCGCAGTCCTCGAGCACGAGCAGCCGCCACCGGTCCTGCTCCGCGCCCAGGCCGTCGAGGACCACCTCCATCAGGTAGCCGGGCTCGCCGAACAGGCTCTCCGGGTCGAGCACGCAGTCGGTGCGGCACCAGGAGTGCCACTCGCGGGCGAGGGTGCGCAGCAGGGTGGTCTTGCCGGTGCCCGGCGGGCCGTGCAGCAGCAACAGCCGCCCCATCGACTCGTCCGGGGTGAGGGTGAACAGCCGGTCCAGCTCCCGCTGCGCGGCCCGCGGATAGTTGCCGCGGATCGACTCCCACGTCGGGGCGGTGATGGGCCGGTGCGAACGCTGGAGCACGCCGCCCGCCCAGTGCACGAAGCCCATGGTGACGTGGTCGGTCACCGGCGGGGGCTCGGTCGCGTCGCGGATGCTCTCCTCCAGCACCCGCCGCGCCACGTCCTCGGCGGAGGCGGTCACCAGGATCGAGGCCGTCTTGTCCCACCGCCGGATCGAGCGCAGCAGCCACCCGTCCCCGCAGGCGAGCCGCGACTCGCTCCCCTTGCGTTCGATGCTGACGCGCAGCAGCTTCGCGTCGGCGGGCATCAGCGGCGCGTCCGGCCGCACCCGCTCGAGCTGGGCGGACATCGCCCAGGGCAGCTCGCCCGCCGCGAAGGGGGAGATGGCGAGCGCGTCGATCACGTCCAGCGGGTCGTCGGTGTCGTCGAGCCAGATCCGCATCGGCAGCGACGTGGCGTCCAGGGGCGCCTCCTTCGGTTGCGACATGGCATCCATGATCCTGGGCCGGGCTCGCGACGTCGAACGCATTAACCGTACGGCGAACGCCGCCGGCGACCCCGGCCGGAACGGCGGCGGGCGGGCCGGGGTGCAGGACGCGGGGACGCAGTGCCCGCGGGCGGAAACGCCGCGGGCACGCGGCGGGAGATCGCGGCGCACGCGGCGGGCGGGGATCGGTTCCGGCGGCGATCGAGCGCGGCCGCCGCCCGGGCGGACGGATCCCGGGAGGCACCGGACGTCCGATAACGGGTGGCGAGGGCGGTGTGCGGTAGGTGCGACCGGTGCGGGAGAATTCTGAAATTGTTTCGCGATCAGTGGACGCATATCGCCGACTGCCGCGTGTGCCGCCATTGTGACCTGTGGCGATGCGCGGAACGCCGATCGTGGTGGCGGTCCCGTCGCCGCCGGCGGCCCGAAGACGAAAGTCTGATCAGAAATTCGATTTTCGCCGGGTAGTCCTAAATGTGAGGATAGCCAGTTATTTCCGGTACGAGGATTCACAACCGACGCGCATTAGTCTGTGCGCATGGCGAAACGCGGCGACGCGATCGGCCGATACCTCGACGGCTGGGCACGGGAGGAATTCACCGCCCACGGCATCACCCACCCCGTCCTCCGGCGCGGTTCCGGCCCCGGGCTCATCCTGCTCCCGGAATTGCCGGGCGTGACCCCCGAGGTGCTGACCCTCGGGCACCGGCTGGTCACGGCCGAGTTCACCGTGGTCGTCCCCGCCCTGGTCGGTGCGCCCGGCCGCCCGCGCACGACCGCGAACGCCCTGCTCGCCACCGCCCGCGTCTGCCTCTCCCGGGAGTTCCGCGCCCTCGCCCGCGACGCGGAGCGTCCGGCCGCCCGCTACCTGCGCGCCCTCGCCAAGCACGTGCACGGCGAGGCCGGCCACGAGGGCGTCGGCGTCATCGGCATGGACGTCACCGGCGGCCTCGCGCTCGCCGCCGCGACCGAGCCGGCCGTACTCGCCGCCGTGCTCAGCCACCCGACCCTGCCGCTCGCGCCGACCCGCGCCGCGCGGCGCGACCCCGGCTGCTCGGCCCGGGAGCTCGCCGAGGTGCGGGCCCGCGCGCGGCGCGGCGAGCTGCGCGTGGCCGGGCTGCGCTTCTCCCACGACCGGCGGTGCCCGCCGGAGCGGCTGCTCGGGCTGCGCCGCGCGCTCGGCGCCGCCTTCGACCTCATCGAGATCGACTCCGGCCCGGGCAACCCGTACGGGCTTTCGCCCGACGCGCACCACGTGCTCACCACCGGCTACGTCGACCGGCCCGGCCACCCGACCGTGCTGGCGCTGGCGCGCGTGGTGAACCTCATCCGCTCCCGCGTCGCCCCCGAGGAGCCCTAGACGAGCGGCCGACCACCCGGGCCGCTCGCGCTGACGGCTGATCGATCGCCGTGCCGTACCGGCGGCCGGGCGCGGCGCCGCTTGGACCGGCGGACCGCCGCGGCGGCGAGTACGGCCAGGGCGGGGAAGGTGAGCGTCGCCCCCGCCGCCCAGTCGGCCGCACCGGTCCACAGCCAGCCTGCGAAGCCGCAGGCCGCGGCGATGAGCAGGGCGGCCCTGCGCACCCCGGTCACGCCGGTCAGGCCGGGTCGCCAGGGTCTGCGACGGGGAGGCCGACGTGCCGCTCCAGGCGTTCGAGCCGCTCGAGCAGCGGCGCCAGCTCCCGCCGTACGGCGGCGGCCACGGCCGCGCCCGCGCCGGGGGATGCGGCGGCGGTCGCGCCGGTCTGGGCGCGCAGGTGGACGTATCCGGCCAGGGCCGCGGTGACCGCCCGGCGGGTCAGGCGCATCTCGGCGCCGAGCCCGCGCAGGATCCGCCCGCCGGCACCGTCGGGTTCGGCGATCAGGCCGAGCAGCAGGTGCTCGCAGCCCACGTAGTTGTGGCCGAGCGCGGTCGCCTCGGTGACGGCGAGCTCCAGGGCGTTGGCCGCGTCGGGGGTGAAGCGCCGGGCGCCGTCCGGCACACCGGAATCGGGCGCGGCGGCCGCGCCGCCGTTCCCGCCGTGAGTGGCCAGGGCCTCCTCGATCCGAGCCGGGTCGATGTCGATCGCCCGCAGCACGTGCAGGGCGAGGTTGGTGCCCTCGGCGACCAGCGCACCGAGCAGGTGCTCGGTGCCGACACCGGGCGCTCCGGCCGCCCGCGACCGCTCCACGGCGAGCTTGAGGACCTGCCGGGTGCGCTGGGTGCACTGGCCGAGCAGCTCGGTGGCGCCGCGGTCCTCCAGGTCGCCCATCGCCACCTCCCGGATCGCCGTCACTCGGCGAACCGCCTGCTCGAGCGCCCGCTGGCACACGGCCGAGACGGGGATGTTCGCCGCCTTGACCGCCTCCGCCAGATCATCCGGCAGATAGACGTTGATCTTCGGCATCACCGCGGCCCTCTCTGGGGTTACATATTGGGGTTATGAACGGGTTACACACACACTGTAACCCCAACATGCCCCCTGTGTCCTCGGCGCGCCGGAACTCTCGTGGCGAACACGGACAGGCCGCGCGGTGAAAGCTTCCGGCACGGACCGCTCCGCGAAAAGCCGAGGTGGCCGGAGCCGGACGGGGCCCGGCGCTTCGCCGGACCCGGCGTCCGGAATGTTGGTAACGTCGCGTTCGTGCGCACGATCGACTGGGTCGACGGAGCCATCGAGCTCATCGATCAGACCCGGCTGCCCGACGAGTGCGTGACGCTGCGCATCGAGACCGTCGACGAACTGATCGACGCGATCCGCCGGCTGGCCGTACGCGGCGCGCCCGCGCTCGGCGTGGCCGGGGCGCTCGGCGTCGCGCTCGCCGCGGCCACGTGCGCCGACCCGGCCGAGGCGGTCGCCCGGCTGCGCGCCGCCCGGCCGACCGCGGTGAATTTGGCCTGGGGCGTGGACCGGGCGGCGGCCCACCTGCCCGACTTCGACGCCGTGCTCGCCGAGGCGCTGCGGATCCGCGACGACGACATCGCCGCCTGCCGCTCGATGGGCGAGTACGGCGCGGACCTGCTCGCCGAGCTCGCCCCCACGCCGGTGCGGGTGATGACGATCTGCAACACCGGCGGCCTCGCCACGGTCGAGCGCGGCACCGCGCTCGGCGTGATCCAGACGCTACACGAGCGCGGCGCGCTCGCCGAGGCCGTCGCGCTCGAGACCCGGCCGCTGCTGCAGGGCGCGCGGCTCACCGCCTGGGAGCTCGCCCGCATGGGCGCCCCGCACCGGCTCGTCGTCGACGCGGCCGGGCCGTACCTGCTCGCCCGCGGGTACGCCGACGCCGTGCTCATCGGCGCGGACCGGATCGCGGCGAACGGCGACACCGCCAACAAGATCGGCTCGTACGCGCTCGCGCTCGGCGCCCGGCGCGCCGGGGTGCCGTTCATCGTGGTCGCCCCGGAGACCACCGTCGACATGGCCACCCCGTCCGGGGACGCGATCGCGATCGAGGACCGGGGCGCGGCCGAGGTCGTCGCGGTCCGGGGCGTGCGGCTCGCCCCGCCCGGCACCGACGCGATCAACCCCGCGTTCGACGTCACCCCGCACGACCTCATCACCGCGATCGTCACCGACCGCCGGGTGATCCGCCTCGACCGCGGCGAGACCCTCGCCTCCGTGCCGCCGCGGGAACGCCGGGCGACGCCCGCCGGGTGACCGCCGCACCACGCAGACAGATCCCCCACAGCCAGGAGAGTCCCCGTGAGCATCGACCTCGTGTCGCGCCGAGAGTGGGGAGCCCGGTCCCCCAAGGGCTCCCACACCACCCTGAGGTCCACCAAGGGCGTCAAGGTCCACTACACCGGAAGCCGTGTCGACCCGGCGATCGTCGACGACCACGCCAAGTGCGCCGCCCTGGTCCGGCAGATCCAGAACGGCCACATGGACGGCAACGGGTGGATCGACATCGGCTACAACCTGGCGGTCTGTCCCCACCGGAAGGTCTTCGTCGGAAGGGGGCCGAACCGGTTACCCGCGGCCAACGGACCCGGCCTCAACACCGGCCACTACGCGGTGCTCGGCCTCGTCGGCTCGTCCGGCCTCGTCGTCCCGCCCGACGACATGCTCCACGGCATCCGCGACGCGATCGAGTACCTGCGCGAGGTCGGCGGGGCGGGCCCGGAGATCAAGGGCCACCGCGACGGCTACGCCACCGAGTGCCCCGGCGAGCACCTGTACGCCTGGGTGAGGCGCGGCGCCCCCCGCCCGGGCGGCGGGGCGCAGCCCGGGCCCGGCACGGGCGTCCCGCCGTGGCCGGGCCGGCTGCTGGCGTACCCGCCGGTGATGTACGGCGACGACGTGCGCGCCTGGCAGCAACGGCTGCGCGAGCTCGGCTACGAGCTCGAGGTGGACGGCGCGTACGGCCCGCAGACCCGCGACGTCACGATCAAGTTCCAGCGCGACCGCGGCCTGACCGTGGACGGCATCGTGGGGCCGGAGAGCTGGTACGCGGCCTTCGCCGAGGTCTGACCGCACCCCGCCCGCGGGCAACCGGGCGGTGAGTTGGAAACATGGACAAATACCCGGCCAAGTCCCCTGAAATGAGGAATTCGCCGGGACGAGCCGGAAACCGACCCCGTGGTCGGTCGGGGCTCCGGGCATGCCTACTATCCAGGCATGACAGTGCCGTCCGAGGACCTTCAGCTCGCCGCCGACTTCCCGCCGGCCACCAGGGACCGCTGGCGAGAGCTCGCGCTGGCGGTACTGCGCAAATCCGTCGACACCGACGACCCGGAAGCGGCGCTCGCCACCCGCACCTACGACGGGATCACGCTGCGCCCGCTGTACGACATCGACGACCTGCCCGACCGACCGGCCGGTCTGCCCGGGCTGCCGCCGTACACCCGGGGCGGGCGGCCGGAGGGCGCGGTCGTCGCCGGCTGGGACGTGCGGCAGCGGCACGCGCACCCCGACCCCGCGGTCACCCGCGAGGCCGTGCTCACCGACCTGGAGAACGGCGCCACCTCGCTGTGGTTCGTGCTCGGCGAGGGCGCGCTCGACCCGGCGGCGCTGCCCGCCGTGCTCGACAAGGTCCACCTCGACCTCGCCCCCGTCGTGCTGGAGGCGGGCCCGGCCACCGCCGAGGCCGCCGAGACCCTGCTGCGGCTGATCGCCGAGCGGGACGTCGTCCCCGCGGGCGGCAACCTCGGCGCCGACCCGATCGGCCTGCGCGCCCGGCTCGGGGCCGTGCCCGACGGCGCCGGCCTCGACCTCGCGGTACGGCTGGCGCGGCGCTGCGCCGCCGACCACCCCACGCTGCGCGCGATCACCGTGGACGCCACGCCGTACCACGACGCGGGCGGCAGCCACGCCGAGGAGCTCGGCTGCTCGCTCGCGGCCGGGGTCGCCTACCTGCGGGCGCTCACCGACGGCGGGCTGAGCCTGCCCGAGGCGCTCGGCCAGCTCGAGTTCCGCTACGCGGTCACCGCCGACCAGTTCCTGTCGATCGCGAAGCTGCGGGCGGCGCGGCTGCTGTGGGCGCGGGTCGCCGAGGCGTGCGGCGCGCCCGAGCACGGGGCGCAGCGGCAGCACGCGGTCACCTCCTCGCCGATGATGACCGTGCGCGACCCGTGGGTGAACATGCTGCGCACCACCGTGGCCTGCTTCGCCGCGGGCGTGGGCGGCGCGGACGCGGTCACCGTGCAGCCGTTCGACGTGCGGCTCGGCCTGCCCGACGCGTTCTCCCGGCGGATCGCCCGCAACACCTCGCTGCTGCTGATCGAGGAGTCCGGGGTGGGCCGGGTGGTCGACCCGGCCGGGGGCTCGTGGTTCGTGGAGCGGCTCACCGTCGAGCTCGCCGAGAAGGCCTGGGAGTGGTTCCAGGAGATCGAGCGGGCCGGCGGCGCGATGGCCGCGCTGGAGGAGCTGATCCCGCGGCGGCTCGCGGACACCTGGGCGCGGCGCGCCGAGGCGATCGCGCACCGCCGCGACCCGATCACCGGGGTGAGCGAGTTCCCCGACCTGGCGGAGAAGCCGCTGGAGCGCGAGCCGTACCCGCCGCGGCCCGAGGCGGCGGGCGGACTGCCCCGGGTGTACTACGCCGAGCCGTTCGAGCGGCTCCGCGACGTCTGCGACCGGCTGCCCGAGCGGCCGAAGGTGTTCCTCGCCACGATCGGCCCGATCGCCGCGTACACCGCCCGGGCGACGTTCGCCGCGAGCCTGTTCCAGGCCGGCGGCATCGCCACGGCCGAGGCCGGGCCGGGCACCGACCCGGCGGCGATCGCGCGGGCGTTCCGGGAGAGCGGGGCGCGGGTCGCCTGCCTGTGCTCGAGCGACGCGCTGTACGCCGAGCACGCGGCGGCGGTGGCGGCGGCGCTGCGCGAGGCCGGGGCGATACGTGTCTGGCTCGCGGGCAGAGGTTCCTACGACGGAGTGGACGGCAACGTGTACACCGGCTGCGACGCGATCCGCGTTCTGGAGACCACCCTCGACGACCTGGGAGTGACGCGATGAGCTCCGGCACCTCGGCACGCATTCCGGACTTCTCCGAGGTCGAGCTGTTCGCCGGCGGCGGCCCGGCCCCGGCCGGCCGGGACCGGTGGGCGCAGGCGGTGCGCGAGGCGACCGGGAAGGACCCCGAGGACCTGGTCTGGGAGACCCCCGAGGGGATCGCGGTCCGGCCGCTCTACACCGCCGACGACCTGGAGGAGATCACCGCCTCCGGCGAGTACGGCCTCGCCACCTATCCGGGCATCGCGCCGTACCTGCGCGGGCCGTACCCGACGATGTACACGACCCGGCCGTGGACGATCCGCCAGTACGCCGGGTTCTCCACCGCGGAGGAGTCGAACGCGTTCTACCGCCGCAACCTCGCCGCCGGGCAGAAGGGCCTGTCGGTCGCGTTCGACCTCGCCACCCACCGCGGATACGACTCCGACCACCCGCGGGTCGCCGGGGACGTCGGCATGGCCGGGGTGGCGATCGACTCCATCTACGACATGCGGCAGCTCTTCGACGGCATCCCGCTCGACAAGATGAGCGTGTCGATGACGATGAACGGCGCGGTGCTGCCGGTGCTCGCGCTCTACATCGTCGCCGCCGAGGAGCAGGGGGTGAAGCCCGAGCAGCTGTCCGGGACCATCCAGAACGACATCCTCAAGGAGTTCATGGTCCGGAACACCTACATCTACCCGCCCGGGCCGTCGATGCGGATCATCTCCGACATCTTCGCCTACACCTCCCGGCACATGCCGAAGTTCAACTCGATCTCGATCTCCGGCTACCACATCCAGGAGGCGGGGGCGACCTGCGACCTCGAGCTCGCCTACACGCTCGCCGACGGAATGGAGTACCTGCGGGCGGGCATCAACGCCGGGCTCGACATCGACGCGTTCGCGCCGCGGCTGTCGTTCTTCTGGTGCATCGGCATGAACTTCTTCATGGAGGTCGCCAAGCTGCGCGCCGCCCGGCTGCTGTGGGCGAAGATCGTCAAGGGGTTCGGCGCGAAGGACCCCCGGTCGCTGTCGCTGCGCACCCACTCCCAGACCTCCGGCTGGTCGCTCACCGCGCAGGACGTGTTCAACAACGTGGTGCGCACCTGCATCGAGGCGATGGCCGCCACCCAGGGGCACACCCAGTCGCTGCACACCAACGCGCTCGACGAGGCGCTCGCGCTGCCCACCGACTTCTCCGCCCGGATCGCCCGCAACACCCAGCTGCTGCTGCAGCAGGAGTCCGGCACCACCCGGGTGATCGACCCGTGGGGCGGCAGCGCGTACGTCGAGCGGCTCACCTACGAGCTCGCCCGGGCCGCCTGGGCGCACATCCAGGAGGTGGAGCGGGCCGGCGGCATGGCGAAGGCGATCGACGCCGGGTTGCCGAAGCTGCGCATCGAGGAGGCCGCCGCCCGCACCCAGGCCCGCATCGACTCCGGCCGCCAGCCGGTGATCGGGGTCAACCGGTACCGGGTCGCCGACGACGTGCCGGTCGAGGTGCTCAAGGTGGACAACACCGCGGTGCGCGCCGCCCAGATCGAGAAGCTGCGCCGGCTGCGCGCCGAGCGGGACGAGGAGGCGGTGACCGCCGCGCTCGACGCGCTCACCCGGGGCGCGGCGGGCGACGCCAACCTGCTCGAGCTGGCGATCGAGGCGGCCCGGGCGAAGGCGACGGTGGGGGAGATCTCCGCCGCGCTGGAGAAGGTGTTCGGCCGCCACGAGAGCCCGATCCGTACCATCACAGGCGTGTACCGGGAGGAGGCGGGCGAGGCGGAGTCGATCCGCCGGGCGCGTGCGGCGTGCGCGGCGTTCGAGCGGGCCGAGGGCCGCCGGCCGCGCATCCTCGTGGCGAAGATGGGCCAGGACGGCCACGACCGCGGACAGAAGGTGATCGCCACCGCGTTCGCCGACCTCGGGTTCGACGTCGACGTGGGCCCGCTGTTCCAGACCCCGGAGGAGGTGGCGCGCCAGGCGGTCGAGGCCGACGTGCACGTGGTGGGCGTGTCCACGCTCGCCGCCGGGCACCTCACCCTCGTCCCGGCGCTGCGCGACGCGCTCGCCGAGGCCGGGCGGGACGACATCATGATCGTGGTCGGCGGGGTGATCCCGCCCGCCGACTACGACGCGCTGCGCGCCGCCGGCGCCGCGGCGATCTTCCCCCCGGGCACCGTGATCGCGGACGCGGCCCTCGACCTGCTGGCGGAGCTGAGCGCCCGGCTCGGCCACGGTGAGCCGGCGGCATGACGGGGGGCACGACCGGACGTCGGCGCACCCCCTCGGTCGAGGAGTACGTCCAGGGGGTGCGCGAGGGGTCGCGCGCCTGGGTGGCCCGGGCGATCACGCTGGTCGAGTCGAAGCGGCCCGATCACCGGGAGATGGCCCAGCGCATGCTCGTCGAGCTCACCCCGCTCGCGGGCAAGGCGCGGCGGGTGGGGATCTCGGGCGTGCCCGGCGTGGGCAAGTCGACGTTCATCGACGCGCTCGGGGTACGGCTCACCGCCGAGGGCCACCGGGTCGCGGTGCTCGCCGTGGACCCGTCGTCCACCCGCACCGGCGGCAGCGTGCTCGGCGACAAGACCCGGATGACCCGGCTCGCGGCCGACCCGAACGCGTTCATCCGCCCCTCGCCGAGCGCGGGCACCCTCGGCGGCGTGGCGAAGGCCACCCGCGAGGCGATGGTCGTGGTGGAGGCGGCCGGCTACGACGTGGTGCTGGTGGAGACCGTCGGCGTCGGCCAGTCGGAGACCGCGGTCGCCGACATGGTCGACACGTTCCTGCTGCTCACCCTCGCCCGCACCGGCGACCAGCTGCAGGGCATCAAGAAGGGCGTGCTCGAGCTCGCCGACGTGATCGCGGTGAACAAGGCCGACGGACCGCACGAGGCCGACGCCCGCAAGGCCGCCCGCGAGCTCGCCGGGGCGCTGCGGCTGCTGCGCGGCACCGGCGAGGGCGGCTGGCGGACCCCGGTGCTCACCTGCAGCGGCCTGGAGGGCACCGGCCTGGACGAGCTGTGGCGGACCATCGTGCGCCACCAGGAGAGCCTGGAGGCCTCCGGCGAGCTCACCGCCAAGCGCCGCCGCCAGCAGGTCGGCTGGACCTGGGCGCTGGTGCGCGACCGCATCCTGGCCGACCTGCACGAGCATCCCGCGGTCCGCGCCATCGCCGACCAGGTGGAGCGCGAGGTCCTCGACGGCACGCTCACCCCGTCGCTCGCCGCCGACCGGCTGCTCGCCGCCTTCTACGGCACCGGCCGCTGAGGCCGGGCCGCGGCGGCACCGCCGTACCGGCCGCCCGCGCCGCCACATGCGGGCGGCCGGTGGCACGGTGCGGGCCCCGGGAACGATCTACACTGCCCGGAGTGACAAACGGCACATTTGTCACATTGGTCACAGGTAGCTCGGGGAAGCGAGCAAGCCGGGGACGGACGTCAACGCCGCCCTGAAGGCAACCATGGCGATCGACGGGGCGCTGGGCGCGGCGGTCGTCGACCTCGAGACCGGCATGTGCCTCGATTCCGCGGGCGGTGGCGACGACCTGGACATCGAGCTCGCGGTGGCCGGAACGACCGAGGTGGCGCGCGCCAAGGCGCAGACGCTCGCCGCCCTGGAGATGGACGACAAGGTCGAGGACATGCTCATCTCGCTCACCCGCCGGTACCACGTGATCCGGCGGGCGTCGCGCGCCGGCGCCTCGGCCTTCCTCTACCTCGTCCTCGGCCGGCACCAGCTGCGCCGGATCGAGGGCGAGCCGGTGATCTGACGCCGGGTGCGGCGCTGCGGCCGTGCCGTACCGTCAGGCCGGCTCGGCGACCGCGAGCGAGCGCCTGCGGTCGGCGGGGATGACGAGCGGGGTGCCGGCCTCCGGGCAGGTGATCACCTGGCAGGGCAGGCCGAACACCTCCTCGACCAGCTCGGCGGTGACGATCTCGCCCGGCGCGCCCTGCGCGATCACCTTGCCGTCCCGCATCGCGATCAGGTGCGTGGCGTAGCGGCAGGCCTGGTTGAGGTCGTGCAGCACCGCCACGAGGGTGCGGCCCTCCTGGTGCAGCCGGGCGCACAGGTCGAGCACCTCGATCTGGTGGGCGATGTCGAGGTAGGTCGTCGGCTCGTCGAGCAGCAGGATCGGGGTCTCCTGGGCGAGCACGAGCGCGAGCCAGACGCGCTGCCGCTGCCCGCCGGAGAGCTCGTCGACCGGCCGGTCGGCGAGCTCGGCGACGCCGACCGCCTCCATCGCCGCGGTCACCGCGCGCTCGTCCTCGCGCGACCACTGCCGCAGCAGCCCCTGGTACGGGTACCTGCCGCGGCCGACCAGGTCGGCGACGGTGATCCCCTCCGGCGTGATCGGGGTCTGGGGCAGCAGGCCCAGCCGGCGCGCCACCTGCTTGGCCGGGAGCCCGCCGATCGGCTCGTCGTCGAGGTAGACGACGCCCGCGCGCGGCTTGAGCAGCCGGGCGAGCGCGCGGAGCAGGGTCGACTTGCCGCACGCGTTCGGCCCGACGATGACCGTGAACGACCCGTCGATGATCTCGACACCCAGATGCTCGGCCACCACGCGCTGCTCGTAGGCGAGCGTGAGGTCGGTCGCGCGCAACCTGCTCATCCACGTCCCTTCCGTGCTGTGCCCGGCGGTTGCCGGCGAGCCCGCCGGGGTCCCGCGGGGCGCGGGTGCCGCCTCGGGCGAGGGCGATCAGGATTAGCTTAGCCTAAGCTAACTAGGCCCTCACAGGGGGGTTGTGGGGAGGAACCCGGCACTCTGGGACGAGTCAGATTCACGGACGTCTTCCACTATGCGGGAAAGCGGCTAGTCGCCGACGCCGGAGTGACGCAAATCTCAGTGGAACGGTCTTGCCGTTGTGAAGCCCGTGAACAGCGAGAACCAGGGAGCCGGTCGTGCGTATCCACACCCCCCAGCTCTTCGACCGCAGATCCTTCCTCAAGAACTCCGCTCTCGCCCTCGCGGCCGCCACCGTGGGTTCCGGTGTGCTCGTCGCGTGCGGCTCCGGTGACTCCGGCTCGAACGGCGGCGGTGGCGGCGGCAACGAGAAGGTCACCTACCTCAGCATCCTGCCGCTGGAGACGCTCTCCCTCGCCCCCGAGCTGCTCGGCGTCGCCGGCGGGTACTTCGCCAAGCACGGCCTCGACGTCGAGCTGCAGGCCACCAAGGGCTCGGCGCAGGCGGTCCAGACGCTGCTGTCCGGTGTCGGCCTGGTCACCCGCGTCGGCCAGATCGACCTGATGACCGCGGTGACCAAGGCGAACCAGCCGCTGGTCAACATCGGCACGCTCAACCGCACGACCATGCTGCGGTTCGTCTACAGCAAGAAGAACCACCCGATCGAGAAGCCCGAGGACATGGTCGGCCAGACCATGGGCGTGCCGTCCGAGGGCGGCACCAGCGACAACGTGGTCTCGCTCGTGCTCGCCAACGCGGGCATCGACCCGAGCAAGGTCAAGCGCCAGGTCGTCGGCCTCACCCCGGGCACGTTCAACCTGGTCGAGCAGGGCCGGATCGTCGGCTACGTGGTGAGCACGGACACCGCCAACATCCTCAAGGCGCAGAACCCGGACGTCGGGGTCTTCGAGCCCGCCGAGTGGGTCAAGGCCGACTGCCAGTGCTACGTGACCACCAAGTCGGCGCTGCAGGAGAAGGGCGAGACGATCCGCAAGTTCATGGCCGGCCTGCGCGACGCGGTGGCCGCGATGGTCGCCGACGAGAACTTCGACGAGACGATCAAGGTGCTGCGCAGCAAGTACTCGTTCAGCACGCTCGACGACGACAACATCGCCAGGCAGAGCCTGCAGGCGGCCCGGCAGAGCTGGCTCGGCACCGAGGGGGCGGACAAGCTGCTCGTCACCAACGAGGAGCAGTGGACCGCCGGGTACCAGGAGCTGGTCGACGCCGGCCTCGTCCCGGGCGGCGCCGACGCCAAGGCCTGGTTCGACAACGGCTTCCTGCCGAGCGCCTGAGCGGGTGGACCGGCCGGGGAGGCGGCCGGATGGCCCGGCGGCACGTGGGGACGCCGGGTCGCCTCCCCGGCCACCGCGGGCCCGCTCCGCCCGCCCGGGCGGGCCCGCCGTACCGCCCGGCCCCGGTACGGCACGGCCGCGACAAGCCTTCCGGCAACCGGAAGCCGGGCTGCGCGAGCCCGCCCGCAGACGTCACGCTAACCAAAGCGGTAGAGCGCCCTATTTGGAGTGAAATGGACCAAAACGGTCGCCCGGTGGCGGGTGACGCTCCCGCCCTTCGCAGCGATCTTCCCGTGGGCACCCCGCGCTGGGCCACCCGGCGGGCCCAGTGGTTCGCGCTCGGCCTCACCGACGCCGACCTGGCCAAACCGAAGATCGCCGTGGTGAACTCCTCGTCCGGGCTGGCCCCCTGCTTCAGCCACCTCGACCCGATCGCCGCCGAGGTGAAGCGCTCGATCGAGGCCGCCGGGGGAGTGGCGTTCGAGATCCGCACCGTCGCCCCCACCGACTTCCTGATGAGCCGCGGCGGCCGCGGCGGCTACGTGCTGTCCGGCCGGGACCTGCTCGCCGCCGACATCGAGGCGGTGGTCGAGGGCGCCCGGCTCGACGGCATGGTCTGCCTCGCCTCCTGCGACAAGACCACCCCCGGCCAGCTCATGGCCGCCGCCCGCATCGACGTGCCCACGCTCATCCTCCCGTGCGGCTACCAGAGCCACGGCACGCTCGACGACGGCGAGCCCGTCGACATCGAGGAGGTGTTCCTCAAGTCGAACCACCTCAACTTCGGCGGCGTCACCCTCGAGGACCTGTGCCGGATGACCGAGCGGGCGATCACGAGCCCGGGCGTGTGCTCCGGCATGGGCACCGCGAACTCCATGCACATCGTCGCCGAGGCGCTCGGCATGACGCTGCCCGGCACCACCCCGGTCCGCGCCAACAGCGAGCGGATGTGGCGGGCGGTCCGGGCGAGCGGCGAGGCGATCGTGACCGCCGTGCTCGCCGGCCGCCGCCCCCGCACCATCCTCACCCCGGACGCGTTCGCCAACGCGGTGATGACCGCGCTCGCGATCAGCGGCTCGATCAACACGGTCAAGCACCTGCAGGCGATCGCCCGCGAGGCCGGCCTCGACCTCGACGTCTACGCCCTGTTCGAGAGGTACGCCGACACGATCCGCCCGCTCGCCGCGGTCCGCCCCAACGGCCCCGACCCGATCGAGCGGTTCGAGGACGCCGGCGGCGCCCTCGCCGTGCTCAAGCGGCTCGGCGACCGGCTCATCGGCTCGGCGGCCACGATCACCGGCGAGACCATGGCCGAGCGGGTCGCCCGCGCCGAGGTGCGCGACCCGGCCGTCATCCGCCCGCTGTCCGACCCGTACTGCGACCACCCGACGATCGTCGTGGTGCGCGGCACCCTCGCCCCCGGCGCCGGGATCGTCAAGCTCTCCGCCGACGAGGACCGCCCGATGACCTTCGACGGCCCGGCCCGGGTGTTCGACGACCCCGCCGCGGCGATCGCCGCGATCGAGTCCGGCCGGGTACGGCCCGGCGACGTGCTCGTGCTGCGCGGCCTCGGCCCGATCGGCACCCCCGGCATGGGCATGGCCTCCCAGCCGGTGTTCGCCCTCGACGGCGCCGGGCTCACCGGCAAGGTCGCGGTGATCACCGACGGCCAGCTGTCCGGCCTGGTGAACAAGGGCATCGTCGTCGGCGAGGTGTCGCCCGAGGGCGCGCTGCCCGGCCCGCTCGGCGTGGTGGCCGACGGCGACCGCATCGCCATCGACCTGCGCGCCCGCCGCGTCGACCTGCTCGTCGACCCGGCCGAGCTGGAGCGCCGCATCCGGGAGCGCGAGCCGCACCGCACCCCCGGCGACAGCTCGAGCTGGCTGTCGGTCTACGCCCGGTCGGTCGAGCCGCTGGCCCGCGGCGCCACCCTGCGCGGCAACGATCTGCCCACCTCCTGACCACCCGTCCGACCCGCGGTACGGCGCGGCCGTGCCGTACCCGCCTGGAGAAGCGATGCCCCACGAGCTCACCGAGCTGAAGGTCAAGACCGTCACCAAGCCGGCCGGCGACCCGGCCGAGGAACTGTCCGCCGACGTCTGCGTGGTCGGCGCCGGCATCGCCGGCCTGTCCGCCGCGATCGAGGCCCGCAAGCTGGGCCGCAGCGTGGTGCTCGCCGATGCGCTGCCGGTCCTCGGCGGCCAGTGCGTGAACTCGCTGATCGGCCTGTTCTGCGGCGTGTACGGCAACGCCCCCGAGTACCACCGGCTCACCCACGGCATCTTCGACCGGATGTTCGCCGACCTGGAGAAGACCGGCGACATCGCCTACAACCGGCGGCACACCATCACCGTCGCCTACGACGAGGTCGTGCTCGGCCGGTGGATCGAGAACCTCGTCTACGACCTCGGCATCCAGGTGGTGCTCGGCGCCTCGGTGCTCGCCGTGGAGAGCGACGCCGAGGCCGCCACCGGCGAGCGGCGCCTCGCCGCGGTCACCTTCGCCACCCGCCACGGCAAGGTCCGGGTGCGGGCCGAGGGGTTCGTCGACGCCAGCGGCGACGCCGCGCTCGCCTGGGAGGCGGGCCTGCCGTGCCGGATCCCCGAGCGCACCATCTACGGGTCCCAGCAGGTCCGGGTGGAGAACCTGCGCACCGAGAACCGGCCCGAGCCCGCCGAGCTCGTCGCGGCGATCAAGGCGAACGCCGAGCGCTACGACCTGCCCCGCCTGGAGGGCCTGGCGTTCTTCTTCCAGGGCCGCGACTGGGCGGTGCTCAACATGACCCACGTCGAGTCCCCGCTGGAGGCGGTGCGCGCCTCCCGGGCCCAGCTCGAGGGCCGCGCCCAGGCCGACCGGGTGGTGCGGTTCCTGCGCGAGGTGTTCCCCGAGACCTTCGGCGAGGCCCGGGTCCGCTCCTACGGCTTCCCCGGCCGCCGCCAGACCCGCTGGCTCGCCGCCGTGCACCAGCTCACCGTGGACGAGGTGCGCTCCGGCCACCGCTTCCCGGACGCGGTGGCCCGCACCGCCTGGCCGATCGAGCTGCACGACCGCATCGAGGGCTACGTGTGGGAGGAGTTCGGCCCCGACCACGTGCACTACGTGCCGCTGCGCAGCCTGCTCGCCCCGGGCGTGCACAACATGGTCGCCGCCGGGCGGTGCGTGGACGGCGACGCCGCCGCGCTGTCGAGCGTGCGCGTGATGGGCCCGTGCGCCGCGATGGGCTTCGCCGCCGCCCACGCCCTCGACCTCGCCTCCGGCGGCGGCAGCGTGCACGAGATCGACCTCGCCGCGCTGCGGGAGCGGGTGCACGAGAACGTCGACGCGTGAGGGAGGCGCGGATGAGACTGGCCGACGACGAGAAGGCGATGCTCGACGGCGCCGAGGGCCCGGCCGTCGCCGCCGCGATGGACCTGCTGGTCCGGTACGGCGAGGCGCTCGGGGCCGAGCGGCTGTGCAACGTGCGCAACGTCGCCGGGACGATGACCCAGCCGACGCCGGCGAAGACGAAGCTCGTGCGCGAGCACGGCTGGCACAAGGCGTTCGCCGTGATCAACCTCGACAGCGACGGCGACTTCGAGATCCCGCACATGCGGGTGCCCACCTGCCAGCTCCAGCACGGCTTCGGCGAGGACGCGCTCGGCGTCACCCCGTACCCGGCCGAGCTGGTCCGCATCCAGCAGGATGCCGAGGCGTTCTACGGCCCGCGCGGGGTGAACATCCTCGCCACCTGCACGCCGTACCAGGTGGGGAACCTGCCGGTGCGCGGCGAGCACTGCGCCTGGATGGAGTCCTCCGCGGTCGTCTACGCCAACTCGGTGCTCGGCGCCCGCACCAACTGCGAGGGCACCGCCTCCACCGGCGCGGCGAGCCTCACCGGCAAGATCCCCTGCTGGGGCAACCACCTCGACGAGAACCGGTACGGCACCCACCTCATCGAGGCCACCGTGCCGGTCGACTCGTTCCGCGACTGGGGCATGTTCGGCTACTTCGTCGGCGAGGTGGTGCAGGAGAACCGGCCGGTGGTCACCGGCGCCCTCGGCCAGCCCGACCTCACCGACCTCAAGCACTTCGGCGCGGCCACCGCCTCCTCCGGCGGCGTGGAGCTCTACCACATCCCCGGCGTCACCCCCGAGGCCCCGACCCTCGAGGCCGCCTTCGGCGGCACGGTCCCGGCCGAGAAGATCGTGTACGGCGAGCGGGAGCGGCGGCGGGTCTACGAGGCCCTCAACGGCCAGGGCGAGTCCTCCGACGTCGACTTCGTGCTGCTCGGCTGCCCGCACGCCTCGCTCGACCAGATCGCCACGGTGGCCCGGCTGCTGGAGGGACGGCGGCTCAACCCCGGCACCGAACTGTGGATCATGGCGCCGCGGGCGCTGCGCACCATGGCCGACCGCAGCGGCTACACCGAGATCATCGAGCGGGCGGGAGGCAGGGTGCTCACCGACTCCTGCCCGGCGATGTCGCGGGTGGCGCCCAAGGGCACCCGGGTGTTCGCCACCGACTCGGCCAAGCAGGCCCACTACCTGCCCGCGATCCTCGGCATCGAGGCGTGGTTCGGCACGCTCGAGGAGTGCGTGGACGCGGCCGTCACCGGCGTCTGGCGAGGGGAGCTGTGATGATCGAACTGCGCGGCCGCGGCATCGTCCCCGGCGTCGTCACCGGCGAGGCGCTCGTCTCCCACGAGACCATCTCCGGCTGGGGCGGCATCGACCCCGCCACCGGCACGATCATCGAGCGGCGGCACGAGCTGTGCGGCGTCTGCTTCACCGGCAAGGTGCTGGTGTTCCCCGGCGCGAAGGGCTCCTCCGGCTGGTCCGGGTTCTTCCAGAGCACCCGGCTGCTCGGCACCGCGCCGCTGGCGATGGTGTTCACCAAGGTGTCCACCAAGTCCGCGCTCGGCGCGGTGGTCACCCGCGTGCCCGCGGTCACCGACTTCGACCAGGACCCGGTCGAGGTGATCCGCACCGGCGACCTCGTCACGGTCGACGGCGACCGCGGCATCGTGATCGTCCACAACCGGTGACCGGCCGCCCGCCGCCGCCGGACGGGCGACGGCCCGGCCGGTCGGCCTCAGCGGTCGATGCGGGCGATGCCGCACATGCCCGGCAGGTCCTTGAGCACGGCGGGGTCGCCGATGGTGGTGAGCCCGCCGCCGCCCGCGATGCCCGACCCGTCGGGCAGGGCCCACTCGGAGACGTGGACGAGGCCGCCGCCCACCGGGGTGAGCCCGGAGAAGAAGCCGAGGATCTCCTCCTTCGACCGCGGGTACCCGCCGGTGTTGGTGCGGCTGTAGATCGACCGCACCTTGTCCGCCGCCTGCTTGTGCTGCCCGTCACCGAGCACGTGGGACAGCACCAGGTAGGAGCCGGACGGCAGGGCCCCGCAGAGGGTCTTGACGATGTCGTAGGCCTGCTGGGTGTCCTCGATGAAGTGGAGCACGGCCACCAGCAGCAGCGCGATCGGCTTGGTGAAGTCGAGGTGGCCGCGGATCTCGGGCCGGGCGAGCAGGGCCGCGGGGTCGCGCAGATCGCCATCGACCACGATGGTGTTGGGGCTGGTGGCGAGCAGTGCCTCGGCGTGCACCCGCACCAGCGGGTCGTGGTCGACGTAGACGACCTTGGCGTCCGGGTCGATCGACTGGGCGACCTCGTGCACGTTCTGCTGGGTGGGCAGCCCGGAGCCGATGTCGAGGAACTGCCGGATGCCGGCCTCCCGCACCAGCCACTGCACGGACTCGATCAGGAAGCGGCGGTTCGCCAGGGCGGCGGGCCGGAGCAGCGGCATGGCCTGGAGCACCTGCTCGGCCGTCTCCCGGTCGGCGGCGTAGTTGTGCTTCCCGCCCAGGTAGTAGTCGTACATCCGGGCGATGTGCGGCTTGCTGATGTCGATCTCGGGCGACGGCGGTCGCTCCTCGACCTGGTCGGCGGCTTCGGACGGCCGCCGGTCGTCCTCGGCGACCGGATCCGGTGAGCCCACGTTGCCAGCCCCACTCTGCGACACGGCGACCTCCCCGCCTCGAGCGACAGCCATGACGGCCTTTTCGGCCTTCCGGCCAGAGTCTGTGATCCTTAATTTCGGACAAGATCAGTATCTACCGATCGTCCGCGCGTGCAAGCCGTAAGGCCGTGATTCCGCGTCCGATTCTGTGTCCGATTCCGCTTCCGGATGTGCCGTCACGGCCGGGAGAGCGTCCCGCCTTCAGCGGTCGATGCGGGCGATGGCGCACATGATGGGCAGCTTCCTGGCCGCCTCGGGGTCGCCCAGGGACAGCACTTTGTCGCCCTCCGCGGTCCCCTTCGGCCGGTCGGGGGCAACCCAGTCCGCTCCGCGGGCGAGGCCGCAGCCCACGAAGGTGAGGTTGTCGAAGAAGCGGCGGATCTCCTCCTCGGTCCGCGGCCGCCCGCTGAGGCTGGCCCGATGGTAGACGGCCCTCATCTGCTCCAACGACTCCTCCTTGAGCCCGTGCGAGAGGACGAGGTAGGAGCCGGAGGGGAGGGCGTCGCAGAGGGTCTTGACACTGTGGTAGGCCTGCTGGTCGTCCTCGATGAAGTGGAGCACGGCGACGAGCAGCAGCGCGATCGGCTGGGAGAAGTCGAGGTGGTCGCGCAGCTCGGGCCGGCCCAGCAGGTCTTCCGGCTCACGCAGGTCACCGGTGAGGAAGATCGTGTTCGGGTTGTTGGCGAGCAGCGCCTCGGCATGGACCCGCACGAGCGGATCGACGTCGACGTAGACGACCTTGGCGTCCGGGTCGATCGACTGGGCGACCTCGTGCACGTTCTGCTGGGTGGGCAGCCCGGTGCCGATGTCGAGGAACTGGCGCACGCCCGCCTCCTGCGCCAGCCAGCGCACCGACTCGATCAGGAAGTGCCGGTTGAGCCGAGCAAGGAGGTGAACGTCCGGGACTACCTTGAGGACCTGCTCGGCGGTCTGGCGGTCGACGGCGTAATTGTGTTTGCCGCCCAGGTAGTAGTCGTAGATCCGGGCGATGTTCGGCTTGGAGATGTCGATCTCGGGCGACGGCGGCCGCTCCTCGAGTTGGTCGGCGGCCTGGGACGGCCGCCGCTCGTCTGCGGCGACCGGATCCGGTGAACCCACATTGCCAGTCCCACTCTGCGACACGGCGACCTCCTCGCCTCGACCGCCGGCCGTGACGGCCTTTCCGGCCTTCCGGCTGAATTTGATGATTCTTGATTCCGGGCAAGATCAGTATCTACCGATCGCCGGTGTGTGCAAGCCGTAAGACCGTAATTACGGGCCCGGATGTGCCGTTACGGCCGGGAGAGCGTGCGCTCTCAGCGGTCGATGCGGGCGATGCCGCACATCAGCGGGATGGTCTTGGCCGCCTTGGGGATGTGCAGGCTGACGACGTTGCCGCCGCCGTCGAGCGAGCTGTTCGGGGCAGTCCATTCCGATATGTGAGCCATGCCGCGGCCGACGGGGGTGAGGCCGTCAAAGAAGCGGCGGATCTCCTCCTCGGTTCGCGGCCGCCCGCTGAGGCTGGCCTGTTGGTAGACCGCACTCACCTGATCCATCGACTCCTCCTTGAGCGCGTGCGAGAGGACGAGGTAGGAGCCGGAGGGGAGGGCGTCGCAGAGGGTTTTGACGCTGTCGCAGGCCTGCTGGTCGTCCTCGACGCAGTGGAGGACGGCGACGAGCAGCAGCGCTATCGGCTGGGAGAAGTCGAGGTGGTCGCGCAACTCGGGACGGTTGAGCAGGTCTTCCGGCTCGCGGAGGTCACCGGTGAGGAAGATCGTGTTCGGGTCGGTGGCGAGCAGCGCCTCGGCGTGCACGCGCACGAGCGGGTCGTTGTCGACGTAGACGACCTGGGCGTCCTTCGCGACGGACTGGGCGACCTCGTGGACGTTCTGCTGGGTGGGCAGGCCGGTGCCGATGTCGAGGAACTGGCGGATGCCCGCCTCCTGCGCCAGCCAGCGCACCGCCTCGTTCAGGAAGCGCCGGTTGACCCGAGCAACGAGTGGGGCGTCCGGGAGTACCTTGAGGACCTGCTCGGCGGTCTGGCGGTCGACGGCGTAGTTGTGTTTGCCGCCCAGGTAATAGTCGTAGATCCGGGCGACGTTCGGCTTGGAGATGTCGATCTCGGACGACGGCGGCCGCTCCTCGAGTTGGTCGGCGGCTCCGGACGGCCGCCGGCCGTCCTCGGCGACCGGATCCGGTGAACCCACATTGCCAGTCCCACTCTGCGACACGGCGACCTCCTCGCCTCGAGCGCTCCCGGCCGTGACGGCCTTTCCGGCCTTCCGGCTGGATTTACTGATCCGTGATTTCGGGCAAGATCAGTATCTACCGATCGACGGCGTGTGCAAGCCGTATGGCCGTGATTCGTCGCCCGGATGCGGCGTTACGGCCCGGGAGAGCGTGCGTCCTCAGCGGTCGATGCGGGCGATGCCGCACATCCCCGGGAGCTTGGCTGTCTTGGGGATGTGCAGGCTGACGACGTTGCCGCCGCCGTCGAGCGAGCTGTCCGGGGCGGTCCATTCCGAAATGTGGACCAGGCCGCAGCCGACGGGGGTGAGGCCGTCGAAGAAGCGGCGGATCTCCTCCTCGGTCCGTGGCCGTCCGCTGAGGCCGCCGCGCTGGTAGACCGCGCTCGCCTGATCTGTCGACTCGTCCTTGAGGGCGTGCGAGATGGCGAGGTAGGAGCCGGAGGGGAGGGCGTCGCAGAGGGTCTTGACGGTGCCGTACGCCTGCTGGTCGTCCTCGATGAAGTGGAGCACGGCCACGAGCAGCATGGCGATCGGCTTGGTGAAGTCGAGGTGGTCGCGCAGCTCGAGCCGGCCCAGCAGCTCCTCGGGCTCGCGCAGGTCGCCGGTGAGGAAGATCGTGTTCGGGTTGTCGGCGAGCAGCGCCTCGGCGTGAACCCGCACGAGCGGGTCGATGTCGACGTAGACGACCTTGGCGTTCGGGTCGATGGCCTGGGCGACCTCGTGGACGTTCTGCTGGGTGGGCAGGCCGGAGCCGATGTCGAGGAACTGGCGGACGCCCGCCTCCTGCGCCAGCCAGCGCACCGTCTCGATGAGGAACCGCCGGTTGAGGCGGGCGCCGATCGGGGCGTCCGGGATCACCTGGAGGACCTGCTCGGCGGTCTGGCGGTCGACGGTGTAGTTGTGCCTGCCGCCCAGGTAATAGTCGTAGATCCGGGCGATGTGCGGCTTGCTGATGTCGATCTCGGGCGACGGCGGCCGCTCCCCGGGCTGCTCCGCCGCCCTCGCCGCATCCCCGGCCGTCGGCTCCAGCGAACCGCCCTTGCGCGCAGCGCTCTGTGACACGACCACCTCCGCCTGCAAAACCCGGCGATAACGACTTTTCTGGCGCTCCCGCCGAACCGGATAAATCCGGATAGCGCGCGCTGATCAAGTATGGACCGGTGGGTGGGTGTCGTGTAGTCAGATGAGCGATGCGCCGTATTACGGAAGCGCTCGTGGGGAGAAATGTTCCGCCCTTAACTGGGTAATACTGGCGAACATCCCGTTGGTCGGGCGGCCAAGGAGGGGTGGGGCGGGCCGGGGTTGCCGTCCGCCCCGCGACGCATCGGCGGCCGTACGCTATTCGGCCTTCGGCTCGGCCTCGCCGGCCGGGGTGTCGGCCTCCTCGGCGAGGTCGTCGAATTCGCCGTCGAGCACACCGAGGCGGAACGCCTCCCACTCGGCGGGGGTGAAGTAGAGCTTGGGCCCGTCAGGGTTCTTCGAGTCGCGCATCACGTAGAGACGGTCGTACTCCGCCTTGTGGGCGGCCCCGGCGAGCAGATCGGCCGTCTCCTTGAAGTTGGGGTCGGTCTTGTCGATGACCGTCACCTCGACGCAGTTCGACCCGCTGTGGCTGGACTTCCGCCACCTCACACGGCGTGGCTCGGTGTTCATGCGCGCTCCTCCTCCTTGGGCAGACCGCCCTGTGCGATGGGCATGGCGAACGAGGCAGCGGATCACCGCGTTCGGCCTGCAAGGTCGCCACGTCGCCGCCTCGATTCGTACCGTAGTCCTGATCGACGGATGTAAAGGCCAAGTCGCCGTCAACAGGGGATACGAATCGACCCCTCGCGCCGCCGCGAGGGGTCGCAGGGCCGTCTGCGGTCGGTGGCCGGGCCCGGGCGCGTCGGGTCAGCGGACGATGAAGACGCTCGTCAACGGCGCGCTCGTCATCCGGAGCCGGGTCGCCGCCGCCCTCACCCGCGTTCACCGTAGGCGGTGGAACGTCTGCCGGGACCCGGCCGTCCGCACGAGCCGCCGCCCACCTCGTGCCCGTGCTCGTCGGCCCGCACGACGGCCCGCCCGACCAGGCGGCCGCCGCCCGTCCCGCTCAACAGGTACGCGCGCTGCGTCCGCGAGCTGCTCACCCTGCTCGGCGCCACCGGCCGCCTCCAGGCCGCCGTCGCCGCCGCCCGCTGCGGGTGGCCGTGAGCCGTACGGCCTAGCGGTCGATGCGGGCGATGCCGCACATCCCCGGCAGGCTCCTGAGCACGGCGGGGTCGCCCAGGGACACGACGTTGCCGCCGTCCGCGGGGCCGGTGGAGCGGCCGGGCGGGGTCCACTCGGAGATGTGGACGAGCCCGCAGCCCACCGGGGTGAGGCCGGTGAAGAAGCCGAGGATCTCCTCCCGGGTCCGCGGATAGACCCCGGAGTTGGCGCGCCGGTAGACCGCGCTCGCCTGCCGTGTCGCCTCCTTCTGGCTCTCTTCGATGAGCCCGTGCGAGATGGCCAGGTAGGAGCCGGAGGGGAGGGCGTCGCAGAGGGTCTTGACCACGTCGTAGGCCTGCTGGGTGTCCTCGATGAAGTGGAGGACGGCGACGAGGAGCAGGGCGATCGGCCTGGTGAAGTCGAGGTGCTCGCGGATCTCGGGCCGGTTGAGCAGGTCCTCGGGGTCGCGCAGGTCGGCGGTGAGGACGATCGTGTTCGGGTTGGTGGCGAGCAGCGCCTCGGCGTGCACGCGCACGAGCGGGTCGTTGTCGACGTAGACGACGCGGGCATTCTCGTCGATCGACTGGGCGACCTCGTGCACGTTCTGCTGGGTGGGCAGGCCGGATCCGATGTCGAGGATCTGGCGGATGCCCGCCTCGCGGACGAGCCAGCGCACGGTCTCGATGAGGAACCACCGGTTCATCTGGGCACCGATCCGGCCCTGCGGCACCAGCTTGAGGGCCTGCTCGGCCGCCTCCCGGTCGACGGCGTAATTGTTCTTGCCGCCCAGGTAGTAGTCGTACATGCGGGCGACGTGCGGCTTGGTGATGTCGATCCCGGGCGCGGGCGGCCGCTCCTCGCCCTGCTCCGCCACCCGCACCGCGTCCTCCGCCGCCGGCGAACCGCCGTTGGCTGCGTCGCTCTGCGCCACTACGACCTCCCGGCCTCGCGAACCCCGGCCAACACGGCCTTTCTGGCAGTCCGGACGTATCCGGATAAATCAGTGATCCCAGGTGGCGATCATTATCCGTCGCCGGGCGGCCGCGTGATGGCAAAACGCCTACATCTCGTATTCGTGGCAGTTGTTGCGATGAGAAAAGAGTGGGCCAAAGCTGTTGATTTGTGTCGTAACGGCGCTCATCGGGATGATCGGAAGGTATCGGGTGGCTGTCGCCGGGAGCGCGACACCGTTCCGGGCCGGCGATGCCGGGCGGGCCGGTCGGCGCGTGGCGGTCAGCGTCGTCGGGCAGGCCGTACCCGCGATGCCTGTCCGGGCGACGACGGGGGCGCCGGCCACGAAGGGCCGGGCGGGCGCGTGACCGCGGCGGTCCGCACCCGCCCGGGTCGCATTCACCGGTCGATACGGGCGAGGCCGCACATGCCGGGGAAGTCCTTCAGGGCGGAGGTGTCGCCGATGGCGATGACGTTGTCGTCTCGCGGATCGCCGTGGGAATCGCCGAGGTGCCAGTCGGCGAGCCGGGACAGGCCGCTGCCGATCGGGGTGCACCCCTCGAAGAACCGGCCGATCTCCTCGGGGGTGCGCAGGGTGAGGCTGGCGGTGGCGCGGTTGTAGGCGGCGTAGCCCTCCGGGTAGGAGTCCGCATCGGGGCGCATGGCGTGCGAGATGGCCACGTACGAACCGGGCGGCAGCGCCTCGTACAGGGCGTCGGTGATCGCGTACGCCTCCTCGTTGTCCCGGATGAAGTGGAGCACGGCGACGAGGAGCAGCCCGATCGGCTCGGTGAAGTCGAGGTGCTCGCGGACCTCGGGCCGGTCGAGCAGGGCCTTCCCGTCGCGCAGGTCGCCCGTCAAGAAGATGGTGTTCGGGTCGGTGGCGAGCAGCGCCTCGGCGTGGACCCGCACGAGCGGGTCGTTGTCGATGTAGACGACGCGCGCGTCCTTGTCGATGGCCTGGGCGACCTCGTGGACGTTCTGCTGGGTGGGCAGGCCGGAGCCGATGTCGAGGAACTGGCGGATGCCCGCCTCCCGCATCATCCAGCGCACCGACTCGATCAGAAAGCGGCGGTTGACCCGCGCCGCGAGCCGCGCATCCGGCATGGCCTTCAGCACCTGCTCGGCCGCCTGGCGGTCGACGGCGTAGTTGTGCTTGCCGCCGAGGAAGTAGTCGTAGATCCGGGCGATGTGCGGCTTGGTGATGTCGACGTCGGGCGCGGGCGGCTGCTCGACGGGCTCGGCGCCCGGTGCACCCATGCTGCTCGCATCCTTCAGTGACACGACGACCTCCTGGATGTCGGCGATCCCGGTCGGCGGCCTCCCTCGCCGCGGCCGGGCCGGGTTCACTTGTCCGTGTGCAGTGGTCGAGCGGCGGGTGCGCCGGCCGGGCCGTCCGCGCCCGCCGCGGTCGGGTCAGCGGTCGACGCGGGCCACCCCGCACATCAGGGGGAAGCCCTTCAACGCGGGGATCTCGTCGATGGAGATGATGTCGTCCCCGTACGAGTCGCGATCGGAGTCCCCGATGCTCCAGTCGGCGATGAGGGAGAGGCCGCTGCCGACCGGGGTGAGCCCCTGGAAGAAACGGGCGATCTGGTCGCGGGTACGCAGGGTGAGCCCGGTGGCGGTGCGGGTGTTGTAGGTGGCGAGGGTCTTCTTCTGCCCCTCGCTGAGCTGCTCGGGGAGCATGACGTGCGAGAGCACCACATACGAGCCGGGCGGCAGCGCGTCGCGCAGGGTGTCGATGATCGAGTAGGCCTCTTCGTCGTCCCGGACGAAGTGGAGGACGGCGACGAGCAGCAGCGCGATCGGTTTGGAGAAGTCGAGGTGCCGGCGGATCTCGGGCCGGGCGAGCAGGGCCTTGGGGTCCCGCATGTCGGCCAGGAGGACGATCGTGTTCGGATCGGTGGCGAGCAGCACATCGGCGTGGACCCGCACCAGCGGGTCGTTGTCGATGTAGACCACCCGGACGCCGGTGTCCACGGACTGGGCGACCTCGTGGACGTTCCGCTGGGTGGGCAGGCCGGAGCCGATGTCGAGGAACTGGCGGATGCCCGCCTCCCGGGCGAGCCAGCGCACCGACTTGATCAGGAAGCGGCGGTTCGCCCGGGCGGCGAGCCGTACCTCCGGCGTCGCCTTGAGAGCCTCCTCCGCGGCCATGCGGTCGACGGCGTAGTTGTGCTTGCCGCCCAAGTAGTAGTCGTACATCCGGGCCACGTGGGGCTTGGTGATGTCGATGTCGGGCGCGGGCGGCTGCTCGACGGGCTGGGCGACCGGCGCGCCCGTGCTGCCGGCGTCCTGCTGTGCCACGGCAACCTCCTCGGTGTCGGCGATTCCGGTCGGCGGCCTCCCTCGCCGCGGCCGGGGCCGGGTTTCCTCTCTGCCTCCTGCCGTCGGGCGGTGGGCGCGTCGTTGCGCACCCGCCGCCGTCACGTTCGACGGTCGATCCGGGCCACCCCGCACATCAGCGGGAAGCCGTCGAGCGAGCAGTCGTCATCGGCGGGGATGACATCGTCCTCGCGGGGTGCGCTGCGGGCGTCGCCGATGCTCCAGTCGGCGATCGGCGAAAGGCCGCTGCCGAGCAGGGTGCACTCGTTGAAGAAGCGGGCGATCTCCTCGCGCGTACGCAGGGTGACCTCGGAGCTGGAGCGCTTGTAGACGGCGGCTGCCTCGTCCAGCGTGTCCGCCATGCTCTCGTCGCGGAGGCCGTGGGACATGACCAGGTACGAGCCGGGCGGCAGCGCGTCACGCAGGGTCGTCACGACCTCGTAGGCCCGCCGGGTGTCCTGGATGAAGTGGGCCATCGCGACCAGCAGCAGCGCGATCGGCTTGGTGAAGTCCAGGTGTTCGCGCAGTTTGTGCTGGGCGAGCAAGGTTTCGGGGTCGCGGATGTCGGCCTGGAGGACGATGGTGTTGGGCGAGGTGGCGAGCAGCGCCTCGGCGTGGACGCAGACGAGCGGGTCGTTGTCGACGTAGACGACCTTGGCGTTCGGGTCGATGGCCTGGGCGACCTCGTGGACGTTCTGCTGGGTGGGCAGGCCGGAGCCGATGTCGAGGAACTGGCGGACGCCCGCCTCCTGGGCCAGCCAGCGCACCGACTCGATCAGGAAACGCCGGTTCGCCTTCGCCGCGACCCGGACCGCTGGCATCACCCTGATGAACTGCTCGGCCGCCTCCCGGTCGGCGGGGTAGTTGTTCCTGCCGCCCAGGAAATAGTCGTACATACGGGCGACGTGCGGGATGCTGCTGTCGATGTCCGGCGTCGGCGACCACCGAGCATCGGACGCCGCTCCTGCCGATGATCGCTGCCCGTGATCGGGGGCAGAACCCGACAAAACCGCACTACCTGCCCCGCTCTGCGACACGGAGACCTCCCGCCTGGAGGGCTTCCGGCCATGGCGGCCATTCCGCCCCGGTCAGATATCGGTCAAAGCACAGCCGACAATGTGATCTTCTTTTTACCACTAGATGGGCTCGGTGCGGCATGTGTTACGAAAGCGTCGTGTTTTCGCGGCATGCGAAAGACCGGACGCGTCTGGCGGCCATGCCGGTGACCTGGGGCATGCCTCGTGCCGCAGGGTGGCCGCTCTGGCCTGCCGCGATGGCGGTCGGACAGGATGGGGCGGTAGGCGGGTGCGGGCCCGCCGCCCCGGGGTGGCCGGGCTACTCGCCGCGCGACCGAGCCGCGGCCTCGGCCTCTTCGGCGAGGTCGTCGAACTCGCCGTCGATCACGCCGAGCCGGAACGCCTCCCATTCGGCCGGGGTGAAGTAGAGCTTGGGGCCGTCGGGGTTCTTGGAGTCACGGATCACGTAGAGGCGGTCGTACCCGGCCTTATGCGGGGCCTCGGCGAACAGGTCGTCCGTTCCCTTGGAGTTGGGGTGCGTCTTGTCGATGACCGCGACCTCGATGCAGTCCCCGCCGTTCGAGCTACTGTGGCTGGACTTGCGCCAGACGCCGACCTCGACGCAGTTGCCGCCGTTGGAGCTGCTGCGCCGGGCCTTACGCCATTTGATGCGGCTCAGGTCTCCGTCCATTCGTCCTCCACCACCTTGGCTATCCAGTCTAAACTTGCGGGCATTGGCAGGGCGAGAGAGCGAATAGCCTCGAATCTGTTCGCGATCGCCTCCACGTCGCCGGCCCGATCGGTAACGTAGCCTTGATTGACGCCGTCGACATAGGCGAAATCTGTTTCTCCTGGCACGCTGGCGATTACGAAGGCGCCCTCAAGGCCGAGCAGTGCCTGAGACTCGATGGGAACCACCTGGAGGGTGATTCTCGGACGTTGTGCGGCTTCGATCAGGGCGAGGAGCTGCTCGCGCATGATGCGCTTCGTGCCTATCGGGCGATGAAGGATTCCCTCGTCCAGCATTACGCAGAGAAGAGGCGGCTTCTCGCGACGAAGTATTTCCTGTCGCTGCATCCGGGCGGTGACGATCGCATCGATCTGCTCAGGTGTGAGGTCAGGACGCCGGGAGAGGAGGCTCCGTGCGTACTCCTCTGTTTGAAGCAGCCCTGGGACGAGGAGCGGCTGCCAGGTCTTGAGCGTGTGTGCGGCCTCCTCGATGTCCACCCAGCGGTGGAACCAGACCGGGAACGGCGATTTCCGGGTGAGCGGCCACAGCCGCGTGAGGGCGTCATCCGTGCCGAGGGCGTCGTCGGCGAGCCTGGCGAACTCACGGGTCGGCGGACGCTTGCCGGTCTCGATCGCGCTGATCTGAGACGTGGAGTAGTTGATCTTCTCGGCGAGCTGCTCGATCGTGAGACCCGCTTTAGTGCGGTAGTGCCGCAGCTCTGAGCCGAAGAAGGTGAGCGGGCTCTCGGCCGGGTCGATTTCCCGAGGCGAGGGCATGGGGGAACTCCCTTTGAATCGGGGGCCGTATGCGGTTCCCACCGCTTCCCGTGCGTTCCCTCGCCGCCACCACGGCCCGCCATGCATTCCCGTGCCCGGCAGGCCGTACGGCGGCGCTCTCCGCACCGGCAAAAGCGGTAGCCGTTCGCTTACGAAGCGTAGTTGCCCGACGGCATCCTGGGAGCGCCAACGCCGAGAATTGCCGTCATCCGAGGACGCGTATGCCCTTTTATGTCCCCCAGTCCGAACGCAGGGAGCAGGACCAGCTCAAGCGCCTGGAACGCCTCGGCGACCTCCTCGCCGGCCACGGACTCCGCACCCGCGTGTATCGCCACGTCCGCCTGCGCCTGTTCCAGAACGAGTACAACCCCGTCCGCTGGCGCGAGCCCGTCCTGTCCGTCCATCGCCCCGACCCCGCCCCCTCCACACGCCTGGAGATCACCGTCAGCTCTGGCGATCACCCCTTCCGCGTCACCCCCGCCGGCCGCAGGCCCCGCTGGGCGTACCACGGCGACGACCAGGCCGTGATCTCCTTCGTCCGAGCCGTCCTCAACGCCTGGCCCGACGAACCCAAATCCTTCAACCCACCTCTCACCGACCCGAACGGCTACCCCATCCCAGCCCCAAGACCCGCCGACTGAGCCCGCCGCCCCTCCGCCTCGGGGCGGCGGGCTCCGGCCACCCTGTGCCGAGATCACCCGTAGGCCGCGACAGCCGCGAGAAAGAGCCCGAGAAAGGTCGCCGCAGCGCCCGCACCGGTGAGAACCGCCTGGGCGCTGCCGGCCCCGGCCGCCCGCGCGATCAGGTACGCCCCGCTCGCGACGTTGAGCGCAACCGACATCGCCAGCAGCAGCCCCAAGATCTCCGCGAGACTCACACGCGCCTCCCGTGGTCAACGAGCCGATGGCCGGCCCTTGTCGAGGGCCGCGCCCAATGGACGAAGCCGAGACTGCTTGTCCAACCGGCCGTCCAGCAGGAGTCGCATCGCAGTTTGGACACACGTGATCAGACGGGCTGGTAGTGCATTTAGGGTGAGTGCCCGGGGGCAGCCTGCGGTCCCCGGTGTCCAGGCAAGGGCTGGACACCGCCACATGGGCACGAGCGGCGAAGTGGGCCGAGTGGTGGCAGCGGGTGGGGCGACAGAGGACTTCGCGGAGCTGATCGCAGAGCTGGCGGCGTTCCGCAATGACCGTCTCCAGCGCCGGCCTTCGGACCGCACCCTGGCCAAGGCCGCCGACGTCCGTCCGACCACGGTCGGGGATTGGCTGCGCGGTAGCCGTTTCCCTCAGCAGATCGGGCCACTGTTGCGGGTGGTGCGCGCGGTGCGGGCGCAGGCCGAACGTACAGGGCTTTCCCGCGATCCGGCGGCGGCCTCGTTATTCGACGAGCAACGGTGGCGCGACGCCTACCAGGCCGAGGCCCGCCGCCGCGCGAACGCGACCCGCACCCACGTGCTGGCCGGGCAGGCCCACACCGTGCTGGAGGGGTTACGGCCGGGGCGGCCGCTGACCCAGGTAACCGACCCCTTCCAGCTGGAGGTCCACCGCGCCATCGAGGTCGGCGACGCGACCGGCCTGCCGCAACTGCCGAGATATGTGCCGCGCGAGCATGACCGCCTGCTGCGCAAGGTTGCCGAGCGAGCCGCCTCCGGCACCAGCGCCATCGCCGTCCTGGTCGGCGGCTCCTCCACCGGAAAGACCCGGGCCTGCTGGGAGGCGCTGAACCTGCTACGCGACCGCGACGAGCCGTGGCGCCTCTGGCATCCCATCGACCCCACTCGGCCGGACGCCGTCCTGGCCGACATCGGCAAGGTCGGCCCGTACACCGTGGTGTGGCTGACGAGGCCCAGTTCTACCTCGCCGATGACGCGCTCGGCGAGCGCGTCGCCGCCGGCCTCCGCGAACTGCTGCGCGATCCCGACCGCGGGCCGGTGCTGGTCCTGGCCACGCTGTGGCCGAACCACTGGGCCACGCTGACCACACGCACCGATCCGGACCGGCACGCCCAGGCCCGAGAGCTGTTGGACGGGCACGACATCCGCGTCCCGGACGCGTTCTCCGAGACCGAGCTGAAGGCCCTGGCCGAGCACTCCGCCGAGGACCCTCGCCTGCGTGAGGCCGTCCGGTATGCAGCCGACGGCCAGGTCACCCAATACCTGGCCGGTGTGCCGGTCCTCATGCACCGTTACACCCATGCACCACCGATAACCAAGGCGCTGATCCACGCCGCCATGGACGCCCGGCGCCTCGGCGCGGGCCCGCACCTGCCGCTCGCCCTGCTCGCCGACGCCGCCCCGGGCTACCTCACCGACACCGAGTGGGAGCAGACCGGTGACGACTGGCTGGAACGTGCCCTCGAGTACGTCACGACGCCCTGCAACGGCATCCCCGGCATCCTCATCCCGGTCAAGACCGGAACACCTCGTAACCAGCGCAATCGCCGTGTGGGCACCACCCCCGACCGTACGGCTGCCGCGGACGGACAGGGACCCCGGTACCGGCTGGCCGACTATCTGGAGCAATACGGGCGCCGTTCCCGTTCGGACGAAATCCCTCCGATCGACTTCTGGACCGCAGCCGCCGCCCACGCTCCTCGTGCCGACCAGGCGGCGCTCGGCCGAGCTGCTCTCGAGCGCGGGCTGTACCGCGATGCCGCGCAACTACTGAAGAACGCCGCAGCCCAGGGCGATTCCTCCGCGGGTGCCGCCCTCGTCTCCCTCATGCACGCCGTTCGCCCGACCGATCGCCGCCCCGCCCACTGGGCTGCCACCCAGGTTCCTCTCACCGACGCGGACGGCGTGGCGCGGTTGTTGGACAGTTTGCGGGAGGCAAGGGCGGATGAGCAGGTTGCGGCGTTGCTGGCGCGCGATCCCGCCGCTCAGGTCGACATCGGCGATTCGCGTGATGTGCTCATGCTGATCCGCGGTCTGGAGACGGTCGGAGCGGCTGAGCAGGAGGCCGCCTTATTGAGGCGCGTAGCGGATCGGTCCTTCAGTGGCGCCGCCGAAGTGGCCTGGCAGCTGGACAACCTGCGGGCGATGGGGGCGGATGAGCAGGTTGCGGCGTTGCTGGCGCGCGATCCGGCCGCCCAGATCGACATTCGGGGTGCGTTCGGCCTGACCTGGCTGCTGGATAGCCTGCGGGCGGCGGGAGCGGAAGAGCAGGCCGCTGTGCTGGCCAGGCGGATCGTCGCGGAGTTTGATCTCCGTGACACTTCCGGTGTGGTCTGGCTACTGGAGAGGCTGCGGGCGACAAAGGCGCATGAGCACCTTGCGGCGTTGCTGGCCCGAAACCCGGCGGCTCAGGTGGACATCGGCGATGCCCATGATGTGACCAACCTGCTGGGAAAACTGCGGACCATAGGGGAACACAGGCAGGTGGCCGAACTGGCCGAGCGTATTGCGTCGGATTCGGATCTCGGGAATGCGGCCGCTGTGGCCAAGACGCTGGCCATGCTGCAGGCGTTCGGGGCAGACGAGCAGATCGCGACGCTGCTGTCCCGCAACCCGGCGGCCGAGGTCGAGCTGAGCGACGCCTTCGGCCTGACCAGCCTGTTGGATGGCTTGCGGGCGGCGGGAGCGGAAGAGCAGGCCGCTGCCCTGACCAAGCGGATCGTCACCGAGTTCGAGTTCATCGACCCCTACGGCGTGGCCTGGCTTCTGGGCCGGTTGCACGAGTCAGGGGCGCATGACGCGGTCGCGGCGTTGCTGTCCCGCAACCCGGCGGCTCAAGTCGATCTCGGCGATGCCCTCGGGGTGGCAGAGCTCCTGATCGTCTTGCGTGAGGTGGGGGCGAACGAACAGGTGGCGGCACTGCTGGCCCGTGATCCCGCCGCGAAGGTCTGTTTCGCCAGCTCGCTCGGCGGGATCCGCCTGTTCCACAAGGCGTTGGGAGCGGACGAACAAGCGGCCTCACTGATCCAGCGGCTACCCGCCGCGGGCCGGTTCAACGATTTCCTGCAGATCGACGACCATGGGGAGCGGTTCCGGTACGGGCGAGAACCCGATGGAAGCCCGGCCGAACCGTGGAGCTGGGACGACCTACAGTGATCAAACCACCTGACTTCAGCGGCGACCGTATCGAGGCGACGCGGCCACATCCCGCATCGCACCGCGCGGTTCATGACCTCGGCCCTTGCATCGATCTCGCTGCCTGGTTCGACCGGCAGTACTGCCTGACATGGGTCGGCTCCACATCTCTGGCCCATGTGGCGACCCGCTCCGGGGGATCCCTGCTCCCTTAGGCCACGATGACCGTGGAGGAGATCGAAGAAGAGATCGCCGGCGAGGCCTTTGACACGCCCGGGTCCTTGGCGCTCGTGGACAGGCTCGGCGACTGGGCCCTGATAGTCGAGCCGCTCGGCGGCGAGGGAATACGGCCAGAGGCCCTCCATTAGCCTGTCGGTCGATGGAGGGCGAGCATTCAGCGCATTCTCGGACTTCGTTCTCGACGTGCGCGTCGACTACGGGGAGAACGGGGAGCCGGTATCCCTTCCAGCCGATCCGACCTGGGCCCCTTCCACCGCTCGGCGATGACGGCGAGGTGACCGTCCGGAAGGCCGCCGCCCTGGCTTTTGGCGAGCGCATCTCCGGTACCCGTCTCGATGACCTGTGGCTGCGCTCTGCCCATCCGGTGATCGTGATCGTGACCCGGTGCCGAACTTCGTGGTCCCCTGGGATCTGCGGCACCACCCGGCACTTCGCGATGAAGACATAGCGGAGATCCTCGGCGATCTGAATGCGTCCCGCCTGTCGGCCGCCCTGGCGGCGATCGCCCGTACCGCGATCTTCGAATTGCAATGGGATGATGACCTGGCGACCGACGTCATCGAGGCGATCCTGCGGCATCCGAAAGGCGAAAGGGCCGGTCAGGTCAGCGCCCGGCTCCAAGAAATCGCCGCGGATCTCGAAGACGAGGCCAGGGGGACCCGCTGGGGCGTCGTGGCAGGGGCCGACGGCTGGGAGAAAGCTGATCGGCTGTCGCGACAGGCCGAGCTGTCCGGCTCTTCGGGAGCCTCGTGGAGGCGGATGACATCGATCAGGCGTACGCAGCAGTCATGCCGAGCGTGCTCGATTCAGTGGTCCGCAAACAACAGGCACGGGTGATCGTATTGGTGAACTGCGTGCGCCATATCGCCACCCGGGGAGGGTAGGCGGCCCCGGCGAAGCACGGTTCTTCGTCTGCGGCCGGGTGGAGCCATACGGCCTTGCCGTTCTCGGCTACTGGCCTGGGCGTTGCCGATCCCGGCAGCCTGCGCGATCAGGTACGCCCCGCTCGCGACGTTGAGCGCGACCGACACCGTCGGCAGCAACCCCCGAGAGCTCCGCGAGACTCACACCCCGTGGTCGACGAGCCGCCGGCCGGCCTCGCGGAGGGCCGCGTCGCATGGACGAGGCCGAGACTGCTCGGCCAACCGGCCGTCCAGCAGGAGTCGCATCGCGTTTCGGACACATCCCGGCGCGAAGGCCTGATCACGGATCTAGGGTGAGCATCCGGGGACGGTGTGCCGCCCCCATTGTCCGGACGGACGTTGGACGCCTCCGCGTGTGATGAGCGGGCGAGTGGAACCGGGTGTGATTGCGACCGGTGGAGTGGAAGGGGAATTCGCGGCACTGATCGCCGAGCTGGCCGCGTTCCGCAATGACCGACTCCAACGTCAACCTTCTGACCGCACCATGGCCAAGGCTGCCGGTGTCCGCCCGACCACAGTCGGGGAGTGGCTGCGCGGAGGCCGCTTTCCCCAGCAGATCGATCATTGCTGCGACTGGTGCGTGCGGTACGGGTGCAGGCCGAACGGGCAGGGCTGTCCGGCGACCCGGCAATCGCCTCGTTGTTCGACGAGCAGCGGTGGCGCGACGCCTACGATGCCGAGGCTCGCCGCCGCGCGAACGCGACCCGTACCCACACGCTGGCAGGTCAGGCCCGCACGGTCCTGGAGGAAATGAGGCCCGGCCGCCCGCTGGCGGAGGTGACCGACCCCTTCCAGCTGGAAGTCCACCGTGCCATCGACGTCGGCGACGCGACGAACCTGCCGCAACTGCCGCCGTACGTACCGCGCGAGCATGACCGTCTGCTGCGCAAGGTCGTCGAGCGCGCCGCCTCCGGCACTAGCGCCATCGCCGTTCTGGTCGGCGGTTCCTCCACCGGCAAGACCCGGGCCCGCTGGGAGGCGCTCAACCTGCTCCGCGACCGCGACGAACCGTGGCGCCTCTGGCATCCCATCGACCCCACCCGTCCCGACGCCGCCCTGGCCGACCTGAAACGCGTCGGGCCCTACACCGTGGTGTGGCTCAACGAGGCGCAGTTCTACCTCGCAGACGCCGCCCTCGGCGAACGCGTGGCCGCCGGACTCCGCGAACTGCTGCGCGACCCCCAACGCGGACCCGTCCTCGTACTGGCCACGCTCTGGCCGAACCACTGGGACACCCTGACCACCCGCGGCAACCCGGATAACCACGCCCAGGCTCGGGAATTGCTGGACGGGCACGACATCCGCGTACCAGACGCGTTCACCGGTGCTGACCTGGAGGCGCTGATCGAGCGGAGTGATGAGGATCCACGCCTGCACGAGGCCGCTCAGAACGCCACGGATGGTCGAATCACGCAGTACCTGGCCGGCGTGCCAGTGCTGATGGGTCGCTACACCCATGCCCCGTCCGCGGCCAAGGCATTGATCCACGCCGCCATGGACGCCCGCCGCCTGGGGGCGGGCCCACACCTGCCATTGGCGTTCTTGGCCGCTGCGGCCCCTGGCTACCTCACCGACAGCGAATGGGAGCTGACCGGTCCCGACTGGTTGGAACGCGCCTTGGACTATGTCACAAAGCCCTGCAACGGCATCCCGGGCATCCTGGTCCCGGTTGAAGCGGGTGCGCCTCGCAACCAGCGCAAGCGTCGTGCCGGTACCGGCCCCACCCCGCCCTCGGCAACCGGGCAGGGTTCGCTCTACCGGCTGGCCGACTACCTAGAGCAACACGGGCACCGTACCCACGCCGAAGAGATCCCCCCGATTGATTTCTGGACCGCAGCGTCCACTCACGCCTTCCTCACCGACCAAGCGGCCCTTGGCTACGCCGCCCTCGATCGAGGGCTGTATCGCGATGCGGCTCAGCTGCTGAAGAACGCCGCCGCTCAAGGCGATCCCCACACCGGAGCGGCCCTCGTCTCCCTGATGCGCGGCGTGCACCCACTGACCATCGCGCCGCCCACTGGGTTGTCACTCATGCCCTCCTGAGCGTCCCGTCTGGTGTGGCTTGGCTGTTGGACGGTTTGGCGAGGGTGGGGGCGGATGAGCAGGTCGCGGTGCTGGCGCGGCGAGCCGCTGCGGAGGTCGGTCTCGCCGATCCGTTCGGTGTGGTTCGGCTGTTGGGCGTGTTGGCGAGGGTGGGGGCGGGTGAGCAGGTTGCGGCTGCCGGAGCGGGCCGCTGTCGAGGTGGATCTCACCGACCCCTCTGGTGTGGTTCGGCTGTTGGACGGCTTGGCGAGGGTGGGGGCGGATGAGCAGGTTGCGGTGCTGCTTGCGCGTGGTCCGGCCGCTGCGGCCGATCTGAGCGATCCGCTCGGTGCGGCTCGGTTGTTGGACGGCTTGGCGAGGGTGGGAGCGGATTAGCAGGTCGCGGTGGTGGCGGGTCGGCTTCCTCCGGCAGGGCAGTTTGCCACGTTCATGCGGCTTGCCGATCACAATGAGCGGTTCAGGTTTGGGCGAGAAACCCGACGGGAGCCCCGCTGAGCCGTGGAGGTGGGACGACCTGAGGTGAAGCCAGAGGGCCGTTCAGCGAGTGACCTGTCGCCGGATCAGAGGCGGATGTGGGGAAGCGTTCCGCCGGAAACGGCGTCACCAGGCGGTGTTCTCCCGCGCACCCCGGCCGCTCTCGAGGGTCAGCCTTTCTCCGCGCCCATCGTGAGGCCGCCGGTCATGAGGCGTTCGCAGGCGAAGAAGATGATCACGATGGGGAGGGTGAGGACGACCGAGCCGGCCATGAGGACGGTGGTGGGGACCTCGATGGCGCCGGCGAGCTGGGAGAGGCCGAGGCTGACGGTCCAGCGGTCGCGGTCCTCGACGAGGAAGAGCAGGGCGAAGAGGAACTCGTTCCAGGCGATCATGAAGACGTACAGGCCGGTGGCCATGAGGGCGGGGAGCGACAGGGGGACGGTGACCCGCCAGATCGTGGCGAGCGGGCCGCAGCCGTCGATCGCGGCGGCCTCCTCGACCGAGCGGGGCACGGTCTCGAAGTAGTTGCGGAGCATGTAGACCGTGACGGGCAGCGTCTGGGAGATGTAGACCAGGGCGAGGCCCGCCAGCGAGCCGCGCAGGCCGAGCAGGCTGAACAGCACGAAGAGCGGGATCGCCAGCACGATCGGCGGGAACAGGTAGACCGCGAGGAACAGGAAGTGGACCTGGCGGCGGCCGAAGAAGCGCAGCCGGGCCACCGCGTACGCGCCCGGGATCGAGATCAGCAGGGTGAGCGCCACGGCCGCCACCGAGACGATCAGGCTGTTGCGGATGAAGACGCCGAAGCCCTGCCCGCCCTCCTCCTCGGGGGTCAGCACCTCGCGGTAGGTGTCGAGGGTGATCTCGCCGGGCGGGACGAGCAGCGCCCCCGGGTCGAGGATGAGCGCCTGCACGTCGCGCAGCGACAGCAGCACCATGTAGCAGAACGGGAACGCGCACCCGACCACCAGGCCCGCGATGGTGAGCGGCCGCAGCAGCCGCAGCGCCGCACGCTCCACCCGGTCGCGGGTCAGGCGGCGGTACGGCCGGCGCGGACGCGGCCGCCGTACGGCCCGCGCAGCACGAGGGCCGCCGGTCATTCGGCGCTCCGTTCCGGCCCGGCGAAGAAGCGCAGGTAGACGCCGAGGAACAGGACGAGCACGAGCGCGAGCACCACGGCCTGGGCGGCGGAGGCGCCGATGTCGTCGCGCGCGGTGAGCAGGTTGTAGACGCGGATGCTCACCATCTCGGTGCCCGCGCCACCGCCGGTGAGCAGGTAGACGTCGTCGAACTTGTTGAACGTGAACACGAACCGCAGCACCGCGAGCAGCGCGATCACCCGGGACAGCTGCGGCAGCGTCACGTACCGGAACCGCTGCAGCGGCGTGGCCCCGTCGACGAGCGCGGCCTCGTGCAGCTCGCGCGGCACCGCCTGGAGCCGGGCGAGCAGGAACAGGAACGCGAACGGGAAGTACCGCCACGCCTCGAACGCGATCACCGTGAGCAGCGCGACCGGCACGGTGACCCCGAGCAGCTCGCCCTTCGCCTGGGTGAGGAACCCGACCGGCCGGTCCCAGCCGAGCAGCCGGACGCCGAGCTCGTTCACGATGCCGTACTGCGGGCTGAGCATCACCTGCCAGACGAACGCGGCGGCCACCACCGGCGCCACGTACGGCAGCAGGATCGCCGCCCGGACCAGGGTGCGGCCGCGCAGCGGGCCGTCGAGCGCGAGCGCGGCGGCCAGCCCGAGCGCGATCGACAGGAACGTGCCCGCCCCCGTGTAGACCAGCGTGACCGCGAGGCCGCTCCAGAACCCGGGCTCGCCGAGCACGTACCGGAAGTTGTCGAGCGAGTACCGGCCGAACAGGCCCGTGTAGCGGATGTTGATCAGCCGGGCCTCCTGGAACGCGAGCATGACCGCCCACAGCAGCGGCAGCACGACCACGACGAGCGTGACCACGAGCGTGGGGGAGATCAGCGCCAGCCCGGTCCTGGCCTCCCGCCGCCGCAGGGTACGGCGGCGCCCATCGGCTCCCCGGCTCACTCGCGGATCCCGCGCTTGACCGCCGCCACGTCCCGCTGCGCCTGCGCCGCGGCCTGCCGCGGGGTGAGCGAGCCCTCCACGAGCGCGCTCAGCGCCCGCGGCACCGGCAGCTCGCCCATCACGGCGCCGACGAGCCTGCCGTGCCCCTGCTCGATGCCCCACCGCTCGATGTGGTCGACGCTCGCGCGCAGCCGGTCGAGCAGCTCGCGCGGGTAGACCTCGGCGAGCGGCCGGGTCCGGTCGACGCCCGCGGGCAGGCGGTCCCACGCGTCGGCGAACCGCCGCGGGTCGTCCCGGGTGCCGGTGCGGACCGGGATCTTGCCCTCGGGGGCCATGCCGAGCCACCGCTCGTAGCCCGCGTCCATCATGTACGTGACGAACCGCCGGGCCTTCTCCCGGTCGGCCTCGCGGGTGATCGCCCAGGAGACGATCTCGCCGTACCGGGCGGGCCGGTCGGCGTCGGGGCCGCGCAGGCCGGTGACCACGCCGGTGTGCCGGGCGAGCCAGGCGGGGTCGGCGCGGCACTCGGCGCAGCTCGGCAGCGTGTCGGAGCGCAGCCCGGCGAGCTCGTCGAGGATGAACGACGACCAGATCGCGATCGCCGCCTTCCCGGCGAAGTAGGTGGCCCGCACCGAGTCGACGCTCTGCGTGCCGGGCACCGAGTACCGGCGGGCGAGGTCGGCGTAGAACGCGAACGCCCGCTCGCACCGGGCGTCGCCGATGGTGACCGCCCCGTCCCGGCCGACCAGCGCGCAGCCATTGGCGAGCGCGACGTACTCGAAGGTCTGCGCGGTGAAGGTGTCCCGCGGCCCGACGGCGAGCGCGATGCCCGCCGTGCCGTCCCGGTGCAGCCGGGCCGCGGCGGTGCGCAGCCGCTCGTAGGTGTCGGGCGGGGCGAGTCCGGCGGGGGCGAACAGGTCGGTGCGGTAGAGGATGAGCTGGACCCAGGCGTCGCTCGGGACCGCGAGGAGCCGGCCGTCCGCCGAGCCGAGCTCGAGCGCCCGCCGCAGGAAGGTGTGCCTGCCGAGCTCGTCGACCACCCGGCCGGGGGTCTCGGTGTCGAGCAGGTCGTTCGCCTCCAGCTCCCGCACCGAGGCGAGCGGGAGCGCGCCGATCACGTCCGGGAGCCGCCCGGCCGCCGCCGCGGACCGCACCACCCGGCTGAACTGGTCCTCGGCGACGCCGACGAGCCGTACCCGCACCCCGGTGCGGCGGGTGAAGGCGGCGGCGAGCTCGCGCTGCACGGCCATCCGGTCGGGGAGGTTCTCCTGCGTCCAGACCGTGATCGTGTCGCGGTCCTCGGCCTCCCCGCCGCATGCGGCGGCGAGCACGGCCGCGACGGCCGCCGCGAGCGCGGCGCTGAGTCGTTTCGGCATGCGTCCCCCCGCACACGTCGCCCCAGGCATGAATACCCTCCGTGGGAAACCCATGGCACGGAGTGATCGCCTGGGTGCGCGGTGGGGCGGGAGGACGGCGCCCGGGGCCGCGGCGGGCGACGCCCCGCCCCGCGCGACCGGCCACGGTCGCCCCGCCCCGCGGACGTCCCGCCGCGGTCCGGTGGGCGTGCGCTCACCGGTACGGCACGGCGGGGCGGCCGGGTGCGGAGGGGCCGGGGACGGGGATCAGGACCGCTTCGACCGCTGGGCGAGCCACTCCTCGCGCGTGATCGCGTACTCGACCTCGCCGTGCTCGCTGCCGGGGATCGGCTCGTCCCACTCCAGGTGGAAGGTGCGGACGTGCCGCATGCCGAGCGCGGCCATGGTCGCGCGGGAGCCGGTGTTCACCGCCATCGTCTCGCCGAACACGCGGTTGAGGCCGAGGTCCTCGAAGGCGTACCGGAGCAGCTCCCCGGCGCCCTCGCTGGCGAGCCCCTGCCGCCAGTGGCGGCGCATGATCCGGTAGCCGATCTCGGCCTGGCCCTCCACCGGGCCCTGGTCGGGGCGGTGCGGCGGCTCCAGCGCCCACAGGCCGACGAACTCGCCGTCCACGAACCCGGCCCAGAAGCCGAGGCCGGGGGCGCGCTCGGCGACCGCGAGCCGTTCCCGATGGTCCTTCTCCACCTCCTCGCGGCTGCGGGGGCGGCCGTCGCCGAGCAGCCGCATCACCTTCGGGTCGGCGTCGAGCTCGACCTCGTGCTCCAGATGCTCATCCGACAGCGGGACGAGCTCGATGCGTTGGGTCTTCAGTTTTGCCTGGGCCATACGTCGTATCCTCGCCTACCCGCCCATAGCGGTGGGAGCGGGAAACGAAGGAAGATCGTCATTCCTTCACCCGGCGGCCCGCCCACCCGAGCGCGACCCGCTGGGCGAGCCACCCGAACGCGACGACGGCCGCGCCGAACGCGACGATCAAGGCCGCCAGGAGCCACAGCCGCCCGCCCTCGGCGAGCACGACGGCCTGCGCGTCGGAGATCCCGTTGCGGGCGCAGCCCAGCCCCGCGACCGCCGCGGTGACCCACCTGCCGCCGGTCCGGACCGCCCGCGGCGCGGCGGCGGTCGCCGCGGCCGGTACGGCCAGCAGCGCGAACAGGACCGCGATCGCGATCGTGCCCGGCCAGCTGAACTCCGCCGGATGCCCGACGGCGAGCCCGACCAGGCGCATCAGCACCCGGGTCGCGGCGCCCATCGCCACCCCCGCCACCAGCGCGGCCACCCCGGCCGCCACCGCCATGCGCACCACGCGCCGCTCCCGTACCCGCATCCCCGCTCCTCCCGCCGGCCGGAGCTCCGTTATATCGGCGGCGGGGTCACTCGCGATATGGCAAAAATCGCCGTGCGTCCCGGAGCCGCGCATTCGTCTCGTCCTCCTGGTCGGCCACGGTCGGCGGGATGACGCTGCGCCGGTCCGCGTCGGGGGTGACCGCGTTCCAGGCGCGCCGCGGGTCGGGCACCCGGCGCAGCTGGGCACGGGAGAACCGCAGCACCGGCCTGCCCGGGACGCCGCCCGCCACCTTGATGAGCACCGAGCAGGAGACCGCCACGTCCTCCGGCCCCCGGCGCACCGGGTGGGTGGCGGGCCAGCCCGACCACGCCACGTCGGGCAGCCGCTCGCCGGGCCCGGTCTCCAGCGCACCGGCGATCATGCTCCAGCTGCGGTCCTCCCGGGCGAGCAGCAGCCGCGGGCTGTACGCCAGCCAGCCGGCGTGGGCGGAGACCTCCTGGGCGAGGTGGAACCGCAGCCAGTCGCCCACCGCCACGTCGGTGAGCGGCAGCAGGGCGGGCTCGGTGCGCAGCACGAACGTGGTGTCGTGGTACCCGGGGGTGATCTCCAGGACCTGCTTGGTGATGCCGTCCTCGACCACCGTGTACGCCTCGACCCACGCGTCCCCGCTCTGCCGGCTGATCGACCAGCCGGTGGCGCAGTGCCCCTTCGCGCCCCAGCCGACCATCCCGGACGTGCCGGCGAACGCGCCGTTCGGCAGCAGGTTGCCGGGATCGGTGGGGTCCGTGCCGTACACGTTGTCCGCCCGGATCAGCGTGCGCAGGATCGGCAGCAGCGCCTGCGCCTCCGCCCAGGCGGCGGCCGGGCCGGGGTGCACCCCGTCCGCCGGGGCGACCTCCGGCAGCCAGTCGCCACCCGCGCCGCCGCGCGACCTCGGGTCCTCCAGGTAGACGTTGACGTCGGCGACGAGCACCCGCCCGCCGTGCCGGGCGCGGATCCAGTCGTTCACCCGCCGGCGGGTCGCGTACCGCACGTCCGACGCCTGGTCCGGGGTCGCCCACGCGGAGCGGCCGACCGCGCCGCGCGGCCGGATCGTGGTGACGATCACGATCGCGCCGGTGTCGGTGATCTCGCCGATCTGCCGCCGCAGGTTGTCCTGGATCATGCTCGCGGGCAGGTAGGAGTTGATGTCGTTGGTGCCCACCGACAGCAGCACCACGTCCGGCCGCATCGGGGCGACCTCCTCGGCCCACCGCCGCAGCGTGCCGGGGTTCTCCGGGGTCAGGAAGGTGAGGTGGTCGCCGGCGACCCCGTTGTTCGAGCCGCGGAGGAAGCGGCGGTGCCGGGCGTCCTCCGGATGGTGCCAGACGTCGTCGTTGTACGCCGGGAACAGCGTCTTCACCCAGGTCATCGCGCCCCGGGTACGCCGGTGCAGCTGGGCCGTGTCGCTGACCCGGGCGGACTCGGCGAACTGCGTGATCGAGTCGCCGAGCCGGGCCAGCTTCGGGCGCACCAGCCTGTGACCGTCCGCCGCCGGGAAGCGTTCGGCCGACGCCATGGGCAGGCCGGCCGTGCCGGCCGCGACCCCGGCCGCGAGGGCGTAGCGGAGGACGGCCCGGCGGGGGGTACCGGCCGGGGAGACACGGTCGATCACAGCAGGATCATCCCAGGTCCGCGGAGGTGGTCCGGCCGTTTCCGCGGCAACCGCCCGCGCGGGCGGCCCCGGCCCGTACCGGGGCGCCGCCGGACGGGGCGAAGCGGCCGGTGCGGTACGGCCCGGCGGGCGCGGCGACCCGGGAGATCCCCCGGCATGATCCGGCAAAGAGATGCCCGGTCCACGGTGTATGCCGGATTGATCCCGGATCGCGGGGGTAGCCGGTGGGAGCCGCTCCGACCAGCCGGGAGGGAACTGTGGGCATCGACATCGGACAGAGTCTTGCGGACCTCTGGCGGACGATCGTGCTGTTCGTCCCCAGGCTGGTCGTCTTCGTGCTCATCCTGATCATCGGGTGGATCGTCGCCAAGGTACTCGAGAAGGTCGTCGACAAGGTCCTCGAACGGGTCGGCTTCGATCGCGCCGTGGAGCGCAGCGGCGTCGGCCGCGTGTTCGAGGGCGGCCGGTACGACGCGAGCAGCCTGATCGCGCGCATCGTGTTCTATGCGATCCTCCTGATCACGCTGCAGCTCGCGTTCAGCGTCTTCGGTCCCAACCCGGTCTCGAACCTGCTCACCGCGGTCGTGGCCTGGCTGCCGCTGGCCATCGTCGCGATCATCATTCTGGTGGTCGCGGGGGCGATCGCGGGCGCGGTGAAGGACATCATCACCGGCATGCTCGGCGGCACGTCGTACGGCCGGTGGATCGGCGTGGCGGCCGCCGTGTTCATCTGGGCGCTCGGCATCATCGCCGCGCTCAACCAGGTCGGCATCGCCACCGCCGTCACCACCCCGATCCTGGTGACCGTGCTCGCCACCGTCGGCGCGATCATCGCCATCGGCGTCGGCGGCGGGCTGATCCGGCCCATGCAGCAGCGCTGGGAGCGCTGGCTCGGCCGTATCGAGGAACAGGCGCCGCAGATGCGGGCGCACGCCGAGGCCTACACCCGGGGCCGTCAGGACGCGGCCGAGAACGTCCCCGCCGCGGAGGAGACGCCGGAGACGACCCACACGAGCACCACGCGTCCGGGGACGACCCCGGGGACGCCCGGAGCGACGCGGCGCCCCGGCGGGCGCGGCCCGGGCACCTGAACCAGGGCATCCGTACCAGGGCGGGCATCCGTACCACGGCACCTGTACCAGGGCACCTGAAAGGGCACCACACCCGCCGCGACCATCCGCCGCTCCTACCGCGACCGGGCCGGAGCCTCCGCACCTCGGGGCTCCGGCCCCGCCATGCCCGGCTCCGCGGCGGCGGGTCAGGCGGGAAGCTCGTCGTCGAGGTAGCCGAGCTCGCGGGCGAGCAGGCAGATCGCGGTGAGGCGGAGGGTGGCGAAGTCGGGCTCGCCGGTGTAGGTCCAGTTGCGCTCGCGCAGCTCGTCGACGAAGCCGAGCAGGTAGTCGCCGAGGGTCTCCTCGGTGATCTCGATCGTCTCGCGCAGGGCCGCCACGTGCTGGTCCACCGCCGCGAGCAGGCCCGGGTGCCGTGGCAGCAGCGCGAGCTGCCGGGCGCCCACGGTCTCCATCACCCAGCGCAGCGGTGCGGCCGACCATCCCTCCGGGTAAAGCACCGGACCACCATAACCGGGAAGACCGTCCTTGACCTGCGCGGGGGCGGGTCCGGCAGGGTCCTCGCCCGGTGGTGCGGCCACGACGCCCGGCGGCGCCGGGCCTTCCGATGCGCCGCCTGCGGCCGGGCCGCCGCACGGCACTTGGTGTGCCGTTTGCACTGTTTGCGGGGTTTTGTACCGATTTGGTAACTTTGGGGGTCATGTGCGGGCCGCCCATGGTCCGCCCGCGTCCGTAGCCCGGAGCGCGTCGTCCACCGGCGACCGGACGACGCCCGGCCGCCGCTTCCGCGCAGCGCGGAGCCGGGACCGCGCACCCACGGCCGATCGCAGCGCCCCGCCTCGCGGGCGGCGCGCGGCCCGCGCCGTAAGCCCGGCAGGCGGCCTGGAAGCCAAGGAGCGAAGCCCCCATGCCCGTGCACATCCCCGGCCGCATCGCCCGTGCCCTGCTCGGCGCCGCCCTCGCCGGCGGCATCGCCACCGCCGCGGCCGTTCCCGCCTCCGCCGCGACCCCCGCGGCCGCCGCGGGAGTCCCGGCCGCGGTCCGCACCCTCACCCCCGCCGACGCCCCGGCCGTGTACGCCCCCGCCGCCTACCTGGTGGACGTCACCGGCGGCCGCGAGCACTACGGCAAGCGGGCCGACGAGCGCCGGCCCGTGGCGAGCCTCACCAAGATGATGACCGCCTACGTGGTGCTCAAGGAGGCGAAGCCCACCGACACGGTCGAGGTCACCGCCGAGGACGTGCGGAACGCGTCGCGCGGCGGCGCCGCCGTCGCCGGCCTTGCGGCGGGCGACCGGCTCACCGTCGAGGACGTGCTGCACGCGCTGCTGCTGCCGTCCGGCGCCGACGCCGCGCACGTGCTCGCCCGCACCTACGGGCCCGGCGTCGACGCGTTCGTCGCCAAGATGAACGCCACGGCCCGCGAGCTCGGCATGCGCGACACCCACTACGTCAACGCCGACGGCATGCCGACGGGCGGCGGCGGGTACTCCACCGCCCGCGACCAGGCCCGGCTCGCCGCCGCCGTGCTCGCCGACCCGACGCTCAAGGCGATCACCTCGACCCGGTACCACGAGGTGCCCGCCACCGCCGAGCACGGCGCCTACTCGTGGCGGAACACCAACCGGCTGCTCGGCGAGCCCGGCGTGATCGGCGTCAAGACCGGCTACACCCGCGCCGCCGGCTACACCCTCGCCTTCGCCGCCGACCGCGGCGGCCGCCGCCTCGTCGGGGTGATCCTCGGCGAGACCAGCTCCGCCCGCCGCTTCGCCACCGCGGGCGCCCTGCTCGACTGGGCCGCGGCCCGGTCCGCCGACCGCTGACCGGCCGTCGCACGGGGTGAAACGACGCGCAACCGGCGGGGCGGAGATCACAACCCCGTGCGTGCCCAGGAGCGTTACCGCCGCGCACCGGGATAGGGATCGAGCCCGCCACGGCACGGGCGTGACGTCCCACGAGAGCGGCGAGGCGGGCCGATGGCCAGAGCGAGCCGATCCCGGGCCGGCCGGGGTACGGCGGGGCGCCACGACCGGATCCCGCGGCCAGCGGGTCTACGCACGGCCGGGGGAGTGGCTCATCGCCGGGGTGGCGTTCGCGCCGTGCCACGGCGACGCGGTCGAGGCGGGCACCACCCGGCTCCCGCCCCGGCCGCGCCGTACCGTGGACCGGCTCGACGGCGGCAACGTGCCGCGCGCGGTCGCGTTCGCCGGCGAGGAGGCGATCCCGCGCCGGGGCCGCGGGCGCGCGGCCGCCTCCCGGCCCGGTCCGCCGCCTGGCGCGGGCCGCGCGACGCGGTCCCCGCCACCGGGCCCTCCGCCGACCCGCCGCCCGCCGGGGCGGGGCCGTACGCTTGCCTCGACGATCACGAGCAAGCGGGCAGGTGGCTGAGATGATCTCGGTTTTCGGCAGCGTCAACATGGACCTCGTCGCCTACGTGGCGACGGCGCCCGGGCGCGGGGAGACCGTCACCGGGCGGGCCTTCCGCATGATCCCCGGCGGCAAGGGCGCCAACCAGGCGATCGCCGCGGCCCGCGCCGGGGCGCCGGTCACCTTCATCGGCGCGGTCGGCGACGACGCGTTCGGGCCGCGGCTGCGCGACACCCTCGTGGCGGCGGGCGTGGAGGTCGGCCACCTGCGCACCGTGCCCGGGCCCTCCGGCATCGCGCACATCGTCGTCGACGACGAGGGCGGCAACTCGATCATCGTCGTGCCCGGCGCCAACGGGCGGATGACCGGGCCCACCGAGGCGGAGCTCGCCGCGATCGCCCGCACCGAGGTGCTGCTGCTCCAGCTCGAGCTGCCGCTCGAGGCGGTGATCGCCGCCGCGCGGGAGGCGAAGACGATCGGCGGCGGCGACGCCGAGCCGTACACGGTCGGCGCCGGGCCCCGGCCGCACGCCCGCGACGCGGCGCGGGGCGGCTCGCCGGTCTCGGTGATCCTCACCCCGGCCCCGGCCCGGCCGCTCCCGGACGAGCTGCTCGGCGCCGTCGACGTGCTCGTGCCGAACGAGCACGAGGCCGCCGCGCTCACCGGGATCGCCGACCCCGAGCGCGCCCTCGACGCCCTGCTCGAGCGGGTGCCCGAGGTGGTGATCACCCTCGGCGCCCGGGGCGCGCTGTACGGCTCGCGCGACGGCGAGCGGCTGCACGTGCCCGCCGTCGAGGTCAAGCCGGTCGACACCACCGCCGCGGGCGACACCTTCGCCGGCGCCCTCGCCGTGGCCCGCGCCGAGGGCAGGCCGCCCGCGCAGGCGCTGCGCTTCGCCGCGGCCGCGGCGGCGCTGTCGGTGCAGCGGGAGGGCGCGAGCACCTCCATGCCGAGCCGCACCGAGATCGAAACGCTGCTCGCCGAGCTTGACCGGAAGCCGGGCGCGCGGAACGCTTGACGACCGTGCACCCTTATGTGATCTTGGACGTCTTCACCGACACGCCCCTGGAGGGCAACGCGCTCGCCGTCTTCCCGGAGGCCGCCGCGATCCCCGCCGCCCGCATGCAGGCGATCGCCCGGGAGATGAACCTGTCGGAGACCGTGTTCATCCTCCCCGCCGAGGGCGACGGCGACGCCCGCATCCGCATCTTCACCCCCGTCGAGGAGCTGCCGTTCGCCGGGCACCCCACCCTCGGCGCCGCCCACCACCTCGCCGAGCGGCTCGGGCGCGACCGGGTGGTGCTCGAGACCGGCGCGGGACCGGTGCCGGTGGCCTTCGAGCGGGACCCGGCCGGGCGGCTCGGCCGCGGGCGGATGCGCCAGCCCATCCCCACCTGGCGGCCGTACGAGCGGGCCGCCGAGGTGCTCGCCGCGCTCGGGGTGGACCGGTCCGAGCTGCCGGTCGAGCAGTACGTCAACGGGCCGCGGTTCGTGTACGTGGTGCTCGACGACCCGGCGCGGGTGGCCGCGCTCCGCCCGGACCTGACCGCGCTCGCCGCGCTGGAGGACGTCGGCGTGTACTGCATCGCGGGCTCGGGGACGCGGTGGAAGGCCCGGTTCTTCGCCCCGGGGATCGGCGTCACCGAGGACCCGGCCACCGGCTCGGCCGCGGGCCCGGCCACGGTCCACCTCGCCCGGCACGGCCGCATCCGCTACGGGGAGGAGATCGAGATCTCCCAGGGCGCGGAGATCAGCCGCCCCTCGACGCTGTACGCCCGGGTGCTGGGGGAGGGCGACCGGATCGACGCGGTCGAGGTCGGCGGCTCGGCCGTACCCGTCGCCCGCGGCGAGCTGCTCGCCTGACCCCGGGTCGCCGGGGACGTCCGGGTGAGTAAAACCCGCGCGCCGGCGGTGGGAGGCCCCGCCGATGGGCAGGTGACCGGGTGTGCCGCCCATCGGGGAGGAGTGCGACATGACGAGGACGACGCGTCGGCCGGCGGCCGAGGCGGTGACCTTCCCCACCGCCCGGCAACGTCCCCTCGACCCGCCCGACGAGCTCGGGCGCTGGCGGCGGGAGGCGCCGCTGCTGCGGCTCGCCTATCCGGACGGGCACCTCGGCTGGCTCGCCACCCGGTTCGCCACCGTGCGGGCCGTGCTCGCCGACCCCAGGTTCAGCAACCGCGCCGAGCTCACCCACGTTCCGGTGGGCCGGTCCGCGCGCGAGCTGTCGTCGCTGCGCTTCCCGCCCGGGATGTTTCTCCGCATGGACCCGCCCGAGCACACCCGGTACCGGCGGCTGCTCGCCGGGCAGTTCACCGTGCGGCGGATGCGGCTGCTGGAGCCGCGGATCGCGCGCCTCGCCGCCGGGCTGCTGGAGGAGATGGCGGCCGCCGGGCCGCCCGCCGACCTGGTGCGGGCGTACGCGCTGCCGCTCCCGTCCCTGGTGATCTGCGAGCTGCTCGGCGTGCCGTACCGGGACCACGACCGGTTCCAGCGGGACTCGGCGACGCTGCTCGGCCTCGAACGCGGCCCCGAGGAGAAGATCGCCGCCCTCGACGGGCTGCTCGCCTACCTCGCCGACCTGGTACGGCACAAGCGGGACGAGCCCGGCGACGACCTGCTCAGCGGGCTCGTCGCCACCGGCGGGCTCACCGAGGAGGAGATGACCGGGGTGGCCTGCCTGCTGCTCGTCGCCGGGCACGAGACCACCGCCAACATGATCGCCCTCGGTACGTTCACCCTGCTGCAGCATCCCGACCGGCTCGCCGCGGTGCGCGACGACCCGGACGTGGCCACGACCGCGGTCGAGGAGCTGCTGCGCTACCTCACCATCGTGCACATCGGGCCGACCCGCACCGCGCTCGAGGACGTCGAGCTGGCGGGGCGGACCATCCGGGCGGGGGAGACGGTCACGGTGTCGCTCGCCGCGGCGAACCGGGACCCGGAGTGGTTCGACCGCCCCGACGAGCTCGACGTGCGCCGCCCGCCGGCGCCGCACCTCGCCTTCGGCCACGGCGTGCACCAGTGCCTGGGGCAGCAGCTCGCCCGGATCGAGCTGCGCATCGCCCTCCCGGCGCTGCTGCGGCGGTTCCCCGGCCTGCGGCTCGCCGTGCCGCCCGGCGAGGTGCCCATGCGCACTGATATGAACATCTATGGGGTGCACCGGCTGCCGGTCACCTGGTGACGATATCGATCAGGAGGCGTGAGTCGATGAAGGTGAGCGCCGACACCGAGGTGTGCATCGCGGCGGGCATGTGCGCGCTGAACGCCCCGGAGGTGTTCGACCAGCACGAGGAGGAGGGCACGGTCGTCCTGCTCGATCCCGAGCCGCCCGCCGAGCTCGCGGACAAGGTCCGCCGGGCCGTGCAGATGTGCCCGTCCGGCGCGCTCAAGCTGCAGGAGTGAGCGCCCCGGCCCCCGGGTCCGCCGGGGGTGGGGCGCTCACAGCCGCAGATCCTCCCAGAGCGAGGCGGCGATCCGGGCACAGGCCACGTCCTGTTCCGGGGAGCCGCCGCTCACGCCGACCCCGCCGATCACGGCGTCGGCGTCCCGCAACGGCACGCCGCCGGGGAGGCACGCGAACCGGAGCGGCAGGCCGTACAGCTCCTCGCCGGGCGCGGTGAGCGGCGCCAGCTCGGCCGTCTCCCGGCCCAGCGCCACCGCCGTGTACGCCTTGGCGGGCGCGAGCTCGGAGCCTCCGATGCCGGCCCCGTCCATCCGCTGGAAGGCGACGAGGTGCCCGCCGCCGTCAACCACGGCCACGGAGACGAGGGCGCCGAGGCGTCGCGCCTCGCGCACGGCGACCTCGCACATCCGCAGCGCGAGCTCGAGGTTCATTGGGCGACCGCCATAGGGCGAAGATTGCCACGACACCGGCCGCTTCGCACCCCGTACCGGCACCCCCGCCGATCTTTCCGGGCGCGGGTACTAGGCTGCTCGCCCGCGAGCGTCCGCAGCGGCGGACCCCGGAGCGAAGGAGGCGGTGTGGCGGGGTGCGACCCGATCGGCGGTGCCGAGGCGACCCGGGACCACGACCTGTCGCGGCGTGAGGTGCTCGCCCGCGTCGAGCGGGTGGCGCGCCGCGCGCTCGCCTGCTACGGGGCCCCGCCCGAGGCCCGGGTGACCCTGATCAACGTCTCGGAGAACGCCACCTTCCGGGTGGACGGCCTGCACCCGGTGAACGGCGCGCGCGGCGCGGACGGGGCGGGGAGCGCGGTGCTGCGGGTGCACCGGCTCGGCTACCACACGCGGGCCGCGATCGAGTCCGAGCTCGCCTGGCTGGAGGCGCTGCGCCGGGACGCCGGGGTGCGCACCCCCGCGGTGCTGCCCGCCCTCGACGGCTCCCGGGTGGTGACCGTGCCCGACCCGGACACCGGCGGCGGCGTGCGGCACTGCGTCATGTTCGAGTTCCTGCCCGGCGCCGAGCCGCCGGAGGAGTGGCTGGTCGCGGGCTTCGAGTCGGTCGGCGCGATCACCGCGCGGATGCACCTGCACGCCCGCTCCTGGCGGCGCCCGCCCGGCTTCACCCGGTTCCACTGGGACTACGACGCCGCGCTCGGCTCGGTGGCCCGCTGGGGCCGGTGGCAGGACGGGGCCGGCGTCGACCGCGAGGCGCACGAGGTGCTCTCCCGGCTCGACGCGGTGCTGCGCGAGCGGCTCGCCCGGTACGGCCGCGGCCCCGGCCGGTACGGGCTGATCCACGCCGACCTGCGGCTCGCCAACCTGCTCGTGGACGGCGACCCCACCGCCGGGGACGCCCCGATCGCGGTGATCGACTTCGACGACTGCGGGTTCGGCTGGTACGTCTACGACCTTGCCGCCGCGCTCAGCTTCATCGAGCACCACCCCCTGGTGCCCGAGATGATCGACTCCTGGGTGCGCGGCTACCGCTCGGTCACCGAGCTCGCCCCCGAGGACGAGGCGGAGATCTGGACGTTCATCCTGTTCCGCCGGCTGCTGCTGGTCGCCTGGATCGGCACCCACGGCGGCGTCGACATCGCCCGCGAGCTCGGCGCCGGGTACACGGCGGGCACCTGCGAGCTCGCCGAGCGGTATCTGTCCGGCGCGCTCCGCTAGCCGCCGGACCCCTCCCGGCGGCCCGGAGAATGTTTCTGGAAATTCTCTGAGAATCGCCCTGAACCGCGATCGCGGCGGTGGCGTATCTCGCGGCGTAAGAGTTCGCGCGGAGCACCGAAAACACGCGCATGTGCACCCTCTCGTGCGAACTGAAAAGCGCATGCCGACGAGACAGGAGGCCTGATGCGGCCACGCATCGTCACGCTCTGCGCTGCGGCACTCGTCCTGGGCATCACCGGCACGGTCCCTGCGCACGCGACAACGGGAGGCACGAGCGGCGGTGCGGCCACGAGCACGCCGCAGACGACCCGCTATGCCGAAATCCCCCTTGTATCGGACATATCAGGCAAGACCAAGGTCACCGATCCCAAGCTCGTCAACCCTTGGGGCATCGCGATCGGCAAGAACCTGATGGTCGCCAACGCGGGCAGCGGCACCGCCACCGCGTACTCCGGCGGCATCGGATCGATCAAGAAGGAGGCGACCGAGGTCGCGATCCCCGGCGGCCGCCCCACCGGCCACGTCGTCAACACCACCGAGGACTTCGTGGTCAAGGGCCCGAACGGCGAGGGCCCGGCGAACTTCATCTTCGCCGGCGCCGGCGGCGTGATCACCGGCTTCAACCCCGAGGCCGACCCGAAGAACGCGATCATCGCGGCGTTCACCCGGCACGCCGACTACAAGGGCCTCGCCCTGATGGAGACGAACCGCGGCAACTTCCTGCTCGCCGCGGACTTCGCCGGCAACCGCATCGACGTCTTCGACCACGACTTCCGGAAGGTCAAGCTGGGCAGCCGCGCGTTCCGCGACCCGCTGCTGCCCAAGAACTACCACGCCTACAACGTCGAGGTCGTCGGCGACGTGGTGATGGTCGCCTACGCGCTGCGCGACCCGAAGACCGGCAAGTCGGTCGCGGGCAAGGGCAAGGGCTTCGTCAGCGCGTTCAGCGCGTCGGGGCGGTTCCTGCGCCGCATGGTGAGCCGCGGCCAGCTCAACGCGCCGTGGGCGATGATCCTCGCGCCGCGGCGGTTCGGCGGCTTCGCCAACGCCCTGCTCGTCGGCAACTTCGGCGACGGGCGGATCAACGCCTACCACCCGCGCACCGGCCGCCACCTCGGCACGCTCCGCCACCCGAACGGCAAGCCGGTCGCGATCGAGGGCCTGTGGGACCTGGAGCGCGGCACCGCCCGGTTCGGCGGCGACGACGCGGTGTGGTACTCGGCCGGCATCCAGAAGGCCAAGCACGGCCTGCTCGGCCTGATCCGGCCAGCCCGCAAGGGCGACCCGGCCGGCGGGAGCACGAGCGCGAGCGGCGGCGGATACTGATCCGGCGCGCCGCCGGCCGGTCCGGACCCGCGCGCCCGGCGGCCGGGTCGGGCGAGCGGCCGCCGGTAGCGGAGGGTGACGCACGACCCCGTGGCCGGCCCTCCGGGCCGGCGTCGGAAAACATTTTCCGCTGCCGGCCGGAAACGAGACGTAAAATACCCGTTGAACCCCGGACCCGCACGCCCTGAAACGCGCTGCCGAAAGCGTTCCCGAATGTTTCCCGGATGCCATTCCATGCTGCGGTCGGGGCCGGGATGAAACGGTCGTACGGCCGTGCCGGAAACGGCCGGCCGGTCATCGGGAGAGACGATCGAGGAGGGATGCCGTAGCGACATAACCGGACTGCTTCGCATCATGCGTCACCGGCACCGGTGCGGGCGGGCCCAGGCGGCGGAGCCGCCGTGCCCGCCCGCCCTGCCGTGCCCGCGCGCCGCGCCGCAGGCCGCTCAGACGGCGCGCGCCGGACGGGTCACAGGTCCGGGAACGGGACGGCGAGCAGCTCGCGGATCCGGTGGCGGGGCAGCTCGACGAGGCGGAGGGCGAGCAGGCCGGGATCCGGGGCGATCCGCTCGACCACGGCGCGGGCCCGGTTGCGGGTGAGGGCCGCGCCGCGGGCGTCGCGGGCGGCCCGGATCAGCGCCTCCCGCCACACGTTGCCGAGCTTGCCGTGGGCCCGGGTGAGCAGGCCGTGGCCCACCAGCGCGGCCGGGTCGGCCGGGTCCGGGCGGACCGCGGTCGCCTCGACGATCGCGAATCGCGGGGCCGGGGTGCTGCGGCGGAACCGCAGCGTGTACTTCGCGGCGACGAGCCCGGCGAGGCCGCGCTGCCCCTCGGCGTTCGCCAGGTCGGGGTGGTTGTTCGGCACGAGCAGGGCGAGCCGGGCGGCGTTCACCGCGAGCAGCGTCCGCAGCAGCCAGGGGCCGGGGTCCTCGGACAGGTCCGCGGCCACGGTCGCGTCCGGCCGGGAGAGGACCTTCCCGGGCGGCCCCTCGGCGAGCAGCGCGCCGAGGTCGACCCGGGCGGCGCCGGCAAGCGCGGGATGCCCGGCCGGAAGACCCGGGCCGGCCACCGCGGTCACCGCGGGCCGCGCCTCCGGCCCTGCCGTACCCTCCCCGGGAGGGATGCGGGCCGCGGCGGCGAGCGCGTCGATCACGGCGTCGTCGAGCCGGTCGCCGGTCGCCTCCAGCGACTGCGGCCCGTGGGTGTAGATCCGGGTGCGCGGCGCGCCGGGCCGCTCCTCGAGCAGCGGCCAGGTCTTCGCCGTCGGCCGGTACACGTACATGTCGCTGGCCGACCCGATCGCCTGCGCCCCGACGTACCGGTTGAAGTCCGGCAGCATCGCCTCGCAGGCGAGGTGGAGGTCCTGGGCCGCGCGCTGCACCTTCAGCCCGAGCGCGGGATGCCGCTCGCCGTACCCGTAGGCCAGGACGAGCCTGCCGTTCTCCCGGTCGCGCAGCCCGGCGAGGCCGCGGGCGAGGAACAGCCGCACCCCCTCCGGGGTGTACGGCGGGTCGGTGACGACCAGGTCGGCGCACCCGGCCGCGCCCGCGGGCAGGCCGAACCGCAGGTCGGCGTAGAGGCAGCGGATGCCGAGCCCGAGCCGGGCCGCCTGCCGGTCGATGAACTCGAGGATGCGCTCGTCGATGTCGACCACGGTGGCGGTGAGCTCCGGCACGAGCCGGCAGGCGGCGAGCGAGGTCAGGTCGTGGTCGCCGACGCACAGCAGGTGCCGCCCGGCGAGATCGAAGGTCGCCTCCAGCCAGACCGCGCGGCGCACCGTGGTCTCCGGCGTCGCCGCGACGTGGTCGAGCGCCTTGCGGGGGACCGGCGCGGCCGCGACCAGCTCGGCCATCTCCGCGACCAGGCCGGACGCGGCGGCCATGCGCGCGCCCAGCGGGTCGGCGGGCCGGGTCGCGGCGAGCCGGTCGTATCGGCACAGCGCCCGGTAGGCGGCCCGCCGCGGCGGCGCGATCGTGAACGCGGGCTCGCCCCCGCCGGTGCGGACCAGGTCGGGCCCGAGCGCGGCGAGCAGCTCCTCCACGGTCCGCCGGGACAGCCCCGAGTCGCGGATGAGCGCCGCCAGGGTGTGTTCGCGCTCGGTGAGCCGCGCCACCACCTCGCGCAGCGGCCGCCCGCCCACGCCGAAGCCCTCGATCAGCTGCGCGGCCGCGGCGAGCGGGTCGTCGCCCGCGGGCCTCGGCCTCTCCTCCTGCATGCGGACTCCCCGGTCTGCACGTACGGTCTGGCGAAGATCCGCGCGCACGGTTCGCGCGCCCGGTCCGGGCGGTGCCGTGGCGGACGAACGCGTCACTTTAGCAGCGCCGGGCCCTGCCGTGCCGGGCGGCGGATCCGGCTGTGCCGGAACCGGGCTGCGCCGCGTATCCGCGGATGACGCCCGACAGGGCGGCGGTGCGTTGGAGGTGCGATGGTGTCGAAGATCTCCCCGGCGGAGCGGCGGGCCGGTGACCGGGCCGCGGACGAAGGGCCGGACGGCGCCCGCGTCGCGGCCGCGGCCGCGCGGGCGGCGGGCACACGCCCCCGGCTCGCGCTCTGGGCCGCGGTGACCGCGGCCTGCGCGGCCGGGGTGCTCGTGGCGGCCCTGCTGTTCGGGCAGGGCGGGCCGCCGCGCGGGATCGTGGACCTGCCCACGGCGGGGCCGCTGGTCACCTGGTCGCTGCCGGTGGTGCGGCTGCTGCTCAACACCTGCGGGGTGATGGCCGTGGGCACGCTGCTCGCCGCGGTCGTGCTCGTGCCCGCCCGGTCGGTACGGCTCGCGCCGGTGGCGGTGCGCTGCGTCCGCGCGGCGGGCCGGTGGGCGCTGGGGTGGGCCGGCTGTGCCGTACTGCTGCACGTGCTCACCCTCGCCGACATCGTCGGCGTGCCGCTCACCGAGCTCGCGGAGCGGCAGGACCTGGTGGAGCTGACCGCGTCGTTCGCGCAGGGCCGGGCGATGGTGCTGGTCGTGCTGCTGGCGACGGCGATCGCGCTCGGCTGCCGGTACGTGTCCCGGCTGCGCGGCGCCGCCGTGCTGCTCGCCGCGGCGCTCGTCGCCCTCGTGCCCCCGCTGTACGCCGGGCACTCCGCCTCGGCCGCCGACCACGACCTGGCGGTGTCGAGCATGATGGTCCACGGCATGGGCGTGGCCGCCTGGGCCGGCGGGCTCGCCGCGATCCTGCTCCACCTGCGCGACGCCCGGGACGTGCTCCCCGCCGCGCTCACCCGGTTCAGCGCGCTCGCGCTCGGCTGCTTCGCCGCCGCCGGGGCCTCCGGGGCGGTGAACATCGTCGCCCGGCTGGAGGATCTCACCCTGCTCGTCACCTCGCGGTACGGCCTGCTCGTGATCGCCAAGGTGGTGCTGCTCGCCGCGCTCGGCGGGTTCGGCCTGCTGCACCGGCGGCGCACGATCGCCGCGGTCGTGGCCGGGCGCACCCGGCGGCCGTTCCTGCGGCTGGCCACCGGGGAGCTCGCAGTGATGGCGGGCACGCTCGGGCTCGCCGTCGCCCTGTCCCGCACCCCGCCGCCCGCCGAGGACGCCGAGACGTCGTGGATCGCGCTGCAGGTCGGCTACCACGTGCCGCCGCTGCAGGGGGCGGGCCTGCTCACCGAGGTGCGGCCAGACCTGTTCATCCTCGTCACGCTGGCCGGGGCCGGCCTGCTGTACGCGGCGGGGGTGCGCCGGCTGCGGCGGCGCGGCACGGGCTGGCCGGTGCGGCGCGCGCTCCGCTGGTACGCCGGGCTCGGCGTGCTCGCGGTCGCCCTGCTCAGCGGCGTCGGCGCGTACGGGCGGGTGATGTTCTCGGTGCACGCCGTGCAGTTCCTCGCGATCACGGTCGTCGCGCCGCTGCTGCTCGCCGGGGCCGCGCCGATCACGCTCGGCCGGAGCGCGCTCGGCCTGCCCCGGCCGGAGGGCGCGGGCCGGTGGCTCACCCACCCGGCGGTGGGCTTCCTCGCCTACGCCCTGCCGGTGCCGCTGTTCCACTTCACCGGCTGGTTCGTGCTGGCACAGTGGAGCTACGCCGTGCACGTGGCGACCGTGGCGGTGTTCCTCTGCGCCGGCTTCCTCTACTTCCGGCTCGTGCTCGAGGCCGATCCGCCCGCCGTACCGCTGGGGGCGGGGAACCGGCTGCGGCTGCTCATCGCCGGGCTGCCGGTGCACCTGCTGCTCGCCGCCGCGCTCATGGACGGGCCGGTGGTGGGGGAGGGCTGGTACCTGCAGCTCGGGCTGATGTGGGCGTCCCCGGGCGGGGCGGGCGGCGGGCGCGCCGCCGAGACCCTCGCGCTCGCCGCCGACCAGCGCGTCGGCGCGGTGCTCGGCGGCACCGGTGCGGCGCTGATCTTCCTCGCCGTGCTCGTCCTGCTCTGGCTCCGCGACCGAAAAGGGAGGCGTTCGGCGGAGCATTAGCGCTGTTAACGATAAACGCGAATTTAATGGATTTTGTCTGATTTATCCCGTTCGTGGGATTGTGCAGGATCACCGCGAGGCGACGGGGATCGTGAGGCTAAACTTCCATGAGCCTGCCTCACGATTCCCGTCGCATTCCCGGGCGGGGGATGCCGGTCTGCGCATTCGTGAAAACCCTGTCACTTGCCACTATCCGGTACCAGAGATAGCGAAGTGGCGTTAGTGTCGATGGTGCGCAGGTTCCAGGTCCTCAACGGCAGGCACCCCCACAGCCGGTCCCCTCTCACGCGAGGACGGGATGAAGGAATTGCGACAACCGTTCGCCCCGCGTCGCAGGAGCAGGCCGCTCGTGCTGATCGGGGCGTCGGCGGCCGCCGTCCTGGCCGTCGGCATCGCCGTTGGCGGCATCGGGTTCCTGGTCGCGGTGCGGGATCTCCTCGAGTTCTACTCCGGGCCGGTCGCGCTCATCGCGCTGAGCCTCACGGTCATGGTGGGGCTCGCCGCCACCGACCGCCTCGTGCTCACGATCCGGCTGCGCATCCTGCTGCAGATCGCCCACCGCATGATCACGATGGCCGGCCTCGCCTTCCTCGGCGTCCACGTGATCCTCAAGGTGGCGATGGGCAAGGCCGACCCGGTCAACGCCGTCCTGCCGTTCTCGTCCGGCCGGGTCGCGGTCGATCTGGGGACCCTCGCGGCGCTGGGCTGGCTCGCCATCACCCTCACCGGGCTGGTGCGGGCCAGGTTCGCCACCTGGGGAGAGCCGTGGATGTGGCGCGTCGCCCACAGCATGGCGTACCTGTGCTGGCCGATCGCAATCGTGCACGGCCTCACCGCCGGCCGTCCCGCCGCGCTGTGGGTGATCCTGAGCTACTCGGCCTGCCTCGTCCTCGTCGGGATCGGGCTCGTCATCCGGCTGCTCGCCACGTTCCGCACCGGCCGCGCGCTCGACGGCCGGACCGGGCCGGTGCCGCCGCGGCGCGGCCTCGGCGCGCCCCCGGCCGGGACCGAGCCGATCGGCGAGCCCACCGCGGACGGCGCGCTCGAGGCCGAGTTCTGGGCCTCGCTCCGCCGGGAGGTACGGCGCCGCGGCCGGAACGAGGTGAGACGCTGAGGCCCCGCGGGCCCCGGCCGCCGCGCGCGGCGCGCCAACGACCGGGCCCGGGGGCCTCGCGCACGGCTCCGGGACGGCCCGCGGACCTCAGGAGGCCGGGACCTCGAGCAGATCGGGGCCGTTGTTGGTGCGGAACTCGAACCGCTTGATCGACGACTTGTCGAACGAGGTGGTGCCGGTGATCCGCAGCGGCTCCTCGGCCTTGCCCGCGGGGACCTTCCAGCTCGCCACGGTCTCGGTCTCGCCCGAGGTGGAGACCGCGACCAGGGTGCACTGGAGCGGCCCCTGCGCGCCGGTGAGCTCCACGGAGACCTCGGTGCCCCACTCCTTGGGGATCAGCGAGATGGCGGCCTGAACGTCCTTGGTCGAGCTCGCGGCGCGGAACGTCTGCGCGACGGCCTCCTGGTCGGATGCCGGCCAGAACTCCCGCACCGCCACCGGCGTCACGGCGGTCACCAGGACGGCCGCGGCGACGGCGAGCCACAGCGTCCGGGTACGGCGGCGCCGGCGCTTCGCCACCCGGTCGAGGAGCGAGGCGACGGCGGCCTCGCCTCCCCGCCGCGGCTGGGGCGCGGCGACGGCCGCGTCCACCGGGCCGCCCTTGATCAGGTCGAGCGCCGCCGGAACCTCGTGAAGCTCCAGCAGCTCGGCCTGGCATTCCATGCAGTCGACGAGGTGCGCCTCGAAGGCCTCGCTCTCGGCGGGGTCGAGGATGCCCAGGGCGTAGGCCGCGACGTCGTAGTGAGGATCGAATTGAGGAGGGGAGTACATGTCAGGGCATCCCTCTCTCTTTCAACGCGGCCCTGAGCGCCCGGAGGGCATAGTAGACGCGGGACTTCACCGTGCCCGGGGGCACGCCGAGGATCTCCGCCGCCTCGTTGATGGTCCGATCCTTCAAATATGTCTGCATGAGCGCCTCACGGTGCTCCTCGGAAAGCGAGAGCAGGGCGTCGGAGACCACGATCGACGACAACGTCGAGTCGGAGGCGTCCGGAACCCATGCGTTATCCAGGCCGTCGGCTTCGACCTCCGGCGGCCGCGCGCTGCGGCGCCGTCGTCCGTCGATGACGATACGCCTGGCCACGGTCATGAGCCAGGCCCACAGGAGCCCGGGCTCACGGTTGAGCTTGCCGGCGTTCTTCCAGGCGCGAAAGATCGTCTCCTGAACGACGTCCTCCGCCCACTGCAGGTCACCGCCGGTAAGTCTGCGTACGTTGCGGAGCAGGGGGCCGCGGAACTCCTGATAGAGCGCGGTGATCAGCTGCTCTTCAGGGTCGGTGTCGGCGGTCCGCCCCTGGGGGCTGATGCTGCGGTAGCGCTGCACGCCCCACATAGTGCCAGCAACTCAGACGTCACATACATAAAATCCGCAACACTGGTTGCGTCAAAAATTTCCAACGGTTTGCTTGAACCGTCATGCGTCCCCCTTCGTAGCTCACTCCGGCACGGCCCCTACCGCACGAGGGAGGTGACCGCGGCGCGGCGTCGCGATCGACGCCCCGGCCCGCGCCGGGGCGCGCCCCCCGCCCGCGTACCCGCACCGGGCGGCGCCGCTGCGGCCGCCGCCGATCCCCCGGCGGGGCGGGCCGCCGACGGACTCGACTAGGCATACGCACAACCGGCCGGAACGTCTCAACGTCCCGCGCGGATTTTTTTCGGCCGGGCCGAAGGGCGTACGGCTCCCGCGGGGCCGGGGCCCGCCGCCACGGGCGGGGCCCGGCGCCGATAGCGGCTATAGCGGAGGTGGTTACTCGTGGAGGGCACGAATCGGGTCAAGGCGATCGAGCTGCTGCTGGTCGCCGCGTTCATCGTCGTCGCCACGGTCGCGATCATCGTGATCCTGCCCAAGGCGGCGCCCGCGAGCGGGGCGGCGGGCGGTGAGGCCCAGGTGATCAAGCAGACCGCCGCAGGCCCGCTCACCACCGCGGACCAGGACTTCCTCTTCAAGATCCGGCAGGCCGGTCTGTGGGAGATCCCCTCCGGCAACATGGCGCAGACCAAGTCGAACAACCAGCGGGTCAAGGAGGTCGGCCGGATCCTCGCCGCCGACCACCAGAAGCTCGACGAGCAGGTGCTCGCGCTCGCCGCCCAGCTCGGCGTGGTGCTGCCGAGCGAGCCGAACGAGAACCAGAAGCAGTGGCTCGCCGAGGAGACCGCGGCGGCCCCGGGCGAGGAGTTCGACCGGGTGTTCGCGAACCGGCTGCGCCTCGCCCACGGCAGCGTCTTCGCCACCATCGCCCAGGTCCGCGCCGGCACCCGCAACGACCAGATCCGGGCGTTCGCCGAGACCGCGAACAGCTTCGTGCTCAAGCACATGCGCCTGCTGGAGAGCACCGGCCTGGTCGACCACAGCCAGCTGCCGCTGCCGCCGGCCCCGGCCAAGTGACGGCGGGGCGCGCCGTGGCCGGGTGACCCTCCCGGAGACGGAACCTCACCGCGTGGGCGGCCCGTGACGCCACGGGCCGCCACGCCGCGTTCTCGCCCTCCGCGGCCCGATGCGCCCGATCGCCTGAACCCCGCCCGGGACCGCTGCGTACCTCGGGGCGGATTCCCCCCACCCGCCATCGCGGAGGAGAACACGCCGATGAGTCTTCGACCCCAGCCCGGCCCCGTCGTCACGCGCGCCCGGCTTCTCGCGCCGCTGCTGGCGCTGCCGCTCGCCGTCGCCGCCTGCGGCGGAGGCGAGGGCGCCGAGACCGGCCACGGCGCCGGGGGCCACGCCGCGCAGGCGGCCGCGGCGAAGGTGCCGGAGCCCAAGGTGTACACGATCGAGGAGCTCGCCGAGGCGATCGGCTGCGGCAAGCCGAAGATCCAGATCAAGGCCGCCGACATCACCTCCGGCTACTGCAACGCCGGCAAGCAGCGGTACTTCCTCAACGTGTTCCCGGACCTGCAGAGCATGCGCTCCTGGGCCGCCGAGGAGCAGGGCTGGGGCTCGGTGCTCGTCGGCAACCAGTGGGCGATCGGCGTCGCCCCCGACTCCCTCCTTCCCGAGCTGCAGCAGAAGCTCGGCGGCACCATCCAGGGCGAGCACGTGATGGCGAGCGACGGCGAGGCCCGCCAGGCCGGGTCGCACGACGGCCACGGCGGCCACTGACGCCCGCCGCCCCTGGGCTCGGGCCCGGATCGCCTCCGGCCAGGGTCGGCGGCCCGCCCACGCGCCGCCGGCCGTACCGCGGCCGCCGCTCGGCGACTCCCTCGGCCGTTCACCGATCTCCGGCCCGCCGGCACATGGACAACCGGCCGATCCGCGGTTATGACGGCGGGAGAAGCGTCAGGTCAGCGACGAGGCCCGGCGGCAGGCGGAGGCGCCGGGCGCCCCGCCGCACCGCGTCGCGTCGCGCCGGGTCCGAGGGGAGCACACGTGGGCGCGTATCAGGACACCTACCGCAGAAGCCTTACCGACCCGGAGGGATTCTGGCTGGAGGCGGCCGCGGCGATCGACTGGGAGAGGCCGCCGGCGCGGGCGCTCGACGATGGCCGGCCGCCGTTCTACCGCTGGTTCTCCGGCGCCACGCTCAACACCTGCCACAACGCGCTCGACCGGCACGTCGCCGCGGGCCACGGCGAGCGCACCGCGCTCATCTACGACTCGGCGTACACCGGGACGAAGGCCGCATTCAGCTACGCGGAGCTGCGGGACGAGGTGGCGCGGTTCGCCGGGGTGCTCCGCGGCCTCGGGGTCGGCGCCGGCGACCGCGTCGTGATCTACATGCCGATGATCCCGCAGGCCGTGATCGCGATGCTCGCCTGCGCCCGGATCGGGGCGGTGCACTCGGTGGTGTTCGGCGGCTTCGCGCCCAGGGAGCTCGCCGTACGCATCGACGACGCCAAGCCGAAGGTGGTGCTGTGCGCCTCCTGCGGCATCGAGCCGACCCGGATCGTCGCGTACAAGCCGATCGTGGACGAGGCGCTCGGCCTCGCCTCGCACGAGGTCGAGCGCGTCGTGGTGTACCAGCGCGAGCAGGCCCGGGCCGAGCTCGGCGAGCGGGACCTCGACTGGGAGCAGGCGCTGCGCGAGGCCACCCCCGCCGGCTGCGTGCCGGTCGCCGCCACCGACCCGCTGTACATCCTCTACACCTCCGGCACCACCGGCAGGCCGAAGGGCGTGGTGCGGGACAACGGCGGCCACGCGGTCGCGCTCGCCTGGTCGATGCGCCACATCTACGACATCGGCCCCGGCGACGTGTGGTGGACCGCCTCCGACGTCGGCTGGGTCGTCGGGCACTCCTACATCGTGTACGGCCCGCTGATCGCCGGCGCCACCACCGTGCTGTACGAGGGCAAGCCGGTCGGCACCCCGGACGCGGGCGCGTTCTGGCGGGTGATCTCCGAGCACCGGGCGAAGGCCCTGTTCACCGCCCCCACCGCGCTGCGCGCGATCAAGCGGGCCGACCCCGAGGCGAAGCTGCTCGCCGGGTACGACATGTCGTGCTTCCAGGCCCTGTTCCTCGCCGGCGAGCGGCTCGACCCGGAGACCTACCACTGGGCGAGCGACGCGCTCGGGGCGCCGGTGATCGACCACTGGTGGCAGACCGAGACCGGCTGGCCGATCGCGGCGAACCTGCGCGGCCTCGAGCCGATGCCGATCAAACCGGGCTCGCCGACGGTGCCGGTGCCCGGCTACGACGTGCGGGTGCTCGGCCCGGCGGGCGAGGAGCTGCCGCCCGGCAGGGAGGGGGCGATCTGCATCCGGCTGCCGCTGCCGCCGGGCACGCTCCCCACGCTGTGGGGCGACGACGACCGCTATGTGGCGGGCTACCTGTCCCGGTACGAGGGCTACTACCTCACCGGCGACGGCGGCTACTTCGACGAGGACGGCTACCTGTACGTCATGGGCCGCACCGACGACGTGATCAACGTCGCCGGGCACCGGCTGTCCACCGGCGCGATGGAGGCGGTGCTCGCCGCCCACCCGGCGGTCGCCGAGTGCGCGGTGATCGGCGTGCGCGACCCGCTCAAGGGGCAGGTGCCCCGCGGCCTGGTGGTGCTCAAGGCGGGGGTGGACGTCGATGAGGACCGGCTGCGCGCGGAGCTGGTGGCCGCAGTGCGCGCCGAGATCGGCCCGGTCGCCTCGTTCAAGCAGGTGGACATCGTCCCGGCGCTGCCCAAGACCCGCTCGGGGAAGATCCTGCGCAAGTCGATGCGGGCGATCGCCGACGGCCGCGACGAGCCCGTGCCCTCCACCATCGAGGACCCGGCGGTGCTGGAGACGCTCCGCCCGATCCTGCGCCCGGCGGAGTGACGCCGGGGCTGGGACACCTCGGCCCGGAACGGTCCGGCGCGCGGACCCGGCGGACCGTTCCGTGGCCTGACCCGGGGGATCGTGCGGCCGCCGCCCCGGGGGCGGCGCGGTCAGGTGCCCGCGGTGGTGGGCTGGGCCGACGGCTCGCCCTCCGCCTTCCGGGCGGGGCGGGACCGCAGCAGGGCGGCGAGCGCGAGCAGCGCCGCGGCCGTGACCGGCAGCATCGCGGCCCGCAGCCCGGCGGGGGCGTAGCCGTAGGTGGTCCAGACCGTGGTGACGAGAGCCGGGGCGATGGCGAAGCCGAGCTGCCGGGCGAGGCTCTGCGCGGCGCCCGCCGTGCCGAGCAGGTCCTTGGCGGCGCGGGTCATCACCAGGGTGACCGCGGGACCGTTGGTGAGGCCGACCCCGCACCCGGCGAGGGCGAGCCGCCAGGCCGCCTCGGCCGGGGACCACGTCGCGTCCAGCGGGGCGAGCAGGGCGAGGCCGGTGGCGAGCACGAGCGTGCCGAGCCGGGCCGTACCGGCCGCGCTCCACCGGTCGACCAGCAGCCCCGCGACCAGCCCGGCCGGGACCATGCCGGCGGGGAAGGCGAGCAGGGTCATGCCGGCCGCCGAGGGGCTGAGCCCCGCCACCCGCTGCAGGTGGAACGAGACCGTGAAGTCGACGGCGGCGGCCGCCATCGAGATCAGCAGCACGGTGGCGAGCGGCCCGCCCACCCCCGGGGTGCGCACCAGCGCGCGGGTGCCGCGGCTGCCCGCCATCCGCGCCCACACGATCAGCGGCGGCACGGCGGCGAGGGCGAGGAGGAGCCAGGCCGGGTGGCGCCCGGCGGCGAGGGACAGCGCCAGCATGCCGGCGACGAGGGCCGCGCCGAGCACGGCGGCCTCGGCGAGCAGCGCCCGGCCGGGCGCCGCGAGCGGGCCGTCCGGGGAAAGCCCGGCCCGGGCGATGAGGATGACGGCGAGGCAGACCGGCAGGTTCAGGTAGAAGATCCACGGCCAGCCGAGCCCGTCGACGATCAGCCCGCTCAGGACCGGGCCGCTCACCGCGCCGAGCGGGCCGAGCGAGGTGATCACGCCCACCGCCCGGCCGTGGGCCTCGGGCCGCACCACCCGTGTCGCGATCATCGGGCCGAGCGCGAACAGGATCCCGGCGAACGTCCCCTGCACGGCCCGGGCCGCCACCAGCCACGCGATCCCAGGGGGCGAGCCCGGCCGCGAGGCTGCTCAGCCCGAACCCGGCGGTCCCGAACACGAGCGCGCCGCGCAGCCCGACCCCGTCCAGCCACCGTCCCGCCGGCAGGCTGACCGCGATCAGCGGCAGGAGGTAGCCCAGCACGACCCACTCGGTGACCGTGGTCGTGACCCCGTACCCGCGCTCGATCGCGGGCAGGGCGATCGCGACGGCGGTGGCGTCGAGCGTGGCCATGAACACCAGCAGCCCGAGCCCCACGACGACGCCCCAGCGGTTCCTCTCGGGCACGACGCACACCTCCCCAAAGACACAAAAACTTCACACAGTGTGTAGTTCGATAACCTACACACAGGGTGTAGTTCCGGCAAGCTGGAACTACACATGCTGTGTAGTTCGTGGGGGTGTCGTGGCCGTGGGATCCGTCGGCGCACCGCAGAACGCCCGCAGCCGCCGCACGGTGGCCGCGCTGCTCAGGGCGGCCCGGGAACTGATCGAGGAGGGCGGGGTCGAGGCGTTGACGATGGCGGCCGTGGCCGAGCGCGCCGGGGTGACCAGGCGCGCCGTCTACCTGCACTTCCCGTCGCGCGTGAGCCTCATCAACGGGGTGGTGGAGGACCTGAAGGGCGCCGGCGGCCTCGACGAGGTGCTCCGCCCGGTGTGGGAGACCGCGGACGCCATCACCATGGTCGAGCAGTGGGCCCGCTGCATGGCCTCGCTGCTGCCCCGCATCATGCCGATCGTCCGCGCGATCCAGCGCGTCAGCCACACCGATCCCGACGCCGCCCGGCACTGGGAGGAGGCGACCCGTTCCCGCCGCGCCGCCTGCCGCCGCCTCGCGGAACGCCTGGCCGAGGAGGGGCGCCTGGCACCGCCCTGGACGGTCGACTCCGCCGCCGACATGATGCTCGCCCTCATCTCCTTCGAGGTCGTCGAGACCCTGCTCGTCCACTGCCGCTGGTCCGCCGACCGCCTCGCCGAGCACCTCGCCGCGGTCTTCTGCGGCACCTTCATCACCCCGGCCCCGCGCGACGAGCCGTCCGGCCGGGGCGCGGCAGCGGACGCGCCGCCCGGCTGAGGCCGCGCACCACCCGGGACGGTGCGGCGATCACGTGGCGTCGCCCCGCCCGGCGGCGTCGCCTGCGGCCGCGGGCCGCGGCGCGCTCATCGTCCGGCGGCCGGGACGGTGCGCACAGGCGCGGCGGAGCCTGCCGCGGGGACACGGCGCGTGCGGAACGGCCGCCACCGGCCCGCGACGCGGCCGCCGCGTCGCGGGCGCGGTACGGCGGAGCGGGTGAGGGCGCGGATTCAGGGCCGCCCGGGGAAGGTCTCCAGGTGGTGGATGATCGGTGAGATGAGCTCGTTCAGCTCCCTGACCAGCACGATCACGGCGCGCCGGGCCGTACCCTCGACGTCCTCGCCGGGGCCGTCCGGCGCGGCGGGCAGATCGTCCAGGGGCACGGGTGCGTCGAGGCGGAGCGTGGCGCGCAGGTAGGGGACCTTCGCCAGGTCCTGCTCGGTCGGCTCGACGAACTGCCCGAACACCTCCGGCCAGTCCCGCCATCCCCGGTCCCGCCACCAGTCCCGCGACCAGGTGAGCGCGGCGGGCCGCGGCGAGACCAGGTGGGCCCGGACGGTGAGCGTGCCGTCCCAGCCGTTGCGCACGCAGGTCGCGCCGAGCACCCGCCGGTGCCACCGCACGAACCCGGGGGACAGCGACGGCTCCGTGGCGAGCCGCCACGCGGTGCAGGCGAAGGCGACCGGCGCGATGTCGCCCCAGGCTCCGGTGAACTCGTCGATGTTGGCCCGGACGTGCGCGTCGTAGCGGCTCGTCCCGTCGGGTGCGTGTTCCCGGTCGAACTCGTGGTCGATCCAGAAGGCCTGGTGCTCGCTCACATCGTCCTCCCGACGGTCGGGACCGGTACGGCGGACGGGCCGACCGGCCGTTCCATTCAACCGAAAAGGACCGGCCGATCCGAGGAAAAAGGCCAACGCCGAAAGCGAACGACGCCACCCCCACAGGTCCGCTGACCCGGGCGAATGACGCGGCAGGGCCCGTGCCGCGCGGGGAACCGCGCGGCCGCGGCGCACCGCGTCACGGTCCGTTCCGGGCCGTCGGCCGATCGAGCGCGGCGCGCCCTCCGGGCACACCCGGAGCCACGATCGGCGGCGGGTCACCCGATCGGCGCGGCGCGACGGTGCGCGTGCGCCGCGAGCCGGGAGCGGTACGGCGGGCCGGGGCGCGGTCAGGCGGACGGGGGCGCGGGGCGCGGCCCGGGCGGGGCGGGCGGCGTGCCCGCCGGCGCCTGGGGGTGCGGGGTGCCGTTCTCCCCGGAACGCCCCTCCGCGGCGGGCGCGGCGGCGTCGGGCCGCGCGGCCTCCCCGCCGGAGGGCCGGCCCGGCGCGGGCGGCGGGGCCGCCTTGCCGACGTCGGCGTTCCGGGCGATGGTCGCGGCGGCGCGCCGTACCGCGCCCACCGGCACGGTCGGCACGAGCCGGTCGAGGAACGCGTAGCGCCGGGCGAGCAGGTCGTTGTACGCGCGGCCGCGGCCCGCGGCGGCCCGCACCTCGTGCCACCAGTCGGCGATGTCGCCCCAGCCGGGCGCGGCGAGCGAGCCGCCGAACTCCTGCACCGCGAGCGCAGCGCACAGCTCGGCGAACGCGAGCCGGTCGGCGAGCGGCCAGCCGCACAGGGTGCCGAGCACGATGCCCGCGCCGAACACGTCACCGGCCCCGGTCGGGTCGAGCGCGGTCACCCGCGGCGCGGGCACGTACGCCTCCTCGCCGGTGCTCGAGTCGATCGCCATCGCCCCGTTCGGCCCGTCGGTGACCACGGCGAGCGGCACCCGGTCGGCGAGCGCGTACAGCGCGTCGCGCGGGGTGTCGGTGCCGGTGTAGGCCATCGCCTCGACCGCGTTCGGCATGAACGCGTGGCAGTAGGCGAGCTGGTCGAGCAGTGCGGGCGACCAGGTGCCGGACGGGTCCCAGCCGACGTCCGCGAAGATCAGCGCGCCCTGGCGGCGGGCGAGCTCGGCCCACCCGCACGAGCCGTCCGGGCCGGGCGCGCCGAGCGGCTCGTCCAGCGACAGCGCCACGATCACGGCGCGGGACCGCGGCGGCGTGCCGATCATCTCCGAGGTCGGCATCGGCGGCGGGTGGCCGTGCGTCACCATGCACCGGTCGCGGTCCACGGCCATGGAGACCGTCACCGGGGAATGCCAGTCCTCGAACCGCCGCGACCGCGACAGGTCCACGTGCTCCTGCTCGGCGAGCGTGCGCCAGCAGAAGTCGCCGTAGTCGTCGTCGCCGAACGCGGCCGCGAGCGAGGTGCGCAGCCCGAGCCGGCTCGTCGCGATCGCGAGGTTGGCGATGCCGCCCGGGCAGGAGCCCATGCCCTCGGCCCACACCTCGGTCCCGGCCGCGGGCATGTGCGGCAGCCCGGTGAACACGATGTCGAGGAAAACCGTGCCCGCGAGGAAGACGTCGAACTCCGGTGCGTCGGGGGTTCGCAGATCGGCGAGTGGGTCGTACGCCTGGGCATACACCGGCTTGAGTCCTCCTCGGCAGAGCGAGACGTGCGCAATCCTGCACGCTCCGGCAGGCGGAGAGCAAGTCGATCGCGCCGCCGTCTGCGCGAAGCCGCTCGCCGGCCTGCGCGAAGCTGCTCGTTTCTGCGCGAATATGACTGTAGGATGCGCACGTGCTCCAGCACCAACGCCATGCCGAGATCATGCGCCGGGTCCGCCAGGCGGGTGCGACCAGCGTCAGCGACCTGGCGAGGCAGCTCGGCGTGAGCCCGTCCACGATCCGCCGTGACCTGGAGGTGCTCGACCGCGACGGCACGCTGCGGCGGGTCCGCGGCGGGGCGCTCGCCGACGTGGACGCCGACCTCGCCCTGCCGTTCGCCGCGGTGGCGGACGTCGACGAGAAGGACAAGGAGGCGGTGGCCGCGCGCGCCGCCGAGCTGGTGCGCGACGGCGACGTGGTGCTGCTCGACATCGGCACCACCACCATGCGCCTCGCCCGCCACCTGCGCGGCCGCCGGGTCACCGTGGTCACCTCCAGCCTCGCCGTGCTCGACGTGCTGCGCGGCGACGACACCGTGGAGCTGCTGCTGCTCGGCGGCATGGTCCGCCGCGCCTACCACTCGCTCGTCGGCGTGCTCACCGAGGAGGCGCTGCGCCAGGTGTGCGCCGACCGCGTCTTCCTCGGCGCGAGCGGGGTGCGGCCGGACGGCCAGCTCGTCGACACCACGCTCGCCGAGGTGCCGGTGAAGCGCGCCATGATCGGCGCGGCCCGGGAGACGGTCCTGCTCGTCGACCGCAACAAGTTCCCCGGGACGGGCGCGCTGCGGGTGTGCGGGCCGGAGGAGATCGACGTGATCGTCACCAACGAGGGCGCGGACGAGGCCACCCTCGACGCCTGCCGCGCCGCCGGGGCCGAGGTTTTGTTCGCGTGACCGGTACGGCGGGCCGCCGGGCGGGGTGGGCGGCATGAAGCTGGCCGTGCTCGGCGGCGGCGGGTTCCGGGTCCCGCTCGTGTACGGCGCGCTGCTGCGCGACGCCGGCGGGCCGCGCATCACCGAGGTGGCCCTGTACGACGTGTCGGCCGAGCGGCTGGCGGCGATCGGGCACGTGCTCGCCGGGCTCGCCGCGGGGCGCGGCCACGCCCCGGCGGTGCACGCCACCACCGACCTCGACGCCGCGCTGCGCGACGCCGACTTCGTGTTCTCCGCGATCCGCGTGGGCGGCCTCGCCGCCCGGGCCGCGGACGAGCGGGTCGCCCTGGAGCACGGCGTGCTCGGGCAGGAGACCGTCGGCCCCGGCGGCGTCGCGTTCGGCCTGCGGACCGTGCCGGTGGCGGTGCGGGTGGCCGAGCGGATCGCCGCGGTCGCCCCCCGCGCCTGGGTGATCAACTTCACCAACCCGGCCGGGATGATCACTGAGGCGATGCGCGGGGTGCTCGGCGACCGGGTCGTCGGCATCTGCGACTCGCCGCTCGGCCTGGTCCGCCGCGCCGCGGCCGCGCTCGGCCTCGACCCGGCGCGCACCTTCCCGCACTACGCCGGGCTCAACCACCTGGGCTGGCTCACCGGGCTCGAGCACGACGGCGAGGACGTGCTGCCGCGGCTGCTCGCCGACGACGAGGCGCTGCGCCACACCGAGGAGGGCCGCCTGTTCGGCCCGGAGTGGCTGCGCACGATCGCCGCGATCCCCAACGAGTACCTGTACTACTACTACTTCACCCGGGAGGCCATCGCCGGGATCACCGCGGCCGGCCGTACCCGCGGCGAGCTCCTCCTCGACCAGCAGGAACGCTTCTACGCGGCCGCGCTGCGCCGCCCGGACGAGGCGCTCGCCGAGTGGCGCCGGGCGCGCCGGGAGCGGGACGCCTCCTATATGGCCGAGGCCCGCGAGGCGACCGACGCCGGCGAGCGCGACCCGGCCGACCTGGAGGCCGGCGGGTACGAGGGCGTCGCGCTCGCGCTCATGGCCGCGCTCGCCCGCGGCGAGCCCGCCACCATGATCCTCAACGTCGCGAACGGCACCGCCGTACCCGGCCTGCCCGCCGACGCCGTGGTCGAGGTGCCGTGCGCCGTCGACGGCTCGGGCGTGCGCCCGCTCGCCACCCGGCCGCTGCCCGGGCGCTTCCTCGGCCTGCTCCAGCAGGTCAAGGAGGTCGAGCGCACGACGATCGAGGCCGCGCTCACCGGCTCGCCCCGGCTCGCCGTGGCCGCGTTCGCGCTGCACCCGCTCGTCGACTCGGTCGGCACGGCCCGCGCCCTGCTCGACGCCTACCGCGCCCGCATCCCGGAGCTCGCCGCCGTGCTGGGGCGCTGAACGGGCGGCCGGGGCGCTGCCCGGACCCCGGCGGGCGCCGGTCGGTCAGGTGAACAGCGCCCGGCCCCAGTGGTCCCCGGCGTCGCGCACCCCGGGCGGGCAGGCGAACAGCCCGCTGGAGACGTGCTTGATGTACTCGTTGAGCGCGTCCTCGCGGGCCAGCGCGCGCTGGATCGGCACGAACTGGCGGCGCGGGTCGCGCTGGAACGCGATGAAGAACAGCCCCGCGTCGAGCCGCCCCAGCCCGTCGGAGCCGTCCACGTAGTTGTAGCCGCGGCGCAGCAGGCGCGCCCCGCCGTGCCGGGTGTGGTGGGCGAGCCGGATGTGGGAGTCGGCCGGGATGAGCGGCTCGCCGTCCGGGCCCTTGAGGTCGAAGTCGATCTCGTCGAACTCCCTGCTCTTCCCGAGCGGCGCCCCCTCGCCTTTGGTCCGCCCGAAGATCGCCTCCTGCTCGGCGAGCGGAGCGCGGTCCCAGGTCTCGATGTTCATCCGGATCTTGCGGGTCACCAGGTAGCAGCCGCCGGTCATCCAGCCGGGCCCGTCGCCCGGGGCCACCCACAGCTGCTCGCGCAGCAGCCGCTCGTCCTCGAGCTTGAGGTTGTTGGTGCCGTCCTTGAACCCGAACAGGTTGCGCGGCGTGGCCTGGGCCGCGGTGGTGGTGGAGGTACGGCCGAAGCCGAGCTGCGACCAGCGCACCGACACCCGGCCGAAGCCGATGCGGGCCAGGTTGCGGACCGCGTGCACGGCCACCTGGGGGTCGTTGGCGCACGCCTGGATGCAGATGTCGCCGCCGGAGATCGCCGGGTCGAGGTCGTCTCCGGGGAACCTCGGCAGCGGCGCGAGCGCGGCCGGCTTGCGGTCGGCGAGCCCGAACCGCTCGTCGAACAGCGACGGGCCGAACCCGATGGTGAGGGTGAGCCGCGACGGCGGCAGGCCGAGCGCCTCGCCGGTGTCGTCGGGGGGCGCCTCGGGCCGGCCGCCGACCGCGCCGAGCGCTCCGGCCTCCTTGCCCTGGGTCATGCGCGCCGCCGCGGCGGTCCACTCCTGCAGCAGCTCGATCAGCTTGTCGCGGTCGTCGGTGATGACGTCGAAGGCGACGAAGTGCAGGTGGTCCTGCATCGGGGTGACGATGCCCGCCTGATGCTCACCGTAGAAGGGGACCGGGCCGTCGGCCGGGCCCTCGGACCGCGGCGCCGGGGCGGATTCGGTCACCGCCGACCGGATCGCGAACGCGCCCGCGCCCGCGGCGGCCACCCCGGCGGCGCCGAGCCCCAGCAGCCTGCGGCGCTTGATCACCGTCATCGCCGTAACCTCCCGAGGTCACCGGGTCACCGCCGCCGAGACCCTGCTCACCGGCTCGGCGAGCGCGTTGATCACGTCGGAGAGCTCCTTGAGCTCGGCCTTCGACAGCTCGTTGTGTGGCTTCCAGCCGTCGCCGTCGCGGTGCTTCTCGAGGGTCCGCTCCACCCTGGCGAAGTTCTCGTCGATCTCCTTCACCAGCTCGGGATCGCGTTCCTCGAGGACCGGGCGGAGCGCGGCGATGGCCGCCTTGGCGCCCTCGATGTTCGCCGCGAAGTCCCACAGGTCGGTGTGCGAGTAGCGGTCCTCCTCACCGGTGATCTTGCCGGTGGCGATCTCGTCGAGCAGCGACTTGGCGCCGTTGCCGAGCTGCACGGGAGAGAGCCTCTCCTCGTTCGCCTTGGACACGATGAGCTTGACGTCCTCCATGAGCCGGTCGGCGATCGGCCCGGAGTCGCTCACGTCCTTCTTCACCCACAGGTCCTTCTCGAGCCGGTGGTAGCCGGTGAACTCCATGCCCTCCTCGACCACCTCCTCGCGGCCGTCGATCTTCGGGTCGAGGTCGCCGAAGATCTCGGCCACCGGCTCGATGCGCTCCCAGTAGGTGCGGGCGATCGGGTACAGCCGCTTGGCCTCCTCGATCTTCCCGGCCTTCACCGCGTCGACGAACTCCTGGGTCTTCTCCACCAGCGCGGCGGTCTGGCTGCGGACGTACCGCTGGTAGCTCTCGGTCGCCTCGGCGAGCTTGGCGTCGGAGGTGAGCGGCTTCGCCTCGCCGGTCACCTTCAGTGGCCCGCGGATGCCCTTGCCGACCATGCCGGGTTTGCAGGCGGTCTCGTAGACGCCCGCGGGCAGCTCCACGATCAGGTCCCGGGTGAGGCCGGGCACGATGTTCTCCACCTCGCCCATGACCCGGTCGCCCGCGGCGTACACGTAGAACTCGGTCACCTTCGTGCCGTTGTTGGTCACCGAGAACGTCGCGGTGCCCGCGGGCAGTTCCGTGGTGGCCACGTCGCAGGTGGTGTCGGTCGCCGACACGGCGATCTTGCCGGTGGCGGCGCCGCCCGCGGTGGACGCGGTCCCGCCGCCGGAGTCGCCGCCGCACGCGGTGAGCGCGGCGAGCGCCAGCGCGCCGGCCGCGACCAGGGAGACGGTGGTGGGGGTGGTACGCATGGTTCTCCTTGCCAGGACGTGAGGATCGGGCCGGTCAGAAGGTGGTGGTCTCGCCGGTGGCCGGGGGAGTGGCCGCCGTGTCGCGGACCCGTTCGGCGGAGGCGGCCGGGCGGGTACGGCTCGGCAGCAGGAACAGCACCAGCACCGGTACGGCGTAGCCGGCCCAGGCGACGACCTCGAGCACGCTCGGCTGCGCGGTGATGTTGAACATCCCTTCCAGCAGCGCCGCGTACCAGGCGTCCGGTGGCAGCACCCCGCTGATGTCGAAGGCGTGCACGTTCAGCCCGGGCAGCACGCCGGCCTCCTGGAAGTCGTGCACGGCGTACTTGAGGATGCCCGCGGCCACCAGGACGAGCAGCAGGCCCGTCCAGGTGAAGAAGACGGACAGGTTGATCCGGATGGCGCTGGCGTAGATGCCCCACGCGAGCACGATCGAGGTGAGCACGCCCAGGCTGATGCCGAGCAGCGGGATCGGGGACGTGACGGCGCCCTGCGCGGAGGCGAAGAAGAGCAAGGCGGTCTCCAGTCCTTCGCGCACCACGGCGAGGAACGCCATCACCACGACCGCGACCGAGCCGAGGGCGAGCGCCTCACCGAGCTTCTCCCGCAGCTCGCGGGAGATGCGGCGGGACGCCCCGCGCATCCAGAAGATCATCCAGGTGACGAACCCGGTGGCGAGGAGCGACGTGACCGCCTCGAACAGCTCCTGGTGCGCGTACTCCAGGTGCGCGGCGGTGAAGGTGAGCAGCGCGCCGAACGCCACCGACAGCGCGACGGCGGCGCCGACGCCCAGCCAGACGTGGGGGAGCCGGTCCCGGCGGTCACTCTTGACCAGAAAGGCGACGAGGATCGACACGACCAGGGCCGCCTCCAGGCCCTCGCGCAGGCCGATGAGATAGCTGGCGAACACGGGCGGCTCCAAGGAAGCTAAGCCTTACCTAAATTAGGTTTCCCTTACCTTACTCCCGCTACCCTGCCCCCTTCATCCGGGTGTCCATGTTCGGAAGGTCCGCGGCCCCGCCGCCGCGGGCGGAGTCGGCTGTCCGGGCCCGGACCGGCGTCTACGGCCGGTATCGACCGTCGTCAGGAGGAGCGCGGCGTGCGGCGAGCCGCGGGCGGCGAGTCACGGGCGGCGCTGCCGCGGCGCCGGCGGCCGCCCGGGCGCGGGGAGCCGGTCCCGGCGGTCGCGCGGAACGGCGGCGAGGATCGGCGCGCCGAGGGCCGTCGCCACGGCCTTCACGCGGGCCGACGAGGGGGACGGCGGACACGGGCGGCTCCGACGATTACGACGATCTGGGGCTTGGCTTCATTTAGGTCCGTTTCCCTTATAACCGCTGAGTGGCGATCCTGCTACCCTCAGTGGCATCCGTCCGGTCCACCGGAGGCCCGCCGGGCCGGTGGGGGCCGCGCGGCGAAATTCGGTTGACCGCATCCCGGCGGGGCGCCTAGGGTCGGGGCGACCTGTCGTCGTCCGAAGGGATACCGGCGTGGAGAACTGAGGTCCGGCACCGCGACCGCCGCCGCGACGCATGCCGTCGACCGCGGCGTCGCCTCAGCGACCTCGCATGGTTCTCCGCGCGCTTTCCGGCTTCCGTTATCGGCCGATCCGGCGTTTCCGTCCGTGGCGCGTTCGCGGTGTCTCCGCCGTCCCCGCCCGTCGTCCCAGGAATGCCGAGGAGGCCTGCGGCCGTGTCTTCCGCATCTTCCGCCGTTTCGTCGTACTCCATCGTCTGCACGGAGCTGTCGTTCGCCTGGCCGGACGGCACCCCGGTCTTCGACCGGCTCGACGTCGCGTTCGGGCCGGGCCGTACCGGGCTGATCGGGGCGAACGGCTCCGGCAAGTCGACGCTGCTGCGGCTGATCGCCGGGGAGCTGCGCCCGACCTCCGGCGCGGTGCACGTGGCCGGCGACGTCGGCTACCTGCCGCAGCGGCTGCCGCTCGACGTCGGCCGGACCGTCGCCGAGCTGCTCGGCATCGAGCCGGTGCGCCGCGCGCTGCGCGACCTGGAGCGCGGCGACCTGTCCGAGGCCGAGCTCGCCGAGCGGTACACGGTGATCGGCGACGCCTGGGACGTCGAGGAGCGGGCGCGCGCCGAGCTCGACCGGCTCGGCCTGCCGCACGTCGGCCTCGACCGCCCGATCGGCACGCTCTCCGGCGGCGAGGCCGTCATGGTGGGCCTCGCCGCGCAGTTCCTGCGGCGGCCGCGGGTGCTGCTGCTCGACGAGCCCACCAACAACCTCGACCTCGCCGCCCGGCACCGGCTGTACGACGCGGTCGAGGCGTGGCGCGGCGTGCTGGTCGTGGTGAGCCACGACCGCGCGCTGCTCGAGCGCGTCGACCAGCTCGCCGACCTGTACCGGGGCCGGATCCGGATGTTCGGCGGCGCCCTTTCCGCCTACGAGGAGGCGCTCGCCGCCGAGCGGGAGGCCGCCGAGCGGGAGCTGCGCAACGCCGGGGCCGAAGTGCGGCGGCAGCGGCGCGAGCTGATCGAGGCCGAGACGAAGCTCGCCCGGCGGTCCCGGTACGGGGCCAAGATGTACGCGACCAAGCGTGAGCCGAAGATCGTCATGAACGCCCGCAAGCGGCAGGCCCAGGTGTCGGCGAGCCGGCTGCGCGAGCTGCACCGGGACCGGCTCGAGGCCGCGCGGCGGCGGCTCGCCGAGGCCGAGGAGGCGGTCCGCGAGGAGCCGGGGATCCGCATCGAGCTGCCCCGCACCGAGGTCCCGGCCGGCCGTACCGTCGCGGTGCTGGAGGAGGTGACGACCCCGGCCGGGCATCCGCCGGTGAGCCTCACCGTCCGCGGCCCGGAGCGGATCGCGCTGCTCGGCCCGAACGGCGCGGGCAAGACCACCCTGCTGCGCACGCTCGCCGGCGAGCCGCCCCCGACCGGCGGCGCGGTGCGGGTCACCGTCGACGGCGTCGGCCACCTGCCGCAGCGGCTCGACGTGCTGGATGAGTCCCGCAGCGTGCTGGAGAACGTGCGCGCGGCCGCGCCCGGCGCCCCGGTGAACCGGATCCGCGCCGAGCTCGCCCGCTTCCTGTTCCGCGGGGACAGGGCCGAACTGCCCGCCTCCGCGCTCTCCGGCGGGGAGCGCCTGCGCGCGGTGCTCGCCACGATCCTGCTCGCCGAGCCGCCGCCGCGGCTGCTGCTGCTCGACGAGCCCACCAACAACCTCGACATGCCCGCGGTCGACCGGCTGGTCGAGGCCCTTGCCGCCTACCGCGGCGCGCTCATCGTCGCCTCACACGACCTGCCGTTCCTCGCCGCGATCGGCGCCACCCGCTGGCTGCGGCTCACCCGGGAGGAGGGCCTGACGGAGACCGGCCCGCCCGAGCCGTGGTGACGCCGCCATTGCCCGGGCGATTCGCCGGAAATGATGATCGAGATGTCATCGCACCCATTTCGTGGCGTCTGGCCCAAGACTTCGGTAGAAATGCTGTTCACAGCCGATCGGTCGAGCGTCCGTGTCATTGGGACCGAGTCGAATGTCCAGGTCACAGCGCCGACTCTGGGTGATATGCCGGGTTTGCGGGTGCGGCGGCGTGCGTATCCGGCGGGCACGCTTTCGCAACCTGTAAGCCTATAGTTGGGCGAATATTGACATGGCTCGGCGTGCCGTAAACGCTATTGGGGTGAATTATTCGCGGTTGACTCCCATCGCATTGGCGGGCCTGTGCGCCCTCGTGGCGTGCACCCCGGGGGACGGGGCGGCCGGCGCCGGCGGCCGGGGCACGCCCGCGGCGGCGGAAGGCACGCCGAGCCCGACCGGCCTGTCGCCCAAGCGCTACCGCGCCGAGCTCAACGCCGCGATCAAGCCGGTGCGGTCGCGCTTCGCGAGCCTGGCCAAGACGCGCACGGTGGACAAGCTCGACGGCAGGCTGGAGCGGACGCAGGAGGCGATCACCCGTGGGGTGGACCGGCTGCGCGACATCGACCCGCCGCCCGAGGCGGCCGCCGAGCACACCCGCTACGTGGACCGGCTCGAGGCGGTGGGGCGGCGGCTCGATCAGCTCACCGGGAGCGTCGCCGACCGGTCGCTGTGCTCGTCGTCGGCGCTGCTCAACCGCCTCGGCGCGAAGGTGCTCGACGATCTGAAGGCCGCCGCGAAGCGGCTGAACGCCCGCGGCGACTACGACGCCCGGGCGATCGACGTGAAGGTGCCCAAGCGGCGCAACCGCCGCCTGGCCAACGGCACGCTCATCCGCAACGGGGGCCGCGGCGGCCGGGCCTACCTGCGCATCCGCAACGGCCTGTCGCACGACGCGGTGGTCACCCTGGTCCGCGGCAAGTCCAGGGTGCTCAGCGTCTACGTGCGGAAGAACAAGTCCTACCAGATCAACGGCGTCCGGGATGGCACGTACCGGATCTACTTCACCACGGGGGACGACTGGGACGGCTCGGCGCGCACCTTCACCCGCAACTGCGACTTCAGCCGGTTCGAGGACCCCGTGCGGTTCCAGACCTTCTACACCGGCGGCTCGATCCAATGGCAGAACTGGTCGCTCACCCTCCACCCGGTGCTCGGCGGCAACGCCCGCACCCGGTCGGTGCGGCCCGGCGACTTCCCCACCTGACCCGCCCGCGATCCGCGGCTCGGCCGACCGGCGCTCCGGCCGAGCCGGCGTGATCGGCGAGGCGGCGGTCAGCTCGAGAAGAGCAGGCCCATGAGCCCGCGGTGGCGGTGCCCGCGGTGGCCGTAGTGGTGACCGCCCCAGGCCGGCCCGGGGGCGGGCGGCGGCGGGGCGTACTGCTGCATGTACTGGCTCTCCAGCCGGGTCAGCGTCTCCAGCTCGCCGTAGTCGAGGAAGATCCCACGGCAGCTCTCACACTGGTCGATGGTCACGCCGCTGCGGTTGTACGTCCGCATCAGGCCGTGACACTTCGGGCATTCCATCGTGCTGGTCTCTCCTTCGTCGACCCAACCGGTGATCACTTTACGTCGCGGGGCCGCCGGTCATCCGGACGATGCGCGCGCAGCAGGCGACGAAGGCCTCCTCCGTCTCGTCGAGCGGACGGCCCTCCTCCTGTGCCCGGAGCACGCCGCGGGCGGCCAGCTGGACCGTCAACGCGCGGGCCGGCACGTCCAGTTCCCGCCACGGATCCGCCGCCGACACCGCGGTTCCGCCGCCCTCCTGGTAGGCGGACAGGAACCGCCGCCACACCTCCGGGTCGAGCAGCCCGGCCGCGTAGTAGGCGGCGGGCCGGGCCAGATCCCACGCCGGGTCGCCGGCGCCGAGGTCGTCCACGTCGATGAGGTACCACCGGCCGTCGCGCCACACCAGCTGGCCGAGGTGCCAGTCGCCGTGGGTCAGCGCCCGCCGCGCCGTGCCGTGCCGCGCCGCGGCGGGGAGCCCCGCGTAGGCGGCGCGCACCACCGCCGCGGCCGCGCCGCCGCCCGCCCGCTCCAGCCGCGCCATGGTCCGGGCGAGCCGCCGCGGCCCGCCCGCCGGGGGCAGGCGCCCGTCCACGGGTACGGCGTGCAGCCGGGCGAGCAGCCGCCCGGCGTCCTCCCACGGCGCGGCCGCGAGGTCCGCCGGATCCACCGGCCGCCCGGCGGGCCAGCGGGTGACGAGCCGGCCGGACACGCGCTCGGGGGCGGTGCGCAGCGGCGGCAGCATGACGTCGCCGAGCCGCGCCGCCGTGGCCAGCCGGACCGCGAGGTCCGCCGGGTCGGCGTCCGGCGCGTGCGCCTTCACCACCACGTCGCCCGACCGCACCACGACGACCCGGTCCTGTTTGAGCACGGTCACCGGGCCGGGGCCGGCCAGCTCGGCGAGGGCACGGGCGAGGGGGGAGCGCGTGCCGGGCACTTTCACGTCAGGCATTCCCCCACGGTACGGCCGCGCCGGGCCGTACCGGAGCGCGTGTCACCCCGGGTGCGTGCCACGGCCGTGCGGCCGGTGTCCGTAGGGTGGGCCCATGAGGATCGGCTTTGGCGTACCGGTGTCGGGCTCGTGGGCGACACCCGAGAACATGATCACGATCGCGCGGCGGGCCGAGGAGCTCGGCTACGACTCGCTGTGGACGTTCCAGCGGCTGCTGTTCCCGGCCGGCCACGCGATGGCCCCGGTCTACCGCAGCGTGCAGGACCCGGTCGTCACCCTCGCCTATCTCGCCGGCGTGACGAGCCGGATCCGGCTCGGCGCCGCCGTGCTCAACATGCCGTTCTTCTCGCCCGCGCTGCTCGCCAAGCAGCTCGCCACCCTGCAGCTGGTCAGCGGCGGCCGGATCGACGCCGGGCTGGGGCTCGGCTGGCTGCCGGAGGAGTTCGCCGCCTCCGGCGTGCCGCTCGAGCGGCGCGGCGAGCGGGCCGAGGAGTACCTGGCCGTGCTCCGCACGCTGTGGTCGGAGGGCATCGCCGAGCACGAGGGCGAGTTCTACCGGGTGCCGCCCGCCCACCTCGACCCCAAGCCCGTCCCGCCGCCCCCGATCATCCTCGGCGGTACGGCGGAGCCCGCGCTGCGCCGGGCGGGCCGCCTGGCGGACGGCTGGGTGAGCTCCAGCCGCGTCGACCTGACCACGATCGGGCGGCAGATCGCGATCGTGAAGGAGGCGGCCCGCGAGGCCGGGCGCGACCCCGAGTCCCTGCGCTTCATCGTGCGCGGCGTCACCCGGCCGGGCCGGTCGGGGCAGCCCGGGCGGGCGCCGCTCACCGGCTCGTTCGAGGAGATCCGCGCCGACGTCGCCGCGCTCGCCGAGCAGGGCGTGACCGAGGTCTTCCACGACCTCAACTTCAATCCCGAGGTCGGCTCGCCGGACGCCGACCCGGTCGCGGCGATGCGGCTCGCCGAGGAGGCCCTGGAGGCGCTGCGCCCCGGCCTGTGATCCGGTCAGGACATCACGAGCACGGCGACCCCGTTGACCCGGTCCGCGGCGAGGTCGGCGAGCGCCCGGTCCGCCTCGGTGAACGGGTACGGGACGGTCGCCACGTGCAGCGGGTGGCGGGCGGCGAACTCGAGGAACCCCCGCCCGTCCGCCCGGGTGTTCGCGGTCACGCTGCGCACCTGGCGCTCCTGGAACAGGTGCCGCTGGTAGTCGAGGCGCGGCACGTCGGTGAGGTGGATGCCCGCGATCGCGAGGGTGCCGCCCCGGTCGAGCGCCTCCAGGCACACCGGCACCAGGTCGCCGACCGGCGCGAACAGGATCGCCGAGTCGAGCGGCTCGGGCGGCGCGTCGTAGGCGCCGCCGGCCGAGGCCGCGCCGAGCTCCAGGGCGAGCCGCTGCGCCTCCTTCGACCGGGTGAGCACGTGCACGGTCGCGCCCTGCGCGATCGCCACCTGCGCGGTGAGGTGCGCCGAGGCGCCGAACCCGTAGATGCCGAGCCGCCCGCCCTCCGGCAGCTCGGCCCGCAGCAGCGCCCGGTACCCGATGATGCCCGCGCACAGCAGCGGGGCGAGCCGCTGCGGGTCCTGGTCCTCCGGCAGCGGGTAGACGTAGTCGGCGGGCGCGACCAGGTAGCGGGCGTAGCCCCCGTTCGCGTCCCACCCGGTGTAGGCCGACGACGGGCACAGGTTCTCCGCGCCCCGCCGGCAGTACCGGCAGGTGCCGCACGTGCCGCGCAGCCACGCCACCCCGACCCGGCCGCCCACCGGCGGCCCGCCGTTCACCCCCGGCCCGTGGGCGATCACCCGGCCCACCGCCTCGTGGCCGGGCACGGTCCGCGGCCGCCGCGGCGGCAGGTCGCCCTCGGCGAGATGCAGGTCGGTGCGGCACACCGCGCACACCTCGACCTCGACGAGCACCTCGCCCGGCCCCGGGCTCGGCACCGGCAGCCTCACCGGCCGCAGCGGGCCGCTGTCGATCGGTCCCGGCCGCTCGACCACCCACGCGTCCATCTCGTCGGGAACCACGCTCATGCCTCCGACGATAGGCACCGGCCACGCGCCCCGGGCAAGGTTCTCCGGCCCGCGTCTTCGCCCGCAGGTAACGCGCAAGTAAGGTCGTAGCCGGACCGACGCACGGCGAGGCTGAAAGGAGCGGCGATGGCGGCGTTGTCGGCGGCGGTGGTCGGGCCCGGCGGGGTTGGCGGCCTGCTCGGCGGGCTGCTCGTGCGGGCCGGGGCGCGGGTGGAGTTCGTCGCCTCCGAGCGCACGGCCGAGGCGTTGCGGGCCGGCGGGCTGAGCGTGCACAGCGCCACCCACGGCGACTTCCACGTGCCGGTCACGGCGACGACCGAGCTGTCCGGGCCGGTGGACGTCTGCTTCGTCACCACCAAGGCGACCACGCTGGCGGCCGCGCTGGAGCGGGTGCCGCCCGCCGCGCTCGGCGACGGGCTCGTGGTGCCGCTGCTCAACGGGTTCGAGCACATGGCGCTGCTGCGCCGCCGCTACCCGGCCGAGCAGGTGGTGGCGGGCGTGGTGCGGGTGGAGTCGACCCGGGTGGCGCCGGGGCGGATCGAGCACACCAGCCCGTTCCTGGCCTTCGAGCTCGCCTCGGCCACCGCGCCCCGGGAGCGGGTGGAGGCGCTGGCGGCGCGGCTGCGCGAGGCCGGCCTCCAGGTCACCGTGCGCGACGACGAGACCGTCGCGCTGTGGGACAAGCTGACCTTCCTCGCCACGTTCGCCCTGCTCACCACCTACCACGCGGCCCCGGCCGGGGTGATCCGCGCCGAGCACCGCGACGAGCTGACCGCCGTGCTCCGCGAGATCACCGCGGTCGCCGCGGCCGAGGGCGCCGTGTTCGACCCCGAGAGGATCCTGGCGTTCTTCGACGGCCTGCCGCCGCAGATGAAGTCGTCGATGCAGCGGGACGCCGAGGCCGGGCGGCCCACCGAACTCGACGCGCTCGGCGGCGCGGTGCTGCGCGCCGCGGAACGGCACGGCGTGGCCGCCCCGACCGTGGCCCGGCTCGTCGCCGAGCTCGCCGCCCGGGAACCGGCCCAGCACGGGTGAAGTGACCGATTTGTCCCCCTTGTGAATCGGGTGAAGACTGAGAGGTGACCGAAGGGGGACCGTCATGATCGAGGTCAAGAGCGTCGAGAAGCCCGACGAGCGCCGGGACTTCCCGCGGGGGCACATCGAGATCACGCGGCTGACCGGGCTGACGTTCGCCGTGTTCACCCTGGAGCCGGGGTGGCGCTGGACGGAGTCGGTCGCGACGGTGGCGGGCACCGACACCTGCCAGGTGCGGCACACGCTCTACACGGTGCGGGGCCGGATCCGGATCCGCATGGACGACGGAACCGAGAGCGAGCTCGGCCCCGGCGACGTCGCCGTCGTCCCGCCCGGGCACGACGCCTGGGTCGTGGGGGACGAGCCGTACGTCGCCTACGACTTCTCGAGCGAGATGGAGGAGTACGCGCAGGGCGGCCGCTGACCCAGCCGCCGCCGGTCTCGCCCGCCCCGGCGGGCGGGGCCGGTCCGCGCCGGGCTAGCCGATGAGCTCGGGCAGCCGGGTGATGTGCGCCGCCAGGTAGGCGGCGAGCTCCTCCGGCACCAGCGGGATCGCCGTGATCTCCTCCGGGCGCAGCGGCACCCGGACCAGCTCGCGGACGCCGTGGTTCGGGTCGGCGAACTCCGGGCCGCAGATCAGCGCCGGGTCGAGGGTGAGCAGGCGGCAGCCGTACACGTGGTGGGTCTTCGGCCCCTCCGGGTGCGCGCAGGTCAGCGTGGTGAGCGGGGTGACCGAGCCGACCGTCGCGCCCAGCTCCTCGAGCACCTCGCGGTGCAGGGTGTCCTCCAGCGTGGCGTCCTCCGGCTCGACGTGGCCGCCCGGCACGCTCCAGTAGAGCGGCCGGTTCGGTACCGTCCGCCGGAACAGCAACAGCCGGTCCCCGTCGAGCACGAGGGCCCGGACGCTGGGGCGGGGCGCCATGCCGCCATTGTCCCCGGCGGCCGGATCCCGCCGTCACCGGGGTGGGGGCGAACCGGTCAGTCGGACACGTCGCGCCGCAGCCGCTTCACCGCGGAGCGGTGCCGCTTGGCCGCGAGGCGGCGCTCGACGGCCCCGCGCGACGGCCGGGTGGGGCGGCGGCGCTTCGGCGGCGGGGCGATCGCCTCGCGCAGCAGCCGGGCGAGGCGGTCCGCGGCCGCGTCCCGGTTGCGCAGCTGGGAGCGGTGCTCGGCGGCGACCACCGTGAGCACGCCGCGGGTGAGCCGGGGCGCGAGCCGCCGCAGGGCGCGCGCCTTCAGCTCGGGGCTCAGCGCGGTGGTGGCGGCGACGTCGAAGCGGAGCTCGACCCGGCTGTCGGTGGTGTTGACGCCCTGCCCGCCCGGGCCGGAGGCACGCGAGAACCGCCATCCCAGCTCGCGCTCGGGGATGACGATCGACGCGGTGACCGTGATGGGGCCGGGCATTGCGGGTCATTCCTCCTGATCTGCCGCATCCAGCGTAGCCGGGAGGGCAACCGGTTTACCGGACGTCCGGCCGGGCGTCGCCCTGCGTTCGGCTCGCGGAAGCGTGCCGGGGAAGCGGTGGCGCGTACGTTCGCCCCGGTCGGCGCATGTTCATCGGCCGGTGACGCGCCGGTCACGAGGCCGGCGGGCGGCGGTCAGCTCGCTCGCCTCCACTGAGGGCATGCAGCCGTCACGCAGAACCTTCCTCGCCGGGGCCGCCGCCGCGGCCGCCCTGCCGTACCTCACGACCGGGGGAGGCGCCCCCGTGGCCCTGTGGCGCGGGCTCCGCCTCGCCGACCCGTTCACGCTCGGGGTCGCCTCCGGGGACCCCACCGCCGACGGGATCGTGCTGTGGACCCGGCTCGCGCCCCGCCCGCTCGACGAGACCGGCCGCGGCGGCATGCCCGCCCGTCCCGTCGAGGTGGAGTGGCAGCTCGCCGCCGACGAGCGGTTCCGCCGGATCATGCGCAAGGGCACCGTGACCGCGCGGCCGGAGCACGCGCACAGCGTGCACGTCGAGGTGGCCGGGCTGGAGCCCGGGCGGGAGTACTTCTACCGGTTCCGCGCGCTCGGCGAGGTGTCCCCGGCCGGCCGTACCCGGACCGCGCCCGCGCCCGGCACGCTCGGCGCGCTCACCTTCGTCACCGCCTCGTGCGCGCACTACGAGCACGGGTACTACACGGCCTACCGGCGGCTCGCCCAGGAGGAGCCGGACCTGGTGGTGCACCTCGGCGACTACATGTACGAGTACGGGCGCGGTGGCTACACCGGCATCAGCGGCCTGGTCCGGCGGCACGCCGGCGGCAAGTGCCGCACGCTCGCCGACTACCGCACCCGGCACGCCCAGTACAAGACCGACCCGGACCTGCAGGCCGCGCACGCGGCCGCCCCCTGGCTGGTGGTGTTCGACGACCACGAGGTGGAGAACAACTGGGCCGGCCCGGTCTCCGGCACCGGGGCGAAGGACTTCGCCGCCCGCCGCCGGGCAGGCCTGCGCGCCTACTACGAGAACCTGCCGCTGCGCCGCTCCGCCATGCCGCGCGGCGACCGGATGCGGCTGCACCGCCGCATCGCATGGGGCTCGCTCGCCGCCTTCCACCTGCTCGACACCCGGCAGTTCCGGGACGACCAGGCCTGCCACGACGGCCTGCGATCCGGCTGCGACGCCGCGCTCGCCGCCGACCGCACCCTGCTCGGCGCCGACCAGCGCGAGTGGCTGCTGGCCGGGCTGCGCCGCTCGGCCGCCCGGTGGAACCTCATCGGCCAGCAGACCATCATGGCCCGGCACGACGTCGCTCTCGGCCCGGGCCGCGAGCTCAACATGGACTCCTGGGACGGCTACGCGGCCGAGCGCGCCCGGCTGCTCGCGGGCATCCGCGACTCGGGCGCGTCGAACCCGGTCGTGCTCACCGGCGACGCGCACATCCACCACGCCGCCGACCTGCGCCTCGACTTCGACGACCCGGACTCGCCGCGGGTCGCGGTGGAGCTCGTCACCTCCTCGATCTCCAGCGACGGCGACGGCTACCGCGACCACGCCCGCATGGCCGCGCTCCGGGTGGAGAACCCGCACATCGCCTACGTGGACCAGCGCCGCGGCTACATCGTGTGCCGGGTCGGCCCGGACGAGCTGCGCGCCGAGTTCCGCACCCTCGACTACGTCACCCGCCGCGGCGCCCCCGCCCGCACCTCCGCCAAGTTCACCGTGCCCTCCGGGCAGAGCGTGCTCGCCTGAGGGCGGCGGCCACCGGCCGGTCAGGGGGCGAGCCGGTGGCCGAGCAGGGCCGCCTCCGGCCCGCGGGCGATCACCTCGGAGGTACGGCGCACGCCGGGGTACGGCCCGCGGCGGAGGCGGCCCTTCAGCAGCACGACCCGCCCGGCGAGCGGGGCCGCGACGACGAGGTCGCGGGCCTTCCGGCCGGTGAACGCGCCGACCGCGACCGCCGCCCCGAACCCGCCGGCGCGCGGCCCGGTGATCAGCACGTCGTTCTCGCGGGTGAGGCCGCCCGACCGGGTCCCGGCGAGCACCTGCACCGCCGACTCGCCCGGCACGCCGATCACCAGCTCGTCGTCCCCGTCGCCGTTGAGGTCGCCTGCGGCGAGGGCCGAGCCGAGCCGGTCGTAGTACCGGGGCCGCCCGGTGATCCCGGCCACCTGCTGCGTCCACAGCTCGTTCCGCGCGGTGGTCAGGCCGCGGCGGGAGCCGTACAGCACGCTCACCGCGCCGTCGCCGTAGTCCATGCCGCGCTGCAGCGCGGTCACGCCCTCCCCGGGCACGCCGACGGCGAGATCGTCCCGGCCGTCGCCGTCGAAGTCGCCGACGGCGAGCGCGGACCCGTAGCCGTCCCAGCGCTCCGCCGTGCCGCGCATGCCCGGGGTGTCCTGGCCGAAGCGGACCGCGCGCCGGGCCACCGGGGAGATCACGGTGACGCCGCCCGCGCCGTAGACCGGGTTCCCCTCGCCCGGGGCGCCGATCGCGAGCTCGTCCCGCCCGTCGCCGTCGAAGTCGCCCGCGGCCAGGGCCTCCCCGAACCGGTCGGTGGCGAGGGCGGGCCGGCGCACCCACCGGGTGCGCTTGGTGACGAGGCCGCCCCGGCCGCGCAGGTCCCGGCGGGACAGCCCGAAGATCGCCACCCCGCCGCCGCCCGCGAGCCCGGGCGTGCCCACGGCGAGCTCGTCGTCGCCGTCGCCGTCGAAGTCCCCGGCGGCGAGCGCGGCGCCGAACCGGTCGGTGCCCGGCCGCCGCCCCACGGCGCGCACGTCGAGCGTGCGCGGCGCGGCCCCGCGGCCCACGCCGTCGCGCGAGCCGTACAGCACGTGCACCACGCCGTTGCCGTCGGCGTCCCGGCGCGGCCGGCCGAGGAACTCCTCCGACGCCCCCACCGCGAGGTCGGCGCACCCGTCCCCGTCGAAGTCGCCGACGGCGAGCGCCGAGCCGAAGGAGTCGCCCACCTCGGGCTCGCCGGGCACGCCCGCGGTGCCCTGGGCGAGCGTGACCGCCTCGGTGAGGCCGTTGCGCGAGCCGTGGAACACCGTGACCGTGCCGGCCCGGGCCTTGCCGTCGACCGTGTCGTACGGCGCGGCGACCGCGAGATCGTCGAAGCCGTCGCCGTTGAAGTCGGCGACCGCGCCGGTGCGGCAGGCGGCGGAGGAGGCGTGGGCGGGCGGCGGGGCGGCGGGAAGCGCGCCGACGAGGGACAGGGCGACGAGGGACGGGGCGGCGGCGAGGAACGCGCGCGGGATGCTCATGCTCCGGATCGTCCCCGGGTGACCGGACACCCGGCCCACACCGGGATGACAGGAGCGCGTCAGGAATCTGAACACGCCGGTCGCCGGCCGGAGCGCCGTCCCGCCGCCGGGCGGCCCGCGCCGGAGGCGAGGGGCGCCTGCGCGCTCATGTGCCCGCGCTCTCGTTTCGCCTATCCGGCCTGCCGGGTGAGCACGGCGACGTGCGGGTGGGCGCCGGAGACGCTGACGTGCCGCAGGTGGCCGGGGAGCAGGCCGTACCGGATCGCCACGGCGAGCGCCGCGGTGTCCGGGATGAGCACGACGGCCCGCCCCTCCGGACGCAGCACGCGCGCCACCTCGGCCCACCATCGGCCCGGCGCCGCGGCGAGCCCGCCGCCGGGCGCCACCTGGCCGCCCCACGGCGGGTTGCACACCACCACGTCGACGCCGCCGTCCGGCAGCGGCAGCCGGGCCGCATCCGCGCGCCGCAGCACGATCCCGGCCCCGGGCCCGGCGTTCGCCCGCGCCGCGTCGAGCGCGCCCGGGTCGAGGTCGAAGCCGTGCAGCCGGGCCCGCGGCTCCAGCCGGCCCGCCTCGATGAGCAGCGTGCCCGCGCCGCAGCACGGGTCGACGACGAGCTCGCCCGGCCGCGGGCCGGCGAGCCGCGCCATCGCCGCCGCCACCGGCGGATGGAGCGTCCCGGGGATCGTCCGCCGCTTGTAGTCGCGCCGGTGCAGCGGCCGCGCCGCGACCCGCGCCATGAGGGTCGCGTGCGCGCCGTCGAGCACGAGCCGGAACCCGGCGTACCCCTCCGGCGGCGGCGCCCCGCCGCGCCGCGAGTGGTACGGCACGCCGAGCCGCCCGGCGAGCACCACGCCCACCGCGTCCTCGGCGTCGTACCGGTTGAAGTTCCGCCTGCCGAGGAACGACGCCGACACCTCGACCCCGGCGATCTCGCCGCCGCCGAGCCGGCGGCGGTCGTGCGCCAGCCGCCGCGCGTCCACCGCGCGGGCGAGCCCGCCGAGCGCGCGGAGCCCGTCCCTGGTGTGCCCGACGTCCGGTCCCCGGGCGGCGACGAGGAACACGTCGTCGGCGGTCCGCAGCCCGAGGATCTCCGGGCCGAGCCGGTCCGCCGCGAACTCGACCGAACGATGTCCTACTCGGGTGATGGTGCCGAGCCCGGCCGTGAGGATCTCCTCGATCACCACGGTCTCGAGCCCGCTCACGCACCGCGCCACCAGGCGCGCCGCGGTCACGGCCGTGCGGCGACGCCGGGACGCGGTCGAAGAGACGCACGCGTGCGATCACGCACCGTGAGGTCCACTGCCCGTCTTCTCCCACGTCACGACCCCGGGACGGCCCCACGCCGCCCCGCTTCGCCGGCGACGGGCCGACGATGGACGCCTCGACTCGCCGGCGGCGGGTCAGACTCGGAAGAAGAACCTCATGGCTCCGCATGGTACCCGGCCGCGGCAAAGTAACGGGATTCATCCCCGGTCCTCCGGCGGACCGGAGGGGTGGCGTGCCACGATTGAACGGTGGCGATGCTGACTGAACCAGGATTCGACCTGGCGGATATCGCGTTCTGGAAGAAGCCGCTCGACGAGCGGAACGAGGCCTTCAAACGGCTGCGGGCGATGGACCGCCTGGTCCACTTCTCCGAGCCGAAGATCCCCATGCTGCGCTCCGGCAAGGGGTTCTACGCGGTGGTACGGCACGCCGACGTGGTCGAGATCAGCCGTAACCCCAAGGTGTTCAGCAGTGAGCCCGCGGTCACCAGCCCGCCGCCGCCCGCGTGGGTGAAGCGCGTGTTCGGGGACTCGATCGTCAACATGGACGATCCGCGGCACGCGCGGCTGCGCCGCATCGTGTCGCGCGCCTTCTCCCCGAAGATGCTCAACGACCTCACCGAGGACATCCAGCGGGCGGCCACCCGGATCGTCGACGACGTGCTGCGCGAGGGGCCGCGCGACTTCGTCGAGCAGGTGGCGGCCCGGCTGCCCATCACCGTGATCTGCGACATGATGGGCATCCCGGAGGAGCTGCGGGAGAAGGTCCACCGCCACGTCGACGTCTCCACCGCCTACACCGGCGTCCGGTCGAGCGTCGGCCGCACGATCCGGATGGCGGCGAGCAACGTGCACGCGCTGTTCGAGCTGCAGCGCATGGTGATCAAGCTGGGCCGGGAGCGCGTCCGCAATCCGCGCAACGACCTGATCTCCGCGCTGGTCAACGCCAACGTCGACGGCGAGCGGCTCACCGACAGGGAGCTCGGGTCGTTCTTCGCCATGCTGCTGGTCGCGGGCAACGAGACGGCCCGCAACACGATGGCGCACGGCCTGCGGCTGCTCACGATCAACCCCGACCAGCGTGAGCTGCTGCTGAGCGACTTCGACCGCTACATCGGCGGCGCCATCGAGGAGATGGTCCGGTACGTCTCGCCGATCATCCAGTTCCGCCGCAACGTCACCCAGGAGACCGAGCTGCGCGGCGTGACCCTCAAGCCCGGCGACCAGGTCGCGCTCTTCTACGGCTCGGCGAACCGGGACGAGGAGGTCTTCGACGACCCCGACCGGTTCGACATCACCCGCTCGCCCAACCCGCACGTCGGCTTCGGCGGCCCGGGCCCGCACTTCTGCCTCGGCGCCAACCTCGCCCGCAAGGAGATCACCATCATGTTCCGGGAGCTGTTCACCCGCATCCCGGACATCCGGGCCGTCGGCGAGCCGGAGCTGCTGCTGTCCAACTTCGACAACGCGGTCAAGCGGCAGCCGTTCACCTTCGGCAGGCACTGAGCCGCACCGGCGGGGCCCGCGCCACGGCGCCGGGCCTCGCCGCCGGTCGCGCCCCGCCGCCGGCCGGCACCGCGGCGCGGATGCCGGCGGGCGCGCCCGGCCGTGCCGTACCCGGTAATCCCCGGGAAATGACCGCCCGGGATTTCCCCCGCGATCGCTCAGGCCGCTTTCAACGTGTTCCCCGGGCGCGCGTACGACGCGGCGGAAGGACGCGTCGCGCGCTTAGCGTGGCCTTATCGGTGATGTGTCACCTTTGTCATGTGCCGGCGGATGCCGGCGCACCACGCTGCCGCCGAACAGGGGAAAGCCTGAGCATTTCTGGGGGATGAGATGACCGTTAATGACCCGCGCGGGAATGTTCCGGACGACGACCCGTCCGCCAGGACGTCGGTGTTCCCCACCGCCGGGTCGGGCTCGAGCGGCGGCGAGGGATCGTTCGGCGTCACGTTCCGGCCCCCCTCGGCGGGGGACGGCGACGCCCGGATGTACGACTTCGCCGGGAGCGAGATCGTGCCACCGCCGCCGCGCGGCGGCATGACCGGGAGGCAGAAGCTCGGCGTCGGCCTCGCCCTCGTGGCGATGGCCGTGGGCGGCGGCATCACCGGCGCGTACGTCGCCACCGGCCTCAGCGGCGGCGGCACCCGGCCGGTCGCGGCCTCCAGCCCGGCGGCGAGCACCCCGCCCGCCACCGCCGACCGCGGCGCCACCGGCGGGGGCACCGCCGCGGTGCCGAACTTCGCCGACGTGGCGCGGGCCGTGCAGCCGTCGGTGGTGTCGATCGAGGTGCGCGGCGTGCGCGGCGGGAGCACCGGCTCCGGCGTGATCCTCGACGCCGAGGGCCGCATCCTCACCAACAACCACGTGGTCGAGGGCGCTGGCCGGGGCGGCGGCGACATCACCGTCCGGTTCAGCGACGGCCGGTCGGCCCGGGCGAGCATCGTCGGCACCGACCCGTTCACCGACCTCGCCGTGATCCGCGCCGAGGGCGTGTCGGACCTCACCCCGGCGACCCTCGGCGACAGCGACCGGCTCCAGGTGGGCGAGCCGGTGCTCGCCATCGGCAGCCCGCTCGGCCTGGAGGGCTCGGTCACCGCGGGCATCGTCAGCGCGCTCAACCGCACCATCCCGGTCGGCGACGACCGGCCGTTCGGCGGGCGGCGGTCGCAGGCCACGATCACCGGGGCGATCCAGACCGACGCCCCGATCAACCCCGGTAACTCCGGCGGCGCGCTCGTCAACGCCGCCGGCCAGGTGATCGGCATCAACACCGCGATCATCACCAACGGCGGCGACGGCAACATCGGGGTGGGCTTCGCGATCCCCAGCAACACCGCCAAGCAGGTCGCCGACCAGCTGATCCGCACCGGCCGGGCCACCCACGCCTACCTCGGCGTCGGCCTCGCCGACGCGGTGGGCGTCAACGGCGCGGTGATCAACACGGTGGAGGAGGGCAGCCCCGCGGACCAGGCCGGGCTCCGGCAGGGCGACCGCATCGTCAAGATCAACGACACCGACGTGGCCGACGCCGACGCGGTGGTCGGCATGATCCGCGGCTTCAAGCCCGGCGACCGGATCACCGTCACCTACGTCCGGGACGACGAGACCCGCACCGCCGAGGTCACCCTCGCCGAGCGCGGCGGGAACTGACCCGGCCCCGGCGCGCGGCTCAGCGGGCGGACCGGGCGGTCATCGCCTCCGCCCGCCACAGGTCGCGGTAGTAGCCGTCCGTCGCCACCAGCTCCTCGTGGCGGCCCCGCTGGATGACCCGGCCGTTCTCCAGTACCACGATCTCGTCCACCTGGTCGAGGCCGCGCAGCCGGTGGGTGACGAGCAGGGTGGTGCGGCCGTGGGTGACGTCGAGCAGGTCGGCCATGAGCGCGTCGGCGGTGATCTCGTCGAGCGCCTCGGCGGGCTCGTCGAGCACGAGCACCGGCGGGTCGTACAGCAGGGCGCGGGCGAGCGCCAGCCGCTGCAGCTGGCCCCCGGACACGGTGCGGGCGTCCTCGCCGAGCTCGGTGTCCCAGCCGGTGCGCGCCACCCACTCCTCCAGCCGGGCGCGCCGCACCGCCGCGGCGAGCTCCTCGTCATCGGCCTCCGGCCCGGCCAGGCGCAGGTTGTCGCGGAGCGTCGCACGGAACACGTACGGGTCCTGGGTGAGGCCGGTGATCCGCGCCCGCACGTCCTCCGGGTCGAGGTCGCGCACGTCCACCCCGTTGATCCGGATCTCCCCGGACTCGTAGTCCACCAGGCGCATGAGCGCGGCGAGCAGGGTGCTCTTGCCGGCCCCGCTCGGCCCGACGAGCGCCACCCGCTTGCCCGGGGTGAGCGTGAGGCTCACGCCGTCGAGCGCGGGCGGGCGGCCCGGGGCGTGCCGGACCACCAGGTCGCGCACCTCGACGGTGAGCGGCGGCTCGGGCGGCGGCGCGGGGGAGGCGGGCGCGGTCACCGCGGGCGGGGTGGCCCGCACCTCGCGCAGCCGCCGCAGCGCGGCGACGATGCCGGTGAGGCGCTCGGCCGCGGCGGAGAGCGGCAGCACCGGCTCGAACGCCACCAGCGCGCTGAGCGCGAGCACCGCGGTCGCCACCCGGTCCACGCCCGCGGCCTTGGCGGACAGCGTCACCAGCACCACGGTGAGGCCCTGGACGAGCATGCCCGCGCCCGAGGTGGTCGCGTTGATCCACCACTGGCCGCGCTCCAGCCGGGCGAGCCGCGCGTCCGCCTCCCGGGCGGCGGCGCGCGCCTCGCGGTTCGCGCCGTAGGCGGCGAGGTCGGCCGCGCCGTGCACCAGGTCGGCCACCCGGGCGGCGAGCTCGGCCCGGGCCGGGGCGATCCGGGCCGACCAGCGGGTGGCCGCGGCGGTCGCCAGGCCCGGGAGCAGGATCCCGGCGACGGCGAGCCCGGCGAGCAGCACGACCGCCGCGGGCGGGAACAGGAACGCGGCGATCCCGATCGCGGCCAGCCCGGTGACGGCCGCGGCGATGCCGGGCAGCAGCACGCGCACGAGCAGGTCCTGCACCGCGTCGGTGTCGTCCACCATGCGGGTGAGCAGGTCCGCGCCGCGCTGGGGGAGCGGCCGGGCCGGGATCAGCGCCCGGTAGAGCCGCTCGCGGGTGGTGGCCTGGGCGCGCAGCGCCACGTCGTGCCCGGCGAGCCGCTCGCCGTACCGGAACACGCCGCGGCCGGTGGCGAACGCCCGCACCCCGACGATCGCGATGCTGAGTGCGGTGAGCGGCGGCTGCTCGGCCGCCCGCGTGATCAGGTACGCCGAGGCGGCGATGAGGCCGAGCGACGCCAGGTCCGCGGCGGTGGCGAGCAGCCCGGCGAGCAGCAGCCGCCGGTTCATCCCGGCGAGGTCGATCAGGGAGCGCAGCCCGTCCCGCGCGGGCGGGCGCGCCGTGCCGTCGATGCGTTCCCGCTGGTTCATCGCACCTCTCCGGCGGGGTCGGTGGCCGCCGGGGCGGGCCGGCGGGCCGGTTCGTCGGAGACGATCCTGCCGTCCTCGATCCGCACCACCCGGTCGGCGAGCTCGATCATCGCCGGGCGGTGCGCCACGATCACCGCGGTACGGCCCCGCGCCAGCCGGTCGGTGGCGGCGACGATCGCAGCCTCGCTGCGGCCGTCGAGGCGGGCGGTCGGCTCGTCGAGCAGCAGCACCTTCGCCTCCGGGCGGACGAACGCGCGGGCGAGCGCGATCCGCTGCCGCTGCCCGGCGGACAGGTCGGCGCCGCGCTCGCCGAGCACGGTGCCGTACCCTTGCGGCAGCGCCGCGATGAACTCGGCCGCCTGCGCCTGCTCGGCCGCGGCGCGCACCCGCTCGTCACGGTCCGGCCCGCCGGCCGAGCCGAGCAGGATGTTGTCGGCGACCGTGGCCGCGAACAGGTGCGGGCGCTGCGGCACGTAGGCGAGGCGGGCCCGCCACGCCTCCAGGTCGAGCTCGCGCAGGTCGACGCCGTCGACGAGCACCCGGCCGGAGGCGGGGGTGACGAAGCCAAGCAGCAGGTTGAGCACGGTGCTCTTGCCCGCGCCGCTCTGCCCGACGAGGGCGATCCGCTCGCCGGGGGCGATGGTGAGCGACACGTCCTCCAGCGCCGCCTCGTCCCGGCCCGGGTAGCGGACGGTGACGTGCTCCAGCCGGATCTCGGGGACCTCGTCGCCGCCCGGCACGGCCCGCCGGGCCGGGGCGCCGGCCTTCGCGGTCTCGCCGTCCGGCGGGGCGGTCTCGCCGTCGAGCCGCTCGTGTAGCACGCCGAACGCCTGGTCGGCGGCCGCCACGCCCTCCATCGCGGCGTGGAATTTCACCCCGACCATGCGCACCGGCAGGTACGCCTCGGGGGCGAGCAGCAGCACGAGCAGGCCGACGTGCAGATCCATGGCGCCGGACAGCAGCCGCAGCCCGATCGGCACCGCCACCAGCGCGATCGACAGCGACGACACCAGCTCGAGGGCGAGCGCGGACAGGAACGCCACTCGCAGCGTGCGCATGGTCGCCGAGCGGTGCGCGTCGGCCACCGAGCGGATCACCGTGGCCTGGTAGCGGGCCCGGTTGAACGCCCGCAGCGTCGGCAGGCCGCGCACCACGTCGAGGAAGTGGCCGCCGAGCCGGGACAGCGCGCGCCACTGCCGCTCGGTCACCGCCTTGGTGTGCATGCCGATCAGCGCGCCGAACAGCGGCAGCAGCGGCAGCGTCACCAGGATGATCAGCGCGCTGCTCAGGTCGGCGGCGAAGATGCGGATGAGCACGGCGAGCGGCACCACCCCGGCGACCGCCACCGCGGGGAAGTAGCCGGTGACGTACGGGTCGAGCCCGTCGAGCCCGCGGCCGGTGAGCGTGATCAGCTCGCCGGAGCGGTGCGAGGTGAGCCGGGCCGGGCCGAGCTCCTGCAGCCGGCCGAGCAGCCGGTCCCGCAGCGCCGACTTCAGCGCGGTGGCGGTGCGCCCGGCGGCGATGCCCTGCAGCCAGGTGAGCAGCCCGCGCACCACGATCACCAGGGCGAGCGGGAACAGCACGGCGGTGGCGAACCGGCCGGAGAGCACCCCCGCCAGCAGTTCGGCCTGGACCAGCACGAGCAGCCCGGTGAGCACGGCGGCTCCCAGGCAGACGGCCAGGTGGGTGCGGACGGCCCGCTCGGCCCGCGCGAGCCGTACCAGGTCCTTGTGCATCGCCCCCTCGAACGCGGCGCCGGGCGGCGCGGGCCGCCCGGCCTCGACCGAGCCTGTCGGAAGAACCCTCTAGAAGAACGACGGTATCCGGGCGGTGGGTCCGTCCCCGATTCGGGTCCTCGGCCCGAAAGTACGCCAGACCCACACCTGGGCGCCAATCAGCACGGGGGTGAACGGGAGCACCACCAGCGCGAGCACCGACAGCGTCTCGGGCGGGGCGGCGCTCGCCGCCAGCGAGGGGGCGACGGCCGCGAGGCAGACCGCGGCGGGGAGCGCGGCGACCGCGGCCGAGAGCGCGAGCCGGCCGCCGCCGCGGGCGGGGCCGTGTTCCTGGAACGCATGGGCTACCTGACCAGCGAGCGGGGCACCGTCGGCGGCCGCCGCCGGCGCACCTACCGCCTCACCTCCGCCGGCCGTAAGGCCCTCGCCGGGGAGCGCTCCGCCTGGCAGCGGTTCACCGCCGCGATCGGCAGCGTGCTCGCCCCCGCACGCGAGGAGGGCCGGGCGCACTGAGCGGACGGTCCGGCCCGCCGGGCGAGGTGGCCGAACGCGAGCAGCGCCAGCCCACCGGCGACCCCGGTGAGGATCTGCAGCCAGTCGATCAGCCGCGCCAGCGGCAGGAACCAGGCCGGGGTCGCGGTGAGCGAGGCGGGGTCCCACGGGTAGCCGCGCCACAGCTCGCTCCACATCAGCGTCGTGGCGGGGACGCTGAGGAAGACCAGCGCGGCGGTGTGGCGTCCCTGGCGGGCGGTGAGCTCGGCCTGGTAGCCGGGGGCCACCTCCGCCACCTCGCCGAACTCCGCGACCGCCCGCCGTTCCGCCTCCGCGCGGCCGAGCCCCGCGGCCTCCAGCGCCTCGGCGGCGTCGATCAGGCCGTCGCGGGCCTCGGCGAGCAGGTCGCGCTTGAGGCGGCGGGGCCCGCGCAGCCGGCGCCCCAGCGCGGCCACAAAGTCGTCGATCGCGCCCGGCATCTCGCGCCCCGTTCCCGATCGTCCTCCCGTGCCCCGGGCCGCGCGCGTCCCGCCGGGCATGCCCCGCTGCCGCGCCGGATGTCGCGGCGGGCCGCACCGCGGGACGGTTCGTGGGGCGCCGGCGCGGCAGGCCCGCGGCTCGGGAACGGCCGGCCGGGTGGGCGCGCCGCGGTCCCGCGGCCACCCTCCGGCATCCTCCCCCCGTGGCGCGGCCCCGTCCCTGATCCGGCCGCGCCGGCGCGCCCGCGGCGCCCGGTGCGCGAGACGGGTGGCCGCGCCGCGTGCGGCCTCGTTCGCGGGTAGCGGAATCCACCGTTTCGGCTCGCCCGGCCGCGCCGTAGGGAAGGATGGAATGCGCGCGCACGGGTAAGGGTTAAGCCTTCGAGCGCAGCACACTCGAACGCAACGCACACAAGACAGGAGTCGCTGTGGCGACGATCCAGGTAACCGAGGACAACTTCAACGAGATCGCCGACGAGGGCATCGTCCTGCTGGACTTCTGGGCCTCGTGGTGTGGCCCCTGCAAGGCCTTCGCGCCGATCTTCGAGGAGGCCTCGGAGAAGCACCCCGACATCAAGTTCGGCAAGATCGACACTGAGGCGGAGCCGGCGCTCACCGAGGGCTTCGACATCACCGCCGTACCCACGATCATGGCGATCCGCGACGGGATCGTGGTCTTCGCCCAGCCGGGCGCCCTTCCCGCGCACGCGCTCGAGGAGCTGATCGGCCAGGTGCGCGCCCTCGACATGGACGCGATCCGGGCCGAGATCGCCGCCGAGCTCGACGGCGAGACCAAGGGCGTCTGAGCGTCCGCGGGGCGCTCCCGCGCGTCCCGCCAGGGGCGCCGCGACGGGGCATGGCCGCCGCCGTGCCCCGTCACGCCGGGCGGGTGCCCAGGATCGCGGCGAGCGAGCGGCCGAGGGTCTCCCCGTCGATCGGCCGGTCGTGGATGAGCGCGTGCAGCAGCGCGCCGTCGATGAACACCGCGGCGGCCCGCGCGGCCGTCGTGTCGACGTGCTCGGCGAGCAGCTCGGTCAGCCCGTCGCTCCACCGGCGGGCGAGCGGCCGCAGCTCGGGCCGCAGGCCGCCCGCCGCGTACAGCTCGTTCCACGTGCGCATGCGCACGTGGTCCTGCAGGTAGTCGGCGACGAGCCGGACCAGCGTGGCGGTGACGTCGCGGCTCGCGGCGAGCGCCTCGCCCCACTCGCGCAGGCAGGCCGTGGTGATCTCGGCCGCGGCGGCGAGCGCGGCCTCGACCAGCTCGTCGAGCGACCTGAAGTAGTAGGTGGTCGCGCCGAGCGGCACCCCCGCCCGGGCGGCGACCAGCCGGTGGGTGAGCCCGGCCACGCCCACCTCGGGGATGAGCTCGCAGGCCGCCTCGATGATCCGGCGTCTCCGTTCCTCCGGGTTGCGTCGCACGTGGGTCAATGTGCACCACCGAGCTGAAGGGTGACCACCCCGGCCACCACCAGCGCCACCCCCGTCACCTTGACGAGGGTGATCGGCTCCCGCAGGAACACCACCCCGATCAGCACGATCAGCGCGGTGCCCACCCCGGACCAGATGGCGTAGGCGACGCCCACCCCCATGCCGCGGAGCGCCTGCGCGAGCAGCGCGAACGACAGCCCGTACGCGCCGAGCGAGCCGAGCGCCGGCCACGGCCGGGTGAAGCCCGCGCTGAGCTTGAGCAGGGTCGTCCCGAGCACCTCCGCGCAGATCGCCAGGGTGAGGAACACGAGCGGCATCCGGTCCTCCCTCATGTACACATGTACATGTACGAATGTACAAACGCCGGATGTCGCCGCGGCGTCACTCGGTCGTCACCCGGCCTCCGCCACGCCGGACCGAGGCGGCCCTCGAGCCCTGGGCCGGTCGCGCCGGCCGTACGGCGGGCCGGGCCGGTCAGTCGAGCGGGGGAAGGGTGGCGAGATCGGGCAGGGTGGCGGCGGTCTCCGCGGCGATGCCGCGCAGCCAGGCGTGGGCCGCGTTGTGCGTGTGCACCGGGTGCCACCACAGCGCCTCGCGCAGCGTGACCGCGGGGAACGGGCACGGCAGCAGCCGCACCGGCGCGACGTGGCGGAGCTGGTGGGCGAGCCGCCGCTGCACGATGGCGACCCGGCGGGTGCCGGCGACGAGCGAGGGCAGCAGCTGGAAGCTCGGCACCGACACCTCCACCCGGGGCTCCAGCCCGAGCATCGACAGCTGCCGGTTGACCGGGGTGTCGTACGCGCGCTGGTAGACCGCCCACGGCAGGCGGGCCAGGTCGTCCATGGTGAGCCGCTCGCCGACCTCGCGGTTGTCCGCCGCGACGAGGCAGATCCACTCGTCCTCGTACAGGTCCACGGCGGGCAGGCCGCTGACGATGCCGTGCGGCATGAGCATGCCGTCCACCCCGCCGAGCCCGCTCTCGGGCTTGTCCACCGCCTCCGGCGTCACCTGCCGGAAGTGCAGCGTCACGCGCGGCGCCACCCGCTGCACGGCCCGGGCGAGCGCGGTGCCGAAGACCGCGACGCCGTAGTCGGAGGAGAGCAGCGTGAACTCGTGCCGCTCGGTGGCCGGGTCGAACCCGGTGCGTGCGGCGAACAGGCGCTCCAGCATCGCGTACGCGTTCGCGGCCGGGTCGCGCAGCGCCGCCCCGAGCGGGGTCAGCTCGTAGCGGTTGCCCTTGCGGACGAGCAGCTCGTCGGCGAAGTGGCGGCGCAGCCGGGCGAGCGCGGCGCTCATCGCGGGCTGGCTCAGGCCGATCCGGGCCCCGGCCCGGGTGACGTGGCGTTCCTCCAGCAGGGCGCGCAGCGCGACGAGCAGGTTGAGGTCGAGCCTTTCCAGGTTCACGGCAGCCCTTCGCTCCGGCCACCGCATCATCCATGCGATGGATGACGGTGATCCTAAGAATCGATTTCCCTGATCGGTGCGTTTGGGTCCAAGGTTAAGGGCACCGCAATCGGAGGGAAACGTCGTGGAAACATCTCCGTCGTTTGCGGGCCCGTTCGCGCTCGGCACCTTCTCGGCCGGAGACGGTCCGGCATTCCCCGGCCTCGTCGCGCACGGCCGTGTCCTCGACCTGCGTACCGTGCCCGAGCTCGACCTGCCCGAACCCACCACCCGCGCGCTGCTGGAGCGCTGGGACGACGTGCTGCCGCTGCTCACCGAGGCCGCCGGCGCGGCCGCGGGGGAGTGGCGGCCGTGGTCCGAGCTGCGGGTGCACGCCCCCATCGAGCCCCGCCAGATGTTCCAGGCCGGGGCGAACTACCGCACCCACGTGATCGACCTCGTGGTGGCCCACGAGCCGCCGGACGGCCGGCCGCCCGAGCAGGTGCGCGCCGAGGCCGCGGCGATGATGGACCGCCGCGCCGCCGAGGGCGAGCCGTACGTGTTCCTCGGCCTGCCGTCCTCGATCACCGGCCCGTACGACCCGGTGGTGATCCCGTCCTGGTGCCAGAAGCCGGACTGGGAGCTGGAGCTCGCCGCGGTGATCGGCCGCCCGGCGTTCCGGGTGAGCCCGGAGCACGCCCTGGAGCACGTCGCCGCCTACACGATCGCCAACGACATCACCGCCCGGGAGGCGGTGTTCCGCAAGGACGTCGGCGACATCGGCGCCGACTGGCTGCGCGCCAAGAACGCGCCGACGTTCACCCCGCTCGGGCCGTACCTGGTGCCCGCCGCGTTCGTCGGCGACCCCGGCGACCTGCAGGTGACGCTGCGGCTCAACGGCGAGGTCATGCAGGACGAGTCCACCAAGGACATGATCTTCGGCGTCGCGCGGATCGTCTCCGCGGTCTCGCAGACCGTGCGGCTGCTTCCCGGCGACCTCGTGCTCACCGGCAGCCCGGCCGGGAATGGCCTGCACCATGGCCGCCTGCTGCGTCCCGGCGACGTCATGGAGGGCACGATCACCGGGCTGGGCGTGCAGCGCAACCGGTGCGTCGCGGAGGAGGAGCGATGAGCGAGCGCATCAGCGCCGAGGCCGCGGTCGCCGAGGCCGCGAAGAAGTACTCCAACTGGGGGCGCTGGGGGCAGGACGACGTCCTCGGCACGGTGAACTTCATCGACGAGGCCAAGCGCCGCCAGGCCGCCACCCTGGTCCGCAAGGGCGTGTCGATCTCGCTGTCGATGCGCTTCCAGGCCGACGGCCCGCAGCGCGGCTGGCGCAAGCGCAACAACCCGGTCCACGTCATGCTCGGCACGGGGCTCGACGTGGTGCACGGCGAGCGGGACATGCCGCACGGCATCGGCGGCGCCGACGACATGATCATCATGCCGCTGCAGTGCGCCACCCAGTGGGACGGCCTCGGCCACATCTTCGACCACGGCGTCGCCTACAACGGCCGCCCCGCCGACAAGGTGGTCACCACCGACGGCGACAAGGTCACCGGCATCGAGAACCTGGCCTCGCCGGTCGCCAGCCGCGGCGTGCTGCTCGACGTCGGCCGGGTGATCGGCGATAACGGCGAGCTGCCCGACGGCTTCGCCATCACCGAGGAGCACCTGCAGGCCACCGCCGAGGCGCACGGCGTGGAGATCGGCCGCGGCGACATCGTGTGCGTGCGCACCGGCCAGCTCACCCGGGCCAAGCGGGAGGGCTGGGGCGAGTACGCCGGCGGCCCCGCGCCCGGATTGTCGTTCTGGACCGCCGGGTGGCTGCACCGCACCGAGATCGCCGCGATCGCCACCGACACCTGGGGCTTCGAGGTGCGGCCCAACGAGTTCGAGAACGCCTTCCAGCCGCTCCACCAGGTCGTCATCCCGCACATGGGCCTGCTCGTCGGCGAGATGTGGGACCTCGACGCGCTCGCCGAGGACTGCGCCGCCGACGGCGTCTACGAGTTCTTCCTCGTCGCCCAGCCGCTGCCCATCACGGGCGCGGTCGGCTCCCCCATCAACCCCCTCGCGATCAAGTGAGGCCACCATGCCCGCAGTAGGCAACGTCCTCATCGTCGGCGCCGGAACCTCCGGCCCCGCCCTCGCCATCCTGCTCGCCCGCGCCGGCGTGTCCGTCGACGTCGTCGAGATCAAGCCGGAGATCACCGCGCTCGGCTCCGGCATCACGCTGCAGGGCAACGCCCTGCGCGTGCTGCGCGACCTCGGCGTCTGGGACCAGGTCCTCGCGCACGGGTTCCCGTTCAACTCGCTCGGCTTCCGCGCCCCCGACGGCACCCTGCTCGCCGAGGTCCCCGACTCCCGCACCGGCGGACCCGACCTGCCCGCCACGGTCGGCATGTACCGCCCCGACCTCGCCCGGATCCTCGCCGAGGCGGTGGCCGCCGCCGGGGCCCGGATCCACTACGGGGTGACCGTCGAGTCGTTCGACGACCTCGGCGAGACCGTGCGGGTCACCCTCACCGACGGCACCACCCGCGACTACGACCTCGTCGTCGGCGCCGACGGCATCCGCTCCTCGATCCGCCGCATGATCGGCATCGACGTCGAGCCGCGGCCGGTCGGCATGGGCATCTGGCGGGTGCACACCCGCCGTCCCCCCGAGATCGAGCGCACCGACCTCATCTACGGCGGCCCGTGCTACATCGCCGGCTACTGCCCGACCGGCCCCGACACCATGTACGCCTACCTCGTCGAGGACGCCCGGCCGCGGGAGTCGATCGCCGACGCCGACAAGCCCAAGATCATGCGTGAGCTCGCCGCCGGGTACGGCTGGCCGTGGACCGAGATCCGCGAGACGATCACCGACCCGGACCGGATCAACTACACCTGGTTCGAGACGCTGCTCGTCGACCGCCCGTGGAACCGCGGCCGGGTCGTGCTCATCGGCGACGCCGCGCACGCCTGCCCGCCCACCCTCGCCCAGGGCGCGGCCCAGTGCCTGGAGGACGCCGTGGTCCTCGCCGAGATGCTGCTCGCCGCCGACCGGCTCGACCAGGCGCTGTTCGACGCCTTCACCGACCGCCGCCTGCCCCGGGTGCGCGCCGTGGTCGAGGGGTCGCTGCAGATCACCGAGTGGCAGCTCAACCGCGACCCGAACGCGGACGTCGCCGCGGTGGCGGGCCGGATCAACGCGATCGTCTCGGAGCGGCCGTGACCGTCACGATCGACGTGCACGCGCACGTGCTGCTCCCCGAGGTGGACCGCGCCGTCGCCGACCACCCCGGCCACGCCGAGCACCGGGCGCTGGAGGCGCGGCGCAACGGCCCGGCCGCCCTCGAGGTGAACGGCCGCGTGATCGCCGAGATCCTGCCGCGGCTCACCCGGGTGGAGGCACGGCTCGCCGACATGGACGCCGCGGGCGTGGACGTGCAGATCGTCAGCCCGTCGCCGTCCCACTACCACTACTGGGCCGGCGACGCCGGCCTCGCCCGCACCGTGTACCGGCTCGCCAACGAGGGCGTGGCCGCGCACTGCGCCGAGGCGCCCGACCGGCTGCACGGGCTCGGCATCGTCCCGCTCCAGCACCCGGACCTGCTCGTCGAGGCGCTCGACCACGCCCTCGGCCTCGGCCTGCGCGGCGTGATGATCTCCTCGCACGCCCCCGGGCGCGAGCTGTCCGACCCGGCGTACGAGCCGTTCTGGGCGCACGCCGCCGAGACCGGCGCGGTGGTCTTCCTCCACCCGTTCGGCTGCACCCTCGACGAGCGGCTCGACCGCTGGTACCTGTCGAACATCGTCGGCCAGCCGGTGGAGAACGCGGTCGCGCTGTCCCACCTCATCTTCAGCGGCGTGCTTGACCGGCACCCGAACCTGAAGCTGCTCGCCGCCCACGGCGGCGGCTACCTGCCGACGTACATCGTGCGGGCCGACCACGGCTGGCAGGTGCGGCCGGACGCCAAGGGCTGCGCCGAGCCGCCCAGCGCGTACCTGCGCCGCATCTGGTTCGACTCCCTCGTCTACCGGCCGGAGGCGCTGCGCGCGCTCATCGACGCCGTCGGCGTCTCCCAGGTCGTGCTCGGCTCCGACCACCCCTTCGACATGGGCGTCCCCGACCCGCTCGACCGGCTGCGCGCCGCCCTCCCGGACGCCGCCGAGTTCGACGCGGTCCGCGGCGGCAACGCCCTCAGGCTCTTCGACCTCAAGCACTGAATCCCCCAAGGACGGTCATGACCAGACTCATCACCCACCTGCGGCACGTCGACCTCGCCGTGCCCGACTTCGACAAGCAGCGCGAGTTCTACGCCGGGGTGTGGGGCCTCACCGAGGTCGCCACCGACACCGGCCTCAGCTTCCTCGCCGCCGAGGGCTCCCCCGAGCAGTACATCATCCGGCTGCGCAAGGCCGAGGAGAAGCGGCTCGACCTGATCGCCTTCGGCGCGGCGAGCCCGGCCGACGTCGACGCCCTCGCCGAGCGGCTGGGCAAGGCGGGTGTGCAGCTCATCTCCAAGCCGGGCGAGCTCGCCACCCCCGGCGGCGGGTACGGCTTCCGCTTCTTCGACATCGACGGGCGCACCGTCGAGGTCTCCGCGGACGTCGCCCCCCGCAGGCACCGCAAGATCGAGCCGCGCGAGTCGATCCCGGTCCGGCTGTCGCACGTCGTGGTGAACTCGCCCGACATCAACGCCACCCGCGAGTGGTACGAGACCCACCTCGGCTTCGCGCTCTCCGACACCCTCGGCCACCCGCGGATCGGCGAGGTCATGCACTTCATGCGGTGCAACCCGCAGCACCACAGCCTCGCCATCGCCCGCGGCCCGCACGTCTCGCTCCACCACATCAGCTTTGAGCTGCGCGGCGTCGACGAGTTCATGTTCGGCACCGGCCGGCTGCTGCGCGCCGGGGTCCGCATGATCTGGGGGCCGGGCCGCCACCTGGCGGGGGACAACACCTTCTCCTACTTCCTCGACCCGCACGGCAACACGGTCGAGTACACCACCGAGCTGGAGGAGCTCGACGAGGACACCTGGCACCCCTCGGTGCACGACTTCACCAAGCCCGAGGTGAGCGACCAGTGGGGGACCGCCAACCAGATCGACGAGGTCATCACCAGGGAGTCGTTCAACGACGTCGACCGCGGCGTCTTCGTCGCCCCGCCCGTGTGATCCCCCGGCCGAGACCTGTCTGATCCGATGCGTATCGCAACCTTCACTCACGAGGGCCGTACCCGGTCCGGGATCGTCGAGGCCGACGCGGTCCGGCCGTTCCCCGACGGCGTCGGGCTCCTCGACCTGCTGCGCGACGACCGCCTGGGCGAGGCCGCGAGCCTCGCCCAGGCCCCGGTCCCGCTAGCCGAGGTACAGCTGTGCGCGCCGTTCCAGCCGCCCACCGTGCGGGACTTCGTCACCTTCGAGGAGCACGTCGAGGGCATGCGCCGCGGCCACGACCCGACCGGCACGGTCCCCGACGCCTGGTACGACGCGCCCGCGTTCTACTTCACCAACCCGTACGCGGTGGTCGGCCCCTACGACGAGGTGCCGGTGCCGCCCGGCTGCGCGGCGTTCGACTTCGAGCTCGAGGTCGCCGCCGTGATCGGCCGGCCCGGCCGGGACCTCACCCCGGAGGCGGCCCGGGAGCACATCGCCGGGTATCTGATCATGAACGACTGGTCGGCCCGCGATCTGCAGGCCCGCGAGATGCAGGTCGGCCTCGGCCCGGCGAAGGGCAAGGACACCGCCACCACGCTCGGCCCGTGGCTCGTCACCGCCGACGAGCTGGAGCCGTACCGCGACGAGGACGGCCTGCTGCGGCTCGCGCTCACCGCGGCCGTCAACGGCACCGTGGTCGGCCGCGACCTGCTGTCGAACATGAGCTGGACCTTCGAGGAGCTCGTCGCGTACGCCTCGCGCGGCACCTGGGTACGGCCCGGCGACGTGCTCGGCTCCGGCACCTGCGGCAACGGCGGCTGCCTCGGCGAGCTGTGGGGCCTGCGCGGCAGGCAGGACCCGCCCCCGCTGCGCCCCGGCGACGTGGTCGAGCTGACCGTCGAGGGCATCGGCTCGATCCGCAACACCGTCGTCGCCGGTGTCGAGCGGGTGCCCATCCCGCCGGCGAGAAAGCGCCCCCGGCTCCGCCCGTGACCTGGGGAGGCGTGACGGCGCTCCGACGGCCTGGCGTGTCCGCCGCCCAGCGGCGGGTGGACGCCAGGCCGTCCGCGCCCCAGGGGTGATGGGGAGACCGGCGGCCTGCGGCCGCTATTCGAACAGTGCCAACACCAGCAAGAAGAGTATGAACAGGCCGATGAGCGCGGCGATGCCGTAGACGATGTTCATCAAGACGGTCCCGCCGATGATGAAGGCGATCGCCGCGAGGAAACAGAGCGCGAGGAGAACCAGATCGATCAGGCCGAGAATGATCGCGGCCACCAGGCGGACCAGGAACCACAGGAACCCGAACGGCGGGACCGCTCCCATCGTGGAGTCGTCGTACGCCCACCGGGCCCAGGCGAACGGCGGGTGCCAGGTCGACTCCCAGTACTCATTCCATCGCCCGACGATGTGATCGATGACCTTGTCGACCGGACCGGGCTTCTCCTGGCTCAGCGTCGACTGGGCCTTCCGGAACTCGATGGTCTTGATCTCGCCTTCCTTGACCGTGATGAGGACGTGTCGGTTCTCGGCCTGGATGTGGGTGGTCCCGTTCACGACGGCGTGGAACGCCCCGGCGCCGGCGTTGACCTTGTAGACGTGGTCGACGTCTCGCTGCTTGTCGCGCAGCGTCACGTAGAAGAATTCCTCGTCCGGTTCTTCGAGGGTCACGCCTGCGTTTATCTTGATCGTGCCGACAGGGGTGACGATATCCCGCTCCCCCGATATCTCGATTTCGCCCTTCTTCCATGTGATCTTCACCGGGAGCGTGAAGGGCTGGAACGAGACCTCGACGTTCTGGGATGAGCAGGCCGACGCGGTGAGAAGGGTCGCGGCGAGGAGTGCGACGAGGATGATCGTGAGTCTCGAGGATAAGGAGCGATGGCGCGCGCGCTGCTCGGTCCGGGAGAGGGGGAGAGCCTCTATCATCGAGCGCTCCTCTGCAGGCACCAACGGAGTTGATCTCTGCGGTCACAGCCGCATCTCCCGCAAGATCGCCGAATGCGCAGGCGCGCGAGATCCATGCCCAGAGGCGCGGCCGTGATGATCTGAAAACGAAGCAATTTGCGGGAAAATTCCGAATGGAGAAATGGTCTGGCCGAAACCTCGGCCGGACGTGAGGGCAGGTCGGCCATCGGTCCCATCGGCAACGGACGATTGAGCGCAGGATCATCAATGGTCACGCTGGTGCCGCTGGAAGCCGGGGTTCGCCCGCCGGGGTGAGGGCTGGGGCACGACGGGCCTTCGCCGGCCGGCAGTACCGTCGGGGTCAGTGGCCGTCCGTAATGACGGCCGGGGCGCGGCCGGCGTCTTCGCCCCGTTGCGCACCGCACACCGGTCCGACGCCGGTCCGTGCCCCGGCCCGGCTCGGCCCCTCGGACCGGCCGGGAACCCTGTTCATTCACCGGATGGCCGGTTCCGACCGCCCAGCGCGCACGACCTGCGCCCGGAGCGGCGGTCTGCGGCCTCCGGCCGCGACCGCCCTCGGAGACGGGCGACTTCGTCCCCAGCGGCCGGCACGATCTCCCGGCCGGGCAGGCGGGTCGTCGCGGCTGCGGGCGAGGCGGCGACCGCCGGGAGGGTGTCGTTTCTCACCGGCGTGAGCATCACCGGCTCGCTCCGGCCCATCGTGCACACCGCCGCGAGATCCAGGAGTGCATCCCGCCGCCCACCGTCGGCGGTGCCTTCGGCGACCAACGGACGGCGGTCCTCGGGCCTCGGCCTCGATGTGACGCGTGCCCGCAGGTGTGCGAGGGCGGCTGAGCGCACACCACGGCCCGGGGCGGCTGGTGGCCGCCCCGGGCCGGGAAGCCTGGGGAATGCCGCGGTCAGGCCGAGCGGTAGAGCTCGGCGACGCGGAACGCGAGGTCGAGGGACTGGCTGCGGTTGAGGCGCGGGTCGCACGCCGTCTCGTACCGCAGGCTGAGGTCGGACTCCTCGATCGGGTCGCCGCCGCCGATGCACTCGGTGACGTCGTCGCCGGTGAACTCGATGTGGATGCCACCGGGGTGCGTGCCGAGCGCGCGGTGCACCTCGAAGAACCCGGCGACCTCGTCGAAGATGTCGTCGACGCGGCGGGTCTTGTGGCCGCTCGGCGCCTCGAAGGTGTTGCCGTGCATCGGGTCGCAGACCCACAGCACGTTCGCCCCGCTCGAGGTGACCTTCTCCACCAGCGGGGGCAGCACGTCCCGGATCCGGGTGGCGCCCATGCGGGTGATGAAGGTGAGCCGCCCGGGCTCGTTGTCGGGGTTGAGCCGCTCGATCAGCGCGAGGGCGTCCTCCGGGGTGGCGGTCGGACCGAGCTTCACGCCGATCGGGTTGCGGATGCGGCTGAAGAACTCGACGTGCGCACCGTCGAGCTGGCGGGTGCGCTCGCCGATCCACACCATGTGCGCCGACACGTCGTACGGCAGGCCGGTGCGCGAGTCGATCCGGGTGAGCGCCCGGTCGTACTCGAGGATGAGCGCCTCGTGCGACGAGTACAGCTCCACGGTGTGGAACTCGGGGGAGTCCGCGCCGCAGGCGTGCATGAACTGGATCGCCTTGTCGATCTCCTTCGCCAGGCGCTCGTAGCGCTGCCCGGCGGGGGACTCGGCGACGAAGTCCTGGTTCCAGGCGTGCACCTGGCGCAGGTCGGCGTACCCGCCCTTGGTGAAGGCCCGGCACAGGTTGAGCGTCACCGCCGAGGAGTGGTACGCCCGCAGCAGCCGCCGCGGGTCGGGCGTACGCGCCTCGGGGGTGAACTCGAAGCCGTTCACCATGTCCCCGCGGTAGGCGGGCAGCTCCACGCCGTCGCGCACCTCGACCGGCTTGGAGCGCGGCTTGGCGAACTGCCCGGCCCAGCGCCCGATCTTCACGACCGGGACGCTGCCCGCGTAGGTGAGCACGATCGCCATCTGCAGCAGCGTCTTGAGCTTGTTGCGGACGGCGTCGGCGGTGGCGCCGGCGAAGGTCTCGGCGCAGTCACCGCCCTGCAGGACGAACGCCTCGCCTCGGGCGGCGGCGGCGAGACGCTCCTTGAGCTGGTCGCACTCCCCGGCGAAGACGAGGGGAGGCAGGGTCGACAGCTCGGCGACGACCTCGTCGAGCACGGCACGATCCGGCCAGTCGGGCTGCTGCGCCGCCGGCAGCTTGCGCCAGGCGTCGAGATCGATGGAATTCGCGGTCACATGGCCTCCTCAACCGGCCGAGACCGCCTCGTCCCCGGCGCGTGATGAATGGTGGTTCGCTCGGTCACGACACATCAGGTTATTGCACTCACGGCACCACGAATGCGCCCCGTCAAACGCTCGTGGAGTTTCCCTCACCAGGGATTTGCCGCCGCACCGGGGGATCACAGCGGCGCGATCGTCCAGCTCGCCTCGTGCTTCTCGCCGGGCTGCAGCACGACCACGTCGGTGCCCGAGTTGAACGCGTCGGGCGGGCAGGTCATCGGCTCCACGGCGAGCCCGCGGTGGCCGAGCCCGGTGCCGGTGCACACCTGGACCCACGGCAGCACCCGCGGGTCCCAGCGCACCTCCACGCCGCCCGCCGGGCCGCGCAGCCGTACCCGGGCGAGCCCCTCGGCGTCCGCGGCGAGCCCGGTGAAGGCGTGGTCGATCGCGGTGCCGCCGATCAGGCGCGGGCTGCGGAAGTCGTACGGCGTGCCCGCCACGTCGGTCAGCTCCCGCGGCACGAGCCGCTCGTCGACGAGCAGCACCCGGCTCGCCGGCAGCTCCAGCTCCCAGCCGTCCACCGGCCCGTCACCGGCGAGCAGCCACGGGTGCGGGCCGCAGCCGTACGGGGCGGGGCGGTCGCCGATGTTCTGCGCGGTGAGCGTCGTGGTGAGCCCGTCCGGGGTGAGCGTGTAGAGCACCTCGAGCGCGAGCCGGAACGGGTACCCGGGGGTGGGCTCGATCGTGTGCGTGAGCCGCGCCGAGGCCTCCTCGCCGGAGACGGGCTCGGCGAACTCCCACGGCGCCTCCGTCACCAGCCCGTGCAGCGCGTGCCCGCGCTCGGGCTCGGTGACCGGCAGCTCGAACCGCTCCCCGGCGAAGGTGTAGACGGCGTCGGCGATCCGGTTCGGCCACGGCGCGAGCAGCGTGCCGCTGTAGAAGGGGATCGGGCCGTCCTCGGGCCAGGAGACGATGAGGTCGCGCTCGCCCGCGCGCAGCACCCGCAGGGCGCCGCCGCGTGTGCTGATCTCGGCGTGCAGGTCACCGCAACGGAGGGAACCGGAGCTCACCAGCATCCTTTCGTCGGCCGGCCGCGTGCCGCGGCCGGGAGGGCGTGGACGGGACGGGCGGAGCGCTGCGCCCCCAACCGTGTGGGAGCGCTCCCAAGTCCGTATACGCTAGGGAGACCCGTCGACCGCGTCAACCTTCCGCACATTCCGATCCTGACATTCCCGGCTCGACATGCCAAACCCACCCTCATAGGTAAATGGGCATGGAAAGGGGACGCCGCCGGGACGGGGGGGAAGGGGGTCACCGGCGGCGCCCCCGGCTCGCGGCGGGCCTAGCCGAGGACCCGGTTGGCGATCAGGTCCCGGTACCAGAGCGCGCTGTCCTTCGGGATCCTGCGCTGGGTGGGGTAGTCGACGTAGACGATGCCCCACCGCTCCCGGTACCCCTCGGCCCACTCGAAGTTGTCGAGCAGCGACCAGACGTGGTAGCCGACCACGCGCACCCCGTCGGCGACCGCGCGCCGCACCGCGTCGAGGTGGTCGCGCAGGAACGCCACCCGCCACGGGTCGCGCACCGCCCCGTCCGGGTCCACCTCGTCGGGGGCGGGCATGCCGTTCTCGGTGATCACGAGCGGCACGTCCCCGTAGTCCCGGGCGAGCCGGCGCAGCAGGTCGTACAGGCCGCCGGGGTGGATCTCCTGCCACCACGCCTGGGTGCGCGGGTGCCGGAAGGCGCGCTCGCCGTCCGCGGTGACGTACAGCGGCGAGTAGTACTGCACGCCGAGCATGTCGATCGGCGCCGAGATGATCTCGAGGTCGCCGTCGGCGATGCGGTCCGGCATCGGGCTGCGCCCGGCGATCCAGCGCAGCGTGTCCTCCGGGTAGCGGCCGGTGAGGATCGGGTCGAGGTAGAGCCGGTTCTCCAGGCCGTCGGCGTGCCGTACCGCCGCGGCGAGGGCCGCCGGGTCCGCCGCCGGGCCGTCGTCCGCGGGGTAGACCGGGCTGAGGTTGAGCGCCGGGCCGATCCGGCGCTCGCCGCCCGACGCGCGCAGCGCCCGCACCGCGAGCCCGTGGGCGAGCAGCAGGTGGTGCAACGCGACGAAGGCCCGGGCGTCGTCGCGGTGGCCGGGCGCGTGGATGCCGTGCCGGTACCCGGCGTCCACCACGGTCTTCGGCTCGTTGATGGTGATCCAGTCGGCCACCTCGAGCGCGTCGAACACGATCTGCGCGTAGTCGGCGAACCAGTAGGCGACGTCCCGGTTCTCCCAGCCGCCCTTGTCCTGCAGGGCCTGCGGCAGGTCCCAGTGGAACAGCGTGGCCATCGGCCGGATGCCGCGCTCGCGCAGCCGGTCGACGAGCCGCCGGTAGAAGTCGAGGCCCTTGCGGTTGACCGGCCCGGTCCCGTCGGGGCGGATTCGCGGCCAGGCGATCGAGAACCGGTAGCTCTGCAGCCCGAGCGCGGCCATCAGCTCGACGTCGTCGGCCCAGCGGCGGTAGTGGTCGGCACCCGGCTCGCCGGTGTCGCCGCCGGCGACCTTGCCGGGGATCGCGGCGAAGGTGTCCCAGATCGACGGGCCGCGCCCGTCGGCGTCGACCGCGCCCTCGATCTGGTACGCCGAGGTGGCGGCCCCGAGGATGATGTCGGGCGGGAACTGGCGGGTTGCGTTCACGGTGACTCCTGGGGTGTCGAGGGGGGATCGCGCCGGTGGGAGCCGCCGGGACGGAGGCCCCGGTGCCCCCAAGGGGTGCTGGGAGCGCTCCCATCAACGCGGTGGAGCGCTCCCGCCCCCGCGTGCACCCCTCGGCGAGTGCCGGACCGCGCGGCGTCAGGCCGAGCCGCGGATGACCAGGTGGGTGTCGAGGATGACGACCGGCTGTTCCAGCGGTTCGCCGTTGATCCGGGCGACGAGCAGGTGCGCCATCTGCCGCCCCATCTCCTCCGTTGGCTGGTGGACCGTGGTGAGCGGCGGGTCGCTGTAGAGGCGGCTCACGCTGGAGTCGTCGAACCCTATCACCGCCACGTCGTCGGGGATGCGCCTGCCGGTCTCCTTGAGCACCTGCATCGCGCCCATCGCCATGGGATCGGAGGCGGCGAACACCGCGTCGATCTCCGGATCCCTGGCGAGCAGCTCGCGCATCGCCCGCGCGCCGCTCTCCTGGGAGAAGTCGCCGAAGGCGACACACTCGGGCACCCCGGTGGCGATCAGCGCGTCGCGGTACCCGGCGAGCCGGTCCACGCCCACGCCCATGTCCTGCGGTCCGGCGATGGTGGCGATGCGCCTGCGCCCCTTGCCGATCAGGTACTTGACCGCCTGCCGGGCCCCCGCCCGGTTGTCCATGTCCACGTAGCTGTACGGGGTGATGCCGACGGGCCGGCCACCGACCACGGTGGGCACGCCCATCTCCTCCAGCCTGCCGGGCAGCGGGTCGGCGCCGTGCAGCGAGATCAGCATCACCCCGTCGACGTGCTGCCCGCTGAGGTACTGCTCGAGCCGGGCGTGCTCCTCGCGGGTCTGCGCCATCGCGAGGATGAGCTGCAGCCCGGTCTCGGACAGCGCCGTGCCGATGCCGCGGATCACCCCCGCGAAGTACGGTTCGTCGAACACCCGCTGCTCGGATTCGGATACGACGAGCGCGACGGTGTCGGTGCGCCGGGTGACCAGTGTGCGCGCCGCGCGGTTGGGCACGTAGCCGAGCTCTTCGATGGCCCGCAGCACCGCGGCGCGGGCGCGCTCGCTCACCTTCGGCGAGCCGTTGATCACCCGCGACACCGTGCCGCGGCCGACCCCGGCTCGGGCCGCGACCGCCTCGAGTGTCGGCCGCCGCCCCGGGCGGCGCTGCACGTTGGTCAAGACCCTGCCCCTCCTTGTCGTTCGACCTATTCTGCCGGAAGTGACAAAGCGTTACGCCGGATGGTTTCGGCATACCACAGAGCGCTGTCCTTGAGGATGCGCTCCTGGGTTTCGTAATCGACGTACACCAGTCCGAACCGCTTGCCGTACCCCCAGGCCCACTCGAAGTTGTCCATCAGTGACCAGGCGAAATAGCCCTTGAGCGGCACCCCCTTGGAGATCGCCTCGTGGCAGGCGCGAAGGTGGGAGGCGATGAAAGCGAGCCGCTCGCTATCGTGCACCGCGCCGTCGCCGGTCACCACGTCGTCGAACGCCGCGCCGTTCTCCGAGATGACGAGCGGGATCGGCGGGTACTCCTGGGCCACCCGCAGCAGGATCTCCAGCAGGCCGTCGGTGTCGATCTCCCAGCCCATCGCGGTCACCGGGCGGCCGCCGTTGACGAACGAGACGTGCTCGCTGCCCACCCACGGCGAACCGGCCCCGGTGGGTGCGGCCGAGGCCGAGGCGGCGCCGCCCGCCACGCCCGACACGGTGAACCGGCTGTAGTAGTTGATCATCAGCAGGTCGATCGGCGAGGAGATCACCTCGAGGTCGCCGGGCCGGATGTGGTCCGGCTCGCACACCGCGCGCAGGTCCTCCAGCACGTCGGCCGGGTACTCGCCCTTGAGCAGGGCGTCGAGGAAGTACCGGTTCTGCAGGCCGTCGATGCGCCGGGCGGCGTCCCGGTCCGCGTCGCTGTCGGTGGCGGGGGAGACCGCGTACAGGTTCACACACCCGCCGATCCGGGTGTCGGCGTTCTGCGTGCGGATCGCCTGCACCGCGAGCCCGTGCGCGAGCAGCAGATGGTGCGCGGCCCGTACCGCGGCGGCGGGCTCGCGCCGGCCCGGCGCGTGCTCGCCCGAGGCGTAGCCGAGGAACGCGGCGCACCACGGCTCGTTGACCGTGCTGAAGTTGCGCACCCGGTCGCCGAGCGCCTCGTGCACGAGCGCGGCGAAGTCGGCGAACCGCTTGGCGGTGTCACGCTCCGGCCAGCCGCCCGCGTCCTCCAGGGCCTGCGGCAGGTCCCAGTGGTAGAGCGTGAGCCACGGCTCGATCCGGTGCTCGAGCAGCTCGTCGACGAGCCGCCGGTAGAAGTCGAGCCCGGCCTGGTTCACCGGGCCGCTGCCGGTCGGCTGGATCCGCGGCCAGGACACCGAGAACCGGTACGCGGTGAGGCCGAGGTCGGCCATGAGGCGCACGTCGTCGCGGTAGCGGTGGTAGTGGTCGACCGCCACGTCGGCGGTGTCCCCGCCCACCACGCGGCCCGGCTGGCGGACGAAGGTGTCCCAGATGGAGGGCCCCCGGCCGTCGGTCGCGGTGGCGCCCTCGATCTGGTACGCCGAGGTTGCGGCGCCCCAGACGAAGTCGGCCGGGAACTTCAGCTCGGTGACACCGGTCTTGGGATGTGCTTCCTGCGTTGTCACGCTTTGACCGCACCTTCCATGAGGCCGCCGATGATCTGACGGCCGAAGACGAGGAACACGACGATGAGCGGGAGGACCGACAACGTGGTGCCGGTGAAGATCATCACGTAGTCGGTGGAGTGCTGCGCGTTGAGGTTGCGGATCGCCACCTGGACCGTGGGGTTGCCCGCCAGGACGATCAGCGGCCACATGAAGTCGTTCCAGGTGATCATGAAGGTGTTGATGCCGAGCACCGCCATGCCGGGCCGTACCGCGGGCAGCACGATGTTCCACCAGATGCGCAGCGTGGAGGCGCCGTCGACGCGGGCCGCCTCGACCAGCTCACCGGGCACCGCCTGCTCGGTGTACTGGGTCATGAGGAACACGCCGAAGGCGTTGAGCAGGTACGGCAGGATCACCGCCTTGAGCTGCCCGGTCCACTCCAGCTCGACCATGAGCCGGTAGAGCGGCACCACGCCCATCTGCTGGATCGGGACCATCATCGTGAGCAGCACGGCGAGCAGCAGGACCCGGCTGCCGCGGAAGCGCAGGCGGGAGAACGCGAAGCCGGCCATCGTGGAGATGATCACCACGGACACGGTGACCGAGACGGCCACGATCGCCGAGTTGGTGAGGCCGGTGAGGAACTGCGCGTCCGGGTCGTTGAGGACGCGCACGATGTTCTCCCCGAGGTTGCCGCCGGGCAGCAGCGGCGGGGGAATGTCGACCGCGTCGGAGTTGGTCCGGCTCGCGATCACGATCATCCAGTAGATCGGGAAGGCCGACACGATGATCGTGAAGGCGAGCATCACCTTGGTGAGCGGGGTCGCGTCCCAGATCCGCGAGCCCGCCCCGCCGCGGTGGGTCCGCTTTCTTCTCGCGCCGGGCGTGTCCCGGCGCACGGTCAGCGTCGTCACTTGCGACCCCCGATCCGGCGGATGAGCATGAAGTTGATGGCGGAACCGATGAGGATCATCAGGAAGAGGAGCCAGGCGGCCGCGGACGCGTAGCCGTACTGGAAGTTGCTGAAGGCCTTCTCGACGATGAACATCGCGACCGTCTGGAACTGGTTGTCCGAGCCACCCTGGATACGGCCGCCGTAGAACATCATCGGCTCGGCGAACAGGGTGAGCCCGCCGATGGTGGAGTTGAGCACCACGAAGATGATCGTGGGCCGGAGCATGGGGATGGTGATCTGCCAGAACTGGCGGCGCTTGGAGGCGCCGTCGATCTCCGCGGCCTCGTAGAGGTCACGCGGGATCGTCTGCATGCCGGCGAGGAAGATGATCGCGTTGTAGCCGGTCCACCGCCAGTCGACCATCGTCGAGACCGCCAGCCAGGCGGGCAGCCGCTCGGCCTTCCAGTCGATGGGGTCGATGCCGAACAGGCCCAGCAGCCAGTTGACCATGCCCCAGTCGCGGCCGTAGAGGTGGGTGAAGACGACCGCGACCGCGACGACCGAGGTGACGAGCGGCAGCAGCACGCCCATGCGTACGAAAAGCTGACCCCGGAACCGCTTGTTCAGCGCGTTGGCCAGCATGAGCGCGAGCAGCAGCTGCGGCACGGTCGCGATGACGAACATCGCGAGCGTGTTGACGACGACCTTCCAGAACTGGTCGTCGGCGAGCAGCTCGGAGTAGTTGCCGAGGCCGACCCACTCCTGCTCGCCGGTGAGCTCGTAGTCGAAGAGCGAGTACCAGAGCGTGAACCCGAGCGGGAACAGCCCGAAGATGGCGAAGAGCAGGAAGTACGGCGAGACGAGCAGGTAGGGGGCCGCCTTCAGGTCGAGCCAGGAGAGGAACCGCCGGGCGGCGCCGGGGGCGGCGTGCCGGGAGTTTCGCGGGGGCGGGGCGGCGACCTGCGGCCCGGAGCGGGCCTGGGCGTGCGGCCCGGAGTATTCGGTGTGCAGGCTCATGGTTCACCTTTCGCGAGAGGCAGGTCCCGGCCCGCCACCGGGGTGCCCGGTGGCGGGCCGGACCTGTTCGGAAAGACGCGCCGGGAAGTGCGGAGGTCAGCCCGCGGCCTTCGTGGCGTCGTCCACGAGCTTCTGCCAGGCCTGGTCGGCGGGCACCGAGCCGTCGTCGACGGCGGAGATCACCTGCTCGACCGCGTTCTTCACCTGGGTGTGCTTCACACCGAGGAAGACGGGCTGCAGCTCGGCGGCGGACTTGGCGAAGATCTCACCCTTGGGGGCGTCGTTGAAGTACTCGTCCTTCGCGTTCAGGACCGACGGGTCCTGCTGGGCCTGCGTGTTGCTCGGCATGTTGCCGGCGTAGTTGAACACGCTGACCTGCGCTTCCTTGCCGGTCAGGTAGTCGAGCACCATGGCGGCCTCGCGCGGGTGCTTGGTCTGCTTCGGCACCGCGAGCCAGGAGCCGCCCCAGTTGCCGCCGCCGCCGGGCACCGCGGCGACGTCCCACAGGCCCTTCTGCTCGTCACCGGCGTTGCCGCTCACCACGCCGAGCATCCAGGACGGGCAGCCGAGGGTGGCGAACTGCGCCTTCTTGAAGCCGGTGTTCCACTCGTCGGTGAAGTTGCGGAGCTTGGCGGTGAGGCCCTCCTGGCTGAGCTTCACCGCGTAGTCGAACGCGTTCTTGACCGCCGGGTTCTTGTCGACGATCAGGTTGTTGTCGGTGTCGAAGTAGGTGACGTTGCCGTGCTTGGCGGCCTCCTGCACCAGCACCACGTTGTAGATGGTGTTGGTACCGTCGACGAACGCGGCGTCCTTGACCTTCTCCTTGAACCGCTTGCCGACCTCGAGGAAGTCGTCCCAGGTGGGCCAGAGCTTGCTGACCTCCTCGCGGTCGGTGGGCAGGCCGGCCTTCTCGAACAGGTCGCGCCGGTAGCAGATGCTCATGCCACCGATGTCGGTGCCGAGGGCGAACAGCTTGCCGGAGCTGTCGATGCCGTTCTGCCACTTCCACTCGGCGAAGTCCGACTTACGCTTGTCGAGGCCGTACTCGCCCAGGTCGACCCACCACTCGGGGTGGGCCTTCGCCAGGCCCATGCCGCCCTCGTCGATGCCGATGACGTCACCGGCGCCGTTGCCGGCCTGCAGCCACTGGATCATCTGCGGCCAGTAGACCTGCTCGAACTGGTCGGTCAGGTTGACGTGCTTGATCTGGATGTTCGGGTGCTCCTGGTTCCACTTGGCGATGGCCTCGTCGTACCCGAAGTTCTTGCCGCCGCCGAAGGTCTGGACGGTGATCGTGACCTTCTCGTTCGGCTCACCCGACGCGGTGCTGCCGCTGGAGTCGCTCGAGGTGCCGCACGCCGACAGTGCCAGGGCGGCCGTGGTGACCGCGGCCACGGCGGCGAGCCTGCCGCGGCGCCGTGTGTGCTTCATTCCGAACCCCTCTCCGGTGGTTCCGAGGTGGTGGTCAGGGGTGCTGACTCGTGTTCTTCACGTCACAGTGCAGGCCGGGCCCCCGAACACACGGCCGGCTAGGTGGCGCTCCGCCGGAGGCCTGACTTCCTTTGGGAGCGCTCCCACGAAGAGTCGCGGATGGGCAATGCCGCCGTCAATACGCCGAAACAGAACTGTTACCGCGCGCTCTCATAAGGTGGACAAACAGGAACAAAGGTGACGAAGCGCCGCATTGGTGTGTTTGGGAGCGCTCCCACACCAGGAGGATCAAAACTTTGCCCTCCGGCAACGCTTGACCGCCCGTTCATCCGCCGTTCCGGTTCTCGTCAGCGGGCGGGGCTACCGTGAGCGCGTCGTGAACACCACCGTGACCGGCGTGGCGGACGGCGGCCCGCGCCGCGTGGACGAGAAGCGGCCCGCCGTCGCCTGGGCGGAGTCCCCGCTGCAACTGCTGTGCGTGGTCGAGGCGCGGCACGCCGGGCTGGTCGGCCCCGGCACCCGGGTGGTCTGCCGGGCCGGGCTCGCCGCGCTCCGCCGTACCCGGACCGAGCTGCTGCGGCTCGACCTGCCCGAGGGCCTCGAGCTCGCCACCGCCGACCGCCGCATGCCGCGCCCGCGGCGCGGCGGCACCTGGGTGTTCGGCGACGCGTTCTCCGGCCGCGTCCAGGTCACCTGGCTCACCACCGCGCCCGGCCGCATCGTCATCGTCGACGACGGGCTCGCCACCGTCCACATGCTCGAGCTGCTCGCCGCCGCCGACCGCCCGCCGCTGCTGCGCGCGCGGGCCCGGGCCGGCCCCGCCCGCCGGGCCCTGGGCCGGGCGGCGGCGCTGCGGCTGCGCGCCGCGGCGTCGGCCGGCCGGGTCACCGTGTTCACCGCGCTCCCGGTGCCCGAGCGGCTGCGCAAGGCCGCGGCCGAGCGGGGCGCGGCGATCCGCACCCACGACTTCGCGTGGCTGCGCGCCCAGCCGGTCGGCCACCCGCCGCCGCGCGAGCGCACCGTCGTGCTCGGCACCTCGCTGGTGCGCAACGGCCTGGTGCGCCGCGACCGGTACCTCGACTGGCTGGCGCGGCTCGGCGCCGAGGAGCCGATCGCGTACTACCCGCACCGGCGCGAGGAGCCCGCCGACCTGGCCCGGATCGGCGACCTGCCCGGGGTCGCGCTGCACCCGGCCGGCGTGCCGGTCGAGCTGACCCTGCGCGCCCTCGCGCCGGGCCAGCGGGTGCTGAGCCTGCCGTCCACCGCCGTGACGTCGCTGCGCGTGCTGCTCGCCCCGCGCGGCGTCCGGGTGGACGCGGTCGAGGTGCCCGGCGACTGGTGGACCCCGCTCGCCACCCCCGGCCTCCGCTCCCACCTGCAGATGTTCACCCGTCACGAACCGGGGGGCACCGATTGAAGCTTCTGGCCGTGGCCGACTCGGACTCCTACCTCAAGTGGGCCGCCGGTCTGCTCGACACGCTTCCCGCCGACTGGACCACCCTGCTCACCGTGGTCCGCACGCCGATCGCGCCGTCCCCCGCCCAGATCCGGGCGGCGGTCAGCGGCACCCGCGCCGCGCAGGCGCCGCCGGTGCTGCCGGCCCGGGCGCTGCGCCGTACGGCCGGGCGGATGCGGCCGGACATCGTGCTCGTCGCCTGCACCGGGCCGGTGGTGGACGTGCTCGTCGCCGACGTGTTCGGCGACCTGGCGCCGCGCCCGGTGTTCGTCACCGGGCTGCCCGGCATCTCCATCCCGGCCACGGAGAAGGCGTGGCTGTACCGCAGCGGCTGCGACCTGTTCATCGTGCACAGCGGGCGTGAGGTGGCGGAGTTCACCCGGATCGGCGCCGAGCTCGGCGTGCGCGGCACGGTGGCCCTCGCCCGCCTGCCGTACCTCGACCCGCCCGCGCCCGCCGGCGCGGCGGAGCCCCGCCCGCGGAACAAGGTGGTGTTCGCCCCCCAGGCGAAGGTGCCCCGGCGCCGGGAGGAGCGCGAGCGCATCCTGCTCGCGCTCGCCGGGCTGGCGGAGCGGCGGCCCGACCTGGAGGTGGTGGTCAAGCTCCGCGCGCTGGCGGGGGAGCGGCAGACCCACAACGAGCGCCACCCGTACGAGCGGCTGTGGCGGTCGCTGGTCGCCGCGGGCCGGGTGCGCGACGACGGGCTGCTCACCTTCGCGGCGGGCCCGATGCACGAGCACCTCGCCGCGGCCGCCGGCTTCGTCACGGTGAGCTCCACCGCGGCGCTGGAGGCGATCCGGCACGGGGTGCCGCTGCTCGTGCTCTCCGACTTCGGGGTCAGCGCCGAGATGATCAACGTGGTGTTCGAGGGCAGCGGCTGCCTCGGCACGCTCGACGACCTCGTCGCCGCGCGGTTCCGCACCCCCGACCCGGGCTGGTGCCGGGCGAACTACTTCCACGACCCGTCCGCCTCGGACGCGGTCGCCCGGATGCGGGCCCTGGTGGCGCAGGCCCGGCTCGGCCGCCTCGGGCCGGCCCGCTCGCTGCTCGCCGGCCCGGCGCACGCCGCGGCCCGGCGCCGTGCCCGGATGCGCCTGGAGGTGCCGCCGCGGGTGCTGCGGGCGGGCTACCGGGCCAAGCGCCGCATGCGCCGCTACCTCAGCGCCCTGCGGTGAGGGCGGCAGCGGCGTCGCCGGTCCCGGGGTTCGCCCGGCGGCGGTAGACGGCGACGGCGAAGGGCCGGTGCACGGTGTGGTCGACGTGCTCGGCGACCCGGTCGACGGCGGCGTCGGCGGCGACGTGCCGGTGCAGGTCGTCCGACTCCGGCCAGGGGTGGACGAGCACGAGCAGCCCGTGCGGCGCGAGCAGCCGGACCAGCCGGGCCGAGGCGAGCGCGAGCCGGTCCTCCCGGCCGAGGTAGTAGAGCATCTCCGCGCAGAACACCAGGTCGAAGGCGCCCGGCCGGTCGTAGCCGAGCAGGTCGGAGCGGACGAAGGTGAGCCGCGGCGCGGCGCGGCGGGCGCGGGCGAGCGCCCGCTCGGAGATGTCCACGCCGGTGACGTCGGCGTCGGGGTAGGCCGCCGCGACCAGGCGGGTGAACACGCCCTCGCTGCAGCCCACGTCGAGGATCCGCCGGTAGGGGCGGCGCGGCACGAGCCGCAGCGTGGCGTGGTGCTTGTACCGCTCGTAGGCGTCGGAGGCGATCCCCCAGGGGTCGGACCTGCGGTGCCACCAGTCGAAGTAGCGGCGGAGCACGGCCGCCTGCGGGCGCGGCGGCAGCAGCGAGACGCCGGCGAAGGCCGCCCGGTGCGCAAGCTCGGGCAGCGGGCGGGGGCGCCGCTCGGCGCGTGTCGTCGCAGGGGGTCTCATGCCCCGGAACGCTAGGCCGGGGCGTCCCTCGTCGGCATCGGCCCGGAGACCGATTCGCCGTTAGTCCGCAGGGCCGATGCGGCCGCCGCCCGGGAGCGGCTCACCCGGCGGGCGCCCGGCCGGCCGTACCAGCCCGGTCTCGAAGGCGTAGATCGCCGCCTGGGTGCGGTCCCGCAGGCCGAGCTTGGTGAGGATGCTGCTGACGTGGGACTTCACCGTGCGCTCGGAGACGACGAGCTGCTCGGCGATCTCGGCGTTGGACCGGCCCTGCGCGATGAGCACGAGCACCTCGGTCTCGCGTTCGCTCAGGCCGGGGGCCCGGCAGGGGGCGGCGGTGGAGCGCGGGCCGAGCCGCACGAACTCGGCGATCAGCCGCCGGGTGGCCGAGGGGGCGAGCAGGGCCTCGCCCGCCGCCACGGTCCGCACCGCCTCGGCGAGCTCGCGCGCGCCCGCCTGCTTGAGCAGGAAGCCGCTGGCGCCCGCCCGCAGCGCCTCGAAGACGTACTCGTCGATGTCGAACGTGGTGAGCACGATCACCTTGGTGCGGCCGGAGATCAGCCGGGTCGCGGCGAGGCCGTCGAGTACCGGCATGAGCACGTCCATCACGACCACGTCCGGCCCCAGCTCGTGGGTGAGGGCGACCGCCTCGCGGCCGTCGGCGGCCTGCGCGACCACCTCGATGTCGGGCTGCGCGTCGAGCAGTACGGCGAAGCCCTCGCGCACCATCGCCTGGTCGTCGGCGAGCAGCACCCGGATCGGCATCGGACCTCCGCTCACCCGTCCGCGTCCCGGAGCGGCAGCCGGGCGAGCACGGTGTAGCCGCCGTCCGGCCGCGGCCCGGCCTCGAGCGTGCCGCCGAGCAGCGCGGCCCGCTCGCGCATCCCGGCCAGCCCGTGCCCGGCCCGCGGCTCCGGGCCCGGCGCCGGTGACCGCGGCCCGCCCGCCGGTGGCAGCGGCGCCCGGTCGTTGTCGACCCGCACCTCGAGCACGCCCGGCAGGTAGGAGAGGGCGACCCGCACGGGCGCGCCGGGGGCGTGCCGTATCGCGTTGCTCAGCGCCTCCTGCACGATGCGGTAGGCCGCCTCCCCCGTGGCCGCGGCGACCGGCACCGGCGTGCCGTGCACCTGCAGCGAGGCGGGCACCCCGGTCTCCGCGACCCGCGCCACGAGCCGGTCCACCCGGTCCACCGAGGGCCGCGGCGGGTCGCCGCCGTCGTCCCGCAGCAGGCCGAGGATGCGGTGGAGCTCGGTGAGCGCCTCGATGGCGCCGGAGCGGATGACCGACAGGCTCCGGGTCAGCTCCGGCGGGAGGTTCGGCGCCCGGTACGGCGCGGCCTCGGCCTGGACGGCGATGACCGACATGTGGTGCGCGACCACGTCGTGCAGCTCGCGGGCGATGCGCGCGCGTTCCTCCCGCAGCACCCGCTCGGCCTCCTCGGCCGGGCCGCCGTCCCGCCGCTGCCGCGCCGCCCCGTCGGCCGCCTCGCCCCGCATCCGGGCCATGCCGATCACCGTGAGCACGACGCCTGACAGCAGCGACATGTTGAACAGCCCGTCCGGCTCGGCGCGCTCGATGAGCACGGTGAGCACGAGCCCGGCGGCGAGCGTGACCAGCCACATCTCGGCGAGCGCCCGGGGCCGCGAGCGCAGCCCGCGCAGCGCGAGCACGCTGACGTGGGCGACGACCACGGGCGCGGGCCACGCCGACTCCAGCGTCGCGTCGTCGGCGCCGAGAGCCCCGGTCACCGCCGCGGCGAGCGACAGCCACCAGCCCGCGGTCGCCCGCCACAGGCAGAGCACCATCGCCGCCGCGAAGGCGAGGGCGCACAGGCCCGCCGCCCAGGGGCCGGCCCCGTAGTCCTCGCCGAGCGCGTGCCACAGCGTCGCCGACACCAGCACCGCGTACGCGCCGACGCCCCACGGGAGCCAGCGGAGGACGCGGGCGGGCGCCGCGGGCGGGAGGAGGATGGCGGGAGCACCGGTGGAAATGTCCGAGCGCGCGCCGGCCGGCCGGTGGACGGATTGCCCGGCCGTGTCATCGGCCGCGGGTGATGGTCGGCGAGAAGCCTGGGAAACGTCCCGACCAAGCAGGGGCATATTTCCAATCTAACGATCAGCGGGCCGGGCGCGGCGTTCCCGAATGGACGGTGATAACGCTTGAACGCCCGTCCGTCCGCCGGGCCGTCCGCGGCCGGGCACCCGCCGCGGCCGCGGGATTCGGCCAGAAAGGGAGCCGCGGGATTCGGCCGAAGGGAAACGCGGGCGGGCATTTCCGGTTCGCCCGCCGGCCGCCGCCGGGCGCGCACAGGAAAAAGGCCCGGGCGGTGCGGAATCCGTAACCGGCACCGCCCCGGGCCGCGCGCCCGGGAAAGGGCGGGACGTCAGTTGATGAACCGCAGATCGCTGATCACGCCCGCGGACAGCAGGGCGATGTACAGGTCGGTGATGAGCAGCGTGCCCAGGGTGATCCAGGCGAGCTCCATGTGCCGGGCGTTGAGCCGGGAGATGAAGGTCCAGATCCGGTAGCGGACCGGGTGCCGGGAGAACGAGTTGAGCCGGCCGCCGGTGATGTGCCGGCAGGAGTGGCACGACAGCGTGTAGCACCACAGCAGGATCACGTTGCCGAGCAGGATGAGGTTGCCCAGCCCCATCTGGAACCCGTTGTCGCCGAAGAACGCGACGACCGCGTCGTAGGTGTTGACGATCGAGATCACCACCGCCGCGTAGAAGAAGTAGCGGTGCAGGTTCTGCATGATGAGCGGGAACCGGGTCTCGCCCGTGTACTTGGCGTGTGGCTCGCGCACGGCACAAGCGGGCGGCGACAGCCAGAACGCCCGGTAGTAGGCCCGGCGGTAGTAGTAGCAGGTGAGCCGGAAGCCGAGCAGGAAGCCGAGCGCGAGGATGCCGTAGGGGAGCAGCGGCGGGAACTCGGGCAGCCAGGTGCCGAAGTGGCGGGCGCCCTCGACGCAGGAGGCGCTCACGCAGGGGGAGGAGAACGGGGTCAGGTAGCCGTACCCCTCCACGTAGTAGTACTTCTGCGAGGTGGTCCTGACCAGGCCGTAGAGGAGCCAGAGCGTCAGGGCCAGGAAGACCACCAGCGGGCTCCGCCACCACCTGTCGGTGCGCAGGGTGCGCTCCTTGATCTGGGCGCGGGTTCTCGGTGCCCTCTCCGCCGTCGTCTGGCTCACACCGGCCTCCATTTATTTATTGAATTCGCCTATCCGGTTCACCCGGGCGTCAGCCGCGTGTCAGGAATTTCGACGGGCGACCTGAGAAACACGGCCCGTCATTTGCCGTCCGCATCGCACTCCGCGCACCGCGGCGATATGACCGGGCGGTCCGGCGGTCATGGTAGCAGGTGGCCGAGCCCCTGCCGCCGCCGGGTGCCGGGCGACAGAGGTCGGATAATCCCAGGTCAGGCCGGGTACGGCGGGCGGCGGGCGGCCGGTGCGCGGGAAGCGGCCGCGCCCGCGGCGGGGCGGCCGGCCCGGTGCCGGGCACGGCGTGCCGGACGGAACCGGTGCGTTTTGTCACGGGCCGTTCACGCGGCCGGAAGCCGGGCCGGGAAATCGCCACGAATCAGCCACGGTACGGGCATGAGACGGACACGGAACGGCCACGGACCGATATCGGCGGGCGCGCTTTCCGGCACGTGCCGCCGCCGCGCCGCGGGCGGACACGGAAAGCGCCCCTCCCCTGGGGGAGGGGCGCTCCCGTCGCGGCGGGGCCGCGGCGTTCCGCCGCGCGCCCGGGCCGGTGGCGCGTCACAGCCACGGCCACCGCGCGTTCTCGCCCGCCTCCAGCAGGGGGAGCAGGCGGAACGTCGCGTCGGAGAAGCCGCCGAGCTCGTGCCGGTTGCGCAGGCCGGTCGGCATCATCGCCGGGGCGTAGCCGACCAGGTTGAAGCCGTACAGCGGCACGTGCGCCGGAACCGCGTCGGTGACCTCACCCTTCCGGTCGACCATCGTCTGCATGTCGGTGAAGACCACGACCCGGTCGTGGCCGCGGTAGGTCCGCCGCAGCGCCTCGGCGATCTGCGTGCCGTAGCCGACCTCGCCGATGCGCCGGCCGAACTCCTCGACCTGCTTGAGCACCGAGCCGCCGCGCTGCACCGGGTGCGGGAACACCCCGTCGGCGAAGCCGTACACCTCCACCTGCGCGCCCCGGTGCGCGAGGGCGAAGCCGAACAGCGCCGCGGCATCCACCGGCCGGACCGCGGAGCGGCGCGACAGCGTCGCGGCGGCCATCGACCCCGAGGTGTCGATCAGCACCAGCGTCCGCCCCTCGAGGGCCGGGATGTTCCGGGTCGCGAGCTGCAGCGCCCGCTCGAGCGCGTTCCCCCAGCGCAGCGACGGCGCGTTCCGGTAGGCGGTGTAGAACCGGAACGGCAGCTGCCGGGAGCGCGCGACCTCGCCGGGGTCGGTGAGCTTCGCCACGACCCGCTCGGCCACCTCGTCCGGGATGCCCGCCTGGTCGAAGTTCCGCAGGTTGCGCAGGAGCGCCATGTACCCCATCGACGAGATCACCGCGGACCATGCCTCGGCGTCGAGCGGCCCCTGCAGCCAGCCGGCGAGGGCCTCCCAGGTGAGGCCGGCGCGGGCGAGCCGGTTCACGTCGGCGAGGGCCGCGCGCCGCTCCGCCACCGGGAGCGCCATGAGCTCGGCCCGCTCCTGCAGCATGCGCAGCGAGCGCGGGATCGGCTTCTCCCGCTCGTGGCGCCGGTCGAGGGCGTACGCGAACAGGTCACCCTGCCACGGCTTGTCCGGCGCGGGCGCCGGGTGGGTCAGCTCGATCACGTCGGCGAACCGGAAGGCGCGCGTGTCGCTGTCGTACTTGAGCAGCGAACGCTCGTTGTACAGGCGGCGCACCGCGTCCGCGATCCCCCGCTTGACCGGCTTGGGTACGGCGCGGCCGTGGTTCGCCATCCAGTACGCCAGGGCCTCGCCCGGCTCGTCGGCGCGCTGCAGCACGCTCGCCACCAGCCGCCGGTTGCCGCCGGACAGGCCGGCCGCCAGCCGGGCCGCGACCGCCTCGAGCGCGGCGACGATCGGCGCGGAGCGCAGGTTCGCCTCGTTCCGCAGCCAGGGCAGGAAGCCGGCGAGCCACTCCACGTCCTCGACCGCCACCTTGTGGACGAGCTCGCGGAAGCGCTCGTCGCGCTTGTTCGCCCGCTCGTAGAAGGTGTCCTCCCCGACCATGTTCGACACGGCCAGCAGGAAGAGCTCGCTCTTGGCATCGCGCGCGTAGCCGGGCGCGCCCTCGTGCGTGCGGACCGACGGGACCTGCTCGGTCCGGACGGGGCTGGTCGCGGACGCCTTGACGCCGATCTTGTTGAACTTGGCCATATCGAAGCCCCCCTTTCCGCTGGTCGCAGGTGACATGGCAGGGAGGGCCGCGCGGGGAGGCGCCCGGGGCGGCGGCCTGGGTGGCGCGCCACGGGCTGCGGCGGGCGGCCGGATGGGCTCACCCCGGGCCCGGCGCGCGGGCGAGGCGGTCCCCGGCCGCGCGCCGGGCATTCCCCTTAGGGGCCCTCCCGAGATCGAGCCGACCGCGGTACATGCCCCCTCCGGGCTCAGGCCCCACGTAGCGGGACCTGGCGGAGTCGAACCGCAGAAGTAACCGCGATCTGCGCACCGGGAGGTGCCTATGCTCAATTCGTCCCACAGCATGCGCACGGCGTTTTCCGGTGCACCGTCCGCGCGACCGGTCCACCGGAATCCGAATTCGTCCTCCGGTGTTTCCCGGATTCGTCGCCGCGCTGCAGGACGAAGTCTTTCAGTTGTCGCCGGTCAGGGTGCCTCAGAGTTCGGTCTGGCACCGGTGGATTCCCTCCAGGTCCTCCAACGCGAAGTAACCGGGGCCTTCGCACCTGAGGCATGTTGATCAATATACGGACGGGCCTGACTTCGCGCATCAAATTTTTTCCTGCGGTCCCGGTGCAGGGGTCGTCCGTCGCTTTCACCGGGAATCACCGGCCGGCGGCGGGCCGGCGGTTCGCGGTCGCCGCCCGGACGCGGGCGCCAGGCGATCCGCCCGATTGCCCACCGGGTTCGGCGGAGACCAACGCGCTCGGCCCGCGGCCGTGCCCGGGAACACATCCGGAACGGAAGGTTTTAGCGCGGTGCCCGGAAAAACGACGACGCCCGCTCCCGGAAGGGGGCGAGCGCCGTGGTGGGACTCCCCGAGGTCAAATCGGTGGCGGGCTAAATAGTCAGATGCTCTACCAAACTGAGCTACCACCCATAAAGAGAGTGTACAGGATTCGAACCTGTGACCTTCTGATCCGAAGTACCCGTCAGCCTTCGCACCGGGGAGCGCTATGGAATTTTACCCCGCTGCCGCGGAGTCTGGGGGCCGTTCCGGCCGGGACGTCTCCCGTTTCCGGGCCGTCCCCCGTGACGTCGCCAATGAGGTTAGCGGCGCGGCCCGCTGCGGCGCATCCGATTTTTCATCCGGCCGATTTCCGTAGGTGAAGCGTTTCGCCGTGGGGCGGATGGCGATTCTCCGCCCGCCGCGGCGAGGCCGCCCCCCCTCACCCGGCCCGCCGCGCCGCAGGTCCTGGCGAGCGGGAGGCCGCGCCGCAGGCGGGCGAGCACGCCGGCGCGTCTCGGCGGCGGGGGCGGCCCGGGCTTGGATCACACCGTCACGCGGCGCAGCCGGGCCTTGGGGGCGAGCTCGCCCGGGTAGATGCGCTTGACGCCGTCGCCGAGCGCGGTCTCGATGATGCGCACGTCCCGCACGAGGTGCTCCAGCCCGGCCGGCTCGAGCGACGCCGCCTGGTCCGAGCCCCACATCGTGCGGTCGAGGGTGATGTGCCGCTCCAGCATCACCGCGCCGAGGGTGACCGCGGCGAGCGAGATCTGCAGGCCGCGCTCGTGGCCGGAGTAGCCGACCGGCACGCCGTACCGCTCCCGCAGCGTGAGGATCGTGCGCAGGTTCGCCTCCTCCGGCGGCAGCGGGTAGGTGGAGGTGGCGTGCAGGATCACCAGCCGGGAGGTGCCGAGGATCTCCACCGCGGCGTCGATCTCCTCGAGCGTGGACATGCCGGTGGAGAGGATCACCGGCTTGCCGGTGGCGGCGATCGCGCGCAGCAGCTCGTGGTCGGTGACCGACGCCGAGGCCACCTTGTGCGCGATCACGTCGAGCCGCTCGAGGAACTCCACCGAGGGCACGTCCCACGGCGAGGCGAACCAGTCGATGCCGCGCTCGGCGCAGTACGCGGCGATCTGCCGGTACTCCGCCTCGCCGAACTCGACCCGGCGGCGGTACTCCAGGTAGGTCATCTCGCCCCACGGGGTCTGCCGGATCCGGTCGCGCTGGTCCGGCGGCACGCAGATCTCCGGGGTGCGCTTCTGGAACTTCACCGCCTGGCAGCCCGCCGCGGCGGCCACGTCGATGAGGCGGCGGGCGACCTCGAGGTCGCCGTTGTGGTTAATGCCGATCTCGCCGACCACGTACACCGGGTGGCCGGGGCCGACGAGCGCGCCGCCGATGCGCACCGCGCCGCCGGCGGGCCGGTCCGGCCGGCGCGGCACGGCCCGCGCCCTGGCGGGGCGGCCGGCGGACCGTTCCACCTCCTCGGCGGTGGCCGCGGCGCCGCGCGCGGCGAGCACCCGATCGCACAGCTCGCGCACCGCCCCGGCGCCGCCCGGGCGGGTGAGCACGACGCGGGCCGCGGCGCGCACCCGCGGGTGGGCGTCGGGCACCGCGACCGGCCAGCCCACCATCGCCATGCAGTCGAGGTCGCCCAGGTCGTTGCCGACGTAGGCGACCCGCGCCGGGTCGAGGCCCTCGATCGTCATCCAGTCGCGCAGCGCGGTGTGCTTGGCGGCGAGGCCCTGCAGCACCGGCACGCCGAGCTTGCGCGCCCGGGCCGCCACCACCGGGTTCTGCTCGGCGGACAGCACGAGCAGCCGCACCCCGGCGCGCTTGAGCAGGGCCACCCCCATGCCGTCGGCGCGGCTCACCGCGACCATTTCGCGGCCGTCCTGGTCGACGTACGCGCGGTCGTCGGTGTGCACGCCGTCGAAGTCGGTGACCACCGCGTCGACGTCGATCGGCTGCGGCTCGTCCACGAACGGCGCGAGCGCGCGCGCCACCTCGAGGTCCTCCGGCGCGTCGATCTCGAACGCGTGCCGCGCCGGGACCGGCTGCACGGTCACCCGGCCGAAGAAGCGGTGCCCGTGCGCACGGAAGCCGGCGGCGCGCATCACGTAGAAGGCGCCGGTCTCCCGGTACTGCGGCGCGCGGTCCTGCCGCCGCGGGCGGTGCACCGGGTCGTGGTTGACGCCGGTGACCACCTCGCCCGCGCGGCTCCACACGAACTCGTGGGTCTCCAGCCCGGAGAACACCACGTCGGCGTCGCCCGCGAGCACCCGGGCGATCGCCGCGTCGAGGTCGGCGGGGGAGATGAACGGGCTGGTGCACTGCACCAGCAGCACCACCTCGGGCTCGCCGCGCTCCGGCCCGTCCGGCCCGGCGACCTCGGCCAGCGCGTGCGCGACCGCCGACTCGCTCGTGGCGGTGTCGCCGGCGAGCTCGGCGGGCCGCCGTACCACCCGCGCACCGGCCGCCTCGGCGGCCTCGGCGATGCCGGCGTGATCGGTGCTCACCACCACCTCGTCGATCAGCTCGGCGCGCAGGCAGGCGCCGACGGCCCGCGCGACCAGGGGCGTGCCGCCGACCGTGGCGAGGTTCTTCAGCGGTACGCCCTTCGACCCTCCGCGGGCGGGGATGACGGCCAGGACTCGCAAAGTGGACTCCTAGGGAGGCTCGGCTCGCAGTGTGCAAGGCACGCTAACGGCCGCCCGGAAGCGAAACGGGATGCGCGGGCTGAACGCTCCGCGTCGCCGTTGTGAAATCTCCGTTGCGCGCCGGTCCGGGCCCCGGGGACACCCAGAGGGGCACCCGCGTCGGACGCGGGCGTGGTCACGCGGCGGCCGCCGCCGGGGCGACGTGCTCGGCCGCGTCGATGCGGGAGCCGTCCACACCGGGCCGATCAGGTCGTTGGGGTGGGCGGCGAGGCGATCGCGCACGTGGGTGCCGCGGTGTCGAGGCCGGCGAGGCCACCGGCCCGCAGCCCTGCACGTTCCGGGCGCCGCCGGTGTAGCCGCCGTCGTGGACGAGGTCGTCGGCGTCGCCGCGGCGCTCGGGTGACGGTGGACGTCGGCCGGGGAGCGGATCCCGAAATGGTTGTACTTTGTAAAGGCGGCTCCGCCGTACGACACGGTGCCCGGACGCGGCCCGGTCGCCCATGCGGCCGGTGAGCGCCTAGCCGGCGGGCTGGTCGATCTCCCACCACGGGCGGCCGCCGGACGGCTTGACCGAGTCCTGCGGCGGGGACAGCCGCACGCCGCCGTATCCGGCGGGCCCGAGCACGGTCGTGCACTCGGCGGCGACCGAGTCCCACGGCCACATGAACCGGTTCCCGATCGCGCCCCGCTCTCCCCCCGGGCGCCGCGGCCGCGGCGGGCGCGGCGGTGAGCGGGACGAGCGCGGCGGCGACCGGCGCCGTGAGGAGGACGCGAGGCGGCCATTCGCACGGGTGCCTCCGAGGGGTGGTCCGGGGGCCGGGCCGCGCGGGTACGGACGGCCGCCGGCGGGCGCGCCACATCGGCGCGGAGGCCTGCGAGGGCTCAGCCGGCCTCGACGAAGACCGCGACGGTGCGGCCGGGCACGGTGAGCACGCCGCCCGCCGGGTCGAAGGCGGCGCGCCGCACCACGGGGTCGCCGGAGGCCGCCTGCACCGGGTGGAGGGCGACGGCGGCGCCGTCGAGCTCGGGCAGGCGCTGCCGCCGCTCGTCCGGCGTGGCGTTGAACACCACGGTGACCGACCGCCACCGCACATCGAGGCCGGTCGTGTCGATGCGCATGGTGATCACGCCGGGGATCTCGCCGGCGGTGCCGCTGAGCGGGAACGACACCCGCCGCCGCACCTCGGCGGCCGAGCCGAGCGCGAACGCGGGCGAGGAGACGCGGATGCGCAGCAGCTCGCCGAACCGGTCCCGGGCCGCCTCGATCGCGTCGCAGCCGGGCCGCAGCGCCGGGTCGGCGAGCAGCGGCCGGGCGTACGGCCACTTCGCCTCGTTGCCGGCCCGCGGCGGCAGGCCGCCGCCGAAGCCGTTGCCCGCCCGGCAGTCCCACAGCAGCCGGTTGAACCAGTCGCCGGAGTCGTAGCTGTTGCGGTCGAGCGACTTCGACCGCAGCCGCTCGCCGCCCGCGTGCACGAACGCGGTGCCCTGGCCGAGCAGCACCGTGGCGAGCGACAGCGTCTGCATGCGCACCCGCGCGTCCATCCCGGTGGCCTGCGGCAGCTTGTAGGCGAGCGCGTCGTACAGCGTCTCGTTGTCGTGCGCCTCCACGTAGGTGACGGCCTCGCCGGGCGCGGCGGTGTAGCCGGTGGGGGAGCCGTTGTAGTCGATCTGCGCGCCGGTGACGCGCCGCCCGTCCGAGGCGGTGAACGCGTAGTCCCTCAGGTTGCCGGCGAGGCCGACCTTGATCTGGTCCTGCAGGTGGAGCAGCCGGGCGCGCCGCTGCTCGGGCGTGCCGTTCCCCGGGGCGCCGTTGGGGTCGCCCGCCAGGCCCGAGCCGAAGCCCTGGATCCGCGGGTCCTCGTCGAACGGCCCGCCGCCGCGCACCGCGTCGCGCAGCCGGTCGTTGAACGTGCCGACCCCGGTCCCGGCCATGTTCGCCTGGGTGGCCTGCTCGAACCGGGCGCCGCCGGCGACCTCGCCGAAGTCCCAGCCCTCGCCGTACAGGATGATCGACCTGCCGTCGACGCCGTCCTTGGCGGGCGTCAGCGCGTCGAGGGCCTTGCGCACGGCGAGGATGTTCGCCTTGGGGTGGTGGCCCATCAGGTCGAACCGGAACCCGTCCACCTTGTACCGCCGGGCCCAGGTGACCACCGAGTCGACCACGAGCCGGCCCATCATCGTGTGCTCGGGCGCGGTGTTCGGGCAGCAGGTGGAGGTGGCGACCGTGCCGTCCTCCAGCAGCCGGTGGTAGTAGCCGGGCACGATGCGGTCGAGCACGGACCGCTCGTCCTGCCCGGCGGCGTGGGTGTGGTTGTAGACCACGTCCATCACCACGCGCAGCCCGGCCCGGTTGAGCGCGGCGACCATCGCGCGGAACTCGCGGATGCGCGCGTCGCCGTCCGGGTCGGTGGCGTAGGAGCCCTCCGGCACGGTGTAGTGCAGCGGGTCGTAGCCCCAGTTGTAGGAGTCGGTCGCCGCGGTGCGGGCCACGCACTCCTGCTGCCGCTCGGAGTCCGGCGGCAGGGCGGCGAGGTCGCAGTCCGGCTCGGTGCGGTCGGCCCGGCGCTCGGGCACGGTGGCGAAGTCGAACGCGGGCAGCAGGTGCACGTGGGTGAGGCCGTCCTGCGCGAGCCGCCGCAGCTCCCGCATGCCCGCGCCGTCGTGGGTGAACGCGGCGAAGGTGCCGCGCAGGCGCTCGGGCACGGTGGCGTCGGAGGCGGAGAAGTCGCGCACGTGCAGCTCGTAGATCGTGGTGGCCGGCCGCGGCTCCGGCTTGCGCAGGGAGTCCCAGCCCGGAGGCTTTAGGGCGGGGTCGGACAGGTCGGTCAGGCGGCTGCGGCGCGAGTCGGCGGCGAGGGCGACGCTGTAGGGGTCGGTGACCTCGTTGGTCACGATCCGGCCCGCGGCCGGGGCGTACACGGTGACGAGGAACGTGTAGTAGCGGCCCTGCCACGAGCGCGGCGTGCGGATCCACCACACGCCGGTGGCGTCGTCGCGGCGCATCCGGTGCACGGTACGGCCCGCGCCGGTCGCCGAGCGGTACAGCGCGAGCTCGACCTTGCGCGCGGTCGGCGCCCACACCGCGAGCCGGTCCCCGGTGTAGCCGAGCGGGGCCTTCGCCGCGGCGGCGTACACGTCGTCGAGCACGCCGGGGAGCTGCACGCCGGTGGCGGCCCGCAGCGCGCCGGACGCGTCCCGCGCGACCGCGACGACCTGGCCGCGCAGCGCCTCGGCCACCCGGCCCGCGTCGCGCGGATCCACCCGCAGCGCGGCGTACGGCTCCGCGCCGCCGAACAGGTGCGGGTAGCGGCGCCGCTGCTCCGCGGTCGGCGTTCCGGGGCGGAGCCGGATCAACCGGATGTCCCCGCGCAGCTCGCCGCCGTCATGGCGGATGCCGGCCCTGGGGGAGTAGGCGAGGTAGTGCCGTGTCCCGCCGGACACGTCGACGCGCCAGGCCACGGTGGCGCGGTCGATCCACTGCGCCCGTGCCCTGGTGAGGTCCACGTCGGCCCGGTGCACGCTCGCGGGCGCCGCCTCCTCGCCTGCTCGCCGGTCGTCCTGCGAGCGAGCGTAGTGCGGCGGCGCCGCGCCGGCGGACGCCCGGGCCGCGGCGTGCGCGGCGGGGCCGGGGGAGGCCGGGGGCGTCGCCGCGACCACCGGGGCGAGCGGGACCACCAGGGCGGCGAACCGGGCGAGGACACGGGAGAGCACGGCCATGCGCATCGCCTTCGGGCTCCGGCGTCGGGCTGTTTCGGGGGTGTGGCCCGGAAGTTACTCGCCGGTCGCAATCTTTGCAATGGTTTTCTGAAACTTACTGAAATTTGCTTTACCGATGGTTGGGGAAACGACCGATAAGGTGGCCCCGACCGGCACGACGACAGAGGCGAGTGGGACGAGTGGGATCGCTATGACGGGTGGGACGCGATGGCCGGTGGCCGCCCTCGCCGCCCTGGTCGCCGTGGTGGCGGCGCCGGTGTGGGCCGAGGGGGCGGCGCCCGCGAGCGCGCAGCACCGTACCGCGGAGACGCCGGCCGAGCGCGCCGCGGTGCGCACCTACTACGTCGACGCCGTGGGCGGGTCGGACGACGCCGACGGCACGAGCCCGGCCACCGCTTGGCGGTCGCTCGCCCGGGCGAGCCGCGCCGACCTGGGGCCGGGCGACCGGCTGCTGCTGCGGCGGGGCAACCGGTGGCGGGGCACGCTGCGCATCTCCGCCCGGGGCACCGAGGAGCGGCCGGTCATCGTGGGCGGGTACGGCGTCGGCTCCCGCCCGACGATCGGCGGCAGGCGCAGCGACTGCGTGGTGGTGACCGGCTCGCACGTGCGGATCACCGAGCTGCGCGCCAGCGGCTGCCGGTGGTCCGGCTTCGCCCTGATCGGCTCCCGCAACGAGCTGGTCGGCGTGCACGCCGACCGGAACATCGCGGGCGTGGCGATCGCGCCCGGCTCCTCGCACAACGTGGTCCGCGCGAGCCGGCTCGCCGACAACAACCGGATGAGCGTGAACGACCGGGCGGAGGGGAACGACTCCGGCGCGTTCGGCATCCTGATCAACGGCGACCACAACCTCGTCTCCGGGAACGTGATCACCGGCAGCCGCGCGCGGAGCCACGACTACGGCTTCGACGGCGCCGCGGTCGAGATCTACAACGGCGACCGCAACATCGTCGTGCACAACATCGCCCGGGACAACGAGACCTTCACCGAGCTCGGGCACGATCCCGGCCGCACCGCGACCGGCAACCTGTTCGCGCACAACGTGGTCACCTCGCGCCGGCGCCGCGGCGCGTTTTTGGTGACCCGGGGCGAGCGCAACCGCTCGCTCGGCCCGGTGCTCGGCACCGTCGTGGTGCACAACTCGGTGCACCTGCCCGGCCGCGACACCATCGGCTTCTCCTGCCACGACGGGTGCTCGGGCCGGATCCTGCGGCTGCGCAACAACGTCATCAAGGTCGGCGGCGTGGCCGGTTACGCCGACGGCCAGGGGGTCGACGACGCGGGCGGCGTCTACATCGGCCGCCGAACCCGCTTCACCCTCGGCCGGCGCTCGGTCCTCGCCGACCCGATGTTCCGCGGCACCACCGACCTGCGGCTGCGGCCCGGTTCCCCGGCGATCGGGCGCGGCGTGCCGCTCGGCGTTGCCTGGTACGGCGGGGCCGCCCACGCCCACGACATGACCGGGCGGGCGATCACCACCACCGGCCACCCGGACGCGGGCGCCTACCAGTCCTGACCAGGGCCTGCGCCCGGCCCGGGCCGCCCGATCGGCGGATCCGGCGTGGCCGATCGGCGCATGTCCCGGTCAAATCTGGGGCAGAATCGCACCTAAACGTGCCTTCGCGATCTTGGTCCTGACATATTCCGGACATTGATAAGGCACAAACCTGAAATATGCATACGCCAGGCTCTGTCGAGAGGAGGTGATTGGGGATGCTGCTGCGGTTCCGGGTGTCCCTGCCCGACCGGCCGGGGGTGCTGGGGCAGGTCGCCCGGGCGTTCGGGGTGCTGGGCGCGGACATCCTCCAGGTGACGGTCCTGGAACGCGCGGCCGGCCGCGCGGTGGACGACTTCACCGTCTCCTGGTCGGGTGTGCTCGGGGTCGACGAGCTGCGCGAGCGGGTCAGCGTGGTGCCCGGCGCGCGGGTCGAGGGAGCCTGGCCGACCCGCGACGTGCCGGGCGCCAATCCCGAGTTCGACCTGCTCGGCCACGTCGCCGCCGACCCCGAGCGGGCGTACCAGACCCTGGTGGACGCGCTCCCCGACCTGATGAGTGCGGAGTGGGCGGCGGTGGTCGACACCGCCACCGGCCGGACGGTCCACGCGAGCTGGGCGGCCCCGGCCGAGCCGCTGCCGGCGGACCCGCCGGCCCGGCCGGCGGCGTTCGGCGACGGCTCCCTGCACGTGATCACAGTGCCGCTCCCCGAGGCGGCGCTGCACCTGGTGGTGGCGCGCGCCCAGGGCCCGGCCTTCCACCGGGTCGAGCTCGACAGGGTGGTGCGCCTGGTCGAGATCGTCACGCTGCTCGCCCGCTCGGCGGTCGGCCGTACCACGCCTGCGCAGGCGTAGGCGGCACCGCCGCGGCCGCGACGGTGCCGCCGTATCGGGGCCTTCTCGCACCGGGCGCGGGCGTCCGCGTCGTCCCGGCCGCGCCGCTAGCGCCGCGGCGGGTCGATGCGGGTGCCGTCCACCTTGAACAGCAGGATCTTGGACATGTCGACCGCGACCCGGGCATGGTCGCCCGCCCGCCACACCGGGCGGGAGCCGAGCCGTACGATCAGGTCGGCCCGGCGGTGCGTGCCGGAGGAGGTGGCCGGCGGCGGCTCGGGCGCCTCCTGGCGGCCCAGGAGCAGCCGCCGCAGCAGCGCCTTCGCCCGCGAGCCCTCGCCGTGGCCGCCGTTGGCGTGCGCGCGCGGGTCGGGCGGCTCGGGCACGGGAACCGCCGGCAGCCCCGCCTCCAGGTACGCGAGCCACTCGTGGCCGTGGTACTCGAGCGTGCGCACCCGGCCCGCGAAGTACTGGCCCTGCTCGGCGTGCGGCGGCAGCGGGACGAGCGCGTCCGGGCGGATGCCGACGAGGATCGGCCGGCCCACGAACTGGGAGACCGCGTACGCGCGCGGGTCGTTCCACGGCATCGTGAGCCGGTGCGTGCCGAAGTCGAGCAGGACGTACTGGTTCTGCGGCGTCCGCACCATCGCCTCGAGCAGGTTGAGCTGCTGGGAGTTGAGGAACGCCGCGACGAACGCGGTGGCGGGGTCGTTGTACACCTGGGTCGGGGTGCCCACGTCCTGCAGCACGCCCCGGTTGAGGATGGCGATGCGGTCGGCGAGCGACAGCGCCTCCACCTGGTCGTGCGTGACGTAGATGGTGGTGACGCCGAGCGCGCGGACGAGCGCGGCGATCTCCATGCGCAGCTCGGTGCGCATGCCCGCGTCGAGGTTCGACAACGGCTCGTCCATGAGGAACAGGGACGGCTGGCGCACGATCGCGCGGCCCATCGCCACCCGCTGCCGCTGGCCACCGGAGAGCGTGCCGGGCTTGCGGTCGAGCATCTCGTCGATGTGCAGGCCGCGGGCGAGCTCCACCACGCGTTCCTTCACGTGCGCGGGATCGGCCTTGGCGATCTCCAGCGGGAAGGCGAGGTTGCCCCGCACCGTGCGGTGCGGGTAGAGGGCGCCGTTCTGGAACACCATCGCCACGTCCCGGTCCCGCGGGGCGAGGTGGTTGGCGTACTCCCCGTTGAGGTAGAGATCGCCGGAGGTGATCTCCTCCAAACCGGCGATCATGCGAAGCAGCGTGGACTTGCCACACCCGGAGGGGCCGAGCAGGACGAGGAGCTCGCCCTCGCCTGCCTGTAGGCTGAGACGGTCGACCGCTAAGTAGCCACCGGGGTAAATCTTCGTGACTTTGTCGAGGACGACGGTACTCATCCGGTCTCCTCGCTCATGGCTGTCTCCCTCGCCCGCGCGGGCCGCCGATGCCGATGCCGGTGCGCCCGGGCTGGCTCCTGGATCTTGACGTCGAGGCACGCACACGTCCCCGCCCGGCATGGCCGGGGCAGGCGCGAGTGGACCGGGGCGTGACACGGTTGCGTCGGTGTGTCGTCCGCCCGTCCATCCCACCCCTGCTGACCTACCTCACCCACCGGCGGGATACGTGATTGATGAGGTAGTACATCGCGTTACTGGCCGGTGTGTCCATACATGACGTGAGAAATCAGCCATGTTCCGGCTACGTATGTGACACCTGTCCGACGCTGCTCCGACCCCCTATGGCACGCTTCATCCCTGGTGTCCGGTTCGCCGCGCCGCGGTTACAAGTTTGCAGAGATCTTTCGCAAGAACTTTCAAACTCCTTGCAGGCCTGTTACGGTCCGGTTACCCGACGAACGGGGCGTTCCGCCCCGTCGGCACGAAGCAAGGAGTGGACATCATGCGGCGAGTCCTCACGGCCGCGGCGGCCGCCGCGCTCGCGCTGGCGATCTCCGCCTGCGGAGGCGACCAGGGTTCCGGCACGGCCGCGCCGGCGTCGAGCCCCGTCGACCCCGCCTCCGTCTCCGGCACCGTGACCTGGTGGGACACCTCCGACGCCACCACCGAGGCGCCGGCGTTCAAGGAGCTTGTCGCCGAGTTCGAGGCGAAGTACCCGAAGATCAAGGTCAACTACGTCAACGTCCCGTTCGCGGACGCGCAGAACAAGTTCAAGACCGCCGCCCAGGCGGGCTCGGGCGCACCCGACGTGCTGCGCACCGAGGTGGGCTGGGTCGCCGAGTTCGCCTCGCTGGGCTACCTCGCCCCGCTCGACGGCACCCCGGCGGTGGACAAGCCCGAGGACTTCCTGCCCGCCCCGGCGGCCGCCGGCAAGTACGACGGCAAGACCTACGCGGTCCCGCAGGTGACCGACACCCTCGGCCTGCTCTACAACAAGAAGCTGCTGAAGGAGGCCGGGTACGACGAGCCGCCGGCGACCTTCGACGAGCTCAAGCAGGTCGCCCTCGACGTCAAGAAGAAGACCGGGGTCGAAGGCCTCGCGCTCAACGTCGACTCCTACTTCCTGCTGCCGTTCATCTACGGCGAGGGCGGCGACCTGCTCGACGTGGCCAACAAGAAGATCACCGTCGCCTCGCCGCAGAGCACCGCGGGCGTCAAGATCGTCGAGGACCTGATCACCTCGGGCGCGGCGGCGAAGCCGTCCATCCAGGACAGCTACACCAACGTGCAGACCGCCTTCAAAGAGGGCAAGGTCGCGATGATCTTCAACGGGCCGTGGTCGAACGCCGACAACCTCAGCGGCAAGGTGTTCAAGGACGACCCGGACAACTACGGCATCGCCCCGGTCCCGGCCGGCTCGGTGAAGGCGGGCTCGCCCACCGGCGGCCACACCTACGCGATCTACGCCGGCTCGCCGAACCTCCAGGCGTCGTACCTGTTCGTCCAGTTCATGGCGAGCGCGGAGAGCCAGGCGAAGATCGCCGGCAAGCTCGGCCTGCTGCCCGCCCGCGCCTCCGCCTACGAGCTGCCCGCGGCCGCCGAGAACGACATGATCGCCAAGTGGAAGGCGCCGATGGAGAAGGCGGTCGACCGGCCGTGGATCCCCGAGGGCGGCCAGCTGTTCCAGCCGCTGCTCGAGAGCTACCAGAAGCTCGCCAACGGCCAGGCCACGGCCGAGCAGGTGACCCAGGAGACCGCGCAGGCCTACCAGGGCCTGCTCAAGGGCTGGAGTCTCTGACCCATGACCACCGAGCTGGCCGACGGCGCGGCCGCGGCCGTGACCCGCGGCCGGGGGCGGGCGACCGCCGGCTCCCGGCCGCCGGGCCGGCTCCGGCGCTCGCTGCAGACCCACTGGTACGCGTGGGCGATGTGCGCCCCGGTCGTGATCGTCACCGCGGTGCTCGTCGGGTACCCGCTGCTGCGCGGCGTGTACCTGTCGCTCACCGACGCGACCGAGGCGAACATGGGCCGGACGATCGGCATGAACGTGATCCCGGCCACCTACGAGTTCGTCGGGCTGCGCAACTACGCCGACATCCTCACCTCGGCGGAGTTCGCCTCCCGCCTCGGCTGGACCGTCGTGTGGACGGTGGTCTGCGTCGCCTGCCACTTCGGCCTCGGGCTCGGGCTGGCGATGCTGCTCAACCGGCCGATGCGGCTGCGCGCGCTCTACCGGGTGCTGCTCGTGCTGCCCTGGGCGGTGCCGTCGTTCGTGTCCGCTTTCATCTGGCGGTACCTGCTCAACGGCGAGTACGGCGTGGTGAACGCGATGCTGCGCGCGGCCGGGCTGCCCGGGATCGCCTGGCTCGACGACCCGTTCTGGGCGAAGATCTCGGTCATCGTGGTGAACGTCTGGCTCGGCGTGCCGTTCATGATGCTCGCCCTGCTCGGCGGCCTCCAGGCGATCCCGCGTGAGCTGCACGAGGCCGCCGAGGTGGACGGGGCCTCGCCGTGGCAGCGGTTCCGGCACATCACGCTGCCCGGGCTGCGCCCGGTGTCGAGCACGGTGATCCTGCTCGGCACGATCTGGACCTTCAACCAGTTCCCGGTGATCTTCCTCGTCACCCGGGGCGGCCCCGGCGGGTCCACCGAGATCCTCGTGACCTACGCCTACCAGCTCGCCTTCGAGGGCATCCGGGACTACGCGGGATCCGCGGCGTGGGGCATGGTGATCCTCGCGCTGCTCGTCGTGCTCGCATCCGTCTACCGCCGGGCGCTGCACCGGCAGGGGGAGGTGTGGTGATGGCCGCCGTCCCGGCCGCGTCCGCGACCCCGGCCCGCCCTGCGGGCGCCCGCCCGCGCCCGCCGTACGGGCGGTTCCGGCGCAGCCCGCTCGCCTCGGTGGCGCTGCACCTGACGCTGATCGCCGCCAGCCTCGCCGCGGTGTTCCCGGTGGCCTGGCTCATCCTCACCTCGATCAAGCCGCGGAACGCCTGGCAGTCGACCACGGTCGAGCTGTTCACCGACCCCACGCTCGACAACTACGTCCAGGTGCTCACCGAGACGTCGTTCCTGCGCTGGCTGGCCAACTCGCTGATCGTGGCGGCGCTCACCACCGTGATCGCCGTGGTGATCGCCGCGAGCACCGGATACGCGGTGAGCCGGTTCCGGTTCCCCGGCTACCGGTCGATCATGTGGATGCTGCTGGTCACGCAGATGTTCCCGGTGGCGATCCTGATCGTGCCGATCTACAACCTCATGGCCGGGCTCGGCCTGATCAACCAGCTCCCCGGCCTGGTGATCGCCTACCTCACCTCGGCCGTGCCGTTCTGCGCCTGGATGATGAAGGGCTACTTCGACTCGGTGCCGGTCTCCATCGACGAGGCGGGCCGCCTCGACGGGCTCACCCCGTTCGGCACCTTCTGGCGGCTGATCCTGCCGCTGTCCAAGCCCGGCCTCGCGGTCGCCGCGTTCTACGCGTTCATCACGGCGTGGGCCGAGGTGGCGTACGCGACGGCCTTCATGACCGGTGACGACAAGTACACTCTGGCCGTCGGCCTCGCCCAGTTCGTCGGCCAGCACAAGGCCGAGTGGGGCCTGCTCACCGCGTCCGCCGTGCTGATCGCGGTACCGGCCGCCGTGGTCTTCCTGCTCGTCCAGCGTCACCTCGTGACCGGCCTGACCGCCGGCGCCACCAAGTCGTGACGGCCGTCATGAGGGGACCGTCGCGTCCGGCGCGGCCCGCCCCCGCCGCGGGAACCCCGAGCGGGACCGCGGGAAGAACCGCGGGGAGGACCGCGCCACCGTCCCGTACCGGCCGGCCGTCCGCGCCGAGCCGACCGAAAACCGCACTCTGAGAAATCGGGGGAGTACATGACCGAACTGCTCGACGAGGCACGCCGGGAGCGCGTCCGGTCCGGCTGGTGGCGGACCGCGGTGATCTACCAGGTGTACATCCGCAGCTTCGCGGACGCCGACGGCGACGGCGTCGGCGACCTGCCGGGGCTGCGCTCCCGCCTCGGCTACCTCGCCGACCTCGGCGTGGACGCGCTGTGGGTCACCCCGTTCTACCCCTCGCCGATGGCCGACTTCGGCTACGACGTGGCCGACTACCGGGACGTCGACCCGACGTTCGGCACGCTCGCCGACGCCGAGGCGCTGATCGCCGACGCGCACGCCCTCGGGCTGAAGGTGATCTTCGACATCGTGCCGAACCACACCTCCGACCGGCACCCCTGGTTCCAGGAGGCGCTCGCCGCCGGCCCCGGCTCCCCGGCGCGCGAGCGGTACATCTTCCGGGACGGCCGGGGGCCGAACGGCGAGCTGCCCCCCAACGACTGGGAGTCGGTGTTCGGCGGCCCGGCCTGGACCCGGGTCCCCGACGGGCAGTGGTACCTGCACCTGTTCGCCTCCGCCCAGCCCGACCTCAACTGGGAGAACCCGGAGGTGCGCGCCGAGTTCGAGTCGATCCTGCGGTTCTGGCTCGACCGCGGCGTGGACGGCTTCCGCATCGACGTCGCCCACGGCATGGTGAAGGCCCCCGGCCTGCCCGACGTGGGCCGCGACGGCCAGACCCGCATGCTCGGCACCGACGTGCTGCCGTACTTCGACCAGGACGGCGTGCACGAGATCCACCGCTCGTGGCGGCGGCTGCTCGACTCCTACCCCGGGGAGCGGATCGGCGTGGCCGAGGCGTGGGCGCCCACCCCCGAGCGGCTCGCCAACTACGTGCGGCCGGACGAGCTGCACCAGGCGTTCAACTTCCACTACCTGACCGCCGACTGGGACGCCGACCAGTTGCGCGAGGTGATCGACGCCTCGCTCGCCACCTCGGCCATGGTGGGCGCGCCCACCACCTGGGTGCTGTCCAACCACGACGTCAAGCGGCACGTCACCCGGTACGGCGACGGCGCGCTCGGCCTGCGCCGCGCCCGGGCGGCGGCGCTGCTCACCCTCGCGCTGCCCGGCTCGGCCTACATCTACCAGGGCGAGGAGCTCGGCCTGCCCGAGGTGCTCGACCTGCCGGAGGAGGTCTGCCAGGACCCGCAGCGGCTGCGCGGCCCGGACGCCGGCCGGGACGGCTGCCGGGTGCCGATGCCGTGGGCGCCCGGCGAGCCGCCGTACGGCTTCAGCCCGCCCGGCGTGAAGCGCACCTGGCTGCCGATGCCCACCACCTGGGCCGCGCTCAGCGTCGAGGCCCAGCGGGAGGACCCGGACTCGATGCTCAACCTCTACCGGGCCGCGCTGCGCATCCGCCGGGAGCGCCCCGAGCTCGGCGAGGGCACCCTCACCTGGCTCGACTCGCCGTCGAAGACGCTGGTGTTCGCCCGCGGCACCGGCGAGGGCGAGGCCACCCTGGTGTGCACGGTGAACCTCGGCCCGGAGCCGGTCGAGCTGCCCGCGTACGGCGAGCTGCTGCTGTCGAGCGCCCCGGTGGCCGCCGACGGCGCCGCCGTCCGGATCCCCCCGGACGCGGCGGCCTGGTGGACCCGCCGGTAGTGCGTAGAGTAGTGGTCGTGACCGGTCACGCCCGCCTAGCCGACATCGCCGCCCAAGCAGGGGTCAGTGAGGCCACGGTCAGCCGTGTCCTCAACGGGAAGGCGGGCGTGTCCGCGGCCACCCGGCAGGCGGTGCTCACCGCCCTCGACATCATGGGCTACGAGCGGCCGCCGCGGCTGCGCCAGCGCAGCAACGGCCTGATCGGCCTGGTCACGCCGGAGCTGGACAACCCGATCTTCCCGGCGTTCGCCCAGGCCCTGGAGAAGGCGCTCATCCGGCACGGCTACACGCCCGTGCTGTGCACCCAGTCGCCGGGCGGCATGCAGGAGGACGACTACACCGAGCTGCTGCTCGACCGGGGCGTCACCGGCATCGTGTTCGTCTCCGGCCTGCACGCCTCCACCACCGCCCGGATGGAGCGCTACCACCGCCTCATCGACCGGGGCCTGCCGATCGTGCTCGTCGACGGCTACAACGAGACGATCAAGGCCCCGTTCATCTCCCCGGACGACCGGCACGCGGCCCGGCTCGCCGTACAGCACCTGGTCGACCTCGGGCACGAGCGCATCGGCATCGCGGTCGGCCAGCGCCGGTTCGTCCCGGTGATCCGGAAGATCGAGGGCTTCCGGGAGGCGATGCGGCAGCTGCTCGGCGTCACCGACTGCGACGACCTCATCCAGGACTCGCTGTTCACCGTCGAGGGCGGCCAGGCCGCCGCCCGGGCGCTGCTCGACCGCGGCTGCACCGGCATCGTGTGCGCGAGCGACCTGATGGCGCTCGGCGCGATCCGCGCGGCCCGGGAGCGGGGCCTGTCGGTGCCGCAGGACGTCTCCGTCGTCGGCTACGACGACTCCCCGCTGATCCCGTTCACCGACCCGCCGCTCACCACGGTGCGCAAGCCGATCAACGCGATGGCGCAGGCCGCGGTCGCCTCCCTGCTGGAGGCGATCAACGGAAAGCCGCCGCAGAACGTCGAGCTGGTGTTCCAGTGCGAGCTGGTGGTGCGCGGCTCCACCGGCTCGGGCCCGCTCGTCAACCGCTGAGCGGCCGCAGCGTGACCTCGACCGGGCCGTGGTACAGGCCCCAGGTGACCACGGTGCGCGGCGGGCGCAGGTCGTCGCGGGCGGTGAACCGCTCGCGGGCCGCGGCGAACGGCACCTCGTCGCCGGTGAGCAGGGCGGCCTCGTCGAACAGCTCCCGGACCGCGTCGGTCATCGCGCCGAACGGGCCGGGGTCGGGGCCCCACCAGTCCCACAGCAGCGTCTCGGCCCGGTTGACCGCCGCCAGGTCGAGCCGGACGTTGCGGGGGAGCCACCACTCGCCGGGCCACACGTCGGGCAGCCCGAAGGTGTCCGGGGCGGCCTCGCCCGCGCGGGCGAGCCGCCAGGCGACGCCGGAGACGAGGAACCGGTCGCGGGGCACGTCCATAGGGTCGAAGTCGATCCCGTGGGCGGCGGCGACCCGGGGGTCGAGCAGCTGCGCGTCCGCCAGCCGCCAGCCGCGCTCGGCGTCCCAGTACTCGGTGACCACGTGGTCGTAGTGGAAACCGGCCGGGCCGAGGTAGTCGGCGAACCCGATGCGCAGCCGGGCGGGCACGCCGAAATGGCGCAGGAACGAGCACAGCAGCAGCGCGAAGTCGCGGCACACGCCGACGAACCGGTCGGCGATCGCGCGGGGCCGGTGCAGCGGCGCGTCGTCGCGGTCGAGGATGATGCGCAGGATCTCGTCGACGTACCGGGTCTCGGCGTCGCGGTGGAGGCGGTCCTGCGGGATCTCGTAGCCGAAGACGGGGCCCTCGAGCCGGTGGATCATCAGGCCGCGCGCCGCCTCGGCGAGCCGTACCGGCTCGGCGGGCAGGCCGGCGTACCGCGGGGCGAAGACGCCGGGGTCGGAGAAGGCGCTCTGCGCGGTGTAGAAGGCGGCGATCTCGGGGTCGAGCGAGCGTGCCGACATCGAACCTCCACAGCGGGTCGGGGAACCTGGCCGACTCGCCAAGGCTGGCAAAATCCGCCCGCGGAATGCCATCCCGCCCCCGGCCGGGCCGGGGTACGTCAGGAAAGGCATGAAAGAAACGTGAAAGAACGCGCGCGGGATCGCCGCGCGCGTTCTCTCACGGACGGCAGGAGACCGGTGCCGGCCCCCGTCCCGGCACCGGCCCCGCCGCGCGGCGGCGCCGGGGTCAGCGCAGCGCCGCCGCCTCCCGGGCGAGCTTCTCGATCCGGCCGTAGTCGCCCGCGGCGACGGCGTCGGCCGGGGTGAGCCACGAGCCTCCGACGCACCCCACGTTCGGCAGGGCGAGGTACTGCGCCGCGTTGTGCGGCCCGATGCCGCCGGTCGGGCAGAACCGCACGTCGGGGATCGGGCCGGCGAGCGCCTTCAGGTACGGCACGCCGCCGGCGGCCTCGGCCGGGAAGAACTTCTGCTCGTGCAGCCCGCGCTCGGCGAGCGCCAGCACCTCCGAGACCGTGGCGGCCCCGGGCAGGAACGGCAGGCCGCTGCCGAGCATCGCCTCGACCAGGTCCGGCGTGGTGCCGGGGGAGACGAGGAAGCGCGCCCCGGCGCGCACGCAGGCGGCCACGTCCTCGGGGGTGCGCACGGTGCCCGCCCCGACGATGGCGTCGGGGACCTCGGCGGCGATGCGCTCGATCGCCGCGGTCGCGCACGGCGTGCGCAGGGTGACCTCGATCACCGGGAGGCCGCCGGCGAGCAGCGCGCGGGCGAGCGGCACCGCGCGCTCCACGTCGTCGATCACGACGACCGGGATCACCGGGGCCAGTTCGAGCAGGCTCATGGGATCTCCTTGGCATCGCCCCCCAGCGCGGGGAGCGGGACGACTACCGGACGAGGGTGCCGGCGGGACACCACCGGCGCGCGGGCGTCAGGTCGCCCGCGCCCGCCGCGACCGCGCCGCCCCGTCGCCCGTGGGGACCGGGTCCGCGGCGTCCTCGCCGTGGGACAGCCGCTGGGCGAGCCAGGCCGCGGCGCCCGCGAGCGCGGGCTGCTCGGCGACGATGAGGCAGGTGGCGACGCCGGCGAGGTAGTCGGACAGGACCGGGTTCGCCTCGAACCGGCGGCGGAAGTCGCTCGCGCGCAGCCGGTCGGCGATCCGCGGCAGCACGCCGCCGCCGAGGTAGATGCCGCCGCGCGCGCCGAAGGTGAGGGCGACGTTCCCGGCGAACGTCCCCAGCATGCCGCAGAACACCTCGACCGTCTGCACGCACAGTGGATCGTCGGTGCGCGCGACGATCTCCGAGGCGGGCGGCGAGTCCGTGGTGACGCCGTTGACCAGGGCGAGGCCGCGGTGCAGCCGGGTCAGCCCGGGCCCGGAGATGAGGTGCTCGGCGTCGACGTACGGCATGCCGTCGGCGCGCAGCGCCCGCACCACCGCGAGCTCCAGCTCGGTGACGGCCGGGGGCGAGACGTGCCCGCCCTCGCCGGGCACCGGCACCCACCCGTCGCCCGCCGGGACGAGCCCGGCCACGCCGAGCCCGGTTCCGGGGCCGAGCACCGCCTTGACCATGCGGGCCGCGGGCGGCGGGCCCCCGAGCGGCTCGAGGTCGTCCCCGGCGAGGAACGGCAGCGAGAACGCGAGCGCCTCGAAGTCGTTGAGCAGGAACGCCCGCGGGATGCCGAGGTCGCGCACGGATCCCTGCCAGCCCGCGTTGGTGAGCCGGTACCGGTCCCCGTCGACCGGCCCGGCGATCGCCAGGCACGCGGCCCCCGGCCGCACTCCGCCCCCGTACAGCCCGAGATAGGCGGCTACGGCGTCGGGCAGCCCGTCGTACTCGGCGCCGGGCAGCACGGCGACCGCCTCCGGCGGCCCGCCCGCCCGGCGGACCAGGCCGAACCGGGCGTTGGTGCCGCCGATGTCGGCGACCAGCCAGGGACTCTCCTCGGTCGGGACTGCGCTCAGTCGATCAACGCTCATTCGCGACTTTCTCCACCGCTCAGGGCGAAAACGCCCGCGCCTTCTTCCGCCGGTCCAACGGTACGGCGTAGCGCGGCAAACAGCTCCCGGCCGCACCCGGTCCAGCCCGCCTCGGTGCGGCCGGCGGGCAGCGGCGCGGGCTCCCGTGCGGCGAACTCGTCGGCCGGCACGAGCACGTCGAGCGTCCCGGCGGCGGAGTCGACCCGGATGAGGTCGCCGTCGCGGACGCGGGCGAGCGGGCCGCCGCGCGCGGCCTCGGGGGAGAGGTGGATCGCGGCCGGCACCTTGCCCGAGGCGCCGGACATGCGGCCGTCGGTGACGATCGCCACCCGCTGCCCGCGGTCGAGCAGCGCGCCCAGCGGCGCGGTGAGCTTGTGCAGCTCGGGCATGCCGTTCGCGGCCGGGCCCTGGAAGCGGATCACCGCCACGAAGTCGCGGCCGTCGAGCTCGCCCGCCTGGAACGCGGCGAGCAGGTCGGCCTGGTCGTCGAAGACGAGCGCCGGGGCCTCGATCACCAGGTGCTCGGGCTTGACCGCGGAGACCTTGCTCACCGCGCGGCCGAGGTTGCCGGAGAGCATGCGGATGCCGCCGTCCGGCGCGAACGGGTCGGCGACCGGCCGCAGCACCGTAAGTTCGGTGCTGCCCTCGGCGCGCTCCTCCCAGATGAGCTCGCCCTCCTTGAGCACGGGCGCGCACCGGTAGCGGTCGAGGCCGGGCCCGGCGACGGTGAGCACGTCCCGGTGGAGCAGCCCGGCGTCGAGCAGCTCGCCGATGAGCACGGCCATGCCGCCCGCGGCCTGGAAGTGGTTCACGTCCGCCTCGCCGCCGGGGTACATGCGGGTGAGCAGCGGGGTCACCTTCGCCAGGTCGGCGAAGTCGTCCCAGGTGAGCTCGATCCCGGCGGCCGCGGCGATCGCGATCAGGTGCAGCGTGTGGTTGGTGGAGCCGCCGGTGGCGAGCAGCGCGACCACCGCGTTGACGATCGCCTTCTCGTCGATCACCCGGCCGATCGGCGTGTACTCGTCGCCGTGCGCGGTGATCTCGACCGCGCGCCGCCCGGCCGCCGCGGTGAGCGCCTCCCGCAGCGGGGTGCCGGGGTTGACGAACGTCGCCCCCGGCAGGTGGAGGCCCATCACCTCGACGAGCACCTGGTTGGAGTTCGCGGTGCCGTAGAAGGTGCAGGTGCCGGGCGCGTGGTAGGAGCGCAGCTCGGCGTCGAGCATCTCGTCGCGGCCGATCCGGCCCTCGGCGAACGCCTGCCGGGCGCGCGCCTTCTCCTTGTTCGGCAGCCCGCTCGGCATCGGCCCGGCCGGGACGAGCACGGCGGGCAGGTGGCCGAAGTGGAGCGCTCCGATGAGCAGGCCGGGCACGATCTTGTCGCACACGCCGAGCAGCAGCACCGCGTCGAACATCTCGTGGGACAGCGCGATCGCGGTGGACATGGCGATCACGTCCCGGCTGAACAGCGACAGCTCCATGCCCGCCCGGCCCTGGGTGATGCCGTCGCACATCGCCGGCACGCCGCCCGCGACCTGGGCCACGCCGCCCGCCTCCCGCACGGCCTCCTTCAGCGCCCGCGGGTAGGTCTCGTACGGCTGGTGCGCCGAGAGCATGTCGTTGTACGCGGTGACGATCGCGACCCCGGGTCGGGTGGCGCCGCGCAGCGCGAGCTTGTCGAAGGGCGAGCAGGCGGCGAGCCCGTGGGCGAGGTTGGCGCAGGGCAGATCGCCACGGGCCGGTCCGCGGCGCCTGGCCTCCTCCCCGGCGGCCGTGATCCGCTCGAGGTAGGCGGCGCGGGTGGCGCGGCTGCGCGCGGCAATGCGTCGGGTCACCTCGGCGACCGTCGGGTTCATCGCTCTGCTCCCGTCAAAGCACGAAACAAGGGACGATCGGGACATTAGCGCCGAGTTTCGCTTTAGACAAGCTGACTTTGGTAATTCCCGATGACAAAAGTGGGGCTCGGGCGTTACCGGTCCGGGGATATGGTTGACTTGATCGTCACCGACTCTTCGGGACCGGTCATGACGCGACGAACCGCCTCCGCCCTCGCCACCAGCGGAGACGTGCTCCAGCTGATCCGCAGCGGCGAGGCCGTCACCCGCGCCGACATCGGGCGCGTCACCGGGCTGTCCCGGCCCGCCGTGGCGCTCCGCGTCGGCGAGCTGCTGCGCCGCGGCCTCGTGGTCGAGCGCGCCGACGGCCCGTCCACCGGAGGCCGCCCGCCGGTACGGCTCGCCTTCAACGCCTCGGCCGGGGTCGTGCTCGCCGCCTCGGTCGGCGCGCGCCGTACCCAGCTCGCGGTGTGCGACCTGGCCGGCGAGCCGCTGGCGACGGTCGAGAGAGAGATCGACGTGGAGCAGGGGCCGGACGTCGTGCTCCCGCTGATCATGGACATCTGGTCCGACCTGCTCGGCGACCGGCCCGTCTCCGACGTGTGGGGGGTGGGCATGGGGGTGCCCGCCACCGTGGAGTTCGCGGCGGGCCGGACCGAGAGCGCGCGGGTGATGGCGAGCTGGACCGGCATCGCGATCCCGCCGCTGATCCGGGAGCGGTTCGACGTCCCGGTGTTCGTCGACAACGACGTCAACGTGATCGCGATGGGCGAGCACCGCAAGGTGTACGCCGACCAGTACGACGACCTGCTGTTCGTGAAGGTGTCCACCCGGATCGGCGCCGGGGTGATCGCGGGCGGCGGCATCCTGCGCGGCGCGCTCGGCGCGGCCGGGGAGATCGGGCACATCCCGGTACGGGACGGCGGAGGAGTGCTGTGCCGGTGCGGCAACACCGACTGCGTCGACTCGGTCGCCAGCGCCACCGCGATCGTGCGCGACCTGCGCGCCCGGGGCCGCGACGTGTCCTCGCTCGCCGACGCGGTCGCCCTGGTGCGCGCGGGCGACGCCGAGACCATGGCCGTGATCCGGCGCGCCGGGCGGCTGCTCGGCGAGGTGGTGGCGAGCGCGGTGAACCTGCTCAACCCCGCCGTGGTGGTGCTCGGCGGGGACGTGGTGGAGGCGTTCCAGCCGCTGGTGTCGGCGGTGCGCGAGGTCGTCTACAGCCGCTCCACCGCCCTCGCGACGCGCAGCCTGCGGATCGAGCGCAGCGTGCTCGGCTCGGCCGCGGGCATCGCGGGCTGCGCCCTGCTCGCCATCGACCACGTGCTGTCCGCCGAGGCCGTGGACGCCCCGCGCTGAGCCCGCAAGGTGCGGGACGCGTCGCTCAGCGGCGTGGGTCGCGCCGCGGCGCCGCGCCGCCGTCGGGTACGGCCGCCGGGACCGGGGACCGGCCGGACAGCACGCGGTGCAGGGCGTGCTCGAGGGTGTGCCGGTTCGCCGCGGGCGACGGCCACGGCACGCGGATCAGCGTGGGGTCCTCCGCGCCGTCCCGGACGGTGGTCTCGCGGAAGGTGACCCCGTAGCGGTCGAGCTCCCACAGCCACACCTCGCCCGCCGGGCGGCCGAGCAGCCGGGCCGCCACCGGTCGCAGCGCGTCCCGGTGCGCGCTGTTGACGTGGTGGAGCAGCCGCTCGGCGTCGTGCAGGAACGGGTCGGGCTCGGCCGCGTTGTAGGCCTCGGCGTCGAGGATGCCGGTCTCCTGCGGGGTGAGGTAGACGACGAAGCCGACGTCGATGTGGAGCAGCCGCGGCGCGTCCGGGTCGCCGGGCCGTTCCAGCGCGGTGAACAGGTCCTCGTCCGGGCAGCGCTCGGCGATCGTGATCGCGGCCGTGCGGGCCTCCGCCTCGGGCACCGCCCGGGCCCAGCCCTGTACCTTCAGCAGCCCGCGCGGGCGCGTGACGCCCCCGAGGTCACGCACGCAGCTCAGATCGACGGTGACGACGGCCTCGTCGCCGGGGGCGAGCATGTGCAGCGGCTCGCCGGGTTTGGCGAGCAGCACGGGGCGGCCGAGCTCGTCCACGCCGCCGCGGGCCACTCCGGCGGGCAGGGCCGAGCCGGCGATCGAGACGTGGGTGGGGGCGGCGAGTGCGGCGAGGGTGCGGACGCGTTCGGGCGCGGGCGGGCCGGCGGCGATGGGTCGGCGCATGGGCTCTCCTCACGACGGTCGTGGAAGTAGGTTAGCCTTGCCTAACTTCAGTAAGGCTTACCTAACCACAAAGAGTCTCCATGCGCTACACCGGGTCCCAGGTCCGGCCGTCCGGGCGGGACGGCGCGCCGCCGGGGCGCGCGGCCGGTTGAACCATCCCGGGCGGAGGCGGTACGCCGCGACGGCGGCCCCGAGCGGTGCGGCGGCATCCACGCCGCGGCCCGCGCCTGCCAGGCCAACGCCCGCAACGGCTCACGGTCGTCGACCATGGCGTGATCCGGTACCTCATCCCGACGCCCGCGCGCGGTCGTGGACGGCGAACTCATCCTGGTAACCGGCCCCGCCGCTCGGCGGCGGGCGGCCCGTGGCCGTCAAGGAGGTCGAAGAAGAGGCGCAGCCGCCCGGCGTGGGTGGCCGCGCCGGGCGGCCGACCCGCTCGGCGACGTCGTCGTACGGCTGGGCGTCCCACCGCGCGGCACCGGCGATCTCGTCGAGTCGGTCGATGGGGCCGGCGCTCGTCCGGTCGGGGAGCGCGACCGGCGGGCCGTCGCGGGCCACGAAACGGAGTACCACCCCAGGCCGGCGTCCACCGACCGTGGTGCCGGACGGCCCGGGCCGTTCCCGCCTGTGCCAGGGCGGCCGGCCGGGGGCGATCCGCGTGCGCATGGTGTGGTGGCGGAGCGGCCGGCCGCTCCGCCACCACGTGCAGGCCGTCGCCGGGACGGGCCTAGACGATGGCGCTTCCGGTCACGCCACCGGCTCCGGGTTCGCCACGCACCCGGTGCCGCCGTGCAGCGACAGCCGGTCCCGGATGATGTCCAGGTACAGGCAGCCGTCCCGCGCGTTGGGCTCGATGATGCCGCCCTCGTGCCACTCGTTCCAGGCGTAGACCAGCACCATGTTGTCGACGATCTGCGGCCGGTCCGACTCCGCGATGTCCGCGGCCACCAGGTCCAGCAGCCGGCCGAACTCCTCCGGCGACTGGTCCTCGTACCAGCGGAACGTCTCCTCGAGCTTCTCCGGCCCCGGGTCATCGAGCAGGACGCCGATCCGGGGCCGCTCGTCGAAGCCGGAGGTGGCGCAGCGGATCAGGATGCCCGGGTAGCGGGCGAAGACCTGCCGTTCGTTGTCGACGTAGTTGACGTACGAGCGATTGGGGTCCCACCGGGCCAGGCACTGCCGGCCGTCGATGCCCCCCGCGGCGAGGTCCATGCCGACGTCGATGGTGAGGGTGATCAGCACGTCCTCGCCGAACGCCTCCCGCGCCTTGGCGCGGATCGCGTCGGTGAACGCGCGCACCGCCGCGGTGTCGACCCTGTCCTTGTCACCCGAGCCGATACCGCGCGGGTCGCAGATGGCCAGCACCTTGCGGCCGTCGTTGGCACGCAGGTAGTTCGGCCGGCTCAGGTACTCGTCGACGATCACGGACGCGGCCTTCTCGATCTGCTCCTCGGGCAGCTGCAGCGAGACGGTCCCGTTCGCCCACGGGTGCAGGCAGGGCATGATCATGAAGTCGAGGTCGTCCCGGTTCCGCGCCTGCAGGAACGAGCGCAGGCCTTCCGCGTAGTTCTCCGATCCGCCGTCGGCCGGGTTCCAGTACCAGTAGAACGCGAAGTGGTCCAGGCCCGCGGAGGCCGCTTGGGCGATGTGCTTCTCGAGGGTGTGCGGGTCTGAGTCGTCGTAGTACCCGATGCTCGGCTCGAGGTGCGAGAAGTCCTCGTCCGGCCAGTGCCACGCCTTCCGCTCCACACCGACGCCGGCGAAGTCCCGGACCCCGGCCCACCAGTCCCGGCGGCCGTACACCTTTTCCGCCTTGTCCAGCAGCACCTCGTTGGTGTTGGCGTTCCAGGTGCCGAAGTAGACGGCGCCGACGCGGTGGTACGTGGGGTACACGTACCCGAGCGGACCGTCCAGCCGCCAGCCCGCCGCCTCGTACTCGGCCCGGCGCTCGTCCGGCACCACGCTCCAGGCGCCGTTCCGCGACATCCGCCAGAGCACCTCGGTGCCCTCGGCCTGCTTCGCCCAGGCGTAGCCGATCACGCCCTCGTACACCCAGTCGCCGGAGGCGACGAGGGCGTCCCGTTCCTCCGCCGAGGCGGTCAGCAGGTACGCGGCCCCCGCCGGATACCGCAGCCGGAAGATCGGCTGAGAGCCGTCGAAGGACTGCCGGCGCAGGTACCCGAGGCGGGTGTGCTGCTCGGTCATTCCGTGGTTGGCGACCGCGTTTTCGGCCTCGCGGTTCGACAGCGTCCAGAACAGCGCCCCGTTACCGGTCCGCAGCTCGATCAGCGGAACCGGATCGGTGACCGCCAGCTCGTCGGCGTTCACCGCCTGGGTGGTCACCGGCTTCTTATCGTCCGCGTCCGCGAGGGCGGGCGGAGTCAGCAGACCGGCGCTCAGCACGAGCGCCAGCGCGACGAGTCGTTTTATCCCCCTGTCCTTTACTCGTCATCCCCCCGTTTTTCAGTTGTCGGCGGCCGTGCACGGGTGACGGCACAGCGCCGAGGCTGACCCTAGACCATTTGTTGCAAATGTCGAATTGAGTCCCATGAACCCCACGGAGCGCGGCGGAACCGTTACGGAAACGACGTCACAACAAGCGCGTCACCATCACGGAAATGCGTGCCTGTCAAGGGGCGAGCCTGGAGGGAGGCGTCCCGGGACGGGCGGCGGGGCCGAGCCGGCGATCGAGGCGTACGCGCAGGCGGCGGGCGCGGACGCGTTCGGGGAGCCGGCGGATCGGCGGGTCGGCGCGCAGACCCTCCTTGCTGCAGAGTAGGTTAGGCTTACCTAAATTGAGTAAGGATCACCTAACCTGAAGAGGGTCTCCATGCGCTACACAGGTCCCAAGGTCCGGCTGTCCCGGCGGGCCGGCGTGCCGCTCACCCGTAAGGCGGCGCGCTACTTCGAGGCCCGGCCGTACCCGCCGGGCGACCACGGGCGAAGGACGAACCGCCGCGCCATGGGCGACTACGGCACCCGGCTGCTGGAGAAGCAGAAGCTGCGCTGGTACTACGACGTGTCCGAGCGGGCGCTGCGCCGCTACTGGGAGCTCGCCCGGCGCCGCCCCGGCCGCACCGGCGCGGAGCTGGTCGCCCTGCTCGAGACCCGGCTCGCCTCGCTCGTGCTGCGCTCCGGCATCGCCCCGTCGATCTACGCGGCCCGCCAGTACGTCACCCACGGCCACATCTGCGTCGACGGCCGCAAGGTGAGCTACCCCGGCTACGAGGTCAAGCCCGGCCAGACGGTGAGCGTGCGCGAGCGGTCGCGCGGCAAGCAGCCGTTCGTCGCCGCGGCGGAAGGGATTCACGCCGACGAGCGCCCCGCCCCCTACCTCGACGTAAACCTCCGCGACCTGCGGTTCACCCTGCTTCACCGCCCCGAGCGCGAGGAGATCGTGGTACCGGTGGACGAGCAGCTCATCGTCGAGCACTACTCGCGCTGACCCGGCCGCCGCCGGACCCGGGTTCCGGTCCGGCGGCGGAGCGGCGCGGGCGCTCAGGTGAGGGCCTTGGCGATGAGGTCGGCGAGCAGGTCGGGGTCGATGCGCTCGCCGGTGAGGTGGGAGAGGTTCTCCTGGTAGAGGAGGACGACGGCGAACGTGGCGGCGGCAGCCTCCAGGCGGGCCGCGTCGCCGCGCGCCCCGGGCAGCGCGAGCTCGAGCGCGAAGCGGGCGCGGCGCGCGATCTCGCGGTTGAGGTGGCTGAGCCGTTCCCGGACCGTGCGGTGGGTGTCGGCCTCGCGGAACAGGATGCGGCGCATCGCGGGGGAGGCCCGCAGCGGGACGCGGCGCGCGAGCCGGGCGAGCATCGCCGCCGGGTCGTGCGGCGGCTCGGCGGCGCCGGCGTCGGCCTCGTCGAGCTCCTCCACGCCGGTGCGCTCCTGCACCAGCGTGATCAGCACGTCGATCTTGCGCGGGAAGTAGTGGAAGACGAGCCCCTTGGGCACGCCCGCGCGTTTGGCTATCTCAGCGGTCGCGGTCGCCTCGTAGCCGGCGACCGCGAACAACTCCTCGGCGGCGTCGAGGATCCGGGTGCGGGCGTCGCGTTCGTCGCCGCCCTTGTCCCGGCCCGTGTCGCCACGACGGGTCCCGGGCCGTCGGCGGGCCCGGGACCAGACGGAAGACCCGATCACACGCGAGCCGGAGTGCCGCTCTTGGTTTGCAGGGCTGCCCACAGCCCGACGATAACGGTCACGGCCCCGGTGATCCACGCCGTCCAGGCGGCGGCCAGGTCGCCGGTGAAGCCGAACGCCCACGGCGAGACGAACAGCAGCGCGCCGAACGCCGCGGTGACCCAGGAGCTGGGGCCGCCCGCACCGAGCAGCGACCACAGCGCCGACACCACCAGCAGCGCACCGAGGATCAGCAGCGGCTGCGCGGCGGCGTCCGCACCCGAGGCCCAGACGAACGTGGCGACCACCGCCACGAGCCCGGCGACGAGCGCGACGATGTCCGACGTTCGTGATGCCTGCATAGCGACCTCCTAGGCAACGGGGGGACCTGCCTGCCTCGACCATCCGCCTTGATTGACCGGCCGGTCAATCGCCGGTGCGGCGAGATTCACCTGACCGGATCGGGACATGTGAGGGCCCGGCGGGGCCACGGCTGCGGGCCGCGCGTTCCCGGTCGCCGCGCGGTGCCCGCGGCCCGGCGGCCGGCGTACGAAAATGCGGCCGGATTATCACGAAATCTCGTCACTTGATTGCCGGGACCGGCCCCGCAATACGGCGTTTCCGCGTGGCGCGGGAAGCCGCCTGCTAATCTCCGCCGGGGATTGTCGTCGTTTCGCGAGTGGAGGCGAGGGCCACGATGCGAACGGTGGTGATTCAGCCCTGCGCGGGCGACCGGCTGCAATTCGACGTGATCGAGCTCAAGCCCGGTGAGGAGATCCAGTTCGGGCGGAGCCGTGCCGCGATCGAGGCCAGGGCGAACATCGTCATCGACGACCCCGCGGTGCCGCGGGTCGCCGGGAAGATCCGCGCGGTGGACGATTTCTGGACGATCAGCAACCTGAGCCGGAACACCACCTACAACGTGGAGAACCCGGAAGGCGGGGGCGAGTTCATCAAAATCCCGCCCGGAAGGCTGAACGCGCCCGTGCCGTACGAATTCTCCCGCGTCATCCTGCCCGCGGCGCATCCGACCGTGTCGTTTCTCGTCTTCGCCCCGCAGCACGTGTACGCCTCCCCGGTCGCGGTGCCCGGCGAGCAGGAGACGCTGTCGGCGTTCCCGCTCGACGAGACCGCGAAGTACTTCCTCATCCTCGTGGCGCTGTGCGAGCCGCGGCTGCGGGACCCGTCCTCGCCCGTGATCCCCACGGTGCCGCAGATCATCGAGCGGCTCGCCGGGCACCCGGAGTGCGGCGGGCTGAGCCGGACCGCGGTCAACTTCCACATCGACTACCTCGCCCGGGAGAAGCTCCGGGTGAAGGAGCCGAGCGGCGCGGGGAGGGCCGACTGGCAGCGCGCCGCGCTCGTCTCGGTGGCGCTCCGGTTCGACCTGGTGCGGGCCGAGCACCTCGACCTGCTGCCCCGGCCCCCGCGGCGTTCCTGATCCCCGCCGCGCGATCCCCGCTACGGCGTGTACCGCGGCAGGTACTCCCGCACCTTGTCCGCGTACCAGCGGGCGTACGGCGGCACGCCGCGGGCCGAGATCATGTCCCGGGTGTTCGACTGGAAGATCGTGGCGGCGAGGATCTGGCGGTCCAGCGGGTCCTCGGCGAGGTGGAGCACGCGCGGGGCGAGCGTGCAGATGTACGTGCCCATGTAGTGGATCGACACGTACGGGTCGTACACCAGCTCGTGCGCCCGCGGCCGCTCCCGCTCGGGCAGGTAGTGCCACAGCACCCGCGGGGTCCACCGGGCGATGCCGTACTCGTCCTTGGCCGGGTCGGTGAGGCTCGGGTCGAAGTCGCTCAGTGCCTTCAGGCTCGCCGCGAGCAGCGCGGGTGTCACCTCCGGGACCTCGTCCCGGCAGTACGCCGCGGCGATGATCGCATCGCGGTACGCGGCGGGGACGTCGGAGTCGGCGCGCAGGTGGAGATCGGCCGGCCGCCCGGCCCCCGGCGTGACCGGCCACGCCAGCGCCATCCCGAGGGCCATGGCGAGGCTCTTGCCGAGCGCCTCGCGCCGGCGCCGCGGCCGCCGCCGGACGCGGGCGCGCGCCGGGTCGGCCGCCAGCCTCCGGGCGCGGGCGAGCAGCTCGGCCGCGCCGGGGCGGCGCGCGGGGTCGGGGGCGAGGCAGTCGGCGAGCCACTCGCGCCAGCCCGGCGGCACGGTCGTGGGGAACAGCAGCTCGTCGTGGCCCGCGGCGTACCGGGCGGCCTGGGCGGCGCGGGCGCGCGGGGAGGCGCCGGGGAACGGCATGCGCCCGCTCAGCAGCTGGTACGCGGTGACGCCGAGGGCCCAGACGTCGGACGCGGTGCGGTAGCGGGTGCCGTGCTCGGTGAGCGGCTCGTCCCAGCGCTCGGGGGCCATGTAGCCGAGGGAGCCGCCGGGCGGCAGGTAGGCGTGGGTGCCGTCGAGCTCGGCGGCGAGGCCGAAGTCGGCGAGCCGTACCGAGCCGTCGGCCATCACGAGCACGTTGCTCGGCTTCAGGTCGCCGTGGATCCAGCCCTTGCCGTGCAGGTAGGCGAGGCCCTCGCAGATCTCGACGATGTACCGGGCCGCGTCCGGGACCGGCCCGCCCGCCGCCCGGGCGAGCGCGTCGGCGAGCGAGGCGGCGGCGCGTTCCATCACGATGACGGCCGCGCCGTCGAGCTCGGGGTGGCCCGGGTCGTCGACCACGAGGGTGTGGTGGAAGCCGATGAGCCGGGGGTGGCGGAGCTTGCGGTGGGCCCGCAGCTCGCGGGCGGCCATCTCGTTCAGGTGGCCGAGCTGCCTGGGGGTGAGCGTGCCGGTCGGCAGGAACTTCAGTGCCACCCGGTCGGGCAGGCCGGCGGTGGCGCCGCCCTCGCCGTCGACGCGCCGGCCCTCGTAGACGCTCGCCCAGCTTCCCGTCGCGATCGGGCGGACCACCTCCCAGCCGCCGACCCGGTAGCCGATCGGCACCTGGATCGCCCACCCCGCCGTGTCCACTGCTTCCGACATTTCGGGTTTGTGCGGCTAACGGCGAACAGTGGCTGACTCGTGCTTATTTTCGGTCAATTCTCTGCTTTTCTCCTGTGATTTCTTGCCTCGCGGTCAACGGCGCGACGGCCGTCGGTAGCAGATTACCATCCGGCGGTCAATCGATACCCCCTCTGTAATCCTACGGTTGTGCGGTTCTCCGCCGCGCGGGCACGCTATCCGTGGTCGCGCCGGGTGATTCACCGGTAATCAACGACCGAACCGGAGAAAGGGGAAATGGGGATGTCAGTGCGGAAGCGTGCCGCCGGTTTGGTGACGGGTTTCGTCACGGTCGCGGCCCTCGCCATACCGCTCACCCCGGGGACCGCGTACGCCGATCTCTGGTGGAAGGATCCGGGCACCTGCACGAACCACAAGACGGCGACGCAGCGCATCGTCGCCCGCCGCATCGTGGAGATCCGGTACGGCGACTGCCGTGGCAGGCAGCACGGCTGGGCGCGCCTGCGCGGCTTCGACTCCGATGCGCCGGACTACATCCGGTTCGAGGTGGACCTCAACGGCGACCGGTCACCGGACACCCACTCGGTGCGCCGGGCCCGGGACCGGAACTACACGGCGGGCTACCCGACCAGCCGGGATTCGCGGCGCGCCTTCCGCGCCTGCTTCGTCAGGAGCCGCTCCGAGAAGTGCAACAGCCGCAACGCGACCCGCTGGTGGTGACGGGCGCGCGCCGGACGGCGGCCCGCGGCGGCGTCTCCTCCCGCCGCCGCGGGCCCCGGCGTGGGAGGCGCCCGCCGGTGCGATCGGCCGGGTGACGGGGTTCCGCACCACTCCCGCCCCCACCCCGCACACGGGCGCCGCCCGGACGCCCGGCCGCGCCGCCGCCGGCCCTTTCCGTATCGGCGGGCCCTGCTCCGACGTTTGATTTCCAGTGCTATATCAGCACATTTCATGCGTGAGCTCACGGCCGGATTCGGGCCGAGTGAGACGGCCATAGCGCACGCGCCGCCTCCGGTCAATCGACGCCGTCCTGTAAGCCTCCGGTACGCATCGTTCCCGGGCGTGACGCACGCTTTCTCCTGGTGACGCCGAATGCGTCATCACCGGCCATTCGCCGAAGATCGGAACCGGCACGAAAAAAGGGAGAAGGGCATGTCGGCGAAAATCCGTACCTCCGGTTTCCTGGCAGGCCTCGTCACGCTCACGGCCCTGGCCGTACCGCTCACCGCGGCGCCGGCCGAGGCGCGGTCCTGGGTCGACCGTCCGGAGACCACCTGCACGGATCTGCGGACGGTGCGGCAGGTCGCCGTCAACGGCCGCACCGTCGAGCTCCGCGCCGGGGTGTGCGGGGACGGGACCTACGGCTGGGGCCGCCTGCGCGGCTTCAAGCGGGGGGACTACCTCCGCTTCGAGGTGGACCTGAACGGGGACCGGCGGCCCGATCTCGCCAAGGTGCGCCGCGCCCGGTTCCACAACCACACCCCCGGCTACCGGACGCACTGGAGCGAGGACCGCGCCTTCCGCGCCTGCGTCGTCATCCGGCCGACGTCGAAGTGCAACCACAGCAACTCCACCGCCTGGTGGTAGCCGGGACGCCTTGGTGGAGCCTCGCGGCGGCGTCACGGCGCGCCGCCGCGGGCCCGGCGCGGGAAGACCGCCTCGAGCATGGCCCGGGCGAGGGACTCGGCGTCGCCGTCCGCGCTCTCCGCGAACGCGCCGCTGAGCCACAGCTCGGCGAAACCGTGCACGGCCGACCAGGCGCCGAGGGTGAACGCCCGCTCCTGCGCCGGGTCCGGCGCCAGCGCGCGGGCGCCGCCGCGCAGGACGGCGGCCGCGCGCTCCCGTGCCGCGGCCACCTGCGGATCGTCCGCCCGGTACAGCTCCGGCCGGAACATCACCAGGACATACGGCCGGTGGGTGATGGCGAACCGCACGTAGGCCACACCGGCCTCGAGGAAGTCGTCGGCGGCGCGCTCCAGCGCGTCGGCGAACAGCTCGTACCCTTCGGCGGCGATCGCGGTGAGCAGCCCGGTCTTGTCGCGGAAGTGGTGGATGGGGGCCGCGTGCGAGACCCCGGCTCGGCGGGCGAGCCCGCGCAGGCTCCAGCCGGTGGGCCCGCTTTCGGCGATCGCCTCCAGGGCCGCGTCGATGATGGCCCGGCGCAGGTTGCCGTGGTGATAACCCGACGTGCTGATGTGGCACCCCCTAACTGGCCGCCGACATGATCATCTATTCGATCCTATCTTGCCGTTGACAAGATCCGTCGAGCACTCCAATCTTGACAATGACAAGATTGGAGTGACGGATGGCCCCCCCTGATCGCCCTCGTCGCCGGAACCGCCATCGCCCGCCTGCTGGGCCTCGCCGGGGTCGGCGCGCTCGACGGCACGCAGCCCGCGCTCCGGGCCGGGCTCGCCGTGATGTTCACGGTCACCGGCGTGGTCCACTTCCTGCCCGGCTGGCGCGACGCCCTCGCCGCCATGATCCCGCCCGCGCTGGTCCGGCCGGGACTGCCGGGCCCGCGCCTGCTCGTCGCCGTCACCGGCGTGCTGGAGCTCGGCGGGGCCGCCGCCCTGCTCGTCCCGGCGGCCGCGCCGTACGCCGCGGCGGGGCTGGCGGTGCTGATGGCCGCCATGTTCCCGGCGAACGTGTCGGCCGCGCGACGCGGGGTGCCGCTGCGCGGCAGGCCGCCGACGCCGCTGCCGCTGCGCACGGTGCTGCAGGCGGTCTTCATCGGCGCCGCGGTCGCGGCCGCGCTATGAGCCCGGCCCGGCACGGCACGGCACGGACGCCGCGCGGGCCGGGCGCGGGGCCGGTACGCGATCAGGACGCGAGCCGCCCGCTCACCGCGAAGATCTTGATGTTGGGGACCGCGGGGCCGGTGAACCAGGCCGCCTCGCGGGACGGGTCGGCCGGCAGGCTCACGTGCCAGATGCGCACCGTGCGGCCGTCGGCGGTGCCGTCGGTGTGGTAGCGGGTGTCGGCCTCGATCGCGGTCCGCTCGCCGAACCGGGCGGGCCGCGCCCAGTCGGTCACCCGCAGCGGCGCGGCCGAGGTGGTGCCGTCGGTGTAGCCGATCGACACCTCGGTCTCCTGGTCGCCGTTGACCGCGGTGACGAGCAGCTCGAGGGACGCGTACCGGCGGGGCGTGAGATAGGTGTACTGGCCGCGCAGGCTGTGGAAGTTGCCCGCCGTGCCGCGGGTCTCCGGGATCCGGAAGGGGATGCCCGCCACGGTGCGCAGGCCCGGCTCGGGCAGCTGCTCGGCCGGGAAGCTCCAGTTCTTCCCGTCGAGGTTGCCCTGGTGCTTGGCGTCGGCGGTGGCCACGCCGTCGACGTCGTACTGCAGGTGCTGGGCGCAGTGGCCGCCGGAGGGCGTGCACGGGGCGGGCAGGTTCGGGATCGGCTCGGCCGCCTCGGGGACGTGGTCGACCGGCAGGTCCTGCGGCCGGGCCGCCCAGGAGGTGTTCGGCTCCGGGCCCACGTTCACCACCACGTCACCGCCCCGGTGGACCAGCGACTCCGGCAGCCAGGAGCGGGTGTACGGCCGGCCGTCAACCCGGACGCTCTGCACGTAGACGTTGTCCGGGGAGGCCTGCGGCGCGGTCACCGTGATCGTGGGCCCGCCGGCGCGGCGGATCCACGCCTTGCGGAAGATCGGGCTGGACAGCAGCAGCTCGGCGCGGCTCGGCGTCTGCGGGTACAGGCCGAGCGCGGCCCAGACGTACCAGGCGGACATCGTGCCGAGGTCGTCGTTGCCGGGCAGCCCGCCCGGGCCGGTCCGGTACACCAGCGCGGCCATGGCGCGCACGGTCTCCTGGGTCTTCCACGGCTTGCCGAGCGCGTTGTACAGCCACGGCACGTGGATGCCGGGCTCGTTGGTCGGGTCGTACCGGTACCCGTCGCCGCCGGTCGCCCACGAGCCGTCCGGGCGGTGGAAGAACTCATCGAGCCGCTCGGCGGCCCGCTCCCTGCCGCCCATCGCGGCGGCGAGCCCGGACACGTCGTGCTGCACCATCCAGGTGTAGGTGGCGCTCGTGCCCTGGGCGAAGCCGGTCTCGGAGGTGGGGGAGAACGGCCAGTGCCAGGAGCCGTCGGAGTTGCGGGCCTGTTGCCAGCCGCCGCCCGGCCCGGCCGACGGGTTGAACGTGTTGCGCCACCAGGAGGCCCGCGGGATCAGCTCGCGGTACTCGCGCGTGCGGCCGAGCCGCCGCGCCCAGTCGGCGAGCGCGAAGTCGGCGGTGGACGCCTCCAGCGTCTCGGCGGCCCCGCCCCAGCAGTGGCAGGCGTCGTGCGGGGCGTAGCCGAGCCGCAGGTACTCGGCGAGGTTGGGGCGCTGGCCCTCGCACTGGCCGGGGCAGCCCGCGTCCGACAGGCCGGACGGGTGCGGCACGGTGGCCTGCCGTACCAGGGACGCGAAGGCGCCGCGCACGTCGAAGTTCCGCACGCCGAACGCGTAGAAGCCGGCGAGGGCCGGGGCCGACGGGTCGCCGGTCATCACGTGGGTGGGGCCGTTGACGTGGATCCAGCGGTCCCACACGCCGCCGTTCTGCCGGGCGAGGTTGTACAGCGACTGGGCGTAGTCGCCCGCGACCTGCGGCTCGAGCAGCGCGAGCAGCTGGGTGTGGGCGCGGTATTGGTCCCAGCCGGAGAAGTTGCCGTACTGCACGCGCTGGCCGCGCTCCAGCCGGTGCACCCTCATGTCGCTGCCGAGGTAGCGGCCGTCGACGTCGCTGGCCACGTTCGGCTGCAGGTAGACGTGGTAGAGCGCGGTGTAGAACTTGGTGAGCTCGGCCTCCGGGCCGCCGGCGACCCGGATGGCGGAGAGCCGCTCGTTCCAGGCCCGGCGGGCGGCGGCGGCCACCGACTCGACGTCGTCGTCCCGCTTCACCTCGTGCTCGAGGTTGCGCCGGGCCGCGGCGACGCTCGTGTACGAGATGCCGATCTTGACCAGCACGTCCTGGTCGCGGGAGGTGTCGAAGGTCACGTAGCCGCCGGAGCCGCGGCCGGCCCGGTCGGCGCCGGTGGCGTACCCCTCGCCGCCGCGGGCCGTGCTCGCGCCGGGCCGCAGCTCGTCGTTCACCCAGGTGCCGTGGCCGGAGAAGGCGCGGTCGAAGGTCGCGTAGAAGTGCAGCCGGTAGTAGCTGCGGCGGTTGTTCTCCCCGCCGTTCGCCCGGCGGCCGCAGAACGCGCCGGTGAGCACCGACCCGGTCACGGTACGGCGGGCCGGGTCGATCTCGACCTCGGCGTCCTCGCTGCCGTTGAGCGAGTTGGACACGCGGAACAGCAGGGCGGCGGGGGAGCCCTTGGGGAAGGTGAACCGGCCGACGCCGGCCCGGGTGGTCACGGTGAGGTCGGCCTTCGCGCCGGTGGCGAGGGTCACCGTGTACCGGCCGGGCCGCGCGACCTCGTCGTCGTGGCTGAAGTCGGCGGCGTAGATCTCGTCCTTGGTGTCCGCGGTGGGCGACGAGGTCACCTCGCCCACGTGCGGCATGATCGGCACGTCTCCGGCCGCGCCGGGCGCGCAGCCCGCGCCGTTGACATGGGTGAGCGCGAAGCCGCGCAGCCGGGTGGTGTGGTACGAGTACCCGTTGGCCGCGGGGGCGCTGGTCTGGTCCCCGGCGGTGTTCGTCGGGCTCCACGAGATCATGCCGAACGGCACGACCGCGCCGGGGTAGGTGTTGCCGCCGTTCGCCGTGCCGATCAGCGGATCGACGTGGCGGACGGGGTCGGTGACCGGGGTGTACGGCGCGGCCTCCGCGGCTGCGGGGGCGGCCAGGCCGGCGCTCGCGAGGGAGCCGGCGAGCGCGGCGGAGAGCGCGGTTGCGATGAAGACACGAATCGGGGGCACGCCAAGATCACACAATCTGGCATCAACTAGATCAACTACCTTTCGGTAAACATCACAGTCAACTGAAGCGAACAGTGATGTCTCCGGCGTGCGCCGGCGGCCGGGGCGGGGCCGTGGGCCGCCGGGCGTGAACCGTCGTCTGCCTGGGTTTTGCGAGGATTTCGCCGCTTCTGTCGCCGGAGGCGAGACCGGGCGGGGTTGGCTGGGTGTGAAGGGCTGGGCAACGCACGGGGGCGTGAGATGAGGATCGTGGTCGTCGGCGGCACCGGGCTGATCGGCGGGAAGGTCGTGGCGAGGCTCCACGGGGACGGGCACGAGGCGGTCGCGGCGTCGCCGCGCACCGGCGTCGACACGGTCACCGGCGAAGGGCTCGCCGAGGCGCTGGCCGGAGCGTCGGTGGTGGTCGACGTGTCGAACTCGCCGTCGTTTGAGGACGCGGCGGTGCGGGAGTTCTTCGAGACCGGCACCCGCAACCTGCTCGCCGCCGAGGGGGAGGCGGGCGTGGGCCACCACGTCGCGCTGTCGGTGGTAGGCGCCGGGCGGCTGCCCGGCAGCGGCTACCTGCGCGCGAAGGCCGCCCAGGAGCGGCTGATCGAGAGGGCGCCGATCCCGTACTCCATCGTCCGGTCGACCCAGTTCTTCGAGTTCGTGCCGCGCATCGCCGACGCCGCCACCGACGGCGGCATCGTGCGCATGCCGCCGGTCGCCTTCCAGCCGATCGCGACCGACGACGTCGCCCGGGTGGTCGCGGCGGTCGCCGTCGGGCCGCCGCTGAACGGCGGGATCGAGATCGCGGGCCCCGAGCGGTTCCGCATGGACGAGTTCTTCCGGCGCGCGCTGGCCGACCGGAACGACCCGCGCGAGGTCGTCACCGATCCGGACGCCCGCTACTTCGGCGCCGTGCCGGGCGAGCACTCCCTGGTGCCGGGCAAGGGTGCCGTGCTCGGCGGGATCGGATTCGCCGGCCGGGCGGGCCGTACCGGCGGCTGACCGCGCACCTCGCGGCCCCGGCGGGGGCGCGCGGGCCCCCGGAATTGTCGGTCGCCGTCGTTACCGTGGCGGTACCCGACGCGAAGGAGGCAGCGATGACCGTCGAGACGCCGAGCAGCGGGACCGCCACGTCCGGGCCGACCGTGCCGGACCCGGAACGGGCCGATCTGCTGTCGGTACTGGCCGAGCACCGGCACCTGCTCCGGTACACCACCCGCGATCTCACCGACGAGCAGGCCCGGATGCGGACGACGGTCAGCGACCTGTGCCTGGGCGGCATCATCAAGCACGTGGCCGCGATGGAGCGCCAGTGGGTGGACTTCATCCTGCAGGGCCCGTCGGCGATGAAGGACCTCTCCGAGCTGACCGAGGAGGACTTCGCGGAGTTCGACGCGGGGTTCCGGCTGGGCCCGGACGAGACGCTCGCGGGCGTGCTCGCCGACTACGAGGCCGCGGCGCGCCGCACGGACGAGGTGATCGCGACCCTGCCCGACCTGAACGTCGCCCATCCGCTGCCCGACGTGCCGTGGCTGCCGTCGGGCGAGTGGACGGCCCGCCGCGTGATCCTCCACCTCGTCGCCGAGATCGCCAAGCACGCCGGGCACGCCGACATCATCCGCGAGTCCCTCGACGGAGCCAAGACCATGGGCTGAGCGGCCCGCGGGCCGGGTGACCCCGAGACGCGCGGCTCAACGCCACGCCGACCGGCTCGTGGCCGGGGCGCGGGGGTGCCGTCCTCGTCTGCGGCACCACCGCGCCCCGGGCGGGAGGGCCGCCGGGCGGGGGCTGCGTCCCGCCCGGCGGCGGCGCGGGCCCGGCACCGGCTGGGCTGATCGCGATCCCCGGGCCCCGCACCCGCCCACGTGCGTGCCCGGGTTCAGCCGGTTGCCGGCCCGCGGGCTCGGCCACCCGCCGCCCGGGTGGCCGAACCTCCCCCTACCGACGCCGACGCCCCGGCGGTCCGGCCGTCGGCCACCACCGCCGGGTCGGCCTCCGGCGGCGCCGTTCCCGGTGACGGCGCGGTCCGCCGCCGTGGTGGAGAACGGTGGTGGCGCGGGCCGGGCCCCCGCGGCTCCGCGCGGGGCGTCGGTGAGGCGGGCCTCGGTGAGGCGACCGCCTCGTACGGGAATGGCCTGAACAGCGGACCGGCTCCGGTCCCCATGCGCCCCGGCACCCCTCGCGGTGCGAGGCCGTCCCGCCCGTGTACGGGCGGGACCCGGTGCGGCCGGGGAGACCGGCCGGACCCTGCGAGGGCCGGCCGGTCGAGTCCGGCCGGTCATGTCCCCGCGCTCGGGCGTGGCCCTCCCCACGGTCGCGAGCCGAGCACGGGTGCGTGTTCCGGCCACCGTGGTGATCCGCCGTGGCGCCGCGGCGGGTGGGGACCGCGACGCGCGGACGGATCCCGGGGTGATCGAGGTGGAAGGTGATTACCGGCGCGACCTGGACGGTCGGCTTCGAAGGGGCGGTGGCCGGTTCCTCGCCGGGGCCGGAGACGGCGGCCGTCCCGTACCGGTGTCCGGCGGCTGTGGACAGGGGAGTCGCCGGCCGCCGGAGCGAAGGGGGTGCTCACTCCGTCGCGGCTCCCGCGGCGCGCTCGCCCGGGCTCCCGTCACCGGACGTCTCACGCCGCATCGGCGGGTGGGCCGCGCGGAACCGGCAGGATCAGCTGGGCCAGGGGCTGCGGTCGTCGATCGCCTGCTGGGCGCGGGAGACCAGGCCGCGGTACGACTTGCCCGGGTACCAGGGCATGCTCGCGATCTGGTCGAAGCCCTCGATGCCCTCCATGTAGCGGACCATGCGCTCCCGGGTGTCCGGGTCCGGCAGCGGGCCCCGCATCGCCTGCACGTTCTCGCGGACGTGGTCCGGGTTCGAAGTGGCCGGGATCGCGCAGGTGACGTCCGGGTGGGAGATCACCCACTTGAGGAAGAACTGCGACCAGGTCTCGATGCCGAACTCGCGCGCCCAGTCCGGCACCGGCCGGTTCCCGACCACGGCGTGCAGGCGGGCCTTCTCCAGCGGCATGTTCACCAGCACCGCGGTACGGGTCTCCCGGGCGATCGGGAAGATCTTCTCCTCCGCGACGCGGGTGTGGATCGAGTAGTGCACCTGGACGAAGTCGAGGTTGCCGCGCCGCACCCAGTCGGCGAGGAGGTCGTAGTAGGCCGGCTCGTGGTGGGTGACCCCGATGAGCCGCACCCGGCCCTCCTTCTTCCACGCGTGCAGCAGCGGGACCATCACGTCCACGTTGGTGAGGCTGTGGCACTGCATCAGGTCGATCGGCCGCCGCCGCCCCAGGCGCCGCATCGACCGGCGCAGGTTCGAGTCGGCGTGGCTGTCGTCCCACAGGTACTCACCGGTGGACCAGACCTTGTTGGCGAGGAAGACCTGGTCGCTGAGCCGCAGCTCGGTGAGGAAGTGACCGAGGTTGATCTCCGACCGGCCGTACAGCGGGGACACGTCGAACACCCGGCCGCCGGCGCGCCAGTGCTCCTGCACCACCCTCCGGATGTAGTCGCGTCCCCGGTCGGACACCGTGTCGAAGGTCATGAAAGATCCAAGACCGATCGCCGGGACCCGCTCGCCGGTCTTCGGGATGACCTTGGTGATCAGGCCGCCCCGCTCCGGCGAGGGGGATTCCGCGGCGGCCGCGCTCGCGATGGTGGAAGGCAACATGGCGGCGGCGGCGCCGATGCCGCCGGCCTTAATGAGCTCCCGTCTGGTCGGGTTCCATTCCGGCATCATGCGTCCCTTTCCTCAGGTGTCCCGACCATGATGGCGGGCGGCCTTTTTCGAGGTCCAAGTCCCATTTGGTGAGATGCGATACCTTGCGGGTATGTCGGTGGATCTGCGGCTCATGCGCTATGTCATCGCGATAGCCGAGACGGGCAGTTTCGAGGCCGCCGCCGAGCGGCTGCACATGACGCAGCCGCCGCTCAGCCGCCAAATTCGGGATTTGGAGCGGGAACTGGGCGTCCAGTTGTTCCACCGTCGCCCCACCCGGCTCACCGAGGCGGGGAAGGTGTTCGTCGAGTCGGCGCGTCAGGTGCTGGCCGAGGCGGAGCGCATGGTCGAGCGCACCCGCGAGGCCGCGGGCCTGTCCCGCGGCCTGGTCAGGGTCGGCTACACCGTGACGGCGGCGTTCGAGGAGATGCCGAAGCTGTTCGCCGCGATGCGGGAGCGCCACCCCGGCATCCGCGTCGACGCGCGGGAGGCGTGGGACATGGACCTCGTCTCCGCGGCCGCCGACGGCGAGCTCGACGTGCTGCTCGGCAGGCACCTGCCGATCCCCGCCGGCTTCGCCACCGAGGTGCTCCGGCGCGACGACTTCGTCGTGGTCGTCGGCCCCCGCCACCCCCTGGCCTCGCGGAAGTCCGTGGCCCTGCGCGACCTGCGCGGCCAGACCCTGCGGTTCTTCCCGCGCCGCTACGCGCCCCTCTACTACGACCGGGTGCTCGCCGCGCTCGGCAGCACCGGTGAGACGTTCGAGATCTGGGAGAACCCGCTGCCGGGCCTGCGCAACCTCAACCTCAATCTCAACCTGTACGAGGACGGGTTCATGTTCCTGCCCAGGTCGGTGAGCGAGCAGCTGCCCGGCCAGATCGTGTCCCTCAGCGTCACCGACGAGCTGCCGCCGATCGAGCTGACCATCTCCTGGAACCGCCACGCCGCCCCGCCGGTCATCGCCCTCGTGCACACCGCCCGCCTGCTCGCCCGCCAGGAGGGCTGGTTGTGAACCGCCGGGAGGGCTGGTTATCGAGCTGCGTCAATCGGCTGAATCCGGCCGTGATTGGGCCGTACGGTGATCTTGCTGGCCTGCGGAGGAATTGGCCATGTGAGACGCCGATCTCATTTACGGCCGGCTCGCCGAACTCGACCGGCGGTTCCCGAACGGTGGCTACAAGCCGGGACCGCGGCTTTCGGCGCGCGAGGTCATCGCGTTCGAACGGAAGATCGGCACCGAGCTGCCCGTCTCCTACCGCACGTTCCTCACGGACGTGGGTCACGGCGGGGCCGGGCCGCTCTCCGGGCTCTGGGAGCTCGAAAAGGCGGTGGCCTCGACCGGCAATGGGAGCGTTTCCGTGCCGACGAGGAGATGCGGGCCTTCTACTCGACGCCGTTTCCGCACACGGAGGCGTTCGACCCGCCGGACTGGGATGAGGACGAGGAAATTCCCCCCGAGTGGATAACCGGATCGCTGATCGTCGTCGAGTACGGCTGCTGTGCCTTCTACCGCATCGTGCTGACCGGCAAGGCCGCCGGACAGGTCTGGTACGACGACCTGCCCAACAATTACGGGATCCACCCGGGACCGGACTTCCACGAGTGGTACATGAGCTGGCTCGAAACCAACTACGACCGCTTCGTGAAAGGCATCGGCCCGGCAAAGGAATTCCTTCCCCTTGACCCCCGGGATTTCCTTGTCCCGAAACGACCCTGATCCGATCGCGGGCACGACGTCGGTGTTCACCGAGGAGCCGGTGGGCGGCCGTCGCCGGTCTGCGCCGGCAGCGGGCGCGGACCGAGTGCCCGCCTCGTCCGCCACCCTGAATCGCGAGGGGCCCGGCCCAGCAGACGGGGATCCGGGCGCCCTCGGCCGATCCGCGTGGGGCCGCACCTCGATCGGCGTCGTGACCGGTCGCGTGCTCGGCTACGCCGGGTCACCGCAGGCAGGTGATCCGCTCAGCCGCCGGGGACGGCCTGGGGAGCGGGTGCCTCGACCGCGACCACGTCGCACCTCGGGGCGGGGGCGTCGACCACGGTCCAGCCGAGCCCGACCGAGTTCCGGTCCTCGCCGAGCCTCAGGACGACGGTCCGGCCCGGCCGGAGGCGTCGCGGTTCGATCAGGACGATTTTCCCCGCGTCGTCGCCGAGGCGGACGACCCACTCCTCGGGCTGCTCGCGCAGCCGTGCCCTCTCCGGGGGGTCGAGCCCGCCGCCGGTCAGGGGTTCCGCGCAGGTGGTGCCCCGGCTCGAGGTAGGTGACGTCCGCGGACACGCCGTGCCGGGCGAGGTCGGCCTCGAGGCGGCCGGGATCACGGAACTCGTTGATCTGGACCCGGATGGAGCCGTCGGGGTTCCGGCTCAGCGCGTACGCGGGCGGCTCCGTCCCGGTCAGCAGCGGCACGCCCACGGCCGCCGCGGCGGCGAGCCCGGTCACCGCCGCGCCCGCCACCAGGCGGCGGGCGGCGCGGGCGCGGCGCCGCCGGGCCGCCTGCGCGGCGATCTCCGCCTTCAGCTCCAACAGAATCCGTTCCTCGAAGCCCATCAGATCGCTCCTTCCGGGATCGGCGACGACGCCTGCAGGGAGCGGCGGGCGCAGTGCAGCCGCATCTTCGCGGTCCCCGGCCGGATGCCGAGGGCGGCCGCTGCCTCGGTGACGGTGAGCTGGCCGATGAGGACCAGCCCGAGCACGGCCCGCTCGCCCTCGGGCGGGTCGGCCATGGCCTGGAGGGCCCGCCGGGCGTGCCGCTCCGCGTCGATCCGCTCCTCGAGGCGGGCCAGGTCGTCGGGGTCGAGGTGGCGCCGCCCGCCCACCCGGACCGCGACCGCCCGCCCACCCGGACCGCGAGCCGCGACCGCCGGAACGCCCGGCGGCGTTCGGCGGAGAGCGTGTTGCGCGCCACGCCGTACAGCCACCCGAGCTCGCCGCCCGGCCCGGCGCGGTAGGTGTGGGCCGAGTCGAGCACCGCGAGGAACACCTCGGCCACCAGATCCGTGTGCGGGTCGTCCACCCGGCGGGCGAGGATGCGGGTGACCGCGTCGACCTGCCGCCGGTAGCAGGCCTCGAACGCCTCCGGACACGTGGCGATGTCCGCCGGTTCGCGACGCACCGGCGCTACTCCCTTCGTCGGCTTTCACCCGTGTTTGGTCCGACGCCGGACGAAGGTCACAACCGCAGGTCGGCGGCGGGGACCCGCGGTACGGCACGGGTACGGCCACCACGTGAGCGCGGGGTCACGTGGTGGCCGTACCCGTGGCCTCGCCGGAGGGGTCAGGCGCCGGTGGGCTCGGCGTCGAGGTCCCTGCCGAGCAGGTCGGCGAGGGTGTCGAGGGCCTCGTCGGCGCCGGGGCCGTCGGCCTCGAGGATGACCTCGGTGCCGTGGGTGGCGCCGAGGGACAGCACGCCGAGCATGCTGTTGGCCGGCACGGGCTTGCCCTCGCCGACCCGGATGCGGACGGGCACGCCCGCCTTCGCGGCGGCCTGCACGAACAGCTTCGCCGGGCGGGCGTGCAGGCCGGTCTTCGCGGCGATCGTCACTCTTCTCTCGGGCATGGCCGCCCTCCTTCCTCCTGCGCGGGAGTCACGGTTCCACGGTGACCTTGATGGCCTCGCCCCGGGTGACGATGCCGATGCCGTCGAGCACCCGGTCGAGCGGGAGCCGGTGGGTGATGAGGTCGGCGACCGGCACCGCGCCCTCGGCGATCAGCCGCAGCGCCTTCGCGTTGTGCGCCGGGCTGGAGCCGTTCGCGCCCACGATCGTCAGCTCGCGGTAGTGGACGAGGTTCGAGTCGCACCGGATGATCGGCGCGTCCTTGGGCAGGCCCCCGAAGAAGCTGATGCGGCCCTGCCGCGCCGCCATCCGGATCGCCTGCTCCTGCGCGGTCCCCGACGCCGCCGCGGTGATCACCACGTCGGGGCCGCGGCCGCCGGTGAGCTTGAGCACCGTGTCCACCAGGTCGCCGTCCCCGGCGCGGATCGCCTCGTCGGGCCGGACCAGGTCGGCGGCGACCGCCAGGCGGTCGGCGTTGATGTCGGCGAGGAACACCCGGGCGGCGCCGCGCGCCCGCGCCAGCCGTACGTGCAGGCAGCCGATCGGGCCGGAGCCGATCACCACCACGTCGTCGCCCGCGCCGACGCGCACCAGCTCCTGGCCGTTGAGCACGCAGGCGAGCGGCTCGGCGACCGACGCCTCGGCGAAGCCGACCCCGTCCGGGATGCGGTTGAGGCCGTTCACCCGGAGCACCTTCGCGGGCACGACCAGGTACTCGGCGAAGCCGCCGTCGTAGTGGTAGCCCATCGACTCCTGGTTCGGGCACACGGTGAGGTGGCCCCGGCGGCACTCCTCGCACTCGGCGCACGGGATCGCCGCGATCACCTGCACCCGGTCACCCGGGGCCCACCCGGTCACGCCGTCGCCGACCGCGACGATCTCCCCGGCGATCTCGTGCCCCATCACCCGGGGCGGGCGGATGTGGTGGTGGCCGAACCGGTAGATCTTGGCGTCGGTGCCGCAGGTGGAGCAGTTGCGGACCCGGATCTTCACCTCTCCGGGGCCGGTCACCGGCTCGGGGGAATCCTCCAGGCGGATGTCCCCTGGCGCGTGGAATCTGGCGACCTTCACGATTCGGCCTCCTCTTCGGCGGGTTGGAGCAGACGCAGTACGGCGTCCGCCTCCGTGGCCTCGCGCAGCCGGCGGGCCCGGTCGGGGTCGAGCAGGATCTGGGCGAGCTCGGACAGCAGCCGCACGTGCCCGTCGCCCTTGGCGGCGATGCCCACGCACACCTCCACCCGCTCGCCGTCCCAGTCGACGCCACCGGGGAAGCGCAGCACGCAGATCGCGTCGTGCCGTACCACGTCCTTGCCCTCGGCCGTGCCGTGCGGGATCGCCACGCCCTCCCCGACGTACGTGGAGATCGAGCGCTCCCGCTCGAGCATGCTGTCGATGTACGGCGGCTCGACCGCTCCGACCTCGAGCAGGACCCGGCCGCACTGGGTGATCGCGTCCTCCCGACCGGACGCGGCCGCGTCCAGCCGGATGGCGCGCGGGTCGAGCGGCAGCGGCGCCGCCTCAGGCATCGAAGGTCCCGCCCTTCTTGACGGCCTCGACGACCTTGGCCACGGCCGGGTCTCCGATGAACACCCGGAACGGCACCACCGGGACGCCCGGGGCGGACGAGCGGGCCCGGTCGGCGAGCCCGGCGTGGGTGAGCACCACGTCGGCGTCGGCCGGGATGCTGTTCACCGGGGTGTGCACCACCTCGACGCCGTGGCTCTTGAGCTGCTTGCGGACGGTGGAGGCGAGCATCACGCTGCTGCCCATGCCCGCGTCGCAGGCGACGACGATCTTCTTGATGGTGCTGGCGTCGATGGTCGCCATGATCGTTCCCTCCTTCACAACGACCGGCGCGCGTCCGGGCGGGCGGCGTCGCGGTCTGCGGTGGTCTCGCTGGTGACGTCGGCGCCGGCCGTCCCGGCCGCTTCGGCGCCGTCCTGGGCCGCGTCCCCGGAGGCCCGGCCGAAGCCGAGCAGCAGCGCGCCGACGAGGAAGGACACGGCGGCGGAGAGCACGATGCCGAGGATCACGCCGACGTGGGCGCCGCGCGGGGTCATGGTCAGGTAGGCGAAGATGCTGCCCGGGGCAGGGGTGGCGACGAGGCCGACGCCGGTGACCATGAACGTGGCCACGCCGGTGACGCCGCCCGCGATCACCGCGGCGATCATGCGCGGCTTCATCAGCACGTACGGGAAGTAGATCTCGTGGATGCCGCCGAAGAAGTGGATGATCGCCGAGGCGGGGGTGCTGGCGCGCAGCAGCCGCGGGCCGAAGAACATGTAGGCGAGCAGCAGGCCGAGGCCGGGGCCGGGGTTGGTCTCGAGCATGAACAGGATCGAGTCACCCTGCTGCGCGGCCTCCGCGGCGCCGAGCGGGCCGAGCACGCCGTGGTTGATCGCGTTGTTGAGGAACAGCACCTTGGCGGGCTCGATGAGGAACGACGCGAGCGGCAGCAGGCTGTGGTCGACGAGCCAGCCGACCGCCGAGCCCGCGGCGTTGGTCACGCGCTCGACCACGGGGCCGATCGCGAGCACGCCGGCGATCGCCATGAGGCCGCCGACGATGCCGGCGGTGAAGTTCTCCACCAGCATCTCGAAGCCGGCCTTGACCCGGTCCTCGAGCAGCCTGTCGACGAGCTTGATGACGAACGCGGCGAGCGGCCCGATGATCATCGCGCCGAGGAACATCGGCACGTCGCTGCCGACCACGACGCCCATCGTGGCGACCGCGCCGACGACCGCGCCGCGCTGCCCGTGCACGATGCGGCCGCCGGTGTAGCCGATGAGGATCGGCAGCAGCGTGCTGATGATCGGGCCGACCAGCTCGGCGAGGGTCTCGTTCGGCCACCACCCGGACGGGATGAACAACGCGGTGATGAGGCCCCAGGCGATGAAGGCGCCGATGTTCGGCATGATCATGCCCGCCAGGTGTCCGCCGAGGCGCTGGATCGAGGCCTTGACTCCGGTGCCCTGAACTTCCGGTGTGTAGGCTGAGGCCATCTGTGTCTCCTTCCGGGGTGACCGGGCGATGGCTCCGGTTCGGTTCGGGGGTGTGCCGCTGTCAGCCCCCGGTCCGCAGCGGCAGGTTCGGATCGGGCGGGGGGAACCGCACCGCATCACGTCTGATGTCGTGGGGGCGGGGCATCCGGCTGCCGGGCTGCGCCACCGCGGCGGCGGCCCACGCCAGCCCCTCGGCGAGCGCGTCCCGGCCGCGGGCGCCCGCCGCGAGGAAGCCGGCGAGCATGGCGTCGCCCGCGCCGACCGTGCTGCGCGGCTCGGTGACCTCGGCCGTGCCGTACCAGATCCGCTCCTCGGCGTCGCCCTCGACGAGCACCGCGCCGTCGGCGCCGAGGCTGGCGAGCACGGTGCGGGCGCCCATCGCGCGCAGCTTGCGGGCGGCGTCGATCGCGTCGCCCAGCGTCGTCACCGGTACGCCGGCGGCCGCGGCGAGCTCCTCCCGGTTCGGCTTGACCAGCGCGGGCCCGGCGGCGAGCGCGGCCACCAGGGCGGGGCCGCTGGTGTCGACCGCGGTGCGGATCCCGGCGCGCGCGAACATGCGGCACATGCGGGCGTAGATGTCGGTGGGCACGCCGGGCGGCAGGCTGCCGGAGGCGACGACCCAGTCCGCCGAGCCGGCCGCGTCGAGCACGGCCTCCGCCAGCGTGTCGAGCTCGGCCCGGGTGAGCGCGGTGCCCGGCTCGTTGATCTTGGTGACCGTGCCGTCGGGCTCGGCGAGGGTGATGTTCGACCGGGTGGTCCCGGAGACCGGAACCATGATCATCTCGATGCCCTCGTCGGAGAGCAGCTCGACGAGCCGGCGGCCCTCGTCCCCGCCGAAGGGGATCACGGCGCAGGTGGGGACGTCGTTGGCGAGCAGGGCGCGCGAGACGTTGACGCCCTTGCCGCCCGGGTCGAGGCGGGCCGCCCCGGCCCGGATCACCGCGCCCCGGGTGAGCTCGGCGATCTCGATGGTCCGGTCCAGGCTGGGATTGAGTGTGATCGTGACGATCACGAGCCCACCCCCGATCGGGGATCCGAGGCCGCGGCGGTGAGCCGCCGGCGGTGCGCGGAGCCGGTCATGCGCGGATCACTTCCGGCCCCGCGGCCTGCAGCTCGGCCGCGATCTCGTCGCTGAGGCCCGTGTCGCTGATCACCACGTCGATCTCGTCCACGGTGGCGAACCGGGCCAGGTACGTGTTGGTGAACTTGGTGTGGTCGGCGAGCAGCACGCAGCGCTCGGCCGCGCGCACCATGGCCCGCTTGATCGCGGCCTCCGCCGGGTCGGGCGTGGTGAGGCCCTTCGCCACGGAGCAGCCGTTGGTGGCGATGAACGCCACGTCCACGTGGAACTGCGACAGCGGCTGCATCGCCAGGTCGTCAACGGTGGCGAGGGTGCGGGGACGGACCCGGCCGCCGAGCATGATCACGTTCAGGTTGGGGCGGGTGGCGAGCGCCGTGGCGAGCGGGGGCGAGTTCACGATGACGGTGAGCTCCCGGTCGAGCGGCAGCACCTGCACCAGGCGCCGGGTCGTGGAGCCCGCGTCGATGATGATCGAGCCGTCCTCGGGCAGCTCGGCGAGCGCCGCCTTGGCGATGCGCTCCTTCTCCGCGGTCATCACGTTGTCCCGGGTGGACAGCGCCGGCTCGAAGCCGAGCCGCTCCACCGGGATCGCGCCGCCGTGCACCCGGCGCAGCACCCCCGCACGCTCGAGCGCGGTGAGGTCCCGGCGGATCGTCTCGGTGGTGACCGCGAACTCCTCGGCGAGCGTGACCACGTCGACCCGGCCGTTGGCGCGGGCCCGGCGCAGGATCTCCTGCTGACGCTCTTCGGCGTACATTCTGTGATTCACCGCCGTTTCCGTGTGGTTTCAGCTTTGTTTATACCCGGATGTGTGGCACGTCAAGGGTCTGAACGAAGATCATTATTCCGGCTCGGATCTGTGGCCACGCGCGCATCCGTCGCCGAGCGGGCACCTGCCCGGTCGTCTCGGTGATCAGCGCGTGGCGGTATGTCGTAATGCGACCGTTATGCGGGAGTGGTGGCATCGTCTCCGTTACCGGAGTACGACCGTGAGGTTACGGATCGTCGAGGGCTCGACGGGATCGCGTATGCCCGAATGCGTGGGTTCATGTGGACGATCGCGGCCGTCTTGGGTCTTGACGCCCCACATACTCGGGTATAAAACCAAACGCAACAACACGGAAACATGGCGGTGACTCAGGGCCGTGCCCGCCGGAACCCCTGCCGCGCGGGGTACGGCGCGGCGGCGCCGGCCGGCAAACCCGCGTGGGCGCACGCCGCGCGGTCCGCACCCGGCCAGGCGGAGCGGACCGGCGACGACCGTCGGCGGTGCCGCGCCGGACGGCGGCCCCGACCATCCGCGACCTTGGGACATCGAGGCGGTGCGACATGGGTGAGCCGGCATCCGGGACGACCTCCGGCACGCTGCGCGGGCTCGGCATCAGCCCCGGCCGCGCCGCCGGGCGGGTGTACCGCATGGCGGCCCCGCCGCTGCTGCCGCCGCCCGCGCCGGTCACCGACCCGGCGGCCGAGACCGCCCGCGCGCTGCGCGGCCTGCAGGAGGCCGCCGCGGAGCTGGCCCGCCGGGCGGCGCGCGCGGCCGACCCGGCGGCGCGCGACATCCTCGAGGCGGAGGCCGCGATCGCCGAGGACCCGATGCTCGCCGAGTCGGTGGAACGGCGCGTCGCCGCCGGCCTCGACGCCCCGCACGCGATCGACGCGGCGTGCGCCGACCACCGCGCGGTGCTGCTCGCCGCGGGCGGGTACTTCGCCGAGCGCGCCAGCGACCTCGACGACATCCGCAACCGCGCGGTGGCCGCGGTGCTCGGGTTGCCGATGCCGGGCATCCCCGCCCCCGGGCACCCGTTCATCCTCGTCGCCGAGGACCTCGCCCCCGCCGACACCGTCAACCTCGACCCCGACACCGTGCTCGCCCTCGTCACCGAGAAGGGCGGCCCGACCAGCCACACCGCGATCCTCGCCCGGGCCCTCGGGCTGCCCGCGGTGGTCGCCTGCCCCGGCGCGACCGGCATCCCCGACGGCACCTGGGCGGCGGTCGACGGCGAGACCGGCGAGGTCGTCACCGGCATCGGCGAGGCCGAGGCGGCGGAGATCCGGCGGCGGGCCCGCGCCGAGCGCGAGCGCCTCGGCCGGACGAGCGGGCCGGGCCGTACCGCCGACGGGCACCCGGTGCGGCTGCTGCTCAACATCGGCTCGGCGGCCGACGCCCGGCCGGACGTGGACGCCGAGGGGGTCGGGCTGTTCCGCACCGAGTTCCTCTACCTCGACCGCCGCACGCCACCCCCGCACGAGGAGCAGGTCGCCGCGTACGCCGCGGTGCTGCGCGCCTTCCCGGCCGATGCGCCGGTGGTGTTCCGCACCCTCGACGCGGGCACCGACAAGCCGCTGCCGTTCCTCGAGCTCCCCGAGGAGGTCAACCCGGCGCTCGGCGTGCGCGGGCTGCGCGTCGCCCGGGTCCGGCCCGAGGTGCTCGACGCCCAGCTCGACGCCATCGCCGAGGCCGCCCACGCCACCGGGACCGTCCCGTGGGTGATGGCCCCCATGGTCACCACCCCCGGCGAGGCGGCCGGCTTCGCCCGCCGCGCCCGCGCCCGCGGCCTCGCCCGGGTCGGGGCGATGATCGAGGTCCCGGCGGCGGCGCTGCACGCCGACCGGCTGCTGGCCGAGCTCGACTTCCTCAGCATCGGCACCAACGACCTGAGCCAGTACACCTTCGCCGCGGACCGCCAGCACGGCGAGCTCGCCGACCTGCTCGACCCCTGGCAGCCCGCGCTGCTGCGGATGGTCGCGCTGTGCGCCGAGGCCGGGCGGGCCGCGGGCAAGCCGGTGGGCGTGTGCGGCGAGGCCGCGGCCGACCCGCTGCTCGCCACCGTGCTCGTCGGGCTCGGCGTGACCAGCCTGTCCATGTCGGCCCGCAGCGTGCCCGCCGTACGGGACGCCCTCGCCCGGCACACCCTCGCCGAGTGCCGCCGCAACGCCGAGCTCGCCCTCGCCGCCCCCGACCCGGAGGCCGCGCGGCGCGCGGTGCGGGCGGCCGGGTGACCGGCCGGGGCGGGCGGCTGCGATGCTGGAGAGCATGCCCGCTCCGCTGTGGATCGTCTCCGGACCGCCCGGCGCGGGGAAGTCGACCGTGTGCGAGCTGCTGCTCGCCCGGCTCGACCCCGTGCCGGCGCTGCTCGACAAGGACACCGTGTACGGCGGCTTCGTCGCGGCGATGCTCGCCGCGTACGGCAGGCCGGAGGGGGAGCGGGAGGGCCCCTGGTACGACCGGCACATCAAGGTGCACGAGTACGCCGGGCTCACCGCGACCGCCCGCGAGATCCGCTCGCACGGCTGCCCGGTGCTGCTCACCGGACCGTTCACCGGCCAGGTGCACGACGCCGAGCTGTGGCGGCGGTGGATGGACGAGCTCGGCGGCGGCGAGGTGCACCTGCTGTGGGTGCGCTCGGACGGGCCCACGCTGCGCCGCAGGCTCGTCGAGCGCGGGCTCGCCCGCGACGCCGGGAAGCTCGCGAACTTCGAGAACTTCCTGCGGGCGATCCGGGTGGACGAGCCGCCGGTCGTGCCGCACATCGAGATCGACAACCGGCTGGGCGCGCCGCCGCTGGCCGAGCAGCTCGACCGCTGCGTGCGCGCCTGGACCGCGGCGCGCCCCTGACGGCCCGGCCCGCGCGGCCGGGCGGGCGCGGCGGCCCGGGACGCCGGGCCGTACCGCCCGGCGCGGGTCAGACCGCCGCGCGAGCGCGGGCGATCAGCGCGCGGGCGGCCGGGCTCACCGGGCCGGACGCGCGCCACGCGAACGCGAGGCGCCCGCGCAGCGCGGGCGGGTCGATCCGGACGACGCGCAGGCGGCCGGCGTGCGCCTCGGCGATGACGCGGGGGAGTACGGCGACGCCGAGCCCGTGGGCGGCGAGCCGGGCGAGCGTGCCCGGATCGGCGGCCTCGAACGCGATGCGCGGCGCGAACCCGCAGGCGGCGCACGCCTCGTCGAGACGGGCCCGCACCCCGGTGCCCGGCGGCAGGCAGATCAGCGCGTGGCCGCGCAGCGCGGCGAGCGGCACGACCTCGCGGTCGGCGAGCTCGTGGCCGGGCGCGACCGCCGCGACGATCGGCTGCTCCTCGACGACGTGGATCTCCACCCCGGGCGGGGTGTCCTCGCCGATGCTGACGATCGCGGCGTCGAGCCGCCCCTCGCGCAGGTCGTCGAGCAGCCGGTCGGTGTTCGCCGTGGTGAGCGTGATCTCGACGCCGGGATGGTCGCGGTGGAAGCCGGCGAGCAGGGCGGGCAGGTCGACCCCGTGCGCGGTGACCGTGCCGACCGCGACCCGCCCGCGCAGCAGCCCGGTGAGCTCCTCGACCGCGAGCCGCGCCCCCGCCACCGCGGCGAGCGCCGCCCGCGCGTAGGGCAGCACGGCCTCGCCGGCCTCGGTGAGCCGTACCGTGCG